>Ga0163155_10000035_pt1 | contig 124347 bp, 125 predicted proteins | sample OliLakLV19SP4G1_FD_148611 | JGI IMG/M metagenome (GOLD analysis project Ga0163155, IMG submission 148611) | Freshwater microbial mat bacterial communities from Lake Vanda, McMurdo Dry Valleys, Antarctica - Oligotrophic Lake LV.19.SP4.G1 | ecosystem: Environmental > Aquatic > Freshwater > Lake... | reverse complement strand
TCCATTAAAAGATCTTTGGTCTGGAAAAGGAAAATGGTCATTGATGAGTGATGATTTCGAGAGACTTCAGATGTCGCTAAAGTCTCTTGCCGAAGCAATCAATTCTACTAATGATTTATTGGAAAAGAGACTGGCAGCGTTTCAAGAGAAAGCAGCAGAAACGATTGTTAATCGCGAAAAGAAAAAAGAAGAATCTGAAAAGAAAAAAGAAGAAGCTAAAAAGAAAGAAACGGCTCCTCCACAAATTCCAGGTGATGAAGAGGCTCCCGCAACAACTGTTCCGGCAAAGGCTCCCGCAACAACTGTTCCGGCAAATGACAACACTCAAGCAGAACCTAATGAACTTGAGCAGGCAGATCGTGCGTTTCAAAATTGGCAACGGGCGGCTTCTTTAAATTATTAAAAAAATAATCAACCGTACTACTAATAAGTATATATTTTTTTGAATTATGTAAGCAACGGCCTTAAGGCCGCAAGATGTAAGACCGAATCAGTTTGGTAGATCCGATTGATTCGCGAAGCTGCCAACGTAGCTTCAAAAGGAAATCAAAATGTTAAAAGTTCTTCAATCAGATATTCATCCACTTGGCCAGTTTGACGGTCTTGATTCACAGGTTACTGCGATGAAGGGTGGCGAAGTCGTCACGCTCGTTGGCGTTGCTTTGGATCAGGCAACTGACAAACACGCTTCGGACATTGATGACGGTTACGCCGGTACGACCACGAAGCGTCGTCCCGCCGTAACATCAACACTCGGCACGGGCGCAGCGGGTCCGTATTGGCTCTCTGACGAAGGTACGACTGGTTACGGTACCCTTTTCGGTAGCGTAGTCGGTGGCACGGCCGGTATGGTTGTGACGGGTGGCGCGCAGCTTGGTCCGCACACGGCAACGGGTTCTGGCAAGGTTACTTGTTGGAATCGTGCGGGCCTTTATGGAGTTACGCTGGATGCATGCGATACCACGGCATCCACGGGTCTCCAGCCCACCAACTCAACCCTTACGGTTGCGGATGCACTGTATGTCTCGCCAGCGGGTCTTCTGACTCCAAACTCAGGCGCCGGTACTGCAAACGGTGGTGCGATCATGGCACGGTTCGTTGAATTCACGACTGACGGGTCTCTCGTCACGACTCCGAATTACCTCGCTTCGGCGCTTAATTCACCGTCAGGCTCACTCGGTGAGCAGCTGCGATTCACCATGGCCGTGTTCCACTGGCTCGGCAAGTAATAACGAATGACTGATTGATCAGATCAGTCTAATCAATCAGTCATCAACATGACCCTCGGCTGGGAAATCCAGTCGGGGGTTTTGTTTTGTCCGGACTGTTATTATATTTTTTTTAAATTTTATTTAAATTATGGGCATACCTTTTTATTAAATGTGAAGGTGGCATTTCTGCCTTTACTGCTGGGAAACTGGCAAACCATTCAACAAAAAGGAAACGAATGTCTTTGTTTAACAACAAGGGTGAAATCAACGCGAGTTCACTCCGCGACGCACTATCGGTGGTCGCAAAGTACGCATCAGTACTGGAAGAAAATCAGCCATCAAACACGTCACTTGCCGGGTCCATGACGGACGATGCCCGTGACACTTTGATTTCACGAGCCATTTTGACGCAGGACGGTAAAATCGCCCTCGCGCAGTCAATGGCAAACCCTTAATGGATAGGGGCTCCCGTAAGTAATTATGGGATGTGAATTTGGCCATATGCTGGAAACTCTAAAAGCCATCTCACTATAACACTCTAAAGGCTACGCATCGCAGCTAGTCTATCCGGAAACGGAATCGTTATAGTAACAGAAGATGGATGATATAGACAATCAGCAGGAAAGACTGGCAAGTGACAAACGAAGAAATTAAAATTCTTTATGAGACTGGATTAACAGTTAGAGAAATTGCTGAACGACTTGATAAAAGTTACGAAACAGTAAGAAAAATTCTCAAAGCTGCTAAAGTAAAATGGACAAGAAATTATATTTCGGACCTGACACCTGATCAGGTAAATGATATTATTAATAAATTTGATAATGGCGAAACAATAAAATCATTGTCCAAATGGTATGAAATATCCGGACCCTCTCTATCAAAATTACTAAAAGCTCACAACAGAGTAGTAATTTCGAATCTTCGTAAATATGATATTTTACGACAAGTACCACTTAACTCAGTTCAAAAGCAACTGATTGTAGGAGGAATGCTTGGAGACGGTTGTCTTTATAAAGATTCAACTAAAGGTAACTTTAAATTTTCGTTTGGTCACTGTGAAGCGCAAGAACAATATTTTCATTGGAAGGTTGCAATGCTGGATCCGTTTATTAATACTTTTAATAAAAGTGTTAATAAAACCAGAAATTCAACTATGTTTCAAACTACCACGATTTGCCATCAAGATTTGAATTTTTTTGGCAAAATGTTTTATGATGAAAATAGAGTTAAACATGTTCCTAAAAATTTAGATATGTACCTAACACCCTTATCACTAGCAGTATGGATACAGGATGACGGTAATCTAAATGCAAAAGTAAACATGAGAATCGCTTCAATGGGTTTTACAGAATCAGAAAATTATCTACTTAGAGATTATTTAAAATCATGTTTTGATTTAAATTCTAAAGTGATGATTTTTAATTACAAAGGTAAAAAATATTATCAAATAACTTTAAATAAAGAAAATACACAAAAGTTATCTGATATTATCAGGCCGCATGTAATTGATTCTATGAAATATAAACTCATGCCAGAATCCTCAACGAGTAGATGCCAAACGCCGATAGATTGATTATTCAATCATTGGATGATGATGTATTCTGAACTTTACTGAGAAGTAAAGAAGCGCCGAACGGGTAACCCAAAGCGCGATAACAAATTTGATCCGAAGAAATTTAGATTACCACGGGGTGGCACGTAGAGCCCTTGTTGTAGACATGTTGCCGCAGGGCGCTCTACCGACGTATGACCGTGATATTGATGTCGCGGCGGTAGTTGTTTCGAGCAACGGTTCAGCGCCGGAGAGCCGTGTATTCGGTGATCGCGTTGTTGTTCCGGAATTCGAAATCGTATCCAACCCCACGGTTCGTATTGCGGAAGTCCGGCGTCGTCGGTTCAACGTGATTGATCGTGCGGTTCAGAAGGCACGTCAGGAAATCATGGCTCAGGAAGACGCGAACGTCTTCGCAGCGCTTGATTCAGCCGCTTCGGTGGAAAACACCGTTCAGGACGTTACGGACGCGGGTCTTCTCAAACGCGACCTCCTTGAGCTGAAAGTTCAGGTTGATCGTTGGGACCTCGTAACGACCAAGTACTTCATGAACATCAATGAATTTACCGATATCCTCAAGTGGGGTTCGGGTGGTGGTCAGGGCGTTGGTGGTGGCGAGCTTGATCCAGTTTCGCAGCGTGAAGTTCTCCAGACGGGGCTTTATGCTCACATCTGGGGCGCGGATATCATCGTAAGCAAGATCGTTCCCCCGGGAACGGTGTTTGCGTGCGCGGATCCGGAATTCGTCGGAGTCATGCCGGTTCGGCAGGACATCGAAGTTCTTCCGGCAGACGAACCCAAGCGCCTGTCGCTTGGCTGGGTTGTGTCGGAAATCGTCGGTTGCGGCATCCTGAATGCCCGCGGCGTTTCTGCTGGTCGTAAGTCAGTACTGGCTGGCTGATAACTGATATGAAGGGATGGCCTGACCATCCTTTCTCTAATTAAGGCTCGGGAGGTAACTTCCGGGCCTTAGTTATTTGAATAATACAACATATAAGTGTGCAGGGTCTCGCCTTTCAACGGGGCGTAAGAAAAATCTGGAATAAACTTCTCACGAAGTTCCTTCCCTGTCTAATACTCTGCGCTATCGTAGTTTTTTCTTTATCTTGCGAAGGAAGTAGAAAAGCTAAAATACCAATCATCCGGGCAGCTCCGGTCCAGCCCGTTACGTGGCCCGTTAGTAACGATACAGTATTCAACGCAACAATATATGTTGATTACCGATTTGAATCTGTAGAATTACTTGAATTACAAAAAGCAGTTCAGGAATGGGAGCGAGTCACGGTAAATACAGTTCAGTTCAATCTGATCTGGTCCTATTCGCATGTCGGTTCATCTGAATTTGCACCGGATCGAAACATTATACAGGTGGTACAGGATACAGACCCAATCATTACTGACCTGGATACTTTGACACTTACAATCTATAAACAAAAACTAAATGTTTTAGGATTCGCGAAAAGAGATGAATCTTGGAAAAATTTTAGAATTGGACTGGTTCAGAGTAGGATGTCCAACACTAAACAGTTCAGGTCAGTAGCTTTGCATGAGCTTGGACATATATTAGGATTGGTACATCGTGATGGCAATAGATCTGTAATGAATTCTATAAATTCAGGACTTAATTGTATAACTAGGTTTGATATGGAACAGTTTTGTGAAAAATTTAATTGTAAGGTAGATACGTTTCCATATTGTACGGAACAACCCATTTCTAGACATATAGACACCAGTCGTGATTAAATTATACGCATATACTTATGAAATACTAAACGCCCTGAATCGTGATGATCAGACTCGTGACGCCGCTCGTTCTTTGCGAATCAATCATATAAAGAATGCAGTGTCATCCAAAGGTGAAATCATAAAGGTTGCTTTCGACACAAGAAGATTTGATCAAGAAACACAAATAAATCCTCGTCGTAATCTACAAAATTATCATCGGTCAGAACCATTCATTGATAAAGATTCATCTGATAAGATCAAAACATTTTTCAAATTAAAATCAGTCGTGGATGCGATAAAAGAAGATTTTAATGGAGACCCGGATTGGCTGGATAGTTATTGTAGAATTTTATCCGCGACACTCAACAGTACACTCAGGATAGAACAAAAAGATTTTGATTTCTTTAAACCACAATTAAATTATCTTGAAGAATTACTTTATCTTCGTTATCGTTTACGACCGGAAGATATTGAAAAATTAGACCAGAAAGAACTTAGACAATTAATTATTGATCGAGATGAGCGTTTGCTGCATAAAACAATTTATGCAAATTATAATCTTGGCGGGATCAGTAAGAATAGTGCGCCGGTTCAGAATAATTTACAAAAATCATCTGATCCATTGATTGAGAAGCTTTTTGGTGATGTAAAGGCTAGTAAAGAAAACCCTGAAGTCCAGAGAAGCGTCACCATTACCATTCAGGATAAATTGGTCAGTCAAGGTGTTGAGCCGGATTTACAGGTAAAACGAGCTGATAATGTTTCGCAAGTTTCAGATGAGGATATGACGAATCAAATTGTTGATGGATTTTTTGCAAAGCCAGAGTTAGAAATCACAATTCCATAATCAGGAGACAATAGCCATGTCTGGAATGAATGATTTTGCTCCGTTTCAAAAGAAACGTCAATGTTTTACCGTACGTAATATTTCAGATCCAAAGAAAACAGTAAGAATATTTCATTATCCTATAACGTATGGATACGAGAGAGATCTCCTTGATATTCCGGGCGTAGCCGAGGCTGATATCAGATCTTCCTTACTAAAAGGCGAGATTATGGTTAAGTTGTTTGCAAAAGAGATTATCGTGACGTGCAGTGATATTGATCTTCTGCAATTTAATGATGAACAGAAGCAGTTTTTGAAAGATTCTGGAATAATTAAAGGAACGGAAATTGGTATTGATCAGATCGTGCCCGGGACCATTACCGGAGGTGGAGGAACCCCCGTGACATTGGATTATGTATTCAGACAGGGTGTTCAGTTGATCGGTGTAACGAATGCTGCAAACAGAATATTCACCACACCTGATAGATTTATTAACGGAATGTATAGCGGAAATCTTTTCCGAATTCAAGTCCGACATAACGGTAGAACATTAAAACAGGATTCCGAATATATCGTACAGGAATCAGCTGGACCCGGAACAGGGTACGATACGGTCATCATTACAAGCTTCAGTCCAGCTGCGAGAAGCCAGTTAATGTGCGATTATGTTGTACAGAACTAATTATTATAAGTGGTTAAATTTGTATTATATATCAATGACAACTTTTATAGTTATAATTTAACATAAATTTACAATAAGTGCGTGAGTGAGTTAGTATTTTAGTCCTTTATTAAACGGAAACAAAAATGGCAACAACCCTTGATAATCTTTTGGACCAGGTTCTAGATATAGCTGGTTCTTTTACACAAACTCCAACCATGACCCTTGCGGAGGAGCCGCTTTTTTATGGCGCTCCTCTTTCTGGACAAACCGGAGCCGTTGCGAACATTACGGTATTCAGCGCTGGAGAATCGACACTTACCGGATTGACCGGTATGACTGCCTCATCACGAGGAAGATTCTTGACAGTTTCCGGAGCCGCATCAGGAGGTAACAACGGTACATTTGAAATAAGTGAATTTATTTCTGCCACCTCTGTAAAAGTTGGTAATGCGTCAGGTGTAGCTCCGGATGCAAACAACGGTGCTATCACGTGGACCGAACGTGGCCCGTATATGTTGGAAGATGATATCAACTACACCAGAACAGATCGTGCCGCTATTAAGGGTGTGGCATTTTCTGCGCCGATTCCGACGTATCAGCGTCCCACGGCAGTCGGTACGAACGTTCCGGCGAATCTTTCAAATATTGCAAACAAAACAACCGATGCCAAGGCATTAACGATTACTCGTAAATTTGACGCCGTAACAACCGCCGTAACCAATACATTCATTACTCTTTCCGATACTGGTAATCTTAAACACGCCACTTCTACCGATAGAACGGGTGTACCGATTCAAGACGGAGCGGATGCCGGTGCATTTGAATCCAGCTATGTTGAGATTATCAATCCGCTCACCGAGGCAGCGTTGGAAGTTCTGGCGGGTGGCGATGCCGGAAAACGTATTTATGGTAGAACGCGTGCAGGATCCTCGACATCTCCCAATACAGTTGAAGTTGAATTCCGTGCGGTTGCGAAAAATGCAGCACTTTCAACATCCGTCGCGTACACATGGGAAGCGGCTCAGCCAACAACCGTTGATATGTATTACGGTTACCGTGAGCGTCTTGACCTAATGACTGATACGGCGCTCCGTACGACTCTTGTTAATGGTATCATCGGTGATGCCGATACAACTCAAGATATTAATGATATCCGTACGACCATTGGTATCGGAGATAACGTTACGAGTCTTGCTGGTCTCCTTACCAATACAACTAACTTTTTCGTGTTTAGCAATCTTCCTGACGGAACCCCGTCAGTTGTCGAAGCTCTAAATACGCTAAATACTCAAATCGGAGATCGTGTTTATACAGGCGGTATCCTTACGAGCGGTCAGACTCTTACGGCATCTCTTCAGGCTCTATCAAACAGTATCGCCGCGTCTACTTTTGTCAGAACGATCGAGCGCCTGGCTGCGGATATCCCGGCCGGAACCGCACATACACTGCCGGGTGGTCAGTCCTATACTCTCGACGGTACTAATAATGGTCAGAATTTAACTGTTTTCGTTAGAGGATTGCTTCAGGATCCAGGTCCGGTTCTGACTGGAAATGATTACGCCGAAACCAGCACGACCAGCATTACGTTTTATCAAAAAGTTAAAAATAAAGACCATATCAATTATTACCTGTACGCGTAATATATACCTGATCTAGACAGATGGGTCGGAAGGGATTGATTCAGAACAATCTTCTTCCGACCCATTATATTTTTGGTATAGTAGTATGCGGCCAACTGTTCCGGATTTAGTAATTTCCCAAACGGAAGAACCTCCGATGAACCATTGGTGTAGTTCTGGGCACACCGCGCCTGAATTTTTTCGACGTTTGGGTCCCGGAACCGAGCCCGAACCAACAAGATTTTACCATTTAAAATCAAACGATATAGATACAGTGGTGTGTGAGCCATGTTTGATTATTGCGAATCATGTGGCTAAAATTAAAAGACAGCAATTGAAAAAATTATAAAGAGCCATATGTCATATCAAGAAGATCTTAATAAGTTAAGAAAACGAATCATTGATGCGGTGGAACAAGAAGTATTGGATCCGAAGCTTCGTGAATTTTACGAAGCTACGATGATTCAAATCATGAATGAATCTGAACGCCAACGTCAAACATGCGTTCAACAGGCCGAAACATTACGACGTCAAGCCGCAACCCTGGACGGGCAAGCGTCTGCATTTGCAATGCAGAGCAGTATTGTATACAATGTATTGAATTCGTTCGTATTGATGGCTGAAAAACAAATTGCGGAAGAAAAAATACGTGAAGCTCAAAAGAAACAATCTGAAGATGATATGACGGATCAAGAAAAAGAAAATATTAAAAAATTAATTGAAGAACAAGAGAAGTCAACATTTATTTCAGTTCAGGATCTTTCACAAACAATAGATAAAAAACGAAATAAGAAATAATAAGCTTAAGTCCTGATTGGCATTATCTTATTATTAAGGTAGATGTCCAAGATCCGTAAAGAAGACATTATTGATGCAGAAATTGTTGACGCGGATGAATTAATATCCGACGCCACATTAGTATATTTCGCTACCATTACGATCGTCTCTACAACCACCGGAACAAACATAATTGTTGTATCGGGATTTACATTTAATAATCCGGATGTTCAGGTTGAAGCGGGAGATTTGATCCAAATAACCGGTTCGGCAGCCGCGGGAACCTATACGATAAATTCTATCATCAACAGTACCACTATTGATGTTGTGGAATCGATCGTCACTTCTACCGGTGGGACTGCGGATCTTCTGTACGATTCTGGATCTCTAAGAGTTGGATTCAATCCGGCCGGATTGACAGCTGTCTCGGCTACGGATGTTCAGAATGCAATTCAACAACTCGCGACATCTATCGGAAGCACTACTTTAAATTATGATCTTTTGTTATCTGTAGATCCTCCGAGGCCAGATAATAACTATTCTAATATAAAGACAAATAATAATATTACACAAGAAACTTGGAAAAGAACTGATCTTACGAATTTAAAACGAATAGATTATACCTATACATCTAATAAGGTAACGACTGAAGTTATTAGAGTGTATGCGGCTAACGGATCAACAGTAGTGGCGCAGTTGACCAGCACAATGACTTATTCCGGCAATACAGTCACGGCCATAGCATCGGTTAGGAACATTTAATGTCCGGAATATTCTTTTTAGGACCGCAACCAGTAATTGAGAATCTGAACCATCAGATTGCTCTATCTAATGCTACCGTTACGACGAACGGAAACATTGTCCTGACAGGGTTTTCGTCTCCAGATTTAAAAGTAATAGTTAATATCACGGGAACTCCAACCGGAACATCACCTCAGCTTACTTTTAATATTAATGAAGTAGATCCGATCGATCAGACAACAACCTTCGGTTCTTCTGGATCACTCGGGCCATATTCGGCACCTGTCATTACTAGCCTGACCCTCAATCCGTTATCTGGAGGTGCGGTTAATGTTTCATGGGTAATTTCAGGAGCCGGAGCTACATTTACCGGAGTTAATGTTTCGGTCGTCGATATCAATACTGGAAGAAATGTCAATGTATCCGGAACAGTTTCCGCAACTCAATCCGGAACCTGGACTGTACAGCCAGGAAATACTGCCAATACGACTCCCTGGTTAACTACAATTAATCAAGGTGGCAATTCTGCTACGGTTACGGGCTCTAATGCTTTAAAAGTAGATGGTTCCGCAGTAACTCAGCCGGTCAATGGAACCGTAACGGCAAATATCGGCACTACTGGCGGATTAGCTCTCGACGCAACAGTTGCCAAGTTAACAATAACCCAATCAACTGCATTAGGATCTAACACTCAGATTCTTGTAGGTGGTTCCGTTACCACCGCATCACCTACCTACTCTACTGGAAATATAAACCCATTTTCATTAACTACTGCCGGAGCTTTAAGAGTAGATGGATCCAGCACTACTCAACCTGTTTCCGGAACCGTAACTTCCAACATCGGAACAACAGGGGGTTTGGCTCTCGACGCAACTCTTACCGGTGGAACCCAAACAACAAGGATTACTGACGGAACCAACACCGCAACAGTAAAAGCCGCCAGTACTGCGCCGCTCGCAACAGATCCAGCTTTAGTTGTTTCGATAAGTCCAAATTCAAGCATCACCGCTACCAATCCATCCGTAAGTCTTACCGGGACCAGTCCTCCAGCCAGCGCTACTTATATTGGTGGTTCGGTAACGTCAGGGACACCGTCTTATACGAATGGGCAAATGAATGCTCTTTCCCTTACGACCGGAGGATTGTTGCGAACAGATGGATCCGGGTCAACCCAGCCTATCAGCGCTGTATCGTTACCACTTCCTACTGGTGCGGCTACCGAAACCACCCTATCGACTCGTCTCGCCGATGCTACTTTTACGGCCAGAATTAATACATTAGGGCAAAAAACATCTGCCAATTCTACACCTGTTGTGATCGCTTCCGATCAAAGCAGTATCGCTGTAACGGCATCTCAATCCACTGCTGCGAATCTTAGAGCCCAGATAGCTTCCGAATCTGCAACGGGTTCCGCTACACCTGCAACGGCATCTCTTTCAGGCGGAGCCGTTACAACGGCCGCGCCTACCTATACAACAGGAAATCTTGGAGCGTTATCATTAACTACAACCGGTTCATTAAGAATAGATAATTCTAGTTGGATCGGCTCAACCGCTCCTACGGTTGGCTCAAAAACTAGCGCAAATTCAATACCAGTCGTTATTGCCTCAGATCAAGGAGCCGTAACGGTCAATGCCTCTGCTACTGTTGGTCTGGTCGACAATGCAGTATTTACTGATGGTACGACTAGAGTACAGCCGATTGGTTTTATTTTCGATGAAACAGCCGGTACCGCATTAACTGAAAATGATGCTGGTGCCGCTAGAATTGACACGAAACGTGCTCAAATTTTAGTAATTGAAGACGCGACGACAAGAGGCACCAGAACAGCTGTAAAGGCTGCCAGTACCGCTGCCGTTGCGACGGATCCGGCATTAGTAGTCGCGATATCTCCAAACAACACAGTTGCCGTTACAGGAACCGTTACTGCTAATAATGCATCTGTCAGTACAACCGGGTCTTCGCCTCCAGCCAGCGCTACATATATCGGAGGATCCGTAACAACTGCTGCTCCGACCTATACAACTGGTCAGATGTCAGCACTATCACTTACGACAGGAGGATTATTAAGAGTTGATGGTTCTGGAGTCACTCAACCCATCAGTGCTGCATCGTTACCGCTTCCGACCGGAGCCGCGACCGAAACTACACTATCAACACGACTTGCCGATGCAACATTTACTGGCAGAATAAATACATTAGGGCAAAAGACATCTGCTAATTCTACACCTGTTGTTTTGGCATCGGATCAATCCACATTAACTGTCAGCGGTACCGTTACGGCGAATCAAGGAACCGCAGCTTCCTTGGCAAATGCCTGGTCTACCAAGATAACCGATGCAACGAATGGCCCGGTTGCCGTAAAAGCAGCCAGCACAGCTGCCGTGGCAGCGGATCCAGCATTGGTAGTAGCGATCAGTCCTAATAATAATGTATCGGTTCTGTATAGAGAATTAGCAACATTTACTGCGCTCGCCACGGCAATCGTTCCGGCTAATAATAAATCTATGTGGTCTATTCTGAATGCAGTAGGCAGCTCCGTTAGAATAAAAATACAAGAAATTTATCTAGTAAATGTTCAAGTCAGTGGTGTTACGGGGGTCGCGATTACATTTGAATTAAGACGAATAATAGGTCATTCCGCTGGAACCGCTATCACGGCGATTGAAAAAATGGATTCAGCCGATACATTGGATTCAAACGTTACCGTCAGAACCAACGCAACCGTTGCGGGAGAATCGGCAACTTTATTGTGGCGAAATATTTGGAGCAGCGATGAATGGGGGCCCGGAGCACAAGACGTTGAGTCTTCTGATCATGATCTTCAAACGATGTTTCCAATTTTTGCAAAGAAAACAAATGATTCAAAATCAGTACTTTTGAGAGCCGGTGAAGGCCTGACAGTAAAATGTGCAACATCAACTACCGCCGGAACATTTGATCTTCTGGTTATATTTACTCAAGAGTAGAATAAGGCACGATAATGGCAAAGATTGGTTCAGGTCTGATAAGAATAGATGTTTCGTGGACATCTTTCAAAAGTACTGTTTCGAGTAAAAATCTTACTATTCAGTATGAAGAAACCGCAACCGCGTATGAGATATTTTCACTTGATGGAAATATAATATATTACGTCCTGATCTTCAAAGTTACAGTTCCGAATGCAAGCTACAATCAGGTTCAAAACGATCTTGATAAAACTGATTTTGAAACCAACTACAAAGATATCGTTACGAATCGCGTTGTGTCGCCTCCAGCTGCCGTGGATGGTTCCGCAGCCAACTCAACCAATCCTACATTAATTGCTGCGAGTGACGGAAGTATAGTCAGGACCGTAAGGTCTGATTCTTCTGGAAGACTCATAATGATCGGGCAGGGTGTCGCCGGGACTCCAGCCGGAGGAGTACTTAGCATTCAAGGTGTTTCCGGAGGAACCGCCATAACGGTCAGCGGGACCGTCACGGCTGCAAATGCATCCGTCAGTACTACCGGTTCAACTCCTCCAGCCTCCGCTACGTATATTGGGGGATCCGTCACAACGGCAGCTCCCTCCTATACTACGGGACAAATATCTGCCTTGTCCCTCACAACGGGAGGACTATTACGTACTGACGGATCCGGTACGACACAACCAGTCAGTGGAACCGTATCAGCAACACAATCCGGTACCTGGACAGTTCAGCCGGGTAACACTGCCAACACTATTCCCTGGTTAACTACTATTAATCAAGGCGGCAATTCAGCAACCGTTACCGGAGCTAATGCTCTTAAAGTCGATGGCTCGGCTGTAACCCAACCGGTCAGCGGTACCGTAACCGCTAATGTCGGGACTACTAATGGTTTGGCACTCGACGTAACTCTTGCCAAATTAACTATAGCGCAATCAACGGCACTTGGATCCAGTACCCAAGCTCTTGTCGGTGGTTCCGTAACTACTGCGGCTCCTACATATACAACTGGAAATATAAATCCATTATCACTTACAACGTCTGGTGCGTTAAGAGTTGATGGTTCCGGCACGACTCAGCCGATAAGCGCAGCATCTTTACCATTACCTACGGGTGCCGCAACCGAAACTACTCTCGGCACTCGACTTGCCGATTCTACATTTATCGGAAGAATAAATACATTAGGCCAAAAAACATCTGCCAATTCAACACCAGTTGTTCTGGCAACAGATCAGTCTACTATTGCCGTTACCGGGACCGTCACTGCAACCAACCCTTCAGTATCGGCAACCGCTGCGTCACCGCCCAGCAGCGCTACATATATTGGTGGTTCTGTCACGACCGCCGCACCTACCTATACAACTGGTCAATTAAATGCACTATCACTAACAACTGGCGGTTTGCTTCGTACTGATGGATCCGGTGCAACACAACCTGTCAGTGGAACTGTCGCAGCAACCCAATCAGGTACCTGGACAGTTCAACCGGGTAATACTGCCAACACTACTCCATGGCTAGCAACTATAAATCAAGGTGGTAATTCAGCTACCGTAACAGGTTTAAATGCATTAAAAGTCGATGGATCCGCAGTAACACAGCCAGTCAGCGGAACTGTTACGGCAAATATCGGAACGACTAACGGATTAGCGCTTGATGCATCAGTTAATGGTATTTTATTAACGCAAGGATCTACTACTTCTGGGCAAAAGGGCAATTTAGTTCAGGGGGCTGTCACGACAGCCGCGCCATCTTATACGACCGCTCAAACTTCACCTCTTAGTTTAACGACTGCCGGGGCATTACGAACAGATAGTTCTGCCACGACTCAGCCTGTATCTGGAACCGTTACCGCAAATGCCGGTACAGGTAACTTTACAGTCGTACAGTCAACAGCTGCTAATTTAAGATCTCAAACCGCATCTGAATCAGCAACCGGATCTACTACGCCCGCTACTGCCGGATTGGCTGGTGGAACCGTCACGACTGCCGCACCAACCTACACTACTGGAAATTTAGGCGCTTTATCACTAACTACTTCAGGACTTTTAAGAGTAGATGGGTCCGGTACGACTCAACCTGTATCTGGTACCGTTACTTCTAATATCGGCACTACCAATGGTTTAGCACTCGATACGACGTTAACTGCACACTCTGTAGCTGATAACGCGGCGTTTACTGACGGAACAACACGGGTTCAACCGGTAGGATTCATCTTCGATGAGGTCGCCGGTACATCGTTAACGGAGAACGATGCCGCGGCAGCTCGTATCGACAACAAACGTGCCCAGATACTAGTTATTGAGGATGGAAGCACACGTGGCACTCGTGCAACAGTTAAAGCTGCCAGCACAGCCGCGGTTGCTTCGGATCCTGCTCTAGTTGTTGCGATCAGTCCTAATAATGCCATTACGGTAACCAATCCATCTGTCAGTACGACGGGTTCCGCTCCTCCAGGATCCGCTACCTATATAGGAGGATCCGTAACAACAGCTGCACCTTCCTATACTACGGGACAAATGTCCGCATTGTCGCTCACCACAGTAGGAGCGTTACGTGTAGACGGATCAGCCGTGACACAGCCTGTATCGGCCGCTTCGCTTCCATTACCAGCCGGAGCAGCTACGGAATCAACGTTAGCAACTATACTGACTTTGTCTGGATTCCAATCTAGAATAAATACTTTGGGCCAGAAAACAATGGCCAGTTCTACTCCGGTAGTATTGTCATCTGATCAATCCGCAATACCAACATCACAATCAGGATCTTGGACCGTAACGGCGAATGCCGGATCCGGGACATTTGCAGTGTCCGCGGCATCACTTCCGTTACCGTCTGGCGCCGCAACCGAAACATCATTAGCTAAATTAACTCTAACCCAAGGTTCGACTACATCTGGACAATCCGGCACACTATATTTGGGCGCCGTTACCACGACTGCCCCAACATATACTAACGGCCAATCTAGCCCGTTATCACTCGATACATCTGGCGCATTAAGAATTACCGGATCTATTTCAGCGTCTAATCCTTCGGTATCGACTACCGGCACGACTCCTCCCGCCTCTGCAACGTATATTGGTGGATCCGTTACCACGGCAGCCCCATCCTATACTAATGGGCAGATGAGTGCTCTATCACTCACCACAACTGGATTACTAAGAGTAGATGGCTCGGGTGTTACGCAGCCAGTATCCGGAACCATAACGGCGAATATCGGAACAACAAATGGTCTTGCGCTAGACGCTAGCATTACTGCGCAGTCATTAGTAGATAATGGTGCGTTTACCGATGGTACGACTAGAGTCCAACCGGTTGGTTATATTTTCGATGAAGTCGCGGGTACCGCACTGACTGAAAATGATGCCGCGGCAGCCAGAATAGACTCTAAACGCGCTCAGATCAATGTAATTGAAGACGGAACCACCAGGGGAACCAGGGCAACTGTAAAAGCCGCCAGTACCGCTGCGGTTGCCGGAGATACTTCTTTTGTTGTTGCGTTGTCTCCTAATTCACCTGTCCCGACTGGTAGCAATACTATCGGTATAGTTAATCAGGGAACCTCCGCATCATTAGCCAATGCCTGGTCTACCAAGATAACCGATGCTACGAATGGTCCAGTTGCGGTGAAAGCTGCCAGTACCGCGGCTATAGCGACTGATCCTGCTCTTGTAGTTGCGGTGAGTCCAAATAATACACTTCCGGTTCAGGTTGCGGACGTCACTGCTACCGGAACGCTCAATGCACTTAATGCAAATGTTCAGATAACATTAGCCGGTAGAGAAACTGCTGGGTTTCAGTTGGCTGCCGGGACATTAATCGGAACTATTCTTGCAGAAGTTTCTTTTAATGGCGGAACTACTTGGAACTCCACATACATAGATAATACCGGTGGAAACAAAGTATCTAGTATAGTATTCAGTTCTTCCAATACTGCTACATCCAGCACCATAATTGGAGTGGGTGGCGCAGGGTTGGCACGTATCATAGTATCGGCATTTACTTCCGGTACCGCTAATATTACGTTACGAGCCTCTAATGTATCGGATCCGAGTATATTATTCGGAGGGACGCCCGGGTCCACCACACAGCCGCCAGTTGGGGCCCAAATTGCTGGTTATGACAGCGCAGGTGTTTTGAGGGTTCCGTCAGTCAAGGCTGCTTCAACTGCACCAGGAGTATCGGATCAAGCTTTAGTAGTAGTGTTGAGTCCGAATCAACCAGCCATTCCCGTAACCACCGCTCCAACCACTTCAACTCCTAATTTATCAGTTGGCGTGATTGTTTTATCATCCGTTACTACTTCATCTATACGTAAAACCACATATACCCAACAAACTTCAAATTTTACCGGATCCATAGCTTCTGCTAGCGCCAACGATAAATCAGCCGGTACCGGTGCCAGAACAGTTAGAATTTTTTGGGTCAATAGTACCGGAACAACAAACGGTACGGAAGATGTTACGTTGAACGGAACTACAGGCGTGAATCTTGTTACGACGACTATATGTCATATAGAAAAAATAGAAGTATTGACTGCTGGATCCGGCTTAGTAAATGCCGGAATTATTTCACTTTATACCGGAGTAAACAAAACCGGCACGGTTGTTGGATCAATCGCAGCCGGTGATAATGCTACTTTCTGGGCTCATCATTACGTAATAACCGGAAAAACATGCAACGTTACGGGAATCTATCATGGTAACAGCTCTACAGTTTCCGGCGGAACTTCGGTATCGGTGCTCAGAACGAAATCCTTGACTGGTTCGAATGACGTAGAAAGACAAGTTTCAGACTTTATTAGCGTGGCAGGTGCGGCAAATCCGTTTACTCGGATTTATGGATCCGTTATAAGGGTTGCTGGACCAGTCGTATTAACAATGTACGTCACGACTTCTTCCTCTACAACTATAAATTATAGAGGATCATTTGATTCATACGATGAATAAGGAATAATATGGCCATTACGATCGCACAAAATTATACACAAAGAAATTATAGCTGGACCGATTGGAAAGTTATATTTGCAATCAAAAGGTTTCTGCACCAATATGATGATGATGGCGTCATGTATACCGTATGGGGATACGACGGGCCGGAAGTTCATCTGTGTCAAATTTGGAAAGGAACTATTCCGGAAACTGTCTTACTGAACGGCTCTATTACTCAAGAACAGAATGATCTTGATAAAACTGATTTTGAAGATAATTACAAAAACAATGCAAATAAATCAATTAAAAAAATAGACTCTGAAGGCAGAGACATTACGGTTCCGTTTCCTAGAGTCGGTACGGATATTATACTGGTTTCTCATAACTTTTCCGATCCATGCAGTTGGTACCAGAGAAGCCAAAGAATAACCGAAGAGACTTTAACAAGCTCTGATGGTTTTCAATGGTCAAGTGATAATGTTAATTGGATTGATATGCTGTCTGGCAGAATGTATCATGATTATATTTATAGATTAGAGGTTGGTCATAATTACGATGTTGTGGTGACGGTTGATGGGTATGCAAAATCATACCGGCAACCATTTGCTGATTCTGGTGGTGATTATGAAATTTTTTATGAAGATGGTTACATAAATTCTTTTGATGATTGGTCAGGAAAAGAGGTATTGTGCAGCTATTCCCACGCTACAACATCTGAATGGACATTGACTCCGCCGCCTAATAAAAAAATTGATATTGAGGTAGCGGATGTACAGTACACCAGTGATATCGTTTTGAACGATACGATCGTTTTCGATACTTATGTCTATAATCCATATGATTATCCAAATAAATTTCTATACGAGACAACATATTTCAAAAATATGAAAAATCTTATAGAAGAAGCGTTGGGACAGTATCCACTGATACCAAAAGCCAATGGTCCCAGGGGAACATCAGGAGAAACGGTTGAACTGCCATTCAGATACGGATCTGTAAAAACATTATCATATTCTACCGGAGTAGAATTCACAATAAGATTAGCGGATAACAGGCCATTTATTGGCAGTAAAGGTTCTTTTGCTACGGTTTCGTTCTATGGAGCGATTGGCGATGAATAAATATTAGGATAAAAATGAGATTTCTTGTAATGTCGGGTGGTTCATGCAGAGGAGCGTTTCAAACAGGCTGTTTGAAATATTTATTAAATGATCTTGAACTTCAATACGACGGAGTCTGCGGCATCAGCATCGGTGCAATAAATTCAGCAGTATTGGCTCAACATAGAAAAGATCAGCCGAAAGAAGCTTTTCTTGAATTAGAAAATCAATGGAATAATATTTCTCAAGAAAAAGTAATAAAACCTTGGTGGCCGTTCGGAAAGCTTTCAAGCGTCTGGAAACAAAGTCTTTTTGATTCAACACCCCTGACTACTTGGTTAGAAAAAGATGTTGATCTTAAAAGAATCAGAGCTAGCGGAAGAATGATCGGTGTAGGTGCGGTTTCACTGGTTACGAATAAATATAGAATGTTCACGGAAAAAGATGATGATCTGATCAAGGGAGTCATTGCCAGCTCCAGTTATCCTGGATTCTTTATTCCGGTTAAAATTGGCGATGATATCTTTAGTGATGGTGGCTTAAAGAAACAAGTAAATCTGTCCGATGCTATTAATTTAGGTGCGGATGAAATTGATATGTTGGTTTGCAATCCTCCAGCAGAAGGAAGCAATGATCCTAAGTTGGGGAATACGATTGATGTTCTGGGAAGGACTTTAAGTACATTGTCGAATGAACTTATGGAATATAATATAAATACTTGTATTTTTTACAATAAATTAGTAACGGCGGGGTTGTCTGAAGGTAAACGTTATATTAAACTTAATGTTTTGAGACCAGAAACCAGCCTAATTTCTGATTCGATGGACTTTAGCCATGAAAGCTATAAAAGAATGTTTAATATCGGATACGATCTGGCAAGAAAGAATTTCAAGCCATAGGTATATTTTCAGGATATAGATAGGGCAGAGTGAAGTTGATTCGTAACAAATGTGAGATTGAAGGGTGTGAAGAACGGGAAAATCTTCATCTACACCACATTTGCGAACGTACAGAGGTAAATACCACGAATCATCCGATGAATCTCGCTATTCTTTGCGCCAACCACCACGGATATACGCATTCAGGAAGGTTAAAGGTTATTGGGGTTTATCCTGGTTCCCGACTTCCCAACGGAAGAATATTGGTTTATGTTCTGGATGGAACAGCCAATGTTCCGGGTATTGTTGAACCCTACGTAACGTTTAAAAACAAATCAATAAAGGTATGATGGTAAAAGCAACACCAGAACAGATCAGTAGGAGAAATCTTCTCAATACTGCAAGAAAATTGGGATTCGAACATGAAGTGTTGGAAATTCTCAAAAATACAGATGAGCAGATGAAACGGTGTACGGATCCGGTTGAACGGAAGCAAATTGCTCTGTATGGAATCGTACAGATTGATCGGATATTTGGTAGTAGCAATACGTTAGAGGTTGACGGGAAAATTATTTATTAGGAAGCATCATGAGTGATAATAAAGAAGAAGAACGGTTTCAAGGTACGGTAGTTTGGTTTGATCCACGTAAAGGTTACGGATTTATTGGCCTGGATGGTCAGGATGACCTTTTTGTTCATTTCTCTGATATTGTTTCGGAAGGATTCCGAACTCTTAAGAAAGAACAAAAAGTATCATTCACCATGGGTGTGAATAAAAAAGGCAAACCAAAAGCTGCCAACGTAATGGTTCTTCAATAATATAAAGTTTAGTGTTTCAGAACACTTTGAATGATCGTGATGAGACTTCCTGCACCCGCGCCGCCTATCATGATGCTCAGTTTAAATATAGCGCGGTCAATTTCATCTATTTTTGATTTGATTTTATCAAAAAGATCTTTGTTTTCAGTTATCTTTTCTTTCAAAGAAACCTGATTCTCTATAACTTCTTTCAGTTTATCATTTATCAGATCAATTTTTTTGAAGTTTTGGCTCTGTTCAGATAATGATTTAATTATATCTTCGTTTTGTTTTTCTACTTCAAGATAAATCGTTAGCGCTTTTTGATTAGCTTCAAGAATAATATTTACATCACTGATCGTAAGGAGACCGTTTTCGCCCTCAAGAAGATCAGGGCTACTTTTAGTAATTATACTTTTTTTACGGTCAACCATTTTAAACCTTAGAATTCTTTTCTATATTATTTATCTTAATTCTTGCGATACACTGATCATATAACTTATTCAATTGTCTATACTGGTCAATTATTTCTTTTAATTTGACCATACAGTCTGGTTCCTCATTTTCTTCGGATTGATTTTTCTCAGCTAGATTGCTCATTTTAGATAGTCTTTACGCTCAGCCGATACGATATCGACATTTTCTTGAGCAAACATATCATCAGAGATATTCAGCTCTTCGTATTGTGGTTGAACCGACTCTACAATAGATTTTGTACGACTAGGGCTGTGGACTTCATCGCCTAATGTATATTTAGAAATTATTTCTTGCTGAGGTGGAATCTTTCTAACTTTTACAAGACTTCTTTTTTTAAATAGAGATCCGGAGGATTTAGATAATTCTAACTGTTCTTCTGTCAAATGGTAATGGCCCCGAGACAAAAGATTGACAGTTGTTCTGGCCGGAATAGTCAGATTAAGATCACACAGACTAACATTTCTATCGGAAATATTGGTTACAAAGAATGTTTTTTCAATAGTTTTGATAGACTTCATGTTTGCAAAAATGTTATTATATGCGTATTTCACCATTCTCATAGGATGAGATCTATTCTGTATAGTCCAGGCCAGACTGCCACGCTTACCCTTACCTGTCTTGATGGTTACGGGAGTCTTGCGGATGCCGCGGTATTACCTAACGTTAAGGCTATTTATTTTCCCAATTCAACTTTAGCTGTAGGTTTTCCGGCCGCCATGACTAAACTTTCAACTGGAATCTATACGTATAAATTTAAACTTCCGATCGGTGCTTCGGCTGTCGGTACGTATATCGCGGTGATGGAATTCACAATGGACGGGACTCTTCTGAGGAACGAAACGATTGATCTGTTGGTACAGGTTCCTTTTGGTAATTTTTCTATAACGGGCTCCTGAGGCCCGGGACATTTCGGAGGCTTTCATGGCGATAAAAACCCGCGCCGAAACAATTCATCCAAAAGATACCATTACGCTCCGAGCAACTTTTAAAGATGACTCCGGAACACCTACTGATTTGGATCTTTTTCCAACCGTATCGATTCGTGAACCAAGCGGTCTCGTATCCCTCGCCCCTACCAGCTCCGGAGTCTATCGTCTCTCAACCGGCATCTATGGTTTTGATTATACATTCGGCATTAATCCAAACAATGGCGTTTATAATGATGTCTGGAGAGGGAATGTATCAGGATTTCCATTAGAAGCTACATTTAATTTTATTGTCTCGGGAACAGATCTTCCAAAATTAAACTCCGATGGTTACGTAGCGCTGGGTGATGACCCGGGGTTCAACTATACTCAAACTGCAATCAGAAATATCAATATTCTTCTTAAAGGACTGAAAGCCAGATTAAACAGTTCTGGCAAAGCTGTCCGTACGGATGAGCACGGAAATACCGTATATATTGATTGTGATATATTTTCAATCGATACATTGGTTACTTTGCTTTGTATGTCACTTAGTGATTTTAATCAAACTCCTATATTTACAAGCTTTACTTTTGAAGATACTCCGATCATAGAACTGTTTTTTGATATTTTGATCCGTGGAGCTACCATTTATGCTCTAGCGAGCAAAGCACTGATCGAAAAAGGTAGGGAATTCACCATTTCGGATAATGGTCTTAGTTTTAATCCACCATCCGTGGCAGAACTTCTGAATTCTCAATACGGCACGGTTTTGGCAAATTACTTTGAACAACTAAAATATATCAAAAACAATATGCGCCCGGCTCCATCTGGATTGGGAACCTGGAGTGTCAGCTCTACCAATCCTCAGTACAGGAAACTACGGCACCTTCGTGAAAGAAGGCTAATATAATGGAACGTTTTACATTACAGCAAGTTAAAACGTTCTCTCCAGAATTACTCAGACGGGTCATACAGAGAGCAAAACACTTCCTCATGAAGGATCCTGTAATGCTTGAAGTATTTAGTAAATATGATGTGCCGATTGAGGATCTGAAAGAAATTCCTATATGTTTTGCTGACCTGGATGTTTCCGCTAGAACAAAACACGGAATAATATTCATTAATTATAAGCTTCTTTGTGATGGTGATTTTTATAAAGATTATTCTTACCTGATTCATGAAATAACTCATCAGCTACAACAAACTACTTCCGATGAAGCTCTCCCTTCTTCTGATGGTGAAGATTATCTCGATTCTCCGCAGGAAATTGAAGGATTTCGGAATCAAATTCAATGGATATCGGAAGAGTTTGGATCAGGTGAGGCTGATAAGTATCTTGATCGTATGCTTGATTATCATGAATTAGAAGGAACGGAAAAGAATAATAAAAAAGAACAACTGAGCGCTAAAGTTTAAGGACTGGTATGCCGTATTATCTATCCAGAACCATAGTTGGGGTGTCGGAAGTTTCGGCATTTAATGATGGCTTTACCGTTGAAGTTAAATGGAATACGGCCTATCCTGAATCCGTACTACTGAATATTGCCTATCATATCTATTACAGTACGGATTCCGAAACTGTATTTTCAGAAGGTGTTAAATTCATCGCACTGACAGGTAATTCAGCCAGGATTGCCGATTTGACTCCCGGGGATACGTATTTTTTTGCAGTCAGGGCCGTTGAGTATGATCCAAATATTGTATCCCCCTCACAACTAATACCAGTGACGGATGTTCTGTTTGCGTATCCGTCAACCATGCTCACACAAAATATACTGGCTACCGATACAACTATTCCGGTTATCTCGACAACAAGGTTTCCTGATTCTGGACTTATCCGGATCGGTATAGAACTGATCCGTTATACGGTCAAGGGAGCTACTTTTTTCTTAACCAATTCAAGCGGTCGTGGTTACGCCGCCACTACCGCAAGTCATCACGATACCGATGGGTACGACGGAACTCGTATCCAAGATACCAATATTGGTTTGTTTTTAGGTACGGAAGATCAGAATACTAAAATTTATAATGTTCTTTGCAGATTTGATCTTGATCATTTTTCATACAGAACAGCAGATGGTTACGCTCAAAGATTAAAAGATTTCATGACAAGCGATCTCGCTAGCAGCGATCTCGCGAATGAAGATTTTCAATCGTATGATTATGCAGGTTGGCACCGAACCGACCCAACATTGTTATTAAATGGTGAATGTGTCGATACGTATATTGGCGGAGAACAAGGTTGCGCTGATGGGTACGGAGGAGTCGGTAGGGTCCGGAGAGGGTTGTCGATTCAGGAACAAAACAATCAGCGACAAGAATTCCTATTAAACGTAATTGGAGAGCCGGTTGTTTTGGTCAAGAAACAACGAGCCGGTATTTATTGTAAGTGTTATTTACCATCTAGTGAATATCCTGATAATAGATGTCCAGTATGTCTGGGTTCAGGGTTTGTTAGCGGCTGGGAGCAATATTTTAATCAAAGACGATCAGATCGAAGAATAATGGTTCGTTTTGGTCCGGTTGATGATAAATTAAAATCCGGAGAAGCTGGATTGGATCCGGGAATTATATTTGATTGTTGGACCCTTACGGTCCCGACGATAAAAGATCGTGATTTTATTATTCGGTTTGATCAGGATGGAAACGAAGAATTTAGATATGAAGTTCTTTCGGTAAGTAGAAATAGATTGCTTCAAAGTTTGATGGGTGGGCAAAAATTTAAAGCACAACGTATTCAAAAAACCGACCCTATTTATCAAGTAAGAGTATTGAGGGATGCCGCGCCACTACCTAGAGTCCTCACGACGAGCATTGCTAGCAGCCCTGGAATCCTACCTCATTCGCACCAAATTGTTGTCGTGGATGGCGTGACGACGCTTTCCGAAGTCAATCAAACAACATCCATCGCGCAGGGACATTCTCATCAAATTATCGATGGAATCGTGCAGACTCAGTGGCTCGGACATACCCATACAATTGTTATTTAGCTATTCTGTACCATATTTTGAGTATTATATTGTGAGGCTGGCCCATGGTAGTTTTTGATAAAACAAAGGGAATCGGAAGACTTGTTACGGACAGGTTCGATTTCGAAAAACATATAAAAGGCGAGTCATTCCGACATACAGCCTCACAAATCGACACCACTGCCATATCTGGAATCGCCAGCACGAACGTTCAAGGTGTCCTTCAGGAAATCTATACGGTTTCTCAAGGCGCGGCACAGTTCGTAGTCGTGGGAGGCTCTACCTACGATATGTATGCTACGGGAACCCTTAATGATACGGTTCCGTATTTTGATCCAGTTCTGAATGATCTTTTTACCAATCCATCCAATCCAAATTATTCTCGTGTTCAGGATGGTGGATTGGTATTCATTAAGGCCGGAACATATAAGATATCCGGTACTGTACAGGTTCCTCCGGGCGTAACCATAATGGGGGAAGGCGCGGGAGCAAGATTTGTAAATCTCACGGTTGTGGCACACGGAACCGGAAGAGCGCTTTTTAACATAAAAGCCGATCCTTTTAGAGTGCCGGAGCAATCCGTTACTGGTTCAGTTGTGGGTTACGACCCATTCATAGCTTATAAAACAACCACTCTTACCAACCTAGTTATTCAGGACAATTATCCATATCCAAAAGTAACTGGTGATCTTACGTATAAAGATCCGCAAAGTACCAATATAGCATTGGTTACGTTGGAGCAGGGAGGGTCTCTTTCCTGCTCAGAAGTATTGTTTTTGGGAAGATCTAATCTTACCACCAGTACGGCTAAAGCAATTGACCTGACTGCTTCAGTTGTCAGCAGTTATTCAACATTGCTAAAAGTTACGGGATGTGGATTTGATGGATTTAGCGTGCCGGTTCAATTCCAGACATTGAATGGTGCAGCGGATCATATTCAGTTTATGAATAATAAGGTAAGGGCATTTGGAAAATTATCTGGAGATTCCAGCGGTCCTGGAAATAATTGTTTCATAAATTCAAATGCTGCCAACATTACGGTATCGGATAATTATTTTTGGGGAGATCTCAGTACTGTGCTGACGCTCCTATATATAAATGATGTTGTCGGTACATCATTAGTTTTTGGAAATTATAGTAAAATAGTAGTCGCGGATAATAACGTTACGATTAATAAATCATCTTCCGCGGCTTTGTCGACGTTTAAATTTATTCGATACAATACATCTATCGTGAGTCCCGGGACGAAGCTTACGGCGTTGGATTGCGGAAATAATTATAATGGAAATTTTCAAGTCAGCGTCACTACTACCGGAACGCCACAAATAGTTTTGACGCCATCTACGTTTGAGCTGGGAACACATTTACAATTTACTCAAACTAACGCAGCGGTTATCGGTACCAATTTAAGTGTCAGCGCGACTACCCTGACCAATTCCATATCTACGTCAATAACTAATAACACTGCGACAATAATTAATACCGTTGCGACCATTAATAACAATGCTTCGGCAACTATAAACAATACCGCTCCGACTATTAACTATACTGCCGGATTTATTAATTTTGACGGATTGATAAATCAAGTAGCCGGAAGACACATAAATTTATTTTTGAACGTAAGAACCGTAACGCTTGTACCTTTTACAAGTTATACTGTTGTGGCGGATGATATTGTATTGCTCATAACTACAAATGCTATAAATCCATTACAAGGTCAAGCCTTAGTATTGCTTCCGACTGCTGCATCCTCCACGTATCGTGTTTTGATTATAAAAGATGCAGCGGGTGCCGCTTCTACAAGCCCCATTACGATCGTTCCGAACGGCACTGATAAGATAGAAGGACTTAATGCCGGTAAGGCAATTGATGTAGATTGGGGCGGATTGACAATTGTAAGTAATGGTACAGATTGGCTCGTGATATAGGAATATTATGAAGTATGTTGTATTTAAAAAATGTGGTTCTGGCTCTGTAGATTTACCATCAGAGTATATAACAGAATTTTATTATGTCGATGATGCCAACATAACTACGCCAGATGGCAGCTTTGTATTACCGGAAGACGAGTTTAACGTATTGCTTCAAAACAATCAAAGCCTGATGAATACGTATCGGCAGGAAAAACGAGAGCAAGAAATTATTCTTCAAAATAATGAAGCTGATAGACTGAGGGGACTGCGTCAAGAATTCGAGGAATTTAGGGCTTGGCGAGCTGCTCAAAGTGACGGGTACAGCACATGAGTATCTCTAGATTAAAATTTGTTCGCATTGTTTCTCCACTTGGCGTCCTCGCAGGCAACTATAGTTTTAACTGGACCACACCTGCTGGAGTTTCAGTTATTTTTATTGCAGGCTGCGGCGCCGGTGGCGGCGGCGGCTCGGGCGGCGCCTTCTCCGCGACCTTCGGCGGCGGCGGTGGCGGCGGCGGTGGCGCCGGTAGTACTCTTGGATATTCATTCATTCCGGTCACACCCGCAATTTCGTATGCTGGGTCTTTGGGAACATGCCTAGCTCCATTCCTTACATACCAGGATGGTAATCCTGGAGAGGCCAGCACATTTGGATCTTTAATTTCATTTCCCGGAGCTACTGGAGGTCTTAGAGGAGGACATGCGAATGGCGCAGTTTCTCCTGGTCTTGGCGGCGCAGGCGGCGGCGGTATTAATTTTACATTATCAAAATCAGGCGGGGCCGGAGGTGACGGAGGCGCCGGAGCCGTGTCTAGTGTTACTGGTTTCCCTGGCCAAGCAGCTCTGGCTCATTACACAAACTCTGCTTACACTGATGGAGGATACGGAGGTATACCTCCGAGCGGTGGCACCGGCGGCGGCGGCGGAGGTGGTGCAGGTGGAACCTCTCCATTACCAGCGATATTGGGTGGTGGACCAGGAGGCTTGCCATATTCTTATGGACCTACCTTGGGTGGCTCTGCATTGTATTTTGGCGCGGGCGGCGGCGGCGGCGGCGGCGGCGGCGGGAATGCAGCTTATCCTCCAACAAATAACGGCACGGGAGGGTTTAATGGCGGTGGTGGTGCGATAATGATCGTGTATATGATTTAATTGAGGAAAAATGGAAACTGCATTACAAAATTTACTAAGTTGGAATTTTCTTCTATTATGCTTAACCATCGCGGCAATTAATTTTTCATTGCGAAAAATAACCGACTACTGTATGGTACAGTTTAATCTGGTTAATAAATTTGCTAAATTTTATAATGATGTGTTCCTCCCACTCTCGCCAATTCTAACAGGATTGCTGTTTTGCGGCGTCGCAACTAAATATCCATACTCTTCTGATATTGTTTCGTTGAGCGGCAGATTAAGCATGGGCCTGACCGCAGGGTCTTTTAGTAGCATTATTTATCGTGTCATCAGAAGTATGATAAAGAGCAATATAAAAGCAGTCAGCGGTGGTCAGATTGATTTGGGAGACTCTGCACCTCCGACTCCATTGTATCCGTCTCAGGAACCGGGCCCAGGCCAAAGTGGAAAAACACTTGATCCGTAACGAAGAAAACGATTCGTCACGACTTCATTCATTCTATATTTAAGTATGACTGGTGCGGAACTGATTAGCCGTTCCGGCAGCGCGCGAAAGATCAGATGAGCAATTATCCCAATAAATATGATGATGATACGAGTCTTCCGAGGGTCGATGATAATATTGTCGAAATCGGCAGTCTCGCAATTAATCAATTACGTTCAGCTGTTTTTATCATCGAAAGAGAACTTGGACTAAATATCTCAGGAAGTTCAGGCTCGCTCGCTGCAAGAATCGCGCTCTGTATAAATCCTGATGGTACGCTCAAACCTGCCGCAATCGTAGCCGCGGGTGCGATTGTTGGCCCGGTAACGGATCTAGAAGTCTCCCCGACTGCCGCGATTGCTGAATCAAAACTTGCTCTCGCCCACAACACCACCTCTCTATTTACCGATCTAAATCTAACAAAAAACGATCTAATCAATCTAACGGATCTGTTTTCCGAACTCAGTACAGACTTTGTTAGACATCTTTCAGGTGTCGCGTCCATATCCATACCAACGATAAACGGACGCCACGTCGTATCTCACATCGATATCAATTCTGAACCTTCCGATTCAAGAGATCCTAATTTCGGCTGGCCCGGAGGAGAGTCCCCTAAAAATCGTTTCGGCCAATCCAGAGGCTCTAACCTAGCTCTATTTCTAAGAAGTCTTAATCAAGAGCTTCTGAGACACTTTAGAGCAGATGGTCTGGTTCATACGGATGGGTATGCCGATACCATTTCACACCCGGCCAGATCCGTTTCGCTCGATTCTAGCGGTTTTTTCATTATTCCGAAAACAATTAAAGATGTCCAGGAATTCGCTGAATCAATCGACAAAACAAATTTCTTATCTACAAATAATCATCAGCAAAATCATCATGCCAACGGCATCAGTCGTACATGCCGTGGAGTAATTCTCAATACAGATGGATACGGAGCCGCGGTTCCGTTCACGCCTGTTAAAACTTACCTGAGACACGCAAATGTCTCATCGATCGTCGATGATAATAATGTTGGCGATGACATTATTGAATTCATTCCTGGGAATGACGCAGTATTCAAGTTTGATTCTGAATTTGGAAAAGTTAAACCGGGATACATAATTACAGTTGATTATGGTGATTTGAAAGTACAGTATCTTATCGATTCTATCCGGTTTACCTATGATGGTGCGGTTCCTCCGAATCGAAAATATATCGTTAGGATTGCTGGAAGAAACATAAGGGAATCGGCTCTGGCGATTGCCCGGATAGACAAACCACTTTTTAGCGAGAATAAATCTGGTGTTTTGGCGCTTTCTGCCGTAAATAACCAATTTAATCAAAACGGATCTTTGCTCCTTGGCCATCCAAAAGCCGCTATGTGCTTGGGTTTAGGATTTGATCCAAACAACTTCGGCCCGAGTAATTATAATCTTTATCTAGCTATTTATCCGTATGGTGACCCTGTAACCAAAACTATCAATCTCCCTCCGATTGATGTCACGGGGAACCTCGGTGCCACGCCGGGCAAATATACACTTGATTCGATCGTACAGAGCACAAACGATGCGCTGCACCGAGCAGGATTTAATTATAGATTCATAGCATTCCAGAGTTCTGGTGAATTCGGAATCATGATGTCAGACTCGATACTGAATGCCGGATTCAGCATTATTTCTGGTGTCGTGAATAACATTGGCGTTCTGGTCGGGACCCTCGTCAATAATGTCATCGGTGATGCCTCTAATAATCTTGATCCGTTAGGATTGGGAAGAAGTAATGCAAATGTCGCCTCGGCATCATATCGATCTGGATTCATAACGATTGAGCAGTCTCAAACATCCGCTAATATTTTCGTTCCTCTGAACGCTAAAAATTATTACGTTGATGGAATAGAAAGATCATCACTAAGACAAGTCAGCGATGGATATGTTGATACGTTTAAAGATGGATATTGGCTCGCAACGATTTCAGAAAAGAATATTTTTCCATCCCAAACGGTTCGTGTAAAATACGAAATTCCACTGGATCTTTCAAAAGCCGAGCTGATTCCTGGTAAAACCTTATTGGTTCAACCGGTAACCCCATCCACGACCATTAATGATTTCGATTATGGTAGATTTATAATTGAAAATGTTACGTTTGACGCGTGTGACGGTGTGGTTAACAAAACTATAATTGAAGTTTATAACGGAGTCCATGCTGCCGGGAACCCTGTCGCCGCGACAAGCCTTGGAATCAAGGTAAGAATATACTTTGGTGATGAATCCGTATCATTTGATAAACTTAATGTTATCAACTCCACCAGTACTGATTTATTTAAACGATACTTCGAAATATATGTTGATTCCGCAACTCATACGTTCACCCATGAGCGTGCTCGGTTTAATCGAAATACAACGAATGTCAGTCTAGCCACGGCTAATATTATTAAAGTTTCTTCAAAGCTAAGAGGCTACGATTCAGCTCTTAATAAAAAAATAACATTATTTATACAGAGCTACAATCAAACCGATGGTACGTATACCGGATACCTGTGTCGTGACTCAATCAATAATCTTGGCCCGGCCATAACAGGTAAACGTGGCACCGTAACTAGATTTTATGATGAAACGAACGTTGATCATATCGATATACTGTTTGATTTCAATACAATTCCAGTTTCATTTACTAATGAATCATTAGTTATTGATCTGTTTCCATCGCTAATTCAAGATCTTGAAGTTTTTTTCTTGGGTTCTTGTCAGCTCGACGATCCAACGAAAAAAGTCAGTTACATTCGTGATGTACGTCAATTTGGCAATGTTAGTGAGAAAGAACTAACGACCTCAGCACTGGATCTGATTTCTTCAGGCGACAGGCATCTTCACCAGAATGGTGTTGTGAGGGGATTTGACCAGGTAAGTGTAGCTGGAAACCAGTTATCGTTTACCGGTGGCCTAGCACTTGTCAACGGAAGACTTCTTGAACAGAATCATTTCAAAATCGGTATCCCGATCGTTCAGGAATACATTTCAGGATCTCCATACAATAAGATTCTTTGGGCCGTATGCGTAGATGATCGTGGAGATATCCGAACGTTACCGCTTACTGATTACGACTCAACTATAAGTCTAAGTAATAATCCCACAAGAGAAGTAACACTATTCAATCCAGTCAATTCTTCTACCTATACAGTAGAATCGACGACTTTTCAGAAGATCGCAATAGCAAGAAAAGACCTAACTTTACTATATTTGGTTGTTTCGGATGTTACCAACGCCACTACTTTCTCTTTGACTGTTTCGGATGCGCGTAAATTTGCCCGTGACAGCTCTGCCAATATACCGATCGTTTGGACGAGCAATCAAATAAATGGTAATTTCAATACCCTGACTGGACTAAATAATTGGCTGCGTTACAACACGACCCATAATAATATTGTGCGATTGAAAGGGATATTCACTCTAACGTCACCGATATCTCTCGCGTATGATTATCCAGTAAAATTTGAGGGAGACGGAGCGATATTTCGATGCACGCCAGCTGTCGGAGCCTCTTCGATTCAGTTGGGGAGCAACGTAACGCTTGATGGGATTCGGCTCGAATACACCCCGGCTACGGCAGATAGCTCCTATACATCAACGAATCTAGTCAACAGCAATGCTGGAGTGATTGATTGTCTGGCTGGATCCGTAACGGCTCCCGTAACCAACGTAACCATACAGAATTGTGAATTTGTTATTAGTTCGGTTGATCATTATGCGGCTCTAAATTTCCGATATCCATCATCCGGAGGAGCGTTCCAGAACGTAATTCTTCAGAATAACCGTTTCTCCTGTACCGCTACCGGAGAAGTAAAGAGAGCCGTGATCGCTGTAACGGGCAATACAACGAGCGGAGCGACTACTTGTTATGCGGTTAATTTTGTCATTAAGGAAAATATCTGCGATCGAAACCAATTGATAAGTTTCAGCAGTACTGCCAATGGCAACAATATCAGAGGAATCATTGCGATAAAATGCAAGATTCAAGATAATATTTGTGGAGCTATTAATATACTGACACGTCAGGATACGCCGCTCAGTACGGTTAACGGAACAGTTATTCGTGATAAAGAGAATATGTTGTTTGTAGATCAGAACACTTGCAGATTTATTTACAGTGGGGCCGGAACCGGATTGGTCTATCAGGGTGGAGTCAGACCTAATGTTAATTTTCCAACCGGAGTTTTTTCAGGCTCTTGGATCATACAGAATAATACTTGTTCGTGGATTCATCTTGGCATCCGGACACCTACCGATCCTACAGTGCAGGTACCGAGCGTAGTTATTCGAAATAACAGGATAACTGCTTACAACGTAACATTTATTAACCAACATTATTACGGATCCAGCACAATCAATACTGCTTTGATTGTTGATAGAACATCAGGTACGTAAAGGATAATCGTGCCAGAATTTACAAATAATTATACATCTGTCCTGATAGAGGGAAATACCATCGCTACCGGTTCCTCTAGCAGCGGTACACATGCCTACGCGGTAGGGATTTCATGTCAAGCCGAGGCAGGTATTCTGAACAATAATATTTCTTCCTGCTCTTCATATATGTTGGATTCATCTGCATCGGGGTCATTTACCCTGACGTTTGCAAACGTTGCGGCGTTCAGTACTTCTACATATTACGCGGAAATAACATCACTTCCATCTGATTATATGATCGGGCAGAATGCGAATTTGAGATTTACGGTTACTTGCAGTGCCGTAACGAATGATCCTCCATCTACCGCGGTCATGGGTCACCGGTGATTATTAAGTATAGATGGTAGAAGATGGTAACGAATAATTTCCTACGTTCGGATCTTGACCAGATCTACCATGTCGTACAGAACACGATGATCGTGTATCCGAAGGAATTGGTTATTTCTTCGTTACGTGAACATTTTAGTAAAGATTCGTACTATAGATTTGATCGAGATCGGTTTGGATTCGCTAATACACCGGATCATACGGATCTTCATCCTGACGCCGGATATACGGAAGAACTTAAAGATCTCACGACAAGATTGTTTATCGGAGAATCCTTCAGAAGAGATACTATTTTCTATCCTGCATTGATTATCCGGCATGGCGGATCCAATTCTATTCCGATTTCTTTGAATCGTGAGCAAGGAAGCGTTCAGTGGGGGAAAAGAGTATTTCAGGATGGGTATGGAAATATAAAAACATTTGCAATTCCTGAATATTTTATTCTTGCGGGAGCCTGGGAAGGCTCGATTACTATCGAAGTAATGTCAAGATCTCTTCGTGGAAGGGACGATCTGACTCAACAGGTTAGTTTATTTTTTGCTGATTTGTGGTTCCGTAAACTCGAACATGCCGGTTTGGCCGTAAAGGGCGTTCAGGTTGGTGGTGGGACAGAGGCTGAGGATCGGAACGATAAATTATTTAAACAAACCATTACGCTGAATATTAGAAGTGAATGGAGAAGACATGTTCCGATCGGAAATATTATAGAAGTGATCAAGACAAGCGTAGAATTCGGAAATGTTGCCGGTACGACACCCGTGGCTCAGAACATCACCATCACTTCAACACAAACATTATTAGATGTATTGTTACAACTTTAATATTTTATTTTAATAATTTTATCAATGTCGTAGCAATTTCTTGTATATTAGGTGGTATTGTTAGAATGATAAATTCAGAAATAGCTAATAATCAAACATCATCATGACTAACTTGAATAGGAAAATTCATGGCTAACATCCCAGGTGCAGCGGGAGCAATTCCCGGAGTATATACAGATGTCCAAACGGTAACGTCGGGCGTTTCGGTTCCGGGAGGCGTGCGCCTCGCAGCAATTATGGGCGAAGGAGCCCGTACCGAAGTAATCGTAAGTTCAGCTTTGGGTGGAGGTTTGGATGGTTTCAATCCAACCTACGCCTCAACCAGCGGAGCTGACGGACGTCACTTCAAGCTCACTCTCTTCCCAAACGTAATCAACAGAACAATCATTTATCGAAACGGCTCACCTCTAAAATTACTAGAAGCCAAAATAGATCTAAATGCGTTTGATGATTTTTACGATTGTAGAGTAGATCCGGCCACCGGCAGAATTGAACTACAGTCTGCCCATTTGGTTGACCTGGGAGGTAAATTCTATCTCCCATCTACTTCAAATTTTGGTTCCGGCACGATTGAGAATCTCAGCGTCGTTGACCTGAACGCTCCTTCCGAAACCTGGACCATCAAATGCGTATCGGTCCAGCGTGACGGATACGGAGCCCCGATGACCCAAACGGCCAAGTTCTTGGCATTTGGTTCAGTTTCGGGTGCGTTACTTGATGGTTATGGAAACCCAATTGTCTGGCTATCTGACAATAATATCGTTTCGAACGGCATTATAAGATTCAGCGTTTATCAGAACCCAACCTTCGGCTCAAATAACTTTAAAGAAGGCGATTCCTTCCAAGTTAAAGTTGAATCTGGCGTTCTGCTTCGCAATGATTCCCTGACTGCGGCGTATATTTCGATTACCGATCTGAATGACCCGGTATTTTTCGATAATATGGAAGATATATCGAAAAAACATGGACTTTCAAGCGTTGATAACAATCTAACACTTGGCTGTCAGATTGCGTTCTCCAACGCTACTCCGGGTGTCGTGACGCTTCAGACGAAACCAGCATTGCCCAGACGTACTGCTTTTGATCTTTCGACATCAGTATCGTCTACCAGCACGGATATTGAAGAGTACATATTCCCACTTCCGGTAGGTGTGAAACCAGATGTAAATTCAAATCTACATTTCTTCACAACGAATACCGCGACGGGTATCGAGACTCAGGTTCTTCCGAACAAACATCCACTATTTACGGTAGGTGATACCAGCACCACGCCATCGCTCAATACATTTATTTTCAGCACCACAACCTACGCTTACTACTACACGGTTATCGAGAGACCCCTCGTAACTAAATTCGGTACCAACGGAACATTGGTTTCATCCGTAGCAAGTCCAGGTAACGCAACCCTTACCAGTGCATCGTTTACCTTTACGGCTTCCGATGTAGGTAAGAAGATTAAACAGTTTAATGTTGCGAATGATGTAAACAAAGGCATATTCGATATAACGGCAGTATCGAGCGGATCACTCAATGTAAGGTTCCCACTCTTTACATCCGCCACTGCTGTACAGTTCCAATTGGTTAATTCATCCGGCACTGTCATCAGTACAATTGGTGATGGTGTCATCACACCTAATATGATTGATGGAACGAAGGCAGTTTTGGGAAGTGCCTCGACTGACTTTAGTTTGATTTCAGGACTGACATTACTAAATGTAAAGATCACCGCGTCTTCGAATGAAGTAAATAATGGCAAATTCCTAATTGCAGGAGTGGTGTCGGGAAATAACTTCGCCATCACGATTAAGAAATACTTTGTTGACGAAACAAACGTTGCGTTTGAAGTATTCGATACAACGAAAAACGGCTCATTCGTAGTGGTGAATCAGAGTGTTGTACCGGCAGGACAGTCTCTCCGCACGACACTGATTGATGATCGGGACGCTGATTTCTTCGATGCAGGATGGTTAGGAACGCTTGCTAAGCTAGAAACGGTTGAAGTTGATATCGTGGTACCGCTACCCAAGCAGACCATCAGCGCGATATTTCAGAACACACTTGCTCACTGTAGAACAATGAGCAATATCAAGAACAAACGCGAACGTGTTCTGTTCTGCGGCGGTATTCGTGGTTTGACTCCTGACAATGTCAGGGGCTCAAAATTGGCAGCGGTTGAGGATATTGGAGTCCTGGAAGGTATTCAGGGAGACGATATTAATGAGATCCTGTCTGGAAATACGGAAGACCTTGCCAACTATAGCGTCAGGGCAGCATTCGGAAATACATTCCGAGCCGTGTATATGTATCCTGATGAGATTGTCGTGCAGGCCGGGACAGAACGGGTAAAGATTGACGGATTCTACATGGCCGCGGCTGCCGCAGGGTTCTTCTGCGGAACGCCGAATGTTGCGATCCCACTAACGAATAAGACGTTAGCCGGGATAACTATTCTGAACGATAAGCGGTATTCACCGACTGTATTGGAGCAGTTGGTTGGGTCCGGCATCACGGTAGTTCAGCCGGTATCCGGTGGTGGCAAGGTTATACAGGGCAAGACCACAACGAATAGCGGATTTCCGGAAGAGGAAGAGATTTCGATCATCTTCATTCGTGACCGGATCGCCAAGTCACTTCGATTGGGCTTTGATGGGTTCGTAGGTAATCCCGAAGATGATACGACTCAGGGAAGCTTGACATCACGCGCGATCGGATTGCTTAATTCGTTTACCGGGTCATTGATAACGAAATACGCAGATTTGAAAGTTGTGCGTGATTCGGTGGATCCGAGACAATGGAACATTTCACTAAGAGCCCAGCCGATCTATCCTGTCAACTGGATTTATATAAAAGTCGGGATTGGCGTTCTCTAACTCAAAGAATGAATAATTTTATTATATTACAGGATCTGGAGAACTAAATGGCAGCTCAAACGGGAACAAATTTTTATTCGGGCGACGGTAAAAATCGTATCGGCACCGCACTCAGCACTAATATTGTAGTTAAAGTTAATAATAACGCGATCGGCGCGATCCAGACGATCAGTTACACCGAGACGCGGGCGATCTATATGCTTAAGGAGGTTGGGACGGATGGTAACGTTGATAGCGTCCCAAACGGCTCAGTCAAAATTATAGGCAATTGTACCCGGATTCGTTTTGATCGTCTTCGCATTGCCGAGGCTTTTGGCCGTGGGTACGTACACGCGCATGCTCAGCGATATCCGTTTGATATTGATATCTTCGATACGTTTAAAGGAGATGGGGAGAATACGATCGTCACGACTCTTCGAAATGTGTGGATAAATAGTATCCAAACTAGTTATGGCGCGGATGCTTTTATCATATCTGAACAAATGCACTTTGATTGCGAAAGCATTGAGAGCCATTTTGCTGGCGGAGCCAATAATGCCGCAACGGGTGGAGAACGAGGACTCGTATTCTTTAATGATGAGATCGAACGTGAAGCGGATCGTGGCGGTCGTCGTGGCTCTATGGATGCCCCGGGTCTTATCAATGCCTTCTTAAATCGTAATCCATTCTAAACAAAGAATCAAATTGATATATAATCAGGAGAGCGCAGAAATGCAGCTCTCCTGATTCATTTTGAAGAAAGAAGAACGGCAGTATGTCAAGTATAAATAGTCCGATCGGAAATAAAAATTTTTCACCTTCCGTTACGCACCGAGCCTCGACTCAACGTACCTATGAAGTTCCGGATAATTCTGGCCAGGATAATGATCTTAACGAAGAGTATGGTCAATCACGAGCTGATTATGCTGCAATGGAAAGAGAAATTGCCGCAGCCCGGAAAGAAAAAGTAACCGGAAAAGTAAAAATAACACCGTATAATAAACAGCGTGTAGAATTTCTAGCGAATATCGGAAGAATAACTAAAGAAGTACGGATCGAAAATACTACATTTACACTCAGGACTCTTAAATCAAAAGAAATGCGGTCATGTATAGCTGAATCGCTTCAACAGGATGTGATCCAGCAGACATTTGAACTACGTAGACAGCAATTAGCAACATCATTATGCGCGATTGATGGGAACGATCTATTTACGGCTCTCGAAACAAATGATCGTTCGGCCGTTATGGATATTCTGGATGAATTTGATGAAAGCCTTATTGAGCGGCTTTATTCTGAATTTGCATCATTGACGAGAGAAGCATCGGATCGATTTAAGGTCAGTTCCGAAACCGATCTGAAAGAATTGGCTGAAGAAATAAAAAAATAGTTAAGGAACCAGATCAGCGTTTTATCTGGTTCTTAAGTAAAACATATCAAAGACTTCCGGATGATCCATATTTTGAGGACATGGATCCTCTTCTGAAACTATTAATGTTTGAGCATTGGGTTGAGGATCAGATGGAAAAAGGTGAGGATATTCGAGATATCAGTTATGCTGTTGGATCTTTCATCAATCCACAGGCAGTTCGGGAACTATTGAATCGTGATAATAATACATTCAAATCAACCGATGCTGAATTCGATGAATTTTCACGTAAACTTATCGAATCTAATCAAACTAACGTCGTTTCTTCAAAAAAGAAACGAAAACGCCGAGCCCTGACAGGTTCATGAATTAATAAACAATGACTGATCCTTCCGAAACTACTGCCACGGTTCCGACCGCACCGGATCCATCAGGATTTGATGCATTGGCAAAAGCCATGGAAGGCTTCATAAATAACGCTCAAAAAGCGGGCACCGAAACAGATCGCTTTAATAAACAATTAACTGACTTAAAATCAACAGTACAGAATAATAAAGACAGTATAAGTAAATTTATTGATCCCGGGAAAATAGAGTCCACTATAACTCTTGTTAAACAATTAGGTGAAGCGATTATCAGTTCTGCAATTGCTGGCCAACATGCATCTGAGACGTTTGCAGGTTTTGCGACCGATGCAAAATTAGGATTCGTCACAACTGCCGAAACCTTTGCTCCGATTAAAGGAGTGTTGACTCAGATTACAAGCCTGACAGGAAATATACCAGAAGTGGGAATGGAGATCGAAAAAATGATCACCGGAGTTACCGATGGAATTGATCTTATGATCAGAAATGCTCAAGCCATCCGAGGCGTTGAAGACCAATTTATTCAATTGGCCGTGGCCCGTGGTCAACTAAGCGACGTATTTGATATCGGGGGAGCTTCTTCTCAAAATCTTACTGATAAAACTCATAATCTTATAGAACAAACAAAGAATTTATCCTTAGCAACAGGATTCAGCGTTACATCGTTGAATCAACTAAGATCCACTATCGGAGAGATTCCGGGAGCCATGAATAGTTCATCTGACTCCACGACTGAATGGGGCGGAACATTAGATGTTGTGAATGCCGCGACAAGAGTTTCCGTCACGACTCTCGGAGGATTGCCAAAGGTTCAGTTAGAAATAAAAGAAGCTTATGAAAAGATGGGCTTGAGTGCTGGTGATGCTGTTAAATATATAGGTGCCCTGAATACCGTATCTGAATTCTCTAAATTAACATTTAATGATGTCAGGTCCGTAGCTGAGGATGTTGCTAATAAATTCGGAATGCTTGGAGATCAATCCAACTCTACTCTTAATATCCTGCAACGTTTCGGTCCAACATTTAGAGAAATAGGCTTATCATCTACACAGTCAGCCAAATTGATTAATGAAATGGTGGATGGTATTAAGGGTCTCGATACCGGAAGCAAAGCATTCATTTCATCTAGATCCGGAGGTCCGGGAGGGCTTCAGGGCGCTTATAAAATTGATAATCTGATACGGCAAGACAAGCTTGATGAAGTCATGAAAATGGCTCAGGATACGTTTAAACGCCAGCTTGGGGGGAATATCGTATCTCTTGAACAAGCCGGACAGGATCCCAGGTCTGCCGCACAATACCGAAGACAATTATCATTAGCAAAATCCACTCCATTCGGAGCCATGGTAAAGGATGAGCAGTCTGCCGGAAGATTCTTTGATGCGTTGAAAACCGGAACGCTCGGAACGGGAGAAGTAAGAGGCAAGCAAGATCTTTTCGAAATAAGCAGTCAGCGCGGTAAAAATGTTCAGGATGATCGAAAAACCGCACTCACGGCCATAAGTGCCAGTATTACCAAGATACAGCAGGAATCATTAGCAAACATTACAAGAATACTTGGAGTAATTGCTGGAAAAGGCAATCCTATAGTTGAAAAAGTATTAAACAGTTTATCACAAGACGCGACTCAAGCTGTCGGAGCATCTTTACAAGATTCTACCGCGCCTCAAAAAGGCGGACTTTTCCCGTCAATCAAGGAAGCCGGGGCAACCGCCAAACTCTTTATTAGTGGAAAAGAGAAACACCACGAAGCCACACGTCCAGATAAGCCTCTTCCGACGATCACGCGTATTGGTGATACGGATAAGAGAGATATGGTACGGGGCAGGACTACCGCTCCTCTTCCTCCTGTCATTACACATAAACAACACCAACAAATGGCAGCGCAACAGATTCAGCGTCCGGCTGAAAAATCTCCCTCCGCGGCTCTTACGGATAAAACCGTAAGATCGATCCAAAATGTTGGTACGGGTGGCGGCGCAGGTACGGGACAAAATCAGGCACGTCTCGGAGCGCAGGAAGTAAAGTTTCCCGATAGTTTAAAGATCACTGGACAACTAGAGGTGAAGTGCATTGATTGTGGCAGAGTTAATGATAAAGGTAAAATCATCGCCGAAGTAGAATCGAGACAGTCTCTGATCCCAAGAAGATCAGAATAACTCCTGCATAAGACAAGAGAATGCCGGAGGCATATCAACTCATATTATCATGGGCGTATTCGGACCTATTATTGATGGATTGAATCAAGTCTCACAAGCTCTCGGTGGTTCAAGCGGACCTCAAGACTTCGAGAAAGATGGATTCATTGTATCGGGAATTCCTTCAGGTGATGGGAATGGTCTTCCATCAGCCAAAGCACCGTCAGATAGACGTCCGGCGAAACAAAAAAGAAAAATTATTAGTTGGTTCGTTCCGGAATACGGTGTCGTAAAGATGTACGTGAATCCTAAAAATATAGTATACATTTATACTAAAATAATAAAGGAAGAACAAACGAAAGGCGGATTCGTTATTCAGTATTGGGGAGAGGAGCTTCCTAAGCTCACGATCAGCGGATCGACCGGAAGTTCTGGTATCGAAGGAATCAATGTTCTGTATGAAATATTCCGTGCAGAACAATTATCATTCGATGCGATCGGATTGGCTCTATCAGCAGATGCCAGGACATCAGGATTTCAGGGTATTGTTGATAAAGCTGGTGAATCTATTTTTGGTGGAGGATTGGGCGGAAGCATCGCCAGTACCGTTGCGGGAGGACTGCTCGGTGCGGATCCAGGTTCCGGCGCCATTGCTCCACAGAATGTTCCGTCCTTAGCGGCGTTGGCGCTTGGGGTAGAAATGTATTATGACGGATCAGTTTTCCGAGGTTATTTTAAAGATTTTTCGGTAACGGAAGATGCCGAATTGATCGGAACGATCAGTTATTCGATGCATTTTCATGTAACGCAGAGACGAGGATACCGGCTCAACAGCATGCCTTGGAACAGGTCTGCCGTTGGTGGGCCGAGCAACAATTCTGCTGGTGGTATTCCCAGCACATTCGGACACTATTCTACGAAAAGATAGAGTCAGATATAGATAAAGTAAGATGGCGTTTTTTGATAATCTCGGCAGTATTCTGGATCAACAATTTAATCTATCGGATAATAAATTAAGATCTCTCGATACGACCAACGATGACGGGTCGACTCAGCGTTTCGGCGCGCTCGGGGATTTTGCGGGCAAATTTGATCAATCTGCCGAGCGAAGATACCTTGAGAATGGATTTACAAAACATTCCAGACTCCCGAAACAATTAGAAATCATGTCTCAAGAACCAGAGATTACGGTTCTTGTTAAAAAGAGAGAATTTTCATCACTCCGTGTTCAGACGAACACGGAACTTATGGATAAGCATGATAAATTGTTCTTGAAAGCATCGGCTATTCTTTTTAATAATAAATGTAATCAATTATCAGCATATGAAAAATTATCCAAGATAGAGAGGATCGCACAGATTCAGAACAATGTTGAATATGCGATGCTGCCGATCTTGGTAGATGCGGCGGATGTCGTGGATTTATTTTCACCATCTATTTTGAGCCCCAATAAACAACCTTCTAGTTTAAAAAAAGCAATCGAGAAAATTAGAAAATTAGTGGCGTTTAATCGTACCAGCGCCACTACACAATGGGTAGTTAACCGAAACAGTAGTTTCAAGACAACATACGGAATCGGTACCGGCGTGATTGAATTGACTACGGTAAATCAACTCGAAACCACCACTAGTATTAAATGGGGAAGTGGCTCCTGTAGCCTTTCACTATCCAATCCATTAGAAATCCTTGTAATTACGGATGAAGACATTGATCGTGCGATCAGTGATTCATTAAATCCGTTCTACAGCAGTACATTTTTTCAATTAAGCAAAAGTGCCCTCGACAGCACCATGGCGCTGACTAAAAGACTATTAAATCTTAAAAGAAAAAATAGAGGTGTCAATCCGATCAAATTCATAGTTCAGCCGGATACGTTTCTTGGCAAAAAAGTAAGAGTATTGATCGACGGATTGGGAATAGAGATAAATCTTGATACGGATCCTGGGAATCGGAACTTTGGTGAAGCCATCATAGGTGATGTTACGAATATCGATACAGCGGCTGATTTTGGAGGGCCGCTTGGAAATCAAGGTTTGAAAGGTCAAGAAAAAGATCTTATCAAATCTATTGCGAATTCAATATTCGCCCAACTCAGCACCGAAGCCAATACTGAAAGAAAATTAAGAAGTTTCAATAAAGATAATACGTTGCTACGAAAGCAGATGAGACTTCATTATAATCAAAAATCTATAATTCAGCCTCTTGATGAGATCCATGTATACATTAATAGTAAAAGTCAGTTAGATACGAAGATTCTTTCTGGTCTCCAGACAAGTTTTAATTCATTTGGATTTCAACAAAAGGTAAGTCAGGGACTGAATGGATTGAAGGATAGTCTAAATAGTCTTTTCAAACCTGACGCTGGATTCAGCAAGATTGAAAAGGACGTTTTTGTTGGATCGGATTTTCCTAATTATCTTTGGTCGATGCTAAGGCATCATTTCGTAACGGATAAGGCCGGGACACATGTTTTTGCCGGGTTGGTAACATCAGCACCACAATCATACGGAAGCGGTGCGTTTACGTTACGTGTTCTGGGAGAAGACATGACTGCTTATTTTAAGCAAGGCAAGGTTAATTTTACTCCATCAGCCACAGATTTTGATCATCAGATTTACGATCCCGTGACTCCGTTCGACACGACATTTGATTCCATTACCGGAAAAGCTGGCGGGAAGGGTGGAGGTGTACCGAAGCTTCTTCCACAAAACATTGATTTCATAACAAAAAATAATCCTAAATTTGACTCTGGTCCGGATAAAGGAAAAGAAGTCACGTTGACGAACTTTTTCAATAAGGATATGAAAGCAGATCCGGTAAGTAAACTTATTAATCAAATATATTACGCGCCATCTGGAATGGTATATCGTTGGAAATCAGGCATCGCCACTCTTACTCAAACAAAAAATACATTCAATCCAAGTGCATCCATTGTTGAAACTGTTATCACGAGAACCACTAGCGATGCATTTGCCGGACAAGACGTGATGAATGTCCTGTCTTTATTATTAACTGGAGAGCCTTATAATTTTGCTACGTTTTATAAAAATGCTATTCAGTTTGATTCGTACAAAACAGAACAAACTGTCGATGCCTCGTATTATAGAGGTCTTCTTAATAATTTAAAGAAAAACAATCGTCTTTATGGAAATTACATTCCATTCAAACGTCTCAGCATACCTGAATCCCAAACAGCTCTGGCTATACGTACCCAAACAGATCTCTTGAATGATTCTAGCCAATTAGAATCTCTTCTGAGAGAACGAGCAATTCTATTCGATCGTTTATCTATGGTTACGTCTGGAGGAGTTTCGTCGGGGCAAGACGGTACGGCTCAACAAGACAGTACCCTTGTATTCAAAGTAAGAATAAAAGAGTTAGATGAACAGATCGGTGAAAAGCAAAAAGCAGTCAATCAAGCCATGAATTCAGGGGAAAAATTCCTCAGTATACAGGGTGATGATATTTCGTTTGAAGTTGGCGGTCTGATGGACACGGGTAAATCTACCCTTACTGAACAATCACGTCTGAGGAAAGAATTAAGAAGAAAGCTTAATTATTTGACACGTCGATTGATGTATCGTGTCAAATCCAATGATGATTCGAATCTATTGATTGTAGATGACTCGTATGATAAAGACTATGATTTTCAAGCTTTTAGTAAATCCGTAACAGGAAATATGAATGATTTTTCTAGCGATTATTCATATGTAGGAGAACAGATTAACAATGTTGCGGGGATTTTGGATTTGGAAGTATTTTGTGACTCACAGGGTCATATTCAGATCCGTCCTCCTCAATACAACCGTGTTCCACAGAGCGTATTCTACAAAATGTTTCAGATGAAGGAGCAATTGGGAATCCAGCTGTTTCCATCGTTTCTAGAAGACCTGTTTAAAAATCAAGTAAAGAGTCTTGTTGAAAATATAGAAGTTGTTGAAGATGAGATCAGGTATTATGCATTGGCGCTCGGAAAAGCGTCTGATGATGAAGTCACGGCATTAATAAATATAGGCGGAGGTACATTTACTTTCGTATCAGCCCAGGATGGAAAAATCGCTTCATTGGAAGCTATTTTTAATGAAAAAGATCCCGACGATAAAACAAAGGTATCGGATTCTTCTGAATTAGTTAGAAACTTAGGTGATTTATCTAGTTCGTTGGAACGTCAGGCAAAAAATACCGGATCTGTATTTAATATTCAAAAACGAGTAAGTCTTGTATCTCAAACATCAGTCAGTAATATTAATACATTCATCACATCTTCTGATAAGTTACAAGATCGTTCAGATGCGATTGTTAATCGGTTAACATCAAAAACAGGTGTAGCTCCGGTTCAGTTGAAAAGCTTACTGGTCAATACTGATAAACTAAAAACCACCAGTGCCATTGATGTCTTCAAAATAACCAAAGAAATTGCGGGACTGATCGGTAGGAGGCAGAATCTTGTCAAGTCTGCCGCGAGTGCCGTTAAAAGTATGAAGGATACGTACGAAACTACAACTTCCGGCGGAGAGTCGAATAAGGTTACGTTCCAGAATCTTTTCACCAAAAAAGATGTTCCGGAAATATTAGAAAATATGATCGAGGATGAATCCTATGATGATTATGGATTTGGATCCGGTTCAAGGTACGTTATACGGAACCGAAACATAATTTCATATGATTTTAATGAAAAATCACCTGGTTTTAATATGGTCAGGGTAGACGGGTTGTTCGCGGAAGGATTCGCGGACGCTCCGGGAGATTTGAGTCTTAGCAAGAGCGGAGGAAACGCTCTCACGAGCGCATATGCTGTGGATTATGATCTTTGGAGAATGTACGGACTCAAAGGTACTCAAGCCGTTACGGTTCCGTTTTTTAGCGATCCCGATACTCAATGTGCGCCGTACGCGGTATCATTGCTGAATCGTGAAAGAGGTAAAATATTTACCGGATCCGCAACATTGGTAGGAAATGAATTCCAACAGCCTGGTGAAGTTGTATATTTTGAACCAAGAAATATATTATTTTACGTACAATCAGTAAGTCATATTTTTACTTATGGAAGTGTTTTCAAAACGACCATCAATATGTCGCACGGACATGGTTTGGGAGAATACATCCCAACATCGTTCGATGTTATTGGTAAGGTTCTGTATCGAAACAGAGATCAAGTTAATCAGACTGTCTATAAGGGGCCGGACTCAGGGGATCAGAAGTTAGGAACGATTATCTTGGCTCCCGTGGGTGGGTCGGTCTTGAAGTCAGCGGCCAGCGGAGCAGCAGGGGCCAGCGGAGCAACAGGCGAATCTGGCGGGGATCAAATTGCAGCGGATCCGTACGGATCCAAAAACAAAAATATATTGTTGAATATCGGAAGGAGCATTTTCTCTTTCATGACACCAAATTCAGACAAGGTTCTTCCGACAGTTCAGATCAGAATATTCTTCAATAGCAAAAAAGGAATCAACACCGTAACACCTGAATTAAAAGAAGCTGCTGAATTTGTTAAGAAGTTCCTTACCGCGGAAAATTCTAAAAAAGCCACGGCAGCTTTCGGCAGCAGTGATCCTCCCGCGCCCGCGCTCGCGGATGATTCCGTGTTTTTACCATTGCCGAAAGAATTAGTAACGATAGAAGAAATAGATCGTGGAAAAGAATCTGAACCCAGACAACCATCATCTTTTGCGTGGGATGCCGTAAACAATCTTAACAATAATTCATCAGCATCCTCCGGAGCCTCATCAGACGGAATAAAGAGAGAGAAAATACTTGCAAGTTCTGTTATAGATATCTGGCTGGTTAGCGAATAAATGAAACCATTTAATAAAATACCCGGGACTCTCCAGAGAGGTCAGGTTGAATCGAGACTCGGACCCGATGGAAAGCTATCCGTTTCTCTCCTGAATGGAGAAGGAAAAGTTAATGTTCCGTATCTTCCGGGCTATTTTGGAGAACAGGGCCACTTTATCGGAGGTTCTCCTCAACCCGGAACTCCTGTTACGGTTCAACAAGCCGAAGGTGGAGAATATTTCTTAATAAACCAAATTGTTAAAAGCAATCTTTACCAATCATTAAATATTTCTGGCAACTCACTTCTGATCCAGAGCGATTCCGGAACAAAAATAAACCTTGATCCGGATCAATATATTTCAATCGGAAACGATTATACACAATTAAGGATTGATCCGAATCGTAATATACTTTCTAGTAATATTAATGAAAAATTCTCTGTATCGGAAGCCAGTATAAATATTGAAGGAATTGTAAAGCGAGATCTTAATCCTAGAGATACCGAAAGCAATGTATCGAGGAGAGAATCGCATGAATATGATGATTCGTTAGTGCCGATTTGTTTCGATCCATCGACTCCATTTGATGCCCTGACGATTGATCAGAACGATCAGAATTCAAGCAGCATTGCCCGGAATCTCCCTTTTATTGAAAAGAGAGAGATGGTTTATGAATTCGCACATAGTTTCGGATACGAATCTGATCCAGCCGAAGCGTCCAGATATACTAGAAATAAAATCAACACCACTCCACTGAAATACAACCGTAGAGAAGCCCGGACAGATCTTTTAGGATTGACTCTCGCGGCTCCTAATTATTTGATGGAAACGGTCAAGGGAACGGTTGTTGATATTTATGGCAATCTACTGGATCTTAATCGAAATGTTATTCCGGCGGGTAAAGAAAAAAATTATTCATTCCGTACCAATAATGATAAACTTAATGCTTTTCAACGAATCCGTGCCATAGAACGTAAAAGTTTAGCTTATCATTTTGAAATAAATGCTAGGAAAGGTCCGGTTAAAAAATTAAAAGACGGAAAACTTCAGATCGATCCGATCGCCGTGGTCCCGGTTCCCGAAGTTAATAATAAAGATGATTTTGCAAGACTCAGAAGTAGATTTTTTATAGATATCGATAAAGAAGGACAATTTAAAATAAATGTTCCGGCGAGCAGCGAAACCGGCAACATACCACTGCTTACAAGGTACGAGAACCGTTCTACTGTAAATGGAAAAGATACTCCGAATAACTTTTCATTTGATAATCAGACACCTGAGAATAAAGGACTCAGGAGAGATATTGCGATCGAGACATTTGCATTCGGTTCCGGAGCAATCGAGATAAAAGACCCGGCCAATACTTCTGCTCTTTTTACCCCGCAAGATAGATTTACTGATAAAACAATCCTACACGGCACAGCTTACCACGACATAACTTCTTGCTTTACTGCTTTCAGCACACCAGAACCTTTTGCATATGAACTGGATCCGAAACAATCAGGAATTGAAAATAAAAAATTTCCAAAATCATTCGTATCAAAAGAAATTAATATTTCTGGTCCCGATGCAAATGCTGGGGGTAGATCCGGAAGTATTAATTTTGATGGAATGATTGAAATGAATATCGGATCCAATACCGTAGATAAACAATCATTTTGGTTGGATACTCATGGATCTATCATAGGTAACGTAGGTAGAGACCTTAATAATGTAAGCATGGGGCTATCTTTATCTGGAGATCTGTTGATTCAGGTAGGAGGGTGCGATAGTGGAGCAATCGGTTTATGTGACGGGCAGACCAAAGACTCAAGATTTCAGCTAAAAAACATGGCTTGGCGTCCAGGTGCCGTTGATATCAGGGTATTCCGGGATACTGGTGAAGTAACGGTAGTTAGAATAGATAATGATGGTGTCACGGTAATGTCACCACAGAATATAAAACTTATTTCCAGCAGAACGCTTTTATTAAAAGCCATGAAGATTGATCTGGATGCCGAAGAGATCAATATGTATTCTAATGATCCTGATGCATCCAGAACGGTACTGCGCAATAGTAAATCTATAATGTAGGATATATAAAGAGTCGTGCCTTGTAATATTTCTGACAATCTAGTTACACCTCCGGAGTTTACACCGCAACCGGTTCCGGGCTTCGGAAGTGCCAACGGTCAACTAACTGATATTCCGAATCTCGGTTTTATTAATAAATTTCCTGAAAATCTTCAGGCTCTGTTTGATAATTTTAATCTAAGACTTCCTCCAGGTTTATTCAAACCAAGCATAAATCCAAGCATTGATCGGGTCAATATTGACCCGATAATGAAGCTGCTGAATGATTTTAGCGGATTCATTTCTATATATAAATTCGGACTTCCTTCGATCGGCATTATTTTATGCATGATCGAAATTCTCTGTGCCATTCCCAATCCGATCAAATTGGGTGGGAAAATGCAGAAATTGTTCCGGGTATGCATTCCGGATTTTCTTGCGATGTTTCCGATCATTGCCATCATCATCATGATCATTTCATTGATCCTGCTGATCGTAGCGCTGATCGCGTATATCATTTCTGAAGTAACTAGAATCGTTAATCAATTAATAAAAAATATTGTCCTGCTGGGTAAGATTTTTGCTAAACGAGATTCTCAATCAGCACTGATTATTCTGAGAAAGCTCGGACATCTTTTATGTTTTATGCAGAACATATTTGCCGTGTTGGGCGTTTTGGATGTTCTGATCCAAGTGATCAAAGCAATTCTTCTATTGGTCTTCGGAATTCCTCCGTGTGATGATTCTGCTCAGGATGATACGGGATGCTGTACTGTAGAGGTCTGTCCGGCTTTCATCAAATCTGCTCCGTATACCAGAGAAAACACTGGAAATCTTCTTTATCTGAGTCAAGTCGGGCCGGATGCATCGGCCATTTCAGGAATTCCGGAAGTTTTCAAGACGCTCTTTGCTTCTTTGGGACAGGTCAGGAGAGAAAGCTGGCAGTTTTATGATTCGACTCTTGTCGGGACGGAGATGTTTTTCAACATTACATTCCCGGTAGATGTGAATCCATTATTGGGATTTATATTTTTCCCACAAGGAAAAGTATACACGAAAGATACATTCCCCACAAAAGCTCCTTATGTAGTTGATTTACGTTTCCTATACGATCCGACTCCATTCGGAGGAACAGGGGTTCCCAGATACATCAGAATGAAAGATTGTATTATTGATCGCACACCTACTCTTGCGCTGTTGAATTGGGCAAATTTTCCAGCTCAGCCTTTTAACGGAGCTTTGAGTCTGGTCGGTGGCTCAGCATTTGAAGATGATGAGAAGACACATATTTTGGTAGAAGGCGTGCAGGGCAGTCTCAATACAATGCTTCATAAGGATATTACGATCGCCAGTACACCTGCTGATGATGGTGTCACGATAAGCGATATCAGTTATACTGTAAGAGTAAATCATTATGTACTAGCGGGTGAGACACTTATTACGATTGGTTGCTTGCCAGCAGTCGCGGCGGATCGCCAGCTCGCAAATGCAACCTTTACAGGGCTCAATCCTGACCGGTTGAGAGCCGTTCCGCTTCCGGATCCTGCCGCTGCTAAAATATGTGTGGATTCGGCACTTGCCAGATACCGAACCAACATGACTCTCGCCACGACAGCTGATTTCCAGTCCGAAGTGATCGGGTGCCTCAATGTAATGCTGGATGACTCAAAAGCTGCATTGAATCAATTTGTAAATATAGGCGTATCGAATACCAAAAGTAGCTTTACCGTGGATCCGGCATCTCAATTCACCACCAAAACCATAAAAGTTAAAGCCTTATTGAAGGATCAGAATTCTGCAAGTTTGGGTGCAGGGTTGCCTCCGGATGTGGGAGCACAGTTAGCTGCGAATTTCAAGCCTGAAATTACTTTCGGATCCATCACTCCATTTAGTTACGATGGTTCGGAAGCGTTTACAGCAGAAATCAGTAGCGATGTAGGCGGAGTCGGAACGATTAGGGTTCAGTATAATAATAATTATTTCCAGAATATAAGTTTACCAATTGATTTGACTGTTCAGGCGAGCGTTGGGATTCAGCAACTTGATTACACGTTCATCACGGCCCCCATCGCTACCAGCACCGGTTCTGGAACGCTCGACGACACGACGAAGGTCCGTCGCGACGCCACCGATACGGCAAACGATACCGGTGCGGGAGAGTCGTCATGAGTGGACTCATAACTCCAGCGGTTCAGTTGTATCTGGCGAGGCAAGAAGAATTCGAAACCAAGAATTACGATACGTTGGAATCGGCTTTATTATTAGACGATCTGGATAGGTTATGGTGGAGTATGTCAGGATCAGAGCAACGTTGGATCACGGCTTATTTTGTTCTGAATCCCGTCATGACGACCATTGAGCAGGAATTGGCACTCATAGGAGTGAAACGTGCCGGATAATATTTATAATCAGAATTCTTTTTTTGACACTCAGTATGTTAAACAGGATATCACTAAAATATACGACAGTTTCGCGTCTGAAATTGAGCGCTATAGAAGTCGTTACAATACTCCAGAACAATCAAAATTTAAATTCGAAGAAAAAGCTATAGAATCGATCACGCATGCTGGATTGATTAATCGTGAACCGCAAGAAAGTTACTGCAATACCTTTTATAGATTACTTGGTTTGCCAATCTGTTCAGATCTTGGTTCTTACAATCCTGGATTCGATCCTAATCTAAACCTTAGTGAAGATCTGAGAAATAAAAGATACCAAGTAGCCGCGGGATTATCTGAAGGAACGTTAAAACTTCTCGATGCTAGAGAAACATGGTCAAAATCAAGACTCGCCATCTATGCAAAAGAAAACGATATAAGCTCCGCACTGGCCTATTCTGTTCAATTCTCAAGAGAATTGTCTATGATGAAAGAAGGCAACGAATCATCCCCATTAGATGAAGGTGAAGCTCAAACAAAAGAATATACGGTTAGAGAGAATGTCAAACAACTCTATCCAACGGCTCAGTTTAGTGGCAGCGATCTCAAATCATTAAAAGCTATTCAGCATATCATTAAACCGTTCATTGTTGATCCGAGGATCGATCTGACGGTTCTTCCGGCGATTAATAAAATCGGAACACCATTCCTAACAGACAAAGAAAGAATACTTAATCGCGATACAACCTTTTCCAGACCTATGATCGAGAAGGTTTGTAGAGTTAGATTCAATGTAGCGAATAAAAACGTTGATTTTAAAGATTTACAAAAATCTATTGATCAAATTAAAAAAGATGAAAGATTTACAAGCCAAAGATTAATGGATCTTTTGGGAGGAGCGTCGAAGCTATACAGGTCTGAAGTTTTTATTGTACAGAATCTTTTTGTTTTACTAAAAACCGTTACGGATCAGCTTTTTGAATCTCAGAGAGAATTGAGCCGTACTACAAGTAATATTACGTGGAAACCAAAACCATCCGCCAAAGGAATCACCGCAGGCATCAGTTCGTATGATCTTGATACATCCAGCGCTACACTTACGCCGGATGAGCTTGAAATAAGTAGATTGACAAAAGAGAAATTGATTGCCGATACGGAGTTTGAAATATTTAAAAAACAAATCGGTGGTACGGTATTTTCGGCAATTGATGAGGTGGCGCTGGGAAGTTTTGGGCCAAACGTACCAACGGTTTATGAGCAAAAAATAACCAATATTACGAATAGAAGAAATGATTTTGCAAGAAAGTCAGAATCAGCATTATTTAATATCGCGATGATCATGGGTGATGATACAGGGTTCGGACTACTTGATATGTTGACAACTTACATTGCTTTATGGACAGTTGATCACGCTATATTGCTGGATATGCTGGATGATGCAGCGTTCGAACGTATGTATAAGAATCCTGAGCTTCAATCCGAGAAGGTAAAAGATAGAAAATCAAAAGGATCCAGAACACTCGGGTCTTTGGCAGTCCTGACGGGATACGAAACCCAAGTTAGACGAATATTTACTATAATTGATGCTATTTATAAAGGCAAGACGACAAATTCCTGATTCGATCATTATTCCGGCTGATAATCCGGTATAGCTTGTGATGGAGAGTTATGTCGTTTGATTTGAAGCTAAAAAATGGAGATATCAGCATTCTGAACGGTCAATTAGAGACGGTTCAGGATAAAGATAAGCTGATTCAAGATATATTAAAAATAGCCATTACACCAGCCGGTTCAAACGTTTTTAATCCATGGTACGGTTCTTTTATATCCAAAACTCTAATCGGATCTCATCTCGATACCGCCATCATAACGGATGCGGCCGAAAATCAATTAAGGACATCCATAACGACGCTTCAGGCACTTCAAGGAATTCAACTTGAAAGCTTCCAAAAATTATCTGCGGAAGAACAATTAGCAGCGATCGTCGGAATACTTGTTCAGAGAAACGATACCGATCCTAGATTATTTATAGTCAAGATAACTGTTCTGGATAGAACTTACAATAAAGTACAGACATCATTTACTGTATCTGGATTTTTATGATGGGAGTCTAAGTGGTAACGATCAGATATGCAGATGAAATAATACTAAATTTGATTGATTTTTATCGATCACGCCAGCCCAATCTTGATGTCAAGCCCGGTACAGTCGCGAGAGATTTATTTATTGAATCCCCTGCTGGACAGCTTTCTCTATTGTATGATGAAATTTCTAAAATTTCAGATCAACAATCCATAAGACTGGTTTCTGGCAGTGACCTTGATTTCTTATCTCAAAACTTTGGAGTATCGAGAAAATCATCCACAACCAGTAGTGGTGTGGCGCTTTTGACTTTCGCCAGCATCCCCGCGACCATCGGAGTGGGCCGTGGATCGCTTGTTTTTTCCAGCAGCGGAATATCCTTCGCAACTCAAACCGGCATTTCTATCAATCCTTCTCAATCAAATCTATATAAAGCCGTTGCCACGAGATATCGAAACGAACTTGATTTCCTCGGAATATCAGATTTGTATGCGGTTGAAGTGCCGGTCATCGCCACGACTCCCGGCATAATCGGTAACATATCTAAATTTGGTATCAGCCGAACCAACATCGCAGGGATTTCGAATGTCACGAATATAAATCCATTCTCTGGTGGAGCGAATCAAGAAGACGATACTTCTTTCAGAAATCGAGTCCTGGCGATCTTCAGCGGCTCCAATGTCGGAACGGCTCTCGGATACCGTAATCTTGTTCTCTCGGATACAGATGTTCTGGATGCCTTGGTAATCGAGCCAGGCGACAGCCTGATGATTCGTGACGGAACACAAGTATTTCAGAATGATGACGGATCCTTTACCATCATATCAGAAGGTCAGGGCGGAAAAGTCGATATTATTATCCTGGGGACAAGACTCGCTGAACAGGTAGATAGCTTTATCTATCGTGATGCCAGCAATCGCGGAGACCCGACTGATATAAAAAATAACTTTGTTTTGGGTCAAATTGTTGGTGATGAGAACAAAACAGTAAATCGTAAAAGAATTGATAATATTGCTGCCAAGACCCTCCCGGCACAACCAGCTCAACAAATTGTGGAAGTGACGGGTTCATTAAGCGGATCTAATTTTAAAGAAAAAACAATTGATTCATTAGGTAGAGTTCAGGGTAATTATGAGTTAATTAAGGATACCGGTGTATATTCGGGTAGCCCTTGGGGTTTTGATAAATTTGTATGGATTAGTGATAAGATATCTGATCTTCCGGAAGATAGAGTAAAAGGAAAATACAACGGTCAGGATAATGTTACGTTTACAGACGTATTGACGATTCCCGCATTACAGCAAAATCTTCTAATTACTAATGAAAACAGCACCGTACTCACGACGGACCGTTCTGTTATTACACTTCTTCATACTCCATGTACCGGTGTAACGAGGGTTTTCAACGTCACGACGGGAGAACGTTATACTGTAACGAATCAGAATCTAAACGGTACCGGAACCATCAATACACTCGGAAGAATCCAAATTTCTGGAAATACACTACCTTCGCCGAGCGATATCCTTCAGGTAGATTATACTTGGATCGTACAATACGATCCATATGTTGACTATGACGGAAGATTTACCCGTACCAATCCAAGAACCGTACAGGATAGCGTGGATTGGGGATTCAGCAATGCTGTAAGGGATGAATCGGTAGTCTTTACTAAAAATACATCCGGAACATTTTATAGCGGCACTGCCATCCATCCGATCACATCGGTTATTTCGGTAAATGCCTTTTCATCCGGAACCAGTACCGTAACCGTCGCAACGAGCGGTGTTTATCTAGGAAAACTAGTCGTGATCCTGACGGGGCTATTGATGCCTCTTGAAACCGTTAGTTCGGTCAAGATCTTCAATACTTCAAAAGAACTTTACCAAACCAGTCAAAACGATGGGAGCGTTCAGAGCACCAAAGTCGTTACGGGTTTCGGTATCTTCTATGACGTTACGGTGGTTCTTCCGACCGATACCTCGGCCCAGGCTGGTCAGACCGTTCAGGTTACGTACGGTGTTCAGGACATATTTATCGTAAATGGTTTGACAGGGAATCTGAATAATAATCTAATTACGATACCGGTTCAGAATTATCCTTCCGGGCCCAATGTTTTTACGGCAAAAGTTAATTATATTGCTGAAATATCAGATCTTTTCTCATTCCGACTGAATGAACTTCCGGCGATCAGAAAAGGTAATGGATATGATCATAATCAGGTTACCGTACGTAACCGATCCAATCCAGCTTGTTTGATTGAATCACAACACGCAAAAATTGCACTTTCGTCTGGAGGTCAATATTATTTAAAGCTTGATCTTTCCAGCGCTGAATATGAATTGATAGCCTCGAATGTTGTATCGGCAGCCAAACTTGACGGGACAGAATTATGGAACGGAGCCGGGACCGTTAGTACGGATACAGATCTTAACTATATTCTGAATCTTAGTCAGGTAGGTTTGACTGTTGATGAATCGGTAATGGTGACGTACCAGGTACGTGATCTTTCCAGATTCCAGCCTTCTACGTTTGCATGCAATGTTATTTCGAAAGAAATTGCCGATGTGACGTTGGCTCCTTCAGGTAAGTTTATCCTCACGGGCCTTACTATTCCATCAAATATAGATCTGAATCAGATATTCGTAATGAATCTTGCCGATGCTTCCGAACTGAGCGATCCCAATATAACGGTAGTCGGAAACATATTAACTTTTTCAGACGCGGTTCAGGAAACGCTCATTGGTAACGAAAAAGTACTAGTGGTGTACTTCAGTACGGCTTCATTGAAACAATCCGTAACGAGACTCGCGGTATCGTTATCAGATCAGATAAATAATGAAGGAGTCGTGACATTTACCGGCACCACCATTACCAAAGCTAAAGATATTATATTTACCATCAATGACTCTGGATTGGTTCAGGATCTAGGAGAGGCATTGAGAACCGCACTCTCCTTGACCTCCAACGATACTCTGAGTAGCCGTTACGGGATTGTCAGGGTAGTCAAGATGGAACGAGTCGAGGTGATTGGGGCGGAAGTAACGGATGTCCTGACGAGTTATGATGTTCTGGGTAACCAATTACGTACTGCGCTGTATTATTCAAATGAATCCATAACGGATCAGACGCTTGGTGGGTTAAAGGTACGTTTGCCCGCAACTACGAATAATCTTAATAATCTTCCAAATATAGGTGATAAAGTAAGAGTTACGTTTTATTATATGGATCCGAATGATCATGAAGATCTATTTTTCACGAGAAACGGAACCGTTTATGGAAATAAATATTTTGCTCAAATAAATAAAGTAGCTGTATCGAGCGGATTCACGACCATTTCCAATGCTCTGCTGACGGTCAGCCAGACAAACCAGCCTGCAATTAATTCTAGGTACTTAATTACTTACAATTACACCGCGCCAAAGTTAAATGAAAGAATTCTCGTACGATATAACTATAATAGATTGATCGGCGACACTACTTTGACCCTTGAAACGAATCGCCCGATCAATTCAGATGTTTTGATTAAACAGGCTTCTGAAATAAAGATTAATGTTACGTTGGCAATTGTATTGAAATCAGAATTTAACAATGCCGGAACAACTGTCACGCAGAATGTTCGAGATAGATTGATCGTAGCGATCAATACGAATAAACTAAATGATATTCTGGATGCATCGGATATGGTGAATGTCGCGGGTGCCGTAGATGGAGTTGATCGGGTGAGAGTCACGGCCTTCAATCAAGAAGGCAAGACAGGGCAAGTTTTGAGCATTACTGCGCAGAGAAATCAATACTTTGTCGCGAATAATGTATCGGTTGTGTTGGAGGGCCGATAAGGTCAGCTAGATGGCAAATTTAAGACTCAAACAGGTTAATGTTCTATCCAACACGACACTTACGGTAAGTTTCAGCGATAACCTCACGCCAGGTTTGTTGGTTGAGAACGTCAAAATAACGCCTCAAATAACCTCCGTACCACCGGTTATGGTTCAATCGGTAGTGGTGAGCGGCTCAACTCTTGACATACTGTGTTTGCCTCTGACGCCAGAGATAGAATACAAAATAGAATTCATATCTACCGATCTTTCAAAGTTCAAAAATGTTAACGGAACAGCATTTTTGATCGAAGACGGTAAAAATAATGCCTCTTTAATACGCTCTCCTCAAGATTCAAGCAATCCTTTCATTAAAAATATGAAAGCATTGCTGAGGGAACAGATCTACGATATTGATGATGGAACGATTGTCAGTCAGGCTATTGAGAGTCAGGCTGGACTTCTTAATAAAGCGCTTGCGGATATTCGTCAGCTAAAAAATGAAAATTATCTGACTAAATTAGTTGTGGATGAGCTGAAAACACGCGAATCAGGCCCGTTTGATCGTTTGGATGAAGAAGGTGCGTATCAAATTCTTCGTGTTGGTAAAAGGAAATCTATATCTCCGGTCCTGGCCAACATCACTACGGTATTTTCCGATTCATTAATAAGCCTTCAGCAAGAAAATGCCGAAGAAGACCTGACACTCAGCTCTACCGATACCGCAGGTACTTTCAATATAAATGATTTTATCGTTACTCTGAAACATTCACCTGTTATTAAGCTTGAAAGATTAACGTTCCTGTATAATGATATACTGGGAAACGGTAACTCTTTTTTTGATTATGATATTAGTAAATTAGGTTATCTGGCACTGGATGATCGGTACGATACAGAACATGCATCTAAATATCTAACTCTAAACTCTAATCAATTTAAACTTTCCGAATTACTTACTGAACAACAATATTTTACATTAAAAAATGTAGCAAAAGTAAGAGTAAAGTATAAATATAAAAATTTAGGTAAAATAATAGATTCTTCTTCTGTCACCGTAACTAAAACTGTTAAGACGGTTCGTGAGGTTATCGAGCCATTACTTACGATATTTAATATTAAAAACTCCCATATCGTTACGGATGCCGGAATCAGTCCAGTCAGTAATGGAGTAAAGTTTCTGGACGCGAATGAATTTCCAACATTAACCAAAACACATCCGGCATTTTCAACCGAGCTAACATTTTCTTTTGAAGCACTTCCGACAAAAATAGGCGAATACAGTGTAGATTACGTTTCCGGAACTGTTTATGTATTCGGAGCTACCAGTCGTAACGAGGGTACCGGAGCCACACCTCCACTGGCGAGCTATACCTATCTCAGAACTTTCGAGCCACTTATTGATTACGTGTATGACGAATCTACGTATGATGTGGCGCCGTTACCAGATAGAGAATTGGTTGATCTGGAAGCCAAGATCTCATTCACGTATGAAGAGACATTGATTCCGGGGCAGGATTTTGCAGCAGCGGTGCATGAAGAAGCATTGGCGGAACGTGTCCAGAATAGACTTCTTCCGACACTCAATGCGGTGAAGGTCAGGAATGCTCCCGTAACGAACGTTTTTAGAATTTTCAATGAAACCAAAGGTCTCGTCTATACTCCGGTTCGATGGAATCAAGACGTCATATACTTTAATGCCAGCACCCCTCCGGAGCTAAAAGGTGCCACACATGAACGAGTCAGTTATCATGATCAGCTGAATGAATTATTATTTATTCTACAAGAATTAAACGTAAGCGGGCTGAGAGTCCTGAAAATCGCCCTACAAAATAACAATATCATTGCCGCGACTGAAGACTGTATCGGCTCAAGCATCAATACATCGGTTCATTTCTCCGATACTAATATCTTTGTCAAAGAAATGTATTTCAGTCAAGATATCAACCTGACTGTCAATCTTAATCGGTTCAATACGATCGGGCAGTATCAGATAGATTATCTAAACGGTATTGTTTATGTTGTCGTGAGTTCGGCTCAGACATTTGATATCGGATCTGTATCGTATAAACTTTCACAAATCAATCCTATCTATCCTCACGTAATCAATCCCGTTTCTTTGTTTTACCAAAGAAATATATTTGATCCGAAAGACAAAGAATTTGATTATGCGTCATTCGGGGAGGACAGTATCCTTCCGGCATCTTTTGATGTATCGGATGAACAATATCATGTATTGAGCGGTACAAGACTTCCGTACCAGGTTGTATCGGGGAGGATCGGTGCATTTGTAAATGCAGTGCTGGATCCACGGGTTAACAATAATATTTCATTCATAAGAGGATTGTTTGAATATAATGATCTTCAGACCAATCCTGATCCGATTAATTTTTCTGATTCTGTTACGTTTTCAGAAAAAGAGATCCAGCTAAATAGCAAAGTCATCACGTCTTCCAAGACGGTTGAACAGTCTGGTGCAGATCTTATTGTAACGGTTCCTTTGAATCTCACGGTAACCCCTCCCAATATTACGGTTTCGTATTCTGTGATCCGTATATCCGATTCAGCTGAATTATGGAATGGATCCGGAACCGTTATACTGGGAAGACCTGTCAAACTAAAGCTGCCAGGAATCAACAGTCCTGCCGTGGGTGACGGAGTCGTGGTGAAGGCCACGCTCACAATTAATGATCTTTCACGAATTATATTAGATTATAATCGAGGCGATCAATATATAGATTATACGTATCTGGCTGATGAAATAATTATAAGTTACGAATATGGTGAAAATCAAATAGATTTCCGAACCTCTACGGCATTGGTCGAGGGTGATGAGTATTATGTTACGTACAGAGTAGGTGCGTTACGCGATGCTTTGTTAAAGAACTTTGGTTCATTGATAGATATCCCGTTACTCAACGTCTTCGACAATACATTTGATCGAGAGCGGTATCGAGAGTCCATACAGGCAGCTTTTAGCAGCTTCATAAAGGGGCCAACGGTTGAAGCGATGAAGCAGATCGTTAAGATCATCACGCATGTAGTGCCGGATCTTGATGAAAGCGTATTTGAAAATTGGTCTCTCGGGAATTCATTCCTCTATCCCGGACCCATCACCACAACAGGTGAATTGAAACGTGTCAAAGGTAAATATGGCAATGGAATCCTTATGGATGATCCAGGCCAGACAATTTCTCTCCCGGAATCTTCAAATCTTAGACTTGAAGAAGGGACATTTTCTTCTTGGATCATTCCTCAGTGGGACGGAATTGATAACGATGCTGAACTCACCATAACGATCAAAAAAGATGGAAATATTATAAATCCATCAGAGATATTCTTGGGTTCTGGAGAATACCATCCTACATTGGTATCGGGAAATTCATTTAAAGTTTCTAAGCGTGGAACGGATTTAGAAAAAATCTCTCCGCTGGGCCTTCCTAACAAAAATAAACCTGGAGTCTATATATATCTTGATCGCGAAACAAATATTCGTGATGGATATGAAGACGGTTATGATGATGGATACGCAAGATCATCAACATTTTTAAGATGGTTCGTTGATGTTGTGGATGCCCTCGGCACACCATCCGTTTCAAGCTATGAAATCAAAATCCAAACAAATGGTGAATATTTCGATGTTAAAGCTTGGGGAGACCAGGATCTCAATACAACAAGCATTACCAGCGGTAGCAACGTAATATATTTCAATATTCAGAATCATCCTCATCAAGGAATAACCTTCGTTGCGGATCAGAATCATTACGTTATGGATGCGGGTAAAGATCCCAACCGTAATAGAATTTCAATATTGAAAGACCCTTCTGGGTATTTGGTTTTCAAGGTTCGGGACCGTGAAGGCGGTACATTTCAGGTAAGCGCCGATGTTAGCCAGTGGAAACGAAATGAACGGCATCATGTCGCTGCTTCCTGGATACTCAATTCAACAAACCAACAAGATGAACTTCATCTATTTATAGACGGTTTCGAGACTCCTAACATTATTCGGTACGGAGAAAGAATCCCTCTTGATTTTGGAAGAAAGTTCAGAGCACTCAATCCTGAAGAGATAACGAGCATTCTTCCGAGACCCGTTATATCGGGAATCGATCTCGTTACAACCGGTGGAACATCTGTCGTTCTGGCGGGACAGAGCTTCAGTGCTGCCGCGATCCTGCCCGGAGATACGCTGTTTATTGAAGAATCAGGATTCAATCAGAACGGGTATACGATTCTTGCGGTGTCGGGAAATCAACTAACTCTATCTGGAGTCATGCCTGCCAGCATCACGCAAGGACAATACTGCGTAAACCGTACAACTATACCAGTTAGCACCAAAATTGATGCCTATAAGAATATCGCCGTAACACTTCTACATTCTTATTTCAGCAATACAGATGGTGTTGTTACGAATTCAGAATATATCGCATCCAGTTCCACAAATTTCATTATTGTTGGAGTTGAGGTTGGAGATTTGGTACGGATCGAGACGATCGGTGCAGCTCCGCATTATGTTGTTACGAAGGTCGCGGCTGGGTATTTGAAACTGAATAGACCTCCTCCTACCGGAACATCTTTACTTTTTTACCTTTATAAGGATACGGATCAAGAAATTCCCGGCATAAGAGCTATAATACCATATTACCGAATCGAAAGAATACTGGCGAACGATGGTACGTTACAGCCGAATCTTGTATTGCTGAATGGTGGGAAGCAAGGAGACTTGGTACGGATCAAATCATTTGGTCTGAATTTCAGACGAAACCGACAGTCTTATTATTGTTGGTCAGATACACAAAATGTTTTGGCTACGAGACTTCCTCCGCCGATCAGTCTGGATGATGTCAAGATATTTAAAATACTACTCGCGAGTACTGTTATCGGTCCAGATAACAGTACCGTTAATCTTGGAAGCTTCGTATCCAGTACAATCCTACCGGATCAGCCAGTATTGTCGGATACCGGCAGAACACTTCAGGTAAATTGGAGCGGGTCCAATGTAGATTGGTCAGTTCCGGTAACGATTACAGTTTCCGGAATGGTCGGGATCACACCGACTTCCGAGATCCTTACCTTCAATAGTAATACATATCTCTATACTGTAAATAAATACAATTCAGTACAGGGAATATCTGTAACGGTCAAGCCGATTGATTTAGCGATTCCTGCGGGTGTCGTGGCGGTGCGTGAGCGATACAGTATCACTACGGCTGAAAATAGCACTTTGGTTCCGGTGATTCGTTTTTCTTATCAAGTATTTCTCGGAACGACATTATCCGGAAGTGGCAATACTGTTACGGATCCGAATGGTAATTTTTCCAGCATTGATGTTGGTAACTATATTCAAATCTTTACGGCAGGTCCGGCAGGTTATTACCGTGTACTGTCGGTAACTGAAGATCGAAAAACAGCAGTTGTGGATGGTACGATCAGCGCGTTCAGCGGAGCGACGTATCAGATTCTAAACGTCACGACGGAACGTTCAGGTCTACAGAACGGGTTCTTTACGTTTGAACGAGCGGATCAGCCTAAACAACCATACGCGTTAACTAAAGGCCAGTATGAATTTGATTATGAATCATACATACCGATCCGAATGGATCCGGTCCATGGTAACATCTATTTCGGATCTGATCTAAATGGTAAATTGCAGGCAAATGCAATTCTTGATGAAATTCAAATAAAATCAATCATCATGACCGATACCAGGATCGGCGAGATCGGCAAAGAAAGTATAAATGGAAACATTACTAAGCAATACAATCAGGTAAAACAGCTTTCCAAAACCAGTACAACACTTGTATTGTTGCATCTGGATGAAACGACTCTCAGCAATGCTGCTGATTATTATGTATTTCGAAAGCATGGAGTTATCCAGGCCGGAAGGAGTCCAAATGAAACATTTGGGCAGAGTCTATCGCTTCGTGACAAGCCATTTATTGTACAGAATGATGGAATTCTTAATACAAAGACAGACGGGACGATTGAGTTCTGGGTATCACCGCTGATCGATACATTTAAAGATCCAGCGTATCGTTTTTATTTCGATGCCACGGGAATCCAGACAGAAGAGACCGTAAGTATTAATTCAACAACTGTCAAAATCAAGGGTACGGCGTCGAATGTTCTGAGTGTCAAGCCTAAAAATGGTTTGGTTATGGATTATTTTACCGGAGGCGGGACCGTACAGGGAAATACAATAAAGCTAAAAAGGCCATTACCACGGCATGAAGAACTATGTTCGGTAACGTATGTTCCGAATGGATTAAAGGGAGACAGGTTAAGTATATTTAAGGATCCTTATGGGTTTTTAAATTTCTTGGTACGTGCGAACGGAACTGATTATAAAATACAAGTTCCGATATTTTGGTCACAGGGTACTTGGCATAGAGTTAAAGCGGTTTGGCGATTTAATCAAGGTAAGAATATAGACCAGATAAGACTTTTTGTGGATGGGTTCGAACGGGGTAATATTTTGTTCGGTTCTGGTTTATTATTTGGTCAAAATTATGTTCTGGGTCAGTCTTTTGTGGGAGGAGGCAACATATCAGCAAATATTAACTTTAGAGATCCGATAAATGAATTTGTAGTGGGTTCGGATCATACGGGTCAATTCATGGCAGGATGTTTGTTGGATAATTTAAGAATCAGCAATACGGCCAGGCCAACATATTTGGCGTTTGGCGAATCTATTGATGTTCATTATAATAAAAATATAAACGCTGCGTATCCCGTTACGACGGATCTTTTCACAACATATCTTTTAGATCAAGATAGTTTACTTGAAAAAAATACTGATTTTGCACTCTTAAAAAATAAAGATTTTGGTTTATTTGATTTTTCTCTTGGAATTATTGACAGTTTTGATATAGTACGGAATAGCGATCGTGTACGGGAGGTGTTGGAAGCATTGATCAAAACTTTAAAACCAGCCAATTCTAGAGTATTTATTAGCTATAAGTAAGATCCAATATCGGCACGACGCATTGATCCGAGACCATCATGACAAAAAGACTACCTGTTTCAGCTTTTCAAAATACGTGGTTTGATTCACAACAGGTAGATTCGAATGATCTTCTAGACGAACAAACTTTTAACGATCAGATTAATTCCGCCACCATCCAGAACCATTTTGGTTCCGGAATCCTTCCGGCGGTTCTTTCTCAGCCCGTTCTTTTCGACTCAAGCCTCACCGTAGGTCTGCTGGATGGGAAACCCATTCTGACGCAGAAGCAACCATCTGATACTCAAACCGGAGTACAGCTGGAAGTAGAACTGAGCAGATCTGCTGTTTTTGGAAAGAAAACCGTTAAAGTATGCGTGATAGGATTGGATCTTAATAATAATATTCAATACGATACATTTGTATTTAAAAAGAATGAAAAACAAACAACATCAAAACATTATATACATATAGTCTCGATACTGTTTAATGATTTATTAGGAGCGGAAGATAAATCATTTAATCTAGGCGGTACAGTACTGATTCGTGAGTCATCACCGGTTTCGGTATCCAGGGATGCAAAATCATTAGCCCAGGACATCGAGCCTAATTTATTTTTCAGAGATTTTTTTATTGACCCGGCTTACAGCTCACTATTCACGCTCTTACAAGCAGCAGTACCCGGATACAACGTTGATAGTCTCGGCATATCAACGAGCTATCGTCAGCTTCGGAAGCTACCACGAAACGATGTCGTGACGCAGATTGGGCAGAAATTTGCAGCTACCAGCAATAACATTCAAAAGATAACAGTTCTTTTATCTGTTGAAAACGATGTAACTCCGAGCGATCTAAGCTGGACAGGTGATTTAGTATTGAGTCTGTATGCGCTTCAATCCAGCGTAGCCTGTAGTACGGATATTGTTCCGCAGTTGGCGATTGATTTTTCGCCCACCAATATACCTCTGGCGCAAGCGTCTCTAAATTTCGCTACGCTTCAGACTGCCGGTTCTGCTCTGGACGGGTATCTCCAGCCTATTGACTTTCTATTCAGTAATACGAATGTTGCGAATGGTGGATTGACCGTTGGAAGTTATTATGCCTGGACATTGAAGCGAGCCGGTTCCGCAGATAAATGTAACATATTAACGGCTGCCGCATCCAATAAAATAAACGACTCTCACGTTACGATATTTAATGGCTCGGTATGGGCAGATATTAAAGAAGAAGATCTGTGGTTTCAGATTTGGTCGGATGCGATAAAAGTCTCGGATGGTCAGGCGTATGATGCTGGGTTCGGAATCACCATACCTAAAACTAAACCCGATCCAATGACCGGGATTATTGAGGATTGGAGTCAGAACAATATCTCATTCACCACGACTAGAAAATTTATCGCAACGATCAGCGCTGCTACTGAAGAATCCGGTACGGTACAGGATCAGCGAACCGGAAATCCAGTATTTTCTAGAAAACAAACAGTTCCGAAAATTGAACTTTTGTTGCCAGATGAACTAGACCAGCGAAAACTAACGACAGAACCACTTACCATCGCAACCATTCAGGATCGAAATGTAAAAAGTATCGATATCTCGAATGCAACCATAGTTTCAAAAATAAATCAATCAACTATATTTAAAAATGAACTACTGATCAAAATAATTGATGATAATACCGATCCTAATATAAATGTTAATCTGGTAACTGCATTCAATAATGGTGATTTGATCGGCGCTAGACTCATCCCCAACACTACACTTCCAAATATACAGTACAGAATCGGTAAAGCTGAAATATGTACGATGCTCTACGGAGATGTAGACGGGAATGGAATTGTTGATGATGCGGATTTGGCACTCGCGACGGGACTCTTAGGGAAGAGTGTCGGTTCGTCACCCACGATTGCAAAATATCTTACCGATACGAACTATTTCGTAACCAATTCAGGCGTTACGTACAATATATACGATGCCACGACGTTGACGGTTATTTATAGCGGTATATGTACACTCACGGTTTTACCGAGTGGTATCGAGGCCACGATTACTGATGCCAGCGCGGTATTTACCGGTATCACGAATATACTGACGTACAAAGTTGTCGTGACGGGATCGTTTGATACAGTTAATATCGGTACCTTTGATATTATATTTGTTCAGAACGGAACAAACATACGTATCAGAAAATTCTATACTGATAGCGAGACCTATCTGAGAATTCTAAGATCAGATATTGATGGTAACGGAACGGTAGGCGTGGGTGATGTGTCGCTGTTGACACAGTATGTAGAAAAGATTGCTCCGGTACCCATCACCACGTCACCTGGAAACCGTATCGGAACACCATTCAAAGTAATGAAGCTTCAATTGGAGCGTTTGGTTGATCGATCTGACGATTATCCTTACAATATCGCGAACAGAGCAACGATTCTACATCCAAGGGTGGATATTGTATTGAGCGATACGAGTCTTGCTGCTCGGAACTACACTACCACTCCCAGCACTCTAAATATCATCAAGACATTAACTTGGAGTGATGATTTGATCATGACGAATGGTCAGGGCAAATTGGTCGCCTGTACATTTAGCGGGGCCGTATCGACTCCACTCCGGTCCTGTGAGCCGAAACAGGTTGAATGCGGAGCATATCCTGTTCTGGCCGGGACGGATCCTGGTCGAAATGACTTCTTCATTCCTAACAATCTAATTATCGGAGAGACGCTTCAGAATAAGGATGGGTCTCTATACAAGATGGATCTGGAGATCGGGACGATTGTACTAGAGGTTCCGACGATACTGTTTTTGACAGAGAAGACCATAAATATCTTTACAGATTTCGTTGCAGAGGTTGTACCGGGGTCCGGTGTGACTCGGATCGGATATCCGGCGATGAAGTTCTCCGATTGCAGCTTTGTTCCGAGTCTCACCGCAACGGCTCAGAATCAGGTAAGGTTCTCGGCATCCATTCAATCATTCTATGCAGACCTGGCAGGAGTCAGTACTGATGGGTACTCAGGAGTCATAGTGGATCATCGAATGGGTCTACATATCGATTATGTATCAGGGCTGTTGCGTATGAACTTCGCTTATTTACTGAAAGATCCTACGAAACTCAGTCTCAATACAAAAGTACAGATTCAAGTGTATTTGAAAAAGTCTGGATTTAATAATAATTTCGTAAATGTCGATGCTTCCAAGCTGACTAGTTTGCTGGGATTATAGTCCAGATCATTTGACGACATCACCTCCTCACTCATGAGGAGCACTATGATTAAATGGCAGGGATATATTGGCAAGAATCATAGTTGGAGCACTGTTGCTCGAAGCATCAGTACGGAGTTGATCAGGGCTGGTTATTCGGTGGATCTGATCAGTACGAATGGTACGGAATTTATTCCGGATGACCTCAAGCCTTATTTGAAAGGTAAGCCATCGTCGGAAGATTATTCAGTACAGTTGACTTATACAGCTATGAAAAATTTTCCTATGTTTTTGAAGCATGGCACTAAAAATAGATTTGGAATCTGGTGTTATGAATTTGCTGGAAAGAATGCATTACCGACAGGATTTGCTAAAAATTATAAATATACTGATTTGATATTAGCACCTTCTAATTTTTCAAAACAGATCTTTATTGATTCAGGCGTTCCGGATCAGCATATTAAAGTGATCCCTCATGGCGCTGATATTCCATGTACCGAGCCCTATCCTCTCAAAACAAAGAAAAAAGTAAAAATTCTCGCAAATATTGCTCAGCCACATTTGCGTAAAAACATTACTGGGTTACTTAAGTGTTTCGGGATGGCATTTACGAAACGTGATGATGTTGTTTTGGTATTGAAGACCACACTAGCCAGACCAGCAATGAGCTTTGATATTGATATACAGAAAGATCTGTCTAGTTTCTATAAACATTATCCAGAACATGCAGAATTGGAACTCATAACCGAATTTATTCCGCAGATCAGTTCTCTTTACAAGGCATGTGACGTGACGTTCACAATGAGTCACTGCGAAGCGTACTGGGTACCTGGTTTGGAAGCATTGGTAGCTGGAAATGTTGTCGTGGCTCCTCGATACGGAGGACAACTTGACTTTTTAAATGATGATAATTCTATTCTGATTGGTGGGAAGATAGTACCGGCACCAGCAAGGGCTCTGTATTATGAAGCCAAACCAAGTACGTATTGGTTTGAACCGGATCTGAATGATGCGGTGGATCGGCTACGTTTCGCCGTAGCGAATTTGTCTGCTCTGAAAGCTAGAGTCGCCGGTATATCTACGGAACGATATTCGTGGCGCTCTGTTACGGATCAAATTATGAAGTTGGTAACGTGATTTATAAATTAAGTATTGTTGTTCCGGTGTTGAATCAGTATAATTTCACTAAATCTTGTCTGGATGATCTTTTTCATCTTCCTCCGGATCATCAGATAATTATCGTTGATAACGGAAGTACTGATCAGACTAGATCTCTTGATCAGATTCGAAAAGATAATTTTGTTTATATTCGGAATGAAACAAATTTAGGATTCGCAGATGGTTGTGGTACAGGGTATAACGCTGCAACGGGTAATTCTATAATGTTTTTAAATAATGATATTAGGGTCCAATCTAACCATTCCGATTGGACCGTGCCGATATTAGAAGCTTGTCAGGATAGATGTCTGGCAGGACCGACTATCGGAAATATGAGCGATACATTAGAATTCATATCTGAGACCGATCATGTCGTAACGAAGAACCATTATATTTCTGGATGGAATATTTCAGCAAATGCTTCGGTTTGGAAAGATCTTATCATGCCTGGGTCACTCGGGCCATTTACGAATGAGTTCGGAAAAGCTTATCATGAGGATACTGATCTTTCGTTCCGAGCTAGAGATTTAGGAATCGGGTTAAAAATTGTTCCGGTTCCGGTGGTGCATTTTGGACGAGTCACGAGTCGTTCTGTAGGACTGAGCGATCTTTATCTTAGCTCAAAAGCTAAATTTCGGGCTAAATGGCTACGGTAAAATCACAACATTGACTTGTCTAATAGTTTATTGACGATAATTGTCCTCTAAAGAGTGATGCGTGGTAGACGCATGTCAACTTTAAATAAAATCCTTATTTTCCTTGGTTTGACCTTACTTTTAGCGGCGGGTGTCTTCTTGGCAGTCAGGTTAGCTGAAATCAAACAACGTCAAGAAATGATCCGGGACCAGATCGTCGAACAAAAACAATTAGCAGATAATATACTACGAGCCCAATCACAATACGCATCCAAACAAGATATCGAAACATTTGCAAAAAATCATTCTCTTGAAATTAACCAGGTAAAAAAAGACCTTTCAGATTTTAACGCCAATCTACATAGCATAAATTCTGCAATCATTGCTAATAAAGGATTTCGAGCTGATAACCTACCGTCAGATAATACGGTTCCGAGAATTGATCCGACAAATCCTCCAGTTCCGTGCGTTGATGGGAAATGTCCAGAATTGAATTATGGATATGGACAGAATCAACAGAAACTTAATCTTTCAGAAAAATTCCAAGATAAATCCGTCCCGTTCGGAAGCGTAGGATTCAGTGCATGGAAACAAAACCCTTGGGATATTCAGGTTTATCCGAGAGCTTATAAACTAACGACAGTCGTGGGAAAAGATTCCAGTGGTAAAGAATACGCGTATAATAAATTTATAATTAGATCGAACGATCAAGAATACCCGGTTGAGATTCAAGAATCTAAATTTCTTCAAGAAGTTCCGGAATCTCATTTTTCATTTTGGAATCCAAGATTATATCTAGGAATGGGACTCGGCGCTAATATATCCGTTCCGACTGCTGAAGCCGCACCATTATTAATGATAAATATAATGAGTTATGGCAGATATCGTGATCAGCCGGATATTACGGTTCTGGGCCTGGGAATCGGTTACGGCTTGAATGAAAAACGAGCCTCAGCTATATTGATTCCGGTTCAATACAATGTAGGACAGCATATTCTTTTTATGAAAAATCTTTATATTGGAGCAGGTTTGGGAGTCGATACGGCAAGCAGTGTGCAGTTGTTCGGAACGATCTCGGCAGGTTTATGATCTACATTTATACGTTAAGTTGGAATGGCTTCGATATGCTGGATCGTTTAAAGCCAGGATTACTGCTTAATCTTAAAGAGACCGGACATGATTTCCAATGGTGCATAAAAAGCAACGGTTGTACCGATGGTACGGTTGAGAAAGTTAAAAATTGGAACGATCCAAATATAAAGGTTTTTGAGTATCCAGATAATAAAATGAATTTTGCAGAAGGCTGCAATTATCTATTCAATCAGACCAATCCAGATCCGGATGATTTTGTACTTTTCCTAAATAATGATGTCATGATGGAAGATGGTAGATCATTAAATAGAATGGTTAGTTTATCCCACATGGATGATGTGGGAGCGGTAGGGGCGAGACTTTCCTACCCTGGGTGTAATCCTGAATCAATTCAATTCTGCGGAACTGTATTCGAGTCTCTAAGAAATCTTCCGAAACATTTGAAGGCAGGATCGCCAGTAGATGATCATGCTAGACAAAATCGTGAATTTCAAGTTCTTACGGGTGCATGCCTGTTAACAAAAGCCAGAATTCTTATGGAAATCGGCAAACTAAGGGGAACCGGTCAAGCCTGGGATAATAAGTTTATCTGGTGTTATGACGATGTTGATCTGACACTCCAGATAAGTAAAAATCTAAAACTTAAATGTATCATGTGCGGGCAAACCAACATGACTCATGGTGAATCCGTTACTCTGAAACAAAATCCAGTAAATAGATTATTTCTTCATCAAAATATTAAATATTTTTATTCTATCTGGAGTGGCCGTTATGAGATTGACGAAGATCTTTACTTAAAAATTAAGAATTACGGATTAATATCTTCATGAAGAAAGTCCTGATTACCGGTACCGGCGGATTCATATATTCTAATTTTGTTAGAAAATCCGTATACGAAAAACAACCATATACATTTGTCAGCATTGATAAAGTTACGAAGACAAATGTTCTGAATAATATCTACGCGAATAAAAATCATAAATTTTATATTGGAGACGTAGCGGATCAACATTTTATCAATGTCGTGATGGAGTTGGAACGCCCAGACATTGTCCTGCATGGCGCGGCTCATACACATGTTGATGATTCTATATTGGATCCGAATGAATTTATCAGATCAAATGTCCTGGGAACCCAGACACTTCTGAATTCATGTGTCAGATGGAAAGTGGAAAAATTCATTTATCAATCTACGGATGAGGTTTATGGGCACTTGACCGATGATTCCCAAAAAAGTTGGGATGAAACGGCTCCCCTCAATCCTAGAAATCCGTATGCCGCAAGCAAAGCCGCAGCAGAACTTCTGATCCAGGCAGCTTACCATACGTATGGACTACCATACAATATAATAAGATCATCAAATAATTATGGACCAAGACAATCTGTGGATAAATTAATTCCAAAGATTATAAAATGCATTATAAATAATGAAAAGATTCCGATTTACGGAAAGGGAAGTCAGGTCAGGTCATGGATTCATGTGCAGGATAACTGTGCAGCGGTTCAGTTTATAATGAATAATGGTTTTGAGAATGAGATTTATAATGTCGGAACTAATCAAGAGCTTTCAAATATTGAACTCCTACATCTCCTGAGCAAGGTTATGGATAAGGATTATACTGATTTATTAACGTTCGTTCCGGATCGTGCAGGTCATGATTTCAGATATTCTCTTGATTGCAATAAACTTAAAAGTCTTGGCTGGGAACCGACGATAAAGCTCAGGCGAGGTCTCGAAATAACTGTTGAGTGGTACCGTAATAATCTATGGTTTTTACGCCTCTGATTTAGAGAAAGAGATATATGTCTGTAAGAAACGAAATTACTGATCATAATGACGCAGAGGTTTTGATGGATGATATTTCAGATGTAAAGGTTCCGGAGAATACCGAACCCAATGTAGACGAAGCCAAACTTAGCTCACTTAAAGCGAAATTGGCTGATAAAAAGAAAAATGATATGAAGATTGTAGAAAAGAAAACACGTAGCATCGCGTTCGGAGTCATAGGGAGCGGTCAGGGCGGCTCAAGACTCGCCGAATGTCTATATAATGAAGGCTACGATACTGTTGTACTGAATACCGCATCTCAAGATTTGAAATTCATCAAGATTCCAGAAGCTAACAAGCTTCTATTGGATTATTCTCTCGGTGGTGCGGCGAAGGAATTGGAAATTGGTCGCGCGGCAGCCGAAATGTATCGGCCCCAAATCACTGAACTTCTGCATTCCAGATTAGGGGCCTCCCAAGTCAATATCCTGTGCCTTTCTTTGGGAGGAGGCTCCGGCGCAGGTTCGTGCGAAACGCTCGTGGATATCCTGTCAGGACTAGGGAAGCCCTTGATCGTGATAACGGTGCTGCCCATGAGTACCGAGGATGCTCAAACCAAAAGCAATTCTCTCGAAACTCTCAGCAAACTAGCTAAACTTACCGAAACCAAGAAGGTAAGCAATCTCATCGTAGTGGATAACGCTAAAATCGAAACGATTTATCAAGACATTAATCAGCTTGATTTTTATCCTATGGCTAACCGAGCCATTGTCGAGCCGATCGAGGTATTCAATACACTGTCTAGTATGCCATCTGGGGTGAAGGGGCTCGATCCTACGGAAATGGCTAAATTATTTATTGATGGCGAGGGACTTTCCATTTATGGTGAAATGAAAGTAACTCAATATACGGAGAATACTGCGATTGCCGAGGCTGTTATTGAGAATTTGAATTCAAATCTTCTCGCAAGTGGGTTTGATTTGAAGCAATCAAAATACGTAGGAGTGATGTTTGTTGCGCCGGAACGTGTTTGGAGGCAGATTCCGAACGTTGCGGTGAATTATGCCCTTGAAATGATTAATGAGCAATGCGGAACGCCAAAAGGCGTGTTCAAGGGAATCTATACAGTTGAGTCGGATGAAGACTGTGTGAAGGTTTATTCGATATTTAGCGGATTGGGACTTCCTGGATCCAGAATTACACAACTGAAAGCTGAAGTAGCGCAGCATACCGAAACGATTAAGAATCGAGACAGTCAGCGGAACTTGTCTTTACAGTTAGATACGGGAAAGAATGAGACGGTATCGGAAGCGCAGAAGATTCGCGAAAAAATTGCCGCCAAGAGTTCAAATTTCGGCAAGCTCATGGGATCAGTTGTCGATAAGCGAAAATGATATAACTGAATAGGATTGCAGGCGAGGCCGGGCTGACCGACCAGATTATTAACATAGTCTGGTCGGTTTTTGTTTTTATTGAATTTGTTTAGAGAAAACGTATGCAAGAACAAAAATTAGGAATTTGGATTAAAAATATCGCAAAATGCGAGAATGGTAATTCATCATTAATTATACAAAAATGTTTAGATCACCACATAGGATGGATCGCTGTAAAGAGCGGTGATGCCTACCGACTTAATCAATGGTACATGCCACTTTCATCTAAATTTATAGATCAGTGTCATGAAGCTGGATTGAAAATCTATACCTGGAATTTCTCCCGACCATCAACCTGGGCTGCGGAAATTCAGCAGATTCTTTCTTGTCAAAAAGAAGGTTCGGATGGCCATATCTTACTAACGGAAGATGAATGGCGAGGATATTCCGTCGAAGTCGAGAGATTCTTATCTACTCTTCGTAAAAAAACCGGCCCGGATCCTTTCTTAGGATTTACCGGGCCATCAATATATAATTTCAATGGAAATTTTCCATATATTTCATTTTTTAAACACTGCGACGCATTCCTTCCTTTCTGTCTTGATTCAGAAAAACGTAAAAGTTATGCTCACGTTTCTACGGTTCTTCAGGAGAGTTTTAATGATTTGCTTCGACTCACCAAAACAAACAAACTTGAAGGGAAGCTGATTTGCCCTGTTGGTCAGGTTCATGTGGATCATAGCGATCCAGATGACCTGATAACATTTTTATCTGACTATAAGGAAAGTTATCCTAGCATTTATTGTTGGGACGATGCTACTGAAGGTATTTTTAATAGATTAGAATCTTTGCCTAAAGAATCAGATATAGATTCTATGCTCGAAGAAACTATCGTGACAGAATCATCACGCCCAGAGTCCATTACTGAAATATAAGGCAAAATATTATGAAAAGAGCATTAGCATATATAGAAACGATTAAAGAATTAAAACCTATTCAGGATGCAGATAAAATTGAATGTGCGACGATTCTTGGCTGGGAACTAGTAGTAAAGAAGGATGAATTTAAAGTTGGAGATCTAGCGGTCTATTGTGAGATAGACTCGGTCCTTCCGGAAGTTCCGGTGTTCGAGTTTCTACGTCCTAAAAAATTTAGAATCAAAACAATAAAAATTCGCAAACAAATTTCACAGGGAATTGCTTTTCCTCTATCAATTGTAAAAGAAGTCAATCCTTCTTTTGATATTGATAAGGCACGGATTGGCGATGATTTGACGGAAATCCTTGGTATTTCAAAATATGAACTTGATAATGATATTGAAGAAGAGCTTCAGGAAAAGCGAAGCTGGATCGAGAGTTATTATGGTTGGTTAAAGTGGAAAATATTTCGTATCAAACCAGTCAAGACAGGATCTTTTCCATCATATGTTCCGAAAACAGATGAAACGAGAGTGCAGAAGATGGGAGGTCTTCTCTTTGATAAGGAAGGCACGGCCTGTTACATCGCTGAAAAATGTGAAGGATCATCCTGTACTTATATTTATCGTAAGTTAAATGGTAATTGGTTATCAGGGTTATTTGGAAATAAATATTGTTTCCTGGCATGTTCGCGTAATCAAATTATTTATAATTCAAATAAGAGCTCTAATAAGACACATCCGATTTGCCAAATCATGACCAAATATGATTTGGAAAGAAAATTAATTAAACTTAATAAAAATATTGCTATCCAGGGAGAAATTTTTGGTCCGAAGATTCAGGGTAATGTTTACGGTCTACCTGAATATCAAATGAGAGTATTTTCCATTTATGATATAGATGAGAAAAAATATGTTGATTATGAAAGTCTATGGGCAATAACTTCTGAGTTAGAATTAAATATGGTTCCGGTGATTCAGACAAATGTTCCGCTTATTAATGATATTAAGTATTACGTTGGCCTTAGTAACGATAAGTCTAAAATCAATTCTAATATTTTACGAGAAGGAATTGTTATCAGGGCTATGGATTCATCTTTTTCTTTTAAATCAATTAATCCTGAATATTTGTTAAGTCAAGAAAGTAAAATTTCAAAGCAACAACAACAGGAAGAAAAGCCCGCGACATTTCCACGCGAGACTGTAGTAAATATGAGCGATGAGATCAGAAAAGGGATTACTTTGAGGCGTGGGCTTCCGACAGGCGGCAAACGTTCCACATGACGATATAATGGAAATCGCCGCATATAATTATATATGCGTCAAATCGTTATACTGGGAAATTATAGCCAGATACAATCTGAAGATGATCCTGAGCTATTGATCAGATTGGATCAGCTCCTATCATTTCGAGTTCCGGGCGCCCAGTATAGCCGAGCTTTTAAAGGATTCGTTGATAAGTCTGGTAAATTCCAACGTTGGGATGGTGTACGGAAAATACTTACAGGAGATCTAAAATTTCCAACGGGTTTAGTTCCCAGGATACAGCAGTTCTATTCTGAACAGAATATCCAGTATACCGTTCAGGATCAGCGTCCAGCTAAATCAAGTGTTAAACCTGATCTTGACAATATTTTATTAAAATTAAAAGCTATTGGGAAAGAACCATATGATTATCAATTAGCAGTTTTGGATCAGGTTCGACTGCATGATCGTGGGATAATTAAATCCGCTACAGGTTCAGGAAAATCATTAATTTCACTTCTAATTACATGTGATCTGAACCGATCTACAGTTATTTATGTAATTGGAAAAGATCTTCTTTATCAATTTTATAATCTTTATTCAGAATTGCTCGGAACAGAAAACGTCGGAATGGTAGGTGATGGGCACTGTAACATCCGTAACGTGACCATCGCTAGTATCTGGACAATCGGTCAAGCATTAGGATTGAAAAAGAATGAGATTCTGGTTGATTCGGAGCAAGATGATGAGACACTGAATCTTGATAAAAAGAATGATATTATCAAAATGATCGAAACTGCAAAGGTTCATCAGTTTGATGAGTGTCATGTTTGTGCGTGTGAAACTATTCAGAAAATATACAAGCATTTAAAATCATCAGAATATATTTATGGATTATCCGGGTCTCCTTGGAGGGAAGACAATGCAGATTTGTTGGTTGAAGGGATCCTTGGAAAATATATAGTTAATATTCCGGCAAGTTATCTTATCGAGAGGGGATTGCTTGCCAGGCCTATAATCAGGTTCATGACAGTTCCGGAATATGATGGAGAGATACAGAACAATTATCAATCAGTATATAAAAAATACGTAGTGGAGAATCCTGTACGGAATGAATTGGTTCTGAAGGCAACGAAACAGATTGTTGATCAGGGATACCAGACACTTGTTCTGTTTAACAATTTATCTCACGGTAGAATATTGTATGACATGATTCGTCAGGAGTTACCATGTGCGATTCTGGATGGTTCAGATTCAGCGGAGGAGCGTGAGGCGGTGAAGAAGCAATTAACCGAGGGTAAGATCAAATGCATCTTGGCCTCAAAGATCTTCGAGATAGGGGTCGACCTGCCCTCCCTATCAGGACTGGTGATCGCGTGTGCTGGTAAATCAAGCATAAAATCGATCCAAAGGATCGGTCGGGTCATCCGTAAGTTTCCTGGCAAACGTTTTGCGGCGGTGGTTGATTTTGCCGATAATTGCAAGTGGCTCGATAAACACTCTAAAATAAGATATAAAGTCTATAAATCAGAAGAAGGTTTTGACGTAAAGTGGAACAAGAAAAAATAATTTTTCTTACCAAAATGTTTGCCAGAGGTGCCGAGCTTATCGATGAATATGAATTCATATCAGACTATCACCGTACCTATACTGATAATAAAAGTTTATTTGTATCTTACAAGAAATATCCTCTAAACTCAATGGAATCTCTTAGGGTTTTAAGTCTAAATAATATAACATTTGGGCACGAAACAATAATTTCTATTATGTATCCATGGTATTTGTCATGGCAATATATTTATGGTATGCCGGTGGTTTTTGCAGAAAATGCCGAATCAACATTTGAATTATTGAATTCTGATAAAATTATCATTTATAACGCCGGACCTCTAATACAACGTCATGTACCACAGGATTATGAAAAACTTATCAGTATTGTTTAGTAAAAAATAAATAAATCTATACAATAATGAATTTATTTTATAAACATGAAGACCCGAGTGTTGAATTTGTCAATGGCGATAAACATTGGTATCTAAATGGTAGGCTTCATCGAGAAGATGGTCCGGCTGTTGAATATGTTAATGGCGATAAACATTGGTGTCTCAATGGCAATCTTCATAGAGAAGATGGACCAGCTTGCGAATATGTCGATGGTAGCAAATATTGGTATCTAAATGGTAGGCTTCATCGAGTTGAATATGTTAATGGCGATAAACATTGGTATCTCAATGGCAAACGTCATCGAGAAGACGGACCGGCCATTGAAAATTACAAAGGTGGTAAAGAGTGGTATCTGAATGGCATTCATCATCGAGAAGATGGACCAGCTTGCGAATATATCGATGGTAACAAATTTTGGTACCAAAACGGTAAACGTCATCGAGAAGATGGTCCGGCTGTTGAATATGTTAATGGTCATAAACAATGGTTTCTGAATGGAAACGAAATAAATTGTTTTGATAATGAAGAATTCACCCGCCTGATAAAAATGATAGCAATTTGGTGAAGTTATGATCTCTTCGACTTCAAGCGTCTCACCGTGCTATTTTAACGTATAGAAATTATTTAAATGAAAAAGAAATCTAATGCAGATGACGCGGACTTCACTTCTACACCTTCCATTCATTACAAAAAATTCTTTGATAAATTCTCTGAAATTAATACATTAGAACCTTCTAAATGGAAGGCCGCCCATCTGATTGGTTATTTCGTCAAGCGATATAAAGATCAATATGGAGTTGATTATTCGTTCAAGTTTAACGCGGCTCCGTCAAAATCTTATGAAGTGTATCAATTGAGTCGAGTCGCCGCGTCCCTCAGTACGGATCCCGTAACCTTGAAAGAATATATTGATTGGATCTTCGATACGAAAATTGTCGGAACGAATAAACGTATCACCGCGATAGGTTTTCTGGCCAATAATATTTTCATTACAGATTTCAAATTTAAATACATGGCCAGGAAAGAAGTCCGGCGTGACTCTTTTCTTCCACCACCGTGTTTGGAAGCATTATCGAATCTAAATCTTCCTAGCTGTGAAACCTACGGAAGCTTGGCTTTTTTAGTTATGGCGGCTCAGGATGATGGAGCCGATCCTAAATATTTAGAAGCATGTCAAAAATTAAAGGCTCTTGGCTTTGATTTTTCAATATTGGAGAAACTTAAATGAAACCATTGGCGGGTCAACGTGTAAAGGTGATGTTCGGTAACGGTGTTGTGTTTGAAGGTGTCGTGCGTACCTGGACAGACCAAGAGTCTGTTCTGGCGGCTCACGATGGTGGAACATTTATCATACTAAAAACTAAACAGGATGTCTTGGCAGTAAAGGTTCAGTCGGAAATCTCTTCGACTCAATCTGAAACGCATCACAACCCTAGAGAGAGTCAGGCTCGTGATGCAGGCATGTCCTCTTTATTGGGACCGACACTAACCCCACAAGAAGAAATGTGGGTAGATGAGTTTGATCAAGAAGGAGTGGAGGTCGTGAGGTCACAGTCTAACGACTCTCCAGAAAACCTTTTTGATGATTTATTTGAAAATTCAGAATCAGAGGTCCCGAACAAACTGGCTGAGACCAGGGAAGAACTTCAAAATGAGTTCAATAGTCTAGCCAGGACCGGGAACCGAAGCCGGGCGCAATTGGAGCGATTGGCAGATCTTCGTAAGCAATTAAACGAGATTGATCGTGAAGAGATCCGTAATAACCTCACGTCTCATGAAATGATGCAGGTTCAGCAGGTACAATATGGTGTCCCAAACTTTAACCAGAAGTCGCGCTCTCAACAATATCCCGCCCAGAAAGATTCTGGAAAAGATATTTCAAATAATCCAGCTTTGTCCAGATTGCTCCGTAACCAAAACAAAAATAACCGATAATCTCAATGACGGTCTCTGCAAATCTTGCCTATACCGAACCATCGCAATCCGTAGATACGCCGAATCTAACGTCCCGGTTGAGTATTGGGACCTGGATATGAAATCATTCCAAGGCGAGGCAAAACTAAAAGAAAAATATTACGAAATTATCAAAGATCTTCCTGGTATTTATACAAAAGGAATGTCTTTATGTTTCGCAGGACTGCACGGAGTAGGAAAAAGCTCCGTAGTTACGAATATCATTAAAACTTCAACATTAAAAGGTTATTCTGGTCTTTATACAACTCTTAGTGATATCGTTTCAACTATGCTTTCTAAGGAAGAATCTGAAAAATACATAGCAAGGAGAGAACTAACTACAGTTGATTTTCTTGTAATTGATGAATTTGATTCCAGATTCATGCCTACAGATAATGCATCGGATCTTTTCGGAAGAACTCTTGAAAACATCTTCCGTACCCGATCTCAAAATAGGCTCCCAACATTCATGTGTACAAATTCTCCGAATGTTGTAGAAACATTCTCCGGGCCAATCAAACAAAGCATTGATTCACTGATGAAGGGATACGTAAAGGTTGTGCCGGTTTTTGGTGAGGACTTTAGGAAAACAATGCATAACAAAAAATGAAACTTCATAGAAAAGATAAAAGTAGTAGCAGCAGCAGTCAGCTATTTGAAAGAGTCGATGGTAGCAAATATTGGTATCTAAATAGTCAACTTCATAGAGAAGATGGGCCTGCTATTGAATATGCCGATGGCACTAAACGCTGGTATCTGAACGGCAAACGTCATCGAGAAGACGGACCGGCCATTGAACTGTATAATGGCGATAAACATTGGTATCTAAATTGTGAGCTTCATAGAGAAGATGGACCAGCTTGCGAATATATCGATGGTAGCAAATATTGGTATCTAAATGGTAGGCGTCATAGAGAAGATGGTCCAGCTGTTGAATATGCCAATGGTGACAAAGAATGGTTTTTTGAAGGTAAATTTCATAGAGAGGACGGACCAGCTATTGACCATAAGTATGGCGCTACACAATGGTATTACCATGGCAAAATAATAAATTGTTCTAATAATGAAGAATTTCTCCGTTTGATAAAAATGATTCCAATTTGGTAATTAAAGAAAAATCACTACAATGAGAAATCTGGATATTGGATCTGCAAAAGATCATACTGATGACGGAACCTCAAAGCACTCACTCACTGTCTCTCGCGGTACGGCCTAATTATATGTCCAGGATGTCACGCCAGCCAGCACGTTGCGCTTAGGAATCAATACCTAAAAGGTATTTGACGAGACTAGCTCCTGAGCAGACTGGATCAGTATGACTGATCAGCTTGATTTAAGGATCCTCGCGACACTTATTTCGAATAAAAAGAACGCGTCGGAATTCATATCTGAATGCGGAGAGTTCGTTTTTCAGACCGATACGTACCTCTTTGCAAAGCAGGTATGTCAATATATCAAAGTTTACAAAGATCTTCCGACCCTCCGTACTCTGATTGAGTTTACTGGGCAAGATAATCAGCAAAGAGCAGATTATCTAAAACAAACCTGGACTGCGGTTGAATCGGTTCCGCTCAATGATAAAGAATTCAAACATGATCTGAAGCAAATAAAAGATCGTTATGCTGAATCTCTTCTCCTATCGCTGCGTGACAATGTATTCAGTGATGAAAAACTTCATGGGGATCCGTTAAAAAATCTCAGCGCGATCCATTCCGTTACTGAAAAAATCAAGACTTTATACAAAAGTAGTCCTTTTAATCAAAAGACTCTCAAGGACTCGATTAAGGATTTCGTTGATCGTTACTCTGCCAAGCAGAGAGACCCGAATTTTGGTAGAGGGATACTTACGGGTTATAATTTTCTAGATTTCCAAACAAATGGATTGAGACCTGCGGAGCTTTTCCTGGTAGCGGGCGAAAGCGGGAGCGGTAAAAGCATGCTCCTGATGAATTTTGCCATCCAGATGTGGCTACAGCAAAATACTATCAGTAGCACTGAATTCAAAACCGGATACAATATTCTATTTTTCTCCTTAGAAATGCCTTATGAACAATGTTTGAATCGCATTGTTTCGAGGCTTGCAGATGTTCCGTATAGATCGATACGTGACGGTACTCTGACAAAAGACCAGCATGAGCGGGTCCGTCAGGCATTGGCATTTATCAAACGTTACCCGAATGAATTTGAGATCGTTGATATTCCGCGTGGCGCGACTATTGAGGGCATCGAAACAATTTTCAATGATGTAAAGGCAAGATTCCATCCTGATGTTGTGGTAGTGGATTATTTGGGACTCATGGAACACCATGGGGATATGGATGATTGGCTGAAGCTTGGAGCCATATCAGGCTCGCTTCATGAATTCGCACGTGTTTACAATGTATGTGTGTTGAGCGCGGTCCAGCTGAATCGTATGCAAAAAGGAAAAGATACGGCTCAAGATGATAAAATCGGTGCCCATAGGATCGGCAGATCTGCATTAATTATTCAGAACGCAAATGTTGCGCTTCAGATTGAAAAGCGTCCAGAAGAGAATATGCATCCCGACATGATCGTACATATCATTAAAAACCGTGACGGTGAGAATGTACGAGGTAGATTGATTAAGAATTTCGCTTGCTGTGGACTTCAGAATGATCCTCAAGATGACGCCGGAGAAATATCAGGAGCTGATGATATCTCGGGAGAAATATTCTGATGTCAGAATACGAAACCGTTGCTCAGGCGATTCGTGTGGAAACGGATGAAAATACTGGCAAAGTATTCGTTACGTTTGAAGTAATTTCTGAGAAATATAAACAATTCATTAAAAAGAATTGGTCACAGGATATTGAATTCATAATGATCGGGAAAAATCTTCATTTAAAATAAAAATATCACATGTCAATAAAAATTGTCGAACATGCCAATGGCGATAAACATTGGTATCTAAATGGTGAGCTTCATAGAGAAGATGGACCAGCTTGCGAATATGCCGATGGTACTAAAAAATGGTGTTTAAACTGCAAGCTTCATCGAGAAGATGGACCGGCTGTTGAATATGTTAATGGCGATAAACATTGGTATCTCAATGGCAATCTTCATAGAGAAGATGGGCCTGCTTGCGAATATGCCCATGGTACTAAAATATGGTATCGGAATGGTGAGATTCATAGAGAAGATGGACCAGCTATTGAATTTGATAATGGTATTAAAAAATGGTATCTTGATGGTGAACTTCATAGAGAAGATGGTCCGGCTGTTGAATATGTTAATTGCGATAAACATTGGTATCTCAATGGCAATCTTCATAGAGAAGACGGGCCTGCTATTGAATATGCCGATGGCACTAAACGCTGGTATCTCAATGGCAAACGTCATCGAGAAGATGGACCAGCTTGCGAATATGCCAGCGGTACAGAAGAATGGTTTTACCATGGTACAGAAGAATGGTTTTACCATGGCAAAATAATAAATTGTTCTAATAATGAAGAATTTCTCCGTTTGATAAAAATGATTCCAATTTGGTAATTTATTTTTAATGAATAAATGTAAATTAAAACAAAAATTATTTAATATTGCTAGCAAACTACCATGCGAATTATGTTATTTAAAGGGCGGGACTAATATTGAATCAGATGGAAGCTGTAGGCATAAACCTGTTCTTTCTTCAGATGAAGTTGTTTCTAGAATTTTTAAATTATTAGATAGCTAATCTATAATAATACTCCTGTCGAATATAAGTCGATCCTATCGGATATAAACCGATCCTATCGGATATAGTTGATGCATGCCTACTTATGTTCATGAATGTTTGGTTTGTCAGAAAGAATTTGAGCAGTTTTACAGCATTACCGCTCCGGTGCCACCGTGCCCAGAATGCAATGGAGAATCTAAAAGATTAATATCCGGCGGGTCCGGCAAGGGAATTGTAGAATTGACCGGACATGAAATGACAAATAAAATGCAAAAAGATATAAGTGATCTCAAACGAGAAGCTGGTCGAAACGAAAATGTCCTAGCAAATCTGATCGGTGAGGCCAAATATCATAGCAATTTAAGCGCTGCCGAAAGACGTCGAAGATAACATATTTGCCTGATTTTTACCAACTAATTATTTGTTATGTATGAGAGACGAATGATTTACGAATATGAATGTTCAGTACACGGGACGTTTGAAGTACGGCAGTCCATCCAGGACCCTCCGTTGGAGGTTTGTCCTGAATGTGCCGAAGCAAATAATAATCATGAACCAACCCCTCCTCCTAAAAGGATCCTTTCAATAACTTCGTTCCAGTTGCGTGGTCAAGGCTGGGCTCGGGATAATTACAGCGGCGGGGGTCGTGGCTGAAATCGTAAAAGATTCCAGCCAACGAGCCGTGATGCTTGTCAAAGTAATAAAAATATTACGTTTCATTACAACGATTGATGATCCTGAATTGGTCAGATCTTCATTGGAACAAGTAATTGAAATGTTAGATGAAGAGATGAATAGAAAATAATCAAGATCATTGACGATAATACCTGATCATGACTCAGAAAGACCGCGGGCTATCCCGCGTTTTTTATTCATAAGGACAAATCATGTTGACCGAAACCGAAGCGCAGACACTTATGCAGAAACTTTATGATTTACGTAAAAAAGCCATTACCAATCCAAACAAAACTATTCTAAATAAGTTAAAATCTCATGAAGAATTGTGTATGGCAAAGTTTCGCTATCTTGTAACGATGAGAACGAGTCGGTATAAGAAATTTTCTAATTACGATGACTTGAATCAAGAAGGTTTTGAAGCCCTTCTTAAATCGATGAAAAATTATAACGCAAAAAAAGGATCTTTTTTCTTTTGGGCACATCGATACATTGACACACGTATTGCCAGATCCGCTAACCGACACACGACTATTAGATATCCATTAAAATATGCAAAAGCCATCACTCCTCATAAAGAGTCGACGATTCCCGTGATGGTGGAGACCCGATACTGTCCAGACCTGATTCTCGAAACCAGTCAAACACAAGAAGCCGTTCGCGACGTTGTGCAGAAACTAGAATCGGAACAACGCTCAATCGTTACTCTGGCGTTTGGTCTCAATGGAGATAAACCTCTCTCCATTACTAAGATCTGCAAAAAACTACAAATATCCAGACCAAATTGTGTCAAGGCCCTCGATAGCGCGGTCGACATGATCCGACATCAGATACGCATCTGAACCATATCTTAGCTTGATAAGGAAACATGAGTGATCTTCATACCAAAAACAGTAAACGTTTTGTTTTATTTCCTATTCAAAATAATGATATCTGGAAGGCTTACAAAATAACCGAAGCTATGTTTTGGACCGCCGAGGAAATAGATCTTTCGGGAGATATGCTGGATTGGCACCGTCTCACAGATAATGAACGTCACTTTATATCCTACGTACTGGCTTTCTTTGCTGCTTCTGACGGTATCGTTGGAGAGAATCTTGCGATGCGTTTTTATCACGATGTAACGCTGCCCGAAGCAAGAGCTTTTTATGGATTCCAATTGATGATGGAAGGAATTCATTCTGAAACTTATTCTTTATTGATCGATACCTATATACAGAATACCGAAGAAAAAGAAAAATTATTCAATGCGATCGATCAAATACCCATCGTAAAGAAGAAAGCCGAATGGGCTCTCAAATGGATCGATAGTTCAGAATCGTTCCAGGAACGATTGGTCGCGTTCGCTGCGGTAGAGGGTATCTTTTTCTCCTCTTCATTCTGTTCAATTTATTGGCTAAAAAAACGTGGACTCATGCCCGGATTGAGTTTTTCCAATGAATTGATATCACGTGATGAAGGTATGCATACTGATTTTGCATGTCTGCTGTACTCGATGGGGCAACGTTTACCAGAAACCACTGTACATAAAATAATTCAGGATGCAGTAAGTTTAGAACGTGAATTCTGTACCGATGCCATCCCGACTGAATTGATCGGAATGAATAGCAAACTCATGACTCAGTATGTAGAATTTGTTGCAGACAGACTGGCTGTACAGTTAGGTTGTAATAAAATATTCAATTCTCAGAATCCATTTGATTTTATGGAACTGATTTCTCTAGAGGGAAAATCAAATTTCTTCGAGAAAAGAGTCAGCCAGTATAGAAAAGCTGGTGTCGGAAACACCTCTACTGAAAATAAAATCAATTTCGATAGCGATTTTTAATCTGATTCTGTTTTATCGAGCAGTTCATAACCGCTCGATCTTATGATTTAACTTAATTAGCGGGAAACAAATGTTTGTAATTAAACGAGATGGGCGAAAAGAGCAAGTTAAATTTGAAAAAATATCTAAAAGAATATCAGGAAAAGCTAAAGATCTAAAATGTGTGGATTCGGTACTTGTTGCGCAGAAAGTAATTCAAGGCGTTTATGATGGCGTGACCAGCAGAGAGCTGGATCGCCTGGCAGTCGAGACTGCTTATTCTCTGTCTACAAAACATCCCGAATACGATAAACTTGCCTTGAGACTCGCCATTTCAGCACTGCATAAAGAAACGCCTAATACATTTTCAGAGGCGGTAGAGATACTATACAATGGTGTTGATTCTTTTGGAAATAAAAGATCATTCGTATCGGAACAATTGTACGCGATAGCCAAGAAACACGCCAGCGTTCTGAATAGCTCTATTGATTATAATCGTGATTATCTTTTTGATTATTTTGGATTCAAGACGCTTGAACGTTCATATTTACTGAAAAACAATATATGGAAAGATGGAAGGCATACCGGCCAACAAATTATTGAGCGGCCACAACATATGTGGATGAGGGTAGCGATCGAGATCCATAGAAATGATATCGAATCTGTTCTCAGTACGTATGAAATGCTCAGTTGTATGCGTGCTACCCACGCTACTCCGACACTATTCAATGCCGGAACACCAAAGAATCAACTTTCAAGTTGTTTTCTAGTCAGCAATAAAGATGACTCTGTAACAGGCATTTACGATACGATTAAAGAATGTGCATTAATTTCCCAATCCGCAGGAGGGATCGGAATCCATATTCATGACGTACGGGCCAAAGGCTCTCCCATCTACGGAACCGGAGGAGTATCCAACGGTATCGTTCCGATGTTGAGAAACTATAACGAAACTGCCAGGTATATTGACCAGGGTGGAGGAAAACGAAAAGGTAGTATTGCGGTTTATTTGGAACCATGGCATGCAGATATTTTTGATTTTCTTGATTTGAGAAAAAACAACGGAAAAGAAGAGCTTCGTTGTCGCGATCTCAATCTAGCTATCTGGGCTCCGGACCTGTTTTTCAAACGTGTTGAACAGGATCAGGAATGGTCTCTAATGTGCCCGAATAAATGTCCAGGTCTTTCGGATGTTTCGGGAGAAGACTTTGAAGGTCTTTATCTACGTTACGAAGCCGAAGGTCGGGCCGAGCGAACCGTCAAGGCTCAAGAGCTTTGGACTGCAATTCTGGAGTCCCAGATCGAGACAGGGCAGCCCTACCTAGCTGCCAAAGACGCTGGAAACAAGAAATCAAATCAACAAAATCTCGGCACGATAAAATCATCAAATCTTTGCATTGAAATATTTCAGCATTCCGATCCTAACCATACAAGCGTTTGTAATCTGGCATCCATTTCATTGCCTTCATGTGTAGAAGGAAAGAAACATAAGCGAACGTTTAATTTTCAAAAGCTTTATGATATAACGAAAGCTTTGACGGAGAATCTTAATAAAGTAATAGACAATGAATTCTATCCTGTAGAAACGGCACAGCGTTCAAATATGCGTGACAGACCTATGGGAATAGGAATCCAGGGACTGGCTGATGTTTTTGCAATGATGCGATATCCTTGGGGAAGCTCTGAATCCAGAGAACTTAACCGTAAGATATCCGAAACTATGCTCTTTGCAGCTCTTGACACGTCTGCGGATCTATCGAAACAATCAGGTCCGTATGATTCTTACGAAGGTTCACCTGCAAGTAAAGGTATTCTTCAGCCAGACATGTGGGGAGTCGTTCCGTCTGATCAATGGGATTGGAATGCATTACGAAACAAAATCAAAAAGCATGGATTGAGAAATAGTCTAAGCATTGCATTGATGCCCACCGCATCAACATCTCAGATCCTTGGTAATACTGAATGTTTCGAACCCATAACTAGTAACATCTATAAACGTTCAACTTTATCTGGAGAATTTATCCAGGTGAATAAGTATCTTGTAGAAGATCTTATTGAACTGAATCTTTGGGATGACGAGATGCGGCAAACCATCATTGCATCGAATGGCTCGATCCAAATGATTCCTAGTATTTCGGCTGAGTTAAAGGAACTCTATCGTACAGTATGGGAGATATCACAGAAGGTGATCATTGATCTGGCTGCGGATCGTGGGCCATTTATTTGTCAATCGCAGAGCATGAATCTTTATGTTAAAGATCCTAATTTTGGAAAAATGACTTCTGCATTCTTTTATGCTTGGAAAAAGGGACTTAAAACGCTTGTTTATTATACCCGAACCAATGCACCGAAAGAAGCCAGTAAAGTAACGGTAGATCGTGATATTGAATCCCAGGTTATCAGGACTGAAGGTCTCCGGACCGAAGGTCGGACCAAAGAAGAGAATTTGGAAGCTCTCGTGTGTTCGCTGGAGAATCCTGAAAATTGCGAAGCTTGTAGCGGATGATTAAGTTCCTGACTAAGCTTTATAATAGATTACGATGTTTTTTCAGAGGGCACTCTCATCCTGGGTTTATATGTTTTTACTGCGGCGCCAGGTCACCATTGGAATTTGTCCGGGATAATCATGGGAATGTCTTAAAAGACCATACAGGGCAGCCGATGATGAAGTGGATAGGCCGTGGATGGTGAATAATAATAAATACCCTGGTCTAAATATTGCTCTGGAGAAATTTTCTGAAATTATTAAAGAATACGGTCACGAAATAAGTGTCTGGGATTTTGAAGCAAGTGTCTGGGATTTTGAAGCAAACGAAGAAAGTACATCGTTTATAGCTTCATCTTATTGCAAATCTGATAATTTGATCTTTTTAGTTAGATATTCATTTTCTGGGCTAATACAAAAATATTTGTATTGGTTGTATAGTTCTGCACATAATCATTCGTCTAAAATTCTTATAGCAAATACTTATGGATACCAGAAATTCCTTATAAATCCTAATACGACTTATTGTTTAAAATACAAAAATCTACTATAATGGACGTTTATGCATTAAAGCAATCTAATATTGTTCAGGACAATATAAATCTACATGACAGTCTAAAAAATAACATTCAAGTAATAAAAACAATCGCGACTTTTCATGTAAAGAAAAGGATTGTGAGCCATTTTTCATAAATAGCGAAATAGAAACAAGGGTATATTATTTAGGTCGGACCAGCGTACCTTTTTACATTATTAGTGTTATGGATGCCGCGACGGATACAGAACCGTCAATAATACGTCATAATGAATTTTATTGCTCCAGATACCGATCAATCACGTAAATAATCCGTTTGCTATATTGTTACATGATTGTCGTCGATATTTCTACATTTTTTGATATCCAGATAGATGGATTATAAAGTTCTCTTGGCAGTCTCTACAAACGTAGAGGATGCTAAATCTGAAGAGAAATTTCGATTCATTCGCCATGTTATTGAAGCTCTAAATATCAATCTAGACTTTTGGGATCCTGAGGAATTTCCATTATCGATCGAGACGCGAAGGAAACTTCGCCAGCTTCAAAACGAATATGACTTAGTTATTCGGGATGATCCGGATGGCGGGGTAGAGGTGTTTTGTGACAATCAAATCATAGCAACTTGGAGGCAACCAACATTTATTCTCAAACACGATCACAGTCAGATTGATCCAAAAAAACAATTATACTTAGAAATGCAAGTCGGATTCACCTCTATATTTGAGGATTCTTAATGCGTAAAACATACGTTCTGGATACTTCGGTTCTCGTTAATGACCCGGGCTTTCTTAATAACTTTATCGGTCATGATTGTATCGTCCCGATTACGGTTCTGGATGAGCTTGATAAACTTAAAAAAGGCATATCACAAGCCAGCAAAAATGCTCGATTGGTGATTCGAGAATTGGATCAAATTTCACAAACAGGCGACTTGCATCGTGGAGTCAGGCTCACCAACGGCACGACTCTAAAAGTCGATACCGCGGCCTATGAAGCCTTGGGCCAGGATGACCAGTACGGAGACAACCGGATCCTCGCGACAGCTGCTTCATATCTTAATCTAAAAAAGAAAACGCCTATTATATTCGTATCCAATGATATTAATCTTCGAGTCCGAGCCAGGTCTATGGGACTATCGGCTGAAGATTATCAGCATCATAGCTGCGCTAATTCTGAAATTTACCAGGGATTCCGTACGATTAATAATCTGGCACTCGGAACTCTATTAGAACAGAATGGTCAGCTTGATCTGAATCAATTGCCCGTTCAGCTGAATCCGCACGAATGCGTTCATTTTGTGGATGGGAAAGGTGAAGATGCGCAGGGTATCAGCATCGGACGTCGTATAGGTAATAAGGTCAGAATCATTAATCCACAATCGCCTTGGGACCTAATTAGCAAGAATAAGGAACAAGCCTTTGCTTTTAGCCTTTTGATGGACCCAAAGGTCAATCTTGTGACGATGTTAGGTAGAGCCGGGTCCGGGAAAACACTCGCGGCAGTCGCGGCGGGCCTAGATAACGTCATAAATAAAAGAAAATATGATAAATTCATTATTCTTAAACCTATACAACCCGTAGGAAAAGATATCGGGTATCTTCCGGGATCTTTGCAGGAAAAAATAATGCCCTGGATGGGCTCGGTCATGGATAGTATGGAATTTTGCTTCACGCAAAAAAATCGTGAAAATTGGCGTATCGGATACGAAATGCTGGTTAAAAAAGGCTACATAGAAATGGACGCCATAACATACATTCGCGGCAGAAGTATTCCAAATGCCTATATTCTGCTGGACGAGAGTCAGAATCTATCAAAAGAGGAAACAAAAACAATTTTGACCAGAGCTGGAAAAGATTCCAAAATTGTCATGACGGGAGATATAGAGCAGATCGATAACTCAAGTCTCGACTCAATGAACAATGGTCTGACTTATGTTGTCGAAAAGTTTAAAACATCAGAATTAGCCGGACATATCACGTTCATGAAAGGTGAGCGTAGTCCCCTAGCTACGGAAGCCTCAGAAATATTGTAAAGAAAGGTCACGATGGAAAAGACACCGAATCAAGAAAAAATGGCAGAAGAAGATATGTTCAAACTTGAACGAGCATTTGCAAAAAAGCAACTTGCTGAAAAAGATGTTCAACGGGCAAATGCCGAACAGGAAGCTGCGGATCTTTCCTATAGAAATGTTGTTTTGCAACTTTTCATGAAGTACGGCCTGACAGAAGCAGACTCAATTAATAATGATGGAACTTTTACAAGAAAAGTTGTCCAGGCCCCGGAAGCCCAGCGCGACCAAGCAAGGGACATGCAACCCTCGCCATGATTCGGCATTTACAACATATCTGCATGAGACGCGGCTCAATAGAACAAAACATCAATGCTTAAGAATTTAGCCGCATTGATAATTGTGAGGAATTTCCTCCAAGAACAGCAAGTTGCCCCGTTTCCACATCTTTCTAAAGAGATTTCTCGCGCGGTACAGAAGACAATCAAATTGTTCGATGAAAAGATTGTCGAGTCGGTTCTCCAGTTAGACCTGGAAACTGAATTCAATGCATCAGAAGAGAGTCCCTGTGGCGGACTCAAGGTGCGTTCTAAAAATAATAACACCGCTAAGAAATGAAAATTCCAGAACGCAATAATTCCATATCCTCATCCCTCATTAAGTTGAAGGATGAGGATTGGCTTTCCAAACAGCGTATTGCGGGGAAAACTGTTGCACAGGCCCTCCAACTACTCTCCAGTCTCGTGAAAGAAAAATCGCCTCTTTCATTGCTTGAAATGAATGGTTTGGCAGAACAATTCATCATCAGTCAGGGATGCACACCTACATTTAAATATTATAAAGATTTTCCAGCCGGTGTCTGTATATCGGTTAATCGACAATTGGTTCACGGCATCCCGACCAACAATTCTTTAAAAGAAGGTGATGTCGTTAGCTTTGATCTCGGCGCTACGTATGAAGGCGCGATATCCGATGCGGCCATTACTTGTATTTATGGCGAACCAAAACAAGACAATCATGTTCAATTGATCCAATCAACCAAAACAGCTCTGGAGCTTGCCATAAGAGAAGTTCAGGTCGGGAAAAGATTGGGAAGTATCGGTAATACTATATTTAAATGCGGAAGAGAAGACGGATTTAGCGTCATTACGGAATATGGTGGGCACGGGTTGGATTGGAACCGGCCTCACTCTTTGCCTTTTGTATCAAATCGATCAGAAATTAATGACGGAATAAGGGCCCAAAAAGGGCTAACCATAGCGATCGAACCTTTGTTTGCAATCGGATCAAATCGTACCAGGGTAGCTAGCGATAATTGGACAGTATATACAGAGGACGTCTCGGCTCATTTTGAACACACGATATACGTACATCAAGACCATGTAGAGGTGTTGACGCGCCCCGATGCGACGTTAATTCCGATACGGTCCAATATCTAAAGATTTCATGAAAAAAATAATGGTTTCGAGTAAGTTGGGAGGGATCCTACTGACCAAAGAAAAAGGTACTGATCTTTTTATTGAACTTTTGGAGACATTTATCGAGGGAGATCGTGACGAAGATATTGAGCTTGATTTTCTGGATGCGATCGTAGTTGGTCCGGAATTTATTCAGGGATTTATAGATTCAGCCCGAGATAGCCAGCAGTTTCCAATATATTCGATCCAACATCAAGTCATTTGGAGTGGATTATGCCTGACGGATATCGAAACGATTGGCCGATTCATGACGGAATCTAAGTCTGAAAAATCAAAAAATGCAAATCAAGATATGCAGAAACAGCTTGAAAAACAACTTGAAGAAATATTATTGGTCGCACGTTCCGAAGGTTCCGCCAACCCCTCTCAATCCCATAATAGTAAAAAGCCCGTGTTCGATATCTCTAATTTTACCAATCCTAAAAAAATAGCCGATCTCACGAGATCTCTAGAAACCATGATGAGCCGATTAAGCCCGATCATGAAAGAAATTAAATGAAGGTTGTATTTCCGGATCAAAGTTACATCGAGTCTACCAGGACTGATCACGATACCTACATCATTACGATTGTTGCGAAGGATCAGCTTAATAACCTCAAAAACATAATTAATTCAGTAGAGTTGACTAGTGAGCAATATCAAGAATTATTTGGATCTAAGTGAATTTGATGCTTGGAATCTCTACGATACTGGAAAAATAAAATTTTCTAATGAAATTAGTGAATCTCTATTCAGAGTAAAGCCTTCTTTCCAGTCTATAATGAATATGTTCCCGGCCATCATTATGGATGTCTGGAGCATGACTATTAATTATGATGATCCTAAATTAAAACAAGTTATTCTGGGATTCATTGATAGAAATAAAGATAAATATATCTATTCGTCACTATTTACGCCTTCAGATACAGAAGGAATTGTTAATAGTAGTTATGTAGTGATGTTGGCAGCAAATTCTGATACAGAAATTGTTGATAGATTCGATCAATATAAAAGATTTCAATATTTAGAATAGATTCAATTCTTGAATTAAACTGCATAATTGCAGATTTAGGGTGAGATGGCGACTCTCTACCCTCAATCATTAGATTCACCTATTTCTTTGCCAGAAGTTACTGATCTTATAGATCCGATCAGCGCTCAAGTCGTTAATAATCTTCGAGAAGCTATCATTGCGATCGAATTCGAGCTTGGAGTAAAACCCAGCTCCGTCTATTCTACTGTTCGGAATCGCCTCGATACATTAGAAAATCTAATTATCAACGCAATAGGCGGAGAAGGAAACGTATTCGTTCCGGGAAATGATCTCTCCGGAACCATCACGAATCAAATCGTAGTTGGTTTGCAAAGCAGACCTGTAGCAAACGTCACTCCTACTACCGGGCAATCCCTTAGTTGGAGCGGGGCTGCCTGGACCCCTACAACTCCTCCGATCAGCTTCACCGCTGGTGGAGACCTGTCCGGAAACAATACGTCCCAAACCGTAATTGCGCTCCTGGGAAGACCTCTCAGCACCACCGCGCCTACTTCTGGGCAATATTTAAAATGGGACGGATCCGATTGGATCCCATTTACAGTCTATCCAGCATTAACAAATGTTGCGAATGCAGTTTTGACCGAAGATGGTTCGGGAGGTTTGCTTTGGAAAGAGATCACCCAGGCTGATATCGTTCCTAATTTCGCCATTAATTCATTCTCCGTAACTTCTCCGGCTCCCGGAACATATGAACGTGGCCAGACGGTTTCCCTCGGAAGCTCTCCCCACGCCACCGCTACGTATATTTCTGGTCCTCCCACGACCGCTACCATTACCAATATCTATGGCGGAAGCTCAGGTGGCGGAGATATCAATCTTGGTGCTTGGACTCCATTCACGACACCTTTTGCGAGTGGCAATACCTCCGGAACGGTCAGGCGTGATGGTACGGATCATGACGCCGATCCAACTCTTACGGTACGTCTCACCGCAACCAAAACAAATACATTCACGTCTGACAGGACTCTCCTGTGGACAAGGAGAATTTATTGGCGATTGGGAAATGTCGGAGGAGGCGAGACGGTCAACGCGGCATTCGTTACCGGGTCTCCTGATTCAGAAGTCCGAACGGATCGACTGAGAAGCTTTGTCGTGAGCCCCGGTAATCAGTATGTTTACCAGATAATTCCGACTGATTACGGTACACCTGCATGGACTCTGAATGGGTTTCCTGTACCCAAGTCAGTCGTCGCGACATTGAATATTACGAATGCATATACGGTAGTTAATGAATATAAAGTATTTCGTTCAGACAACCGGCTAACCGGAACAAGCCTTTCTATAGTGGTGGGTTAAAATGGCGGATATCGAAGTTGGTGGTAGTCTGGCCTCGGCCGGAACATTCCCCATCACGTATGATTATGATCAATTTGGCGGTTTCCGTGTCGTGGCGAACCCTGCGGCCCGAAACGCCATTACGGATGAGCGGCGCATTGAAAAGATGGTCGTGGTTGAGATCAGTACGGGTGATTGGTATCAATTAAAAGCTGGTCCGTGGGTCGGTACTGACGCCGATTGGGAACCTGCGATCCAGTCAAATACCAGCTCCATCCAGACTTCGTTCTTGTTTGCTCCCGGTGCCACGAATGTTGGTAACGTGTATGGAGATTTTACATCATTATGGACTGAAGTTCAGAATACGCCTGGTAATAGACAGGTTTATATCGAAACAGATACTTCTAACGTCTATCCTACAGGGTCGGTAGGGACCGGTACCTACGTAGGTGCGGATGGCCTGGTAGACCTGGTCGGAACCGAAAGAACATCAACTACTCCATTCTATTCTGTTCTGACGTTTCATAACACCGCCATTATAAGAAACGTTAGATCAGTTAGAAATCTATCTATATCGTATGGGTCTGGTACCCCATTGATGCTCAATACTGATTCCATCACTCCAGCATATGGCGATGATATTGATCGGGCATCGATTGTTTTGGAAAATTTTGATGCCACGAGTGCGTCAGCCGTTGCTGTGCTTTCTGAAGAATCTGGCTCCAGCGGAACCGTAAATCTCTACCTCAAAGGTACATTTTCATTAAGAAATTCTGCTAGATTACTCAGTTGGACATCATCATCAACTAAAAATATCTTCATAGATGATCCGAGTATCGTGATTCCGGCAGGTGTAATAACCGGCGCAGTCGGTTCAACACTAAACGTTTATCTTTACACCGATACTCAATTCGGAGCACAATCTGGATTCCTCGGTACGCTAAATAAAATATACAGAACTAATGTTTCGGTTAAAAATACCGGGACTCTAGTCGGGGCTCGTAAAAGCATCAACATCACCGGTACGGCAGTGGCCTCGATCGTTGACGATTCTGTAAATGATCAGGTCACCGTAACGGTAAATAGTGGTGTGGGTTCACTTCCCACGGCTGTTTCGTATCGAGAAGGCGGTTCCGCAACTGGAAACGTATATACATCTTTTTCTACTGCCTTGACTGCTCTTTCTGGATCCGGTGCCGGTGGAATCAGATCATTATTGATCGACAGTGTTTCCGGAATCAGTGCAGTCAATACTGCTTCTGCTGACCTTCATGGTATTGAAGTCAATGGCTTTGCTGATGGCACGGATGTTCGGGAAGATCTTTCGGTTCCGTGGGGAATGCCATTAAAATCTCCATTATCATTAAAAAATTTAAACATATCAGATATCGATACTGGTGGAAGTCCAACCGGACACGGATCGGTTCTTTTTAGTTCCGGCGCTACTTCTGATTTTTGTTTAATTGAAAATTGCGCATTTGTAAATACCGGAATATCTTCGGACCCAGCATCCATACGTATTGATAAGAATACTACGATCCGGATAAGAGGTCCGTTCAGCGAAACTCATGCGAGCGGAGCTTATCTCATTAATGTCGGGACGACATCCAGAACACTTAATCTTTACCTCGAATCCGGTGTTAATATTGGTATTGGAAAACTTGCCGGAGTATCCGGATCTACCGTAAATGTTTACGTTGCCCGCGGCGCTTCATTTGCTTCGGTACAGGCTGGTTTCTTAGGAACGCTTAATGTTATTCCGCTCAATACTAGCCCTGTATTTTACTTTGTAAATTTTGCCCCGGCATCCAGCGACATCTATAATACTTGGGACCCTCTGTGGGCAAATGTTAAGAATTTTCGTGGTAACAGACAAATATATATAGAAACGGGAACCGTTACATCTGGAGTTTATGAAGGTCAGGGTTTCTTAGATCTGATCGGCCTGACCAGAAGCTTAAGCTCTCCATACAACTCTACATTAACTATGGCGTCGGGCGCACTTATAAGAAATGTTAAATTAATAAAAGATTTAACTATTTCTTTTGGTTCTGGAGCGCCGATCAGTTCCATTGCATATCCGGTTGAGGGGACTGACGCTTATTCCAGATCCATAACATTAGAAAATGTAAAAGCTGACAGCGGTTCTTCACAGTTTTTAATCTTGATGGATACCAGTTCACCAACTGATGTCCTGAATCTGTATATAAAAGGATCATTTTCATTAGCTAATTCTGCTAAATTACTTACCTGGGGTGGCGGTAGCACCATCATTGTTAATCTGTACCTGGATCCAGGTGTAGTTCTTCCGAATGGATGCATCTCTGGCGTATCCGGATCAATATTAAACGTTTATCTGTATACGGATACTCAATACGGGACTCAGTCTGGATTTCTCGGAACACTAAATAAAATCTACCAATCAAATGTTTCGGTCAAAAACACCGGCACTCTAGTAGCGGCGAGAAAAAGTATCAACATCACCGGCTCGGCCGTTACTTCTATTGTTGATGATTCTTCAAATGACCATGTTACGGTAACCCTATCTAGCGGTGGTGCTCCAACGGGTACCGCCGGTGGTGATCTATCCGGAACTTATCCCAATCCTACAGTTATCAAGATAAACAGCGCTACTGTTCCGGCCGCGGGATCCCTCACCACAGGAAATGGTCTTTATGTTACGGGATCAAGTGCTCTTAGTTATTCAGCGCTTAATCTTGCCGGTGGAGCTAATTACGTAACAGGATCGTTACCAGCGGCAAATCAAGTCAGTCAAACCATGGCCGGGGATGTTACGGGAAACACCGGAGCAAGCGTCGTAGCAAAGGTCAACGGTGCCACGGTCCCGGCAGCCGGTTCCCTCACGACCGGGCATGTTTTGCAAGTCTCCGGAAGCTCTGCACTTTCGTATGCATTAATAGCGAATGCAAATGTATCGGCATCCGCGGCGATTGCCGGTACCAAAATAAGTCCAGATTTTGGTTCACAAAATATCGTCACGACCGGAGACGTCCTGGGAGCCACTCATACGGTAGGTTCGGGCGGGCCCATCATATCCAAAGGTACCGGAACGCCTTCTGCATCTGATCCGAACGGATCTGTTTTTCTCAGGACTGACGGATCCAGCGGAAGTGATGGCGTGTATACGCGGCAGGGTGGAGCTTGGTATGCATTAGGCGGCGGGGGTGGGTTTACCGCTGGTGGTGACCTAACCGGGTCCAGTTCAAGTCAGCAAGTAGTATCGCTGACCGGTTCAGCCGGGACTCTAAGCATTGCCAGTACCGGAGCATTGGTACAGTGGGTCACCGGAACCTCCGCACCAACATTATCACAAGCAGACAATACAACAAATAGTGCCACGGCTCAAAATTTAATAATCCGGGCACAAAACGCAACCGGAACCTCTAGCGTAGGCGGCAAGCTTTTACTCAAAGGTGGTACCGGAACTATTCTGAACGGTACGGTAGAGCTTCAAGTTAATGGAAATACTGTTGTTTCGGCAGCTGATAATAAATTCATTATCGTGAGAGGTGTGCGGAGACACGTCACCAGTATAACTGCTGACTATGCCGTATTGGGTACGGATGATATTATTGCCGTGGGAACGCTCAGTACAAACATCACTATAACGATTCCTGCGTCACCTGCAACCGGCGATACATATTTAATAAAAGATACGGTGGGTGGAGCCGCGACCAACACCATCACGATCAGTCCCACGAGCGCCAATATTGATGGTAGCGCGACGTATGTAATTAATCAAAACTATGCAGCCGTGCAGGTCACGTACACCGGCTCAACCTGGAGTGTTCTGTAATGGCTTATAATATTCTTGGCCCCATCACAATATCTGGGTCCCTCGTAACTCCTAATTTCGGGTCCCAAACCATCATCACGACCGGAGAAGTCCGGGCCGTAACCCATACCATCGGAACATCTGGAGGACCCGTCATAACCAGCGGTACCGGGGCTCCCACGGCATCCGACCCAAACGGATCGGTATGGTTGAGGTCTGACGGAACCGGCGCATCCGATGCTGTGTATTCTCGCCAGGGTGGAGCTTGGTATTCTGTTACAGGAAGCGGAGCTTTTAGTGCCGGTGGAGACCTGACGGGATCCAGTTCGAGTCAGCAAGTTGTGTCGTTGACCGGAAGTGGTGGGATTTTAAGCATCGCCACTACTGCGGCAACGATAAGATGGAATATCGCCACGACTAGTCCGACTTTAAACCAAACAGACGACAGTACTGCTTCCGTCACGGCCCAAAATCTAACTATTCAAGCACAGAATGCTACCGGCACCACCAGTACGGGTGGGAATTTATCACTCCGGGCCGGGACCGGAACATCTAATCACGGTCGTATCGATTTTGTCACCGGGACACCAGTAGGCGGGCGCATCTGGCAAACCGGCGCCTGGGCCATAGGTAATACCGCTACAAACGATACATCCTCTGCCGCACAGGCAGGTTTGACCGGATCTCTTGTTAGCTTATCCGCTGTAACGGGTGGTACACTGACATCTGCATCGAATCAGGCTATAAATTATAACAATGCCGGTATAAATACATTACAAGGTCACGCCGGAGCAAGGTTCATAACCAATACAACGACGGTTATGAATATCGGTACTACAAGTGCCGATGCACTTAAATTCGGTGTAGGTTTGAGTTCTCCACCGACCGTATCCAGCGGAACCGGAGTACCGGCGACTTCCGAAAATAATGGCTCAGTATTCATGCGGACCGATGGATCCGGAGCATCGAATGGTCTTTATACACGACAAGGCGGGGCCTGGTACGCATTGGCATCCGGAGGTGGCGGTGGAGGTGTAGTGAATGTAGCTAACCTCACAGCACTGGCAGCACTGAATGATTCAGCTTATACGGGTGGGGAATTGGCATGGGTAGAGTCGCTGGATGCTTATTTTAGCTATCCGGATGTTTTACTTACGGCGGAGCCGTTCAGGATCGTAACATCATCCAATAATAAATCTTGGACAAGATTACATATTCCTTCAAAAAAATGGCAAGCTCAAGCTACTTGGTACATAGATAACGTTGCCGGAGATAATGAGGCATCGGGCGCGTCGTCCGGAACAGCCCTTGCATCAATAGATGAATGGGAAAGGCGTATCGGTGGTGAGTTATCTAAATCAACTGTGATAAATTTAACAGATACGTACAGTGATAATATTGCCTTAACCATAAGAGTAGCGGATATTGGTAGGGATAATAGTCATCCTGTACCAACATTAGAAATAAGAGGCGACAATACAACTGTCTCTGAATCATTCACTACCGGAGCATCCGCGGCGACTCACACGGATTTTACCGGAAACACTTTAGGTACGGTAGATGATGTAGCGAATACTGTTAATTTTAGTAATTATATTGGATACGAAGTAAGAAATACTGGTAATACAGTAAAGGCCCGTATAGTTGCGGGCACCGTAGGATCTGGAAATGTTGGATATTGGAATGATGGTAATGGTAATACCGTAACGCCCCCAGCAGCCAGCACTGCACTGAAAATTGTAGATGAAGCAGTGTTCTCCGGGGGAGCTATATCTATTTCGTTTGAAACAGGAGACAATTTAGATGTTTCAGGTTCCAATATACCGGCACTAAGATTAGTTAATTTAAGAATAAATAACGAAATAATATTCAATGAAATTACATCTGTATTATTCTCAAATTGTCACATAATAGGAAATATACATAAGTCTGGTTCTGATTTTCACGCGGTCCATACATCTTTCTCTGGTGCGGAACTGATCATTTATCGTAACGTAAAACTTACCCATACGTGCCACAATACTCATTTTACTTTAGATGGTATCGGAAGAGTGGTAAGTATAGGCGGTGCGGTCGATAGTATTTTGTATCCGGTTATGGTGAACAACAAATTTAAGATAACCGGATCTAGAAGTATATACGTTGAATCGCCAGCTGTATTCAATGGTGATGGTATTTTTATCAACAGTGTCGGTAAAGTAAAACTGAACGGGCCTTTCGGTAATGGTAATACTTTTGGTTTGCAAGTAGACCATGGTGCGAATGTTGTCGTGACTAATGGTGGAAAAATAACAGGTTCATCTGAAATAGAATTCGATGCACAAGCATCCGCCATATCTCCATTAATTGCAAGTTCTAGCGTCCCGGCCTCATCAACTCTAGGAACATGGAGCAATCTCAACGGAAGTCCATTCAACGGAATTTACATGAGTTACCTATACGGGACCGTTGTAACGAGTTCATAATCATATGATTCGGCAAAAGACAGTACGGCACAACTAACTTTAACGTATACGGGTAACATGTTGCCAGATTATAAAATTAAATTTAAAGATAAATCTTTGTTTATGCTGATTCTTAGCAAGATTTTATTTTTTAATAAATCTTTCATGACTCGCTACACTACAACCATCGGCAATACAATTTATTTTCCTTCAGAAAATTTTGTCCGGACATACCCCGTAACGGCCAAAACTATATTCATGCATGAACTTATCCATATCATGGATTACAATAGATTGCCTGGATTCTCATTTGCATTTCTGTATCTTTTCCCACAATGTATGTTCTTATTCGCTATACCGATATTCATGATAAGTTGGTTCTGGAGTCTAGTATGGTTGGGGATCTGTCTGAGTCCAGTACCGGCTTATTACAGAATGTATTATGAAAAGAAAGCTTATTCTTTTTCATTATACGTATTGTATCGTCTAGAATTGCAAGGCAATAAAATAAATTTTGATAGTCACGTTGCTAATTACTCTGAACAATTCAGAACATCATACTATTATTATATGTGGCCATTTGGTGACATGAGTGGTTATTTTAAAGATTTATTGGCTCGTTTCCGTGCAGGAGAGAGGCCTTATTATGAGCAAGACTATTATGATATCATGGATAACCTGATTGATCAGGACATAAAAATGATTCAAACTTAATCATAACAATTCTAATCAAACGATATAGTAGGGCTGAATGGGCTCGGTCAGACCAACCTTTCAGCTTATCTTTGATGGGAATTGATGAATCAAAATTATGATGTTGCGATTATTGGAGCAGGATTGGCAGGAAGCTTTGCTGCCCTGAGACTATCCAGACAGTATAAAAATCTTAAAATAATTGTTCTGGATTCCGGAAGACCTCCGGCGAAACGCCGGAGACAGCTCGAAGGATGGCTCGGAGCGCTACCGAATTCAGACGGTAAATTCTATGAAACCGATACCCTGCGCGTCGCTCAGATCTGTGGAAATAAAAAAGCCAAATCCGCCGCTACTTGGTGTCGTAATTATATTGGAAATATAATTGACTTTAATCTAATAAAAGATAAAAATATACTCGTAACGGCTCAAAAACGATTAAGTCATAATTCATTCGAATATCAATTAAATAATTATTATCAACTTTATCCTAAAGAAATTCATTTATTATCAAAACAATTAGCTACGGATCTCGAAGATCCTAGTATTAAATTTAGTTTTGATAATGAAGTATTCAGAATTCATAAACAAAAAACTTCTTTTGTCTTGACGACTCAAGAAGGTGATTTTCATGCTAAAAATATTCTCATATCAGTTGGTCGTAGTGGCTGGAGATGGGCTACGGAACAATTCAGTAGATTCGGAATAATAGACCATAACGACACCGCGACATTCGGAATCCATGCAGAACTCCCGACAACATATATGAAAGATTTTCGCCGTTCAAACTGCACCATAATGAAAGAAGGTTTGCAGATTGGCCCGGTAAGTTGGAACGGTACAGTTATTCCGGAAGATCATGTTGATCTGGCGATATCTGCATTCCGATCTAATGAAAACAGATGGAAAACTGATAAGGTTTCGTTTCAAATTATAGGCTCAAGACGTTTTGAAGGTTCAGGCGTTGAGCAGAACGCAAGACTAGGAAAACTGGCATTTTTATTATCAAATGATCGGGTTTCTAGGGAACGAGTGCAAACCATCATGACTAAAAAAAGTAAAATATCAGTTATTCAGGAATTTGATTGGTTGGTCGATACGTGCCGAGAAATAGATCTGATTATTCCTAATTTTATTAATAAAGGATATTTTTATGTTCCGATGATTCTACCATTGGCTCCAAAGGTTAAATTGGAGGATGATTTTACTACAGAAATGAATAATTTATCAGTAGCTGGAGAGAGTGCGGGAATCGTTGGATTGATGGGAGCCGTGGTATCGGGAGTGGTCGCGGCAGACGGGATATTTAAATGAAGAAAAATGATATAGGTGATTTTGAATCAACCAGAACTCAAAGTGGTAAAATTGGCGCCGGAAGATACGAATTTGAACTCTATAAAGAAGAAGATGATATTTGTGATCCGGTTCTGAGAGTCAGAAGAATCCAGCTCTCTAATAAAGGAGAGAATTGGAGATTAATGCGTGATAATAAAATTATCGAAACTATCGAAGGATCCAAACTTACTCTGGCTATGCGTTCATATTTGCATACTCCGGAAGGATTGACTTTTTTAGTACGTCACTTCAAATCAGACTGGAAAGGCATCGGTCATCTAAAATCATGTCTAAAAAAATTAATCTGACCGCAACGGTTCTGACCGCAACGGTTCTGACCGAATCAGAACGTCTGAATCTGGCCCGACAAATAAATAAAGATAATTTTAATTATCGAGTCGCGATGATTAGTAGTGAATTAATTTGTGAACCTGAACCGGATAGACCGACACCCGATTGTCGAGAAGATACGTATCCATAGCCACGGGTATTATGGCTAATATACTGTACGTAACGGACGTCGAAACAACCGGCATTGACGATCGTATTCATGAGATTATAGAGTTATCCTTATTCCGACTTTCCGATCAGGTTCAAAAAACATTCTTTTTAAAGCCAATGGATCTCTCAACTGCGGAACCGGAAGCCCTTCGGATTAACGGTCATCGTCTGGAAGACCTTAAAGCTGGGTTTAGACCAGAAAATAAAGAAACCAATACCAGCAGAATTGTTTATCAGGATCCTTCTAAAGTTTTGGTTGAGGTAGAATCATTCCTAATGCAAGACGGTATGACCAGTACAGAAAGAGTCCTGGTGGGACAAAACATTACCTTCGATAAAGGATTCCTACAAAATCTTTGGAAGCGACATGATCAGTCAGAAACGTTTCCATTCGGCCGGATGTATCTTGATACGATGCAAATAGCGGCTTTTCTGGATTACGTTACGGGTCAGGAACGACAGAGCTACCACCTGAATGGTCTTATTAAAGACCTGGGAGTCAAACGGATCGGCAAAGCCCACAATGCTGAATCAGACGTCCACGCGACAGTAAGCGTATTTACTAAACTGGTAGAACTGGCTAAAAGAATTAATAAGTGAAATTTCTTTACGTCGCCGATAACAGCACTTCTTCTTCTGTTCAGTTATCCAGGTTCATAAAAGCATTCTATGAATCCGATATACTGAAACGACATGAATTAAGAATAGCTGCATTCAGCAGCTCCGCTCCGACCATCGGAGCCGATTACACCATGGATAGTTTTTTAGACTTTTATGAAACAAACCTTCCTCTAAATGAAAGGATCGGATTCAATCGTCTAAAAGATGAAATTAAAATATACGCACCTCATCTTATTATAAATGATCTTGATCATCATGCCGCTATCATTGCGAATCAATTAAATATTCCGTACTGGAACGTAAGTTCTAAATTACTTTACCGCGCCATAACTGATAAAGTTAGCAAATCATTACAAATAAATAAAAAATATTTTCATTATTTCAGACTAAATAGAACATTTCATTCGTTTGAGAAGGTACGCGGACCAGCTAAGTTTAATTTTGTTTATTCTTATCTGTGTGATTCAGAATTCAGACCTGACCTGAAGCCAGAGTACCGATGGATCCGGCCGTATCATGTCGTATCTACGGTAAAATGTGATCCAAAAGTTGTCTGTACGGTTCTTCATAACGATAAACTGTTCATGTCATACGCAGTAACGTTGGGTGATGCCGTGTTATTTAGTCCATTCAGTTATGAAAAATTCAATGGCGTGGATGGTGATACGATTCCGCACTTTCCTGCTGAAAGCCAAGAATATGCTGACATGATATCTAATTGCTATCTAGTATTGAGTCACGGCGAAACATCATTAGTAGCGGATGCCTTTTATAATAAAAAACATTGTCTCGTATACAGCAGCCCTGCTAATATGGATACGGTACTGAATGGATTTTTTGTTCAGCGGCAAGGTATCGGGGAGATCGTACTGACGAGGAAAAATACCAACCAGATAAATTACCTGGATCCAGAGCCGTACCGACTGAATCATGACCCTAATACCTATTACCTTCACGAACACTTGGAGAAACAATGCTCGCGTTAGACATCGGAAATGTATTGTGTGATATCGATCTTAGGCCTTTTGTTAATAAAATGGTAGCTTTTACTGGTCTAGATAATAATCAAATTATAGATTGGATCTGCTCAATACAATCAGGACATGATATCGGGCATAATAATATTCATAGAGAATTTAAATCTAAGTTTTATTTGGAACCGTATCAGATAGAATCAGTTATGTGGTCGTGGCAAGAGGTTTTGAAACCAAATCTCTATTCTATCGAACGTGTCAAGAATCTCATTACCACGAACGGTATTGATGTAGCGTTGTTATCGAACATGGGCACGGAACACCGATCCACTATAGACCAGCATTTAAGTGAAATATTTTATTTTTGCAAACATCATATAAGCTGTGATATTGGTGCGAGAAAACCTCAAAAAATATACTTTCAAAGTTTTTTGATGGAAAATCCTTCATTTAGTGGTTCTGTATACGTGGATGATCGGCAAGAAAACCTTGAAGCTGGGGAACGAGCAGGATTCAGAACGGTACATCTGGATACGAGCCAGCACGACAGAAGTACCTTGAAACAAAAATGGGACCATATCGAATCAATGATTTTGACGTGATATATTTAGAGTGATGACAAAATTTAATCCAAAGGGCAAATTTAGAAACATTAAAGGAACCGTAGCTAATCCAGAAAATTCTGGGTTGAGATTGATTCTCAATCCTATCGATACCGATGTAAAGTTAGATACTTTTCTTTGTAAAGTACTGACTAAGAAATGGGGAAAAGTCAGAACTGAAGCAAAGACTTGGTATGCCAACCGGACTAATTTTAAGTTAGGTGAGATTCAGTCGTTATTGGTTCAGAGCGATGTATGGGTTGTGAATATTCTGGTTCTGGACAAGAACGGGCTAGATACGAAAGCATTTGAAAATGCTATCAAAAAAGTTGGTGCGTTGGCAAAATACGAATCCGCAACCGTACACATAACCGAAGATATGTTCGGAACTACTGGATTTGAAGCCGCGGCAACGAAAGAATTAATAGAATCTGGAATAAACGTATACGTTTATAATGAACCCACGGTAAAGGTCGCAGAATCACCCATCACCACTATAACGGGGCAGGCTTCTAAATAATCAAACCGTCATGACTTCTTATCATGTATCAGATGACGTGATTTGTAAAATTCGTGACTCACATATTGTTCTTGCGGATACACCTGATTATGATGAAACAAAAAAGTTTCAGATAATATCAGTATTTGAAGGAGGGTATTTTATATACGTGCCCTCGCTCATGAGTCTTAAAGATTCAGTAAAATTAGATTATTATAATATAAAAGATTACGAGATTTCGGATCGGTATATCGGATCAACTGTTTATTTCTTAACACATCGCCATATTGTTCGCCTTTATAGCCGAAATGTCGGGATGGCGTGCAATCGGTGCAAAGAGTTTGCAATGATGGCCGAACCGAATCAGCCAGACGATACTTTTATATGTTACCTCTGTAGGTTCAATCCGTACCGATGATGCATTATTTTATATTTTTTAGTTTCCAGAACGACTCAACCAATCCAAATACTTGATCAAGCTGATCCGTTTCGATCCCTGACCAGTACGGCCGTTCGGATTCAAAAAGCATCAGATGATGCTGTCCAACAAATATCCAGATCGATTGATCAAGCTCTGTACGATCATCCATCGATGCTTTTAGGTGCATGGCGGCCCAGAAAAGACATTCCGCGGCATCTCTCAGCGAAGACAGTACGTCAAAACTTCCGTCTGGCCTGAATTGAATTGTAGGGATTTCGTTAAGCTCGAATGTCAAGCAATTAGGCACTTCACGTGATGACATCGAAACAACGTTATCATGACCCAAACGAAACACTAAACCATTAGAAGATTGAATGAACATCCGGTCCTTCATAGCCACATCTTACTCGGCTCGATTATACGTCAAATGTCTTAATTGGCTATCTGGATCTTTCAGATCCTTCACTATCTTAAATAATGTCGGATTAATCCAAGGGAAGTATACAGGGCCGAACTCCGTCGACCTGTCCGGTACAGACCCGATGGTTTCCGGAACGATCGTCAGATCAATCTCATCCGCCATGGCCATTCCGAGCCTATAAATCTCCGCTCCACCAATCAAAAATGCAGTTCCGTCAGCCTGACTCACTGCATCCTCTAGTGTGCGGCATTGGTAAACCGTAGGAATGTAAGTCTGTAAAAGAGCCCGACTCAGGACTATATTCATCCGGTTCGGAAGGGCCCTGCCGATCGATTCAAATGTCTTCCGGCCCATAATTACTGTATTACCGGTTGTTAGGGACTTGAATCTCAGCATATCCGCTTTATGTTTCCATGGAATGGTCCCGTTGACTCCTATTACTCCATCTTGACTCACCGCAGCAATCATGACGATTTTTTTCATGCCAGAGCCAATAACCTTTCTATTTTTCTGTGAATCTCATTGTACTTCTGTACAAATTTAGCTTTATTATGCTCTATACAGTTAGGATCGATATAATGTTTCGCGCCAGATAATGAAAATGTTATATTTTCTATAACGATAGGGGAATCATCTTTGAACTTTTTACCAACCCATAAATCATTCAATACGTAAGATGCAAAAATAGCAATGGCTGTATCTTCGTTTCTAACGGTCTCGACATAATTTCCAACGTAGCAACTTACCAAGTCATCAGGAAGTGAATGTGGATTAGGAGGCGCGATCGACATAATGATTCGGCTCTCCTGAATTTGCTTTATGTTTGCCGAAACAAATATGGAAATAAGGTTTCGAGAGGTATCGGTATAATATATTACCGATTCATATTCTATCGGAACCAATGCAAAAGACATTTCGATTCTATTTGTCTCTTTTGTATTGAAAAGATAAATCATTATAAAATTGTGACGGGTATTCTCTGAATCCCGTATCATGGCTCAGGACCCACGAGCCTATCCCGACGTCAAGAGCCATTTTACTGCAAATAGTGCAGTATGGCTTTCCTGATGTTTTTAGATTACCCTGATCATCAACCCGTCCGAAATACAAAATTGATTTAGATAAATAATCAGGATTGGTTCTCAGGGCATCCATAATGGCTCGTTGCTCCGCGTGAACGCAACAAGTTCTATCTGACTTGAAACTCGGATCAATCTCATGTTTTCTAGAACAACGTTCAGGTTCTTTCCCGGCTGGAGAATTGTATCCGGCGCCGATGATACGTTCCTGCACGGTACCGTATCCGGGGCGCAGGATTACGGTACCGCATCGGGCTCTCAAACAGGTTGATTGGAGAGCTTCTCTCCGTACCCATTCAAAAATTTCTATCAGTTGTTCTGGCGTATTATCTGTGGTCTCGTTAAAATTAATCATTTAAAGTTCTTAGCTCGCGTGCGGACCTCATCAAATGTCGTTTCATTTAATAGTTCACCGTTCAAATAAACCGTATGCATGACGCTGTGCTGGCTGGCAAACTCGTCATCAGACAACGTAACCGTTTCGAACCCACGATCATCCGTAAAAGCAAGGTCCAGACGACCAGCCTTGCTTGCTTTTCCAGGGTCAGTAATGGGATTTTTGAAGACATCAACAGATACTGACTTACCGTCAACGGTACGGAATATATGGCTGCACTTCATTGCGAATTTCTGTGTATCGCGATTCACCGTCTGTAAAAGGGCTCCTCCCATACCGAATGCAATATTGGTTGCACTGAAACCCGCCTTCAACAGGTCATTCAAAATGATCTGAATCGAATCTTCATTTATGCCATCGCCCTGAATAATTCGAACGTTATTAATAACCTTATAGCCCTTGCTATTAACGGTATAACTAAATTTTTCAGCAAGAAGGCTGGCACACTTGCAGACAACTTGCGGAGGATATCCAGAGTCAGGCCGAATGATCACGACTGCACCAGAATCAATCACTTCCTGACGCAGAACATCTCCCCAAAGATTAGTGCAAGCGTTCCATAAATCATAAGAGTCAGAGACGCACGCAACCAGTGCTCCGGGTTTTGCAAACTGCTTAAGCATGTTACGATAGGCTTCAACTTCATTTTCTTTTCCCCAAGAAGTAATGCTACTGTGTTCAGCCGCAGGAATACTGAATCCTGCCATCGGAATATTGTAGTAAAGATTAGCCATCAAAACACCAGCCACCGTATCGCTTCCCATGAAGTTAACAAGGTGAGCCGCACCGCCGATCATGGCCGATTCCTGACTGCTGACGCCACGAGAACCGAAGTCATGAAGTTTGAAACTAATCTCACCCTCAGGATCATCCGATGATTTAGTCAATGCATCCATAATGATGCTTTTGATAAAGTGACTTCTAGTGGATACGGTGATTGGATACCAGATACGAAGTAACATGGTTTCTAGCCACGAGACTATCCAGAATACTTTTGGATCAGTTGATTCGATACTAACTAAAATGTTATGGGTCGGAACGGCCATGCCTTCCGGAACCGCGCGGATCCGTACTGGCAACTTACCGCCAAGCTCTTTTGCTATATAGAGCCAACCTTCGTAATTGAATGGCTCGCCGTGGAGTGCGAAAAGATTCTTCGCCTGCTCAACCTCTTCCACCGTTACACGATGTGTAAGGTATTCTTTAAGGTAATACTGTAAACCAAAAAATACGGTCTCATCGTACTCTCCACCTCGGCTTTCAATATATGAAAACATACTTGTTGTGGCGGGCGGGTACTGCTTGTAATGGCTTACTTTATAAGAATCCGTGTCAAAAAGATAACTAAAACGATTCGTTTTCATGATACTCTCCGTATTATTCAGACTCTTCCCTCACTGGGAAGATTTAAAAAGACTTGCCTTACATTAACCAAAACATCTGCACAAGATAGATCAGAATCTGCTACAGAAATATGATATGATCTGCCAATGGTCTTCAAAAAATCTATCTTCTATAGTATAGAAATCGCTCAAAGACATCCACCATGCCTTATCGGCATCATCGGATCCCTTGACAAGTGGAAGGTTTCCACTACCGAGATCAATTAAATAAGCATGGGTGATGGTCCGGCCTCTAAGGGATCGGTCAGGATAATCAAACACCTTCGATTCAATCACAGCCTTTTCCAATTCTTCCTTTGAGACTTTTATACCAGTTTCTTCCTTCAATTCCCGGAGCGCACCATCTAGAATCGTTTCATTCTGGTTTAAAAAACCGCCCGGAAGAGCAATCAAACCACGACCAGGATTCCCCTTACGGCGGACCGTCAGGACGTGCCCGCTCCGGATAACTACGGAGTCAACTGTAACGAATGTCGGAGGGAACGGTGCTCCGGTCCAGGCTGCCCGGTAGTTCCGGATATGCTCATACTCTTCCTTCAAGTTTTTAAAGGAAACAGTCTTTTTGAATTCTTCAAGATAATTCACCACGCCTGGACTGACATGGTTTTTATAAGCATTATCCATGGTAAAGTAAAGATCGCGAATCGTAGTCGCGTGTGGCATTCTATCGATGTTGCGCATCTTGAAGAATTTCCACTGAGGAAAATAACTTACTTCTCCAACATCGCAAATTTTATCATCATCAATGCCATCCGTAGCATCGTATACGCGCCGCTGGACTTCCGTTAACCAACGGTTCTGAGTATACCAGAAATCACGAACTTGAACGAATTTGACTCGTTCCTTCTCTTGATCCGTCAGGGCCGAAAGAATCATCGCCTCGCGCTGATCCGCTGTCCAAGGGTTTTGAATGTTCGGGGCCTTATCAGTACTCCCGATAACAATCAAAACAGTCTCGGCTTGACTCAAAGCCTCCCTGACCAACTCATGGTGGCCATTATGGAATGGCTGAAAACGACCAATACAAACGCAATACTGAAATGTATAACTCATAATACACTCTCCGTGTGCCAATTATAGAACCCTCTCTGGGTTCCGTACCAATATATCATAATACCTACGTCTTGTTTCTCCGTTATATTAAATTCATTAATTTATCATCTACATGATTATTAACGTAACGATTCGCAATTCTGATAGGAGTGCCGGGCGGAGTATCGTACACATCTATAATTTCTTCATAATGAAGAATACCGTCTCGGTAATGATGAAACGTAACCTCATCTGATCTTTTTATTTTAAATCGAAAAATTATTTCTCCATCCACTTCGCTATAGTCATGATAAGGTTGAGATCCTTTTCGTCTTAAAAGGCCGTTCACATAAACAGATTTACTTTTCATTAAACCGCCACCGGAACTGTAATTTTTTCTCCAGGGAAATAATCCTGGATAACAAAATCTTCTAGTTTGTAATCAAATATCGATTTTGCTTTATTAAGTATTAATTTTGGTGAATCGATTGCGGGTCTCGATAGATATTCTCTCGCCGCATCAAATTGATTAACATATACATGTGCATCCGCGACATTATGAATCAGTTCATACGGAGTTGCGTTTAATTGTTGCGCAAACATGTACATGAGAGCCGAATAGAAATAGATATTTGCACTGACTCCTGGCAACCAATCACCTGAACGTTGAGTCAGGATTCCGGTTAAACGATCCTGAGTATCCAGTAGAACCTGAAAGCTATAATGACAAGTCGGAAGTTTTACCTGATCTGTCGTCATGACGTTCGGATCCCAAAGATTTATCAGGGCTCTTCGGGAGAATCTGTCTCGATTCAATTCATCAATTATGTATTGAACCTGGTCCGCACCTCCAGCGGGTCCTTTTCGTGAGGAATACGGAGCACCAAAATGGCGAAAACTCCAGCCATAGATCGGGCCTAGTTCACCTGCATCGTAACCGTTTCTCTTTTCAAATTCAGAATCGCGCCAAGCAGTCCAGATTCTGCTTCCCATTTTTTCAAGGTCATTGACATCTGTCGAACCCGATATCATCCATAGCAATTCGGCAAAAATAGATTTATAAACAGTTCTACGTTTAGTCGGTATAGGGAAAGCGTCACCTATCATGTACCTACAATGTAGGCCAAACGAACTTACGGTATCGATACCGGTTCGGTTGGGTTTTCTAATGCCATGATTAATAATCCGCTCTAAACTATCATCAAAATCTTGCAGAACATACATTATTTTGGAGGTTCTTCTGAGCTTTTATTATGTCGATAACTAATTAAAGTGCCGAGGCCGAACCCTATAACGGTTCCGATCACGGGCCACCAACTATCTGTAAATACCGCAAAAGATAAAAATGCCAAAAATAAATACAACGCCAAAACATCATAGGGTTTCATTTTAATCATCTGATGCTCTCGTTTCAATTCTGATCTGAAATCCAGATCTATTCGCTATATCGTCTATTTCTAAGTAGCTATTGGCAAATAATCTAGATATAGAGTACAGTTGATTTATATTGATTGTTGTGTCGGGTATCCAGAACAGTATCATATCGTTGCCGTTTTCAAAATACCAATCAATTATCGGAAATACAGTCTCGATTTTACTTCTGTTGCGATTCTTTTGGATCCGAACCATTTAATTTTATAGCAAAATATTATTTCTTTGGTTCGTAACCGTAATCAATAAATACCTGATATCCCTTTTTGATATTTTTGCTTGCATAAATAATCAATTCATTTCCCTTCGAATTATCAATATATAGAGCATTTGGAGTTTTGGAATGATTATATAGTGAGCCGTATCCGAGTGCGATCCCAAAAACTCCGTCAAAATCAAAAAAATATCTTTCAAAATCTGATTGCCCGGCTACCCACGCCATGGTTGCGCTGTAATCATCCACGATCAACATCGGGCACACTTCTATCAATTCACCTTTTTGAAAATCCTGTCCTGCAAATACTCCCCTGCCATAACGGCAACGACTGACTCGTATATTGAAACGGTTATGAGTCTCTAAAAGAGCAGTCGTAACTTTTGTAGGTTTATATTTCTTCATAGAAACGACTCAAGAGGTTTGGCGTAATAATGAAAAAATTTATTACTGCGACACATTTCATCGGCCCTCTTTACAGCTTCGTCGTAAGTGCCTGAAAATGAAGTGTCGGATGATAGTAACCAAGAATTTTCATTTTGATGGCATTTCCTCCTACTCTCGCACCAAACTCCATATTTACCTGTAGGGTAGTAGGCTTGGAAAGTTATTTGTTTCGTTTTTACTTTCCGAATCTTCACAATTTTGTATTCCCCTTCATTGGAGGCTCCGTAAAAAGTATCCGCGAATCCCTGAGCACGTTTCAAGTCAAACCTCGCAGTCAGTTTTAAATCATCAGTACTATTATCGTCTCCATACGGATCTGCCCATTTATAATAAGTTCCGTCACTGAAACGAATAACATAATTACCCATCATGTTCATATCCCCGCTCTATTCTTCCGTCGCGTCATCCAAAAATACTAATAAAACCAACGTAAATGCTAATGCAAAAACCGATACCAAAAACGGAGCCACGTCTCCATGGTACATATAAACGAATAGGTTGTTATAACTGCAAAGACAAAATATTATTGTAGAACATATAAGATAATAAGTACGCATGAGGCATTAAACATCCGTACCGAATACAACTTTTACTGAATGTGGATGCGATTCCACCAATCCTGCCGATGTCATCTGTACAAATTCAGGATTCTTTTTGAAATCATCAAGATTCGATACTCCTTGATAAGAACATGAAGATCTGATCCCTTGAGTCAATTTATCTAAAATTGTTTGTGCGGACCCTCGGTACTCCACAAATCCCTTCACCCCCTCTATATGTTTGTCCTTATGGGTAGACGAGCCTTCATAACGTTTATGAGTTTTTCCGTTATGTTGTACTGTATCCCCGTTTGCCTGATCCGTTCCAGCAAACATCCCACCAATCATCACCATATCTGCAAATGCCAAAGCTTTCGCAGCATCCCCGGCTGACCGGATCCCACCATCAGCAATAAAATATAGTTTTCTTTTTAACTTTTCTTCCTGCTTCGCCTTCTCTTCCGCAACATTGGAAATGGCGCTCATCTGAGGAAACCCATTACCAGTCTCGATCCTCGTACTACAACTGGCACCATTTCCGATGCCGCACTTCACTACATCCGCGCCAGCTTTCCACAGGCGTGCCGCACCCCCGGCCGTGGCGATGTTTCCCGCAATCAACAATGTATCGGGATAATTTTTCTTTACGAATCTACACATCTCGATGCAATGTTCGGAGTCTCCATGCGCGATATCAATGCAAAATATCCGGACTCCGGATAGGAAAAACTGTCTCGCGGCCTTTTTATCATGCTCCTGAACACCCAGCGAAACACCAAGATACATCATGATATCCTGGTATTTCTGTGCCATCGACTCTACCATTGTCAATTGGTCTTCAAATGATGAGAATCGGTGCATCAACGCCATGCTATGATTTTTGTATAGAAACTCAATCATATCCGGACCCATGATCGATACCATGTTCGCAGGTATGATGGGCGTGGCGAATCTAAACTGTTTTAACCTGACAGTCAGGTCAACTTGGCTTCTTGATCTGATTTTTGAGTGCTTCGGAATAAACAGCACGTCATCAAACACCAGACCCTTCTTCGCAATGATCATTCAGTTATTATTCTGATCCTGAGGATTTTTGCTCGGAACTACATTAAGATCTTTAGAATCAGTCTTGTTTTCTTCTGGTTGATTAAAGAAATCAACCTGAGGCCCGCTATTTCCGCCTCTATAGCTTCTAAGAGAATTTGATACCTGTCCGTAAAGACCCTTCGTTCCGACTGACGTGGCGGAATAATTCATTGTATTGCGACTATCTACTCCCAACGAAGTCCCATTTTTGAACGCATCGATGTTCGCACCCATGAAAACAAATTCCCACTTATAATGGTCCCGCTGATGCTGAACCATACTGGATACTTGTTCTTTCGTAAATTCATGGCTCGAATTCTCTTCACCATCCGTAATGATTAGGAAGATAACTTTGCTCGGGCGATCCGATTCCGGCATCCGCGCTAATTTATTACCTACGGATGTGATGGTCGCTCCGACAGCATCCAACAGGGATGTCCCGCCACTACAACGATATGATTTATCATCAAGATCCGGGATATCTTTCAGTGGAACCGAATCATGTACCAAATGATAATCGGTATTAAAGGTACAGAGCGTAAATACCGCTTCATATGGTAATTCCTTCTGATCTTTCAGAAGGGCATTAAAACTACCGATGGTATCGTTCGCGAGTTCTTTCATAGAACCGCTACGGTCCAAAACTACATTGATTGACGTAAAGTTTTCTTTCATTCTATTCTCCGAATTTCTCGTTTAAAACCAATGTAACGTGTTGTGCAGTCACGGCTCCGAAAGAGTCTTGTATGGCTTCTTCCATTTTTGAAACAATTCTTTTATGTTTCATTCCAGCTTGTTTGGCTTGGACATAAATATCTAGCCAATCCGGAACCCAACCAATATGTCCAAAGGAAGGCCATGAGTTTCGTAAAAACTATATACTCCTCCCAATACAGGCTTGGAGCCTGTTGTGATGCCGGTTCTGTACAATTCTCCTGAATTCTACGATTTCATTCCAAATGCCTTGGCCGTAGGGTATTCTTCTCGACAATTCATTCAAAAGATAAAATATGATTTTTATTCTATAGAGTTAGGGTGTCGGATGATATGTAGAATTTTATTGTTTTTAATATTACTTCCTAATTGCGCTGGCAATCATAATAATTCCAGCCCTATCGGACCTATCCCGACGCCGATCGTGCGGGATCAGGAATATTGCGAAGCAGCACAAAAGAACCTTAATGATCTACGTTGTGAGCTGGGCAACCCGACAAAACGTGGAAAGTCTTTTGCGCAATTTTGTCGCGAAACCCAAGATAATGGAGTTTCTGTTTATCCAAAATGTTTATCCATCATAACTAATTGCGATCAAATCGATACCGTCACCACGACTGGTATTTGCCCCGCCTATTCATCTAATTACAAGAAATAAAATAAATGTTTAAAACATCAGGATATCTGCCTTCCCCACCCGGACTTACATATAAGTCATTCAAAAGTATATCGTCACCATTATTAAAACAAGCCGGAGCAACGGTTCAGAATGAAGTCATTCTGAATGAATCGACACCAATTAGTAATCAGTATCAGATTGGTAGTTGTGTTTGTAACGCAACGAGTGACGCGTTGGAGATCCTGTTAGGACTGGAAGGAAGGCCAGTTGTTCAGCTTTCCAGGATGTTTCTATATTGGAATTCTAGGATGTACAATAAGCAAACTGATCAAGATAACGGAACATACATTCATAATGCATTCGATTCATTAAAACGTCTCGGGATATGTCCAGAGGACGCGTGGCCATATGACCCGATGAAGGTATTTGTTCAACCTTCTTTATCTGCTTATAAAACTGCCAATGATAATACTATTGAGGATTTTTACCGAATCGACTCAAACGGCAATGATAGACTGAATGATATCGAAACGGCTCTTTCAGCACAACATCCGGTTGTTTTTGCAACTGGAGTCGGAAAGTCTTTTCAAAATGCCTTTCCGAATCAAGTCTTTTCAAGACCAGACCATTATGATGGCCTTCACGCAATGATCATTACTGGATACCGGCATACAAACGGTACACGGCAATACTGGATTAGAAATTCTTGGGGGTCGACCTGGGCTAATAATGGCCACGTTTGGGTCGACAGTAGTTATATAGATTGGGATACAACTCATGATATTTGGGTACCGACACGCGTTCCGGATCTATTGTTTTGATTATGTTATACAGGCATAATTTAAAATAATAATGAATTGAGCACTATCTATCCCAACGGCATTGATTCATCGGCATCTTTACCAGATGTAGTTAATCTGGTTAGTTCAGTCGACGCGGCATTAGTAAATGTTCTGCGTGATGCTATCGTGGCGGTGGAAGCAGAATTAGGCGTAAAACCAAGTTCTGTATACTCGACTGTTCGAAACAGGCTAGATCATATAGAACAGTTCATAACTATCGCAACCGGCGGAACTGGTAGTTTTTTTACTCCCGGTACTGATTTAAACGGTAATACCATAAATCAAATTGTTGTAGGGTTGCAGGGAAGACCTGTTCTGGATACTTTGCCAATAATTGGCCAATCATTAAGTTGGGATGGGTCTGCCTGGGGTCCCCAGGATAACTATACTGCTGTTAAAAACATAGCAAGACTCGCATCTACTACAAATCTAAGCCTTTCTGGTCTCGTTACGGTTGATTCCGTCACTACGGTAACGGGTGACAGGGTCGTGGCGATGAATCAAACCCTTCCGGCAGAAAATGGAATCTGGATAGCCTCCTCAGGAGCCTGGACCCGAACCCCTGACCTTTCCATTCCGACTGATTTTACTCCTGGTTTCTTTGTATCGGTATCCGAAGGAACCATTAACGCCGGGGCACTTCTAAATTATACTAGCATCGGAACCGTCGTAGTAGGCGTGACTGCCATCTCGATAGAAATAATGGTCCCGGGCCGAGCCGCTATAGCTGGAGCCGTAATAGTAGAGGACCCGGCATCGAACCGCCGATCAAGACGTCTCAGACAAGCTGATATTGATCCTGATTTTGCTATTACTTCCTGGGGAAAATCATCTCCAGATGGCGGAACTCTCCTTTATAGGAGAGGCGATACTGTTACCGGGATCACCGCCACCGCCGCATATGTTTCGGGCCCGCCCACCACAGCCAGTGCTGCCAATACTTACGGCGGATCTACTGATCCGGGAGATATCGGCCCTGGTTCGTGGAGCGTCACTCCTTCCGCGTATACCGCGGCGACACTCGCCGGATCAATAAAACGAAACGGCACACAGTATCCTTCGGCAGAAGGCGCGGATCCAACCGTCACGGCTACTCTTAGTGCTTTCAGTACTCCATTCACCAGGAATGCTTCCTGGACAATACAATGGACGAGTGATGTTTACTATGGAGTAAAGAGTACTTCTATCGTTAGTGGTACAGATGTGTTTAATGTTACGTTGCAATCTGGATTCAGCGATTCATTACAAACCGGTAGGGGTCAGACAAGGACTTTCAGTCCTGCGACTCAATATGTAAATTTTCTCTGGCCTTCGCATTCTCAATATAATTCCGGCACTGTATTGATAAAGGATGCGATCACAGGATTCGTTATCCCGTTCACCCTCACCACAACAGTGCAGATAACTAGAAACGGTGTAACTAGGAGTTACGATGTATGGCGATCAGATAATTTACTCACATCTACATTCACAATAACGGTAAGCTAATGAGTGATATTGTTCTCGGTGGAACCGTTGCTCCGGGTGGTCCGTTTGAACAGGCCCGGCAATCAGATATAAAAGGCGGACTTCATTCTGTTGCGGATTTGACTGCTCGGAATGCTTTACCTGATTATTTTAGAGAAGATGGGATGCTGGCTTGGGTTCGGTCCAGCACAACCATGTATCAATTAGTCGGTGGAATCGACAATAGCAACTGGACAGTTGCCGCGGCATCAGCTTTTGAGGTATCGGGAGAAGCTCAGGGAGATGTATTTTATTTTAACGGAACCGTATGGACGAGGCTGCCTGCCGGTACTTTAGGCAAAGCACTTATCACGGGTGGAACCGGAGCCAATCCATCATGGGGATACCCTATTGATTTGAGTATTTCAAGTCAGGCTGCTGGCGATATAATTTATTTCAACGGAACGAATTGGGTACGTTTGGCTTCCGGAACCACCGGAAATACCCTTTCAGCCGGGACCTCTCCATCCTGGTCATCTATCAATCTTGCCGGTGGAGCTAACTACGTAACAGGTATCTTACCGACTGCCAATCAAGCTGCCCAGACCCTTACTGGAGACGTCACCGGAACTACGGCGGCGAACGTCGTAACAACCATCACCGGATCAAGCGGCATCGTTATCCTCTCGTCGTCCGAGACCGACTGGAACCAAAGCAGCGGCAACTCCCGCATTCGCTCGCGCCACAAAACTGCTCAAACTACTAACGCGACGCCCGGTGTCATTGACTCTCTCGTTCTCACGAACGGCCAGAGCATAACAGCCTACGGCATCATTCAGGGTTTCAACGTCGCGACGGGAGATCTCTTCTGGGCCGAATACAAGGTAGCTTACGAGCGTCACGGCGGCACCACAACGGTAAAAGTAGCACCAGCGCTGACAGTCTCGCACGTAAGTGTCGCGGGCTACAGCACAGCCTTCCAACTCAACGGAGATAACGTTACAATTGAATTCGTAGTTACGGGCGTCGCCGCGACGACTATCAATTGGCAATCGGAGATTCGCTGGTCGGTGCGTACGTGAATAGAATTCTAAATGGACCGGCTGCGATGGCTGCGATGGCACGAATCCAGTGTTCCCCGAGTGGAATGGGAATGGGTGCGCGGACTCACTCATTTGGAGATCCTACACCGCTCTTCGACTTCCACCCGTACCTCGGCACGCCTGGATACGCGGCAGGTATCAGCGGCTCCTACGCTGGCGCTAATAACACGTCGCCTTGGTACGCATCGACGCAAGGAGGAGGTAAGTGCTATCTGCCTTATGCGGGAATATCGAACAACGTATTCTTTGGAGGAGGCATGTCGCCTGGGCTACTGCGTCTTGGTTCGATGCCGGTACTAGACTACAACGGCGACCGCCTCGTCGGAATGATCCTTGAGGCGACGAGTACCAACTACTTCACGCGCTCGACGCGCTTCGACCTGCTCGGCAATGCTGGCGGTGGTGGCGACACGTACGCGGACTCAGGCATCAGCCTGCTCGGTGACGGGACTAACTCGCGCCAGGTCAGCTTCGCGAACCTCGGTAGCTACTCCAAGCTCGATTTCTTCGGCGTGAACTCGTCTTCGATCTTCGCGTCCGTTTGGCACCGGACACCCTCCGGGACACTACCGGCTGGCGGCGGCACGTCGTTCATGAACGTCCTGTACCTCGGAGGCGCTTTGTCGACAGCGTGGGCGAAGTACCGCGGCGGGCCCGTCTCGTCACCCGGTACCAACTTCAACCAGGGACACTTCTTCAACGCGGCGATCGGTACGGTCATCATGGACGCCTTCATGGTCGAGGTATCCCAATGGCATAGCGTCTCGCCGATTCCGACCACCGGCGCCTCGAACACGCGCGACCCCGAAGCGTTCCGCTTCAACCCGGGAGGCATGAACCCCAACTCGTGGATTCCGAGCGGGCACCTGCGTATGTCGTTCGAGGCGTGGATGCTCGCGCCGCGCTCCGCCTTTTCGAGCGGCACCAAGACCATCTTTGAAGTCATCGACGGAGTGGCTAGCGCAGCCCTCAAGGTCAACATGGCGACGATGGTCGCCACGTTCAACGTGGGGGGCGTGTCGGTGACGTGCCCGACCAACTTCCCGTCGTGGAACGAGTACGACCTCGTCGAGGTGTGGGTCGAGGCCGGAAACGTGGCTAAGTCCGCGGCGCTCAAGGTCCGCGTCAACAAGGGTTCAGTGACCACGCTCGGAACGTGGGCTGCGGGAACTTTCGGCAACGTCGCGAATACCGACTCGAATCTCTCGATGTGGCAGCGCTACCAGTCCGGAGCCGTGGAACAGATAAACTGCGTCATCCGGCGGTGCCGCGCATTCGCAAGTACGGATCGCCTGACATGGGCGTCGTGATCCCGTAACTATTTGGTACGATTGCTTTTTTAGCTACTGATCATTTATTCATGATAGTTGAAATCAGTCATTGATCCGTCAAGACGCCTGACCAATTCTCTTATTACCTCAAATAAAAATTTAGTTTCATCCTGATGATGTTTCAGCAGGTCATCAAAGCAAACTGGATTAAAAAGATCACCCGCATATTTTGTATAAAGATCCGGTTCTATATAATTTTCAACAGCAGACCATTTTTCAGGTCTATCAACTCCGAATTTTAAAAGTTTATCAATACGTTCTTCTAACGTAAGTTCTTTCTTATTCGTACGTATGCCGTTTTTTATTCGATTACTTGCCATCGTCATGCTTTCCCACCAGTAGTAGTATTTTCAAAGCTTTATTTGTATTGATAGAGGCGGATTGTAATGTCCAGTTTCCACTGGCTCCGGACCAGGAAGCCAGACTATCGCTTGTTCGGGCGGCACGCTCCAGCACCGCTACGGCATCCGCGTAGTCATCTTCCCAATCTTCTTCACGCTCTACCTGATGCTGTCGCACCGCCCTGAACAAAGATTCTACAGCTTCGCCGGATAATGGCCCATCATAGCCGGAAGAGATCAACGCTTCGACTTCTTTAAATACTTTTAATAAACTCATTAATTATGATTCAATCCACCAGAGGACATTGTGTACAGACTCTAAATTTGTAAACACAGGTGTTCAGACATTCTTTTCTGGAAGACGTGTTGAGTGTGGAATTTAAACACGGTGCTTCGCAGGCAGCGAAGCCAACATGACAGGCCCCGATATCAACGTCTGTTGAAGCATCCTTGGATGACAAGGGATCTGCACCGCTGATCCCAAAATCTTCCCTGGAGGTATTGTTATTGCAACACAACAACAACATACTTATTAAGGTAATGTAATGAATGAATTTCATATTCATGAATCATCCGAATCTATATACGATTCTTCCTTGAAGAGTATCGTACTGAGACAGCTCCACCCTAACGCGATCCCCTACAAGGATCCGGACAGCATTCTGTCTTATTTTACCAGACAAGGTACATTTTACTTTGTGAAGATCTGTTATCTCGACGGTAAATTTACCCTTTGATGTATCCTGAACAACTCCGTCCATTTCCAAACGGTCTCTTTTCTCTTTCTTCAAACCAGAATCTCCTTAAATTTTAACATAAGTAACGAAATAAAAACGGAAAACTTGACATTATCGTGGCTTTGAATTCATCGGGTATCGGAATCGGCACGGTATATTGATATTGCCAAATAAATGGCAAATCCGGCACGGTAGATTCATTACCAACGATCGAAGCATTATGACGGTCTCCCCGGAGCAGCTCCCGAACCAAAGGTATCGTCATAACGATCGGCGAAACCTTCTGCCAATTCCCATCAACGTATAATCGGGATCTAATAAACATATCATCTCCTAAAAAAGATAATATGAATACATGTCGGTCTGACTCATCCGTACCCACACCTATATATACGGATTGGCTAATTTTAGGCAAATCAAATATAGATAAATTACAAAACATATCCGTGGTACTGATATTTGCCGGAACGGATAAATCATTCTGTACGGTTTTAATTTTTCTCTTCTTTATAAGGATCGAACAACGTGATTCATCACACCAATGCCGTTCAAGCCTGGCAGAAACCGGAAGAGGCGAAATATAATGATTTAGAGGCTTCATACGACATGCCTGCATGACATCTGCGAGGCCAGATTCCATAGTATAGGCCTGTACTGTTTCCAAATATCCTTTGTATTTTATATAGAATGCTTCGATCGTTTGTTTTAACAAAACAACCACCCTAACGTCACGTTGGTGGTTTATTCTGAATATAACGCTCACTATATTCTTTAAAATAAGAATTAAAAAATATAATGAACGCTGCGCATGGCGCCCAGAAAAACCAAACAAGAAGTAAAGTTACGAACATATGTGTCGCGGTTTCTTTTGATTTATTATGATAGAGAAGCTCGAAACATCCCCACATTACAGATAAACATCCGCATATAGCGTAGACTTTTAATGAACTGTACAAGACAAACGATCCAACGAGCATTACGATTAGCGATAATGCGTGCATTGTAAAGAATTTAAAATTTTGCTTTAGATTAAGATCTTTCCCTAACTCCATAATCAAACTATAACATAATAGAGACGTTAAACCATAAATGATATTATTCATGGTCGATTTCTTCTGATTGATCAGTCGTAGTATCGGAGCTTAATAGATGAGGATACGGTTTAATATATTCTAAATGATCCACTCGCTCCTTTACCTTTTCCCATACGAAATAAAGGTTACGTGCGTCAGAAACGGCATTGTGAGTCCCGGCAACCTTTTTTATTCCTAAATTGTTACAAGTATCGGTAAGATTTGTCTTGGGTTTTACCATGCCTTCGTTTTTAAATATTGTCCTGACGATAGGAATCGTGTCGACCCACAGGGCTGCCGGAAATCTTATATTATTTTGAGACCATAGGTTATGAAGAAATTTCCTATCAAACAAAGCATTGTGTGCGATTATACATCTATGGTCGGGAGTCAATCCATCTGACTCAAAAAACTTATTAAAATCCATCACGACTTGATGCTGCGGGTGGCCGTACTGAAGATCAGCCATGGTCTTACCAGTTATCTGTAATGCTTGAAGGCTGGATCGTTCAGGATATTTAGCAATGATGTTTCGTGCTAATTGCATACGATCCTGGACTCTTATACAGCAAATTTCTGTCAGTTCATGAAACCCGCATTTCAATCCATTAGTTTCGGAATCCAAGACGTAATATTGTAAGCTCATGGTTAACTTTCATGCTAAGGGACTAAAACGTTTTAATCGTAAAAATAAATCAGCAAATTCCGGAATCATAGCGAATTCTTCAAGAATAGTAAAATCAATACTATTTTCTACACAGTATTGGTAAATCAGCTCTTCTTTATCTTCTGGAAAAATATAATATATAGCTGCTATTTTCCCACAATCCAGAGGAACCCTTGTATCAAAATTAATATAAACAGAAGTGTAGACTGGCTTCTCTGACCTACAATCCGTTACTAAGAATTTATGCTCATTATTACTCATGTCACACCAGGCCAGATCTACCGATATCCGGATCATCTTATAAAGTGCTTGACCAGTTTTACTAAATTGCTTCCGGCAGCGTAGATGGTTGCTTTGATGTCGCGCCGGGCATTTAGTTTATATTTTACTTCTATCGGATTGATAGTTCCCTTCAAGAGCATCTGAAGGGCTTCTTGAGGAGACTCGGCCAGAATCCTATATTTGATAGTCGCGGGCAATCTTGACTCCAACTGTATATCAAAATAAGTTTTCATGGTTCCTTACCAAGTAGCTTCAGAAACGCCAGAATCCATGTATACGCGATACATGCTAACGGTACCGCGAAGCATCCATATAGAATGGTCGTGACGAACAAATCAGATCCATCTTTAAGAGATCTGAGTAGTCTTTGCTGTTTTCGGGTCGGGATTCCAGCATTGCGTAATTCATCATCAGTAAACTTGGTACGATTATAATTACGCATTTTTGGTTGTTGTTGTTGTGACCTGATCTTCTATACGTTCGACCAATTTAAAGTCCTCAACATAAAATAGATCCGGGCCCGATCTAAGGTGATTAGATCCCCAAATCAATTGACCTAAACGAAGAGATGGCTGGGTCTTCCAGGCCGCCAGGATCCTCGCCATGACCATTTCTTTTTGGTCATCCGTCTCGGCACGGCCATTCATTATTGGCCACCCGTGGTGCTACCGAATCCTCCGGCGCCCCTAACGGCGCCACGCTCCCGGCACATATCGTCGAATTCAGTATTGGTAATCTGTACGACAGACATTTGTTGACGCGGGACCGGTATTAATTGACCCACCGCGTCACCAAAATTAATAACCAGATCAGTACCTAGAGACCTGACGTCTGGCTGATACTGAGCAACAAACGTAAGTTCCCCTTCATAGGAACTATCAATGACTCCATACAGTGCATGGAGTGATTTTTTAGCAAAAGTGCTACTGCGGGGATTTAGTTGTAACCACCAACTATCTGGACTGAATGCCCTGATACCCAATGGTATTTTTACATACTGTCCAGCTCGCAGTATTATTGGGTTACGATCTACCGGCGCGGCGAATACGTCCCAACCGGTTGCGAGGGGTTCACCCTGTCTGGGTAGAAATTGAGGTTGATCAGAAATGTCGTAACGAAGTGCAAAATGAAATACGGGCCAGTTCATAACTGAACCGACCCGGCCCGGAGCGTTTATCGTCGCTTCGCTTCATTACGAATAAAACGTGATGTAGGTATGGGCTTTGGAAACAGGTCTCCCGCCGTTATTGTGCTGAATCACGATATATCCGCGTCAGCACTGATGACGCTAAAAGTCCAAATATCTATTGATGAAACGATAGACGGGGCAGAATTTGATGCTCGGATCCTAGCGGATCCTTCCTACCCAGAAAGAATCCGACTAACAGGCAGACGTTTATTAATTGTACGGAATCTTCAGGATGGATTTAATAGGGAAGAGGTTGATTTTGTCCTCTTTATTAAAAAAGGGTTGATTTCAGTAGAAATGAATCGTTATGGCCCGCCCGGGTTAACGCTCCAATTAGACCATTTAGATTTTGATAGAATATTTTATACTAAATATTGACGAGATCCGAACAAATGAATATTGGACCCGCAATGGAAGTATGGATCGTAAGTTTGGCAGATCAGGGCGGATCCTCTGATTTTAGAGTCGTCACGACTAAAGAAGCGGCTTTGCTCATTGCCTACCGTATGGCGATGAGCAAAGTCCATTTCCTACCGCACGGATTGCACGAAATAGCAATGTTTTGTGATCAGAAATCCAGATCTGATTTGGTTCTGAAGATGATTAACGGATATACTGGCTGTAAAATTGAAATAAATTCAGCCAAGCTAGAACATCCGATAGCTTAAAACGCATAATTTTTAATGTATTATTATAATAACTTCAGTTACAATATATTTACAAAATTGCTATCATCGGTACAATACGGATAAATTCTTCATTATCAGAGCATTTTATTTCGTTTCCATTCAGAAACCAATGT
>Ga0163155_10000032_pt1 | contig 127370 bp, 111 predicted proteins | sample OliLakLV19SP4G1_FD_148611 | JGI IMG/M metagenome (GOLD analysis project Ga0163155, IMG submission 148611) | Freshwater microbial mat bacterial communities from Lake Vanda, McMurdo Dry Valleys, Antarctica - Oligotrophic Lake LV.19.SP4.G1 | ecosystem: Environmental > Aquatic > Freshwater > Lake... | reverse complement strand
GGTCGGCGTCGATGTCTCTGTCGGCGTTTCCGTATTCGTCGCGCTCGGCGTCGATGTCTCTGTCGGCGTTTCCGTATTCGTCGCGCTCGGCGTCGATGTCTCTGTCGGCGTTTCCGTATTCGTCGCGGTGAGCGTGGGTGTGAGCGTTATGGTTTCAGTTGGCGTGATTGTAAACGTCACCGTCGCGGTTGATGTTGGCTGCGATTGCACGAGCTGAAGCACGATGACATTGCTAAGCGGACTCACCGTTCCGATGGCATTCTTAATGACGGCGCCGATCAAGTTGAAGCCAGCCAAATCATTAAAGCGCGTGAGAGTTACTGGAATATCGATCGTTCCGTTCGCGCCGATGATCGCATTGTATTCGCGGATCGCCACGACTTCGTTTGGCTCAAACGGATCGATATCGAAGCCGCCGTTTGGTACACCTTCAAGGTAGAGCGCGCCTTCTAAGACCAGCAGACTGACCATCGACCCAGCGTTCCCACTTACGCGCACTGTCTGATTACTCCCGGTATCGTCCGTCACTATTGTCGAACTGCTGCCTATCCCAATGACTTCGATGACGGGCGGCGCGAGCAATTCTGAACCTACAAGCGCGTAACTCGCTGTTTCACTGCTCCCGGCGCGGTAGAACACCCCCGTGTACTGGCTGCTATCCGCGAACTCGAATATGACCTGGCTGCCGATCAACTCGATTCCCGAAATCGCGCCTGCCTCGACGGGTCCCGGTGGGTTCGCGCCTTTGATGCTCAACGGGTCGTTATCGATGGAGAACGTAAACGTTTCGCCAGGTTGAAAGTCGTTGAAAACAATTTCCAGACGGTCATAGCCGCCGTCGTGCGGTGCGAGGTATGTTACGCCGACATAGCCCGTTGCCGTGCCACCCGCGTCGACCGTTAATTCTTTCCCTGCAATATCGCCGCCTGTATCTTCGGGGTCAAAAATCACGTCACGAAAGATCGCGCTGCTGATGTCGATCCATACCCGTTCCAGGGCTTCGCCGCTGGTCGAGTTATTGGTAATCACGTACGAACTATCGAACGATGTGCTGGCAGATTGGATGTTCCCTGATGGCACAATATCAACACGACCTTGTATGACCAGGGGCGATGGGGTTGCTGATGGGGTGGAGGACGGAGTCGTTGTCGCGGTGTACGTTGGCGTAGCGGTGGAAGCAGTTGGCGTGCCTGAGCGTACAATCTCAATGGCGCTCACATCTGGGTTATCGGCAACATGGATGAACTCGATATTCAACACGCCATCGGTGACCGTCACCGATGCACTGTGCATAATCGCGTGCCCCTGTGCGCCTGTTTCGCCAAACACGTCGATGTCATCCATTTCAGGCGGTACTACGCCTTCCAGCGCGGCATCGAATACGCGCTGACCAGCGCCGCCGATACCACTTGAAAGTTCCGCACTGTAAAGGCGCACCTCATAGGTCCCATTTTCCACTGGGAACGACCACAACATTTCCGGTGCTGATGCCGTGTCCCAACGCTCATCGTGGAACAATTCAGCAGATATTCCCAGCGGGAGCGAGGCGTGTGTGAGATCGATCGCGCCGTTGTAGGCACCCCATGATGTGACGCCATAACGCGCGTCGCCGATCATATCGACGTTGGCATACGGTGATGCCTGGCTGAGCAGGGGTATCCAGTGCCAGTCAAGATCGCGTTCCCAATTATCAATCGCAGCGCCGCCTACGTTGATGCGATAAATCACCGTTGTATTCGTCGGCGCTTCCACAGCGCTTCCGCTTAAGGTGACGGTTGTGCCGCTTGTATTGCCCGCATTACTAATCACCGACAAAACAGCGGTCTTAAAGCCCGTCGAAACGGGGGTGAATAACACATCGACCAGCGAGCTTTCTCCAGGGGCAAGCACCACTGCGTTGAAAAGTGAAATCGTAAACTCACTTGCATTCACACCTGTAAGCGTAATGTCGCTCACCGTAATCGATGGGCTGCCTTGTGGACTTACGTTAGTGATTGAAAACTGCTGCGATTGCGATGGCGTGTTCAGCACTTTTTCACCAAACACAAGGTTGAAATTGGAAAGTCGCAGTGGTGAGAAAATACCTGTTCCGGTTAACGGGATGACGAGTTCACCCCGATCATGTATGACGGTCACTTGTGCGCTTCTTACACCAACCGCGCTCGGCGTGAATGCAACGCTGAACGATGTATTCCCATGCGCTGGAAGGGTGAGGGGTGTTTCTGGTGCGGTGAGCGCGAATTCGTTGAGATCGCTGCCTGCCGACGCGATTTGACTAATCGTCATGGGTGCGTCAGTCGTATTGGTTAAGGTGATCGTCTGCCCGTTACTCGTCACATCGCGATAGATGCTGCCAAAATTTACACCGCTCACGTTCGCTGCCAAATCTGCCTGCGCGCGCAATATTTCAATTGCACTCACATCAGGATTATCGATGCCGTGCAAAAATTCGAGCGTGAGGGTGGCATCGCTGACATAGACCAGCGTGCTGACCATGATCCCGCGCCCTTTCGCGCCAGCCTGACCCAGCGCGTCAATATCGTTCAGTTCGGGGGGGACAACACCTTCAACCGATACGTCGAAGACGCGCTGACCTGGTGCATTGATGCCCCCTGAAAGTTCTGCAAAGTACAACCGCACTTCGTACAATCCGGGTTCAACAGGGAACGACCAGACCATTTCAGGCATTTCGCTCGCGTCCCATCGTTCCGATAGGAAAATCTCTGCTGGCGTGCCGGGTGGTAGCGACGGGTGCGTCAGGTCGATTGGACTCGTATACGCGCCATAACTGCCCGTGTCGAAACGGTTATCGCCTGCCGCGCCCACGTTGGCATACGGTGATGCCTGGCTGAGCAGGGGTATCCAATGCCAGTTTCGATCGCGCGACCAGTCCGCGAATGCTTCCCCTCCTGCATTGACGCGGTACAACGCCGCTGATGGATCGAACCCATAGCCGTTCAACAGCAGCGGCGACAGCGTGTTGCTGCCGCTGTGCGTGATGCTTAACGTCCCCTCTGTAATGCTTGCGTCCTGCGGTGTGAAGGTCAGTTCCAGGTCGATTGACTCGCCTGCCGCTGCTGTAAACGGCAGAGTCGGTGCGCTGGTTATCGTGAACGTTGCGCCGCCGATGACCAGTTGTGTGACGGTGATCGGTGGGTCACCCGCTTCACCCTGGTTGGTCAAAGTGACCATTTGCGTACCATTCTCACCGATCTCCACACTACCAAATTGAAGGCTTAACGCGTTCCAGTCAAGCGTATTCGCGCTGCTCAGCACGCCAGTGCCAAGCAGCGGCAGCACGAACGGTGCATTCAATCCGCTGTGTTCGATCACCAGTTCAGCAGAAGCTGTTCCCGTCGCTATCGGCGCGAAAGTGATATCCAGAGTCACGGATTCACCGGGTGAGAGGGTCGTCATGGGTGGCGACTGTAGTACGAAGTCATTCGCATTCACACCGTTGATCATCCATGAGTTCAGTTGAATAGGATCAGAGGCGTTGATATTGTTTTGGATCGTCACGCTCAAGACTTTGCCCGCACCATTGATTGGCACGCTGCCAAAATCCAGTTCGCTTACATCGCTTTGTAATACATTCAACGATCCCAGATATGGAACGACTTCGATGGCTTTCAGCGCGGGATTATCCACACCGTGCAAAAATTCGACCGTGAGCGCACCATCGCTGATGTATGTCAACGCCGATTCCATCACGCCACGTGCCGCCCCGCCCGAAGCTGCCCAGGTATCGAAGTTGTTCAGGTTGATCGGGGTTTCACCTTCTACCAAGACATCGAATACGCGCTGACCTGTGCCCGTGATGCCGCCTGCGATCTCGGCGAAGTACAGTCGCACTTCATACGCGCCTGTTTCGACCGGGAACGACCAGATCATTTCGGTTCCATCCGGCTGGTCGAAGCGTTCGTCCACGAATAATTCGGGCGGTATGCCAAGTGGAAGCGACGGATGAGTCATATCGATCGGTTCTGGATACGAACCGCCTGAAGTCGTGCTGTAACGCCAGTCATTCGTCTGTGCGACGTTGGCGTACGGTGACGACCGATCAAATTCCGATTGCCAGTTCCAATTCAGATCAGCTTCCCAATCGTCCACCGCGGGGCCGCCCGCATTGACACGATAGCGTGCCGTTCCATACGGAGACCCCGTTCCAGTGATGGTGAGTACGAGCGGATTATTCGAACCGCTGTGGATAACATCGAGCGTGCTGGTATACAGGGTCGGCTGGTCAAGTGTCAACTGCACCTCGAAGGTAATGGAGTCTTCTGGCGGGATGTTGAAGGGCAGCGTGGGCGCGTTGACGATCGCCATGCGTGCCGGGTCAGCAAGATTAAACGCCGTCACATTAATCGATGGGTCGCCCGCTAATCCTTGATTTTGCAGTGTCACTATCTGCGTACGCGCCTGCCCGTTGACCAACACGCCGAAATCGAGCGTGGTGCTATCCGCGCGCAGTTCGTTTGGCGCTATCGAGCGCACTTCAATATATTCCCATGATGCTGTAAACGGCACACCCGATGTGCCCGCGGTTGCGATTATGCCGACGACGGCGGCGCGGGTGGTATCGCGCAGTGTTGTCAGCAGATCGCCGGTTACAGCGATTGGATTGCCAATCGCCTGCTGCGTGTTACCCGCTACCGCGTAGCGCGGCTGTACCGTTCCTGTCACTGGATCGATCAACAGGTAGAAGTTGATCTGCGTATTTTGCAGCAAATCGGCAATCACATACGAACTTACGCTTGCGCTCCCGTTCGTCTCATGAATGATATCGATGCCTTCGTATGTAAGCATCATCGCCACATAGTTATCCTGGTCGCCCGTGCCGACGAATACACCCATCTGCTGACCCGCAAGCGGAGTGCCATCGAAGAAAGGTGCGCTCAATGCGGTATGTGCCAAAAACATGCCGTCATTCTGACTGGACGCGAACCCGAACTGAAAGGCATGATCCTGGTCGTTGGCGCTATTCAAGGCTGTCCCGGTGGACGTTTTGATGATGGTGAAGTTGCCCGCTGCATTATTGTAGACAAAGTTTTCGTCGTCGAATGCGTAATCGTCGATGCCGTTGTTCATGGCGCCCATGAAACCGAGCGAGAACAAACCGAAGCCGGGGTTACCACTATCCCAACTATAGTAGAGCGGCAGCATCGTGTTCATTCCGTTGGCGATATCCACCGCCAGTCGATCCGAAGTATCGGCGATACCGTCGTTATCGTCGTCGGGGTCGAGCAAATTCGAAATGAAGTCTTGATCGTAGTCGGTTGGTTTAATCGCCCCGTTGCACGGATTAGTAGCGTTCGCGATCTCGTCAGCATTGGTGTACCCATCGCCGTCTTCGTCTAACGTGACATCATCCGCCCCAGTGCACACGCCAACTGATTGACCATCATAATCGGCGGGTTCAAATACAACGACGGTTCCATTGAAGATATTGACAGCCCACACCGTACCCGGATATACATCCGTGTCCCCCTGGGCGCTCACATTGAGCGTGCCGATCCCAATGTTCGATGCAAACGTTTCGACGTTCGTCGCTTGCAAACCATCCGTGCTCAACTGGACACGATAAATTGTGCTGGTGAAGCTGGACAAAAGTAAATCGCCCTGCAAAACACCACCGAAGTTCGACGCGGTGTATTCCACCATGCCGTTGGTTGAGCCAGGAAATGTCGCTAACGCGCCATCCTGTGGCAGATTGCCACCGTTGCCCGGTGAATAATAATTACACTCGACCGGGTTTGCGCCTACCAGCGCGACCGGCGATACACCGTTGAAGGTATTATCGCTGTTTCCTCGTGTAGGGTTGGGATGCCCACCAAAGAAGCCTGGTGTGATGTAATGAAGTTGATCGTATGTATTTTCAATCGTTTCTTCGTTTTCGGCGTTGGTACAGGTGGGTGTATTTACGTTGATCGCAAGTCCGCCAAATCCAGGATTGGGTCCGTTATCAGTTGCATAGATATGTCCTGCCGTCGTCTTGATCACACCATAGGGATTGCGCAAGCCGACCGCGTAAACCTGTACCGGGCTGCCTGGCAGTATGATCGCCTGATTATTACCGTTGTTGCCGCCAAACGGATCGCCTTCGTCCAACCCATAGGGATGCTGCGGACTCACCGAGTTGGGGATGTCAGGTCGGCTGGGGTCGTTCAACGTCGCCAGATCGTATGGAGTGCTGCCAAGCGCATTGAGATCGACGGTGAGCACGGAGGCGGATAATGCCGTTTCGGGCAGACCCGCAAATCCATTCGAGGTTGCGCCGATGTTGGTATTGCCGCCTTGTGCGACATAAAGTGTATTCGTTGTGGTATCGAGCCACATATCGTTAGTGGAGTGGAGTTCTTCTGAACGGGGGAGTCCGCGAACGAGGTCTTCCTTAATCCAGCGATTATCGATGAGCGTCAGCCGCGAGATCACGCCTGAATTGGTGTCAAGGTTGGTATCGCCCATCCCCTCGCCGCCGTTGCGTTTATCCGACGATGACACATAAACGACGGGTTGTGTCGCCGTGCCAGTGACGAACATCCCCGTCGCTTGTCGTCCCTGAACGCCGGGGGCGGGCGTGGCATCATCATTGACGTTAGGCATTAGTTCGATGATGTCAAGTCGCCAATCTTGTGTGGCGCTGTAATCGTTCGCAGCGTAACGGGTGACGGTATAAATCTCGATGACACCCACTTGCTGAAGTACATACAAGCGTCCATCGGGTCCGAATTGAATATCGGTTCGTAAGCGTTCGGGGATTCCGACAACGGTACTTGCACCGAAATTGATCGATGTTTCGCCATAGACAGCATCGAACCCAAACGCCTCTGCCGTAAGAAGCAGGAATGCGACCAAGCTATATAAAAAAGCAAAACGACCAAATCGGCTGCGTTGTCGAGTCATTGCAATGGTACTCCCTAAGGGCTTGTGATGAGCGTGAGTGGTACTTCAAGCGGTGATTGGCATGTGCTTTCTAAACACCAAACCAGCGTCAGGTCAGCTAATGCTGCACCGACAGGTACTTCAACCTGAATGATTCCGACCAATGACGATGCGGGCGGCAGCGAAGCACCGATCAAATACGGCAATCCCAACGTTTCTGGAACGCGGGCGGAATAAAATTCATAAGATTGATTACGGACACGAAACGACTCCGCCGTAATCAATACAGATGTATCGCCTTGATTAGCAACGACGAGATTCAATTGCAATCGGGATGTCATCCCTGTTTGGGGTTCCAATATCGTCACCCGCTCAACTAAAAAGGTCAGTGTCCCGTCGTTCGTTCGATTTGTGAAGACGAATGTACCGACAGGTTCGACGGTTACACCGCGATCTACCGTCGAACGTTCAAAATAAGCGGGTAGTTGATCGCATCCGTTGAGAAGCAAGAGAGATACAGTACATAACAGAGTCATCAGTCGGATGATCATTGTTGGCTCCCGTCGGTGGCTGACGCGATTTGTGGACGACCAGAAAATTCGATATTTTCCGCCCGTCGCCATACCCAGTAAATTCCCTCACCAAACATGGTGTAATACGGAATCTCTGCGATCAGCTCGTAATTCGTGCCGCCATGCAGACGGTCGTCAACGGCTTGTGCGGTAGTCACAGCGGGACCGTAGCGCAAAATGATCAGGTCGAAGTACCCCTCATCAATCGCCGCGTGATACGCTGGAACGCCTTGAAGCTGCTGCCCCACCTTATCGGTGTAGTAGAACCAGTACAATTGATTCCACTGCCAGCCATAGACCACATCCTGCAGGTAGTAACGCATCACTTCGGATTCCTCCGCCAGATAACGCCCCGCGCCTGGACGCACTTGCGTGCGTAAAAGACGAATGAGGTCGTCACTATCCGCCCATTCAGCGTAAAATCCGCGAGCCTGAGTGAGTCCAAGTCCGAACGCCAGCAGAATGACCGTCAACGCGACCGTCCACTTTTTGCCGACGTTCCGTACTGTCATATAGCCGCTCCAGCGAGCGAGTGCGTAGCCAGCCAGCGGCGCACCGAAGAACAAGCCATACGCAATGTGTTTGTGCAGCGAAAAGCCTTCCATCTTGTAAATGTGGTAAATCGGCGCGATGAAAATCGTCGCAAAGAACACAAGTTTGAGTGGGAAAGTTTTCCAGCTAAATCGTCCTGATAGCAGACCGATAGCCGCAATGACCATCATCAAGCCCGCCCATTGAACCGAGCGCAGCGTTAAATCAAGCCGATCGGTTTGCAGCAGCGCTTGTCGGTTGGTGGTCGTCTGGCTTACCCCGATCCATAGTTGTGGATCAAGCGTTAGAATAATGGCGATTCCGCCGCCGATGATGGCGACCACGACGATCAACTTGATCGCCGCCTGTACGATCCCAAAGGTTTGAAACGTCCGCCACGCGAGGATCGCCAGTACGGTTGGCAGGAACATCAACCCTGCATACTTCGCTGCGACCGCGCTGAGCAGTGCCAGTCCGGCGAGGATCGTGAAGCCAAGTCCGCGCTGCTCACTTGCGCGTAACGCGCAAACTGTTCCGATTGCCGCCAGCGCCAAACACATCGCGTCGTAGGTTGCCAGACGGCTGAGAAACAAGACAGATCCCTGAACCGCATAAAGTACTGCGGCGCAGATTGCGCTGTTCAAGTCGAATAATCTCCGTGTGACCACAAACGCACACGCGGTCACGATCAGCATACAAATCAGGCTGAAAAAGCGCGCGCCTTCGATCCCAGCGACAATATCCAGCCCGCCCGCAATTAATGGATAAAAGGTTGGGAGACCGGAGAAATACAGCGCATACGGTTCGACCACTGGCTCGCCGCCGAAAAAGTACTCGTCAAAGTATTCACGCCCTGCATACACATAGAGTGCTTCGTCCTGAAACGCGGTGTTCTGCAAATTCATCGAGAGCAGCGTTTGAAACACCAGCGTTAAGACGAGCGCTATCCATGGTACGGCGCGCGTCGAAGTCCGAAGTCTCGAGGAGATCGTCGGTAATGATTGTGCTTGTTGAGGGTATAACACCCGTTGCGCCATAGAATTCCTCCTGTTTCAACGCTCGTTGGTGGCAGTTGTTTGGCACGGACGGCATTGTGTACCGCCCGTTTGCTTTATTCCGTATCAGTAATGTCTTGTATCATCAGGCGAATCGCATTGGTGGTTAGCGGATCAGACAGCATCGACCATTCCTGATGTTCGCTTAAGACTGCACCAGGACGCGGCGACCCTTCGTAGTAGATCAGCGCATAGAGGTTGGGCACGTTCATGACCGCATCGTGAAGCAGCGTGAAGTACGCGGTTTTTCGTTCCGAGCTGCCTGCTGCACTTACCTCGATGAACAAGGGCGTATTGGGGTAGGCGCTTTGGAATGCAGTCAGTTCGTCCACTGGTGCTGCCCACTCCGTATCTGGATACCGAATCAGGCTCATCAACACCAGGTCGATCGAGTCGGTGGGTGGCGCGTAGAGGTCATCGTTAATCGGGTCGGCGGGTGACCAGACCCAAGCGACATTACCCGCGCCTTCATCCGCGAAAATTCGCTGAATATGAAGCCATGCGCGTGTTACATCTGCCGGGATACCATTGTTCGTCACCGCCGACGAGGTTGACCAATTGCGATCGACATGGGGAAGCACGGTCAGGTACACGGGGTATTGATAGTCTGCGATCGCGCGCGCCCAGCGCTGCAAGGCTTGATCGTGTACCCCGTTGGCGATAGCGGGCAAACTCGCGTAATAGATATCGACGCTTGGCTGCGAAAATAACAGTGTCACCCAGGGGCGCGCCTGCATCGCTGTGAGCTCTGCCGCCCACAGACTATCGAAGTTGTCGTCGATCTCTTGTGTGCGCCCAATGATCTGTGGTGCAGTGCCAATCTCGTCGCGCAGCACCGTCACCTGCGTATCTAATAGATCATGCGGGAACTTTACGCCGAAGCGGACGACACTATTGTTTATCAACGGTGAGAATGCCTGTACGGGAGTATTGATCGTCGGCAGCACCAGCACCAAACCAACGACGATGGCTGCGCCTGTCATCAGCGCTGCGCCCACCAATGTACGGCGCTGCGTCATAAGCCCAAACGAGGCAGCAATCGTTTGATTGAGTATGCGAAACGGTGCTAATTGACGTGCGTCGTCCGCTACCGCCAACCCTATCGCTGCGCCCAACATACCGATTTGATAAACGATCCAGATGATCGTCACAATCACAGACGACGACTGATAATTAACGCTTAAGCCAATCACCAGCGCGACGATGGATAAGAGGAGAAATGCCAGATGCGGGCGAACCTGCTGGAGATTTGAGTCTTTCAGTTTTTGTTTGGATGTGACTTGAAATCCTATCTTACGTCCACTAACGACCGCTATGATCGCGCTGACGAGAATAGGAAAACTAGCGAACCCAATGACGATCCCGCGTATACCGCTTCTGCGCCATGCCGCCACAAAGAAGGCGACCTGCGAAGCTGCAAAGTAGGGGATGAAGTGAGTCATGAATGAATCGAGATTCGATCCAATTACGGCAGGGATGCCCGTAATCAAAAATGCAATCGGCGCGATCACATAGATCAGGTCGCGTAAACCGGAAAGATAATGGGTACATGCCAACGCATACTGTATGCGCTGATTGATATTCAGCCCGCCGCGTCCTGGCAAAAAGATTTCCTTCCAATGGGTGCGCAGTACCCCAAGCGTCCCCATTGCCCAGCGACGTTGCTGCTTGAAATACGAGCGCAAATCCATGGGACCGATACCCTCGGCGAGCTTATCCTCGATGAATACACTGCGCCAACGAGGGTGCAGCAGAATGGATGCGGCGAAATCTTCCGTGACTGAGTCCTGAGGCAACCCACCGATCTCGTCTAGCGCCGCCGTTCGTAACACGACATTTGTCCCACAAATGAACATCGCATTCATGTTCGACTTACCCGGACAGAGCATCTTGTAGAACAACGCCTGTTGATCATGCGCCCAATGTGAGATGCTATTATCGAGGTTGCCGTAATACTGACCGGTTTGAACCCAACCAATCCGACTATCTGCGAATGGCGATATCGTTTTGACCAGGAAATCCGGGTGCGCTACCTGATCAGCGTCGAAGATCACCATGAGCGCGTTTCCGGTCGCGTTCAAAAGCTGGCGCGCATTTTCGAGATTGCCCGCCTTCGCGCCGCCTTTGGTCGTCCGCGTGACGTAAGTCACATTCAGCAGTTCCGCGATTTCTTCCACATCGCGCCATTCCGCGTAACCCGCTACTAACCCATCGTTGCAAATCACGATCGTGACTTGCCCTTCTGGATGCTGCTTCAGGTAACGCTCGCGTGCTATCAACGCGCCGTTGATAGTTTTGCGTAGAATGTCGATGCCTTCGTTCACTGTCGGGATCATGATATAGATCGGCAGCGCGAAGGGATCGACATGCTGTTCGAGCGTCTGCGGCTTGCGCGGATACAGCGTATATTGAAGCCCGATGACATGTAATGCACCGAATAATTCGGCGGCGAAGAGTGGGATACCGATCCACCACCCTTGTAGATTGATGAGGCGAAAGCGCCACCCCATATAATCTACAGCGCTGATGATGACGATCATGCCAAATACCCACACCGCAACTTCGCGCCACGATGATTTCGCTCGGATCACCAGAATAAGGCTGATAAACAACGTGGCAATTGCCACCCAAACACCCAATTCGGCTTGCCATAACCAAATCCCGGCACCCATCGCTAGTAGAGGGACAATCAGCGAACTCATGGTGATGTTCCAGCGCTGAATCCGGCGGGGTCTTGTTTCTGTATGCGGAGCAGAAGTGATCCCAATATTCACTGTGTCCGTTTCCTCAATTCTGACTCGTTAAGCGGCTAGTGTTAGCATGGGTCAAGTGCAGACTGTCTACTCTGTATCGGGCGACAGAGTCTCAAGGGTGATGGAAAAGCCTACTGAACCGAAGGTGTGGGTTGGTTTGCGAGTCGACGCGGCAGCATCTTGTTTAATTCTCCCAAACGCATCTTCAGGACTAAAAGCGCCGCCTCGGTGATGATGCTCATCTCCATTTTCGACTGACCTGCCACCCGATCAGGAAACGTGATCGGCAGTTCGCACATGCGCAACCCGGCTTGAACACAGCGATAATTCATCTCAACCTGAAAGGCATAGCCGTTTGAGCGGATTGAATCGAGGTCGATCTGTTTGAGGGCACTTGCGCGGAAGCATTTGAAGCCTCCGGTGCAATCCATGATCGGCATACCGAGAATGATGCGTGCATAAGCGCTGCCACCCTTGCTGATGATCTCGCGCATTTTTGACCAGTTTTCGACACGACCGCCGGGGACGTTACGCGATCCCAAAACGACATCGATGCTGCGTTCCGCAATGCTCAGCATCTCCAGCAGATATATCGGCTTGTGTGAAAAATCCGCATCCATTTGGAACAGGAAGCTGAAGCCGTGACTTAATCCCCACTTGAATCCATCGAGGTACGCGGTGCCCAATCCCATTTTGCCAGGTCGGCGCAATAGATTGATCCGTTCGGTCTTCGCCGCCATCGCTTCGACTAAATCTGCGGTTCCATCTGGTGAGTTGTCATCAACGACCAGAATGTCAAAGTTTGATCCCTGTGACAGTATTTCTGCGATCAATCTTTCAATGTTCAACGACTCTTTATAGGTGGGGACGATCACAAGGCAAACGCTCGCGGACTTAGAAAACTGCGCTACTGTTGTTGCGAAAAGTTCCTGATGTTCCATTACGTCAGCCCTCGAAATACATATGTGCCACCCAACATCTTTAAGTTAAAGGGTGCACCTTTCAGCCTAAGAACAAAACCCTTGCATCCGCTTGCAAGGGTTTTGTGAAAAATTTCACCAAATTTTTAGTATGGTTCGTTTAAATTGCGTTTGTTTAGCATTTGTTTCGGCGTTTGCAAGGAATCGTCTATCGCCGCCTAAAAATGTGGGTACATCCTTAAAGGAATATATAAAATCCTCACCTTTAACATAAAAAAAATGATGATATTTTTATTTTTGGCACCTTATGGCTCAAATGCTAAATCTGCCAACACCATTTGGGTTCACTGCCGCGCTTGTTCTACAATTAAGGCGATGCTGAAGACGGTTCCGCCACCGGACGAAATCAAGGCAATGTTGGAACAGATCGGCGCGCCGACAGATTACATCACGCTCGGATTGGATTGCGAAACGGTGGTGGAAGCACTCGACTACGGGCATTATTTATGCGGGCACTTCACGATCATGAAACTGTTGAAGCTTATAGGAACGCCGCTGGTCTGCTAGATGACCCGCCTATTAAATGAAAAAGCGCGTTGGCAGCACCACACATAAAGGAGAAGCAGTGTGTACGTAATCGGAATCGATCTGGGGACGCTTTCTGGAAGAGCCTTACTTGTGAACGCCGGAACAGGTGAAGAAATCGCATCATCTGTTTACCTGTACCCCGACGGTGTAATCGATAAACGGTTGCCAGACAGCGATATTCTGCTGCCGCCGGATTGGGCGTTGCAAAATTCGGCGGACTATCTTGTGACGATTCAACACACAGTGCGGGCGCTGCTCATAGAAAGCCAGGTTGACCGGCGCGAAATTACGGGATTAGGTATCGCAGTCACTTCCAGCACAATGATGCCTGTCACGGCGGATGGCACCCCGTTATCTTCTTTGGCAGTTTACCGCAATAATCCTCACGCTTGGGTCAAACTGTGGAAGCATCATGGCGCAGAAAAACAAGCACAGCGCATCGCCGCCGTCGCGGCACAGCAGCGAGTGGCGTGGCTGGGTCGTTATGGCGGGACGGTTTCGCCCGAATGGTTTTTTAGTAAAGCACTGCAAATACTCGAAGAAGCGCCAGAAATTTATCGCGCGGCAGATCGTTTGATAGAAGTCGGGGACTGGGTAATCTGGCAGCTCACCGGTCAAGAGGTACGAAGCGCAGCGATGGCTGGCTATAAAGCCTTTTACCAAGAGGATAGCTTTCCATCAGAGGCATTTTTTGCTGCCTTGCATCCCGATTTCGCGCACATTGTGTCAGACAAGCTCAAAAGCCGCTTTGCCGAATTAGGTTCGCGTGCAGGAAATTTAACGCCAGCGATGGCAGCGCTGATCGGCTTGACCGAGCATACGGCGGTTGCGGTTGCGAATATCGATGCGCATGTGACCGCCCCGGCTGTGCGGGCAACCGAGCCGGGCACGCTGGTGTTAGTCATGGGGACATCCACCTGCCATATCATCTCCGATACCCATGACCATACTGTGGAGGGTATTTTCGGTATTGTCAAAGATGGCATTGTACCGGGCTTGTATGGCTATGAAGCTGGACAATCGAGTGTGGGTGATACTTTTGCCTGGTTCATCGATAATCTGGTTCCCGACAGTTATTTTCAGCACGCGCAGAACACCGGACTCTCCATTTATGAATATCTGGAGCAGATTGCGTCGGAGCAATCGATTGGGGAACACGGCTTGATAGCGCTTGATTGGTGGAATGGAAATCGCTCCACGCTGATGAATACGAATTTGACCGGGCTGCTGCTGGGTATGAGCCTGGCGACACGCGCGCCGGATATTTACCGTGCGCTCATCGAGGCGACCGCGTTTGGCACACGCCAGATCATCGAAACCTATGTCGAATCTGGAATTGAAATTCGGAATGTTATCGCGGCAGGCGGCTTAGCGGAACGAAATACTTTGCTGCTGCAAATTTATGCTGATGTCATTGGGCGCGATATTCGCCTTGCCGGGTCTTCGCAATCACCCGCGTTAGGCGCAGCGATTCATGGGGCAGTTGCCGCCGATCTATATCCAAATGTTCATGCTGCGGCGCACATAATGGGTAAAATTAGTGAGCGGATTATTCATCCCAACCCTGAGCATGTCGATCTTTATCAACCGCTTTACAAGCTTTATACTGAACTCTATCAACACTTTGGCAAACAGATACCCGACTTGATGGCGCAGCTCAAACAGATTCGCCACCGTTCCTTTTCGACAAAATCGGTGTGACTTAAAAGATCATGAGGCGCAATAATGAATCGAAACCAACTATTTGACACCCTTGAACAAGCGCCCGATATTGAGGTTCTGATCATTGGTGGCGGCATCAACGGCATTGGCACTTTTCGAGAACTCGCCCTGCAAGGGGTGAAGGTCGTGCTTGTCGAAGCCAACGATTACTGCTCTGGAGCGAGTGCGACATCGTCGCATATGCTGCACGGCGGCATACGCTACCTGGAAAATGGTGAGTTTCGCCTGGTACGCGAAGCCTTGCACGAGCGCAATCGACTGCTCAAAAACGCGCCGCATTATGCCAAACCACTGCCGACGACGATCCCGATTTTTCGCTGGTTTTCGGGTTTTCTCAACGCACCGTTGAAGTTTCTACGGTTGAGCGAAAAACCCAGCGAACGCGGTGCGGTCATTATCAAGTTAGGGTTGATGATGTATGACCTGTTCGCGCGCGCCGACCGGACAATGCCCACCCACAGCTTTCATGGGCGGACGCACTCACTGCAAAACTTCCCGGCTCTCAGCCAGGACATTGTATCGACCGCGACTTATTACGATGCCTATATGCCCTACCCCGAAAGGCTGTGCCTGGACTTGATCCGCGATGCGGTGGCGAATCCAAACGCGCGCGCGCTCAACTATGCGAAGGTGACGCAAGGCACGAAAACAGAGGTTCAAATCACCGATCAACTTACAGGTCGCAGCGTACTGGTGCGCCCCAAAATCGTCGTCAACGCGGCGGGGCCCTGGATCGACTTCGTGAACACTGCGATCGGCGAACCGACGCGCTTTATCGGCGGGACAAAAGGTTCGCATATCGTCGTGGATAATCAAGCCCTGTACGACGCGGCGGGGGGCAGCGAGATCTTCTTTGAAAATAAAGATGGGCGCATCGTGTTGATTTTCCCCTACATGGGTAAGACGATGATCGGTACGACCGATATCCGTATCGATAACCCGGACGACGCAGTTTGCACGCCCGAAGAAGAAGCCTATATTTTGAGTCTGGTCAAACAGGTATTCCCGGATATTGTGGTCGATCCGTCACAAATCGTATTCCGTTTTTCGGGCGTGCGTCCGTTACCGCGCTCGACCAGCGCGACGACCGGCACAATCAGCCGCGATCACAGCATCGTTACCCTGCCGCCAGGCGACAAATTTGCGTTCCCTGTTTACTCGCTGGTAGGCGGCAAGTGGACAACCTTCCGTGCCTTTAGTGAGCAGGCAGCAGATATCGCATTAGCGGGGTTGGGTGTAACGCGAAAAGTCGATACCAAAACGCTGCCAATCGGCGGTGGAAAGGACTTCCCAACCGATGAAGCGGCGCGTCAGCGTTATCTTGCGCACCTTCAGAAAACGACCGAACTCGAAGCCTCACATCTCTCAATCCTGCTGGATCGATATGGTACGTTCGCCGCACAAGTCGCGGCGTACATGAGCCAGGGAAATGATCAGCCGCTCGCATCTGCCCCGCACTACACGCGGCGTGAGGTCGAGTTTCTGGCATTACACGAGGACATCGTTCACATCGACGACTTCATGCTGCGGCGGTCACTGCTGGCGATGCTGGGGCATAATTCGCACGCCGTCGTCACAGAGATCGGTGGTATTCTCGCCCGTGTTTTCGATTGGACAGACACACAGTTGAACCACGAGGTTGATATTATGCAAGAGCGATTGGCTGATAAACACGGCGTCGTTTCGTCTTTGTAATTCGGTTGCTGACGCACGCACGAAAAAATGCTCATGTTTCGTGGCAAAAAGCGCACCTGAGTTATGCAGATGCACGCTTGGATTTACCAGAAAAGCGCCGTAAAGCCCCTGTCTTTAGACATGGGGATATAGCAGGGCAATCGCGTTCTAGCAATCCCTGACGGAAAATGAACTCTTCTAGCCCATTGTGACACACAAAACAATGTCAGTTGTCAGTCGTACCATCTAAATCGCCGCACAGTCCATTATGGCTCATGAAGCGTCGTAGGGTCTCGCTTCTGCGCGTCCGTCGCAGCGAACAAAAAGAATGAGGTCTCTAAAACACCGTCCTGATCTATCTTGACCTCATTAGAAATTTAGATGCAATTGACCTGGGGGATATAAGGCGTAGCATTGTGCCTGTCGCTCAATTGTGCTACAATACGAGGAATGCCAGTCGTGGAGTTGACGCTCCCACTGGCTCTCCAACCTAGTGGGGTCAGAGCATGAGTGAGTCTAACACACACTTCAAAGCATTCAAATACCGTCTGTATCCGACGCCCGCGCAGGAACGACAGATGTTCCTCGTGCTGAAGGTTTGTCGCCACTGGTATAACATGTGCGTTTCCGAACGTACATGGGCGTACAAGTTGGAAGGGCGCAGCGTCACCAAACACGAACAACAAAAGACGGGTATTCACTACCGCAAGACGTTCGCGTGGGCAGCCAAATCGGTAGCCAGTCAAACCATGCAATCCGTCGCCGCTGATGTGGATAAGGCATATCAAGCCTTCTTTCGTCGCGTCAAAGCGGGTGAAAAGGCGGGTTATCCGCGTTTCAAGGGACGCAACCGCTTCCACAGCTTCAACTTTCCGCAATACGGAACGGGCGTGAAAGTGGACGGACGACGCCTGAAGCTGTTCGGTATCGGGCGCGTTCCTGTCCGTTGGCATCGTCCCGTCGAAGGCACGATCAAGACCGTTCGCATCATCCACAAGGCGGGGCGTTGGTATGCCGCGTTCGCCTGTGAAGTTGAGGGTAAACCCGAACTTCCCAAGACGGGGCGCGTTGTCGGCATTGACGTGGGTATTTCCGCCCTGCTCACCACGAGCGACGGCGATAAGGTTGAGAACCCCAAGTTCTATCGCAAAGCGCAAGTCAAACTGCGCGTCTTGCAGCGTTCGCTTGGTCGCAAGAAGCAGGGTGGGTGGCGCGAACCGACGCAAGGCGCTCTCGCGCGTGCAGCGCCAACAGGAACACGTCGCCAATCAGCGCCACGATGTCTTGCACAAGCTGAGTACGTCGCTCGTGCAGGAATACGACTTGATCGCCGTCGAGAGTCTGCGCGTCAAGAATATGGTCAAAAACCGCCATCTCAGCAAAAGCATTCTGGATAGTGGATGGAGTATCTTCCGCCAATTCCTCACGTACAAGGCTGTAAGCGCCGGACGTGAGGTGATTGCGGTAAAGCCTGCCTACACGTCCAAATGCTGCTCGAACTGCGGCATGCTGTTTCAAGACTTCGACCTTTCGACCCGTTGGGTTGATTGTGATTGCGGTCTATCGCTAGACCGAGACCACAACGCGGCTATCAACATTCTCAATCGTGCTTTAATGCAAAACGGATGGGACGCATCCGTGAACGATAACGTAGCGCCTCTGCCAACGCCGTAAGGCGACGGTAAGCGCAAGCGTCGTTCAGAAGCCCCTGCCTTTAGGCATGGGAGCGTCACGACCACTCTTTCTGCACAGGTGACAGAATCAAGGGTAGTTCAATCGTAAATGTGGTTCCATGCCCTACGCTGCTCTCGACAAGGATCTGTCCGTTGTGGCGCTCCACACAGTCTTTGACGATGCTCAAGCCTAAGCCCGTGCCATCCACTTCTGGCAACGAATTTATCCGATAATGGGGGTCGAAAATATGTGCCAGATCCTCGTCTGCGATGCCGATCCCATGATCGCTGACCTGCAATACAAGCTGATCATCGCGCTTACTTAACCGCAGTATAATTTCGCTTTTGAGGGGTGAATATTTGACCGCATTTGTAAGCAAGTTGAGCAAAATACGATTGATCAGGACATCATCCACGAGCGCGAAGTCCACCAATTGATCAGTATTGAAGATGAGACGATGCCCCACACCGACAGATTCTTGGATGTCCTGGATCATGACCTGACAAATGATCACCAAATTCGTCGGTGAAAGTTGCAAACCACGTGAGTCCAAAGCAGGATAATTAATCAGCGTTAAATCATTCAATAATTCAGTCACATAGTGAAGCTGCTTTGTGATGGTTTCTAAGCGTTCGCGTCGCTGATCGGCATCGATACGCTCAAAGTAACGGCTTAGAATATCGCGCGATGTGCCGATAATACTTAAAGGGGTTCGTAAATCGTGCGCTAAGTTTGCGATGAAGCGCTGTACCGTCGCGGAATGCTCTTTCTCCATTTTCAAACTTGCAATCAATCGCTCTTTTTCCAACGCCATTTGTTCGGCGCGTTTGCGCTCGGTGATTTGCTGCCCAATGCCAATACTCGACCCATCAGAAAGGCGGACGCTCGCCCATGCCGTATCCAAAACCTGACCTCTTTGCGTACTTATCTCGAAATCTCGCCAACCGGGTTGGGCGGAACTCATATAGGCAACGGCTTGCCGACGGTAATCTGGGTCAGGATAAAAAAGGGCTAAAGGATCGGCTTCTTGATTAAGCTCATCGACCGTCCACCCCAACTGATCGATCCAATAACGGTTTACAAAACGAACCTGACCATTTTCATCAAATAACGCGATCATCACAGGAATATGTTCGATAATTGATTGCAGCATCTCATTGATTTGCTGAAGTTTGGCATCACTGCGCCGGATATCGGTCACATCCATATTGACACCGATCAGGCTTATGACGCGATTTTTATCGTCGTATATCGAATTGGCTGAACCCATCACGTAGCGAATGTCGCCATCGGGTCGGATAATACGATAGTTCACATCAAAAATTTGACCGTCTACCGAGACCTTATTTAATTGCTCCAGGATGTACGCTCGATCGTCAGGATGCAGCAGATCGGTCCAGCTTTCGAGATCGTTAGTATATGCTTCTCGTGTGATTCCATAAATCTCCAACATTTGATCATTCCATTCCAGCTTTGCGTTAGTCATTTCTAAACGCCATATACCCAATTTGGCGGTCTTTATCACTAACTCGAGCTGGTCAATCAATTCCTTTTGCTGGTGTTCCAGCGTTTTATAATCCGTGATATCAAGTAAAAGCGTGTTCCAGAGCGTACTGCCATCTTCAAGTCGTCGGGGGGTGCCTCGTCCAGAAATCCATTTGGTCGAACCATCGTTCATACGAATACGCCATTCGTAATCCCAGAGCATCAGGGTTTCGGCAGACTCGCCAATACTTTCCCTAAACTTCTCCAAATCGTCAGGATGCACTTTTGCCCATATCTTACCGATATTGGCATACGCTTCTTCGACCGTCACCTCGAACAATGTGGTGACCGCTGCGCTGATAAATGGCACTTCATCTTCGCCATTGGGTTTCAATCGATAGCTCAATATCATGCCGGGTAAGCGGTTGGCAATATCCCTCAGCATCTCTTCTGTCCGTTGAGGTTCGGTAATATCGCGGGTGATCGCTAACAGGTAGATGATGGCATCGTTATCATCTAAGATTGGCGTCAAACGCGACTCATAGACCCGCGCCCCTTTGGATGTCAAAAAATCAAAGGTGACGATCTGTTCTTGCTTTGTCGCAATGACCGTCTGCCAATTTGATTTCCAGAACGTCACATTTTGTTCCGGCATTCCCAGTTCCTGGTCGGTTTTGCCGATCATATCTGTCGGGTTTAGTCCGGTCAGCACACCTAAAATTGGGTTCACATAGCAATAGCGCAAGTCCAAATCAAATAAAGAAATAGTATCCGTCGTATGCTCTAGCAGCTTTTGATAGGGGATATTTGAAAGGTGGGCGGGCAACGGCGGACTATCGAGTAATCGCATGAGTAAGTCATCTGTTGAACACGAGTCGAGCGTCGCGCGATTATGCAAACGCTGGAAGATTTCGGGTTCGATCGTCAATGTATTGACCATGTTCGTCTCACTCCATTAACAATAACGAGTGCGCGGTTCTACGAATCCACTTAATAATACCATGATTATAGCCATTCCATTTGCGCGTCTACAGATCAACGTCGATTGCTCAACAATGGCAGTTGTGCTCATTATAAGACCAGCGTCGGACGTAGAAAGAACTCATTTATCATTCATAGTAGAATAATTTTGTTCGACGCAAGTAGCTAACGTGGATGATCCACCGTATGCTTTGAGTTTCGGCGTTAACAAGGTCATGTTAAGGATATGCGATGCGGATTCAAGATTTGAACTGGATGCAGCTTGAAGACTATTTGACACGTGATGACCGCTGTGTACTTCCATTAGGAAGCACAGAGCAGCACGCTTATTTGAGTTTGTGCGTGGACAACATACTCGCCGAACGCATGGCACTCGACGCTGCACAGCCGCTCGAAATCCCTGTGTTTCCGGTATTGAACTACGGAATCACGCCCTATTTCCGCGCGTATCCCGGCAGTGTAAGCCTGCGAGTAGAAACCTATCTGCGTGTGATTGGCGATGTGCTGGACGGATTTGCCGAGCAGGGTTTCCGGCGGATTGTCATCGTAAACGGGCACGGTGGAAATAGTCCTGCACAAGGCTATGTTGCCGAATGGTTGGCTCAGCACACAGGCGTCAGGGTCAGGTTTCATAACTGGTGGAATGCGCCGAACACGTGGGCGAAAGTGATGGAGATCGATCCTGTGGCGTCGCACGCATCATGGATGGAAAATTTTCCATGGACGCGTTTACCCGCTATCGCGCAGCCTGCCGAGCAGAAAGCGCCAATTGACTTCGATAAGATGCGCTCACTGCCGCCGCTTGCTGTGCGTGACTTATTAGGCGATGGGAATTTCGCGGGGCTTTATCAACGTCCCGACAGCGATATGCAAGCGATTTGGGATGTAGCGGTCGCCGAAACACGCGCGCTGCTCAGCGACGGTTGGTAAGCCATGCATATCCAATTTGCACAAAAAATAGTGATCGTAACCGGCGCGGCGCACGGATTTGGGCGGGCGATGTGCATTGCATTTGCCGAACGCGGCGCGCACGTGTGGGGCTGTGATCTCCTAACAGACGAACTCGAAGAAACGAAACGCTTGTGCATCGATGCAGGTGGCACTTGTATGGTGCGTGCGCTCGATGTGCGCGATTTGGATGCAATCAAGTATTTTATAGATGAAGTAGGTGACGCCGATATCTTAATCAACAATGCCGGCGGGGTATTGGGGTATACAGGTAAACCGATGGAGCAGGTCACACCGACCGAATGGAATGATATTCTCGCGGTCAATCTGAGCGCGGCATTCTGGTTCGCGCACGGCATTGTGCCAGGTATGAAGGCGCGGCGTTACGGGCGGATCATCAATATTTCGAGCGGGGCGGGGCTCACGATCAGCCTGACTGGCATTCAGGCGTATGCGACGGCGAAAGCAGGCGTTATCCACCTAACGCGTCAGCTTGCACATGAACTTGGTCAATTTGGGATCACAGTCAACAGCATTGCGCCGGGATTTGTGCGTTCCAATGCCAATACCGAACGTCAATGGCAATCTTATGGCGAAACGGGACAACAGCAGTTGATCGATGCCATCGCCATGCGACGTTTAGGCAGCATCGACGATATTACACACGGAGCGCTGTTCTTTGCTTCGGACTACGCCGGGTGGATTACGGGACAAGTGTTGTCGATTGATGGCGGAAAGTAGAAAACAGGGCAGCCGCATGGGTTGCCCACACGGTCAATCAGGAAATAGGATGTGTCTGTGACAAATCCCACGCATTCAGGCGTTCACCTGTGACGATGGACGCATCGACACCCGCCAGATACACGAAGGCGGGTGCGAGCAGCGCTGGATCAACCCATTTTTGCTTGAGTTCGATGGGATAATTCTCGTCGGACATCGGCGTATTCATTGGCGCGCCCGGCGTGACGCTGTTCACGGCGATATTGAACGCTTGTCCCTCCATCGACAGCACTTTCATCAAGCCTTCTTGTCCATGTTTGCCCGGACAATATACGACTTCTTTCACGAAACCTTTGATGCCAGACCCCGACGAAAGATAGACGATACTTCCGCCGCCCGCATCGATCATGGGCTGCCACACTGCTTTGGAAAGGATGAACGCGGCTTGCAAGATGATGTTCAGTTCTTGCTGCCACTGTGCAAACGTGACCTCTTGCATCGACCGTTCTTTAAGGAGTGCCGCGTTATGCACAAGCACGCGCGGCGTGCCGTAGGTGGCTAATGCCAGTTCGATAGCGGACTGCGTGGCAGTCGCGTCGGAGAGATCGACGGGGATCGGCAGGCAAGTTGTACCACCCGCGCGCAGTTCGTCGGCGAGCGCGTTCAATTTATCCGCCTGTATATCCAACAGTGCTAAAGTCATCCCTTGATGGGCAAAGGCGCGGGCGATAGCTAAACCTAAGCCCTGCGCCGCGCCTGTAACGACCGCGAATGATCCGTTGAGTTCAGTCATTACAACAGCCCGCGCACAAAGTGGCTGAAGCGTTCCAAGCCCTCATCAAATTCTGGCGATGCTTTAGTGAACGCGCCGCGAATAAAGCCTTCGCCCGCGCCACCGCCAATTGTTCCAGGCTGAAAGACGAGTTTTGCTTCTTCGCGTACTTTTTTGACGAATGCCGCACTGGTCATGCCGGTCGGGCGAATATCGATAAAGATGTAGTATGCGCCTTGTGGCGGACTATACGGCAGCGGAATCGCGTCCAGGGTTTGCATCCACAATTTGCGGCGGCGATCATATTCTGCGAGTACATCTTTGAACCAGTCACGTGGCTGGCTGAGCACTGCCAAACCGCCATACTGGGTGATAACATTCGCGCAAATCATCATGGCATGGTGGAAGGGCAGCATCCCTTCGATGAGCGGCGCGGGCGCGGTGATATAACCGAGGCGCAACCCGGTCATGCTGAAGCTTTTCGAGAAGCTGTTGATTGTGATCGTGCGGTCACGCATTCCCGGCAGCGATGCCATACTCGTATGTTGATTATCGTCGTAGACATAGTATTCGTAAATCTCATCCGATACGACGAGCAGATCGCGTCGCTGCGCCAGTTCTGCGATGCTCAGCAGCATCGCTTTTGAAAGGATCGTCCCGGTCGGGTTGTTGGGTGAAACGATGACGAGCGCTTTAGTTTGCGGCGTAATCGCGGCTTCGAGGTCGGCAACATCAATCGTGAAACCGCTTTCGGGCGTAGTCGCGACGGGGATCAGCGTGCCGCCGAGAATTTGTGCGTCGCGGGTGTACTCATCATAATGCGGTGATGGCGTGAGCGCATGATCGCCTGGATCGAGCAGAGACATGAGCGTCGCCATCAACGCCTCTTGCGCGCCCGCTGTGACAATGATCTCACTGGTAGGGTCAACCGTCATCCCATTTTCGGATTGCAGTTTCGCGGCAATTGCTTCGCGCAGTTCGGGGATGCCCGTCCACGCCGTGTACTGTATCCGCTGTTGAGTCAGCGCGTTCTGCATCGCCTCAAACACGAAATTCGGTGGGACAAAATCCGGCGTGCCACTGCCCAGGTTGATCAAGCCCGGAATCGGCACTGAAGTCTGCTTGCCGAGCGAACCGAACAGGTTACGCGCGCGATTCGAGAGATATTTCTGATAATCCATATCGTTTTCCTATGTCAGTTGAATCCAACGGCGTTCGCGCGACGACTTTCGCACCGCATCCATCGCCACTTGCGTCCGCAGCCCGTCGGCAAAGGTCGCGCCTTCGCGCATCGCTCGTCCGTCGCGGATCGCGCTGATAATTTCCTGCATCATCGCCACTACAGACACGTTCCAGATGCCTTGATTAATGCCTGGCAGCGCTGCGTTCGGGTCACTTTCGCTTATGTCCTGAAAATCTTCACCTGCACGCGCCAGCCACAGCTTTTCGTCGGCATCGGTCAGCTTGATCGTGCCTTCGCTCCCAAAAATCTGAATCTGGTTAGGAATTCCGTGTCGCGCCGCACCGCTTAAAAAAATCGACGCCAATGCGCCCGACTGCATTTCGGCGGTGAAACTCACTTGATCATCAGCGGTGGCTGTCCAGTGTTCGCCTGTATTTTTATCGACACGATCTGGCACCATGACGGCAATTTGTCCGCTGATCGCACCGATGTCACCGAGCCAAAAGCGCAGCAGGTCGATTTGATGCGATCCGTTCGCCCCCAGGCGACCGCCGCCCATTTCATCCAGCGACCACCAATCGTCCGCCGGACGGCTGGTCGGGTCGCCCCACGTCGCTGAAATGTTGACCACGTTGACATGGCGGACACTGCCAATAATGCCATCGTTGATCAACTGGCGAATTTTGCGCCGGTTCGGGTTGAAGCGCAGTTCGTGACCGATGGCATGAACACGCTGGCGCGATTCAGCGTAGTCGAACATGTGCGCTGCCTCGTCGGCGTTCATTGCTGTTGGTTTTTCGCACAGCACATGTGCCCCGCGCGCTAACGCGGCAAGCGTCATCGGCGCATGATAGATCGTCGGGGTGGCAATACCGACAAAATCGAGATCATGCTGTTCAAGCATCGTTTGCCAATCATCATAGGCGTGTGGAATCGCAAACTCGTCTGCGACTTTCTGCGCGTTTGTAAGCTGAGCGCTGGCGATAGCGACAACCTCGACATCTTCAATCGTCCTGAGCGCTGGCAAATAAGCGGCGCGCGCAAAACTCGCGCCGATAATCGCGGCTTTAATCGTCATAACAGCCTTACTCCCATAACCCGCGTTCTTTAAGGACTTCACCCACTGCGCGGAGATTACGCAGTTCCGCTTCTGAATAATTGCGCGAAATCATCACGCCGCTGCCACCGCCGTCGAATCCAGCATGGGTCGCCGCCTTAATTTCTTCAGGGGTGATCGACTTGGTGCTGCCGCCGTCACCCACGCCCACGCCAATGCCGGGATAGACTTTGCAGCGCCCGCCTGTATCCGCGATCAGGTTCGCCGTCCATTGTTTGACATAGTCGGGCTTGAAGCCCGCCAGCGGCGCGTAGGCGCGTGGCGCGATGAACGCGTCGAGATTGAGAATTGTCGCCAGCGCGTTATACGCACCATCAGGGGTTGCATCCGCGAGCACGCCCTTTTGCCACGAGTCGGAGAAGTTGGTAAAGCGTGCGCCCGCAGGTGTGTTATACAGCACGGGCTTTAAGAAGTCAGCGTATTGCGCGTAGTCCGATTGATCGTACTGCGCCTTCAGGTACGGGTTATAGGTGTTGATGAGCTGCCAGATGCCAAACCCGACCTCGTGTTTTGGGTCGTAGAACTTAATCGCCCCGGCGATCTCGTGATACAGCGCCTGATGCGCGTCCAGCCACATCTTTTCCCACATCAATACTTCTGGGTAATGCAGCAGGTGACGGAGCAGCGTCACGAAGACGCCATCGCGTGGGCGGTCGCCAGTGCGTACACCCGCTAAGAACTGATCGATTTTGCGGTAGCCTTCAATCGCGCGCCCTGAATCAATCCCACGCGCGCGACCTTCCGCGATGAAATACTCGTCAAATCCGGTTGTACTATCGGCGCGAAAAATATCCATCAGCGGACTTTGTCGTTCAATGCCCCACAACATGCCGTCAAGTTCGTGATGACTGAACCAGTCATCGATGACGCTTCGCCACCACGCTCGATACTGCGGGTTGAGCAGCGAGGGGCGCGTCGCTGTTTTGCCCCAGTGATCGCGGTCGAGCAGTTGGTGAAAGCCAGGCTGCCAGATGTGCCGAATCGCAGAACTCGCCGTTTCACAGTAGTACGTGTAAACCTTCATGCCGCGTGCTTTGGCAGCCGGAATGACATCCTTCAGCGTGTCGAAACCCTGATACAGCGGGTCGGGCGCTTTGAAATGTTTGTGGTCGGTCGATAAATAATAATCCGGGTCGGGTTCATAGAATGCGCCGCCCTGCAAATGATCCGCCTCTTGCACGCCGTGATCGGGAAAGCCATACGGGGCGCGTCCAGCGTTGCCATAGCTCCAAGACAGGGCAGAAATCATGAGCGCGTTAACGCCCGCTTCGCCCTGTAGAATATCCAATACAGGTTCGACGCCTTCATCAATAAAGCTGATCGCGCCGATTTGAATTCCTACAAATGTTTTAGGCATAACATCTCAACTTTGTGCTCTGAAAGAAAATTAGCCCCGTCGTAAACGCGGGTCTAAGAAGTCGCGCAGCCAATCGCCCAGAATATTGAGCGACAGCACCGTGAGCATGATCGCCACGCCAGGGAATACCGCCAACCACCAGCTTCCGCCCAGCAGTTGATCACGGCTTTCAGCGAGGATGCCACCCCACGTCGGGACGGTTGGTGGAACGCCCAAGCCCAAAAACGACAGCGAGGCTTCGGCAAGAATGACGCTTGCGACGTTGAACGACGCGATAACGATCAATGGAGCAAGGATGTTGGGTAAAATCGTCAGCGCCATAATGTGCCAGTCACGCGCGCCAGCGCTGCGCGCCGCTTCGACATATTCGCGCTCGCGTTGAGCGATAGTTTGGGCGCGCGCAATGCGGGCATATGTCACCCATTGGCTGACGCCGAGCACCACGATCAAATTGAGAACCCCAGTCCCCAACACGACTAACACCATAATCGTGAGCAGAATAAAAGGAAATGCGAGTTGGATATCTGCCAGACGCATGATGATGTCATCGACGCGCCCACCTAAATAGCCGCTTACGATGCCTGCCGTCGTGCCAATGAAACCGCCTATGACGACCGATGCCATACCGACGAATAACGATATGCGCGCTCCATAAATCACTCGTGAAAGCACATCACGTCCAAGCGCGTCTGTGCCGAGCGGGAAATCAACCACGCCTTCTGCATTTGGCGTCATCGGTGCTTGCAGGCGCAGAATCAACGTTTGTCGGTTCGGGTCTTTTGGCGCGATTTGCGGACCAAACAGCGCAAGGAAAAACATTACGCTCAAAATAATGATCGCCAGAATTGGCCAGCGCGCTTTGAGCAGGCTTCGACGCGCACGGCGTAATTCAAGCGCGGCGTTATTGCGCGTTATCTTCGCCACTTGGGGGGTGGTGATTACCGTCGTATTTTGCTCGATTTTTTGCGCCATGAAGGTTCCGCCTTATCTCAACCGGATGCGCGGATCAAGCTGCGCGTAGAGCAAATCGACTATCAGATTCAGCATGATAAACAACAGTGAGAATAAGACCACCGCTGCTTGCACAAGCGGTATATCGCGCTGGTTGATGGCGTTGAACACCAACCGTCCGACGCCGGGCCACGAAAACACGGTTTCCGCAACGACAACGCCGCTCAACAAGAAACCAAACTCCAAGCCCAGAATAGTCACAACGGGCAGCAGCGCGTTACGGAATGCATGGCGAATAATCACCCGCCATTCAGATAAGCCCTTCGCGCGCGCGGTGACGATGTAATCCTGCGAGAGGACTTCGAGCATCGATGACCGCACCAAACGCGCATTCCGCGCGAGCGAAAATACGCCGACGGTGATTCCCGGCAGGATCAAATGCAGGAAGGCATTAGGAATATTGCTGATCGCCGTACTAAAATCACCATCCAGTGCGGGCTGTAGTACAGGGATATGACCGGAAATAGGCAGCCAGCGCAGCCCCAGACCAACCGATAGGATGAGCATGATGCCGAGCCAGAATCCGGGTATGGATTGTCCAATCATGGCGAAAAGCATGATGCCACCGTCGAGCGGTGTGCCGCGCCGCGTGGCAGAGATGATGCCGATGGGAAGCGCCAATACCGTCGAAAAGATCATCGCAAAAAATGTCAGTTCGAGTGTTGCGGGGAGTCGTTCAAGCACGAGTTCGAGCGCGGGTTGGCGCGCCCGCAGCGATGTGCCCAGGTCACCTTGCACCAAGCGCCCAAGAAAGTCGAAATATTGGACAGGTAAGGGGCGATCAAAGCCGAGCTTTTGCCGGGTCTCAATGATCTCCTGCTCGCTCGCGCGTTCGCTGACATACAGGTATGTTGGGTCGCCCGCGAGATGGAGCGTCAAGAACGACAGCAGCGTCACCCCTAACAGCACCACAATCGACTGTAACAGCCGCCGTGCAATGTAACTTCCCATACTTTTTGTCCAGAAAATGGTCGGGGGTGAGAATGACCTCACCCCGACATTTACGAATTATAAAAGTTACTTGACTGTCGCGCTGTAAACGACAATTTGTTCGTCACGACGCGCTTGCCAATCGATGCGATTGCTCACACCGTAGAAATCGGGTTGGAAGTAGAGCAGCAGCCATGGGGGATCGTTGTAGAAGACTTCCAACATTTCGTCGACGACAACACGTTCGGCTTCGGAGTCGAGACCGGCAGTGGAATCCCACAGGGTGAACCATTCTTCGTTCAGCCAATTGGTGTAGTTGGTACCTGCATCCGGCGCGGAGAGGTCAGCCATATCGTAGAGCGCGCTCCACGTGGAACCGCCGGAACCAAGGAAGAACAATGGACCGATATTCTTTTCACGGACGCGGGGCAGATAGTCCGAGCTCCAGTCGAGAATTTCAACGGTTGTCTGCACGCCAACATCGGTCAGGTATTGACCAATTGCCTGCACCACATTCGCATCATTCAGATAACGACCACGTGGTCCTTGCAGCGTGATTTCAAAACGCACGCCGTTGTCGCCACGCGGAAAACCAGCTTCATCTAACAGGCGTTCTGCTTCAACCGGATCGAACGGATACGGTGCGAGCGCGGTGTTGTTGTTCGGCGGGTTGACCATGCTGGTCGCGCGGTCACATTCCGTGCCGAGCAACGTGGTGCAGATCGTGGCAACGTCAACGGCATATTGCATCGCCACGCGCACATCCGTGTTCTGGATCGCGTCGTAGCCGGGTGCATCCGCGAAGGCTTCACCAAATTGGAAACCGACATACATGCGGCGCGTGCCAGAGACAGCTTGAACTGCCGCCGTACCAGAATTTTCAACCGCAGCGACTTGATCCGGCGGCACATTGGCGATGATATCGACGTTGCCCGCGATCAGTTCTGCGACGCGTGTCGAAGCTTCGGGAATCACGCGCCAGTAAATTTGATCGAAACCAGCAGGGAGCAGCGTGTAATCCGGCACTTTTTCGATCAACACATAGTCATCACGCACCCATTCGACAAAGCGATAGGGACCCGAACCGACAGGGCTGTCAGCGGCTTCTTCTAGGGTAATGCTCGAATAGTAGTCCTGGCAGTGAATATAGACTTCGGACAGCAAACCAAGACGCAGCGGTTCAGACTGGGCACGATCCGTAATGATCGTCGCTTCCAGGTCGCCATCGACGCGGGCATCAACATAGCCCACCGACGGGAAGACAAAACCAGCCGTGTTGCCGGTGAATGCATTCGCCGGGTCGGCGGCACGTTGGAAGCTGTACACGACATCATCCGCCGTCAGTGCTTCACCGTCATGGCAGGTTAACCCTTCATTAAGGGTGAACGTCCATTCCATACCATCTTCAGAGATGGTGTACGAAGTCGCCAGATACGGATCCAGCGTGCCCGAATCCGAAATTTCAAACAGCGTGCCATACAGGTGATTGAAAATGTTCGATTCGGCACGAGAGCCGACGAGCGCTGGTTCGAGCGCGCCAACATCAACGCTTTGTGCGATGATCAGCGTGGACTCATCCGGGGTCTGTGCGCTAACTACTAGGGTCGTTGCGGCGAGCAACAGGACAATGAAAAGCAAAATGAAACGGGTTCTACGAGTCATTTCTTGAACACTCCTGTCTAAATACACATGCTTACGGCGATGCAGTGGGTCATGACCTAACAGTTAATTTATGCTTCGCGCCTCCCCCTGTTCCCCTTGTATAAAACCACCCAAATTTTGAGGCAAGACGCTGTTGATATGTACACAGCGATCCTCTCTAGTGGAAACGACACAGGCGTAAACCATCGCCAGCGAGTTGATGTGATCGCGTCCGCTGCATTGAAGAGGTTTACCGTCAATCACTGTGTCTGTGAACGCATGGAGTAAATCTTGTGTTTCGGCGATCCACTGCTCATGCGGGGGAAGCGGGATAGGTGTCAAGGCGCTGTCGGCGTGGCGAGCATAGAACAAATCGCCGAATTGGTGGCGCTGGCTGATCACACCATTGGTGCAATCGGTGCGCCATTCAAAACCTGGTTGTGACCAACCGCCTTGCCATGTTCCTTGATAATTGATGATCATGCCGTTCTCGAAGGTGAACAGCGCGGCGACGTTCGCATCACTCGCGTACATACTCCATGACGGATTCCATGTGCGCGCCTGTACTGTGACAGGATTGCTCGCATACACATAGCGCATCAGGTCGAAATGATGGATGGATTGCTCCCACAACATGGGCTGATCCATCGTCAATGGATATTTATTCAAGTCAGCACGGTTACCATCACGGTAACGTTCGTAGGTAAAACGGGCAAATTCTGGTGTGCCGACAGCGCCATCCGCCAGTAACCTCATCGTTTCTTTGGTGACATCCAGATAGCGGAAATTCAACCCGACCATCATGGAAATCCCTGCTGTCTCGGCGATATTGACGATTGCTGCCGCTTCGTTAAGGTCGAGTGCAAGCGGCTTTTCAACTAACAGCGGTAAACGACGAGCAGCAACGGCGCTCACCTGGCTCATGCGCCCGATGGGTGGGTTCGCTAACACAACCGCATCGATATCGGGCAGAGCATCAAGTGCTTCTTCAACCGAAGGAAACGCAGGATGAACGCCATGTTGAGCCATCATACGTTCAATGGCAGCCGCATTTGGATCGGCGTAGGCGACGATTTCAGTATTTGGTGAACGTCTCAGGACTTCTGCCCAATGCCACCCCCGTACACCCAACCCGCCGAGTAAAACGCGCAAAGGGGTTGTCATAATGAAGCTTCCAATTGCGGCGTGAACCACAGCACAGTTTTGAGCAGTCCGCTGCGAAAATCTGTCCACGCATCGAAATCTGTATCGGCTTTGAGACGTGTAGGGAGCATAAAACCGCGAAACGGTGCGGCGCTCGCATTCTCAACCGCTATTTTTATATCTGGAAAGAGTTCGCGGAGTTCGTCGGCAATCATGGACGCGCTCAGGATGGAACCTGATGTGACATGATACATTGCGTGCGGTAATACAGGCGCATCGAGCAGGGCGTGCAGCGCCGCGCCAACATCTCCGGCGTACGTCCAATCAACCGGATGAATGCTGTTAGGAACGATCACACGACCATCCGTGAGCGCGTCACGGATCAAGCGGGCGACCAGGCTTAGGTGCGGGCGCGAGGCGCGGATAAACTCGTTTGCGCCGTAAATGTTGCCCAGCCGCACCGCGATCACATCGCGGTTGTAAATCTGTTTCAGCGTCTGGATCAAGAGTTCGATGGCGTGCTTTTCCACTGCATACAAGCCATTTGGGGTCGTCGGGGTATCTTCCGTCAAAACAGCAGCCGGACTGCCGCGAAATACCGCGCTTGAACTGATGAAGATCAGACGCTGGACGGCGTGATCGCGCGCCCAATCGAGCATCGCCAGCGCAGGCAGGATGTTTGACCGGAAATGATCTTCGGGGGTTTCGCCTTGCGCTGGATCTGCCGTGATCGCCGCACCGTGAATCACAAAATCAGCATCTAATGTCGGCAGACGGTTCAAATCAGAGGTGATTACGACCACGCCGCGCAGTGCAAATTGTTCAGCAACCAGCGGATCAAATGCCCGATCAACAGCAATCACTTGATACCCTAAATCGACCAGCGTGAAAACGATGTTGCTACATACGAATCCGCCGGCTCCAGTGACAAGCACGCGCTTCATGCTTTCCCATCCTCTGTAGGTGCAGTGTCCCACAACTCAGCGATTAAATCGCCGGCAGATGAAATGTGTTCCTGGATCAAACGCGTAGCAAGCAGTTCGTCGCACTGCGCGATGGCTTCAATAATGGGCAGATGGTTGTACGCGATTTGTGTGATGTCGCGATTTTTACGGTTACGGAGTGTCATCACCTGGCGGACGCGGAGCGATACCGAATTCCACGTCGTTGATAATAAACTGTGTTGGCTGCTGTCGATTAGCAGGTTATGAAACTGGCGATCAATGTTGTTGACCAGTTTCCGGTCGCCCTCCTGCGCGGCAGTCAGCATGTCTTCGTAACATTGGCGCAGTTTGATCACGTTATCGGGATTGTTCTGTGCAATCAAGCGTTGTAAGGCGAAGGTTTCGAGAACACAGCGCAGACTATACAGTTCTTCAATATCGGTACGGGTAAGCGGCTTGACGACGGTACCGCGATACGGTGTCACTTCAACCAGCCCCTCATGACTTAGAAATTGCAGCGCTTCACGAAGTGGGGCACGACTAATGCCCAACTGTGCCGCGATTTCCATCTCGATGAGCGGTTGTCCCGGTTTGAATTCACCGCTGACAATCGCTTCGCGCAGCACGTCTACCACACGCTCACGCAGTGGTTTGTTTTCGATATGAAGCGGGTTGTTGGTGGAATTGCTCATAAACTTGACAACGATCTGCGCTATTCTTATACTCTTGTTGATTGTCGACAATTGACAATCGACATTTAGGATTATAACGAGGCATTACAGAGTGTCAAGCAATTGGTAAAAATAGACGCAGAAAGTTTAGACGATGACCATGACCTTGAAGACTAATGAAGCACAGCTCGTGAAGATGGCAGTCATGGGCAGCATTAGCCAGCCCAGTCTGCGCTATCCTGGCTACACACTTGACAAGAACGGCGTCGGGCGTGTGCTGCCTGGCATGTCGGGAGTCGTCTACAACGCTCGTGTCGGTGATCACGCTTTCGGCTGGTCAGGCGATCACGTAGAGCCGGGCGTCTCGATTGCCAACCCCGATAGCGGTGGTGAATACGCGCTTCATTACCTGACGTGTATTGGCAACCGCGCGGTGGTGACGAGCGGTTTGGCGAAAGGTGCGGAAGGCATCGTGACGGGCGAACACGCCCGCCTCCTGATTGATTTTTCGTCCGATGCCAATGATCTTTTGTGCGTGGGCGACTCGATCCAAATCTTCGCGTATGGACGTGGACTTCAATTGTTGGACTTCCCACAAATCGAACTCAAAAAATGCAGTCCTTCATTAATTCACGGCATCCCCATGCAAATGAGCGATGACGGCAAAAAACTACGCGTGCCAGTCACGATGGAACTGCCGCCGCGCATCATGGGGTCGGGCGCGGAACTTAATTCGGAATACGTCGATCAAGACATCATGTCGGGCGACCGTGCGCTTATGGCGGAACTGGGAATCGACCAGATGCGTCTGGGCGATCTGGTCGTCATCCCCGACGCCGATCACCGCTGGGGGCGGGGCTATCGTAAAGGCGCGGTGACGATTGCCCTTTGTATTCATGGCGATTCGATCATGACCGGACACGGTCCCGGTATTCTCACATTGATGACAACCGCCGACTCGTGTATCGAATGGGTGATCGACCCATCTGCCAACATTGCTAACTATTTGAACATCCGCGAGGTGGTATGAGCGCTAGAACCAATAAAGACAAAATTGTCTGCGTTTCGGTCATGGGACAAGTAGCCTCCCCGTCATTTCCGGGATTGCCCGCGCAGCCGTATTCACTCGACTCGCATGGGCGACCGTACCTGATGCCCGCCTATGGAGGCATCGTTTATAACGTGTCGGTCGGCGACTCAGCCTATGGGTGGCTGGCGGATAACGTGCACCCCGGCGTCAGTATTTCGCTCAAAGATGAAAACGGCAATCGTGGCTTAAACATCCTCGCGTGTGTTGGCAATACCGCCATCGTCATGTCCGGCGATGCGAAAGGCACACGCGGCGTGGTGACTGGTAAGTCTGGGCGTTTTTCCGAACATGTCATTATCCACTTTGATAAAGCTGCCCGCGAAAAAATGGCGATTGGCGACAAAATTATCATTCGATCGCAAGGCGTGGGCATGGATTTGCTCGATCATCATGATGTAATGCTCAAGAGTTGTTCGCCCGAACTGATCGAAGGCTTAGAAGTGACGACCGGATCGGATGGGCGGGTCAATGTTCCAGTGGTCGCCACGATTCCGCCGCACTTGCTCGGCGCGGGCGCAGGTTTAACGAGCGAGGGTGGATCGCTCCACATTCAGAGCGGCGATCGAGACGCGCTCAAAGACGCAGGGCTGGATATGCTGCGCCTGGGAGATGTCGTCGCGCTGGCAGACTATGACAGCAGTTGGAATCACGGGTATTTTCGCGGCGCGGTTGGCATTGGTGTGGTCGGGCAGGGCGATAGTCCACGTTCGGGTTATGGTCCCGGTATTACCTTGATCATGACAAGCGCCAGCGGTGGAATTAACCCCGTCGTCAGTCCCCACGTCAATTTGAGCGATGTTTTTTCGCTGAACAATTAGGAGTTCAATTATGCCTGATGGGAAATACATCAAACATATGGCGTTTGCCGTGCGCGATGCACACGCCGCGCTCAACACCTATCAACACTATCTGGGCGTCGGTCACGATGCTGAAGTCCACGACTACCTGAAATCGCGTAACCGCGTGGCGATTTTCTGGGTGGGCGAGGTGGAATATCAACTGTGCCAATCAATGGATGAAGGCGGACGCTTCGACGCCTGGATCACGCAGCGCGGTTACGAAGGCTTGCATCATATCTGCTACGCTGTGCCAGATATTGACGTTGCACTCGCAGAAGCGCAAGCCAATGGCGCGACGCTCAAAGAATGCAACGCGTGTAAAGTCAAAGGGAGTCATGTCCACCCCGAAGGATGGGTCGCGTTTCTCGATCAAGAAGCAGGCGGCATTGAACTTGAAGTGATGCAGGTGTATACGCCTGAACAGTTAGAAGCATATAAAGCGGTCAAGGGGATTTAGCGATGGCAATTACCTTGGTGAGAGTCCCCGTTGACCAACTAGAAGATTTTACATTCCGCGCTTTCACCGCGATGGGCGTCTCGCACGAAGAAGCGCGCTACTGCACGCGCGGGTTGATGCAAAGCGAACTGCGGTGTTTGCCGGGTCAAGGTCAGGGCGTACGGCGCTTGCCCGTATATCGTGAGCGCATCGGCAGCGGCTGGATTAATCCCGGCGCGCCCTTTGAGATCGTCAAAGAATCGCCCGCGCTGGCTTTGATCGATGGGCATAACGGATTAGGCTCGGTTGTCGCCCAAAAGTCGATGGAACTGGCGATCCAGAAGGCGAAGATCAGCGGCATTGGTACGGTAATCGTGCGTAACAGTACGCATTTTGGTTCCTCCGCTGTTCCCGCCCGATTAGCCGTAGAACACGACATGATCGGCGTTGCGATGACCAACGCAGGACCCGAAATGGCACCGTGGGGTGCGGCATCAGGGGTGGTCGGCACCAACCCGTGGGGGATTGCAGCGCCAACCGGGCGCGATTTTCCAGTGGTGTTGGATATTGCCCTGACGACGGCGGGCAAAGGCATGATGCAGTGGCATCAGCGCGAAGGCAAGAAGATGCCGCTCGATTGGGCGCTGACCCCCGATGGTGAAGAGACCGACGATCCATCGGCAGCTATGAAGGGCGCGCTGCTGGGGATTGGACAGTACAAAGGGTATGGGTTGTCAATGCTCACCGATGTGATGACCGGCGTTTTGGGCGGCGGCGGCTTCGGCTTAGCCCCATACAGCAACCCCGCCAGGCAGGATGTTTCGCACCTGATGTTCGCCATTGATATTGGCTGGTTTATGCCCATCGATGAATTCAAAGCGCGCATGGATTCATTCATCAACGATATCAAGTCCGCAAAAAAGCGACCTGGTGTCGAAGAAATTTTTGTGCCGGGTGAAATTGATCACCGTCGCGAATACAGTTATCGCCAGCATGGCGCACAGCTTGACGCTGTGATCTTCGATCAACTGGCGGAACTGGCGCAAACGCTCCAGATCGATTTTCCGTTTGAACGCGAGGTGATCTCCGCATGAGCATCTCGCTGACTCTAGCGCGACCGTTAGCGCGGCGTGTGGTCGATTTGCCCGAACCGATGCAGAACCCAACGATAATGCCTGTACCCGAAGGCGTGATCGATAAAGCATTTGAGGCATTGGATGCCGGACACACGCATTACACTGACCGTCCCGGTATTCTGCCGTTACGGTCACAGATTGTGAACGCGCTCAATCGTCACTATCGACTCGAACTCAACGCCGATGCTGCGACGATCACCTGTGGCGCGACCGAAGCGCGGTTTGTCGCACTCAAACAACTGGTCGCATCGAGTTCAACAGTGCTGCACGCCGGAAGCGGATCGGTTTTGCAAGCCGCCGCACACTTAATTGGTATCAATCTGGCGACGACGCCCGATCTAAATGTGAGTCTGGTTTATCTCACCCCGCACGATGTTCCGGCGCAAGTGCTGGCGTTGTGCGCCCAAGCCGTGTTGCACGGATGGTGGGTACTTTTCGACGTATCGAGCGGGCTGACCGGAGATTTTCATCCTGCACAGCGCGCCGATCTTGCGCCGCAGGTGATCACCGTCGGCAGTTTTTCGTCCACACTTCCCGGTTGGCGGGTCGGGTGGATGGCAGGATCGAAAGCCGCGAACAAGCTTCGTGCTTACAAGCAAAGCATGACGATTTGCACGACCAGCATTTCGCAATGGGCGGCACTCGGCTTGGAGGATGTGTAAATGAATAACGCCAACCCCAACATCCCAGAGGACGTGCGTACAGTCGCCGCCGACGGCACCCAACTGCGCTACAAGTTGATGGAACTTTCGGCGCAGTACCCTGATGCGATCGCACTAGGACGTGGTGATCCCGATTTAGCGACGCCCGTGCACATCATCGAAGCAGCGAAAGCCGCCATCCGCGATGGACATACCGCATCAACGCCGGTGGCAGGATTGCCTGAACTCCGTGCCGCGATTGCGGCGAAACTGCGTGCTGAAAATGGGCTGCACGTTGACATCGAGAACGTTATTGTGACAACAGGCGGGCAAGAAGGCTTGTATCTCGTCATGCAAACACTGCTCGATGCGGGCGATGAAGTACTCGTGCCTGACCCGCGCTATACGTCGTATGACGAGGCAATCGCCAGCGCAGGCGGCAAGATCGTACTTGTCCCCACAACCCACGAGGACGCATTTAATCTACGCCCAGAAGCGATTGAAGCGGCGATCACGCCCAAAACGAAAGTCATCCTCATCATCACGCCCAGTAACCCGACGAGCGGGATTGTCACGGAAGACCGCCTACGCGCGATTGCCGACATCGCCATCCGACACAACTTGATCGTGATCTCCGACGAGATTTACGAAAAATTCCTGTTTGATGGCTGGCAGCATTTCAGCATCGGGTCGCTCCCCGGCATGGAAGACCGCACGATCACACTGAACGGCTTCTCTAAAACCTATGCGATGACGGGTTTCCGCGTGGGCTATGCTGCCGCCCCGGTCAATTTCATTCAGGCGATGACGCGCGTCAAGGCGGCGACGACTGGCGCCGCGGCGGCGGTTAGCCAATGGGCAGCACTGGCGGCGCAAACCGGAACACAAGCCCCAATCGAAGAATTTCATCGTATTTATGCCGAACGGCGCACGTTGATGATGGACGGCTTAACCAGTTTGGGGTTGAACTACAGCGATCCACGCGGTGCGTTTTTTCTATGGACGAACAGCGCATCGACGGGAATTCATGCGACGGAACTCGCATATTTACTTTTGAAAGAGGGGCGCGTCTTGATTTTTCCCGGCAACGCCTTTGGTGAAAACTGGGGCAGCTATCTACGAATCAGCATCTTGCAATCGACGGATTTATTGGTGCAGGCGTTAGAACGAATGCGCCCGATTATTGAGCGTTACCGCGCTCAGGAGTCAGCATGACAAATTTGATTGTTGGCAGTGTAAACGCTCCAGTCGGAACACGGGTTAGAGGCGTGATTCCGGTCACCAATTTACCCGGTGGACGTCCCTTGGAAATCCCGATTGTTGTGATCAACGGCGCGTATCCGGGTCCGTGTGTGTGGGTGGACGCCGTAATTCATGGCGATGAACCAGAAGGGACGCTGGCATGTCATCTGGTGGATGCCGTGCTTGACCCCACTAGCCTGCATGGCAGTGTGATTCTTGTCCCGGTCTTGAACGTCCCTGCGTATGAAGCCGCACAGCGCGGCAACCCGCTCGATACCTTCAGCTATGACTTGAATCGCATTTACCCCGGCAAAGTCGATGGTTATTTGACCGAACGTCTCGCATATGCGCACAGCGTATGGCTGCGCGAGGTCGCGACCTATGAAATCTCTATCCATTCGGGCGGTGCGCACTCGTACTTATCCGAAACCATCTTCGCCACTACGGATAACAAAGCTATTGAACTGGCACAAGCAATGGGCAAGGATTGGTCGCTCATCCTCAAAAGCTTTTTGCCGAAAGGCAGCCCGCCCGCCGTGATGTTTGAAGCGGGCAAGCAAGGAATCACGGTTGAACTTGGTGGTCGTCCGGCAACTTCCCCATCGGACTTCTTTCGATGTGGTCGTGTGTTGGCGGATGGAATCCTCAACGTGCTGCGGTATTACGGCATGATCGAGGGTGAGCCGACGGTTGCCGATCGGTGGCTGACAGGCGTGCAGCACGCCCTGCTTGCGCCAGTGAGCGGTTTATTCCTTGCCGAAACGTCGCTTGGTTTCCAGAAGCCGATGAACAAGGGCGACGTGATCGCGCGCATCGTCAGCGTATATGGCGATGTCTTGGTAGAACTGCACGCACCGACCGACGGCATGATTTTCGGGTTACGCGCGCTGCCCAATGTGCAGACGGGCGAATGGTGCTGTTTCTATGCCGAGATTCAGGGCGAACTGCCGAAAGCGACACGGGCATGACGCTCGTTGAACTGCTGCAAGCGCTGATACGGATTCCGTCGCCTAATCCGTCGGGAGATACACGTGCAATCGCTGAATTTATCGCCACGACAATGGCGGAGGCGGGGTATCAGGTCGCGCTGCGTGCGCCAGATATCAAACCCGAAGCCGTAAGCGTAATTGCCACACTTGGACATGGTGATCCGGTGATCATGCTGCACGCACACATTGATACCGTGCCGATTGCCGCTGACGAGGCGCACCACTGGAGTGTTGACCCGTATGCGGCGGTCATCAAAGATGGGCGCGTGTATGGCAAGGGGAGCGTGGACGATAAAGCGCCGCTTGCCGCCATGATGCACACGCTGTTGTATGCTGCTCAACAGGGAACCCTGCACGGGACATTAGTGCTGGTTGCCGCCGCCGAAGAAGAAGTCGGTGGGCAGTTGGGGACGCGCTGGCTTGCCGACAACGGGCATTTGCCGCCCGCCGATTTCATCATTGTGGGTGAGCAAACGCATAATCGCGTGGCGACTGCACACAAAGGCGTGATGCGAGCGACGGTTCGCACGACAGGTAAATCAGTGCACGCGACCAACCCGGATCGCGGTGTGAATGCGATCACCGCGATGGCGCGGGCGGTCTTGGCATTGGAAGCGTATCACCACCGTCTTGCTGAGCGCGTTCATCCGTTGGTGGGCGTGCCGACATGCAACGTTGGCGTAATACACGGCGGCAGTACTGCCAATGCCGTCCCCGATTCATGCGTGGTGTATCTGGATCGACGCATGATCCCCAGTGAAGACCCGGCGGAAGTTCAACGTGAAATGCAAGCGGTAATCGCCGCCGTCGATGTCTCACCCGCGCACCTCAGCATCGGCGATTTCCTGGTCTCGAACTGGTTTAGCTCCACCGTGAATAGTCCGCTGGCGCGCACATTTCTCGACTGCGTGGCGAGTGCGTTGCACATTGACGCACAACCGATTGGTTATTTGCCGGGAAGCGACGCCAAGCATCTGACCGGGGTGATGCGCGGCGAGATGATCATTTTTGGACCTGGCAGCTACGAAGTGGCACACGCGTTTGATGAATATGTCGAAATTGAAGCACTAGAACACACGCAGCACATATTACAAGCCTTTATTGACCGGACACTCTTGCATGGATAATACGTTATGAGATTTGACACTGTCATTATGAACGGTGATGTCGTCACCGAACGCGGGGTTGAAGCCGTTGAGGTCGCCATTCGCGACGGTCAGATCGCAGCTTTATTGGCGCGGGGTATACCCTTTGAAAGCGCCGAAACGATAGATGCGGCGGGGCAGTATGTGATTCCCGGCGCGGTAGATATTCATTTCCACTGCCGCGCTCCTGCTTACCCGGGACGCGGTGATTTTGCCACCGAAACCCGTGCAGCGGCGGCAGGTGGCGTGACCACCATCTTTGAAATGCCGATCTCTAAGCCGTGCTGCGCAACGGGTGCGATTTTCCGCGCCCGCAAAGCGTTAGGCGAGGCGAACGCCTATGTCAATTTTGGTTTATATGGCGCACCAGGGTTGTTGGATCGTAAAGAGATCGACGAAATGGTCGCTGAAGGGGCAATTGGCTGGAAGATTTTTATGACTGCCGCGCCGCCCGGACGCGACGACGAGTTTGAAGGCTTGTGTCTACCGCATGTCGATGGTCTGTATCAGGCGATGCAGATGGTCGCGGAAACAGGGCTGGTGTGCGCGGTTCACGCCGAAGATAACGCACTTCTGGAATGGCACACTGCCAAACTTCAAGCGGCGCATCGCACGGATATTTTCGCGCACGGCGAATCGCGTCCGCCGCATGTCGAAGCACTGGCGATTGCGACTCTGCTTACGCTCAATGAATCGGTCGGAATGAACCTGCACATCGTGCATGTGAGTTCCAAAGAAGCGCTCGATGTTTTCCGGCGTTTCAAGCGGACTGGCTCGACCGCCAGCGCCGAAACATGCCCGCACTATCTGTTTTTCACTGAAGATGACCTGAATCGGGTCGGTCCCTACGCCAAGATCAATCCGCCGCTGCGTAAGCAAGCCGATGTCGATGCGTTGTGGGAAGGGCTGCACGACAACACCCTCATGGCGGTCACAACCGATCATTCTCCATTCACGCTCGAAGAAAAGGAACGTGCACGCACGGATATCTGGCGTACACCGCCGGGAGCACCAGGCGTGGAAGAACTCGTCTTGGGCATGATGGACGCCGCGCTGACGGGACGCATCGATGTGGAAAAAGCGGTCAGGCTGATCAGCACGAACGGCGCGAAACGCTACGGCATATACCCGCAAAAAGGCGTCATCGCCGTTGGCTCGGACGCCGACATTACGTGCTATGACCCTAGCCAAACCACGACGATTTCACAAGATATGTTGTTCAGCAAAGCAAAAGCGTGTGACAAGCTGTACGACGGGCGCACTTTTCAGGGCAAAGTTCGTCGCACCATTGTCAACGGTAAAACCGTGTTCGTGGATGGTCGAATTGTTGGAGAAGCAGGCTGGGGCAAATTCGTCCGTCCTGTGCGCGCAAACATAGATAAAGGATTTTAGTCGATGCAATACGACATGGATTTTGGTGAGTATTTTCTTTACGACGCTCTCACCCGTCATCTGCATGGACTGGCGACGGCTTACCCCCAATTGGCGGCGCTCGACTCGCTTGGTCAAAGCTGGCAAGGGCGCGATGTGTGGGCGATGACGCTGACCAACAGCGCGACGGGCACGCACAACACCAAGCCAGCCTTTTACATTGACGCGCATATTCACGCTGAAGAAGTCGCCACTTCTCACACAGCGATGTACACGATCTGGTATTTGCTCACCAATTACGGCAGCGATTCGTGGGTGACGTGGCTATTGGATCACCTTACGTTTTATATTCTGCCACGCATCAACCCGGATGGCGCAGAAATCAGCCTGACGACTGGGCATCACTGGTGTGGGAATGGGCGTTATCTGCCGGGTGATGAACAGACACGCGGCTTATGCCAGCAAGACATCAACGGGGATGGGTTGATCGTGCAAATGCGCATTCCCGATCCATCCGGCGAATGGAAAATCTCGGCGGACGATGCGCGCCTGATGATCCTGCGCGAACCGGGCGAAGTCGGCGGCGCGTATTACCGACTGTACCGCGAAGGCGCGATCAAAGGGGAGTGGGATGGCGTGACCATCGAGATCGAAAAGCCGCGCGATGGCAACATGAACCGCAATTTTCCATCCGGCTGGATTTCTGGCGAACGGCAGTACGGCGCCGGCGACTATCCGATGTCTGAACCGGAAGCCGCCGCCACCGCCCGTTTTATCCTGGAACACCCGAATATCACCGGAATGCAATGTTATCACACGCACGGCGGCTTGCATTTACGTCCGTCCCTGGTCGCGCCTGATAACACGATCCCTCGCTTTGATCTGGCTGTGTATAAGACCATCGGCGCGATGGCGACCAAAATCACAGGTTACCCGACGATCTCGGTCTATGAAGAATTCACGCCTGATCCGAGTGAGCCGCGTACCGGGTCGCTGATGCAGTGGTCATACGACGAAATGGGCATTATCACGTTTTCCACCGAACTGTGGAATCCGGAGCTTGCTGCTGGTATTGCTGACCCCGCAAAGTATCAAGTACGTGCGCGCTCCACCGACGACGAATTGAAGCTGCTTTCCTATAACGACGAGCATTTAGGCGGCAAGGGTTTTGTCTCGTGGACGCCGTTTGAACATCCTCAGTTTGGGGCAATCGAAATTGGCGGCTGGACGCACATGTATACCTTCCGCAACCCGCCGCCGCACTCGTTTGCCGTCACCGAACAAGCGCGCGGGTTCATCTTCGACATGATCCATACCAACTGCCTGTTCACACTTCGTCACGCCGCGTGCGCGCCGCTTTTACAAATCGCGCAGGTTGAGGCGCACGCATTGGGCGCAGACTTGTATAAAGTCACAGCGGTGATCAAAAACGACGGGTATTTACCCACTCATCTTACACAAATGGCGCTCGATCACCATATGGCAGGCTCAGTCACGGTGACGCTGCCACTGACTGACGGCGTTGAATTGATCATGGGTGAACAGACACAGGATTTAGGACATCTCGCGGGGCGCGATGAACGCAGCGCGCCGTGGTCGCCGTGGATGCGCGAATGGACTCAGACCGCCAAACGTGCCGAATGGCTGGTGCGCGCGCCCGCTGGCACGACATTGACGATCAAAGCGGCAGCACAGCGCGCCGGGACGAGCAGCCGCGAGGTGACACTGGCATGATCGGTTTGAGCGAGCATTTTTATCGTGGCAAAGTCACGCAAATTCAAGCCGCGCTCGATGGCGAAGGCTTGGACGGGCTGTTGCTGCTCGATGTGTACAACGTGATTTATGCGTCGGGCTTTTTTCATACACCGTCCGAACGTCCGATGGGGATGTTGATTCGTCAGCATGGCGATCCCGTGCTGCTGGTGCCGCTGTTGGAGCAGGAAAACGCCTCGTCGTCGTGGATCGGAGACATTCGCACGTATTTCGAGTATCCCGGTGAAGAACACGCCGTCGAGTGGATGATTCGCGAGTCTGGCTGTCAGCGTCTCGGTATCGATCGCCTGCCGCAAGACCTTGACCGTCCGCTGCCCACAAGCGCGGTACGTTCGCGTCTGGTTGACCGACTGCGTTGGGTAAAAGATGCCGACGAAATCGCGCTGGTCGAACAGGCGGCGCGCTACGCCGATTATTGCCTTGAACAAGTGCGCGATCATGCGCCTGCGATCATCCGTGACGGTGGCACAGAGCTTGATATTCTGACGATGTGCCTGGCGAATACGCGTGCCAAAATGCAAGCGGAAGTCGGGGAAATCTTCAATCTGTACGGCGGATCGGTGGTCGGCACGGTTCACAGCGGCGAACGCGCCGCACTTCCGCACGGATCGCCGCTGCACCGCGTGCCGCTGCGCGGCGAAACCTTGATCGCCGGTATCGGCGCAAAGGTTGGCGGCTATCACGCGGAAAGCGGTGCGACGTTCATTATCAGCGACGCCACCGATGATCAACTGCGCTGCTTACGGGCGGCGCACGAATGCGATGCCGCCGGAGTCACAGCGCTGCGGGTGGGCAATACCTGCGCTCAGGTCAATACAGCAGCACTCGACGTTTTGCACCGCTACGGATTAAGCGACGCGATCCGCCATCGCATTGGGCACGGCATGGGCTTGCAAGGACACGAAGCCCCATGGCTCGCGCCCGGTGATGAAACGCTGCTCGTTCCAAACATGGTATTTTCCAACGAACCGGGCATTTATCGACCCGGCATCGATGGCTACCGCACCATCAACACAATGATCGTTACACCCGGCGCGGCAAATGTGCCGAGCCGCTTTTTAGCCGAAAATCCGCCGGAAAAACGGATACTTAACCGCTAAGAAAGGACTAGACTCATGCCAGAACCAGCCGCATGGCGCTATCAAAAAATCATTCGTCCCATGTTCGATATGCCGTCACCGCGCCGCGTTTTCATCAATGCGCGGATTTTGACGTGCGTAGGAGATCAAGTCATCGAAAATGGCTTTATTGAAATCGAAAACGGGAAGATCAAAGCCATCGGCTCGATGAGCGACTTCGACAGCCATGACGCGGAATCACTCAATTGCACGGGTATGACGATCATGCCGGGAATGATCAATTCACACGCGCATCTCGCGTGGGATGGTGTCCATGATCTAGCGCGCCAATCGATGGACGACGCGGTCGAAATCAGCGCGTATAAATCCGCCGCGAATATGCTCAAGAATTTGCGAGCGGGTGTGACACTCGTGCGTGATTTGGGCATGAATAAAACCAATTACTATTCCAAACAAGCCGTCGAGCAGGGGATATTTCCGGGTCCGCGCTTGCTGGTCTGCGGCGAGGCGATTATTCAGACCGGCGGGCATACCTACTGGTGCTGCCGCGAAGCAAGCGGCGCGGACGAAATGCGCCGTGCCGTGCGCGAACAGGTACGCGGCGGCGCGGACTTGATCAAGATTATGGCGTGCCATGACACGATAGAATTTACCGATGCTGAACTCGAAGCTGTCATTGATGAGGCGCATCGTAATGGCTTGCCGATTACCGCGCACGCCACCTATGACGAATGTATCAATCGGGTCGCGCACTTCGGCGTCGATTGCGTTGAACACGGTGGCTCGATGAGCGATGAGACGATTCAACTGCTCGTGGATAAGAAAATCCCGATTATCACGACGTTCGCCCCTCTCGTGATGCAGGCAAATGAAGAAGTCGCGCGTAAGTTCAATATCCCAGAATGGAAAATCGAGGAACGCAAGAAAGCCGTCGCCAACCCTGATCGCTACACCGGATTGGTCAAGGCGGCGAACGCGGGCGTGCCGATTGCGTTTGGTACCGACGCGGGCAGCCCCGCCGTCGGGCACGAAATCGTCGCTCCCGAACTCAAGTTCATGGTCAGGATTGGCGTCGTGACCGATAACTACGCAGCGCTGCGCAGCGCGACCATCGTTCCCGCGCGAATCAGCAACATGGATAAAAAGATCGGGTCGCTGCAAGTGGGCAAAGATGCCGATTTGATCGTGATCGCGGGCAACCCGCTGGACGATCTTGACGCGCTGGAGCGGGTGCAGATGACGTTCATCGCGGGCAAAAAGATGATCGGCGTCGGGGATTAGGCGCACACGGACGATCATGCACAACGGCTTGTTAGGGCGAGAGCAGCGCGGCACATTAGGGTTTCTCCTGTACGGGGCGATTTATCACATCGGCTTGTTTGGCATCGCCGATGTGATTTTGAACTTTTATTTCGTCAGTCTGGGTTATGACGCGCTCACTATCAGTCTGCTTCAGTCGCTGCCGCGCGTCGCGGGCTTTATCACCAGCGTGCCCGTCAGCTTGATCGCCAACCGTATTGGCAGCCGCCGCATGATCGCGTTATCAAATTATGGTGTCGTTTTCGCGATGATCCTGCCCGTGTTTGTACCATTGCTATCGGTGTTGGCGCTCAGCCGCTTCCTGAACGGATTTTTCTACGGGGCGCAGCAAATCACGTCGGCGCCCTTGATGATGACACTGGTCGATAAGGACTCGCGCACGCGCTTTTTCGCCTTGAACAATGTGATCAGCCTGACAGCGGCAGCGGCGGGAAACTTTATCGGCGGGCGCATCCCGGCGCTCATCGACCCCACGAATCCGCAATCGACGGCTGCCTACAGCGCGACGTTGTTAATCGCCGCGTTCGTCACGTTGTTGTGTGTGATCCCGTTCGGCTGGATTCATGCGGATGCTGCGCCGCCTGTCCGCGTGCCAACAGCGCCGCGCACATCAGACCACCGTATGTGGGGTTTTCTGACGTTTCTCGCGCTGCCCATGCTCTTGTTCGGCTTCACAGGTGGGCTCACGTTCCCGTTCTATAACCTGTTCTTTCGGACGCAGTTTCGCCTGCCGGACGATATGGTTGGGACGATCATCAGCATTGGCTGGTTGGGCATGGCGGTCATCCCGCTCCTAAATCCGTTGTGGGATCGGTATTTTGGGCGGGCGCGGTCGCTGGCGATCACCATGACCATCGCGGCGTTCGGCTTCTTAGCGCTCAGTTTCGCGCCGACGCTGGCATTCGCAGTCTTCGCGTTCACCATCGGCATTTCGTTCCGAAACGTCATGCAGCCGCTTTATCAACCGTTGGTTTTAGATAGCCTGCCGCGCGAACTGCACAATAACGCCAGCGCGATGAGCATGGTCTTGTGGAATATAGGCTGGTTCACAGCCACAGCGTTGAGCGGAAGTTTGCAGATGGCGGTGGGTTACAGTGCCATCATGCAAATCGTCTCCGCTGGCGTGCTGCTGACGGGATTAATCGTACTGGTGATCTTTCGCAAACCGCGTGCGATTTCCACCGCCGCAGTCGCTTTAGACTAAAGGACAGTAGCATAATGACAAGCGCAATCACGGGTATATTTAACATCCTCGCCACGCCATTCGATGCCAACCAGAAGCTCGACCTGGTGAGCTTACGACGCCTGGTCGAATTTCAGCTCGATATGGGGGTGTACGGGTTGACGATCCTCGGCGTGTTGGGCGAAGCGGCTAAACTCAGCCTGAATGAGCGCCGACTCGTGCTGGAAACCGTCATGGAAACGGTCGATCATCGCGTGCCCGTTGTGGTCGGCACCAGTCATACAAAGGTCGAAACCTGTATTAGCCTCAGTCACGCCGCTTTCTGCGCGGGCGCAAGCGGCGTCATGATCGCGCCACCACGGATGCCAGGTGCGCAGGACGATGACATCATCGCCTTATACAGCCGGATTGCCGACCAGGTGGATGGGGCAATCGTCGTGCAGGATTTTCCGCCAGTCAACGATGTGGTGATGTCCGCGCCGATGCTGGCGCGTCTCGCGGAACAGATACCGAACGCGCGCTATCTCAAATTGGAAGACCCGCCGCTCATGGAAAAAATCACGTCGATTCGCGCCTTAACCGACCAGTTCCAGATTTTCGGCGGATTGGGCGGTATGTTCTTGCTCGAAGAACTCCAACGCGGTGCATCGGGCACAATGACGGGGTTCGCGTTCAGCGAAGTATTAGTCGCAGTCTATGAGACCTTTCGAGCAGGGCGCATGGCGGATGCCGAGGCGATCTTCGACTTGTATTTGCCTTTGATTCGTTATGAGAATCAGCCCGTGATCAATTTGACCATCCGCAAGCAGCTTTTACATCGGCGCGGCGCTATCGATCATCCTACGCCGCGTCACCCGTTCGCCGAGATCAGCGCGAACAGTGAGCAGGAAATGGACTGGATACTGCGGCGCGTTGGTATTACCGATCTCACTGAAAAGATTGTCTTTTCGTAAAAGGAGTGTTCGTCATGGATTTAGGACTAAGCGGCAAGGTCGCCTTGGTATCTGGCGCAAGTAAGGGATTGGGGTTAGGCGTGGCACGGGCATTGGCGCACGATGGCGCGCACATTTCGATGTGCAGCCGCGATTCAGCCGCAATCGAAGCCGCGGCGCAGCATCTGCGCGACGAAACAGGCGCTACCGTCATTACATTCGCCGCAGATGTGACCAAAGCCGACGATGTACAAGCGTGGATTGAAGGCTCAGTCGCCCAGCTTGGCAAAATCGACGCGCTGCTTGTAAATGCGGGTGGTCCCCCCAGTGGGTTGTTCAAGGACATCACCGATGCACAGTGGCAGGGTGCGTTCGATCTTACGGTGATGAGCGCTGTACGCATGATTCGCGGCGCGCTCCCGCACATCAACACCGGCGGCGCGATTTTGTCGATCACATCGTCGTCGGTGCAGGAACCGATTGAACGGCTGGTCTTATCGACGGCGCTGCGTATGGCAGTCGTCGGCATCATCAAAACGCTCGCGGATGAACTCGCATCGAGTGGCATTCGCGTGAATAATCTGATCCCTGGACGTATTGATACCGAACGCGTGGCGCAGTTGGATCAATTGGCGGCGACACGGACAGGCGTGTCGTTTGAAGAAGCGCGCACGCGGAGCATCGCCAAAATTCCGATGGGGCGTTTAGGTTCAACCGATGAGTTTGGACAAGCGGCGGCGTTCCTTTTATCGTCTGCATCGTCGTACATAACTGGGGCAAGCATCCGCGTTGATGGTGGTATGATGCGGTCAGTCTAAGAAAGGTGATCATGACAGCATATCAGGATTTTCAGGCGCATATTGCGGAGTTGAGCGACATTCTCAACTCGATTTCCGTCCTCAAATGGGATGCGCGTACACAAATGCCGCCGGGCGGCGCGGAAACGCGCGGGCATCAACTGGCGACGCTCGCACGCATTTCGCAAGAACATTTTATCAGCGCGAAAACGGCACGCCTTTTGGATGCCGCCGAAGCGGAACTTGTGGGTGCCGATGCCGATTCGTATCCCGTGCGTGCCGTCGCGCAAACGCGCCGCTATTACGACATCATCGGGCGGATTCCAATCGATTTAGTGAGTGAGAAAGCCGCGCTCGAACCTGTTTCGGAAGGGGTATGGGCGGAAGCGAAAAAGAATAATGACTTCGCGAGTTTCGCCCCGTATCTGCAACAGCAGCTCGACTTAGCAAAACGTCAGGCGGATGCGGTCGGTTATGACGATCATCCGTTTGACGCGCTGGTGTTCGAATATGAACCGAGCATGACGGCGGCGAAACTGCGTACGCTGTTCGAAGCGCTAAAGGCGGGGTTGCTGCCGCTGCTTAACAACATTGTCGCGCATGATCAACCGCTGGAGCGCGATTTGTGGCAGCATGAATATCCGATCGATCGGCAGAAGTCATTCGGGCTTGAGATCGCCCAACAGTTCGGTTATGACCTCAAGCGCGGGCGGCTGGATATTGCGCCGCATCCGTTTGAAATTTCGTTCACACGTCAGGATGTGCGCATTACCACGCGCTATGATTCCAAGTACTTGCCGATGGCGCTGTATGGAACCCTGCACGAAACAGGTCATGCACTGTATGAACAGGGAGTCGATTCGGCGTTGACTCGTACCGCGCTCACGCTTGATTTGCTTGGCAAATACCCGGTTGGCGGCACGAGCTATGGCGCGCATGAGTCTCAGTCGCGGCTGTGGGAAAATCAGATCGGGCGCAGTCGTGAGTTCTGGGAAGTGCATTTCGCCCGCTTGCGCGATTACTTTCCGGCGCAAATGGCGGGGGCAAACCCGGACTTGCTGTATCGCTCGGTCAACCGCGTGCGACCGAGTTTAATTCGTGTCGAAGCAGATGAAGTCACGTATAACCTGCATATCATGCTGCGTGTCGAAATCGAACTCGGTTTGCTCGAAGGCAGTATTCTCGTTAAAGACCTGCCCGACGTGTGGAAAGCCAAGATGCACGAGTATCTCGGTGTGACGCCGCCCAACGACACACAGGGAGTACTGCAAGATATTCACTGGTCGGGCGGCGGGTTCGGCTCGTTTCCTGGCTATACGGTCGGTAATGTCATGTCGTCGCAGTTTTTGCAAGCTGCCCATCGTGATGTCGCGGGGCTCGACGATGCGCTCGCATATGGGGATTATCAACCGCTTCTGGCGTGGTTGACCGAGCATATTTATCGACATGGACGGGCGTATTCTGCGAGTGAATTGCTGGTGCGCAGTACGGGGCATGATCTGACGGTTGAGCCGTATCTGGCGTATATGACTGCCAAGTTCACCGACCTGTACAATCTATAAAAGCCGCGCCTGATCTTGAATAGCATCATACTCTGCACAGACAAATCAACGTTGTGCAGAGTATGTGTATTTCGCGGGTCACGCGTGTTTTAGGGCTGGGTGACGCTCCCCATGCCTAAAGGCAGGGGCTTCTGAACGACGCTTTTCTGGTAAATTCGATCAAAAATGCTTGTTCATCCGTGATCAGATTAACGCTCTTGATTTCGCCAATGCCCGCGGCAAAGAACTTGACCTCGATAAAACCAGAATCAACCCCAAAAACGACGCCCGCAAACAAGACTCGCAGTGCGCCTTTGTATAATAGCGTATTCATGTCCCCTTTCTGTCGTTTCGAACGCCCTGTGTCCCTGCTGAATCTGTATAGGATTTCCAGATGATTACGTACCTTCAGAAAATCTACAGCACGATTGGGTTCATTATTCTGACAGGGCTGCTGCTTAGCGGTGTCAGTTTGTACCTGTTCGCCGAAGTCGCCGAAAATGTTGTCGAGCAAGACACAATCGTACAGATTGACCTGGCACTCGCCAATGAACTTCACAAAGCAATGATCGTCAACACGACGATGGTTCAAGTCTTTCAATTTATCAGCTTATTCGGCTTTCAAGTGCTGTTTGTTCTGGGTGTCGTCGTGGGCATAGCATTTTTGCTCCGTAAAAAATGGTTTTATCTGATCATATGGATCATGACTTTACTCGGCGGAAACCTCTTGAATGCGTTGATCAAAGGATTTTTTGCTAGACCTCGTCCTGTGTTTGTCGATCCTATCGCGCTTGTGGGCAGCTTTAGTTTTCCAAGCGGACACTCGATGTTATCGTTCATCGCGTACGGTATGGGAGCGTATTTGATCTGTTTGTACGTGAAAAATCGCTATGTGCGCATCTTCGTAGTCTTCGTGGCAGTAATGTCGATCGCCTTGATCGGGATCAGCCGTCTGTATCTTGGCGTACATTATTTCAGCGATGTCATCGGCGGCTTTGCGGCTGGCGCGGTTTGGTTGGCGACCTGCATCACGGCAGTTCGGGTTTATCGTTATCGTGCCGCCCGAATCGCCGCACAGGTAACGGTGGGCGAACTTGTGAGCCCAGCTCATGAAAACGTTGAGGCGTAAAGCACTGTAACCCTAATGCCGCCGCCCCGCTGCAAACGGGACGCACTATTTCTCAGGAAGCAACCTACGAAGGCGGTTATACGGTCAGGCTGTATAAAGCACCGCCGCTCATTAAGTACAAGCAAGAAGAAAGGTCAGGATATAAAATGAGGTAGGAGTATGACATGAGTGCGATCTCCGTGATAGATTTTGGTACTCTTCACAGGAAATATCACAATTCATTCAACGGCGCACCGTGTTTCGCGGCTGTAACCGATAAAAACTTGTATAAAAAAGGGTCTTGGCATCCCAAGACCCTCACACCTTATGGAACGCATCGCGTTTGATGCACAGCGCACCTAAGTACAAACACAGCGGTATTTAGCTTTTCTCCCCTCTCCCCGTTTGCGTGCTGAGGAGAGGGGCTGGGGGTGAGTGGAAATCGGTCGCTAGATGAACAAATCGGCAGGCAGTCCATATCCGCCGACAGGGGTTACGGTCGTGCTATCCGACATGCCTGCGATCAACGGGCGTGCCGCCGTGATGATCGCACGTACCTTATCGAGCGCCAGCGAGCCTTGATGATCGGCTGGGCTGCGCCAGACCTCCGTCACCCAGATCGCATCAGCGTCCGTCGGGGATATATTGACGAGATACAAGTAGCAGCCTTCCAGCGTACCGACGACGCGCGCCGCATCGAGTAAGTAAGCGACGAGTGCCGCGCGCTGACCCGCTTGTGCAGTGATCTTTCCAAACAGACTGACCATATGTGAAATTTCCTATTTTCCCGTCGGAACATACGCGCGGTGATAATCCATCACATAACGTTTCATGTCGGCAAAATTGAAAACTGTGCCGCCAAAACCATTATTGAACCGATTGGCATCATTTTTGCTGTTGAACACCATCACATTCGGCGTACAGCACAACGTGATATCCGAATCGACGATGAACGCAGCCTGATACAGGTTGACCATGCGCCCGTAAATGAAATCTTTCGCCAACGCCGCAATGACATCATGCCGATCATTGAGCAACAAAATACCACAATGAGCGCAGCACGCATGAATGACATCACCATCGACGGTTTGCAGTGTGACCAGCGTGCGTGCCAGCACGGGTTCATCGCATAACGCGCACGCGGTCGCGGCGTTGGACTTACGCTTGCTCGTGCCCGCCCGTGTGACACCGCCATGCACTTTATCGACCAAGCCTGCTTTCGACAGCACATCGAGATCGCGGTGTACCGTCATCGTCGAAACACCAAGCGTTTCAACCAGTTGATCGATGGTCAGCGTTGGTGTTTCTTGCAGCCAGCGCACAATTTCCTGCTGGCGCGCATTCGGGATCAAAGCCACGTTTCTGTACCTCTCAAATCCAGCTTGTTCGTCGTACACCCAGTGCAGTTAAAAGCACGCACGTCTTCCTTTACTTTTGGCGCGTAACTTTTAACTGCTTTTCTATCATTCCGCGCCTGCCAAAATCTCGATGTTGTAGCGTCCCGGTCTGCCTTCTGCGATCCAGCCGACAAACTCGGTTGTCAGCACGCGCACCTGCCACCAGTTGTAGCCGTTGGCACATACAGGTGCCGCGGCTATGATTTCGAGTGCGATCTCATCGGGCATTTCTAGGATGACGGCTGCCCCCACGCTGGGCGCGGCGCGTAAACGACGCAGCACGCCATCGCGGAAATTGACAGCGATCCGCGATCCAATCGTGAGCGTAAGCGGACGTACGCACGGAATATCATTTGCGCCGATAATGCTGTCAGCGCCGACGATCCAGTAGTTTTCTGGGAAGCCTTCCGCGACCCAGCCAGTCACAGGGGCGCGGCTGGTCTGGAACGCCGTGCGTACACGCCACCAGTTGATGCCATCCTGGCAGTTAGGTCCCTCGAGAATTTCCATCGTGCCGTCGGTCGGTATGACGGTCGTCGTGTACGATGATTGGCTTGGCGCGTTGCGCAGGCGCACACCCGTCACCGCCGTCACCACATCCCCCACCGCAAACGGGAGCGGGCTGTAACACGGTTCGTTCGGCGGGATAATAGCCGGCTCAAGATAGATTTGTCCGGTGCGGGCGCGCTCGATTACCCAGCCGCTTTGTGCGCCCGGTTCGCCGCCGAACCCGGTGATCTGCCACCATATAAAATCATCGCTGCATACGGGTCCGCCAATCAAGCGGACGCGCCGTTCTTCGCTGAAATACGTGATCAGCGGTGCAGAGAGAGATGGCTCCGAGCGCACATTCAAACCGCCTTCGACCACGATCAGGTTGCCGGGGATCAAGAACAACGGCGTGGTGCAGCCGATCAGGGTTGGGCGCGGCGCAATCGTAAACGTCGGCACAGCGGTACCCGTCGGCGGAATAGGCGTGATAAAAACGGGCAGTGTAGCGAATGTTTGCTGCGCGGCGACGGGTGGCACGCTGACCGAGACGGGCAGCGACAGCGCGCAGAGCGCGATAACGATTAAAAGTAGCGTAAATAAAATGACGGAACGGGACTTCATCACGGGCGCGCTCCTTGTAGGCTTCCTATTGTAGCGTGAACCCGTCGATTATGCAGATGATTTTTTGATACCCGTACACCAGCGTTCCATTCATGTATTTCCCATCATATGTTTAAGCGCAGGTCATGCGATCTTGACCTGCCATTCATTTACAGTCTTTATATTAATCGTCGATAGCCGTGTGCTGTCAATCTTAATGTGCATTTTATACCGCTATGTGAATCGAAAAGGATGTAACAGCTATGCGTAAATTTGTATTGGTTTTGACCTTGATTGCGGTAGTCGCGCTCGGAATCGCGCCGACCTTCGCTCAGACCGGGACAATTGTCGATGTCGCCGTCGCCACCCCCAGCTTCAGCACACTTGTCGCGGCACTGCAAGCAGCCGACCTGGTTGATGCATTGAACGCGGCGGGTCCTTATACGGTGTTCGCGCCGACCAACGGCGCGTTCAATACGCTCCTGACCGAACTTGGCGTCACTGCTGACCAATTGTTGGCAGATACTGACCTGCTGACCGATGTGCTGCTGTATCACGTCGTCGCGGGTGAAATTCGTGCCGCTGATATTCTCTCGGCTAATCTGCCCTTGACCGTGACCACGTTGGGCGGCGCGACTGTCAATGTCAATGTCGCCAATGGTCGCGTCGTTTTGAACAACGGACGCGCGTCGGTCGAAACGCCCGATGTCGGCGCCTCGAACGGTGTCATCCACATCATCGACAACGTACTGCTGCCCCCGGCGGCAACCACAACGACCACTACCCCGACGATCACAGGCGGCTCGACGATTGTCGATCTCGCAGTCGCCAACCCCAACTTCAGCACGCTCGTCGCGGCGCTGCAAGCGGCGGACCTGGTCGATGCCTTGAACGGCGCCGGTCCTTTCACCGTGTTCGCGCCGACCAACGGTGCATTCAATACACTGTTGACCGACCTCGGTTTGACGGCTGACCAACTGTTGGCAGATACCGATTTGCTCACCGATGTGCTGTTGTATCACGTCCTGCCCGGTCAATTTCTGGCTGCGGATATTCTCGCCGCCGATTTGCCCCTGAGCCTGAATACTTTGAACGGCTCGCCCGTCATCATCACGTTCAACGGCGCCCGTGTCGTCATCAATGGCGGTCGTGCGACGGTCGAAATCACTAATTTGGTCGCCAGCAACGGCGTCATTCATGTGATCGACAACGTGCTGCTGCCGCGATAAACCGCGTCAAACGATACATAGCTTGTCTGTAGGGGCAGGTCTAAGACCTGCCTTTTTTCATATTGTCAGCCGTCTAAAAGGGCGGGTCTGCGCCCCGTCCTTACTTTCCCCCGCATCAATTCGGCTTCAACAAGTCCGTTTGAATATTCGCAATCAACGCCTCACGCTCTGCTTGCTTTGCCGCGCGTGATGGGTCATCGGCGGGCAGCGCCGCGATCTGACGATCGAGGCGGTCTATCTTTTGGCGGAAGTTAAAATCGTTGTACAGCTTGAGCGCATCAACCAGCGTATCCACAGGCGCGGATTGTCCATCGCCCAAAAAGCGCGTCAGCACTTCCGCCGATGCCGCCAACGGCGCAAAATTCGACAGATCATCGCGCGTGCTGCCATCGGCGCTCAAAATGATGTACGGGTGATCGCCGCGATAAGGTTGTCCATCGCGGCTCGTCACTGTGGCGGACTCGGTGTTGAAAATACCGTCGAACTCATCGGGCTTGATAAACATGTATCCGGCGCGCGACGGGTCTTTGCCGACGTAATCAATCACCACATCGACCGTCGCGCTGATTTCGGCTTTTTTCGGGTCGAGCAGCGCTTCAAAGCCACGCGATGCGACCGTCAGCGCTTGCCCCGCGCCGATCAACAGCGTGCCATAAGTGGCGAAGATCGGCAGCCCACCCGCTGATTGCAGCAGCCCACCAATCGAGTCCAAAAATTTACCGTCGAAGGTATCGAAAAAGACTTCCAACGTCAGCGTCAACCGCCGATCCAGCATGGCGGGCGAGTAATATAAGATCGGTGTGCCATACTCGGTCGCGCCGGGCGTCGCAATGGGCGTGCGCGCGGTGCTGGTATCGCTCATGATATTGAGCGCGCGTGAGGCGGGCTGCGGATCGACCGTCGGCTTGATGGCGGATGTGATCAAAATCGATGTGCTGCCGAATGCCTTTGGCTTGGGCAGTTTGCCCGTGTAAATCTCACGAATTTCAAGCGTGAGCGGTTTACCCGAACCAATCGCCTGAAAAGGCGTCACGGTCGCGGCAGCGGACGGCATCAACCCGCGCGTTCGATCCGGCTCTATCGAAATACCACCGGCGGCGATCTGCGCTGCGCTCCACAAATCGTCACCGACGGGGTAATAAATCTGCATGATGATTCTCCTCAATAAGCAGGTGGCATCGCGTGAGCGCGCCCCGAAAATTATGCCGTATTTATTTCTTGCGCGCCTTATGATTGAACGGCATTAAGTAGCCGTCGCTGCGATGCGCGTTGCGCCCGCCACCACGATTATACAGACCGCCACGCTGGCGCAGCAGCGAGCGGTGCTGTTCAAAATGCTGTTCGCGCCGCGCGCGCAGCCGCGCCCGAATCCGATCCATAACATGCTGCGGGTACAAAGGATAATCGCGCCCAATCGCCTCGCAGCCATCGCGCGAGATGCGATAAATCCAAATCGAGTCGGGCTGCACAGCGCGCATCTCCATATACCCGTCCATTTCAAGGATGGAGAAAATGTCTTCATTCAAAAAAGGGCGAGAAACATCTTTGTCCGGTTCAATCCAGTGACGATGATTTCGCCACGTGATGCCATCAGGAGCGCGATAAGTCGTGCCGCGAACATAGGGGAGAAAACCGGCATCTGCATAACCACTCATCAGGTCGTGCGCAAAGTTCAAGGCTTTGCGCTGGGGTTTCGATAATCTTGGTTTCATGAATCCTTTTCGAAAAACAATACGATCTACGCCGTTGAACACGACAATCCTACCCGATTTATCCACGATGACAACTAAGCGACAGGCAAGAAGATTGTTAACTTTTTCGCACGCTGCTTAAGGGTGCAACGCGCTTTGACCATCGCACGTATAGAGCTTCAAACATCCCGTTTTTGTGGAGGACTTAAGATGCGAGAACGTGCGCTTGCGACGCTCGCCATTTGGATGTCGTCAATTTTTATCGCGTTGATCCTGGTCGATTCGATCATGTACGATGTACCCCGTCAGGTCATGGAAACCGTTCAAATCACGACGCCGGCGGGTGAATTCGTCCCACAGGAAATGATGCGCTTCGTCAATGAGCCAACGTTGATGCCGCAGGTCTGGCAGGATAACATGACGGCTTTGTTATTCGTGCTGATCATCGGTGCGGCGCTGGCGACGGTCGGCGTGTGGCGTACTGCAAACCGCGAAAGCACCGACATGCGCGCGCAAAGTGCCGTAAAAGACACGCAAGCGGTTGCTAAACTCAAGTATGAACAGCGCGAACGAATAGCGCGCTTGCTCGAATCGATGGACGACGATGAGATCGCCTATATCGAATCGGAGCGCTTTCAGTCGTTGAGCGATGACGGCGAGATCGTCGCGCGGCGGTAGCTGTTTTGAACCACGGAGAAGTTTTTACACGGGCGCAGCGTGCTGCGCCCCGAACTTTGAGGATTAGCTTTTCTTCTTCTTCGGCTTTTCGCCGTCAACCGCGACATGCAGCATCCCTGCCAACGCACCTGTGATCGGCACCGCCAGCGCTGCGCCCGCGATCCAGCCGATGCACGGAATCACACCCAAAAAGCTGAACAGTACCAGCGCCAAGATCGTACCGATCCACCACTGTACAACCGCATCGAAATTCGTACGAAAAACGTCGAACAGCGCAGCAAGCCGGAAAAATTCACGGACGTTACGGGTGTGCGCGTGCCGCCCCTGGGCGATGGTGAACATCGGCAGCGCGATTAGGTTGTACACCAGCACAAACGGGAATAAACAGCACGCGATACCGATGCTGGTCGCCCCGCTCACAATCACCGTATCACCCGCCAGACCGCTCACGAAAAAGCTAAAAAAACTGACCAGCAAGTTGGGCAGCATGTACACGACGAATGCCAGCAGCACCCCAATGCCATCGCTGATCATGCCGCCGAGATCGCCCCACGCTGGCAGCGGATTTTCGGCGCGCGCGCGGATATTGCGAATGATGCCCGCTTGATAGCCAAACAGCAGCGACAACCCCACCAGACCGATCAAGAACGGCGTGAACACAAACGTGAGCAGCGTGAAAATCGTGCCGACAACGATTTTGTTCACCCAATCGCGGTCATCGAAGATGTAGGTAAACGCGCGTGAAACGGTCATGAAAATTTCCTTTGGAGGTGGGCTAATCGCTGAGCGCATCCGTATAACCATACAGTTCGTCCAGCGTCATTTCGCCGTACTTAGGATAACGTACGATTCCGCGCTGGTCGATTACGAACGTGACGGGCAAATTGAAGATACCGTAGCTGTCGCCCGCGCGCTGGTCTTGATCTAAGAGTACGTTCAAACCAACGATCTGGTTTTCTGCGAAATAATCGGCTATTTGCTGCGCCGACTCACCAAGATTGACCGCCACTATAATCGGGTCATCTGGGTCGGGGTTGTCGCGCCCGAATTGTATAAACGCGGGCAGTTCACGTTTGCACGGTTCGCACCATGTCGCCCAAAAGTTCAGGAACACGATCCGTCCGGCGTAATCACTCAAGCGGATCGTCTGGTTTTCGTTTCCATACACGGGCAGTTCAAAATCGATCACAGGCGCATCGACGACATTGACCAGCGTCGGCAGTTCGACCGGACGCGGTGTGGGCAGCGAGACGGCGGCGGGTGTGCGCGCACCGTTTTCGCCCACGATCAGCGCCGCGCCGACGACCACGCCCAAAATCGGCAGGATCAACAGGATCAGCGCGGGTGAAAAACGTGGTTTTTGGGGTGAGGCATTTTCGTTCATGAGCAGTCCATTATTTACGGCACCCATTTCGGTAAATACGCATTCTCCGCGACGCGCGTGAGCATTCCCGTCGCCACGTCGAGCGTCCAAACAGTGGGACGCGCCAAGTTATCCGGCTGCCCGTCTTCGTTGATCACGCGCAAGCGCTGGATCACAAGCTGAGCGCCCGTCGCATCCCAACTGAACGCGCCGTCAGCGTAATTCGGGTCGCCTGTCAGCACGCGCGCGTCGTCGGGCGTCGTGATCGGGATCAACACCAGTTGATGTCCGCGCGTGTAGCGTTCATCGGTGTAGCGGCGCGTGACCGCCAAAAACTCACCATCAGGATTCCAACGCGCGTCCTGGTCTTCGAGTGGGTCATCGGGCGTGCTGATGTAACTGAGTTCGCGCGTATCCAACTGCACCGAGCGCAAATACTGGCGGAACGACTGCCCTTCCGCGCCGGGGGCGATCTCGGTGAAGATCAGCCTGTTTCCGTCCGGTGACAGCGCGCCGCTCGTCCCCGAACGGCTCGGTATCGCCAAAATTTCGCCCGTCGCAAAGTCGTAGATCAAAATCGACGCGCTCGCCGTATCAAACAGCGCGATCCGCCCGCCGTCGGCGCTCCACTGCGCGTTATAACCGAGTATTTGCGATTCATTCAACAATGGGCGCGTCGTCGCGGGCGTCACGGTCGGGTCAAGCAGCCAGATACGCGTCGGACTGCGCCCGACGTTGGCGTCGCTGTTGTATTCGACGCGCTCATAGGCGATGACATTCCCATCCGGTCGCCATACCGGAGTCGTACAGCTCGCGTCCTGGCAGTTGGTCAACTGGATAATGCCGCCCGTATCGAGATCGATCAGCTTGATGTCATTGCTGCCATCGGTGCCGCGTTCGGCAAACGCGATCTGACTCCCATCCGGGCTGACAGCGAAATCGTAGATTCCAGTCGGGCTGGCGGTGACTTGCGCGTTCGAACCCGGCAGCACAGGATCGACCACCCAGATATTTTGCGGCGCATCGTCTGAAGGATACAGGTAAGCGACGCGCGGTGTACGCACCTGAAAACTGAACTCGACATCCGACAGCACCGCGCGCCCGCTCTCACTGGTCGCACCGCGCGTCAGCCGCACAGTATATGCCTCACCTGGGGTCATCACTTGTGACGGCGCGAAAAACAATGTTTGCACGCTCCACGTAAACGTACCATCGAGCGGCGGATCGATTTGCACACGGGCTGTGACCGAGTCGCGGTTCATCGTCTCGCTGAATGTCATGCTGATGGTGCTGGTACTGCGCGCCTGACCGAGTGGACTTGCGCGTTCGACCGACACGCCAACCCGATCGCCGACCACCAGCGTGAACGCAATCAACGCCACCACTGCGCCGACCACGAGCATGACCGTGCGGTCGAAGGCAGAAAACGACTGTGGTTTGAGGCTTGAGGATTGTGTAATAGCACCGCTCCATTAAGCGGGCGGGTCTCGATCCGCCCCTACATTGATTTCTTTGTCTTTGCATTTGCACATCGGCGGGCGGGTCTCGACCCGCCCCTACAAGGCTATCGTATGGCTACGGATACAGATACGGGTGTTCGGGTTGTTCGACAGTCTCGATGCTGGCGACCGACAGCACAGGCAGAGTATCACCGCGAAATTCACCCACGTTGAAGGTTCCCTGCACCCGTACCCATGTGCCTTGTTCAAGCGCTGCCGAGTCCGTGTAATAGATCGGCAAGCCAATCGCGCTCGCATCCGCTACGCAGCAGCTCACCGTAAAACGCGCCAGCATGAATTGATCGGGCGCGAACGAGGGTTCTTTGTACACGAACCCGGTCACATCGGCGTTTTCGCCATCGAGGTCGCTGTAATCTTCGACAGTGCCGAAAAAGCGCAGCCAATCCAGCACATTCCGATCCAACGGATTGACCGTGAACGTGGTCAGTTCCCCGACCGCCGCCGTCGTGCTAAGCTGTCCGTTGACCGCCTCCGCACCAAGCGGACGTGACGGGATCAGCGTGCCCAATACCAACGGAATCGCAATGATCGCCAACGCGCCCCACGTCAGCGGCTCGTGTGAATGATCGTCGTGATTGTGGTCATGCAGCGCGTGCAGATATGCCTCGTCGTTGGCACGCAGCGTTGTCATCAGCGTATAGAACGCCAACAGCGCGAATACCGCCGCCGCGACATACGTCAGCCACGCGAAACGCTCATTGATGTAATTCGACCAGTTGCCAGTGACTATGATATACACAAAATACAGCGCCAGCCCAAACAGCAGCGCCGTTTTCACCCACAACATGGCGCGTTCCTGGCGGTGATCGTGGTGGTCATGTTCATGATCGTGATGATGATCGTGCGTGTGTATCAGTTCCATAGGTCATTCCCTCAATCGCTCGTACATTACGCCTGGCATCTTTGTCTTTCTTTACGTTGAATCTTTCGCTTTTACTCACTACTCAAAACTGTACGTTCAGATTGAGCCAGACGCCGAACAACAGCGTCAGCAAAAACGGCATGACGATCAAATAGACGACGGTGCGCGGTTTGAACACACCCATGAACATCAGTGTGCTTTTGATATCGACCATCGGACCAAACGTGAGGAACGCCAAAATCGAGCCCGTGGTAAAGGTCCCAGCGAATGCCAGTGCCAGGAACGCATCGACAGTCGAACACACACTCAACACAAATGCCAGCACTTGCATTGTCAGCACCGAAACGACGGGACCACGACCGAGCGCCAACAGCACGTCCTGGCTGATCAAGGTTTGCATGGTCGCTGCCAACAGCGTACCAATGATCAAATAGCGTCCCATCTCGAAAAATTCGTCGCCCGCTGTGACTAACGAATCGTGCAGCCCGACCATGAGCGGCTTACGCGCAGGTTTCGCCGTCATCGACAGCGACATCCCAGCGCCACCCATGACAGGCGCGAACGCGGTCGGCTGCAAGACATCCTGCGGGCGCGCGGATAAGGCGAATACCAACCCGACGATCCCCGCGACGACTGCTGTCATGACAAACCGCCCGATCAAGACCGTGCCAACGCCGAACGCGGCATACGTCCCCGCCAGCACAACCGGATTGATCACAGGGGCAGCCAGCAAAAATGTGACGCCAACGCTCATCGGCAGCCCTTTGGTAAACAAGCGCCGCACGACGGGGACGACGCCGCATTCACATACCGGAAAGGCGAACCCCATGAATACGCCCGCGCCTGTCGCCAGAATCGGGTTGCGGGGCACCCAGCGCGCGATGTCGTCGGCGCTGACAAACGAGTCAATTAAGCCGCTAACCAGCGTGCCGATCAACAGGAACGGCACAGCTTCGATGAAAATACCAAGAAAACGAGTTGCGAAGTTAGCGACAATGATGCCCGCGTCTTGCCCGTTACTCAATGCGACCACGATCAAGAGTGCGCCGATACAAACAGCGACCAGGGCGATCACCAATTTACGCAGTGCAAGTTTAGCTTCTGGTTCCATGCCTATGCTCATCACTCAATGGACATTCAACGCCTATTGTACCTGTTTACGGTTAAGGGTAAAGTTTAAGTACGAAGGTGCGACCGTTATTTAGGAGGCTTGTCATGCTGGACATCAACCCACGAGGCAAAAAAACCATCCTCACCATCGACGGCGGTGGGATGCGTGGCATGATCACGATTTCGATGCTGGCGGAACTGGAACGACAAACCGGAAAACGCTGCAACGAACTGTTCGATATGGTCGCCGGGACGAGTACGGGCGCGATTATCGCCGCTGGAATCGCAGTCGGCTATAGCGCCGAAGAAATTCTCAATCTCGTGTATCGCGAACGGCTGCCAGGCGCGTTTCCAAAGAATAATTTACTGCTCTATATCCGCTATATCTTCAATGGTCTGCGTTACTTCTACGACCTGAAACCCTTTTATGACGCGCTCGGCACGTTGGTCGTCGATAAGAAAGTCGGTGATTTACAAAAGCCGATCCTGTTCGTCACGACTCAGGATGTGCGCACGAGTAACACGATTTATGTCGTCAGCAAGGGTCCCGGTTCGGCGTTCGTCGCCGATTGGCCCGTGAGCGGTGCTATCGGCGCAAGCGGCGCGGCACCTGTGTTTTTTCCGCCTGTCGCGGGCAATCTGATCGATGGCGGCGTCGGCGTCAATGGTAATCCGTGTTTAGCGGCTGCTATCGAAGCTATGGAATACATCGGCGCGGCAGAAGGTTTTACGCCCGGCAATGTCATGCTGTTCTCGTTAGGGACAGGCTATACACCGAATACGGTCGAAGATGGCAAGGCAGATCGTTTTTGGCTGGGGAACTGGATTCCATACATCATTGGCGAAGCGCTCGACGAAGCGGGCTTACAGCAAACCTACGCGACGCGTGCGATTTATGGCGACAAGATCGATTTTCGGCGGTACAACCCGCTGCTCACGCGCGAGAATGTCGAGAACGCGCTGGGTATCTCCACGACTGGACGCCCTGACCCGAATACACTCGGCTTGGATTCGCGCGAAACGCCCCAAATCGCGCTGATGGAGGACATCGGACGCGCGTATGGACAGAAAATCGATTGGGTGAAATCGAGCGTACTGCCATGGGATACTGTCGGTGGGCATCCCAAACCCAATTTGGCGCGCCAACAGATCGATTGGACAAAGACGTTTTATCGTTAAGGGGTGTGCGGCGGGTCGAACGAGGTTTCCAAAAAGACAGCGGGAGTCAAAATCGGTATCTCACGGAACGGGTGTAAGTCGAGTAAGTCCTCGTCACCTGTGATGATACAGGTCGCCTTACCGCTCACGGCGAGTTCTAAGAATTTATCGTCTTTGGGATCGCGGCACGCGGTAATCGTTTCGGTTGGGTGGATTACGACAACACTTTTGCGAAAATCTTCCACAAATCCAATGCGTTCCTCTTTGGAGACATAACGGTCGAATTTTTTATCCAAGATCACACGCGCGAGTTCTTCTGCAATTGCGTCGGAGCTAAGTATCACCCCAAGCGCCAATGCACGATGGTAAGCGGATAAAGTTGTCGTCGGCTTTTTAGAGATTGAAGCGCTGATAATGACATTGGTATCAACGACAAAACGAAGCGGTTTATTCTCCACGGTCGATTTCTTTCAAGAGTTGTTCCAGAATTTCAGGCGTCAGCCCGTTGCGTTCTGCCTCGTCCGCCATGCGCTCCATACGTGCTAACATCGCCTTAACGCTGCGTTTACGCAATTCTTCAGTAACTAATGCCTCAAACTCAGCCCGTTCGATTTCACTCATAGACTCAAATTGTTCGAGCGCTTGCGCGGTTGCCCGAATGGGGATGATGACCATGTCCGTTTCCTCAATCTACATCGCCACTTTGTCTGAGTCATTATACAACGCAAAACGGGAGTGAATTCGCGTAATTCACCCCGGTCTATTGTTATCTGGATGATGCCTACACACGGACTAGAACATGCTTAGCTGCGTTGGCTTATCCTCATTCGGCGGCGGTGCGGAGTCTGGCGCGTTCTCATCCGCAGAGACGCCGCTGTTGGCGCGCATCTCGCGGATTTGTTCCAGAATCGCCGGGATCGCGCGGAAGTCCGCTGCCATTTGTGGCTCCAGCGTTGGGTTACGCAGCACCGCCGCCGGGTGAAACAACGGATAATATGCGACGCGCCCATCGAATTTCGGCTTACCGTGAATTTGCGTGATCTTGCCGCCCGGAAAATAACGCGCCATGCTGAAACGCCCCAAGGTGACAATCAGCAGCGGATCGATGATTTCGAACTGACGATCAAGATACGGCTTGCACGCCGCCATCTCGTCGGGGAGCGGATCGCGGTTTTCGGGCGGGCGATGTTTGACGACATTTGTGATAAACACCTGCTCACGCTTCAGGTTGATCAACGCCAGCATTTTTTCGAGATAATCGCCGCTTCGTCCCACGAACGGCAGCCCTTTTTGGTCTTCATAAAAACCGGGACCTTCCCCAATGAACAATATTTCCGCGTTGGGATCGCCCGCGCCAGGCACACCGTGTGTTGTGCCTTTGTACAGGTCGCACAACGTACAACTGTGTACTTGCGCGGCAATCGATTCCAGTGCGGCGGCTCGGTCACTCATTATTGCTATCCTTTTTCACCCATGATTATCGTATCAGTGTAGCGCCGCGAGCGCGCCCTTTCCACCCGCACACGGTGGATTATAGCGTAGGCGATCCGTCGGATCAGCGTCGCTATGCAGTACTGCATGACAACGCATCGGTACGGTATTGTCAAGGAAATGTCAAAAGTTTGAAAAAAGTTGTTAATGGACTAAGGACAGGTTGTTATGATCGCGCGCACGCCCTTCCCACGGGGACGCCATTCGACGTTGATGCTGTGCTTATTGGCGCTCTCCTCAGCGTTAATCGGCATGTTCACGACCGTTTTCGCCGCGCCGCTCATGGTGATCATGTCCGCTTCACCGACAACCATCAACGCCGCGCCGCTCGGTATCCCAACGCCGCAGCAGCTTTTCAGCAATCCGATTCTGGCAACGCCGTGTACGTTGATCAACGACGAGGAAACTTACGCGTTCATTCGTACCGCACCGCGCGACGATTACGCGGTCATCGGTTTGATCCCGCCGCGCGGCATGATCGATGCCATTGGCATCACCTCCAACGGGTGGTATGCGGTCAATTATGCCGAACGGCTGGCATGGATCAGCGCGGTGGTCATGACCATTGACGCGGCGACGGCGAGCGGCTGTGCGCGTATGCCCACGCTCACCAATCCGACTATTCCCGAAGCCCCCAGCGATGCGCGCGTTCATGTCGTCAATGTCGATCGCGACGGCGAACGGCGTTTTATCAATGCGCTTTCAACGCCCGGCGGTGATACGCGTGATTTAGTGGTGGTCAGCGTGATCAATTTATTCAGCGAACCGCCGAACAACTATCGTGAGATGGTGATCGTGCTGACGTGTACTGGGGATGGTAATGAGCGCGTGCGTTGGGGTGCGCCGACGAACCCGACGCGCGGGTGCGGCGATGCGATCACGCTGCCTTTTTTAATCAACGCCAACCGACAAACCTTCATCGTTATGCTGCCCAACGATGCACCGCAAAGCTACATTGAATATGAGTTACAGGTGCTGCAAGCGGTCGGCTAAATAGCGGTCATAACGACTCGATAAACGCGATCAAATCGGCAAGGTCCTGTTCGGTCAAATGATCGGCGTATGCCACATACATCATGTTGCGATAACCCGGCACGATATAGGCAGTCGGTTCGAGGATACTCTGCATTAGATAGTCGTGTGCGTTCAATCCATCGACTCGTGTTGCAGCGCGCTCAGTCACGTTGAGCAGGTCAGGCGCGAATGCGAATGCGGTTGGGCTTAACGCATGGCAGTTCTGGCAAGACGGCGCATCATTGATACCACTTTGAAAAATCACACGCCCACGTTCAGCGTCGCCAACTGCTTCTGAAGGCAGCATCACCGCGAAAAAACGATCAGCAGCAGCACAGCCACAGAGCAGCATCACCAAAACAACCAGCATTATCGCACGCATGACAGCATACCTAACCTATACAGTGAAAATAATGATAAGAAGCAGGGACGGGTCGTAAACCCGTCCCAAAATATCAGGTCAACAGTTACATCCCGCTTATATCGAGCCGGATGACACCACCCATCATGCCAGGCGCGAACGGAATCGTGCCGTAGCTGACGTAAATCGCACCATCGGGTCCTTCTGCGAGCGCAAATGGTGCGATCAAGCCTTCTGCAACCGCAGTGGCTTCACCATCTTCGGGCAAGCTGATCACGCGACCGGGACCAGGTCCCTGCTCGCCAAAATTGATCAATTCGACCGCGTATAATTGACCATCGGAAGTGAGCAGAATATCGGTCACGCTGGTCAACCCTGCAAACGTCTTGACGACCTCGCCGTTCGACCAATGTTCAACTTTCGCGCCACCGGGCGCCAAGCCCGTACCAAGATGACCAATATAAATGTCACCATTGTCGGCAATTTCAATCGAGTCGGGCACCGAGTTTTCGGGCCACGAGACAATGCCTGTCAAGCCATCGGCTTGTGTCCAGGTATACAGCGTGTTCGCGCCTGCATCGACGATATACATCAAACCGTCAGCATCCCACGCAATATCCGCAACATTGCTGTCGATCTCGTTGCCATCGGGGTTATTTTCGGCTTCAAAGGCGCCCACATTGATCGTCGTACCAATCAACCGGGTCACCGGGTCATATTCGACGATGCTGTTGCCATACACAGTGCCAAGTGCAGCACTGGTGACGATCCACAACTTACCGTTGTGAGGAATCACACGGTACACGCCCGTCGCTTCCATAGGTCCTTGAAAGCTGGGAATGCCCGTCATAATATCTGTGACGACGCCATCGGCATCAATCGAGACGATACTGCCGCTCATGCCTGCCATCGTCGTCGCGCCATCCGGCGATTCGCCGAGAGGCAGATCACCGCCGCTGCCTGCGAGCGCTACGATCAAATTTCCATCAGCGTCGAACGCCAAGCCGCGTGGCGCGGCGACATTCTCCAGCACGACTTCACCCGGCAGCGGCGGCATTTCCATCGCAGGCGCGCCTTCTTGTGCCAGCGTCGGAAGTACCAACGCAATCACTAACACGAACATCACACTCATTGCCATGAAACTTTTACGCATTATTTTCCCCTTAAGTTGATGTGTAAATACCAATTGAGTATAGGCGCAATAAGCTGGAAATAGGTGAAAATTTTCGTAAAGGTTCGCAAAAAAGTAATAAAGAACGCCCTGTACGAATAAACCAGATGAGTGTCGCCGTGCTGCGTAGTGACCTCGAATGCCTGCTTGCCCTGTTGACCATCGGTGATGACAAACGCGCCGTTTGCGCCCGCTTCCAGTTTGCGATAGCCCGAATCCTGAAGTGCGCTGTGGTGAAGGAAAATATCAAGCAATTGCGTGCTATCAGGGAACGAGATTGTTCATGACGCGCCGCATGAACAGCGATACTGACGCGACTTGCGCGGTTTGCGGCGCGAGATCGACAGGCTGCACATCCGTGAGCGCGAAGCCCGCGCGGACAAGTTTTTTGGCGTCGCGTGCCAATCCCCCCGCTTCATCCGCGATATACACAATCCGGCGCACATCAAGTTCAATCAGCGACTTGATCATGCTGTCGCTGATACCTCTGGCGGGCGGATCGATGATCGCCGCATCGTAGCGGTCTTCGAGCGATTCCAGCACAGTATCGACGCCGCCTTCGACCAGATCGATATTGTCCAGATCGCCCAGGTTATGATCGGCGTCGGTGACAGCAGGCGGATAACTTTCGATGGTCGTAACCAGATCGACACGCGGTGCGATAAACGCGCTGAATACCCCGACGCCCGCGTACAAATCCAGCACACTGTCATTCGGCTGCGGGTCGAGCAATTCGACGACCGCATCGATAAGCGCCGGAATCTGAGCGCGATTTGCACGGAAAAAACTGCCCGCTGTGATGCGAAATTCGCGCCCGTTGAGCATACAACGTGTATGCGAGTCACCGATTAAGTTCATCGGCTCGTTGTCGGGCAAAATCGCATTGACACTCAAGCGGAGTTCGGTCGCCACGAGCGGTGCGACATCGGTCAGCAGCGTCACAATCAACATCGACGAGCCGTCGCTGCCGATTTGCATTTTGACACGCCGAATATTTGTCAAATCAAGATCAAGCCGCTGGAACAAATCGAGCAGGTCAGGATGCAGCACATGACATTCTTCAATGGCGATGATGTGTTCGTCGTTTTCGTGCGCCGGAAAACCCAGATACAGATGATCGGGCGCGGCGGGGAGTTCGTCGGGTTCGTCGCTCGTGTCATCCGACGAGTCGTCGGACAGCACTTGATCTATGACCTCGGCGGCGCGTGTATCGGCGGGTGCGCGGACTGCCGCGCCCGTCGCTTTCTCTGCGACGACGAACGTCATATGATGGTTGTATGCCCAGGCATCACCCGCCGCGATAATCGCGCGCATCGGCGGATTTTTCAGACCACCGCGCTCCAGAACGTCGGTCAGCATATCCTGCTTGATCAACGCCTGCGCGGCGTAGTCGATATGCTGCCATTGACACAACCCACATTTATCGGGTCCAAAATGTGGGCAGCGCGGCAGCACACGATCCGCCGACGCATCGAGCAGCGTGACACCTTGCGCCGTGATCGTGGTTTCAGTAGTCTGTAATGGGCGCGCGCTTACGACCTCGCCAGGAATCGTAAACGGGATAAATGCGGTGCGGCTCTTAAAACGCCCGATGCCAACGCCATGTTCAGAAAGCGAGTCGATCTCGACCTGGATCAAGTCGTCACGGCGTGTTTTGGTCATCGTTATCTCCATTGGTCAATATCATCATACGGTTTATTAGATACTACTCACGCCGAAAACCGCAAAAACCGCCTACTATTCATACTACTCAACGATAGGAAACCCCACTATGCACATCACACTGATTACCTCATGGGCGACCGATGTTTCGGGCGGCAGCGGTACGGCGGTGCTTTATCAGGCGTTGCGCCGTGGCTTGGAGCGACGCGGCTATGACGTGAGCGTGATCGCACCCAACTTCGATGTCTCGGATTATGTCGCGGTCACGCTGCAACGCATGGTCTTTAATGCCCGTCTGAGCGGTGACCCGCGTGTGCAGCAAGCCGATGCGCTGATCGGCTTCGATTATGATGGCTACGGGCTTGACCCGATGCGCCGTCCGCCGCTCATCGCCAGCTCCGCCGCCGTCTATGGCGACATTCTGCAATGGGAAGACGGCGAAGTCGCCACGATGGTCAAAATGCAAGCCTATTTCGATCAAGTCATGATGCGCGACGCCGATGTGGTGACGATTGGCAGCCAGTATGCCAAAGATCGGCTGATTGATCTGTATCAGATTGACGCGCGCAAAATCGATGTGATCCATCTCGGCATGATCGACCCGACCTGGATGCATCTGGCAGAAACCATGCCGCGCCAGCCGAACGATCACCCGATCATTTTCTCGGTCGGCAAAATGTACCCGCGCAAGCGCACCGATGTGCTGCTGCGCGCTGTGCCACTTTTGCTCGAAAAATATCCCACGCTCGAAGTTCGCATCGCGGGCGATGGCTTGATGTATGAACACTATCACGAAATGGCAGCAGCATTGGGCATACGCGATCATGTCACCTTTTTGGGGCAGGTCACCGACGATGCCGCGTTCGCCTATGAATGGGTGCAGGCGGATGTCTTTTGTCACCCCAGCAGCCAAGAAACGTTCGGCTACGTGTATCTTGAAGCCATGCGTCTCGGCAAGGCGATTGTCGCGGTACGGGCTGGCGCAGCCCCCGAAGTCCTGGAAAGGGCAGCGCGGTTCGCTGAACCGGAAAATCCGGCGGCGCTGGCAGCGGAACTGGACTACTTTTTGAGTAATGAACGCGCCCGCGAAACCTATGGACAGCGCGCGCAAGCCCGCGCGGCATATTTCACCCATGACCGCATGTTGGATGGTTACGACCGCGCCATCGAACGGGCGGTGAGCGAACACGCCAGAACAAGCGCCTGAACCGCAGAAAGTTCATCACTAAAATCTGAGTCACAGAGAACACGGAAAACGCAAAGTAGTCCATGATTCTCTCTGTGTTCTTTGCGTGCTGTGCGCTTAAAAAGCTTGTTGCAACGCTTCAATCGCCAGCGCCTCTGCTTCATGCACCGCCAACACTTTTTCGCGGATCGCAGCGCGCAGGTCAGCACACGCGGCATCATCCAGCGGAAAATCGTCGCGCATATGCTGACGAATTTCCGCGACGCGGGTTTTTATCGCGCGGCGCACGTCCATGCTGTCCATGCCGTCGGTCGTAAATGCATCGCGCGCCTGCCGTTCGAGCGCCCGCGTCTCGCCAAAAAGCGGTACCTCGTCGGGGAGCAGCGCGACCGCCAGGGCGTTCCAGGCTGGCATCGTCGCGCGGAAACCAACCGCCGCATCTTTGAGCGCGGGCTTTTCCAAAACCACGGCGGCTTCGTCCAAAAAATCCGCCATGACACCGCGACCTGCTGCGCCTTCGGCGGGGACGTCGCGAATGGCAATGCAGTGAAATGCCGTCAGCAATCCGTTATATAGCCCGCCGCCGCGCGGAAACATGGCAGACCAGCCGCGAGCCGTTTTTTCATCGATGAGCAGTTTCGCCCATTTTTGCAGCGCCGCGAGTCCCCAGTTTTCCTTTGCCCCTTTCGGGGCGCCGTCGGTATAAAACGTAATCGAGTCGCGGATGCCATCGCTGACAGCGGTCTTGAGCGTTCTAAAATCGGGCGCGCTGAGCGTGAGCAAGCGATGGTTGTTCTGTTTCGTCCGCGCACGCGCCGCCGCAAATTCGTCGCGCGTCACCCATAACGGACACGCCGACCGATCCGCAATATGTACGCGATCTGCCGCGTCATCGACCCCATATACCACCGTCGGAAACATTGCCCACATCGAGTCATCGCTATCGAGCAGGTTGTAGGGCATGGTGAATATATCTGCCCACACGATCGCGGGTTTGCCCGCGTCGATGACTTCGGATAAGTGTTCTGCGGCGCGCGGTGCGCGTCCCGTCGTCTTTTCGGCAGTATCGATCTTCAAGCGTTTTAAAATGGTCTCGAACGGGGTGAACGTGTTGTTGATCAACAACGCCAGATGCGGGTCGATATTTTCATACGCGAACGGGAAATAGCCGATCACGCTGCCGCCGCTGATGCCCCATAACAAGGCATCGCTCATTGGCGCGTTCGTGTGGGGTGCGGTCACCCCTTGATACGCGAGTGCGTTGCGGATCACGCCGCGTTCCCAATCCATGCCCCCGAACTGCTGGTATGCAGGTAATATCGTCATAAGCTTGCTCTCCGGTTGAACACAAATAGCGCACACCGCAACTGTACAATATCGCGCCTATCCGGTGGGGTAAACTCTTATATACTATTTGAACAGTTTTTCTTTTTTTGATGTCAGGATTGCGCGTTTATGTCCGTTCAACTGCCGTGTGTCTTTATCAGCCATAGTCAAAAAGATGAACTTCCACTTGCCTTTATTGTCAACGGGTTGAAACGCGCCCGCATCAAGAGCTGGGTCGCAGAGGAAGACATTCCGCCGAACAAGCCGTGGAATGAGGCGATCACCCATGCTGTCGAAAATTGCATTGTCGTCGTCGTAATTTTGACGAACAATTCAGTTGAGAGTGACTGGGTGCAAAAAGAGACGCTGCGCGCAGAAAAGCTCAAAAAATCTTTCATCGTCTGTCGCTTCGATAATGCCGAAGCGCCGATTCAGGTCAGCGAGTTTCACCCGCTCGATTTTCGCTCACAACCCAACAGCGCGCTGATCCGGCTGATCAAAGCGCTGCAAAAATTCCCCGACTTCGCACCATCGACGAAGGCGCTGGCAGCAGAGAATTTAACGCTGCCGAAAGTGACCAAACGTGATTTACAACCGCCGCCGTCATCATCCGAATCGATGCCTGTCACCCCGCGTAGTTTGAAACAGCATCCGTTTTTCGATTACCTGCTTAAGCATACAGATGGACAGATCGCGCGCGCGGTCGCGCAGGATTTGCTCGTGTGGGCAGAAACGACGGTTGATGATGTCAACTTCTCTGGGCAGAAAATACCGTCTATGCACGCCGAATTGTGGGTTGGCAGCGGCGGCGTTAAGTTATTCAGCATCAAGGTGGTGGGAGACATTCCCATGATTGAAGTGCCGTTTCAATACTTACGCAATACCGCACCGTTTGATATACGGACGGAACGGCTGGCAGTCATCGACAAGCTCAACAAATTGATGCCACCAAACGATCACTTCGCGTCCGACCGGGCGGATGGGCGTCCAAGCCTGCCGATTGCGCGCGTGCTGGCGACGCCGGAGAACTTGAGCATATTCAAGGCGATCATGAATGAGATGGTGCGAAATATCCGCGCAAATGCGCCTTAAATTGACAATCATCCGATTGAGAAGTGATCAAGGGTAAGGGCGACTCATCGAGTCGCCCAAGAGGCGAACCGACTACGCTGGCTTGTATCAGGATGAACACGACCAGCAAAATATAGGGCAGCATGAGCGCTGCACGCGAGAACATGACCATTTGCGCGGTGGTGCGTCCGCTTTCGGAGAAGCCAGTCAGCCGGAAATAGTGCTGCTGAATGAGCGCACCGATCGCATACGCGACGCCGAACACGATTGCATACGTCGAAACATCGGGCGTACGCAGCAGCGCGATCAACATGCCAGCATGACCGACAAATGGTCACTCAACTTGGTTTCATCCACCAGAATGACCCAGTGCGGACTGGCAAAGCGGTCACTCAGCCAGCCGATCCACCCTTGCGTCAACAATTCATCACTGATGCGCGGATTGCTCAAAAATCGACCTAAACGCTTGACCCAAGCGCTTGCTTGTCCGTGTGAGCGCGTCAAGGCATCCGCTACAGCCGCAAGTTGACAACTTTCTGCCTCCAGTACCCCGCAGCACCACCACGCTAACCCTCGTTTTTGCTATGCGTCCAGAAAAGTGAAGTGCTGTACCAGAACGATGAAATGTGCGTACAATGAAAAAGCCTTTGGTTTTTTGATAGGTTATGGTGACTTCATCTTAAACCAAAGGCTTCTTTATTAAAACTGTCCTGTCCTCTACCCTGAGGGCTGAGGGGCAGGGGGTGAGAGCTGAAAATGAGGGGCTTGTGTAAGCTGAGTTATAATCGCGCTTACCGCTTTTTCTGCTGCTCAATGATGTGATGTTCGCGGGTATGGGTCACCTTGGTCGCCAAAATGAACCCATACGCAAATACCGCCATCAGCATGATCACCGCGACTAGCACAATGATGATCAGTTGATCGACCGTCAGGATAATCGTCATGTCAACGCCCCCTAATCTTCTCTAATAACGCATCTATCGCAAGCAGAAGCGTGAGCGCTGATTCGATGCTGCTCGGCTGAGAGACCAACCAGACAACCGCAACGAAGAACACGACGACAACCAAGAGCAGTTGCAGCCGTTCAACCAGAATGTGCTTATGCTTCCACATTGCCCTCCCTTTCTTTCTCGAATGCAGCGTCTGAGAAAATAGGGGAGCTTAGAGATAGGGTATTGACAGGATTTCAAATATCAAATATAGTTTCCCTGATTTGCTATTCCGAATGCGAAAGTTTGGCGACTGCACGCATAATCGAATAGTCCTGCAATACCCAAGCCTAAAGCCCCCCAGCTTTAGGCGCTTTCATTTATGAAAGCGCCGGATGTTTATCACCCATAAAAACTTTACCCTGATTCTGATAGGCTGTCAAATCCTTCAAAGTGTCACAAAATTGCCGATCTTCTCTCGATCTATGCAACTGATCAGACACTTTCATGGAAAGTTAAACGAAGCTGTAGGTTTGTTAAAATTTGTGTGAAAAACTACGCAAATCAACTCATGCAATGTCTGTCAAAAAGTCGTTCACATACTGTATTGACAACGTGCAATTCTCGATTACGATAGCGGCTGTCAAATATGATATTCCATATTCGGAATCTCATTCGCGCTTTTTGTAGATTACCTATCGAAACGACAATCTCACTATGGTCAGACGACAACTGCTTAATGTAAACCTGAATTATCATTCCGCCGAAGATGCAGAAATCTATACCCTGAGCAATGCTGATTTAGCGATGTTTCTGGAAGGCGACCAGGCAAAAGCCAACCGTTGGCGCAGTAAAGGCATCATCCCCAATGCGCTTGTTGCGCCGACCGCCAGCAATGGTCGCTGGCGTTATAAAGAAACCGCAGCCCAATGGGTTGAACTTGGGATCAAATTCCGTTCGTGGACGGTCACTGAAGATCAACTGGCGGAAATGTTCAAGCATGTAATCACCACGCTTGATCCCGATACCGACGCAGCGTTCAAACTGTTGCAGGATGCTTTCAACAATGAAAGCTCGAAAGATTTTTCCACCTTTACAAAGACAGTTGAATCCAAGCTGATGGCGAAGCCGAAAACAGCCAAACCGATTGCCGCCGAAGCGGCTTCAGAGACGCCCGAACCCGTCAAGCCCAAGCGTGCGGTAAAACCGAAAGCCGCCAAAGTCGTCGAAGCGGAAGATGACAAGCCCGAAACGGACACCTAAACCTCATCCTGCACGTGGGCGCGTACCGCCCCTCTCCCCGTGTGGCTGCTGAGGAGAGGGGCAATCGTCGAGCAGTTTCGGCGCTCGTACCGTATTTGAGACGGGCGGTTAAGACTACCGCCGGAAATAGAACGTACTCGACCGTGATTCTTCGAGATAAATCTCGATCGGATTCAGGTCGTCGGTCAAGATCGTGCCATCGGTGATGTTGGGATCAAACCCGCCAATATCGTCCATCGTTGTCGCGGACGCGACGAAAATGATATTGCCGCCGCCTGTAAAACGCGCGTCCTCGAATGCACTGTCAATCGTCGTCGAAACTGCGCGAAACGAATTCGAGCGCGCGCCCGATACCGAGCCGATAAAGTTCATAATCAAGCGTCCGTCGGGTTTCAAAATGCGGCGCACCGCCTCGAAAAATTCGCGCGTCGTCAACTGCGCCGGCACCGACGCAGGTCCGTCAAACGCATCCACCAATACATAATCGAACTCACCATCCGGCGCTTGTTCGACATACGCGCGCCCGTCCTGGATCACGACCTCGCCCGCAATCGCCCCGAATAACTCATCCGAGACTTGCGCGACCACCGGATCGATTTCGACTTCGGTCACGTTTGCGCCGCGCGCTTCTAAAGCCCGTGCGATACTGTGCCCCGCACCGCCGATCATCAGGACGCGCGCGCCTTGCGGGCGGGTGACATAATTGAGCATCGCTTGCGCGTAGCCGAAACGCGGCTCGAACGTGTTGATATCCATCTCCGATTCATACGTCGGACCTAGATGAAAGCGAATAAAGTTTTGATTGTCGCTGTACACACGAATCGTCTGATAATAGCCTTCGCGCTGCGCGAGCAGTTCGGTATTGTCACTGCCTGTTTCCCAGCGCCAATCGGGGAGCGGGAAGAAGACCAAGCCCACGGCAGACGCGAGCAGTAACGGACGAAAGACGCCGCGCGCGAAATACGCCGCGAACAATGCCATGATGACTGCGAAGATTTTCAGCGTCGGTGATGAGCCAATGATTGGGATCAAAATGATCGCCGCCGCCAACGCGCCCAAGACCGCGCCAACATTGCTGATGGCGTACACACTACCGACGATGCGCGCAATCCGCTGATCCGCTTCGAGACCGACCAGAATGCGAATCGCTATTTGCGAATCCATGCCGAACAAAATCGACGGCAGCAAAAACGACACTAGCGCCATCGCGGTTACAGCGCTGACGTTGAGCGCGCCCAACTGCGCGGGCAGTTCCCAGATAATCCAGCTTGCAGATAAAATCAGGACTGCGTTGACGATCAAGACCACCGCCAGCGCGACTTTGGCATGGCGCGTAGGAATCCAACCGCCGATACTATAGCCAATCGACAAGCCGACCAGTGTGACCGAGATCATGATCGCCCATAAGATCGTCGTCGGTCCAAACATCGATGTGAACAGACGCGGCGCGATAATTTCGGTCGCCAGGCTGATAAACCCACTCACCAGCACGAAAAACAGCACGACATAGACTTCGCTGCGTTTGAGCGTGATCGCGCCGCCGCTGACACGCGGTTTATCGTCGGGGATCGCAGAAGATGCGGCACGGAAGGTGTTAAGCGTAAAAAGCAGGATGAACAGCCCGGCGAACAGCGTCAGGGTAATCGAGAACACCTGAAGTGAACTCGCCAGACCGACATACGGTATCAGATAGAACGCGGCGGCGAGCGCGCCCGTCACGCTGCCCAGCGTGCCAATCGCGTACACTGCGCCGACGATGCGACCGATGACTCGTGTAGAATACTGCATCGAAAGCAGTGTGATCGCCATCGGTGACAGCACCCCGAACAACGCCGATGGGATGAAGAATGCAAGCGCGCAAAACAACACGATACCGACGATGCCCAGATTACCCGCGCTCGGCGGGATCGACCAGATGAGCGCACTGACCGCTGCCAGATACACGCTGTTGATGACCAGCACGCTCGGCAGCACGACGCGCACACGCTTGAGTGGCACGCGCCCGCCGATGTAATAGCCGACGGACAAGCCGACCAGCGTGACGGCGATCATCACCGCCCACACGGTGGTCGATGAGCCGAAAATAGATGAAATCATGCGCGGTCCGATGATCTCGGTGGCGAGATTGGCGAACCCGCTTGCAAAGACCAGGATGAACAAAATCAGGGTAATCAGCAGCTTCCGCATTCGTGATCCGATAGGTATGATTCGAGTTAAAGACGGCACTATAGCCCAAAATGAAACGAACCTCAACGAAGGAATTAGAACTTCACGTCGATGGCGTCACGATTCCATTCACGTTGATTCACGGACAGCGCAAGACGATTGGTATTCAGGTCTATGCCGATGGGCGGGTGATCGTGCGCGCGCCGCAGCGACTTGCCTATCGCCAGATTGAACCGTTTTTGATCGAGCGCGCGGGGTGGATCGTGCGCAAACGACGCGAGCTGGCGGCACGCCTGCCAGTGCCAGCCCCGCCGCGACAATTCATCGACGGTGAACGCTTTCAACTGCTGGGGCGCGATTACATACTTGAAGTCATCGAACGTGCGCGACCGTGCGTAACAGTGCGGCGCGGCAGCCTGATCGTCGGCGTACGCGATATAATCGACGCCGCGCAAATCGAGCGCGCGATCCAGCGCTATATCCGCGCGCAAGCTGAACGCTTATTTACACGGCGCATGGCGTTGTGTTTTCGCCAGGTGGCGGGGTGGGGTGTGCCGTTTCCTGTGCTTAAATTACGGGCGATGAAATCGCGCTGGGGCAGTTGTTCCAGCAAAGGCGTGATCACACTCAATACGCGGCTGATGTATGTGCCGACCGTGCTGATCGATTACGTGATTCTGCACGAGTTGTGTCATTTACGCGAAATGAATCACAGTCCCCGTTATTACGCGCTGCTCAACAGCATTTGCCCCGATTGGAAACAGAATAAAAAGGCGCTGCGGTCTTTTGGCTTCGTCGAATGAGAGCATTAAGACGATGCCCCTAAATTCCTATGCATTGATCGGTGGAGTGTCGGTTATGCTAGAGACAGCATAAATTTTTAGAGGTCATTATGATGGCTCGTTATCGTTTCTTGATGGTTATGATGGTGTTAGCGACCGCGCTGACACTTGGCTTGAGCAGCATCGGCGCACAAGCCGGCTTACCGGGCGCGGTCACACTGGTGACGCCCGCCAATAATGTGTCGGTCAATTTAAGCCGCCCGATTTTCGCCTGGACGATTGCCAGCGGCGCGACCGACTATCGGCTGCAAATTTTTGACGCCAATTGGGTTCAACTGCGCTATCAAGTGTACACGCCGCTGCAAGCAGGCTGTGGGAATGGCAGATGTTCGGTAATTTCGCCGATAGGATTGACGAACGGGCAAAGTTACCGTTGGAAGGTCTACGCCAAGAATGCGACGGGGACAACACAAACGACCGCTCGCATGGTGACCATCGCTTTAGGGGACCCGAAAGCCGCCGAAATGCTCACGCTCGTCAATCAAGCACGCTGCGCAGCCGGGCGTGTGCCGCTCCGCCTTGAAACCAACCTGACTCATGCGGCACGCCTGCATAGCGCACGCATGGTGCTGCACAATTTCTTCGCTCATGATGACCCGTACAGTACGCTCGATCCGTTCGAGCGGATGCGTGGGCTTGGCTATAACTATACCTATGCCGGCGAAAATATCGCGGCGGGCAATTCAACCGTGTCCGCGACGTTCACGCAATGGTGGAATTCGACCGGACATCGCAACAATATGATGAACACGAATCATCGTGAAATGGGCTTGGGTTACTGGCAGGGCGGTGGTTACGGTCATTACTGGACGATGACATTAGGCACACGTTCTGGCGCAACAGTCGGCATATGTCCTTAAGTTGTACCCCCTCCCGCTTCCCCCATCTCACCTACACCTAAACACGCCGTCACGCCCATCGTAACGTTTCAGGATGGGCGTACAGTGAACTCAACTATCAGATGCAGCGCGGCGTATCCGTTACAGCACGCCGCCCTAGTTGAGGAGCATTCTCATGTTGAATTGGGCGATTTTGTTCTTGGTCATCGCGTTGGTGGCAGCGGTTCTCGGTTTCGGTGGCATTGCGGGTACGGCATCTGGCATCGCACAGTTACTGTTCGTGGTGTTCATCATTCTGTTCCTGGTCTCGCTGGTTTTCGGTCGCCGCATTCGGGTGTAATCCCCTTTTAATCAATTCCGCATCCCTCCGCTTGCGATTTCGGCGTGTCGAGCAATCACACACCGAGGTCGCTTTTTTTTGCATCCTTTTTGATCATTGATCATCGGCGGCGCTATAATGATCGATAAAATCGCAGCTTATCGTCATTCAAGGAGTCGCCATGCCCCGTCTTCAACACGCGATTGCGATTTATGCGCCGCCGGAGCGGGTGTTCAATATGGTCGCGGAATACCCCGAACGGATGCCCGACTGGTGGAGTGCATTCGAAATGCAGCAGCGCGTCACCCCGCCGCCAACCGTCATCGGTTCGGTCTCACGCTATGTCTATAATATGATGGGCGTCAAGATCAAAGGATACATGTCGATTGTCGAACTGACGCCGAATACGCATGTGCATATGCGGACGACAAGCGGGCTGGATGCGTCGTTTCAGTTCATCATCGATCCGTTCAACGATGAGGACGGCGTGCAGAGAACCACGTTCGCCATCCAGGTCGATTATGCGCTTCCCGGCGCGGTACTGGGCAAGTTTTTGAACCGCCAAACATTGGAACAAAAGAACGAGCGCGATTTACATCAGGCGTTGATCAACCTGAAGGCGCTCATCGAAACGCACGTTGCCGTGCTGCCGTGACCGACAATAAGTCCATTCGCGTCTGTTTAATCGCCAATCGCGGCGAAATCGCCGTCCGCGTTATCCGCGCGTGCCGTGAGCTGGATATTCGTGCCATCGCGGTCTACAGCGACGCCGACGCGACCGCGCGCCACGTTCGCCTTGCCGATCATGCTGTGCATATCGGTGCGTCGCCGCCGCGCGACAGTTACCTGAACATCCAGCGCTTGATCGACGCCGCATTAGCCACCGGGTGCGATGCGGTGCATCCTGGCTACGGCTTTCTATCGGAAAATGCAGCCTTCGCGTCCGCCGTCATCGACGCCGGACTGATCTGGGTGGGTCCGCCGCCGAGCGCGATTCAGGCGATGGGCGTCAAGACCGAAGCGCGCGCATTGATGGAGCGGGCGGGCATCCCGCTTGTGCGCGGGTATCAAGCGGAAGACGCCAGCGAGGACGACTGGATCAATGCAGCGGCGCATATCGGCTATCCGTTGATGGTCAAGGCGGCGGGCGGTGGCGGTGGCAAAGGCATTCGCATCGTGCGCGATCCGCGGGATTTAACGGAAGCGCTGGCAGCGGTACGCCGCGAGGCACAAAATGCGTTCGGAGATGCGCGGATTTTCTTAGAGCGTTATATCGAGCATGCACGCCACATCGAAATTCAGGTATTGGCAGATGCGCACGGCAATATCGTGCATTTATTCGAGCGCGAGTGCAGCGCGCAGCGCCGTCATCAAAAAGTCATCGAAGAATCGCCGTCACCGTACCTGACCGCGCACAACCGCGCACGTATGGGTGAGACGGCGGTCGAAGCGGCGCGCGCGGTCGGTTATATCAACGCGGGCACGGTCGAATTTATTGCGACGCCGGATGAACAATTTTATTTTCTGGAGATGAACACGCGCTTGCAGGTCGAACACCCGGTCACTGAAGCGGTGACCGGGCTCGATCTGGTCAAGCTGCAATTTCATATCGCGGCGGGCGGCGCGCTGCCATTTACACAAGCCGATCTGACTCAACGCGGACACGCCATCGAAGCGCGCTTGTACGCCGAAGACCCGACCGCCGATTTTGCGCCGTCGCCCGGCACGCTGACCACCTTCAATGTGCCAACGATGCCCGGTGTGCGCGTCGATTCTGGGGTGGAAAGCGGCGACAGCATCAGCGTGTATTACGACCCGATGATCGCTAAAATCATCGTCTTCGATTCGACACGCGCGGGCGCGATCCGGCGGCTGGAGTCGGCGCTGCGCGACACCGTGATCGTCGGTGCGACCACCAACCGCGATTTTTTGCGCGCGTTGATCAATCATCCGACGTTTGCGGCGGGCGAGGTCGATACCACGTTCATCGAGCGGCATCTCATCGAATTGATCCCACCCGAAAACCACCAACCCCTAGGGGCGGGCGCTGTGCCGTCCGCAGATGAGAGCGAAACACCGGATACGCAGGCACAAAGGCTCGAAGGCACAGGGGAAAATAGCTTTGTCGATCCATGGGCGCGGGCGGATGGGTATCGCATCGGTGAAGGTGTGCGTCAGGAAAGTGCGGCGGCAGCAATATCGTCTGTATCGACAAGCGAACGGCGCGCCACGCGCAAAACATCTGGCGGCTTAACCGCCACCATGCCGGGACAAGTCCAGTCGGTGCTGGTCAGCGCGGGCGACACCGTGACGCGCGGACAAGTGCTGGTGATATTGGAGGCGATGAAGATGGAGATCAAGGTCGCCGCACCCGCCGACGGCGTGGTCAAGCGCGTATGGGTGAGCGTGGGTGATGTCGTCGAACGCGGACAAGGATTAATCGAGATTGGAGATACCAGTGCATAAAACGAATATCAACGAGAAGTACGCCAAGTTCAGCGAGCAGTGGTCGCCACGTGTGATCGCGGAAGCGAATGGGCAGTATGTCAAGCTGGCGAAAGTCGAAGGTGAGTTTGTCTGGCACGCGCACGCCGACGAGGACGAAATTTTCATCGTGTACAAGGGCAAGCTCATGATCGACATGCACGATCAGGCTTGGATTTAAGCTACATCCATAAACGGCGGCAGATAAAAGCTGAGAAATGCGAGTCGCGCGTGAAACCATTTTGAATTTCGGTGGTTTGCAGTTTGAACATGAGGTCGATTTCCTGTACTTACTCGGCAAGTGGGATCAGAAGTTGCCCGAAAAAGTCGCAAAGCGACGGCGTGCCTACACGCGTTCAGCAGATAACAGCGTTTTGCTGCTCGCCGTGCGATACAGCGCATAAGACTCTTTATCCGCAAAGGCAAAAAAGACCGATTTTGACACGATCAACCGTTCGCCTTCAATATCTAACAGATAAGACGCGGTGCGATTATAAATTTTTACGGTATGGGTGACGGTTCCGCGCGTCACGATCAAGGATGACGCGCGGAGATCGGCGTTCAAGCGGATGGTATTTTGCGCGAGCAACCCCATAATCGCGGCGTTGACGAGCGTGAGCGCAACGCCAATGACGCTCAAAACGGCAGAATCAGGTTGCTGCCCTTGATAAATGAGCAGTGCAGCAATCAAGCCAATGATAATCAGCGCGACGACCGCGATGATTAAAGCGCGCTGCCATGCTGCACGCAGAAGATAAATCTGCGCGTCGCTCAAGCGTCCGTCGCGGTTGGCGCGCAAATCATCATCGGTAAAGCGCAGCGCTTCGGCGAGCGTGCCAATCGTCTTTAGTGATGCGGGTTGGGGGGGCATAGTATCGGTGGTCATGGGGTGTATTTAACCACAGAGATGACTGCGAACACAGAGGAAATCTCGGTGGTTACAGGTACAAAAATGGATATGAGGTCAATTTTGCGCCGCGAGACGACGATAAAAATCAAATAAAAAGGACGGGTCATAGACCCATCCTCGTCCAGCAATTTAAATCGTTGAAAAGGCGGGTCTATGACCCGCCCGTACCAATTACATCGCGCCGTCCATCGGGGGCAGCAATACTGCGTCGATGACGTGGATAATGCCGCCATTGCTCGCCGGAATATCGGTGGCAACAACATTCGCCGCATCGACCATCACGCCAGCATCGGTCGCGGTAATCGTGACAGCCGTACCCGGCAGCAACGTGGCGACGCGAGAGCCGCCTTCTACGCTGCCCACCGCGATGACGGTCGTCGCGCTGAAATGACCGGGAAGCACGTGGTATGCCAAGACCTGCGTCAACAGGGCGGTATCCGCCAACAGTTCTTCAGCCGTCAAGCCGAGGGCTTCGAGCGCCGCAGTGAACGCTGCATCGGTCGGCGCCAAAACGGTGAAAGGACCACCGCTGGTCAGGGTCGCCAACACGCTGGGATCAGCCGCTTGCACTGCCGCCAACAACACGGTGAATTCGGGTGCATCGGCAGCCGCCGCGGCAATCACGATGTCCACAATCGTGCCGGGCATTTCCATCACGGGTTCTTCAGTCGCTTCCATTTCGTCCATCGCCATTTCTTTGGCGGGGGGGAGCAGGACGCTGTCGATGACATGAACGATACCATTCGACGCGATCACATCCGGGGTAACGACGGTGGCTTCGTTGATGAGCACCGAGCCATCGACAACCGAGATCGCCAATGCGGTTTCATACGCGGCGGTGCCGAGTAGTGCGCCATCGAGCGCGACGATGGCTTCAGCATTGAAGACACCTGGAACGACATGGTATTGCAGAATGCGAGTCAGCGCGGCGGGATCCGCCAACACATCAGCCGCCGTCACACCCAGCGCTTCAAACGCCGCTGCGAACGCCGCATCGGTCGGGGCAAACACGGTCAAACCGCTTTCTGGGTTGCTGATCGCTTCCAGGATGGCGGGGTCAGCCGCTTGCACTGCTGCTAACAACACGGTGAATTCGGGGGTTTCCGCCGTTGTGCTGCCAACAACAATATCAGCGATGGTGCCCATGTCTTCTTGCGCTGCGACGCTGAAAGCTCCGAAGAGCGCCAGCACGACGACTGATAAAACGAGCATTGCTTTCTTCATGTGTTCAATCTCCAAGCAAAAGTAAAAATACAGGTGGTGTGTTACACCAACTTAAAACTTAGAAGGGTTGGCTAAGTGTGCAATGAGTAAAGCTGAAATTACACATGAACTCCACTTGAGTTCTGTATGAGCAGACGCGGGCTCATAAAGTCGGATATACAAATTGTCCTAATGGCGATTTGGAATAGGTGAAGCAACCCACAGGTACACAGAGCGCATCGAATAGAGTCAATTGTGTACTGTTATGATGGGTGATGGAGAGCAAAACGATGAAACGATTTTTCGTGTATGCCGTGCTGCTGGTGATAGGCGCGTTGGGGACGACCGTTTTGGTCACGTCCGCTATTGCACAAGAAACGACCGCGACGCCGACACCCGCGATGGAAATGACCGAAGCAGCAACCTCGGAAGCGACTGTAGAGACAACGGCAGAAGCCACATCAGAAGCCACAGAGACACCCGCTGCCGAAGCGACCGCAGAAGCAACAAGCAGCCAACCCGACGCAACCGCGACCCCGACTGCCGCAATGGTAGTGCCCGAAGCGACACGCGAACCCGCGATTGCCCTCGACCTTGAAACGATCACGGCTGACCCGACGTTGTTCGTGGGGCAATACGTGCAGTTGGAAGGCTTCGTCGAAAATCTGGTCAACGTGCGCGCGTTCGTATTGGGCGAAGCAGCCGCACTCGATAACGATCAAATTTTGATCATCAACAATTCGGGCGACGAGTTCGATATTCGCTTGTCAGAAGGCGCACGTTTTCTGGTTACAGGACGTGTGTATAACTCGTTCGCAGATGGCGGTTTGACGCAGTTGGTCGCAGCGGCGGCGGCGGCGGGCGATCTCGACCTGGCGACAGCAGAGGCGATGGTGCTGGAAAGTACACCGACGGCGGAAAACGCGCCAACATTAGTACCAGAAGCGACCGACGATACAGACTTCGAGTTTGAACGCATGGTCATTCCCTACAGCACCAGCCTGGCGGACATGGTCGTGCCGGAGGCGTATTTCAACTATATCATCGTCGAAATCACGTCGATCACTGACCTGCAATTTATGGAACTGGCGCAGTAAGAACCTCGCCCTCCCCAATCCCGCTCCTCAGCACGCCGCTAATCTCCTGATTATCTTGGCGGGCTGCGCTCAACCGCTCGGACGTCGTCCCGACGGTACTTTCCGCCGGCTGTGAAGTTTGTTTAAAACTCACCTTACGCAAGCCGCTCGTTTTTAGCCCTCACCCCCTGCCCCTCAGCTCCCTCAGGGCGAGGGGTGAAAAACTGTCGCGGTAGGGAAAATCCTTCTCCACGAGGGAGGAGGATTTAGGATGAGGGCAATCTGCGTAAGGTGAACTTACACGACATGCAAACCGCACAAAAAGTTCCCGTGCGTAGGTCATACGTGTGATGGTCGTCTGGTACGAACCGCTCAGTTGACGTTCACCCTACGGTCTCTTACCACATGGGCAAAACGCCCTATAATGTGAGCAGATGACATTCACACTTTTTACAGGAGGATCGGAATAATGTCGCGCAAATTTTTGCTGGTCGCGCTTCTCATCGCATTGATGAGCATCGCCATTGTCGCGCCGACGGCGGCGCAAAATGCTACGTGGTTCGCAGAATATTATAACAACACCACGTTAGCGGGCGCACCCGCGTTCACACGCAACGAATCGGGGATCGCGCTCAATTTCGGCACGGCTTCGCCCGGTGACGGTGTCAACGCCGATAATTTTTCGGCGCGTTTCGCCACCGATGTATCATTCACGCCCGGAACGTATCGCTTTTTCCTGTACGCAGACGATGTCGCACGCGTCACGTTCAATTTTAATACGGTCGTGATCGATACGATCACGTCGGGTCAGCTTTCGCAGACTGTGAGCGGTGATGTCACGGTTTCGGCGGCGGGCGTCTATCATCTTCAGATCGATTACATCGAACAAACAGGCTCGGCGTTCGTATACTTCCAATACGCGAACGCGGCGGGCAACCCACAGCCGAATTTTGGCGTGCCGACGGGCAACCCAATCGGCGCGGGCGTGCCGCTGACCTCGCCATGGACAGCACAATATTACACCAACACATCGCTGACAGGCGACCCGACGGCGATCCTTACCGTGCCGACGATTAATTTCAATTATGGGTCGGGGTCACCGCTCGCATCAGTGCCGTCGGATCAATGGTCGGCGCGTTATACCAGCGTGCAAAACCTGACGGGCGGCGCGTATACACTGCAAGTCAACGTCGATGACGGCGCACGTGTGTACGTCAACGGCGCACTAGTGATCAACCAGTACACCGGCGCGACGGCACAAACCTTCACAGCGGCGCTGAACTTGCCCGCCGGGTCGAACAATTTCCAGGTCGAATATGTCGAGTTTGCTGGCAATTCCAGCCTTGATTTCCAGTTGGTGCCGCCCGGTCAGCCCGCACAGCCACAAGCGATTTCGGGTCCGTCGGCAGTCGTAACGGCATATCGTCTGAACGTACGCAGCGCGCCGAACGCAACCGCAAGCGTGATCACACGTATCAATCGCAACGAAACCTACCCAGCAGTCGGTCGTAACACCGATTCATCGTGGATTTTGCTGCAAATCAGCGCGACGACTCAAGGTTGGGCGAGCGCACGCTTCTTGTCATTGTTCAACGCCACCTCGCTGCCCATCGTGACGACCACCGTCGGCGCGCCGACGGCAGTGCCAGCGACGAGCGCGGGCATTACGATCCTCGCCAGTCCGTACACGGTCAATATCCGGTCGGGTCCGGGGACGACCTTCAGCCGCATCGCGCGGATGCCCGCCGGACAAACAGCACGCTTGATCGGGCGTAACAGCCTGAACCAGTGGTGGCAGATCGATTTCAACGGGATCGTCGGTTGGGTGACCAGCGCGTATACCACCGTGCAGCCCGGCGACGCGAATATCAACGGTGTACCGGTTACGCAGTAACCCCTCCCACGCCTGAAGGCGGCAGCCGTGCCGCCCATCGCGCATGACAGCATCCTAACGCAAGGGCGGGTTTCAGACTCGCCCTTTTGCGTTTCCGCGCTATTGCGTTGTGTTGTTCGCGTTTTTGTCTCGTCGGGTCAATTCGGCGGGAGGGTCTGAATCGCGCGCCTACAGCGGTGTCAGCTTGACCTCATCGCATCCGCACAATTGTAAACTCTGTGTAAACTCGTGCGAATTGCACGACGTGTACAATTCCACTTGTTCCCGTATCTCGTTATAATGACGCGGGTTTTGCCCCGAAACCACATACCTGGGGAGGCTGCTGCCTTGATCGAAGTAAGACAACTAACAAAACAATATGGTGATTTCGCGGCGGTGAACGACGTCACGTTTGTCGCCAAGCCGGGTCAAGTGACCGGATTTTTAGGACCGAACGGCGCGGGCAAGACGACGACCATGCGGATGTTGACGGGCTATATGCCGCCGACATCCGGCACGGCAATCGTGGCGGGCTTCGATGTGTTCGATAAAAGCCTTGAAGTGCGCCGCAGAGTGGGGTATCTGCCCGAAAATGTCCCGTTGTATCGGGATATGACGACGCGCTCGTATTTGCAGTATGTCGGTGAAATTCGCGGCATACGCAATGTCCGTGTACGTGCGATGGAGGTGTTGGATCGGGTTGGATTGGCGACTCGTGCCAACAGCCGCATCCGCACGCTCTCGAAAGGGATGCGCCAGCGCGTAGGCTTGGCACAAGCCCTGCTGCACAACCCCGAAGTCCTGATCCTCGATGAGCCGACGATTGGACTTGACCCGTATCAAGTCCTGGAACTGCGCTCGCTCGTACGCGAATTAGGGCGCGATCATACACTTTTGTTCAGCACGCATATTCTGGGCGAAGCTGAGCAGGTGTGTGACCAGGTGATCATCATCAATCAAGGCACCATCCGTGCACAAGGCTCACCCGCCGCTTTACGCGCAGAAATGTCGCGCGGTGGACGTATTTTGATGCGTGTTGAAGGTGATTCACAGGCTGCCGCCACTGTGGTACGCGGACTTTCTGGGGTTGGCGATGCGACGGTCGATGTATTGATGGACGGTGGGATTGTCATCACGCCGAGCAACGCCGATATTGACCCGCGTGCAGAAATTGCCAATACGGTCATCACACGCGGTATCAAGCTGATCGAACTGCGTCCGCTTGCCGTCAATCTTGAAGAAATTTTCCTGGAATTAACACGTCAGGAAACCGCACAAGAAATTACTGAAGACGCGGCGACTATCATCGACGGAGAGGAAATTGCATCATGACCGATCAATCCGTTCATATCGAAACGCACGAAGCACTCAGCCGTGAAGTGCAGACGGGTGCTAGTTTCCCGTTCTGGGCGGTGTTCAAGCGTGAACTCGGCTTATATTTCCGGTCACCCATCGCCTACGCCATCGCGTTTGCGATAATGTTCTTTCTCGGCGTACTGATCAACGGCTATTTATCGCAGGGCAATCAGCAAGCGCCCGCCGATTCGACGTATGCGCCGCTTTTACTCGTCTTTTTGTTGTTCTTGATCGCGCCGCTTTTGACGATGCGCTTGCTTTCTGAAGAAGCACGCGAAGGTACGCTCGAAGTGTTGATGACGCTGCCCATGCACGAAAGTCAGTTCATCATCGGCAAATTTCTAGCGGCGTGGGCATATTTTACCGTGCTGCTGGCGCTGACGCTGGTCTATCATCTGATCATGCTGACGGTTGGCGTGCCAGATTTGGGTCAGGCATTTGGGGCGTATGTGGGCGCATGGCTGTATGGCGGCGCAGTGATCGCGGTATGTATGATCTGGACGGCTGTGACGGAAGACCAGATTGTCGCGGCATTTTTGAGCGCGGCGACCGTGCTTGTACTGTATCTGGCAGAGATCGCGGCGATTTTTATCAGTTCGCAAAATCCCCGACTGGCAGAATTCGTGCGCGAACTCGGCTTGCAAGCGCACTATAACGGTACACTTTCGGTCGGCATCGTGCGTGGACAAGACATTTTATATTTCATCCTCTTGATCGTCGGGGCGCTGTTCATCACCACGCGCATCGTCGAAACACGGCGCTGGCGCGCTTAAGGGAGTTGTAAACATGGCACAAAACCAAACACCGAACGTCCCTAACGCGCCGGACAATCAGGAACCATTGATCCCGCCGATTTATCTGGTCATCATCGGCATCGTGGGCTTAGCGCTGGCGCTGGTTGTTGCATTGACACAGCCCGAATTTGGCGTCGTGGGCTACGGCGGACTCGGACTCGGCTTGCTGTCGCTGATCGCGGCGTTCTTGCTCGCTCCTCAAGAAGCGATGGCATTGGTCACCGGGCGTACGGTACGCTTCGGCGGCTTAAGCATACTTGTCACGCTCATTTTGCTGACTGCGTTCGTGTTCCTGTATATCTTTGTGCGTAACGCCAATCTCGAAATCGACCTGACCGAGAGCGATCAATTCTCACTCACGCAGGAATCGCGCGACGCGATGACGCCATTTGGCATCGATCCGAGCATTCCGCGCGTCAAGATCATCGGCTTTTACAACGCGGCTTCTGGCGCACAGCGCGATCAGGCGGCGCTGTTGTTAGAAGACTACGCCGAAGCCAGCGGTGGCAAAATCACCGTTGAATACGCCGATGTGGATCGTCAAGCACCGCTGGCGACCCTGTACGGCATCACGCGCCCGACACAGTTGGTCGTCGTAGCAGACAACCCCGAAGCATCGGGGCAGGCTGTCGAAGCGGGCGCGATCGATGCGCTTGCGCCCGCCGCACCGCAGTTGATCCAAACCGACGAGACCGGGTTTACCCCCGACGTGAACAACGCCGAGATCATCAACAGTATCGACCAACAAACACTCACCAACGCGATTTTGAAGGTGGCGGCGCAAGGCAGCTTTGTCGCGTACTTCTTGCAGGTACAAGATAGTGAAGGCGACCAGATGACCTCGATTCGCAGCACCCTCGAAGGGCGCTACGACTGGACGGTCGAAGATGTATCGCTGCTCGATTTCGCGGGGACAACGCCCGCGTTCACGCTCAACGATCCGAACCGCGATGGTGAACTCATGGTCATCGCGGGTGGCACTCGTCCGCTGGCTGAACAAGAGCTGGCGCTTTTGCAGGATTACCTGAACAACGGCGGTGACCTGATCCTGTTCGCGGGCAACAATTTCAACGATCAAGGGATATCGCTGGCGACCGATGCCGCGCTCAATGATTATCTGGTAGCGAGTTTTGGCATTCGCATCAACAACGATGTGGTCATCGACCAAGTACAGGCGTTCCAATCGCCGTTGATACCGGGCGCGACCGATTTTGATACCACCAGCTACATCACCACCAACCAGATCGATACGGCGGCGTCGGCGGTGTTATTTGAAGTGCCACACAGCCTGACGGTATCGACCACGCCGCCGCCAAATGTGACGGTGACATCGCTGCTGCGTTCCAGCCCGACCAGTTTCGCGCGCACTGATTTTGCGGTGCTGCTGGCAGAAACCGAAATCGCGCGCCCTGCCGACGCGGTGCAGCAGCCCTACGTGCTGGCGGCATCCGCCGAAAATACCCAGACAGGCGCGAAAATCGTCGTTTATGGCAGTACATCGCCGGGTCTCGATACGTTCGCGCAGTTGAACGTACAAAACATCGAAGTCGCGTTCAACAGCATTGTGTGGGCGACCAACTTCGATAATTTCTTCCAACAAATCAGCATCGTCCAGCAGGAAGACCCGACCCAGACGCCGATTTTGCTCAGCGAGCAAGACCTGCGTAATTACAGTTTCATCACGCTTGGCTTGGTGCCGTTTGGTATTCTGGCGCTCGGCGCGCTGGTGTGGTGGGCGAACCGCGAACGACGCACAGCCGCGTAAATTGGATGATATCGGGTTGGGTGGCGGCAATCAGAAATCGCCGCCGCGCAAGCCGATAATATGTGTTGTAGGGGCGCAGCGCGCTGCGTCCATCGATCAATAAACAGCAGCATCGCGCATGATGAAGGGACGAACCTATGCGTTTGAACACAGGCACTATTGCTTTAATCCTCGTCGCGCTGGTCATCATCGGCGGGGTCATCCTGCTGGGGGGTCAGCCCGCTGACGCGCCGGGTGATCCGACGCCGACTTCCGCCGTTGTAAGCGGCTCGGTCTTTGTCGGTGCGGACGCCGCGAACGCGAGCAGCGTGACGCTGACCAACTATGAATCGGGCGAATACGTCACGTTCTCACGCGATGCGGGCGGCGCATGGACGATTGCTGGCACATATGCCAGCGACATCACCCCGCCGATTCAGGAGACCATCAGCACTGAACTCGCCACCGTACAGACGTTGTTGTATACCGATCGCTTCGATATGGATCAGTTATCTGGCTTTGGGCTGGATACACCGCGTTATACGCTGGTCGTCAATGCAGCGAACGGCACCCAATATATGCTGTATCTGGGTGATACCAACCCGTCTGGCAATCGCTATTACGCAGTCGCGCAAACCTTTGCCAGTGCGATGTCTACGGCTGAAATAACGCCGGAAGCGACGGCGGAAGTCACGCCGGAGTCGACGGCGGAAATGACCGCAGAAGCGACGGCTGAAATAACGGCGGAAGCGACGGCGGAAGTCACGCCGGAGTCGACGGCGGAAATGACCGCAGAAGCGACTGCCGAAGCCGCGCTTGACCCGTTGGGTGATGGCGCAGTCATGGACGCGCTGACGCTGGATCGGTTTATCGGTGCGGCGCCGACCTTGAGTGGGATGCAAGCGATCCTGTTGATCGAAACCAGCCTCGTCGATCGACTGCTTGGTTTAATCACCGCGCCGCCGTATGCGCCACCGCCGCCGCCGACCCTGTTCCCGACGCCGACGCCGAACCCGTTCAGCGAGGTCGATCAGACTGCGACTCAATCGGCATTGTTTGCCGCGACCGCGACCGCAGCGGCACAGGTGACGCCCGAAGTCACGGTTGAAATCACGATTGAAGCCACCGCAGAGGCGACTGCCGAAGCCACCCCGTAACAAAATCACGTTCGTAGGGGCGGGGCTAAGTACCCGTTCCTACGCTTTATTGCACTGATTTTTGCCACAATAGGTAAATCGTACACGAAGCGCAGCTTATGGGTAGTACGTTAGTCCTGAAAACGACCTGCTTCTCTCAAGTTTCGCATTTACAATCATGCTATCCCCAGTTGTCTAGGGAACTGAATGTTTTTGTCTATCGTCTTGTTTTATAGTCAGTGCGAATGGCGAGTCACATTACGCTAGAGTCGGGGATGAAATGCCGCGTTTGATCATGCGTCGGGGACCTACACCCGGTGCGATTTATCAACTGGACATCGACGAGATGACGATTGGGCGCGGGCGTAAAAACCAAATCGTCATTCATGATAATGAAGTCAGCCGCGAACACTGCCGTCTGGTGCGTTTGATGGAAGATTATGAAGTTCATGATCTCAATTCAAGCAACGGCACGTTCGTTAACGGTCTGCGTGTGATGAACAACTGGCTTTTACAGCCTGGTTCACTGGTAGAGCTGGGTGATTCGATCACACTCGAATATGAACGGGTGCCGGCGACCGCTACACAGGCGGTGGCACGCATGACGACACAAACCACGCCGTTGAATGGCGCGCGTGATGAAGAAGAAATGCTGCCCGCTGATGTGCGTTATTGCTTGATGATGACGATGGGTCCTACCATCGGGCGCGTGTATTATCTCAATACGCCGACGCACACCATTGGGCGCGAAAATGGCAACGACATCGTGATCCAGGACCCAGAGATCAGCCGTCATCATGTGCGGTTGCGTCTGGTCAACGGTGGCTATCTACTAGAAGAACTTGGATCGACCAACGGCACGTATATCAACGGCACTGTCTTGAACGAATCCTATGCGCTGATGCCCGATGATGTGGTGCGCTTAGGCACACAGGTTCAGCTTCAATACATGCTGCAAAGCACGTCCGCTCAATCGTTGATGACCGATCCGCCGAATAGCAAACGTTCGACGGGCGAATATGTGCGCGAAGAAACCGTGTTTCAGTCGTTCATCAGTCCGGTCGCGGCACAGCGGAAAATTTCGCGTCTGGGCACGGGGTTACAGCCAGGCAGCCTTGATAATCATATATTTATCGCCTATGCCCGCGACGAATGGGAAGGCGTGATCGCCAATTTGACGCTCAGCCTTCAGGACGCGGGGCTGGATGTGTGGGTCGATCAATACCTGGCACAAGGCAGCGACGACTGGCGCGCGGCGGTCGAACAGGCGCTGCTCGAATGCTGGGCGATGGTACTGGTCGTATCGCCGCAAGCATTAAAAGCGAACACCGTCAAAATGGAATATTTGCACTTCATCAACCGTGAAAAGCCGGTCATTCCGCTGGTGTATGAACCTGTCAAGGCGCTGCCTGCGGAACTGGCGCGGCTGCGTACGATTCAGTATGACCCAGCGAACCCGCGCCGTTCGTTTCATAAATTGATTTTCGAGATTATGCAGCTCCGGCATTAATGCAGGGCGGTGGGTGACGAATCGGTCGTCTGAGCATAACAATCTGTTACTTTCCGAAATTTTCGACGAAAATTTCTAAATTAAATACACGATTCCTCAACGTTGCGTTACACTGATACCAATATCAGTGTTAAGGACGTTAGGGTTCTATGGCGCAATACGTGGAACGCACGCGCGACGCACAGATTGCAAAATTAGCGGTGGCGCTGCATTACCAACACTTGGAACCAACGGCAGTCTTAGCGACCGCGCTTGAACGGATGGCGGACTCGGTGAGCGCGACTCAGGGCGCAGCCGCCAATCTTGACGATCATCATCACCCGCGCTATACGGCGCTGCTTGGTTATTTTCTCGAAGGTGACGATGACGAGTTCTGGCAGGCGATGAGTCGCGGTATCTTCGGATTTGTCATGCACGGGCGACGCGTGGTCATCGTGCGCAATATCAGCACCGACCCGCGCTGGTCGGGGATGCCCGGATTGTCGCTCGCGTCGGGTGGCTCGGCGATTGGCGTTCCGTTGATGTCACCGGAAGGCGATCAACTCTTGGGCGTGGTGATTCTGACACATCCGCAGATCGATTATTTCAGCGGTGGCACGGCGCGCATGTTGGAATCAATGGGTGCGGTGACGGGCGCGGCACTTTCGCACGCGCTGCAAATGACTGCTTTAAGCGAAAGTGAAAGCGCATTTCGTGAGTTGGCGGCGGTGGCAGACGCGGAACGGGTGCAGTTGGCGCACGATGAGGCGCTGCGGCGCGATTTATCCGCGATGATTTACCACGACTTACGCAACCCGGTACAAAATATCCAATCGAGTTTGAGCGGCTTGGCGCGTGTGCTGGCATCGCTTGAAAAGACCGTCGCACATGATCTGATCGATCTGGCAGCGCGCAGCACGCAACAAATGACGCGCATGATCAAAGCCTTGCTCGATCTCGAACGGCTGGAAGGCGGCAGGGCGATCATTCAGCGCAAGCCTTCCAATATTCTCGATTTGCTCAACGACGCCGTCGATCTTGTGCGCGCACTCATCCACGATGCCGAACAAACTGTAAAGATCGAGGTCGATTCCGAACTGCCACGCCTGCTCATCGACGCGGATATGATTCAGCGCGTGGTCGTCAATCTGGTCGAAAATGCTGCCAAGCACACACCGAGCGGTGGTCATATTCGTGTGAGCGCACATATGACCGAAGAGGGGTTGCGCATTGCTATCGGCGATACCGGGTCGGGGATACCGCCGGGATTGCGCGACCGCATCTTCGATAAATTTTTCCGCGTGCGCTATCAAAATGCGCCCGTCGGTTTTGGCTTAGGGCTGGCGTTCTGCCGCCTCGCGGTGGAAGCGCACGGTGGACATATCTGGGTGGAAAGCGAAGTCGATCACGGCTCGACATTCGCGTTCGTGCTGCCTGTCGAACTCAAAGATGCGCCGTCAGATTCGAAACGTGCGCCCGCGCTTACGGGTTAAGAACAAGATAGCTAACGTCAAGGCGCAAAGAAAACCCCTGAAGTCATGCGGTCCTGGCGCGTCTTCCATGCCGCATGTGTTCCTGTTAAGGCTTCCGGTTGAATCAATCTGCGATGCCGATTTTTTGGCGGATGTAGATGTCTTCTGTCACTGCACGCAGCATAAAATTTGACAGGTCATCGACTCCAATTTCCTGATAACCTTGTCCGGGCAACCGATCAATCGTCACCTTGTACGCATTGCGCGCAGGTCTATCAATGAGCGCGGGCGGGCAAACCGCGACCCAATCCAGTGCGCTTGATTGCAGAACCGCGAGTTGGCGGGCATGGTCGCGCGTGATTTCCACGAAGGGCGGTGGCACTATCGCGTAAAACAACCACCCGGATAACAAGCATACGACGCGCTTGATCTCGCTTGCGGCAAGTGCCTCGACGATGAGTGCCGTACCCATCGAAAGCGTGTTCGTCGCCTGCAAATCTGTGCCTGTTCCAAGCACGATCACGACCGCCTGTACGCCGTTCAGGGTGCGCTCAAGCGCATCAGCGTCGCTCAGTTCGCCCGCGATTACGGTCAGATTATCATGGGTGCTGACCAATTTTCGTGGGTTGCGGGTGAGCGCATTCACCGACCAACCCTGTTGTAAAGCAGACTCCAGCACCCGACTTCCAGTGCGACCTGTCGCGCCAAATAATGCGATATGCATGTGTTTAACCTTCTGTTACTGCACGTACCAGCCCAGGCACACCGGCATTTTTGGGAATATCGCCGATCGTTTTATAAATGTGACCGTCGCGCACATAATAAGTGAACCATTCGGGATTGAGCTTGACGGCTTTTTGCGTGGGCTGCACGACAGGAATTCCACGCACGAGACCTCGATAATCGATCACGCCTGTGTGTGTGCCCGTCAGGTTGACTTGAAATTTGACGTATTCCGGCGTTTCTTCGATGAAGTTCTCGTTGAACTTAAAATCGGGCAGGGCGCGTTTGCGTGCCTTGTGCATATCCAACGACTGCGCCTTGCCGACCTTGACAAACAGGCTAATTGGGAACGGAATGATTCCTTCAAGCCGATAATCATCCGCGATCAATGCGAGTGCGGTTTCCCAACTGCCGTTTTCGACCGCGCGCAGATGTTGAATGACGGTTTCTTTTGCAGACATGTTTCGATCCTTATTGTTGGTTAGCTAACAAATTTTGATGAACCTGTAAGAGCAGACGACGCAAAAGCAGTCGTTCTTCGAGCGTCATGCCCTGAGTCGTTTGTGCTTCGATATCGTGCCATACCCGTTGTAAATGCCCGCGAAGGTCGCGTCCTTGATCGGTCAAGTACACTCGCTGCACGCGCTGATCATGTTCATCACCGCGACGCACTATCAAGTGGGCTTGTTCTAACCGACGCAGCATATTCGTCATCGTCGCGCGCTGAATATGCATCCGTTCGGCTATCTCGGTTTGCGTTGCGCCTTCTTCCTGAAGCAGCGACACAAAAAACATTTCTTGCCCAATGTGCAGACCAATTTCGTTAAGCATCGTATCCGAAAGCGAACGGCGGATTTTGCATACTTCGGTCAAGAGAAAACTAATCGACTCTTGAACTGAAAACGCATCCATTGCATCCTCGATTTCTTATTTCATAACGCCAGGACTGAAAACAAGCATTTGTTATTCAGCTAACTAAATGATAAAGCAAAAACGCATCACGTCAATGCGGTGTTACGCGCCTAAAATACCGAGATGTAACTAAGGAGCAGCGTCGTCGTTTTTGGGTTTGCTTGCCATCAGCACCAGCCACTCGCCCGACTGTACCGTCTTGCTATCTTGATTGATGATTTTAACGCCAAGTGTGATCAAGCCGCCGCCTAAGCGCGGACTGGCTTTGGCTTTGGTTTTGACCAGGATTTCGACGTGCAGTGTGTCGCCAATGTAGACAGGCAGACTGAATTTCATTTCCAAGCCACGAAATGCCAGTACTGTCCGTTCCATAAAGCCGAGTTGATACGCCTGACCGACCGCATAGCTCACGCTCAACATACCGTGTGCAATGCGCTGCCCGAACGCCGTGTGCTTCATATACTCGGCGTCGGTGTGCATCGGGTTATAATCACCTGTCAGCCCGGCGAACGCGACAATATCGGCTTCGGTAATGGTACGTCCGCGCGTGATCAGCATCAAGCCTTCGTCGATGTCGTCGTGGTATAAGCCGTGCGGCGCGGCGGGAAGATAAGTCATTCAATACGCTCCTAATTATCGATTGTCTACAGCACACGCATTTGTGGATCGCGTTCATACGGCGGTGACAGTGTGCCGAACGATGCGCGATTGAGTCAGTATTGTGTAGCCTTTGCCTTTGGAACAAAATACTTGTCGGCACTTGGCAACTCTATAAGCTTCTATTCATCAACCCCTAAAAATGCGGCGTCTTGTAGCGTCACCCCGCGTGTGCTAAGATACTTAAAACATTCCTCATTGGTAAGCATCCCCACGCCTAAAGGCGGGGGCTTTTAGCCCTAATGCTTACCAGACTCAGCCCGCAAGGGCTACGTTAGCGGTAAATACATAGGCACTTCGGAATGCCTCACCAGTTCCGAACGCTGCGGTGAACGATTAAACAGAATGCTTGGGAGCAAACAGTGTCGTTCACACTAAACTACCGCACAACATTGTCGAGGTAAATTTTACCCCGCGCAAGCGGAGCAGGTTTGACCGTTTTCCATAGGTAATTAAAAAACGGTCTCCCTTCGGGGATACACCTATAAGAAAGGGCAAGGCGCTATCCCTCCCCATGCCTAAAGACAGGGGTATCTCGCGCCGATTTGATGAGGAAAGGATAACTTGGACGAGGACATTTTAACAAGCCTACTCTATGTTGGCTTGCTCATCGCTTTGCACGGCAGCGTGCAATTCGCGTATGCGACGCTAACCAACTGCCGTTGGACAGCGTTGAAGGAAAAAGACGACGCGGGGGAAAAAAGCGCGCGCCGTACCCTTAAACTGCTTGAAAACCTCCCTCAGCTTTATGTCACCACGCATATTCTATTGACAGCCTTACGTTTCGGAGTGGTAGCGATCAGTGTAATCGGTATTGCTCAGTCGATCATCGATGGCGCACCCGCTACAACATCGATGAGCCCGATCGCTGTGTATTTGCTCGTCCTGATTCCGACCGCGTTTGTGTTGTATATCGCAGGCGATTTGCTCCCTTCGACCTGGGGGCGGGCGGTCGCAGATGAACTCGCGCCGTCATCGACGACGATTATACAGTTCTTCGTGTGGGTGTTCAAACCCGTTGTGCTTGTCTTGATAGGTATTCAAACGCTGGCGTCACGCGTGAGCGGCGGCGAGGCGTTGGAGAAACACGTCACCGAAGAAGAAATCATCGCCATGGTCGATGTTGGGCAGCGCGGCGGCACGATTGAAAGCGACGAGAAAGACATGATCTACTCGGTGCTGCAATTCAACGAAATTTCGGTACGCGAGATTATGATTCCGCGCCCCGATGTGACCGCCGTCGAAATCGACGAGCCGATTCAAGCCGCGCTCAAGCTGATCGTGGATAGCGGACATTCGCGCATCCCGGTATACGACGACGAAATCGACGACGTAAAAGGCATGTTGTATGCCAAAGACCTGCTCAACGCGGTGTATCAGGGCGTGCTGGCACAGCGCAGCATCCGCGATTCGATGCGACCGGTACATTTCGTCCCAGAAAGTAAACGAGCGGACGACTTGTTCAAAGAGATGCAGGTCAATAACATTCATATCGCCGTTGTCGTCGATGAATATGGCAGCACGGCGGGCTTGGTGACGATTGAAGACCTGGTTGAAGAAATCGTCGGGGACATCAAAGACGAATACGACCAGGACGAGGATATCGAGCTGGTGCAGTTGACGCCGGATACCTTCTTAGTCGATGGTGCAATTCAGCTCGATAACCTGAACGAGCAGCTTGGCACATCACTTTCAACCGATGACAACGATACGCTTGGCGGATATATCTACAGCGAGACGGGTGAAGTCCCGAAAGTCGGGCAAACGGTCGAAGTTGACCGCTTGATCATGCGTATCGAAAAAGTCGATAACCGCCGTATTCGCAAAGTCTTGATCACGCGCAAAACGCCGCCGACGCCGAGCGAAATTGCGCAGCAAGACGCCGACGACGCGCGCGATGAAAAACTTGCCGTCCCGCGCGCAGGTAACGGTGGTGAGAGCGACAAACAAGTACGGACGGCATTTCGCCACTTAGGATAGCCCAACATGACCGCGCTCAACGAAACCCAAATCCATGACTTACTCGATAGTGCAATCACCGCGTCGGCGCACGCTTATATCCCGTATTCGCATTATCCCGTCGGCGCGGCGCTGTTGGGGTCGAATGGCATCGTCTATACCGGCTGCAATGTCGAAAACGCGGCGTATCCCGCGACGATTTGCGCCGAACGGGTCGCGCTCGTCAAGGCGATCAGCGACGGCGAGCGTAAATTCAGCGCGTTGGCGGTGGTGACGCATAATGGCGGGTGTCCGTGCGGGACATGCCGCCAGATGTTATACGAGTTCGCCCCCGAACTACGGGTGATCGCCACCGATATGGACAAGCGCGTGGTCTATGACGGGACGCTGAGCGGACTGCTGCCGCACGGTTTCGGTTCCGATTATCTGAATATCACGCCGTGAGCGCAAACCGTGCGCAGCGCACATTTCGTACCGCTGCTGTGATCATCAAACGGCGTGATTTTGGCGAGTCGGATCGGCTGTTGACGGTGCTGACGCCGCGCTTCGGCAAGATCGATGTGATCGCCAAAGGCGCGCGTAAACTGACCAGCCACACGACCGGGCATGTCGAACTGTTCACACGCTCCGAGATGCTGATTCATCGCGGGCGCGATTTGGGCATCCTCGCCCAGTGCGAAATGACCGAGCCGTATCAACTGCTGCGCGAAGATTTGACGCGCGGCGCATATGCCAATTACGCCGCTGAACTGCTCGACCGCTTTACTTTGACGGGCGACGAGGACGGCAGTGCGCTGTTCAAGTTGTTCGATTACACGCTGGCGCGGCTGTGCAACGACGATGATCCGCTCTTGGCGGTACGCTACTACGAAATACACCTGCTCGATCAGCTTGGGTATCGCCCACAGTTGAATATGTGCGCGAGCGGCGGCGAGTCGGTCAAGCCGCAAGACCAGTTTTTCAGCTATGCCGATGGCGGCGTCGTGTGTGTTGAACACGCCACGCAAGGATCGTCATCCGTGCCGATCACCGTCAACGCGCTTAAACTGCTGCGACATATCCAACGCAGCGATTTTACGGCGGTGCGGACGCTGCAAGTGCCGTCGCGCGTACACAGCGACGCGGATCGCGTCATGGTCGGGTATTTAACATTTTTACTCGAACGCCGCTTGCAAAGCATCGATTTTATCCAGCGGCTGCGGTATTTACCGTAATCGAACCCAATTCCAAATCCACCTATAACTCGATACTTGGATTACTGTTTCACCTTACCTATGCCCCCCGTTTTCAGCCCTCACCCCCTGCCCCTCGCCCTCAGGGAGAAGGATTTAGGATGAGGGCAAAAATAAGGTCTCGTGATTCACTGAGGATGACATGTTGTCCCATTTTTTAGCATGGCGAGTCGATAGCGCTTTAATCCTGCATGGTTCATCTGTGAAACTGCTATAATGCGCGGCGTTCCAGTAAAGATGAACCCGAAAATGGCGGAACCAATGCCTTTGGAAAACGGAAGCCCCACCGATCATAATCCGCCCGCCGCGCCCGAAACCCCGTCGTTCGATGTGACGGTGTTAGAAAGTGCGCTGCGTGCCGGTGAAGTGGTCACGCTCGATACGATCAAGACCGCGCTGCGACTGATATTTGACCCGACAGCGACGCCGATCAGCGATGAACCGCGCACATTGATCCTCAAGCGCGGCGTCGATTTGGCGTTGGAAACGCGCGATGCCGAAACTGCGCTCTTGCTCGCGCACGCGATGGACGCCGATCCCGCGCTCGATGATCAATTGTGGGGTTGGATGGTGCAGCGCATTGGCATCGAGCCGGACGCGGTCTATGCATTCGTGCGCGCGCGCTTGGCGTCAGAACTCAGCGAGCGCTGGCTGCCACGTTTACACGCCGCCGCCAATACCTCGCTGCAAGTAGCGACCGCTGACGGCGATTGGATGACTGTCCTCAATTGGCTCAAGCTGATCGGGCGTGAACCCGCCGCCTACGGCTTGAGCGAGACCTTTGCGCGCGGCGTAAGCATGGCACAGCCGCGTGCGCACAGCGAGCCTGACCTGGCGACCGCGCTGATCATGATCACCGCGAAACGCAATCAAGCCATGCTTGAAGCACTGCTGGACGATTCGGCGCTGCTCGATGCACTCCCCGATGACAATTTGCGCGCCGCCTTGATCGATCTTGAAGGCGAGGCAGTCGCGCTGCTTGGCGTGTATGGCGCCGATCTATTTCTGGTCGCGCTGGTGTTGGCAACGCGCCGACGCCACCCAGCAATGGTAACGCCAGCGGCGATTGAGCAAGTATGGACATTGATGCACGCCCCCGACGCTCAAACCACGAACGCGAATGTCGTGCATGTCGGCGGGGATTACGCGCCGACGATGTTGATCGATGCCTGGATCGATGACGGCGCGGACTGGCTGGCGACCGATACGCTGAGTACGCTTTTACGTTTATCGCTTTCCAACCGCGAAGATCACCGCTTTCATCGCTTGATCCACCGCCTCAAAGTGCGCGGTGATGTGGTCGTGATGGCGGGCGAGGCGTTGTTCCACGCGGGTCGCAGTGTCAACGATGTGCTGGCGCTGATCTCGCAGATGGTCGCCAACGGTGATATTCCCGCGCAGGGTGCGGTCGATCTGTTTGCGGCGCTGCTGCGCGCATGGGAATGGAACAAGACGACCGTTTTGATGATGGCGCAGTTGGCACGCGCGATTCAGTATCACCCCGAACTGACGGTTGAAGCGGATGTGTTGTGGCATATGGTCGAAATCGCCGCCGACGCCAAAGAAGATTTGATCGCGCGCGTCGCCGTGCGCCGTTTGAGCCTTGTGCTCGAAGCGCAAGAGGACGAGGCGCTGTTTGTAGAGCGCGTGGGAAGGCTGCACGCCAAAACCGCATGGAATTCGGGCGCGCGCACGTTGTTGATCAGTTGGTGGCGTGGTTTTGTGCGCGCTCAAAACGGCGGACGCTTAATTCGGTTGGAGAAGGCGTTGGACGGCAAAAAAGAACTTGAAGACCTGCGCGCGATTGCGACGACGGTGCTATCCGTGCGCCGCTTGATCGGCAAGCGCACGCTCGAACAATTCGCCGCTGCCGTCGGTGAAACGTTCGATATGCTGCAAGCTTTTTCCGCCGCGTTTGATCCTTCTGCCAAGCATGGCTCGCCCTTCGATGCGCTCACCGTACGCACCGAACTTGATGCGCGCGCCGACGAACTCAGCCCACACGCGCGCACGATTTTGGCAAATAACCTTAAAGAATTAGCGACGCTGGTCGCGACGCTGGGCGATAACCGCAGTAAGCCCGGCTTAGTGCGCCGCAACGACGATCTTGACCGCGCCTTGATGGGCGGCGAACAAGAACCGGGCAGCGCCGTCGATGTCCTGAAATGGCTGAGCGGTTATCTAAGCGGCGCGCAATCGGATAATGACGCGGCGGAGGTCTAAAACGAAAAGATTCAACGCAAAGACGCAAGAGAAATGGTCTTGCGTCTTTCTCCTTTTCTTTGCACCCGTGCGTTAGGTTTTTAGCGGTGCGGTAGTTTTTCCGCCGCGATGTCGCGCCATCGTAGATTGGTCTCGTCACGCGGTGATAAAATCGGCGGCGCTGTCACGTTCCATACCACGCCGAGATCGGGATCATCCCAGATCACGCCGTTTTCGTCGCTGCCACCGTCGTAATACTGGTTGACGTAGTAGATCATCGATGCGTCGGTCAGCGCGTAAAATCCATGCGCGACACCTTCGGGGATGAACACGCCGAGCGATGCCGACTCGCCCACATCGAGCGTCGCCGTTTGGCGATAGCTCGGTGATGATGGGCGCAAATCTGCCAGCCCAACGCGGATTGTGCCAGTAGGCACGTACCAATAATCGACCTGGCGCAAATGATAATGCAGCCCGCGTAACACGCCTGCTTTGCTCTCGCTGTGATTCGATTGCAACTGCGTAAAATCGGCGGACGGAAACCATTCACGCCGGAATGCCTCTCGAAAACGTCCCCGATCATCGCTGAACGCGCGAACCATGACGAGCATCACACCATTGATGAGCGGATGCGGTTGGATAAAATCAGTCATTTTGGATGACATCCTGTAGACGACTTGTAAAATACCGCGCATTCTACACGCAAAAAGCCTGAATCGCAGACAACGCACCGATTTTAGCGTTGTCTGCGCTTTTTGCGTCCCGTGCGGTTAAATGCATCTTGCTTTGCGCTTGCCGTTATTTTTCGTTCTATCATAGGACAATCGCAAGGTGGCGCTAGTCTTGCCGAAAATCGCGGCTTAAGCTATGCTACAACGGTGTTATAAAAGGGGATATTCCCCATCGGAATCTTTAGGAGGCGGCGATGATACAGGGAGGCGACAGCTTCCGTCTGGTCGTGCGGCGGGGTCCACAACCCAACCAGACTTACGAACTCAACAAAGATATCATCACGTTGGGGCGTGACATCACCAATGATATTGTGATTAATGACCCCGAAGTCAGCCGCCATCATATGCGAATTACGCGGACGCCCGGCGGAACCACCATCGAGGATTTAGGCTCGACCAACGGCACGTTTGTCAACGGGCAGCGCGTGCAAGGTGCGCGCGCGCTCCGCAACGGGGATATGGTTGGCTTAGGTGAAACGGTCACGCTCGGTTACGAGATGGCGGTACCACTCGGTGGGACGGTTCCTGCCCAGCCAAGCGGTATGAACCCCGTGCCACCGCTTTCGCCCAACGCACCGCCGCCTGCACCCATGCCGAACAATATTCCAGCAGGTGTGCAGCCGATGGGCGGCACGCCCGCAGCACCAAGCGCCCCCGCACAAAGTTATACCTATAATCCAAATCCACAGGGCGGTATCGGCGGCTATGGCTCTGCTGACCCCGCATCACCAAGCTATTCGCCGCCATCACCCGCTGGTTATGATGCCCAGCAGTTTGGTGGATCGCCCTATACCGCTGCCCCGTCGCCATCATCCGGCGCGCTGCCTGCAATGGGTGGCGATTATGACCCAGTGGCGATGCGCGACGAAACGCCGCGCAGCACCACCCGCTGGATCGTGATCGGCTGCGCCGGTTTGGGCTTGTTCTGCTGCTGCGCGACATCGCTTGGCTTGATTTTGGTCGATGCCAACTGCTTGTGGGATCGCATCCCGATAGTATGGCAAATTTTGCAGGCGTTCGGCGTCCGGCTGGCGTGCTAAAAACACGACACATTTGCAATTTATGCTACGTATGCTAAGATTTAATGACGTATCGGGTCAAGCGAGAGATGTTGTAACCTCTCGCTTATGTTTTGTAGGGGGCACTGATGATCTCCCCGTTTCCAGCGGCGTGGAATGATCAGCGTTACCGCGCGATCACCGAACATCAAACGGAACTGATTTGTTGTTATCTGCCCGATAGTACAGTGACATACGTCAATGATGCGTATTGTCAGTTTTTTGGGTTGACGCTCGATCAACTGGTTGGGCGGCGTTTTATCGATCTGTTTCTTCCCAATCGCCACGATGAAATTTTGTTGCATATTCATTGGCAGGTCATTCATAAAACCCCGCGCATCGAAATTCAAACGGTGCGTAAGCCAGACGGCAATTATGCGTGTGTCGAATGGATCGACCAGGCGCTGACCGACAACGACGGCGTCGTCATCGAACTGTTGGCGGTCGGTCATGATGCGACCGCGCGCTTACGATCAGAAGAAGTGCAGCATCAACTGGCAATCGTGCGGACAGAACTGGCGCGCGAACGTGAGTTGAGTGAACTCCGCGCAAATTTTTTGCGTATGGTCACGCATGAACTGCGCACACCGCTCTCGATCATCAACATGGCGTTCGAGATGATCAGTAAATATGGCACAAGGCTGTCTGAATCAGAACAAGTTGAACGATTAGGGGTAGCGCAAGCCCAAGTCAAGCGGATGACGACGCTGTTGGAAGATATGACGATCGCGCTGCGTACACAGATGACCCATGTTCCATTGACCCCAATCGCGCTGGATTTATCGGTGCTGGTCAAAAGCATTGTCACCGAACTGCACCTCACGCTCGGTAAATATCACGAATTCATCATCGACTCCACGCCCGAAATGACCAACGTTGTCGTTGATAATCTGCTCATGCACCGCATATTGATTAACCTGCTCACGAATGCGATCAAATACTCACCACATAACACCATGATCGGGATCACAGCATGGCGTATGCACGACGATGTTTGTATCACCGTGCGCGACCATGGCATTGGCATCCCCGAAGACGATCTGCGTCATTTATTCGAGCCATTTTATCGCGGCGGCAACGTCGGATCAGTCATGGGCACAGGCGTCGGCTTGAGTCTGGTGCGCGACTGCGTGATCGCGCACAACGGCGTCATCAATGTAGAAAGTCAAATCGGCGTCGGCACCGCTTTCACGATCACGCTGCCGCAGCCCACATCCACGCAGGATGAGCTGCCGAACGGTACGCAGGTCTTGCTCGATTGGGCAGCATCACAACGCTAACGCCGCGTCATCGCGTAAAAACACCGGAATATAATCCAACGGCGCGGGGACAGTGACGGTTTGCCCGCCCTCGTACATCTCGCGCGTATAGGCGTCGCGCCATATCGCGCCGCGCGGCAAATACACTGTGCGTTCGCGCGCGCCCGGTTCAAAGATGCTGGCGATGAGCAGATCGTGCCCGCACATGAAATCGAACGACTCGGTATACGTGCGCTCGTCGTGCGGAAATTCGTATACAAGCGGACGCAAAAGCAGTCCGCCCTCTTTCATTGTTCGGGTGAAATATGGGATCAAGCGATAGCGCCGCTTGATCGCCGCGCGCACGTGCGGCAGCACGTCCGGGTACATCCACGGCTCGTTAACCGAGCCATCAGCGTGCCACGAATGAATACAAAAGCGCGGGTGAAACACCCCGTTTTGCACCCAACGTAAAAACAGTTCGGGGTCGGGCGCGTCGCCATAAAAGCCGCCAATGTCGTGTCCGGTGTTTGGCATCCCCGAAATACTCAGGCTCAACCCCATCGGGATATTCCACTTGAGCGTGTGCCACGACGTGCTGTTATCGCCGCTCCATGTCCCGGCGTAGCGCTGAATACCGAATCCGCCCGACCGCGTGATCACATATGGGACGCGATCTGGGTAGAACTCTTTCAACGCCTCATGCGATGCGCGCGCCATCAACAGCGTTTGAATCGGGCGCATTTGACCCAAATTGATCGGATCGCCAAACCCGTCGCAGATCGCAGAATCGTCCGGCAGTTGAAATTCGTTGTTGTCGTTCCAGATCGCATCGACGCCATAGGCGAGCAGCGTCGCTTTGATCTTGGTTTTCCACCACTCGTATGTGCGTGGGTTGGTAAAGTCGAGCAGCGACCCGTCTTCGGTCGTCCCCGCGCCGCCGCTCCAGAACTGGGCGCGGGCGGGCGCATGGTCGTGCGCCTGTAGCGACAGCCCTGTCGGTTGAATATCAACCTCACCGCCCAACCCGGTGACGAGAGGGGGCGCAGATGAGGCTTTAATAAATCCACCGAACGCCGCGACTTCATCGTAGAACGGATGGGTGGCGAGCAAATGCGGCTTGACGTTAGCGGCGACTCGAATGCCGTGATCGTGGAAATAGTCGATCATCGCTTTGGGATCAGGGATTTTCGCGCGATTCCAGGTAAAGACGTAGCGCCTGCCGTCGTCGCCCGTCGTGTAACCCGACGATAAATGAAACAAATCGCACGGAATATCGTGCTGCTTGCATAAATCCGCGAACTTTTTCAGTTGTTCTTGCGCGTCCGGCGCTTCGGTATAACTCATGGTTGAACCGAGATAACCGAATGCCCAATCGGGAATATCGGCACTATGTCCGGTCATTCCCATGTCAGTATTATGCGGATCGTAAAGATGCTTGTGACCACGATGAGCGGAGTCTGATTCGTCTATAACAGCAGTCGGCATATACAGATAGTAATCAATATCGCCATCTTCGGCGCGCCAGTATCGGTAGCGCGCGCGCTTGGTGTAATCGATCTCTTTGCCTAAATCGAACGTGGTCTCGCTAAAGTTGTCATACACCATGCTGTACATCAGGTTCATTTTGGGGATGAACGTGGTATAAACCGGAAAATGTTTGTAAAGCGGATCGCTCGTTTCGGCGTTGTAGCCCAACGCATCGCGCGGCGACATGCGAATTCGCATTCCGGCTTTATCGAGCGGACCCGCGACTTCGCCAAAGCCGTAATAATGCTCGTTGGGGCGGTGCAGCATATGATGACTAACGGAGCGTCCATCGGCGTCATACGTATACGCACCGACTGGAATATCGGCGGCGAACACGCGGTCTTCGCTATCGTACCAGGTGAGCGCCGCGTTCCGTAAATCGATATGCAAACTCCAGATGGGCGCAGTCGTTGCTTCATCAATATGAATCAGCTTGACAATATCCGGTTTTATATCAATAGTGAACTTTGATCCTAAACGTTCCCAATCCCATCGAAATCCCAAAAATAATCCTAGTTGACGCGAATAACCTGTAGGCTTCAAATCGTAATCAAGTGAAAACCAAGTATGGTTTCGTGCTTCACCATCGGGATACATGACGACTTGCACAAGCGTATGATAATAGATATAAACGCCGAAGCATTCCCCATGCGTACCTCGAAATACAAGTTTGGGATGAAAATGTAGGTCAAGGTCGCTGGCTTCGGGATCGAACGTCAACGGCGCGGGGTCTATAAGTCGCATACAGTCTCCATGAACGCGGGTTCGACACTTATGAATAAATTGTCAAGTGTACCAGCGCGTACTTGATTTTGGCGCACTACTCAGAGGATAATCAAGGGATGCATTGATAAATAGAGTTACCACCATAATAGTATCGTCGTGCGCGCGCGCGGCGAGGATTTTTTGGAGCAAACTTGTGTCGGATTCCAGCCTTCCGCCTCCCGGTTCTGCCGACGGTGGCGCAGACGACGGCAAGAACCGTCCGAACGCCTTCGATGATTTCGTCAATAAAGACCTCGATCTCTCCAGTCTGGATGATGGCGACGCGGATAAAAACGAACGGCGTCCCGGCGAGCCGACCGATAAATCATTTTTGCGTCCGCTCAACCCATTTCCGTTTCCCACGCCAAAACAATCCGATGAATCGCCCTACGGCAATTTGCCCGGTGGACGTACCAATTTACCGACGGATGGCGATGATGATGATCCACCGCCGCGTTTTGTCGGACGTTTGTTTGGCGCGCCGATGCCGCAAACGCCCGCTGTCCCGCGCTTGCCCGCGCCATCTTTAGAAGACCCGCGCTGGGTACGCGGCGTATACCGCGTGCAGCGTGATTTGCGCGTGTACAAAAATCCGTCACGTCACGCCATCAAGATTTACACGATGGCGGATGCCAGCCGCAAAATCGATAAATCGCTGCGTTTCATCCCGAATATGATGCCGGGATGGTCGGCGGTGCATTTATACGGCGAAGTGCCGATTGTTGGGTTCGTCGATACCAGCGAAGTGCATCTGGTCGCGCGGCGTGGCTTGCGTGATGTGTGGGAAGATATCGCGCTGGTCGCATGTCTGCTGCTGCTGGCGCTGGCGTTGATCGCCAACCTCGATCAACTGCCGTTCTTCAACGGTGGCGATAACCAGCGCATCACCGAACTTGAACAGACGATCAGCGAGCAGCAAACGCAAATTGATGATCTGCAATCGACCATCGAGGCGATGCGTGATACCATGCGCGACGGCGCTGCTACTGGCGCGGAAGAAATACAGGCACGGTAAAACCAAAAGAGTCAACACCTTTCGTTTCTAAACTGTAGTTGCCTATCGGCGCAAAAAAAGGCAGGTCTAAGACCTGCCCCTACAAAACGTGATATAGACATGACGGGCGACCCAACAGACGTCGCCCTTTGCGTATCGTTAGTCGTTATCGGTGATGTTGACGGTGACGAAATTCGGCTGCACGCCCAAATTCCATGCGCTGGCAGGATTGCTGCTGCTGACCGAGAACATCACGACTCCGGTATACATGGTGCCTTCATCAATGGCGTCATTGATGATTTGAATATTGAAAGACTTGCCAATGTTCCAGTTGGTGCCATCGAACAGACGTGTCAGCGTAATCGGTGTCGTTTGACCATCGATGACCATCGCCGTGACGGTGATTTGTTCACCGATGGGCGGCTGGCTGATCAGACGGACAATCGGCATCACGATCGCGCCTTCGACTCCGGCGACAGGGTTGTTCTGGAACGAAATCCCGCGCGGTGCTGACGTATTGGTGCGCGTCGGGGTGTTCGTGCTGGTTGGCGTCACCGTAAGGGTGGCAGTGTTGGTCGGCGTGTTGGTTAACGACGGCGTGATTGTCGGCGTGCTGGTCGGCGTTTCCGTCGGCGTACTCGTCGGCGTTTCCGTCGGCATACTCGTCGCTGTATTGGTGACGGTCGGCGTCAGCGTGACGGTCGGCGTGTTCGTCACGGTTGCTGTACGCGTCGCGGTACGAGTCGCGGTGCGCGTTGGCGTCGCGGTTGGCGCGTCGTTATCGCGGATGCTGACGTTGATGTCTTCACATTCACGGGCGTGGTTGAAACCGCTCGACAGAATATTACTTTTGCTCTCATGTTCGAGCAGCGTGAAATGTGGATCTGTTTCGAGCAGCGCGTCATTAATCACCGTGACGGTAAAGTTCTTGCCCGTGTTCCAATTGGTAGTCGAGAAGATGCGTGATGATGGGCTGACATTGATTTGTGCTGGGTTAAACAACGCGAACACCGTCACCGATTCGCCAGCAGCGGGCGATTGGCTTAAGCGCACGTTGTAAATGACTGCGAACCCAATATTCGCCTCATCTAAGGCGATGGTCTGGCGGCTGACGCGGATGCAGAACACATTGCCGGGTGGCTGCGTGTTCGTCGCGGTACGTGTGGCGGTACGCGTCGCTGTGTTCGTTGGCGTGCTCGTAGCCGTGATTGTCGCCGTGCCCGACGGCGTGCTGGTCATCGTCGATGTCGCCGTCGGCGTATTCGTGTTCGTGCTCGTCGCCGTGCCCGACGGCGTGCTGGTCATCGTCGATGTCTCTGTCGGTGTATTCGTGTTCGTAGCCGTGTTCGTTGGGGTTACAGGAGCGCTCAAATCGATGTCGATGACCACCGGGTCATGATCCGACGTGCGGTACGGGTCAACACTGAACATGGTCACGTCTTGATTGGTAGCGGTGATGCTGGTCACGCCCTTGTTATCGTCGTTGTAATCGATAAACGACGGTTCGTCGGCGTTGATGTGCCATTCGGCAATATCGGTCACTTGCGTATCCATGCTGGCATTGGCAAGCGCGTAATCGAGATAACCGAGCTGACCATCGAACAGGTACGAATAGCCGTTGACCAAGCCAAGACGCGACTCGACCAAATCGATATAACCCGCCGTTTCGAGGGTCGTGATCGGGTTTTCTTGCGCGTAGGCGTTCAAGTCACCGATGATCAACACGTCGGTTTCAGCGCTTGCTGGGACGACGACAGTGTTAATCCATAGGTTGAGACGAGTCGCCTGTGCCGTCCGCGCGGCGTTGAACGCGCCTTGACCATCACCTTGATCGAGGTCGGCACCACTTGCGCCTGTGCTGCTCTTGCTCTTGAAATGATTGACAACCGTCAAGAAACGCTCGCTCGAGGCGGTTTCTTGCCACAAAGTGGCAATCGGCGGGCGATTATGCACGGAGTCAGTGTCGATGAAAGTACTTACCGGCGTAACAGCACCCAAACGGTACACGTAAGCGACAGTGATTGCATCCGTGCCGACCACGCCATTGTTGATGTAGTCGAACGTGCCGCAGGTCGAATTCATGCCGAGTACGCCGAGTGACGCATTCCCATTGAGAAGTGTGTTAATCGCGCCGGTCGCGCCCATGCCGTCATTTTCGATCTCGATCAAGCCAAAGATGTCGCCATCGAGACCGCACAACGCCGTGATCAGCTTGTTGTGCTGGCGGACAAATTCAGCCGCCGTGTTTGCGCCGCGCGCGGTCGGGAAACCGCCGCCTGTGCCATCACCGTTGAAGTAGTTCAGTACGTTGTAGCTGACCACGCGAATTTCGTTCGCCGTCGTCGGGGCGAAGGTCGCCGCCGGACGTGCTTCGAGCGTGAACGTCGGAATATCGAGGTCGGCGTCGTTATCGGCGTTGATGGGGTGCAGGCGGAAATTGCTGAAGCCAAAGCCCAGCACACCGATCAAATTAGTCGTCGTGCTGCCTTGACGCAGCGTATTGCTCGCACTCAACCCCGGCGGCGGGTACAACGGGTCGAAGTAGAGCGAATCGTTGGTGTCGTTATCCCACGGGTTGCCGTCGGCGCTGCCACTTTCGACGCTCAGCGCGCCATCATCGAGGATGATGCGGCGGTTCGCCAGCGCGGTCAGGTAAGCGCTGTAACCGGATACGCTCGGCACGTTGTTGTGCGTGTACTGATATTCGTTCTGCGTCGTCAGCGTGATTTCGCCTGTGCTGCCCAAACGGAACAGTTCGCCCACGACCAGCGTGTCGGTGAAGCGTACCAACATGCTTTCGTAGTTTTCGTAGACTGCGATGCTGGTCACAGGCAGATCGATGTCGGTCGCGGTGATGCTGCCCGTGCCGGGACACACGATCAAGCTGGTCGCGTTCAAGCGCGTCTGACCGAAGCCTTCGGCAAGCGCACCCTCCACGCGCACGATGTCACCATATTCGACATCGGCGAGGTTCGGGAACGGGTCGTAAATCCAAATTGCATCCGACGTGAGCGGGTTGCCGTCGCCCGTCGCGTCTTGGATGTAGAAGCCGTTGGTATCGCCATAGGCGAAGCTGTCGCCTTCCTGGAAGTCCGCCGTGACCACACCTTGCAGCGTGTACGTGCTGCCAAGCGTGCGGCTCAAGCCATTTTCCTGTACATTGTAAATCGCCGTGAACGGGCTGGCGCAAATCGCGGTGACATCTTGCGTTGCAGTCGCGGTGGCAGTCGCCGTCGCCGTCGCTTGATCCGTCACCGTGCCGGTGCTGGTCGCGGTCGCCGTTGCGGTGTTGGTCGCGGTCGCGGTTGCGCCGCCGCCGCAGTTGTTCGCCGCGCCCGCCGATGGATTACCCTGAACATAGGTGGATGTGTTGCGTGCGCCGCCTGTGCCATTCGGGCAGCGCCCGATGGACTGATTGATGGTTTGACCCGATGCTTCGCCTTCATCGATTTGCGGCTGACTGGCGTTGAGCAAGGCGAGTAGTCCTGCATCATCGGCGTCGTTGGTATCGTACACGAGTGCATCGAGCAAATTCGCGCCAGCAGATACGGGTGTGTTATTTGGGAACAAGGCAGCGCTGCTCGCATAAAGCGCGACCGCATCTTGTCCGTTTTGCAGCCCATTGTCCGCGAACAAAATGTTGTTCGCGCCAACCGTGCCGATGATCGCGGTGTTGCCCGCGACGAAATAGCCGCTCGCGTTGGTCGATTTACCCATCAAATCGAGTGTTGTATACGACAGATCGCTGCTGCCATTGAAGAATACCAATACCAGCCCATTGAGCGAGGTATTGCCGACGCCACCGTCGTACAACTCGACAAATTCGAGTACATCCGTACTCGGCGTATCCGCGTCGCTTTCGTTGATGATGACATTGGTCGCTGGCGGTAGGGTGGCGGTTGCCGTGTTGGTGGCGGTGACAGTTGCCGTGTTGGTGGCGGTCGCGGTGGCAGTCGCGGTCGCGGCAACGGGTTCGTTGAAGGTGATTACATCGCTGCGGAACTTGCGATGTGCGACGATATCGAGGTCGCCCGACGCTTCACCATCGTTGTAATAGATTTGATCACCGTTATCGCTGATGATTTGGATCGTGCCGGAAGCCGCGAACGGATCGACACCTTCAATGATCAAGCCTTCGGGGTTGAGCAGGACTTGACTTACGTCGCCATCATCGATGTCGGCGTTGAGCAGTTCCGGCGCATCCGCCGGAAGTCCTGTCCAGCGATACAGCGAAAACACATCGTTGGAAGGTGAACCCGCGATGATGATACAGCCGACTCCATTGCATTCAATCTCGCGGATGCCACGGTCGCCCAAGTCGAAGAAGATCGGCGCGCCAAATGCAGGGATGAGCGAGCCTGCTGTGCCGCCGGTCGTGTTCAGGCTGTTGGTCAATGTCGTGGCGTTCAGCGGAACAATGATCGACTGATTACGCGTGGTCGTGTTGTACAAAGGCGCGCGGAAAGCCAAGTAAATGTTTCCTGTGCCAACCGCTGTCGATACGCCTTCAAGGTTGAAGCCATTTTCTTGGTCGGGGATCACCCCGTTGGCAGCGCTGGCGGCGAAGCCGAGCGCGTTTGCGCCCAAGCCGTGACCGTTCGCAGCATCCCACGCGATCAAGTCATCTTCAAGGAAATTGTAGTGACCTAAATAGCTGACTGTGGTTACAGAACCGCTACCACCAATAATCGTGGCGAAAATGCGCTCACGATTAGGGCGGTCGCTGCCGCCAGACGAATTGCCGTGCGAACCGAAAAACAGCGCGGTAGGACCCAGATAGACGCTGGCTTCGATGTCCACTTCGCGCGGCACACCGCCCGAAAGATCGGTCAAGCCCAAGCTGCTGGTGAAATCGAACGATGCAATCGGCGCACCCGACGCGGTGCGCGAATAGAGGCGCAGCGCTTGGTCTTCGTCGTCGGCAACGATCATGTAACCGTCTTCAACATCGAACGCGGTCGATGCTTCGGCGGCGAAGGTGTGATAAAGGTCATTCGCATAGGTCGCATCTTCAATCGATGCGGCGTAGACGAAAATTTCGTTGGTGATGTTGCTATCGCCATCCGTGACCGAAATCGTCACGTTGGAATAGCCGACCGTGCCAGCAGGCGCGCCCAAATCGAGCCGCCATGTGCCGACGCCGGTATCGACAACCGCCGCGCTCGCCAAAACCGACGGGCTGCCATTGACGACATTCACGGTCAGCGAGTCTGCCGGGGTCACATCATCGCTGACGCTGAAATTGAAACCGCTGCCGACGCCGCTAAAGCTCGGCTGCGTGGTGTCGTTGATTACGCCCGATGCGCCTTCCGCCAACCCGGTGATGATCGGGACGTTGGCAGGGAAGTTGGTCGAACCAATATGATCAAGCGCATCGCCCGCGAAGCTGGCGGGGTACACACTTGTCGCGCTCATCGTATAAGGCGGTAAGTCGCTCGGACCTTGTACGTCGCCCGATACCCAGTCCGCGAGCGCGGAACCTGTGGTATCCGCCGAGCGACCAAAATAATCGACCGTCGCAGTCACAGCTTGAATGAATGAAGCGCTGGTCTGGCTGGTTGCGTTTTCGCGGAACAGCGTCGGCGCGTAGGTGCAATCGTTGGCGGTGTTATCCTGTACGGCGATGCCATCGAGGATCGACCAATTTGTGAAGATTGCGCCATCACCGATGCCGTTATTATCGCTGTCGATGTCGTCGGTCAGCGTCGGCGCGGTGCTGGTGTCGATCAGCAGGTAAGACGCCGTCGCATTTTCGATATCGGAAATACCACTATCGGCGCTGAAGCCGTTGCCCGCCGTAAATCCGGTCAACAGCGTCGCACTGGGGTTTACCGTGAATGGACTGCTCGCTTGTGTATATACGAGATAGCCATTGCTGCCCAATGTGCGCCCGCCGAGGCTGAAGATCGTCTGGATGTCGCCACAGGCTGCACCGCTGTTGTCGCCTTCGATGCCGACAAGATAATAACCCGTTGGGATGACCGTGTTGGATACGCCGCGAAATTCGACGTATTCCTTCGGTGTATCTGTGCCGGGTGGATTGAACAGAATTTCGTTGATGTAAAGCGAGAAGACGCTGCCTGCATCGACCGGTGCTGGTACGACGACCGCAAGCGCGATCAACACACCAAGCAGCAAGGCGACAAGCCGCCACGAACGCAGAGACGTTCTGTGCATGAACTGACTCCTACTGATCACGGAACAAGAGATGAAATTGTGAAGTTGCTGGATTGTTTTGAAGGGAGTCAAACAGACTCCCACTTGGATTCAAAGTATAAATCGCGGATGTTAAGAGATATATAAGGCTGACAACTTTTTAACGTTTCGTGCGCGCTTATCGATCGCGGGCGGGCGGCATTTCTTCGGTCATGAATTTGTCGTGTAGGTCGGCATCGACGCCCGCGATGACCGCCAGTGCGCGCGCGTATTCACGCAGTTCATTCTGTAAATCGTTCAACTCTTTACGCATGAGCGCGTAATGTTCCCATGCGCGTTCATAATCATACGCGCTGATGTCGGCAGGCTTGCCTGCTTCATAGGATTGCAAAAGTGGATGCCAGCGCGCCAAAAACGGACGAATGCCGCGATTGAGGACTGCCAGCGCCACTGGACCAAACTCATGTGCGACTTCAAAACCCGCCGTATGTAAAGTGCTGCGTGTGTATTCAAATAACTTGTGCATCGATGCGAGCGCTTCGCGCAGCAGCCCATGCGTAGGGTCGAGACGCTGCGTCGCGACGCGCGTGGTCAGTTCGACATATAAATCCCACGCGGCTTTTTTCTGTAAGCTGTCTGGCGCGAATGCGATGCTGCCTAAGCCCCACGGCAGCTTGACTTCGGAAATATTGATTTTGAAATACTTACGAAAAGACCGCCAACTCCGGCGGACGCCGCGCATAATCATGGAGTATCCTTCGTCGTCAATAATCCGGCAAGTCGTGCAACCGCGGTGACAAACAACGGGTCTTGCACAGTGAGCGCGTCGCCTAATGTCAGCCATTCTGTACTGGCGTTGTGTTCCCATGCTGTGCCATCGCCGGGTGCGTCTCCAGCGGTGAGGTGTGTGACATCGACGGCGAACAAAAAGGCGGTGGTATCACTGCTCTTGCTGGGACGAATGAGTCCGAGTGCGATCAAGTCGCTCTCACTGACAATATACCCGGCTTCTTCATTCAGTTCGTTAACAGCGCATTGCCGTTCGTTTTCGCCGGCTTCGACTCCGCCGGTGATGCTGCACCGTTCCGGTTCCATGCCGTGCGCGGGACAAATTTCGACGCGCGCCAGATATTCGCGCTTACCCTGCTGCTGACGAAAGGGCAGTACAGAAATAATCTGTCCGTTCGAGCGCGATTCGTGCAGGAAAATATAGCCATCGCGGTCGATGAGCGACACGAATGGGGTTTGATACAACGTTTGGTCAGTCATGGGCAGCGGCTAGTTGTGTGGTTGCGCGGATTGATCGTCGCTGATCTCGCCGCGCATTTCTGGCGTTTGACCGGGAATATAATGTTCTTCGTGTTCGTGTTTTTCGCGCATGACCATGACCAGGACGCCTGTCACGACGACGAATGCGAGAACAACCAATATCAGCCCAACAAATACGCTCATTTTTAACTCCAGTAATGGGTAGCTAGGGATGAGTGAAAAAACACGTAACCCTTCTTTGACTGATGCTCAGTGAATCACGAAACCTTGTTTTTGCCCTCACCCTAAATCCCTCTCCCTCAGGGCGAGGGACTTCAAAAGCGCGTTTTTCTCCCCTTCGCCATGAGGGCGAAGGGGTCGGGGGATGCGAGCTGGTGAACATTCGTGATTGACTGATGCTGATTTTATCACATCCGCTCAGTCATCCAACGTTGGTTCGTAGACAAAATTGATCGCGCCGAGTTCGCGTGGCGGCGCTGGCAGCGGCTCTTGCCAGAAGACCGGACGAATAAAGTTCGGGCGCGATTGTGCGATTTCCAGCGCTTTCGTCCATTCTTTGCGGACGGCGCTGCTGGTCGCGCTGTTGGCAGACCAGAACAACTGGAAAATATCCGCGCTTTCGATCATCTGATTCAGGCGGTCGTCCCAGTTTTCGCCCGCGCGGATCGTGGTCAGATCGCGCAAATAATCGAAGCCGAGTATTTTGTACGCACGTTCGACGCGCTCGACAATGTGTAAGTCCTGGCGGCTGTAACTGCAAAATACCGCTTGATACACCTTGCGTGTTTCGGCTTGTGCAGTCGGTTTGTTCGCAATCGGCGTCATTGTGGCGGCATCCGTGCTGACATCGATGAACAACGGAATTTCACACACGATAATCCCTTCGACCGTGAACGTGATCACGCCTTCATGGACTTCACCAGGCGCGGCGCTGCTGGCGCGCAGCTTGAAAGCCGCACGATTCCACGCGTCGTAAAAGCCAATCGTCGCGCTCACGGGGTTGAACTGAAACCCCGTCATGCGCGGCGTTACCATAATCGAAGCGTCCTCGATGATCGTCGCGCTGGCGGGGCGGGCAGCACGCCGAAACAATTTTGCCTGGTCACCAAGTTCACCTTTGGCGTCGGCGTCAACTTGTGCGGACGCGCTCTGGCGGTACACGTACGCGAGTAAGTCGTACCACTGGCTTGGCGCGATCTCTTTCGGGTAATACGCGGTGAACTCGGCGGGTTCGGGCGGTTGGAGTAGGTCACTGGCGCCGCCGATTGCCATCGGCGCTTGTGGTTCAAGTGGCTCACTCATGCTTGTGCCGCCGCGCGTCGTGCCCTCGAATTCATCTTGTTCTTCTACTGCTTCGCGCAAGCGGTCGCCAATGCCGCGCGTTGGTTCATCGTCGAATGCCGTATCCTCGACATCAGGTCGGGGCGTGGGATTCATGCCGGGAACAGGCGGAACGCCGGGTACAATCACGGGTGGCGGCACAACAGGCGCGGGTGGCGCTACAGGTGCGGGCATGATCGGCTGTGCGGACGCATCCGACCCAACTGGCGCAATCTGACGCGCTGGTGGCTTACGGCGGTTGACGACCAACACGATAAAAAAGACGACTGCCAGCGCGATAACAACGGCAATTCCTGATCTATCCATGACAAGCCTCCTCAAAACCAATTCATACACAATACTCATGATTGTAGCGCGCATTCTGCCACGCGATACCTCTTAGTGAGTCGGTGAAATTCGACTGTACAAAAGCGACAAAATCGCCGTTTGATCGCTTGCCAAAGATTTTGGAGTCGAGTACAATCAATTTTATCATTTGTGTAAAAAAGAACAATTAGGCAAACCATGAATCTGCCAAAAATTGCTCCAGAATCGGGGCGCAACACCAATGCGTGGCTGTGGATTGGGATCGCTACGGTAGCGATCTTCGTCGGCGGGCTTGTCATTGGCATGCTGCAACCGCTGTTCTTTCCCGTTGTCGCATCGGCTGAAGCCGAACAGGTCGATGCACTGTTCCGGTTCATGCTGGCAATTGGCGGCATGATTTTCCTGCTCGTTGAAGGGCTGCTTTTGTATTCGGTCATTCGCTTCCGCGCCAAACCCGGCGACATCAGCGATGGCCCACCGATTCAAGGTAATACCACACTCGAATTGGTGTGGACGATCATCCCGGCGATCATCGTCTTTGTGCTGACGATTTATGCGTGGTCAGTGTGGACGAATACCCATTCGATCAAACAGAATGAACAGCTTATTGGCGCGGTCGGTCAGCGCTTCGCATGGACGTTCAACTACGCGTTGACCGCCGCGACGCTGCCAACAGGCGTCACCGTCGATCAGCTTGCTCCCGAAATTCAAGCAGACCTGAACGATGGCGGTATACAATTCAGTTATTCGCAGTTAGCGACGTGGGTTGACCAGCCCGTCGCGGTCAGTATGCGAACTGAAGATGTCAATCATGCGTTCTGGATTCCGGCGATGCGTGTCAAGCAGGACGTGTTGGCGGGGCGCACCACCGAAGTTCGCTTTACGCCCATCGAAGCGGGCGTGTATCGCATCGTGTGCGCCGAGTTGTGCGGGTCGGGTCATGGCGCAATGGCGGGCGAAGTCATCGGAGAAGATGAAGACGCGACGCTGCTCGGTGCATGGGCGGTCGTTTACCCCGACGAAGATACCTACATGCGTGAATTTTTCGAGCCAGAAGCGCGCAAAGTTTTGTTTCCGCCTGAAGACCCGGCGGCGCGCGGTCGCCAAATACTGTTGAGTGGTCAGTATCCGTGCGCGACCTGTCACGTGCTGACCGATCTCGGTTGGGCGGGCGCGTTGGGTCCTAACCTGAACGGAATCGCGGATCGTGCCGGTGAGCGCGTGCCAGGACTTTCTGCATATGACTATCTGTACCAGTCGATTCGTCAACCCTATGATTATCTGGTGCCGCCGTACGGTCCGCTGATGCCGCAGTTCAACGATGAATCGACCGAGTCCAATTACATGACCGAAAACGATTTGACCGATATGATCGCGTATTTGCTCACGCAGACAGCGAGCGCGGGTCAAAGCGCGGCGGCGGGAACGAATTAAACGCAAACGCGAAAAACATAACGCAAAGACGCACAGTATTGGTAGGGGCATGGCTGTGATATGCCCCCGACAACGGTAAAAGAAAGACTATTTTAAGAGAGGCGCTGCAATGGCAACCGTAACCGTACCTTTACCGGGAGTAGTCCCCGCCGAACGCGCTAAACTGCGCTTCAGCGATTATCTGCGCTGGAGCGTCGATCATAAGATCATCGGCGTGCAATACATGGCGACCGCGTTCTTCTTTTTCATGTTCGGCGGCGCGCTGGCGATGCTGATTCGTTGGGAACTGCTTACGCCGGCGCTGGATGTGATGGCGGATGGCACGGCATATAATCAGTTGTTCAGCATTCACGGCACGGTCATGATCTTCTTGTGGATCATCCCGATGCTGGCGGGCTTCGGCAATTACATTGTGCCGTTGATGTTGGGCGCGAAAGACATGGCGTTTCCATGGTTGAACGCGTTCGCATTCTGGTTGATCCCGCCCGCTGGTTTCTTACTCATGCTTGGTTTCTTTGTCGGGCAAACCGAAGCGGGCTGGACGAGCTACCCGCCGCTTAGCACGTTGTTCAGCGGTGATGGTCAAACCCTGTGGGCGATGTCGCTGCATTTGCTCGGCCTATCGTCGATTTTGGGCGCGATCAATTTCATCGTCACCATCAAGAATATGCGCCCCGCAAGCATGGGCTGGTTTCAAATGCCATTGTTTTGCTGGGCGATTTTGGCGACCAGCATCATCGTCGTGTTGGCGACTCCGTTCTTGAGCGGCGCACTGACGCTGCTGCTGCTCGACCGCGTGGCGGGCACGGCGTTCTTCAACCCGGCGCAGGGCGGCGACGTGCTGCTGTGGCAGAACGTGTTCTGGTTCTACAGTCATCCCGCCGTGTATATTATGATTTTGCCTGCGTTCGGTATGCTGAGCGAAATTTTCAGCGTCCACGCGCGCAAGCCGATTTTCGGCTATCGTGCGATCGCATTATCGAGCATGGCGATTGCGCTGGTGGGTTTCACGGTGTGGGCGCATCATATGTTCACCAGTTTGACGCCCGAACTGCGCATTCCGTTCATGATCACGTCGATGATCATCGCGGTGCCGACGGGCATCAAGGTCTTTAGCTGGCTGGGCACGCTGTTCGGCGGCAAGATCAAGTTCACCAGCGCTATGATTTTTGCGCTCGGCTTCCTGTCGATGTTCGTCATCGGCGGTATCAGCGGCGTCATGCTCGCCGCCGTCCCATTTGATATTCACGTCCACGACACGTATTTTGTCGTCAGCCATTTGCACTTCGTCTTATATGGCGGCAGCGTATTCGGCATTTTCGCGGGCATTTATCACTGGTTCCCGAAAATCACCGGACGTATGTTGAATGAACGGTTGGGTAAATGGCATTTCCTGCTGACATACGTCGGCTTCTTCTTCACGTTCTTCCCGCAGCATATCGTCGGTATTCTGGGAATGCCGCGCCGTGTCTCGGTCTACGCGCCCGAATTTCAGACCTTGAACATCATCATCAGCATTGCGGCGTTCCTGATGGGCATTTCGACGCTCATCCTGATCTACAACATTTACGTCAGCTTGCGTAATGGCAAAGAGGCGGGTGCGAACCCGTGGCGCGCCTTGACGATGGAATGGCAGACGAGCAGCCCACCTCCCGCACATAACTTCATCGGTGATCCAATTCCGTTCAAGAATCCGTATGGGTATGGCACAAAAGCGGCGTGGGATTATCTCGAAGCGCAGGAAGGGCGTTTGGGTCCGTCCATCGACGCGCTCAATGTCGATAGAAGTATGACATCACCGAACCAGACCGAAGCGATTAACAAAGACATTTAACAGGTGAAAGAAGTGCCGAGTACTGAGTGCTGAGTTAAAAATCACTGAAGACGTTTATGCCTTCATCTTTTTCTCAGCACTGAGTATTCAGCACGCAGCACTGCTTTTCAGATTGTAAAGTTTACTGGGCAACATCCTATGGCACAGCAAGTACGGCTGGACGAACAAGGATTATCGCGCGCTGAACTGATGGCGCTGCGCAATAAACGGTCGGGCGTGTTCATTTTCCAACTCAGTTGGATTTTGGTCTTTGTGTGCTTGATCGTCGTCAATCTGCAAATTCGGTCGAATTTTCCGTCGTGGCCGCCAAACGGAGTTGCGGCGTTAAGTCCGGTGCTGCCCACACTGGCAACCCTCACCTTGATCGTAAGTGGGTTGCTCGCGCGGCGCGCGTTAGGCTCGATACGGGCGGCGCAAACCCGTGCCTTTCTCGGTCAATGGGGAATCGCGCTCGCGTTGGGCGTCATTTTTCTGGCGATCATGGCATATGAGTTCATCGGTATCCAGATTAGCGGACAGTACAGTACGATCTTCCGCGTGATGACGGCGTTTCATGGGCTGCACGCGCTCATTATCGGCATCGTGATGTGGAATGTATACCAGTCGGCGCGGGTGGGAAACTACGACGCGGTGCGTCATTGGGCTGTCGAAGCGACGGCTAAAATGTGGTACTTTGTCGTCGTGGCATGGATTATGTTCTATACTGTGCTGTATATCATCTAGTAGTGGACACGTCGGGCGGTCTGTGTGCCGCCCGCGTTTGAACGGCATTTACGAAAGGGTATTTATACCAATGCAACCCGGATTAAGCCGCGCGATCCCCTTGTCAATTTTAGGCTTTTTGATCGGCGGCGGGATTGTCGTTCTGCTGCGCCTTGTGCAAAGCCTGGAGCCTATCTGGGATGTTGGCGCGGGGATTGTCCTCGCTGCCATCTTCACAGCGATCTTTTTCGTATGGGGGATGGGCGGGTTCGACCCGCGCAATAGTGTACATGGCGAAGATGCCGCCCATGATGACGATGCCCATGCCGAAACCGTTGATCCGACTCCGCGCCAACTGCTGGGGAGTTCGGTCTGGACGATCACGACACTGGTGCTGGTTTTGTTCGTCGCGGTCTGGGGTTTCGCTTTAATTCCCGGCGGTTTTGCAATTACCACGACCAATGACCCGATGGCGTCGGTCAGCTCGCTTGGTACGTTCACGCTTACTTTAGGTGAGCGCGAATTCATTATCAGCGAACTCGTCGCATTCTTGATCTACGGCATCATCATGATTGGTTCGGTCGCGGTGATTGGCGCAGGAATCGCGTGGTTATTCACGACGCTTTCGCGCGGCATCGTCGAAAGTAAAGCCATTGCGACGGGCGCAATTCCCGCAAACGCGCCGCGTTTAAGCGCACCCATCGTCAACAATGCGCCCGCGCAGCCTAATCCGCTGGCGCTGCCGCCCGCGCTTCGCCTGTGGCTGACTATTCTGGTCACATTCAGCATCGTCTCGGTATTGTTCTATGCTGTGCTGCTGCCCATTTCGATCAGTCACGCGCCGGAGTACATCACCCCGTTGAGCATCTTGTTCGGCGTGCTGGCGGCGATCTTCGTCGCGCGTCCGCCGTTCTTGCCGCACCTGGTGCATGTGTGGGCGCTGATCCTGTTCGTGTTCGGCATCATTTACTTTATCTTCTACGAAGTCGCCATTGGTTTCGTCATCGCGCAGCCATTTGAACTCCGCGTGATTTTGTCGCTCGTCAATGCGTTTGCGATTGCCGTGCTGCTCGTCCGTCCGTCATGGATGTTGTGGTTCGTCGGCGCGAGCGTGCGCGTTACGCTCACGATTTTGCGCGCGCTCCCGCGTGTTTTGTTCCAACGGTAAGCAAAGAAAATCTGTAGGGGCGACCTAACGGGTCGCCTTGATCGATAAATCAACACTGATGTAGGGGCGGAGTCAATGCCGCCCGCCCTGATAAGGATGCAACATGAGCGACGCCGTAAATATTCAACCGCATGAACACGAGCACGTAAAACCGGAAACGCCGCAGCGTATCGAAAATGTCAAGTTCGCGATGTGGCTGTATCTGGCGTCTGATACCGTGATCTTCGCGGTTTTAATCGCCACGTTCTTGATTTTCCGCGCCAACAACGAAGGTGTCGTGCGTGAGGTACAAGAACATTCGGGGCTGCTGCTGGTCAGCATCAACACGTTTTTGCTGCTCAGCTCCAGTTGGGCGATGGTCATGGGCTTGCGCGAGATCAAGAAGGGCAATCGGCGCGGCTTGATCAACTGGATTTTTCTGACCGCGGTCTTAGGCGCGGTCTTTGTCGGCTTGCAAGCCGTCGAATATTCTGTGCTTGCCGCTGAAGGCATCACCATTTACGGCAGCGAGTTCGGGATGCGGTTTTATGCCCCGACTGCGTTTCACGGCGCGCATGTCGTCATCGGCGTGTTGTGGGCGCTGGCAATCTGCTGGCACACGCTGAAAGGCGGCTATGGCAGCAAAAATTATGTCGGGGTCGAAGTATTCGGCTTGTACTGGCATCTTGTTGACGTGGTGTGGATTTTGCTGTTCACGATCATTTATCTGGTTTGAATCAGTTAAATGGGATGTGTGATCAGTAATCAGTAAATCAACGTGATGGGTTTTAACCCGCCGCGAGACTATAAAGCGCACACATCGTCTTTCACCTTTCATCTTTCACCTTTACGTGAGGTCAACAAATGGCAGACGAGATTAAGCAGCCAACGGATACGCCGCCGCCGAGCGAGGGCGAAACGCCCACAGCGCCCGATACGCCGCTGGAAGAAGTCCAGGAAAAACCTGTGCGCGATTTGCGCGCGGTGCCGCTAGAAACGATTCCGCAAGCAGACTTGCCCGAAGAAATCGTCGCGCTGCAAGCTGCCGAAACCGATGCTGGCGCGCAACAGCGCCGCGACGCCGAAGCCGTGTTGAACAAGCCGATTGAAGCGATTGAATCCGCAATCGAGTCGATTGATGATCTGCCCAATCAGGCGGTTGTGCAAGCGCATATCGCCAGCCACGAAGACTCGCCAGTGACGGTATTTGGGCGCACCTTCAATACAAATATCTACACATTCGTATTCGGGTGTCTGGGCGCGATCACATTGTTTGAAATCATCATCGCCGAACTGCTGCCCGTTGGTCTTATCCGCACGATGCTGCTGGTTATACCCAGCCTGGCAAAAGCGCTGCTGGTGATGGCGTTCTACATGCATTTGCGCGAAGATAATCGCATTTTCGCGGTCGCAATCGCGCTGCCGTTCTTCTTTGTCACGATTGCGACCTTGTTCCTGCTCGCCGTCCCAACCAGTCAGTATCCATACTGACGAAGCACTATTAACCGCACAGGACTCAAAGATCGTAGAGAAAATGAGTAAAAATCTCTGCGTCCTCTGCGGTTCAGGCTTTTAACACGGACTTCTAACCGATTGTGGCATCCCTCGTTCATTCATCATGGGTGGCATTATGAAAATTGATCTCGCGGGTCAGGTTGCGCTTGTCACTGGGTCGGCGCATCGTGTCGGCAAAGCGATTGCGATGGAACTGGCGCGAAACGGCGCGCATATCATCGTGCATTATTCCAGCACTGATGACGAGATCGCCAAAGAGACGCAGCGCGAAATTAAATCGCTTGGCGTCGATGCGTTCCTCATCAAAGCCGATCTTTCCACGACTCAAGGCATCGAAAGCGTGATGAACGCCGTACGCGATAACTTTGGACGCTTGCAGATACTCGTCAACAGCGCGTCGAATTTTCAAAAGCGCCAGTTGATGGATGTTACGCTCGAAGAGTGGGAAGACACGATGCGAATCAATCTGACCGCACCATTCCTGCTCACAAAAGCAGTCGTCCCGCTCATGCTCGAAAACGATCCGCAGGGCGGCGTCATCATCAACATACTGGATAAAGGCGCTGTCGATGCGTGGGTCGATTACGCGCATCACGGCGTGAGCAAAGCCGGCTTGTATGCGCTGACGCGCGTGACAGCGGCAGGTTTGGGTCCGCATATTCGTTGCAACGGCATCATTCCCGGCGCGGTACTCAAGCCGAACGATTATGACCAGGAGGCGTGGGTGAATAACAGCAAGAAATTCACGCCGCTCCAGCGACCGGGCACAGCGGAAGATGTCGCGCGCGCGGTCGTGTATCTGACCAGCGAAGATTGGCTGACAGGGGTCGTGATTGAGGTCGATGGCGGCGAACACGTCCTGTAAAATGATATTTGGGGCGCGGCGCTGATTCTGCTCGCGCTGATCCACACCGTCAGCTATCAACTGACGGGCGGGCGCGAACAACTGTTCGTCGCGTTTGCGATTGTGCTGATCATGGCGCTGATGATCGTGCAGTTCGTCGGGGTAATGTTGGCGACAGCGCGGCGCTCATCCCAAATTCACCACCGGAATCCCGCGTAGACCTGCCGCCTTCGCCGCCGGGATCGCCACCAGTCGGCTTTCTTCACGCGCATCGAGCGCAAGCGTCGTGAAACTCAACGCGCGATCCGCGAACGGGTTGACTTTCGGCGTGACCTCGATCAAGTTGGTCAGCACGGTCGCGCGCGTCACCAACAAGAGCAAACATGCCTCTACAAAACGCCAGCGTTCGGGCGAATAATCATCGGTGAAGACAGTTTGCGGCTTAAGCGGCGAATGCACCGCGTTGCTGTGCTTTTTGAGCAGTAAATCCCAGTTGCGGGCGTATAACGCGCGTTCGGCGTCACGTATCACAGCCGCCGGGATCGCCGCCAGTCGCTCGCGCAAAAATGCCTGATACTCGGCGTAGCGCATGACCTGAATGACCGCGCGTCGAATGCCCGTGCGCCCAACCTCATCGACTTGATCTGTGCCGATCACATCGCACACGGCGACGCTGCCCGCGCCCGCGTCATCGACCGTGAAGCACTTGAGCGAGCGCGCACCGCGATATGCCGGGTCGCTCCATGCCGAGCCGCGCGGGATGGCGTTGCGCCAGATCAGCTTCAGTTGATCCGGCGCAACGCCGCGCGTATCTGACGTGAACTGATACCCGCGCTGGCGACCTTCAAGCACGTAATCGAGCGTGAGTGTCGGCATGAATTTAACGTGGCTTCGGGCGGATTGCGTTGAAGAAGGTTCGCAGCGACGCCGTGAGCGTCTCACCGCTATCCGTGACGCCATCGCGCACACTGCCGCCGACGATCCACGTTTGATAACCGACGCGCGCCGCCTGATTTTTCAGCCGCTTGACCTCGTTGCCATAGCTGTGCAGCAGGTCGTCGGCGCTCAGTTTACCGCCCCATAAATCGCTTTTGTTGACCAGTACCAAAAACGCCTTGAGGTTGCGCTTGGCTTCAATTTCTTCGTCGATCATGTTCATGACGAAGTTGAGCGCGTCTTTATGCGCCAGCACGTCGGTATGATCGACCAGGAAAATGATGCCGCGCGGTTTGGCGACGCGGAACAATTCGACCCAATCGGTTTCCCACATATCGTATTCGCCACCCACATCGCGTGTTGGCTTCAGTCGCATTCCTTCGCCGCCAATGCGTGCGCTGAACGCGGGGACGGAATCACCGCCCGGCGCGGTCGGTTCGGGCGCGAAAGAGTCGAGTTCATGCAGGTTGTGGCGCATCCACTCGATCAAGGTCGTCTTACCCGTCTGCCTTGCACCGAGTACGATGAACGGCAGCCCGAACACCTTGACATATACGAAGTCGCTCAGGCTGCTGCTGCTGCGCTGCAACCCATCGATGAAGTCGCGTCCAGTTTGCCCGAAAACGCTGACGAAGACTCGTTCAAATAGCGTGGTCATGAGATTTTCTCGTGCGAAATGTGCTTATATCAGACTATACGCAAGAGGTGGCAA
>Ga0163155_10000026_pt1 | contig 137028 bp, 134 predicted proteins | sample OliLakLV19SP4G1_FD_148611 | JGI IMG/M metagenome (GOLD analysis project Ga0163155, IMG submission 148611) | Freshwater microbial mat bacterial communities from Lake Vanda, McMurdo Dry Valleys, Antarctica - Oligotrophic Lake LV.19.SP4.G1 | ecosystem: Environmental > Aquatic > Freshwater > Lake... | reverse complement strand
GTAGGCGGCGAACTGCTGTGCGCCGCCTACGAGTCCTATCGCAGACTGCACGCTTCGCCGGCCGTCTCGTTCGAGCATGCAGTGTTCCTGCTGCTAGCCCTTGCGCGGGGCGATGAGTTGCGCGCGCAGACCTGTGCGGCCTGCCGCAGTCTCGGCGTCGTCGACATGCTGGCAACCAGTTCGCCGCGCTGCCTCGGTTGCGACGGCGTGCTGGCGCGCGGACTCAAGGAGCGCGCCGCAGCGGCCGACTCGTTCAGGCAACTCAGCGGGGCTGATACTATGGGCAGGTGAATTTTCTGGCGGGTCCGTATATCGACCGGCGCGCTTCGCAGCGCGACGACCCCGGCTGGGTGGAATCCGCGCGACGCGATCCTGGCACCCGCTTCCTGCTGGCGCGCGGCACTGCGCACTGCATCATCCGGGATCCCGAACCACGCATTGCCTTCGTTGGCGCCGATCATCCGTGCGTGCGCGCTGCGCACAACGACCGGCTGCTTCTGCTTGGCTGGTTTCAACACGCACGTTGCGTACTGGTCGAGATCGACGCCGTCGATGAAGCGACACTGGCTGACGGGCACCTCGATGGGACGTTCGAGGAACTACGACCGCTGACGCCACTGCTCGATGGCGCGGAGGCAGGCTTGCTCGCCTATGCGCGCGCGCTGAGCCACTGGCGCTTGCGGCACCGCCATTGCGGCGTCTGCGGTGCGGCAACCGTGCCGGCGCGGGCCGGCCACTCGATGCGCTGTTCGAGTGCCGGCTGCGGCACCGAGACCTATCCGAGGATTGATCCGGCCATCATCGTGCTGGTCACCGATGGCGAGCGCGCACTGCTCGGCCGGCAGGCAAGCTGGCCGGCCGGCCGGTACTCGACCATCGCGGGTTTCGTCGAACCGGGCGAGAGTCTCGAGGACGCGGTCGCTCGCGAGGTGCTCGAGGAAACAGGAGTGCCCGTGCGGGATGTTCGCTACCACTCGTCACAACCCTGGCCGTTTCCCTCATCCTTGATGCTCGGGTTCCATGCCATCGCGAGCTCCAGCGTCATCGCACGCGGCGACGCGGAGCTCGAGGATGCGCGCTGGTTTTCGCGCGACGAGATCGCCACTGGCACGCCGCTGCTGCCGACACCGGCATCGATCTCATACCGGCTGATCGAAGCGTGGTTCGACGCCGGCTCACCGGTGCCCCTGTCGGCACAGGCGCAGGCCGGTCGATGGGAACGCAAGTAGCCAGGACGCCACGATGAATGAGATTGAGATCCTGCTGTCGATTGCGCTCGGCGTCGGTCTCGCGGCCGCAGCAGGCCTGCGCGTATTCGTGCCGCTGCTCGTCTTGTCGGTGGCGGCTTACGGCGGCCACCTCGAACTTGATCCCTCATTTGCATGGATCGGCACGCTGCCCGCGCTGCTGATGTTGGCCGTGGCGGCAACAATCGAGGTGTTGTCGTACTACATACCGGGCGTCGACAACCTGCTCGATGTCATCGCGACGCCCGCCGCACTGCTTGCCGGTACGCTCGCGGCCGCCGCCGTGATCACCGATCTGCCGCCGCTGGTCAAATGGACCACTGCGATCATCGCGGGCGGTGGCGCAGCTGGCCTGACGCAGGGCGTCACGTCGTTGCTGCGGGCGAAGTCCACGGCGACCACTGGCGGCCTCGGCAACGCGGCTATCGCATCCGGCGAGCTTGGCGGCGCCGTGATACTTTCCGTGCTGGCGATCCTGGCGCCGATCGTCACGGTCGGGCTCGTCCTGCTGCTTTGCTGGGGTGCCGTCAAACTGCTGCGCAGGCTCTGGTTGGGCGCGCGTGGCGCCGCACCACCCGTCTGATCCGTCCGCCGTCAATGTGCCTGTTGGTCGTTGCCTGGCGGATGAATCCACGCTACCCGCTGATCGTCGCGGCGAATCGCGACGAATATCACGCTCGTGCGGCAGCGCCGCTGCAACGCTGGTCCGATCTTACGGGCCTCTTCGCGGGTCGCGATCTGCAAGCCGGTGGAACCTGGCTCGGCGCCGGAGTCGGCGGCCATTTCGGGATTGTCACGAATTATCGCGAGCCATCGCGGACCGTCGCCGCCGCGCCGTCACGCGGTGGGCTGATTCCAGGCTTCTTTCGATCAAACGAGTGCCCGGGCTCCTATCTCAATCGGGTTGAAACGGATTCCGTCCACATGGCCGGATTCAGCCTGCTGCTCAGCGATGGCAACGAATTATGGTACGCGAGCAATCGCAGCGAGTGCTTCGCTCGCGCACTGCCGCCGGGCCTTTACGGACTCAGCAATGATCTGCTCGACACCCCATGGCCGAAGGTCGAACGGCTGCGTGCGGGTCTCGCTGACTGGCTGCGTGCCGCTCCCCTGGCCGAAGCCACCTTGACTGACGCGACCACGCCGCTGTTCGAGCTGCTCGCCGACCGCGAACCAGCGAACACTGTCGACTCCGAATGGTCGCGGATCCTCTCGGCACCCTTTGTGGCACACGCCGAGTACGGCACGCGTTGCTCGACCGTTGCCTTGCTGGGCCCGCACAACAACTGGATCCGCGAGAGGCGTTTCGATGCGTCTGCGAAAGCCTGCGGCGAGACTGAACTGCGGCTGAACGACTGAAACGGGAACTGTGCTGGTTCAGCGAACTCTGAGTAGAATCACTGACCCCACTCGTTGATCCTTTCCGGCCGGGCGATGCAGCACAGCCTTCCACAACAAACGATGCTGCGACGGCTGGCAGATTTCACCCTCGCCACGACCTGCCTGCTTGGTTTGCTGTACTCGAGCCGCGCACTGGCAGACATCAATGTTGAAGTCAGCGGGGTGGAGCCGGACATCGAGCAGAATGTGCAGATCTTTCTGAGCCTGAACCGTTACCGCGAGCGGGACGACCTCGATGCCGCACTGCTGGAGCGGCTGCAGGAGCGAGCAGCACGCGAAGTGGCCGCCGCGATGAAACCCTTCGGCTACTACGAACCGCAGGTCCGCACGCAGATCACGCGGACGTCAGACACCGACTGGAGCGCGCGAATCGAGATCACTCCCGGCACTCCCGTGGTGTTGAGCGAAGTCGACGTCGCCGTCACCGGACCCGGAGAAACGGAACCGGACTTCGGGCGGATCCGCGAAAGCTTGCCCATGCGCGCCGGCGGCCGTCTGGATCACGGTGCCTACGATGCTGTGAAGACCTCGCTGCAAAGGACCGCCGCGACGCTCGGCTATCTGGATGCCAGACTGACACGCAACACCCTGCTCGTGGATCCTCCCAACCACAGCGCCACCGCTACGTTGTCGCTGGAGACCGGCAAGCGCTACCGCTTTGGCACGACCACCGTTGATCAGACCGCCATCAATCCGGAACTGCTGCAGCGCTTCCTTCGGTATCAGGACGGCGAGCCCTTCGATTCGGCCAAACTGCTGCGGAGCCAGTTTGCGCTCGACGACAGCCAGTATTTCTCCACCGTTGAGGTGCTACCGGGTACGCCGGATCGCGAGACCCTCTCAGTACCGATCGCCATTCGCGCGGATCCGGTCGCGCGCGATCGCTATCAGTTCGGATTTGGCTACGGTACCGACACCGAGGCGCGCGGCACCGCGAGCTGGGAGAACCGCCGCCTCAACACGCGCGGGCATCGCTTTCGCACCGAGCTGAAGGCTGCCGCGATCGCGCAGTCACTCGAAGCGCTCTACGTTGTTCCGATCGGCGATCCAGCGCTTGAGAAGCTGAGCTTCGCACTGTCGGCCATCAATGAAGACCGGGCCGATCTCGACACGCGCAGTTTTGAATTCGAACCAAGCGTCACGCAAGTACTGGGCGGCTGGCAGCGCGTGCTGTTCGGCCGGTTCGTACGCACGACAACGGAACGACCGGCGCTGACGCTGACGCCCGGCGCGGCACCGATCTCGATTACGGATACGCTGCTGATTCCCGGCATCAGCTACGCGTCACTGCCGAAGGGCTACCTCGGAGAAGCGCTGTTCTCTCGCGCGCTGTACGCGGAGTTGCGCGGCTCGGCAGGTTTCCTCGGTTCCGATTCGGAGTTCATACAGCTGCGAATCCAGGCGGAACGGGTCTTTGATCTGACGCCGAGCTGGCATCTGCTGCTGCGCGCCGAGTTCGGCGCGAGCGCAGTGCGTGAGTTCAGCGTGCTTCCCGGTTCCGAACGCTTCTTCGCCGGTGGCGATCGCAGCGTGCGCGGCTTCGGGTTCAACGAACTTTCGCCACTGGATGAGGGCGGTTCGAAAGTCGGTGGCCGCCACCTGATGACCGGCACCGCCGAGGTGATCCGCGACCTGCCGCGAAATTTCGGTATCGCTTTCTTCGTCGATGCCGGCAACGCATTCAACAAGTTCGGCGATCCGCTGCAGTACTCGGCGGGCATCGGCTTCCGCTGGCGGCTGCCGGTCGTCACGATTGGTGTTGATATTGCCCAGCCGCTGACGAACCCCCGCTGCCGCGCGGCGCTGCGCGATGCTCGCTGCGTTTCCGAGCCCGGCTTTGACAAGATCGATGGGCCGCGTCTGCACCTGAACTTCTCGCCGAAACTCTGATGCTGCGTCGCCTCTCGGTTCTCACCATCCTGACCGGCTTCGCGGCTCTGACGCTGGCCGGCGCGCTGACTTATTTCCTGTCAAGCACTGAAGCAGGCCTCCGATTCATCGTCGGGCAGCTGCCAGAGCAGATCGGCACAGTGACGCTGCGAATCGAGGGCGCCAGCGGTGCATTGCGCAGCGGAGTACAGATCGAACGTTTCCAGCTGGAGCATCACCGGGTTCTGATCGATGCGACCGGTGTCAGCGGTCGCGTCAATATTCTGCCGCTGCTGTGGCAGACCATTGATGCCCGCGACGTAGGCGTTGAATCTGCAAGGGTGGAGATCCGCCGCTCGGACAAGCCGCCCCGAAAGCCACCCAGATTTCTGCCCCGCTTTCTGACCATCACGACCGACAATCTGCGCGTCCGCAATGGCGAGCTGACGCTGATCAATGGTTACGTCATGAACTTCACCAACGTCGGTGCGTCCGGCGTTGCGCGGCATCGAACGATCCGCTTCACCGACGTGCGCGGCAACTGGGAAGACCTGAACGTCGCGGGCGCCGCATTGCTGACCGCCGCGTCGCCGCTGTTGCTCGAAGCGACCGCCCGGGCGGAGCTACGTCAGCCTGGACAACCGCTGTGGACGATCGCAGTTGACGCAGCGGGCAATCTCGACAGCCTACCGGCCACCGTCGTCTTCACCGCGCCTTTTCAGGCTCGCGTCGTCGGCGAGGCGCTGGACCTGACCCGCGGATGGAACTGGCGCGGACAGGCGTCGATCACCGACTTCGATCTGCGCGCCTGGAACGCGGGTGGCGCACTCGGACGCATTACCGGAGACCTGGCGGTGCGTGGCGATCGCGCAGGTTTCTCTGCCGAAGGCGTGGTGGCCTCGGCGGGTCTCGACGTCGGAGATTTCAATCTGCTGTTCGACGGCAGCTATGCCGCGCGTACGGTCACCGCGGATCGCATTCGGCTCCTGCATCGAGGCTCTGGCAGTGAATTGCTGGCGCGCGGCACGATCGGCGTGGTCAGCAATGGCCCGGAGCTCGGGCTGTCGGGGAGCTGGAGTGACTTTCACTGGCCGCTGGACTCGACCGATCCGGTCGTCCGCAGCCCTTCGGGCCGATTTACGCTCGATGAGACCTGGCCCTACCGGTTGAGCGCCAGCGGCAATGTTCTGCCGGCAATTCTCGCCGATCCCCTGCCACTGACCCTGCGCGCTCGCCTGCATCGGGATCATCTCGAGATCGTCGAGAGCAGCATCGGCATTCTCGACGGTACAGGACAATTGGCCGGAGAGGTGCGCTGGGCGCCCGACGAATCCTGGTCGCTCGGCGGCCGGGTTGAAAATCTGAATCCGGGCAAGGTGCGTCGCGAGCTGCCGGGGCGTGTCTCGTTCAACCTCAACGCAACCGGCGCAGGCTTCACACCCGCTGCGCGTGTCGGTGTCGAGATCAGCCAGATGACCGGCCAGCTCAGAGACGCGCCGGCCCGTGGCAGTGGCCGCGTCACCCGTACCGCAGATCGGTGGGACTTCGAGAATGTCAAGCTGACAAATGGCGAACTGCGGCTTGCGCTGGATGGAATGCTGGACAGTGATCGCCGCAATCTGCGCTTCGAGCTCAACGCAGACAACCTCGGCATCATCGCTCCTGGCAGCCGCGGCCGCATCCGCGCCCGCGGCGCGTTGAGCGGAACCGTCTCCGCACCGGCATTGCAGCTGTCCGCCACCGCGGCCAACATCGAGTTGTACGGCATCGAGATGCGGGCGCTGAACGCGAACGTCGATCTCGATCCGCGGCCCGGCCAGGCCTCTGACGTTCAACTCGACATCCGCGACGTCCGGGCATTCGATCGACGCATCAAGTCGATACTGGTCTCGATGAGTGGCACCTCGGAACGCCACGCATTGAAGCTCGATGCTGATGCATTGAATGTGCGCCTGGCCGCCGCCGCGGACGGCGGATTCAATGACGGCACCTGGCGCGGAACATGGAAGCGCTTCGATCTCGATGATGACGACGACCTGAATCTGGAGCTCGCCTCACCAGCTGAAACCGAAGTCTCGTTCAGCGCAGCGCGGCAGAACCCGCTTTGCCTGCAGGGTCAGAGCGCGCGCATCTGCGCTGAGGGAATCTGGACCCCGGCGCAATGGAGTGCGGCGATCGAAGCCGCGCAGTTGCCGATGATTGCGCTGACAGCCGGACTGACACCGGGCGTTCGCTACGACGGCGTGTTGAACATTACCGCAAACGTGGCCAGCGCTCCCGGTGGAATTCCGCTCGGACGGATGGATGTCGAACTCACCGATGCCGCCCTGCGGCGGCGGCGGGCGAATGGACGTGAAGACGTGATTCAGCTTGGATCCGGAGTCATCAATGCACGGGCTGAGCCGGAAAGGCTGCGTGCAGTGATCAAGCTTGAAGCGGGTACGATCGGCACGATCGAGGGCGAGGCCATGCTGCCGCGGACCGAAGCGGCGCTGCTCGAGCGCCCGCTGCGCGGCCGGCTTGACGCGTCGACGACTGCGCTCGGTTTCGTCAACATCTATGTGCCCGAGATCGATCGCGCGGCCGGGCGGCTGATCACGGATCTCGCGATCAGCGGATCTCGCGATCAGCGGCACTCTCGGTGCGCCGCTGGTGAGCGGCACGCTCCGGCTCACCGGCGGCGAGCTCGATTTCTACCAGGTCAACCTGCTGCTGCGCGAGGTCGAATTGCAGGCGCGGCTGCTGGACAATGGTATCGATTTTGGCAGCAGTGCCAAGGCGGGCAACGGCACGCTGAATGCAACAGGCACACTCAACTGGCGTGACGGGCAGCCGCGCGGCGAGCTGAAGATCGAAGGATCGGATCTGTTGATTACCAATGTTCCCGAAGCGCGCATCACCGCCTCGCCGCAGCTGCGCTTTACGATCGATGGTCGGAGCATCAATGCGACCGGAGAGGTAACGATCCCGCGGGCCCGGATCGCTCCCGCTGATCTGACCGGCGCGGTCCTGACCTCCGCCGACGAAGTTCTGGTCGGCGCGCCGCCTCGCGATCCGGACACGGCATGGCAGGTCACCAGCAATATCCGTCTGGTGCTGGGCGAAGACGTGCAGCTCGAGACATTCGGATTGTCGGGACGCCTGACCGGTAGTCTGACCGGGCAGACCGATATCGACGGCGTCGCGCGCGGCACGGGTGAGCTCAGTGTCGCCAACGGCAAATATGCCGCGCTCGGCCGCCAGCTCGACATCGAGCGCGGGCGCCTGATCTTCAGCGGCGGTCTGCTCAGCGATCCGGCGATGAGCGCGGGCGCCTGATCTTCAGCGGCGGACTGCTCAGCGATCCGGCGATTGATATCCGCGCGCAGAAGCAGTTCCCTGAAGTGACGGCGGGCGTCAATGTGCGTGGCACGCTGCGCGAGCCGCGGCTGACATTCTTCTCACAACCCTCATTGCCGCAATCGCAGATCGTCTCGCTGATTCTGGCCGGCGGCTCGCTCGAAGGTGCGCAGGGCACCGGTCGGTCCGGCGCGGCTCGCGACGCGGTGCTCGCCCAGGGCGGCGCGATCATCGCTCAACAGCTCGGCAGTCGGCTCGGCATCGAGGACGTCGGGATCGAGCAGGGGCTCGACAACACCACGTCGCTGGTACTTGGAAAGTACCTGTCGCCGCGGCTCTACATCAGCTACGGCATCTCGCTTGCCGAGTCGATCAATACCGTTAAGATGCGCTACACCCTTGGCGATCGCTGGACGATCCGCACCGAGGCGGGCACGGAACAAAGTGCCGAGCTCGTCTATACGATCGAAAAATAGGATCTCGCCCATGCCGTTGGCCAAACGACTCGCCGCCGAGTTCATCGGCACCTTCTGGCTGGTACTTGGAGGCTGCGGCAGCGCGGTGCTCGCGGCAGCATTTCCCGAAGTCGGTATCGGCCTCGTCGGCGTGTCGCTCGCATTCGGGCTGACGGTGCTGACGATGGCCTACGCCATTGGTCACATTTCCGGCTGTCATCTGAATCCGGCAGTGTCGGTGGGACTTGTGGTCGGCGGGCGCTTTCCGGCCCGCGATCTGCTCCCGTATGTGATCGCGCAGGTGTTCGGCGCGATCGTTGCAGCGGCCGTGCTTTTGTATATCGCCAGCGGCAAGCCAGGCTTCGAGCTCGGCGGCGGACTCGCCTCGAACGGTTTTGGCGCCCATTCCCCTGGGGGATATTCGCTGGCGTCAGGCTTCGTGACCGAGATTGTCATGACGCTGATGTTTCTGATGATCATTCTCGGCGCCACCGACAAGCGTGCGCCGGCCGGCTTCGCGCCGATAGCGATTGGCCTTGGCCTGACGCTGATCCATCTGATCAGTATTCCAGTCACCAATACTTCGGTGAATCCGGCGCGCAGCACGGGCCCGGCATTGATGGTCGGCGACTGGGCAGTCAGTCAGCTGTGGCTGTTCTGGGTCGCACCGATCATCGGGGCGGTGATCGCCGGAGCCGTCTATCGCTTTGTCTTCGACGAGAAATCCTGATGGTCGCGCGGCAATGATCGATCGACGCGAGTTCATGAGCCTGGCCGGCGTGGTGAGCGCAGCGGCAGCCGCCCCGACACTCGCAACCGCGGCAGCCGGACTGCCGGCTGCCTCGCGCGCCTGGAACATCGGCTTTCCGCCGACGATTGCGAACCTCAAACTGGTGACCCGACCCACACCGGTCGCGGATCGCGACCAGGTCGTTGTGCGCGTCGTTGCTTCGTCTTTGAACGCACGCGACCAGGGCATCGTGCGCGGGATCTTCCCGGTCGGGGTGAACAAGGCGGCGATACCCCTTAGCGAAGGCGCAGGCGAAGTCGTGCAGATCGGGGCGGGCGTCACGAACGTGAAGCTCGGCGATCGCGTAACGAGCTGCCACTTTCCGACCTGGACCCAGGGGCGCTGGAATCCCGACGTCTATGCCAGCGACATTGGCAACACGCTCGATGGTTGGCTCGCCGACTACGCATTGCTGCCGTCTTACGGACTCGTCGTGATTCCGGAATCCGTGTCGTACGAGTCCGCCGCGACGCTCGCCTCTTCTGGCGTCACCGTCTGGCATGCGCTGTATGAAGTCGCGAAGTTGCGTCCGGGACAAACGATGCTGACGCTCGGCACTGGCGGCGTCTCGACGATGGGACTGCTGCTCGCCAAAGCGACCGGCGCCCGCGTGGTCGTGACATCGTCCAGCGACGAGAAGCTCGAACGGCTGCGCGAACTCGGCGCTGACATCACGCTGAACTACCGGAAAGTTCCTGAATGGGGCAAGGCCGTCTTTGAAGCAACCGGCGGCGGCGTCGACGTGGTGCTAGAGAACGTCGGGCGGCCGACGCTCGACGAATCCATGAACGCCTGCGCCAACAGCGCCACGCTGGTCATGATCGGCACCGGTCCGCTGCCGAAGCAGCTGCCGAAGATGCCGGGGTTCTATACCAAGAACCTGATGATGAAGGCGATCAGCAACGGCAGCCGGCAGATGTTCGCGGATCTGCTCAACGCGATGGCAACGGCGAGCATCAAGCCGGTCATCGACAAACGCTTCGGTTTCGAGCAGGCAATCGGGGCGTTCGAGCAGCTCGCTTCCAGCGACCATATCGGCAAGATCATCATCGAGCACGGCTAGGCTCGCACGCCAGCCAGACCGTGATACCGAATGTGGCGTTCACTGCGAATCGTCGTGCTGCTGGTCGTGCTGCTGACCGTCGCGACAGGCGCCTGGTTCGATCGTCGGCGCACGAGCGAATGGCAGCACACCCTGTGGATCGGCATCTTCCCGATCAACGGCGATGGTCGCGAAGCCACTGATCGCTACATCGCTTCGCTGGCGCGTAGCGACTTCGCACCTTTGGAAGCATTTTTCCTGCGTGAAGCACGCCGTTACGGGGTGCCCATCACGCAGCCGATCCGCATCGAGCTCTATGCAGCACTCGACGCTGTGCCACCGCGCCTGCCTCCAGGCGCCAACGCCGTGCAGAGCGTGATCTGGAGCCTCAGGATGCGTTACTTCGCCTGGGCTGCCGCCCGCGACACGCTCGCGAATGTGCGGATGTTCGTGCTGTATCACGATCCCGAACGAACCGAGCGGGTGCCCCATTCGCTTGGCTTGCAGAAAGGCCTGCTTGGCGTGGTCTACGCATTTGCCGAACCTGAGATGGACGGGCAGAACAACATCGTCATTGCGCATGAGCTGATGCACGCGCTGGGCGCCAGCGACAAGTACCACCCGGCCAGCAACCTGCCGGTCTTTCCAGGCGGCTATGCCGACCCGCAGGCCCAGCCACGCTATCCGCAGCGCGCCGCCGAGATCATGGCCGGCCGGCTGGCATTGACCGCGGGCGAGGCATCCATGCCGGACACGCTGACCGAGGTCGTCGTCGGGTCCGTCTCGGCCACCGAGATCAACTGGATCACGGACTGACGAGCAGGGGCTTGACGCAGTCTGCATGAATATGCAGAATATTCGGCTCTTTATGCACACTGACACTCATCTTGGTGAACGCCGCTCGGCCATCCTGCGCATCCTGCGCGGCTCGCCCGTGCGCAAGCAGCAGGAGCTCGTGCGACTCCTGCAGCGTGAGGGTTACGACGTCACGCAGTCGTCGGTCAGCCGGGATCTGCGCGAACTTGGCGTCTCGAAAGGTGCCGGGCGCTACCTGCCGCCAGAGGCGGACAGCGCGCAGCGCACCCAGAGCGATTTCGCAACGCTGCGGCAGTTCGTGACGTCCATCGCGACCGCCGGCAATGCGCTGACGGTGATTCGCACGACCACCGGCGCGGCGCAGAGTGTCGCAGCGGCGATCGACAAGGCCGACTGGCCGGAAATCGTGGGCACTATTTCCGGTGACGATACAATCTTCCTCGCGACCGACACGGCCCGTGCCCAGGGCCAGGTCTTCGCGCGACTGCGCGCAGTGTTCCGCCGCTGACGCGGCCGCGCGCAGCACCGCTACCACCCTGCTCTGATTCAACGACGACATCCGGCAATCCATCATGACCCAACCCATTGTGCTGGCTTACTCCGGCGGGCTCGACACCTCGTTCCTGGTCCCCTGGCTGATCGACAACTACCGTCGTCCCATCATCACAGTCACCGTCGATACGGGCGGCATCGATGCGGCGGCGGCCACCACGCTGCGCGAGCGCGCCTTGGCACTTGGCGCGGTCGAGCACCACCAGATCGACGCGCGCGCCGATTACTTCGAGCAGGTGCTGCGTTTTCTGATCATGGGCAATGTGCGACGCGGCCAGCTCTATCCGCTGTGCGTTGGCGCTGAGCGCGTCATGCAGGCGCAGACGATTGCGCTGATGGCGCGCCGCCTCGGCACTGGCAGCATCGCGCATGGCTGCACCGCTGCCGGCAACGACCAGGTCCGTTTCGAAGTGGCGCTGCGCACGCTGGCGCCGGAGCTCGAAATCATCGCGCCGGTTCGGGACCACGCCTTCAAGCGTCAGGAAGAACTCGAGTATCTCGAGAGCCGCAAGCTGCCGATACCGCCGCATGGCGCGGCTTACTCGATCAATCGTGGGCTCTGGGGCGTCACGATCGGCGGCAAGGAAACGCTGACGTCGAAGGGCAGCATCCCGGAGAATGCCTGGGTACTTTCGCGCAACGCGTTCACGGCCAATCTGCAACCGGCGCGGCTTCGCATGCACTTCGAGCGCGGTCGTCCCTCGGGCCTCGACGGCCAGGCCATGACGCCAGTTGAACTGATCGAGAAACTCGAGCAGCTCGCCGGGCCTTACGGGATCGGCCGCGGCGTGCACCTCGGCGACACGATCATCGGCACCAAAGGGCGCGTGGCCTTCGAAGCACCGGCCGCCGAGGCCCTGCTGGTCGCACATCGTGAGCTCGAGAAACTCGTTCTGACCGGGCGCCAACAGCGAATCAAGGAATCGCTCGCGGGTCCTTATGGCGACTGGGTGCATGAAGGCCAGTTGCTCGATCCAGTGTGCCGCGACATCGAAGCGCTGTTCCTGCAGTCGCAGCAACGGGTGACCGGTGTCGTGCACGTACTGTTGCGGCCGGGTAGCTTGTCCGTCGAGGGAGTCGAATCGCCCTACTCGCTGATGGCTGCCTCCAAAGGCGTGTACGGCGAGGCGGTCGGTGAATGGTCACCGGCCGACGCGCTCGGATTTTCGCGAATCGTCGGGCTTCCCGGCGTGTTTCATCGCCGCGCCGGGGAGACTTCCACGGCTGCCAGCGCCGCTGACAAGGAAACCGTTTCTACATGAAGACCATTGTCGTCGACAAGATCGCCTCGGTCACCCAGGCCTGTGGCCTTGGCCATGAGGTCCGCATCGAGACCGAGAACCTGCCGTCCGAGGAAGGCGTCGTCGTGGTGGTCGAGGTCCTGACCAACAAGGCCAACTACAACACGCTCGAGCTGACCAGCGGCCGGATGGCGAAGGTCAACACCGGCGATGTGATCGCGGGCGCACTCGGCCATCGACGCGCGCTGTTCGGCTACTCCGGGCACGTGCCCAAGAGTCTGAAGGCCGGTGATGTGATCCAGATGCTGAACATCGGCGGCGTGCTCGGCATTTGCGATTCCGCCAATCCAGAGAAAGGCAGGCCGTTTGACTGCCGCGTGCTCGGCGTCGTGCTGCAATTTCCCTACCTCGGGGAGCGCATCGGTGTGCCGGCACGTGCCGGCTACCGCAAACTCGACCGCAGCTTTGCCCTGGACGCCCGCGGTGTCCCGGTGGTCGCACTCGCGGGCACCTGCATGGAGGCGGGCAAGACCGCTGCGGCCTGCCAGATCGTCTCGCGGATGCGGCACCGCGGCCTGACTGTCGACGTCTTCAAGGCGACCGGCGTATCGCTGCGCCGCGACATCCTCGCGATGGAGGATTCCGGCGCGCGCAACTCGATGATCTTCACCGACCTCGGCGTCATCACGACGACGCGCGAGACTGGCCCGGCGCTGACGCGCACGATGATGACCGAACTGGCAGCCAATCGGCCGGACGCGATCGTGTTCGAGCTCGGTGACGGCATCCTCGGCACCTACGGCGTCGACGCGATCCTCGAGTGCGACGACATTCGCAAAGCGCTGACCGCTGTCGTGCTGTCCGCGAACGATCCCGTTGCCGCCTGGGGTGGCGTCAAGATCCTGCGCGAGCGCTTCCAGGTCGAACCCTGCGTCGTGACCGGTCCTGCGACCGACAACGCGGTTGGCGTCGAGATCATCGAACAGCAGATGCAGGTGCCGGCCTTCAATGCGATCACGAGCGGCGCGGCGCTCGGCGACTGCGTCATCGATGCGATCGGTCTGGGAGCCAAGTTCCCGGTGGCGGCGAAGGCCTGAACATGGCACGCATTCCGACGATCGTTCTTGGCGGTACCGGCTATGTAGCTGGCGAACTGCTGCGTCTGATCGCCGCGCATCCGCAGTTCGAGATTGCTGGCGTGCTGTCCGACTCGCAACCGGGCGAGCCCATCGGCCTGGCCTTTCCGCACCTCGCAGCGGTACTGGGTGATCTGCGCTTCCAGTCGCAGGCCGCAATCGAGCAGCAGATCGCGACCCTGCCCGACAGCGCCGTGTTCTCCGCTGCGCCGCACGGCGTCAGCGCCGCCTTGATCGATGCGCTGCTGAGCCGTGCGGCGGTCGCCGGCACACAGCCGCGGGTCGTCGACATCTCGGCTGACTATCGCTACTCAGATGCTGAGGCTTATGCGGCGGTTTACAGGCATCCGCATGGCGCGCCGACGCGGCTCAAGGACTTCACCTGTGCCGTACCGGAACACCTGGCGATTGCGCCTACCACGCACATCAGCCATCCGGGTTGCTTCGCGACCGCGACGCTGCTCGCTTCGGTACCGCTGCTTGCAGCCGGCCTCGTCACCCCGCAACTGTTCGTGGCAGGCGTGACCGGCAGCACCGGCTCGGGCCGCAAACCCACCGCAGGCACGCACCACCCCACCCGTCACAGCGACCTGTATTCCTATGGCGCGCTGACCCACCGTCACGTGCCTGAGATCACCGCCTGCGCGGCGGCTGCCAGCGGCGTCAACGCCGAGTTCGCGTTCGTCCCGCACTCGGGTCCGTTTGCACGCGGCATCCACGTCACGGTTCAGGCCATGCTGAAAGCGCCACTCGACACCGCTGGCGCCATCGCGCGGTTGCGGGAGTTCTATTCAGGGTCGCCGTTCGTACGCGTGCTCGATGCAGCACCGCGAGTCAAGGATGTCGTCGCGAGCAACTATGCACATCTCAGCGCTGCCGCGAACGGTCGCAGCGTCGCGGTGATGTGCGTCGTCGACAATCTGACCAAGGGCGCAGCGGGAGGCGCTGTGCAGTGGATGAATCGTCTGTTCAAGCTGCCCGAGACCGCGGGCCTGACCTCGCCCGCACCGGGCTGGACCTGACCGCTCGCTGGAAAACTCATGAACGCTGCATTGAAACCGGCCCACCCGAAAGATCACCTTGCACCGGTGTTTGCGCAGTACGCGCTCGAAGTCGTCGACGCCGACGGCGTCTGGCTGCACACCCGCGACGGGCGGCGGATCCTGGATCTCTACGGCGGCCACGCGGTCGCGGCGCTCGGCTACGGACACCCGGGTTGGACGCGCGCCGTGCAACAGCAAGCCGCGCGCTGCAGTTTTCAGAGCAACGCGGTGCCAATGGACGTGCGCGCCCGTGCCGCCACGCGGCTCGCCCGCTTCGCCGGCGGACACTTCGACAGCGTGTTCTTCATCAATTCCGGTGCCGAAGCCAATGAGAATGCGCTGAAGATGGCGTTCCGGATGACCCGGCGCGAGGAAGTGGTCGCGATCGAAGGCGCCTTCCATGGACGCACCGCCGCTGCTGGCGCGATCACCGCCGGAGCGATCGGCAAATGGTACGAGTTTCCGCGCACGCCGTTCGATGTCCGCTATCTGCCGCGGCGCGATATCAGCGCGGTCGCCGCGACCGTTACCGAAAAAACTGCGGCGGTGATTGTCGAACCGGTGCAGGGCGTCGGCGGCGCCTTCGACATGGGCGCCGAGTTCCTTGCAGCACTGCGCGCGCGTTGCGATGCAGTGGGCGCGGCGCTGATCTTCGACGAAGTGCAGATTGGCGTCGGCCGCAGCGGCTGGGCATTCGCAGCCAACATGTACGGCGTGATGCCGGACATGATCACGACGGCGAAGGCGCTCGGCAATGGCTTTCCCTGCGCGGCGTTGCTGATGGCGCCGGCCGTGACTGCCGCGCTGAAGCTTGAAGGACTCGGCACGACATTTGGCGGCGGCCCGATGGCCTGCGCCGCGATCGAGGCTGTCGTCGAGGCGATCGAATCCGAGAACCTGCTTGCCAACGTCCGCGATGTTTCCGGCTACATCCGCGCAACCTGCACGGTTGGACCGGTTGTCGGCCATCAGGGTGCAGGTTTCCTGCACGGGCTGCGCACCGCAGTGCCAGCCAAGGCGGTCCAGACGGCGCTGCTCGAGCGAAACATCCTCGCCGGCACCAGCGCCGATCCGAATGTCGTGCGGCTGCTGCCACCCTACATTCTGCAGCGCGAGCATGTCGACATGTTGCGCGACGCTCTCACGTCAATGCCGGCGGGCGGCCAATGAAACGCTTCGTTGACCTCGCTGACCTGACTCGTGAAGAGGTCATCGATCTCGTGAAACTTGCACAGCGTCTCGAGCAGCACCCAGAGCCGCAGGCGCTGGCGGGTCGCATCCTCGGCCTGGTCTTCTTCAACCCGAGCCTGCGCACACTGGCCTCGTTCCAGGCTGGCATGGCACGGCTCGGCGGACAGTCGTTCGTGATCACGCCGGGCTCGGGCACCTGGCAACTCGAGCACCGGCTCGGCGCCGTCATGGATGGCGCGGCGGCCGAGCATGTGCGCGAAGGCATTCCGACGCTCGCGTCCTACTGCGACGCGATCGGCATTCGCGCATTTGCGGACGGCCGCGACCTTGCGGTCGATCTTGCCGAGACAAACTTCGGCGGCATGGCGGAGTTGATCGACAAACCGCTGATCAATCTGGAATCCGCGGTCAATCACCCCTGTCAGGCGCTCGCCGACTGGAAGACACTCGATGAGCTCAAAGTGCCCGAGCGTGCGCGCTTCGTCCTCAGCTGGGTCAATCATCCGCGCGCGCTGCCACTGGCCGTGCCTGCCGCCACCGCCCACATGGCCGCACACCGCGGCATGGAACTCGTCGTGCTGCGACCAGACGGCTTTGCCCTGCCACCAGCGATCATGGCCCGCGCCCGCGCGGCGGCCGCGCTTTCGGGGGGCTCGGTCCACGAGACTTCGGATCGCCAGGAAGCGCTGCGCGGCGCTCACGTCGTCTATGCCAAGGAGTGGGGTTCGACCAGCCACTATGGCGATGCAACCGCTGACGCAGCGCAACGCGCTGACCTCGCAGACTGGTGCGTGCAGCCCGAGTGGTTTGCCAGCGCGGCACCCGATTGCCACTTCATGCATTGCCTGCCGGTACGCCGCAATGTTGCGGTGGCCGATACCGTGCTGGACAGCGCCCGCAGCGTGGTGCTGCACAGCGCGCGCAACAGAATGACGGCGCAGATGGCCGTGCTGCACCGGCTGCTCGCAAGCCGGTCCTGACCCATCCGGAGACCTCAAGACGATGATCATGAATCGAGTCGATCAGACCGCCGCAATCCGCGCCCTCAAGAATGCGGCCCCTTACATGCGCCTCTACAAGGGCAAGACGTTTGTAATCAAGGCCGGTGGCGGTGTTTTTGCCGACACCGAAACGACTCGTGCGTTGGTCGAACAGATCGCGATCCTGCACTACTTCGGCGTGCGTGTGATCTTCGTGCATGGCGGTGGCCCGCAGCTGACCGAACTGACCGAGAAGCTCGGCGTGCCAACGCGAATGGTGCAGGGGCGCCGCGTCACTGACCAGAACGCGATCGATGTGACCTCGATGGTGCTGAACGGGCTGATCAACACACGCGTGCTGGCTTTCTGTCGTGAGATGGATATCGATGCAGTCGGGGTCAGCGGCGTCGACGCCGGCCTGATCGTCGCGCACAAGCGACCACCGGTAGAGCTGGCGGACGGCAGCGGCGAGACGCTCGACTATGGCTTTGTCGGTGACATCGTCCGCATCGACACCGACGTGCTGCGCAAACTGCTCGACAATGGCCTGATGCCGATCGTCAGCCCCTTGTCAGCCGATGAGCACGGCATGCTGCTGAACATCAACGCCGACACGGTCGCCGCCGCATTGGGCGCAGCCTTGAACGCCGAGAAGCTGATCCTGTGCACCGGCGCACCAGGCATCCTCGAGCGCGCCGATGATCCGAGCTCGCTGATCTCGTACACCGATCTGGCTGGCCTGAAGGCTCTACGCGACAAGGGCGCGATGCTCGATGGCATGCTGCCCAAGGCCGGCGCGATCGAGAGCGCGTTGCGCGGCGGCGTCCGTCGCGTGCATGTCATCTCCTACAAAGCGCCGGAAGGCATCCTCGCTGAAGTCTTCACCAATGAAGGCACGGGTACCCTGATTGTCGAGGACATCAGCGCGCTCGCGCCGGCTGAACTTGCGGCCAGCGGATGACACGTCTCTGGGACAAGGGCACACCGCTAGACCAGCGCGTGCTCGCCTATACCGCCGGCGAGGATCACGCACTCGACGAACGGCTGGTTGCCTACGATGTGCGCGCATCGATCGCGCATGCCGAGATGCTGCATGCCTGCAAGCTGCTGAGCGCTGCGGACCTTGCGGCAATCCGCGAGGGTCTGCGTGAAGTCGCGGCGGCGCATGCGCGTGGCGAGTGGCACATCGAGCTTGCGGACGAGGATGGCCAGACCGCTCTGGAGCGCCACCTGACCGCGCGGATCGGCGCAGCCGGTGGCCGCGTGCATCTCGGCCGTTCACGCAACGATCAGGTTCTGACGGCGCTGCGCCTGTATCTGCTCGATGCGGTGGATGCACTGCACTTGAAGACTCTGGATGTCGCTACTGCGATCGATGCGGTAGCCAGTCGCCAGGGCAATGTCGCACTGCCGGGCTACACCCACATGCAGCAGGCGATGCCGAGTTCGGTCGCGCTCTGGGCCGGTGCGTTCGCCGCCGAGCTGCGCGATGACGCAGCCGGACTGCAGGCGACTCGCCGCCGCCTCGACCGCAGCCCGCTTGGTTCAGCCGCCGGCTTCGGCACACCGGGGCTGCCACTCGATCGCGCGCTGACAGCTTCCGCGCTGGGCTTCAACGAAGTGCACGAACCGGTCACAGCGGTGCAACTGTCGCGGGGCAAGGCCGAATCGCAGCTGCTGTTCGAGCTGACGCTGCTGATGCAGGATCTTGGCCGGCTCGCTGCAGACGTGCTGATCTTCTACACGCAGGAGTTCGCGTTCGTCGATCTGCCGGCGGAATTCACGACCGGCTCGTCGATCATGCCGCAGAAGCGCAATCCCGACGTCTTCGAGCTCGTGCGCGGGCGGACCGCCACCGCCCAGGCCTGCCTGATCGAAGCGCTCGGCATTTTTGCGAAACTCCCTTCAGGCTATCAGCGCGATCTGCAGCTCCTGAAGGCGCCGCTGTTCCGAGGCATCGATCTGGCCGACGCAACGCTCGGCATCCTCGCACCGGCAATGCAGGGGCTGCGGTTCCGCCCCGAATCGATCGCGCTCGATCCGTCGATCAATGCCGCTGCCGAGGCCAATGCGCTCGTGGTCAGTGAAGGCATACCGTTTCGCGAAGCCTATCGTCGCATCGGCGAGCGATATCGCAAATGAGCATCTGGCATGGGGCCATCACGCTCGAGATGCTCGCTGAGTGGCAGCGCGGCACCATGGTGGAATTCCTCGACGTCCGTCTGACCGAGATTGGCGACAACTACCTGCGCGGCACGATGCCGGTCAGCGAGCGCACGATCCAGCCGATGGGCGTCCTGCATGGCGGTGCGTCTGTCGTGCTCGCCGAGACCCTCGGCAGCTGCGGGGCCAATGCCACGATCGATCGCGAGCGGCGCGCCTGTCTAGGACAGGAGATCAACGCGAATCATCTGCGGCCCGTGCCGCTGGGCGGCCTCGTGACCGGCACGGCGACGGCCGTACACCTCGGCGCCTCGAGCCAGGTCTGGAGCATCGAAATCCGCAATGATGCCGGCAAACTGACCTGCATTTCGCGGCTGACCATGGCGATTGTCGACCGCCGCCGGTAGCGCTCGCCGGCGCCAGTGCGCAGCAACGCGCCGGATGCTCTACTATTCCCGACCTTCCCTTCCGCTCACTACAGGAGCGTGACATGAACGCCAATGTCTTCGACCAGGCCGGTTTGCGCGAGCCCGACGCGTCGCTCGTGACGTATACGCATGTGATCTACGCGCTGCACGCGCTCGGCGTGCTGATCGGCGTGACGGGTCCGGCGACCATCGTCGGAAATTTCGTGTTCGGCCTGCCGTCCATCGTCGCAGTGATTCTCAACTATGTTCGGCGCAAAGACGTGCGCGGCACTTACCTGGAATCACACTTCAGCTGGCAGATCCGCACGTTCTGGTTTGCGCTGCTGTGGATGTCGCTTGCAGTCGTGATTTCGGCGCCGCTGGTGCTGCTGCTCGGTCTTGGAATCTTCACGTTTTTCATAGCGGCACTGCTGGTGGGCATCTGGGTCATCTACCGGATCGCACGCGGCTGGCTGCGCCTGCGGGATGGTCAGCCGGTTTCGCCATGAGCTTGCGCGCCGTAGCGCTCGCCGTATGGCTGTTCGTTTCATTGGCACTGTCCGCCTGCGGCCAGAAAGGGCCGCTGTTTCTGCCGGAAGCCGACGGCACCGTGATCACCCGCGAGGCTGGCGACGCGTCACCGACCGCGCCGCCACCGACCATTCCGGAAGGCCGCGCGCAGGATGAAACTGCTGATCCAGCACCTCGCGTGCCGAACCCCTGACCGACCGCCTGGAGTCCATGCCATGCATCCTTTTCCTCATACCTATGCCGTTTCGGCTGAATGCGCGCCCGAGGGCCTCGTGCAGCTTTCTTCTGACGGCCTTGCGCCGCTGAACTCGGCGCCACCGAAGGAGTTCGACGGCCCGGGCGATCAATGGTCGCCAGAGACGCTGCTGTGCGCCGCGGTGGCCGACTGCTTCAACCTGAGCTTTCGCGCCGTGGCAGCAGCGTCGAAGTTCCCGTGGCAGCGCCTGTCATGCAGCGTCACCGGCACCCTGGATCGTGTCGAGCGGGTCAATCTGTTCACGAAGTTCGAGATCCGTGCGCGGCTCGAGCTTGCGGCCGGTGCTGATCACGCCCGCGCCCAGCAGCTGCTCGAGAAGTCCAAGCAGGTCTGCCTGATTTCGAACTCCCTGAAGAGCGAGTTCCATCTGGTTACTGAGATCGGCTGAGACCATGCTGATCACCGAACCGCAGGCGACCTCCAGCGTCGCACAGCTGATCCAGCTGGCCGTAGGGCCTGTATTCCTGATTTCTGGTGTCGGCGTGACGCTGAATGTGCTGACCAGCCGTCTGGCGCGAATCGTCGATCGGGCGCGCAGTGTCGAGGCCGAACTCGAGTCGGCCACGGACGCCACGCGAATCTCCGGCTTCGAGCGCTCGCTGCGGGTGGCCGCCAAACGCGCACGGCTGATCAACGCCGCGGTGACGCTCGCGGCGGCCTCGGCGCTGCTGACGACCATTGTGGTCGTAATGTTGTTCTCGAGCGCATTCCTGCCGTTCGACTTCTCGTTCGCGATCGCGGCGATGTTCGTCGGCGCGATGATCTGTCTTGCAATCGCCTACCTCGTTTTTCTGGTCGAGGTGCGCGTGTCGACGGCGACGCTGCGCATCGGCGGCCGCGTAACCTGATCTCCGGCCCCACGGTGAATCCATGAATCTGATCGATGCAGTGCTCGGCAGCAAGGACATGAGCGGCGGAGTCGCCGACGACTTGCTGAAGCGCGCCGGCCGATTCATGCGTCGCTGAGTTCACCGGAGATGACCGACTCCGCCGACCTGGTGCTGATCGACGGCTCGTCGTACCTGTACCGGGCGTTCCATGCGCTGCCGCCGCTCAGCAACTCGCGCGGTGAGCCCACGGGCGCCGTGCATGGCGTGCTGAGCATGCTGCTCGCGTTCATGCGGGAGTACTCACCCGCTCGCGTCGCGATCGTGTTCGACGCTCCGGGGCGCACGTTCCGTGACGACCTCTTCGCAGAGTACAAGGCGCATCGGCCCCCGATGCCGGACGACCTGCGCGCGCAGATCGAACCGCTGCACGAAGCCGTCCGCGCGCTGGGGCTGCCGCTGCTGCGCATCGAAGGCGTCGAAGCCGATGATGTGATTGGCACACTCGCCCGCCAGGCCAGCGAGCGCGGCTTGCGGGTACTGATCTCGACCGGCGACAAGGACATGGCGCAGCTCGTCGGTCCGCAAATCACGCTGATCAACACGATGAGCCACACGCGGCTCGATCGCGAAGGCGTCAAGGCCAAGTTCGACGTCTGGCCCGAGCAGATCATCGACTACCTCGCCCTGGTCGGCGACACCTCCGACAACATTCCGGGCATTTCGAAGGTCGGCCCGAAGACGGCTGCGAAATGGCTCGCGCAATATCCCACCCTCGATGAGCTGATCGCGCACGCCGAAGACATACCCGGAAAGGTCGGCGAGAACCTGCGCGCCGGGCTCGAAACACTGGCGCTGTCGCGGCAGCTTGCCACGATCCGTTGCGACCTTGCGCTGACGCAGGGCATCGACGATCTGGCTCCCGGCGACCCGGATACCGATGCGCTGCGCACGCTGTATACGCGTCTCGAGCTGCGCGCAATGCTGCGCGCATTGCCGGGCGCAGCGGACGCCAATGCGCCGCCACCGACAACGGAGCTCACCGCACCTGCCGGCGACATCCCGGTGCCCGCCGAGGTGCGCGACGCCGAGCGCCGCTATGAGCTGATCCTCGACGCGGCAAGTCTCGAGCGCTGGATCGCCACGCTGCGCGCAGCGCCGCTGTTTGCCTTCGATACCGAGACGACCAGTCTCGACTACATGCAGGCCGAGATCGTCGGCGTGTCGTTCTGCGCCGAACCAGGGATTGCAGCCTATGTGCCCGTTGCGCATGACTACGCCGGCGCACCGCCGCAGCTGACTCGCGATAGTGTGCTCGAAGCCTTGCAGCCGCTGCTCGAAGACGCCACGCGGTCCAAGCTCGGTCACCACCTGAAGTATGACGCGCACGTGCTCGCGAACCACGGCATCAGCTTGCGCGGCATGCGCTACGACTCGATGCTGGAGTCCTACGTCTGGAACAGTGTCGCGACGCGCCACGACATGGACTCCTGCGCGCTGCGCTACCTCGGCATGCAGACGACTCACTACGAAGAGGTGGCCGGCAAGGGCGCCAAGCAGATTCCGTTCAGCCAGGTTTCGATCGAGACCGCGGGCGAGTACTCCGCAGAGGATGCGGACATCACCCTGCGACTGCATCGCACGCTGTGGCCGGCGATTGCAGCAGAGCCGCGCCTCAAACATCTTTACGAAGACATCGAACAACCGCTGGTGCCAGTCCTGTTTGGTATGGAGCATCGGGGCGTGCTGCTCGATCGTGAGCTGTTGCGGGTCCAAAGCGATGAGCTGGCCGTGAAGCTCGCCGAACTGCAGGACGCGGCGCAGACCGAGGCCGGCCAGCCGTTCAACCTCGACTCCCCGAAGCAGCTGCAGCAGATCCTGTACGAGAAAATGCAGATCCCGGTGCTGCGCAAGACGCCAAAGGGTCAGCCGAGCACCGCCGAGGATGTGCTCGAGGAGCTCGCTGCCTCGCACGCGCTGCCGAAACTGATCCTCGAATATCGCAGCCTCGCCAAGCTGCGAGGCACCTACACCGAGAAGCTGCCCGAACAGATCAATGCATGCACGGGCCGCGTGCACACTTCGTATCATCAGGCCGTCGCGCAGACCGGTCGGCTGTCGTCCTCAGACCCGAACCTGCAGAACATTCCGATCCGCACCCCTGAGGGTCGGCGCATCCGCCAGGCGTTCATCGCGCCGCCCGGCTACGTGCTGCTCGCCGCCGATTACTCGCAGATCGAACTGCGGATCATGGCGCACCTGTCCGGCGACGCCGGGCTGCTGCGTGCGTTCACCGACGACCTGGACGTGCACCGCGCCACCGCCGCCGAAGTGTTCGGTGCGCCGCTCGACGAGGTCAACGCCGAGCAGCGTCGCTCGGCCAAGGCGATCAACTTTGGTCTGATCTACGGCATGTCAGCGTTTGGTCTCGCCCGGCAGCTGGGTATCGATCGCAGTTCGGCGCAGCGGTACGTCGAGCTGTATTTCGCGCGCTACCCAGGCGTCAAACGCTACATGGACGAGACCCGCGCGCGCGCCAAACAGCAAGGCTATGTCGAGACCGTATTCGGTCGTCGCCTGTACCTGCCGGAGATCGGCTCGCGCAACCGGCAGCTGCAGCAGTATGCCGAGCGCAGCGCGATCAACGCGCCGATGCAGGGCACGGCGGCCGACATCATCAAGCGCGCGATGATCACCGTCGACCACTGGTGCGGCGGACAACACGATCGGGCTCGACTGATCATGCAGGTGCATGACGAACTCGTGCTGGAGGTTCGTCGCGACGCCATCAACGACACACGCGAAGCCGTTCGCGACCTGATGACCGCCGCCGGCAAGGACGCGCTACAGGTCCCGCTGAAGATTGATATCGGCGTCGGCGAAAACTGGGACCAAGCGCACTGATTCACGCGCTGTCGCCACATGACGACGCATTCAGGGCGAACTGTTGTGACGCACAGCTTTCCAATCCCGTCAGTCATCATTGCGGGAGATCCCATGCGTTCCATCATTGTTTGTGGCCTGCTCACAGTCGCCACGCCGCTCGCACAGGCTGCGGACAACGGTCTGTATCTCGGCGCTGGCGCGACCCAGACCCACATCGACTCATTGACGACCGACATCGATCTCGATGACACCAGTTACAAGCTGATCGTCGGTTTCCGCCCGCTCGACTCCTTCGCAGTGGAGGTCAACTACGTCGATCTCGGCAAGGACCGCGCCAGCCTCGGCCCGGTCGTCGCCAGTGCCGACGCCAAGGCCTATGCGGCCTACGCGGTCGGCTTCATCCCGCTGCCGCTGCTGGACCTGTACGCCAAGGCCGGCCTCGCGCGCTGGGAAACCCGTGCCCGCGTCAGCGGTGCGCCGGGCGGACCCGTCTCCCTGAAGGACGACGGCACTGAATTCGCTTACGGTGCCGGCATCCAGGCACGGTTCGGCAGCATTGGCGCGCGGCTCGAATACGAACGCTTCGACCTCGAGGGCTCCGATGGTGTCGAACTGGTCACGCTCGGGTTCACCTGGACCTTTCTGTAACGCGCCCATCTGTGGCGTGCAAGGAACAACTTGAAACGCAAATATTTGAAATTATTGAGTTTATTTCTTTGAACTTTAGGCGGAAAGCCCGCTCTAAATTCTCGAGCATCGATGATGCTCCCCGCTTCACTCCCTGAGCGGGTTCAGCCCGGAACAACGAGACCTGTGCCGGGTTGGTCTGGCCCCGGTGCCCTCGCCAGAGGACACCGGGGTTTTTTATTGCAGCAGTTCCACCAGCCGCCGCTGCGCCTCGTCGACCCCAAACCTCGCATGCGCCGAGAACAGCTGCACGCTGGCGCGCCCGGCCAGCACGACTTTCGACTGCGCCAGCAGCTGCGCCTTCTCGCGCTGCTTGAGCTTGTCGCTCTTGGCGAGCAGCACGTGCACGCTACGCGACTCCGGATCCGCCCAATCGATCAGCGCCAAGTCCTCGTCGCGAACCCCACGACGCGAATCAACGATCAATATCAGACCGCGCAACGCAGTGCGTTCCCGAAGCGCGTCGAGCAGCGGCACCCAGTTGCTGCGCTCTGCAGCGCTGACGGCCGCGAATCCGTAGCCCGGCAGATCGACCATTCGCTGCCCCGCAGCGAGTTCGAAGTAGTTCAGCAGCCGGGTACGCCCCGGTGTCTTGCTGGTACGCGCCAGCGCGTTGCGCTCAGTGATCGAGTTGATGGCGCTCGATTTGCCAGCGTTCGATCGACCCGCGAAGGCGACCTCCGCGCCACTGTCGTCGGGAAACTGCCCCGGGGCTGCCACACTGAGCAGGAACCTGGCAGCCGGAAAGCGGCTCATGACGGGAGTTCCGCACGGCAAAAAACGGGCATGCCGACAGTTTAGTGTAGAATTTGCGGCCCCGTGTCCCTGTTCCGGAGCAGGTTGCCAGCATGTCGAAGTCGATCGTTTCGTGGATTGCCACCTGCGCCGCCGCCGCCGCCCTTGCACTCAGTTTCACCACTCCAGCGCTCGCAGGCGACCCGCAGGCTGGCGAACAAAAGAGCCTGGTCTGCTCCGCGTGCCACGGCCAGGACGGCAACAGCATCAATCCGGAGTGGCCAAGTCTTGCGGGCCAGAATGCGCGCTACACGGCGGAGCAGATGCGTTTGTTTCGGTCGGGGCATCGCAACAACATCGTGATGGCCGCGCAGGCCATGATGCTCACTGACGAAGACATCGCCGATCTCTCGGCCTACTACGCGACCCTGATCCCAGCGGGCCTTGAAGCGGATCCAAGTTTCTACAAGGCAGGCGAAGCGCTATATCGCGCTGGCGACCGGCTGCGCAACATTCCTTCTTGCAAGGGTTGTCATGGTCCAGTCGGCGTCGGCAACCCCGCTGCGGGCTATCCTGCGCTGCGCGCGCAGCACTCGATGTATACGATCATGCAGCTTGAGGCGTATGCGAACGAGCAGCGGTATCTCGATGCGGAGGGCAACAAGCAGAAGTCCCTCAACGGGCACATGATGACGACAATCTCCAAACGCCTGACCGAAGAAGACCGTCGCAATCTCGCCTCATATATCCAGGGCATGCGCTGAGGGCCAGCCGATGACACGACAAATCCTCGGCATTGCGCTGCTTGCCCTCGCACTTGGCGCCTGCAGCCAGCAGACGGATGACAGCACCAGCGATGCCACGACGGCTGTCGCTGACAGCGTCGTCGCCGATGCGCCTCTCGACGCGCAGACGAGTGCCATCGACCCTGCCACAGCCAGTGCTCCAAACGCTGCTGCAGGCAACGATGCCATTGCCGCAGTCGCTAATGAAGGATCCGTCAGCGCCGACGACGTCGACAGCACACCCAGCGATGCATCGCTCGAACGACTGACACAGCTGCCGCCACAGGACCAGCTGCCGGCCGGTCGCTGGCAGGTTGGCCGGCACTACCAACCCATTGTTCCCGCCCAGCCAACCTCGGTCGCGCCCGGCAAGGTCGAAGTCGTCGAAGTTTTCTGGTACGGCTGCAATCACTGTTTTGCGCTCGATCCGTTCCTCGAGAGCTGGAAACAGAAGAAGCCAGATTTCATCGAGTTCGTCCGTGTACCGGTGACCTGGGCCGCGTGGCACAAATCGCATGCGCGACTGTTCTACGCACTGCAGGCACTGAAGCGTGATGATCTGCACGCCAAGGTATTTGCGGCCACTCAGGCCGGCGGCAGCCTGCAGGCCCAGGAAAGCGAAGACGCGATGCTGAAGGCGCAGATTGCGTTCATGAAGGCGAACGGCGTCAGCGAAGAGGACTTCCGCCGCGAAGTCAGCGGCTTCTTCGTCAGCACTGCTGTGCAGCGTGCCGAGCAGACCGTGCGGCGCTTCAAGGTCGAAGGTGTGCCGTTCATGGTCGTCGCCGGCAAATACTCGACCGATGTCGGCTCCGCAGGTGGTCAGACGCAGCTGCCGAGCAGACCGTGCGGCGCTTCAAGGTCGAAGGTGTGCCGTTCATGGTCGTCGCCGGCAAATACTCGACCGATGTCGGCTCCGCGGGTGGTCAGACGCAGCTGACGCAGCTGCTGACCGATCTCGCAACGTCCGAAAAGCGCCGCTGATCGGCGCCGCGCGCCGATGCTCAGCGCCTACCTGCCAAACGGCGTGGGCCTGCAGCGGCGCGAGCTCGCAGCCGGTGAAACGATCCCGCCAGAGGCCATCTGGCTCGACCTGCTGACGCCAACAGCCGAAGAAGAAAAGCGCGTCGAAGAAGCCCTCGGCATCGACGTGCCGACGCGCGAAGAGATGCGCGAGATCGAGTCGTCGAACCGCTTCTACGACGAAGACGGCGCGCTCTACATGACCGCGACCATCGTGACCAAGCTCGACACCGAGATTCCGGAAAACTCGCAGGTCACCTTCATCCTGAAGGATGGGCGCATCGTCACCAACCGCTACGTCGATCCGCTGCCGATTCGCCGCTATGTGGCCTATGCAGAGCGCCACGCCGCCCAGTGCGCCAACGGCCCGGCCGTGCTCGCCGGGCTGCTGGAGTCGATCATCAACCGCATTGCCGACATCATCGAGCGCGTCGGCGCGGACCTCGATGCGCTGTCGACCGAAGTGTTCACGCGGCAGGCCCCACGGCGGTCGCGCGGCCGCGACTTCCGGCTCGTGCTCGAGCGCGTCGGCCAGGGAGGTGAACTGGCCTCCAAGGCGCGCGAGTCCCTCGGCAGCCTCGGTCGGCTGCTGGCGTTCGTGCAGCAGCAGCCCGCGCAGCTGAGCCACGAGGTACGCGGACGACTCAGGACGATCTCACGCGACGTCACGCAGATGAGCGACCACGCGACCTTTCTGAACAACAAGACCCAGTTCATCCTCGATGCCACGCTCGGGATGATCAACATTGACCAGAACAGCGCCCTGAAAATCTTTGCGGTCATGACGGTCGTGCTGCTGCCGCCGACCGTGATCGGTGCGATCTTCGGCATGAACTTCGCGCACCTGCCGACCGCTGCCGCCCCGTGGGGCTTTGCCGCCGCCCTTGGGCTGATGCTGGTGTCGTCGGTCACGCCTTATCTGATCTTCCGCTGGCGCGGCTGGCTATAATCCCGCCTTCAGCACCACGCGCCCGTAGCTCAGCTGGATAGAGTACTGCCCTCCGAAGGCAGGGGTCACAAGTTCGAATCTTGTCGGGCGCGCCACTTTCAGCATGACTTCGCAAACCACCACGGGCTCGATTGGCCTGATGGAAAAGGCGACCGTGTCACGGCTCAAGAACAACCTGAGCGCCTATCTTCGCAAGCTGCGGGCGAGTCACCCGGTGGTCGTCTACGAACGCATTGAGGCCGGTGGCCGAGGCGATCACCGACTTGCGCTGCTGAAAGCACCGGGCATGGTTCGGCCGCCGACCCGTGCGTCTTCGATCGAGCAGTGGCGCGCCCCTGCTCGCCGACGATCGGAAGCGTGGCATGAAATCGTGCCAGGCGACGCCGTGCAGCGAACAGCCAGTCGGCTCTTGTGCAGCCACGCACTGCGGGCAGGCGACTGCGCCCCACCTAACCGCTATAATTAGCGGCTGAATCAACCGCTAACCGGACACCGCTCGTGAGCAAGCAAGACTCCCAGTTCTTCAACATCTTCAGCCTGGTGCTGGGCATTCTGGTGGCGATCACGCTGGTGCTGTTCGGGGTCGCGCGCGCGGTGGGCAAGACCACCCAGAACGAGCATGTGCTGACGGATCCGCGCTATCTCGCGGAAGTTGCCGAGCGGACCGCCTGGAAGGGTCAAGTGGCCGTCGCGGGCCAGGATAATTCGGCGCTGGTCATCGTTGCGAGCGATGACGCCCGGTCGGTGCGCCCGGCGGCAGCGTTGCCCGAGACCGGCGCGGATCTGTACCAAGTCGCCTGTGCCACCTGCCATTCCGCCGGCATTGCCGGTGCGCCGAAATCCGGCGACCGCTCGGCCTGGGCGCCGCGCCTTGCCAAGGGCTCGGCTACGCTTTACAAGCACGCGATCGAAGGCTTCACGGGCGAAGGCGGCGTGATGCCGGCCCGGGGTGGGCGCGCGGATCTGCCCGACGATCTGGTCAAACTCGGGGTCGACTACATGATGGAGCTCAATCGCTGAGCTCCGTCATGCGCTGAACGCACGGCGCAACTGGATGGCTTCTGCTGCATGGGCGGCGCTGATTTGATCCTCCCCCGCCAGATCGGCAATGGTGCGCGCAACCCGCAGGCTGCGGTGCTGCGCGCGCAGCGATAGCGCCAGCGCGGTCCGCGCGGCGGCCAGCACTTTCAGCGCCGCACTCGTCATGCCGAACTCATTGCCAGACTCGGTCAGTTCACGCGCGGCCAATTGCGCATTGAGCTTTCCCGTGCGCGCCAGCTGTCGGTCGCGGGCAAGGCGAATGCGCTGACGCAGGCCAGCGCGCGACGCCTCGCCGGCGTCGCGCTCGGCGGCAGGGTTGCGCCCGGATTCGCGCGCGGCGATTTCATGCTCAGGCACCGACTGCAGCGCGACGCGCAGGTCGATCCGATCCAGCAGCGGCCCGGAGAGCCGACCGCGGTAGCGCGCGATCTGCGCGGGCGTGCAACGGCAGGCGCGCAAGCTGTCGCCGAGATGGCCGCAGTCGCAGGGGTTCATCGCGGCGATCAGCTGGAAGCGCGCGGGATACTCCGCATGGCATTGCGCGCGCGCAATCGACACGACGCCACTCTCGAGCGGCTCACGCAGTGCTTCGAGCACGCGCCGGTCGAACTCCGGCAGCTCATCGAGAAACAGCACGCCGAGATGCGCAAGCGTGATGTCCCCGGGGCGCGCCTTCGGCCCGCCGCCGACAATCGCACTGGCGGAGGCCGTGTGATGCGGTGCGCGGAACGGCCGGCGCGGGCCGCCGGCCGGCAGCATCTGCGCTGTGCCACCGCCGGCCACCGATGCGATCGTCGCCACTTCGAGGGCTTCGGCGGCAGTCAGCGGCGGCAACAGCGAGATCAGCCGTTGCGCGAGCAGCGTCTTGCCGCAACCCGGTGGGCCGACGAACAGCACGCTGTGTCCGCCCGCGGCGGCGACCACCAGGGCGCGCTTGCCGAGCGCCTGGCCGATGATCGAATCAAGCCCATCTGGCGGGGTTGGAGCGCCGTTCGCCGCCGCGGGCTCAATGGCCTCGACTGCCAGCAGAGCGTGCCGGCCGCGCAGATGCTCACAAACCGCGTGCAGCGACGCCGCTGCTGCCACCTGCGCCGAGGGCAGCAGGCGGGTTTCAGCCGCAGAGGCCAGCGGTACGATGACGGCTCGGCCAGCGGTCTGGGCGCAACGCGCGGCCAGCAGCATGCCCGGCACTGAGCGCAGCTCGCCGCCCAGACCCAGCTCACCGTAGAACTCGGTCGAGTCGAGCGGCACGGCCGCAGCCGCAGGCACCCTCACCTGACCCGAAGCAAGCAGAATCCCGACGGCGATCGCGAGGTCGAATCGGCCTCCATCCTTGGGCAGGTCGGCGGGCGCCAGGTTGACCGTGATCCTTCCGGCCGGAAAGTCGAAGCCGGAATTGACCAGCGCGGCTCGCACGCGCTCCTTGCTCTCTTTGACGGCCGTTGCGGCGAGACCGACGATGGAGAACGTCGGCAGTCCGCTGCCGAGATGAACTTCGACACCGACTTCAGGTGCCGTCAGCCCGATCTGCGCGCGGCAGTGCAGTCGGGCGACGCTTTCGCCGGGAGCTGCGGCCATTGCCAGATCCGATGGAACCCGGTCGGCGCGCCGCTCTAGGTCGGATCCCGAGTGGTCAGCGCTGCGTCGAGATCCTGCAGACGCTGCTCCATCTGTTCGAGCTTCTCGCGGGTGCGCTCCAGCACCTTGGACTGCGCGTCGAATTCATCGCGGGTCACGAGGTCGAGCTTGGCGAGGTTGGCGCGCAGCACCGCGCGGAAATTGGTCTCCAGATCTTGCTGCATACCGCGCACGGCGGGCGGCAGATTCTCGAACAGTCGCCTGGCGAGATCCTCGACGCGAAAAGTCTCCATTTCGATTGCCCTCAGTTGACGCACAACGACAGAAGTACGGCTCCAAAACGGTGCAGTGGGTTCCCTGCGCGCTGATACAAATCACGGACTTGCGGGTACCTGAGCGCTGGCATGGAAGCTGCAAAGAGGTTTCCGGACTCTGCCAGGGAAGAATACGCGCGGCGCAGCGGACGTGCAGCCGGAAAATCGCTCGTCATCGTCCAGATACTCAAAACGGAGCAGGCGATGAAGCTGATCACCGCGATCATTCGGCCCTACAAGCTGGATGACCTTGAGATGGCGGTCGCGCGACTCGGAGTTCAGGGGATGACCGTGACGGAGGTTCAGGGCTACGGCCGACAAAGAGGACACGCGGAGCACTACCGCGATGCCGAGTACAAGGTGGACTTCGTGCCCAGGACACGCGTGCAGATTGCCGTCGACGAGGCGATTGTCGAGCCGGTCGTCGAGGCGATCGCAAACGTGGCACGAACTGGAAAGATCGGGGACGGAAAGATTTTTGTCAGTGAACTACAGCAGGCAGTCCGCATCCGCACCGGTGAGACCGGTGTTGCGGCAACCTGATCGACCGTGAGTTTGAACAAGCAGGACAGGAGCTGGGAGCGCATAAAATGAAGACGACAACAATGAAGACCAACTCGATGCTGCGACTGTGGCTCTGTGCCCTGGCAGCAGCCGGACTTGCACTGCTGCCTGCTCTCGGGCTCGCAGCCGACGGTGAGCCGATCGTCGACAAGGGCGACGTTGCCTGGATGATGACCTCAACCGTGCTGGTCGTGCTGATGGTGCTGCCCGGGCTTGCGCTGTTCTACGGCGGCCTCGTGCGTGCCAAGAACATGCTTTCCGTCTTGATGCAGGTCATGGTCGTGTTCTCGCTGATCTGCGTGTTGTGGGTCGTTTACGGCTACAGCCTCGCCTTCGGCGGCGAAGGCCTGATCATCGGCACCTTCGACAAGCTGTTCCTGCAGGGCATCACGGTCGACTCACTCGCCGATACCTTCACCGACAACGTCAAGATCCCCGAGTACCTTTTCATCGCGTTTCAGGCGACCTTCGCCGGGATCACCTGCGCGCTGATCGTCGGTTCGTTCGCGGAGCGCATGAAGTTCGCAGCGGTGCTGGCGTTCAGCGCCCTGTGGTTCACATTCTGCTACATCCCGATCGCACACATGGTCTGGGGTGCTGGCGGCTATCTGCTTGACAAGGGCGCACTCGATTTCGCCGGCGGCACGGTCGTGCACATCAATGCCGGTGTCGCGGGCCTGGTCGGCGCCTACATGCTCGGCAAGCGCATTGGTTACGGCAAGGAAGCAATGACACCACACTCGCTGACGCTGACCATGGTCGGCGCCTCGCTGCTGTGGGTCGGCTGGTTCGGCTTCAACGCCGGCTCGAACCTCGAAGCCACCAGCGGTGCAACGCTGGCATTCATCAATACGCTGGTGGCAACTTCCGCAGCGGTGCTCGCCTGGTCGATCGGCGAGACGGCGATGCGCGGCAAGGCTTCGATGCTCGGCGCAGCCTCCGGCGCGGTCGCCGGGCTCGTTGCGATCACGCCAGCCTGCGGCTCCGTCGGACCGATGGGTGCGGTCATCATCGGACTCGCAGCGGGCCTGATCTGCCTGTGGGGCGTCACGGGCCTGAAGCGCCTGCTGGGCGCCGACGACTCCCTGGACGTGTTCGGCGTGCACGGTGTGGGCGGCATCGTCGGTGCGTTGCTGACCGGCGTGTTCACCGCGCCGGGACTCGGCGGCACCGGCGGCGACGACTTCTCGATCGGCAGCCAGGTGCTGATCCAGGCTGAAGGCGTGCTGATCACGATCGTCTGGTCCGGCGTGGTCGCTGCGATCGCCTACAAACTCGTTGACCTCGTCATCGGGCTGCGGGTCGACGCGGAAACCGAGCGCGAAGGGCTCGACACGGTCTCACACGGAGAGCGTGCCTATTCGAATTGATCGGGTCCCCCTCACTCAACCCGTGTCAATACGGCGGATCGTCTGCAAAACGGGCGATCCGCCGTTCTTTTTGGCGGGATCGAGCCGCAGCCGGGCTGCTAGACTGCGTCAGCGACGGTGTCTGTGACACAGTTCAATTTCCCGCCGCGCTCAGGTCGCCATAATCGGCGGGCCCTCGTCGGCAGGATCCGGAGGCAGATCGCATGCGCACCTATTTATTTTTCATGGCTCTCATGGTCCTGGCTGGCACCGCCCAGGCGTCCGGTGACGTCTGGATGTGGAAGGACAAAAATTGCGCGGCTGGCAGGGACTGTACCCACTACAGCGACGTGCCGGTCGAAGGCGCCGTGCTGGTGCGTCGCGCGGGCGTTCGAGTCACGGACCTGGACAGCGCCAATGCGGCAAATAGCGCCGCGGCAACCGCCGCGGCCACCGAACGTGAACGGCTCGCAGCCCGCACCGGCCAGATCAATGATCAGCTCGAGCGCACGCGGACCTCACGCGCTGTCGAATCGGACATTGAAAAGAAGCGCGCCGAACAGTGCAAGGAAGCCACCGAGCGCTACGAGCGATCGATCACCGCCCGGCGCCTGTATCGCGAAACGCCGGACGGCGAGCGCGTCTACCTGACCGAAGCCGAGCTCGATGCGGCCCGGCTCGAGGCCCGCACCGAGCGCGACACCGCCTGCGGTTCTCCGAACCGCTGACCCCCACAGTCAGCCCGGCGCTGTGCGCGGGCCCTGACTGAACGGCCCCAGCCCGCACCGACTGCACCGCCGCGATGCGAACTGGATTCATCGGTCTAGGAGCAATGGGTCGCCCCATGGCGCTCAACCTGCATCGCAGCGGACTGCTCCACGGCGTCTGGAACCGCACTCGCGCCGCGGCCGAGGTGATCGCTGCCGAAACAGGTTGCAAGGTGCCGGAGTCCGCCGCTGAACTCGCCGCCGTGTGCGAAGCCCTCGTGCTGTGCGTGTCGGCCGATACGGATGTGCTGGCAGTCGTCGCCGCCATTGCCCCGAACCTGAAGCCGGGATGTATGGTCATCGACTGCTCGACCGTGAGCGCGGACACGGCGCGCGCGGCCCGGGAACTGTTGACGAAGCACGGAGCCGAATTCCTCGATGCCCCCGTCAGCGGTGGCACCGAAGGTGCGCGCGACGCCACGCTCGCGATCATGGTCGGAGGAACCCGCAACGCCTTTGAGCGCGCTCGCCCGGTGCTCGCCGCGATGGGACGCACGATCACCCACTTCGGCGACTGCGGTGCCGGCCAGGCCGCCAAGGCCACCAACCAGATCATGTGTGCCGGCATTGTGCGCGCGGTTGCCGAAGCGATGGCGTTTGCACGCGCGCAGCGGCTGCCGCTTCCGGAGCTGGTCGAGACGCTGGGCAAGGGCGCAGGAAGCTCCTGGTATTTCGTGAACCGTGCGCCGAACATGATCCGCGGCAACTACCCCGCCGGCTTTCGCGTCACGCTGCACGAGAAAGATCTGCGCATCTGCCGCGACATGGCCGCGGCGCTGGGCGTGCAGCTGCCAGTCGTGGACAGCATACTGCTGGAGTATGCCGAACTCATCGCCCGCGGCTACGGCGATGAGGACATTTCTTCTGTTTTTCGTCTCAAGGCGGAGCTGTTTGAGCGCTGAGACCACACATCGGCGCGCGCTTTATCTGCCGGACTTCTGCGCGCCGCGGATCGTGCTCGGAGTCGTGCTGATCGTCGAGCTGACCGCGCTCACGCTCGCGCTCGCCCGCGACAACGACCGGCTCGGTTTCTGGACCGACCTTGCGCGCACCTCACTGTTCCTGATCTGGATCGGGCTCACTGCCGCCGCGTTGCTGTGTGCGTTGCGGCATCGGGTCGAGCGAATGAACGCTGCGCAAGGATCAGCGGTGGTGCTCGGCCTGATGACGGCGCTGATCGCGCTCGTATCCGAGATCGTGCTGGCGCTCGGGCGCTCGGACTGGGGCGGTGCGAGCAACTTCACCGGCTTGTTTCCAACCGAACGGCTGCCGTTCCTGCCACGCAATGTCGCGATCGGCTTCATCGTGACGGCGATCGCGCTGCGCTACTTCTACGTCACGCACGAATGGCGCCGCAACGTCGAGATGCAGGCACTGGCGCGCGTGCACGCGCTGCAGGCGCGCATCCGCCCGCATTTCCTGTTCAACAGCATGAACACGATTGCCTCGTTGACCCGCAGCGATCCGGCGCGGGCAGAAGAGGCCGTACAGGATCTGGCCGACCTGTTCCGGGCCAGCCTGTCGGATCAGCGCTCCCAGATCACGCTTGAGGAAGAACTGCAGGTTGCGCAGACCTATGCACGGATCGAAAAACTGCGCCTCGGCGATCGCCTGCACATAGCCTGGAACACCACTGCATTGCCGCTCGATGCGACGCTGCCAAGCCTCGTCGTGCAGCCGCTGCTCGAGAACGCGATTTATCACGGTATCGAGCCGCGCGCTGCCGGCGGAACGGTAACGGTGCAGGGAGAATTCGCGAATCAGCTGGTGACCGTGATCGTGCGCAACCCGCTGCCGGATGGCGCAAGCGTGCGCGACGGCAATCGCGTGGCGCTCGCCAACATCCGCGAGCGCCTGCTGCTGGTCTACGGCGAGCGCGCCACGATCAAGGCTGGGCGCTTCGATGACCAGTACATCGTGACCCTGCGGTTCCCCTATTCCAAGACACCAACGACATGAGCCTGCGCATCGTGATTGTCGACGACGAGGAACCGGCGCGCGCCAGGCTGCGTTCGCTGCTGACCGAACGTGCGGATGTCGAAGTCGTCGGCGAAGCCGCGGACGCGGAGCAGGCCCTCACGGTCACGGATCGACTCGCGCCCGACATCGTGCTGCTCGATATCCGGATGCCGGGGATGGACGGCCTGGAGGTGGCGCGCCTGCTGGCCGATTCGCCAGAGCCACCCGCGGTGATCTTCACGACGGCTTTCGATGAGTATGCGTTGGATGCGTTCGATGCCAAGGCCGTGGCCTACTTGTTGAAGCCGATTCGCCGCGAGAAGCTCGAAGTTGCGCTCGCGCAGGCTTCCAGACTGACGCGCCCGCAACTCGCGCAGGCAGCAGCGACCGCGCGACTTGCCGAACGTCAGGTTGAGCGGCGCAGCCACATCGCTGTGCGGCAACGTGAGACCACTCATCTGATCCCGGTCGAGGCGATCATCTACTTCCAGGCCGATCGAAAGTACACGACCGTCAGGCACCAGGGTGGCGAGCATCTGATCGAAGAGAGCCTGCGCTCCCTCGAAGACGAGTTCGGCACCGCCTTCGTCCGCATCCACCGCAACTCGCTGGTCTGTGTGGCGCGACTTCAGGGGATCGACCGCGATGCCGACGGCCAGTGCTTCGTGCGACTGCGCGACTGCAGCGAGCGGCTTGCGGTCAGCCGCCGGATGGCCGGCGACCTGCGTGATCGCTTCCGGCTCTGAGAACACGTTTGACGTAATCAGGTTTTCGCTGCAGCCGCAGCCAACCCTGTGACCCTCTTCACCGTAAGGCGCCCGCGATTGCGGTGTGATGCGACGCAGTTCCCTGGGGGTCTGGATGATGCACAAAGAGCAGGATGATGCCGCCGCCGCGCGCGCCGTCGCACGGCACGAAATCGACGCCTGGATCGCCTCATCGACGCGGCGCAGCGCCGCACGGGAGCATCTGGCACCGGATGCCGCGCCGCGCACCGAAGTGCTCTCCCGCGTCGAAGCGATCCTCGTGCACCCACGACCGCGCAGCGCCAATCGGCGCTGGATCTGCGAACTGCTGCGTGCCTGGGCGCCGCTCGAGATCCTGTTCCCGACGCGCGACTATCGCGGCACAACCGGCATCAGCGGCGAGCTGCCGCTGCATGTAAGCCTGCTGGTCGAGCGCGAGTACGGGCACGTGCTGTCGATCGCCCACAACCTGCCGGCGGCTTTCGAGCTGCTGCGCGCCGACCGCTCACGCCTTGGTCTGCAGCTCGCGGTTGCCGCTGGCCTGCAGGATGTGTTTCGGGACGAGGGGATCCCGCCGCAGGAGGACGCTGACTGGCTCGCAAACCTGCGACAGATCTCGCTCACCATGGCGGAGTATCTGCACCGCCAGGCCATCGGTCTTGCGGCCGTGATTCCGGACACGCTCGTGATGCACTACACGGCGCAGATCGCCCGGACCCAGCGACTGCTGCGCGAAGAGTGTCTAGCGCGCGGCATAGTCGAAGGAATCGAAATACAGGCGATCGCCTGACACGCCGAGCGCGGGATACCGTTCGCGCACCGCTTCGATCAGCGCTGGAGGCCCGGCAACGTATACCTCGCATTCCGTCAGCGGCGGACCGCTGGCCGCAGCCACTTCGTGTACCCAACCCAGCTGATGATGTGAGTGCTGCACCTCAGCGGTTGCCGACAGCACGGCGCGGTAGCTGAGGTTCGGATACTGCCGCGTCCACTGTTGCACGAGCTGATCCTCGTAGAGATCCAGCGCGGTGCGCGCACCCCAGAAAAAGTGGATCGGTCGGGTTGCGCCCGTCTCCAGCGCATGGCGCAGCATGCTCTTGAGCGGCGCGAAGCCGGTGCCGCCCGCGATCATCAGCACCGGTGAATCCCCTTCCAGGTAGCAGAACTGACCGAGCGGCGCTTCGATCCGCAGCAGCGTGCCATCACTGCCTGCATCGAACATCGTGGCGGTAAAGCCCGTGCCGGGCGCGCGGCGCAGATGCACTTCAAGCTCGCGACTGTCATGCGGCGGACTTGCAATCGAGAAGCTGCGGCGCCGGCCGCCGTCGAGCAGTACGTCGAGATACTGACCCGGGCGAAACTCCAGCGTCTCGACCGCAGGCAATCGCAACATCAGCTGCAACACGTCCGGCGCCAGCAGAGTTCGGCGCGCGATTCGCGCTGGCAGCCGTTTGATCGCAGTGTCTCCCGCACGAGGGATCAGCCGGGTTTCGACGGTGACGTCACTGCAGGCACGCGCCTGGCAAAGAAGAATCTTCTGGTTGGCGTGTTCGTGGGCGGTCAACCCCAGCGGTAGTCCGCGCGGATAATCGATGCGTCCCTCAACAAGCCGGGCGCGGCAGGAGCCGCAGTGCCCGGCCTTGCAGCTGTGCGGCAGGTTCAGCCCAGCGGCCAGTGCGGCATCGAGCAGGTCCTGGTCCGAGCGCGCGACGATCTGACGGCCCTGGGGCTCGATGCGAATCCGGAAGTTCATCCTTGCTAGACTAAACCAATGCAACTGCCGTTCACGAAGATGCACGGGCTCGGCAACGACTTCATCGTTTTCGATGCCCCTTCGGAAGCCGCCATCCCGAGTGCGGCACAGCTGCAGGCGCTCGCGGACCGACGCACCGGCGTCGGTTTCGACCAGGCCTTGGCGCTGACGCCGGCGCGCCGCGCGGACACAGCCGTGTACTACCGGATCTTCAACGCCGATGGCGGCGAGGTCGAACAGTGCGGCAATGGAGCACGCGCCGTGGCGGCACTGCTGCTCCGGCAGGGCCGCGGCCACAATGGCAGCGTCCGTCTGGACAGCGCAGGCGGAATCGTCAGCGCTCGCGCGGTACAGGGCGAGCTGATCGCCGTCGAGATGGGCGAGCCGCTTTTTTCGCCGGAGGCCCTGCCGTTTCTGGCGACCGTACCGGCTGCAAGCTACGCTCTGGATGTCGACGGCGAATCGATCCGTTTTGCAGTCGTCTCGATGGGCAACCCGCACGCCGTCATTACCGTTCCGTCCGCCGCCGACGCACCGGTAGCCAGGCTCGGCGCCAGCATCGAACGCCATCCGGCGTTTCCGCAGCGGGTCAACGTCGGCTTCATGCAGATCGACAGCCCGACGCGCATCGTGCTGCGCGTCTTCGAGCGCGGCGTGGGTGAAACGCTTGCCTGTGGCACTGGTGCCTGTGCCGCAGTCGCAGTGGGTCGACGCGCCGGTATGCTGGCCGAGCATGTCGAAGTCATTGCCCCGGGTGGTCGCCTTACGGCAAGCTGGGAAGGTCCGGGACATTCGATCTGGCTCACCGGTCCAGCTGAGATCTCCTTCACCGGTTCCGCACAAATCTGAGGTCCAACTACACCATGACGATGCAACCTGCCCGCAGCGCCACGTCCACCGCGATTGACGAAGCCAGCGTCGCGGAGTATCTCGAACGCCATCCCGAGTTCTTCGAGCGGCATTCCAGCGTGCTCGGGCGTCTCAAGCTGCCGCATGTGCGTGGCGCGGCGGTTTCGCTGATCGAACGCCAGATCGAGGTGCTGCGCGAGCGGCACGCCGCAATGGAAACCAAACTCAGTGATTTTATCGGCGTGGCACGCGCCAATGACCAACTCTCCGAGAAGATCCACCGCTTCACCCGGCGACTGCTGCGGGCCGGCTCCCTGCCGCAAGTGCTCGATGTGATCGAGGCTTCGCTGCGCGAGGACTTCGATGCCTTCAACTCGCGCCTGGTGTTGATTGGTGCCGAGCCTTCGCTGAGCGAGGCCGTAGGCGAGCAGTTCCTGAAAGTCGCCGAGCGCGACGAGCCGATGTTGAAGTCCTTCGACACACTGTTCGCGAGCGGCAAGCCGCGCTGCGGACAGATGCGAGACTCGCAGCGGGACTATCTGTTCTCGGCCGACTCGGCCGTCGGAATCGCCTCGGTTGCCCTGGTGCCGCTCGGCGAGCACGGCTCGCTTGGACTGCTCGCGATCGGCAGCGCGAACCCGGATCGCTTCCATCCCGGCATGAGCACCGAGTTCCTCGGACGGATGGCCGAGCTGATCACGGACGTGATTCAGCGCCACCTCTGATGGAAGACTGCGCTCGTGACTGGCTCGGGCACTACGCCCGCCACCTCACGAGTGAACGACGGCTGTCGCCGCACACCGCTAGCGCCTATCAGCGTGATCTGGCGGCCTTCGTGCGCTTCTGCGAATCCAGCGCCATCCGAGACTGGCGGGCGCTGGACGGCCAGCATGTGCGCACGTTCGCTGCACGCGAACACGCCTCAGGCCTGTCGCCACGAAGCGTGCAGCGAATGTTGTCGGCAGTTCGCAGCTACTTCGAGTATCTGATTCGCGAGGGCGTGCTGACCCACAATCCGGCCGCGGACATCCGCGCACCGAAAGTTCGCCGCTCGCTGCCGCATTCGCTCGATGTCGACCAGATTGCACAGCTGCTCGCGATTCCGGCGAGCGATCCCCTCGCGGTGCGTGATCGCGCCATCATGGAGCTGCTGTACTCGTCCGGGCTCCGGCTGGCAGAGTTGATCGCTGTCAATCTCGGCGACATCGATCTACGGGACCACACGGTGCGCGTGACCGGCAAGGGGAGCAAGACTCGGATCGTGCCAATCGGCCGCCTGGCCCGCGAGGCGATCACAGCCTGGCAGCGCGAGCGGGCTGCAATGGCCGCGTTCGATGAATCGGCGCTGTTCGTCTCGCAACGCCGCCGCCGACTCACAGCGCGCGCGGTGCAGTCGCGCGTTGCGTTCTGGGCGCGGCGACAGGGCTTGCCGATGGCCGTGCATCCGCATCTGTTCCGGCATTCGTTCGCGACCCACCTGCTGGAGTCGAGCCGCGATCTACGTGCCGTACAGGAGCTGCTGGGGCATGCAGACGTGGGCACGACGCAGATCTATACGCATCTTGATTTTCAGCATCTGGCCCGCATCTATGATGAAACCCATCCCCGGGCACGCCATTCCCAAACACGCAAGAAAGGGCCCGCATGAGCGCTGACTCGCCGCATTCTTTCAATCCGCATGGCACGACGATTCTCGGCGTGCGCCGGGGTGACCGCGTTGCAATCGGTGGCGACGGTCAGGTCACGCTGGGCAACACGATCATGAAGGGCAATGCCCGCAAGGTCCGTCCGCTCGGTGGCGGCAAGGTACTGGGCGGCTTTGCCGGTGGCACCGCAGACGCCTTCACCTTGTTCGAGCGGTTCGAGGCCAAGCTCGAGAAGCACAGCAGCCTGACGCGAGCCGCGATCGAGCTCGCCAAGGATTGGCGCTCCGATCGCTACCTGCGCCGCCTCGAGGCGCTGCTGCTGGTCGGCGACCCGAGCCGACTGCTGGTGATCTCCGGCAACGGTGATGTCATCGAACCCGAACATGACGTCGTCGCAATCGGCTCCGGCGGCCCGTTCGCGCAGTCCGCGGCGCGCGCGCTGATTGAGAACACCGAGCTCAGCGCTCGCGAGATTACCGAACGCGCGCTGCTGATCGCCGCTGATGTCTGCATCTACACGAATCGCCAGCTCACCATCGAGGAACTGGGCGCCGCCCAGAGCTGAGCGCATCTCAAGGAAGAGCTCATGACTTCAAATCTGACGCCGCGCCAAATCGTGGCGGAACTCGACAAGCACATCGTCGGTCAGTCCGACGCGAAACGGGCCGTAGCAATCGCGTTGCGCAATCGCTGGCGGCGGATGCAGGTGTCCGAAGACCTGCGCCAGGAGATCACGCCCAAGAACATCCTGATGATCGGTCCGACCGGCTGCGGCAAGACCGAGATCGCGCGGCGGCTCGCACGTCTGGCCTCGGCGCCCTTCGTGAAGATCGAGGCCACCAAGTTCACCGAAGTGGGCTATGTCGGGCGGGATGTCGACTCGATCGTCAAGGAACTCGCGGATGTCGCCGTCAAGCTGACCCGGGACGAGGAAATGGCGCGCGTGCGGGATCGCGCTGCCGACGCCGCCGAGGAGCGCATCCTTGACGCACTGCTGCCCGCACCGCGCAAGATGGGCTTCTCGACCGACGAACCCAGTGCACCCCGCGACAGCGACACCCGGCAGAAATTCCGCAAGATGCTGCGCGAGAAACAGCTCGACGATCGCGAAATCGAACTCGAGCTGCGCAACCCGATGACCGGCATGGAGATCATGGCGCCGCCCGGCATGGAAGAAATGCAGCAGCAGCTGCAGTCGATGTTCGCCAACATCCAGGGTGGCCGCACCCGGACCCGCAAGCTGAAAGTGCGCGAGGCCCTGCCGCTGCTGACCGAGGAGGAAGCGGCCAAGCTCATCAACGAGGAAGAGCTGCGCACGCGCGCGATCCGCAATGCAGAACAGAACGGCATCGTGTTCATCGACGAGATCGACAAGGTCTGCCGCCGCCAGGAAGGCTACGGCGGCGATGTGTCACGCGAAGGCGTGCAGCGCGATCTGCTGCCGCTGGTGGAAGGCAATACGGTCACGACCAAGTACGGCCCGGTGCGCACCGATCATGTCTTGTTTATTGCCTCCGGCGCGTTCCATGTCGCGAAGCCCTCGGATCTGATCCCGGAACTGCAGGGGCGCTTCCCGATTCGGGTCGAGCTGAAGCCGCTGGTGGCTGCCGACTTCGTGCGGATCCTGACAGAACCCGATGCTTCGCTGACCACGCAGTACAAGGCGTTGCTTGCAACCGAGGGCCTCGCTATCGAGTTCACTGCAGACGGCGTCGAGCGCCTTGCGCAGATCGCCTTCGAGGTCAACGAGAAAACCGAGAACATCGGCGCGCGCCGCCTGCACACGGTCATGGAACGACTGCTCGAAACCGTGTCGTTCGATGCCGGTGAACAGCCGGCAAGCTCACTGGTCATCGACGCCGCTTACGTCGAGAACAGCCTCGGCGAGCTCGCTCGCGACGAAGACGTCAGTCGATACATTCTCTAACTTGAGCCTGCAAGCAACGCAGCATTGCCGCCTGCCGCGGTCGTGTTGATCGTGAGCGTGCGCTCGATGGCCAGCCTCGGAAGATAGTGCGGCCCGCCCGCCTTCGGGCCGGTCCCTGACAGACCACTGCCGCCGAACGGCTGCACACCGACGACGGCGCCGGTCATGCCGCGATTGACATAGACGTTGCCGACAGAGGTCTCAGCGAACGCACGGCGCCAGGTACCCTCCATCCGCGTCTGCACACCAAGCGTCAGGTTGTAGCCGCTGCTGCGGATCGAACGCAACAGCGAGCCGTAGTCGCCGACCCGATAGCGCAGCACATGCAGGATCGGGCCGAAGGCCTCCTGCCGCAGCTGCCCAAGGTCGTGCAACTCGAGCAGATGCGGCGCAAAGAACGAACCACTTCGATGCCGTGCTTCGAGCTTGCAGGCATGCAGGATCCGCGCATGCTGGCCCATGGCCGCGACATGCGCGTTCAGCGCAGCGACTGCGGCCGCGGAGATCACCGGACCGACATCGGTGGCCGGATCGGCCGGATTGCCAATGACCAGGGTGTCCATCGCGCCGCGCAACATTGCCAGCGTGCGCTCGGCGATGTCGTCCTGCAGGCACAGCACACGCAGGGCCGAACAGCGCTGACCCGCACTGCCGAAGGCCGAGTGCAGCACATCGTCGACGACCTGCTCGGTCAGCGCGCTCGAATCGACGATCATTGCATTGATGCCACCGGTCTCCGCAACCAGCGGCAGAATCGCACCGTCGCGCGCCGCGAGCGCACGGTTCAGGTGCAGTGCCGTCCCCATGGAGCCCGTAAAGACGACCCCGGCAAGCGCGGGCTGAACCAGCGCTGCAGCACCGAACTCGGCGCCTGCCATCGGCGTGAGGAACAGCACTTCACGCGGAACGCCCAATTCATGCAGCACGGCAACGAAGGCCTGCGCAACGAGTGGCGTTGCCTCCGCCGGTTTGGCGATCACGGCATTGCCAGCTGCGAGGGCTGCGACGACCTGACCGGCAAAGATCGCTAACGGAAAATTCCACGGACTGATGCAGGCCATGACGCCTCGGCCCTGCAGGGACAGCAGGTTCGTCTCGCCCGTCGGCCCCCGCAAAACCATCGGCGCGCTGAACAGTCGGCGGGCTTCGGCGGCGTAGTAGCGGCAGAAGTCGACGGCTTCACGGACTTCAGCGACGGCGTCGAAGAGCGTCTTACCGCCCTCGCGGACCAGCAGCGATACAAAGCGAGCGCGTGCGAACTCGATCGCATCGGCGGTGCGCTCGAGCAAGGCCGCACGCTCGTCGGCCGGCACTGCGTTCCAGTCGGGCTGAGCTTTCGCGGCCGCAGCAAACGCCGCGGTCAGCGCATCGCCATCGGTCATGCTGACGCGCCCGATGATTTCGTCGCGTTCGGCAGGATTTCGGATCTCGAGCCCGTCCGCGTCATCCGGCGTGGCCGGTCGCAGCGCCACCGCGGCACGCAGCGCATCGAGACTCGCGGCCAGTCCCGGATCGATGCCGTGTGAATTGCAGCGCGTCGCGCCATACAGATCAATCGGCAGCGGCAACGCCGGATCCGCAACCCGATCGATCGCGGCCAGCGCCGTGATCGGATCTGCGACGAGCTCGTCGACCGGCACCTTCGCATCCATGAATCGATTCACAAACGACGTGTTGGCGCCGTTCTCGAGCAGCCGCCGCACGAGGTAGGCCAGCAGATCGACATGTGGACCGACCGGCGCATAGGTTCGCACCGGCGGCATCGAGTCGACCTGTCGCTGCGCCTCATCGTAGAGCAGGCCACCCATGCCATGCAGCCGCTGGAACTCGCAGCTCGCCCGTCCGCGCAGCGCCCGTCCGAGCATGGCCAGCACCGCACCGATGGTGTGCGCGTTATGCGTCGCGAACTGCGGATAGAGTCGCGGCGCGGCATTCAGCAGCAGCCGCGCGCAGCCGAGATAGGCGACATCGGTACAGACTTTGCGGGTATACACCGGATAATCAGCCAGCCCGCGTTGCTGCGCACGCTTGATCTCGGTATCCCAGTACGCCCCCTTGACGAGCCGCACTGCGAGCGTTCGACCCGTGCGGCGCGAAAGCGTCTCGAGCCAGTCGATCACGGCTGGTGCGCGCTTGCCATAGGCCTGCACCGCGAGACCGAGTCCCGGCCAATCGCCGGTGACCGCATCGCCGGCAAGCTTCGCGAACACCTCCAGTGTGATCTCGAGACGATCGGCCTCTTCGGCATCGATGGTCAGTGCGAGTCCGTGCCGAGCCGCAAGGCGGCTGAGTTCGAGCGCGCGCGGCAACAGCCGCTCCATGACGCGCTCGCGCTGGGTCAGCGCAAAGCGCGGATCGAGCGCCGACAGCTTGATCGAGATCGATGACAGCTCATGCGCCCCGACCCCGGCGTCGCGTGCAGCGCGGCTGGCCTCGGAAATCGCCTCGATCGCGCCGCGGTACGCGTCGAAGTAGTGAGTCGCCTGCGAGTCCGTGCGGGCCGCTTCGCCCAGCATGTCGTATGAACACCATGCCAGGTCCGGATGCTGCGCGGAGCGTGCCAGGGCGGCGTGGATGTCGCGGCCGACGACGAACTCGCTGCCGATGATCCGCACCGCGCGCCGCAGGGCCTGACGAACCAGCGGCTCGCCGGTGCGTCTCGTGAGGCGGTCGAACCAGCCGCCGGTATCACGCTGCAACGAGTCGGGGAGCTGGATCAGTCGGCCGGTGAGCATCAGCCCCCAGGTCGACGCATTGACGAACAGCGAACCGGATCGCCCGGCATGAGCGCGCCAGTCACCGCTCGCGAGCTTCTCTGCAATGAGCCCATCGGCGGTGTCATCGTCGGGAATCCGCAGCAGCGCTTCGGCGATGCACATCAGCGCGATGCCTTCCGGATTCGACAGCCCGAACTCCTGCAGGAACGCATCGAGGTAGGGCCGTTCGTCCGCGCGCGCGCGCGCGCCAGTCACGAGTGCGCGGCCGATGCGTAGCGCCTCGGCCCGCTCGGCGTCGCTGAGCGCTGCCGCGAGCGGCGCCAACACCATAGCTTCGGAATCCGTGGACATGACCAAACCCGCCGCAGCCAATCGAGCAGAGCATACTGCAGCGCGCTGCGGTAAGTTGCCGCCCATGAATGACCTCGCTCTGGGCGCGATCCTGCTGATGCTGGGCGCGGCGCCGCTGTCGCTGCTGGCGCTCGCGTTCACTGACCTGATTCGTTTGCCTGCCGTATTGCGCAGCGGCTGGGCCACTGCGGCCTGCGCGGTGCTGTCCTTGCCGGCGCTCGTCTGGCTCGGCCAGTCTGTCTGGGGCTGGGCTGGTGCCGCACACTTGGGTCCACTGTGCGCGGCCTACGGTAGCCCGGACTATCGGCCCATTGACCCGCTTGATGTGCGCGTCGCAGCACTCGATCTGCGCGGCGACGCCGTGCCTCCTTGGGCGAAAGCACTGACTGCGCCGAGCGGTCCGCTGGATCGCTATGTGCTGGCCGGTGCCGCACCCGTGACGCTGCAAGTACGCCGGGTCACGCACCACGAGAACCGCTGGTTCAAGGTGCAGATGGATCGCTTCCGCGTCATTGACGAGACGTACGGCACGGTGCGCGCGGAAGGTGACGAGCTGTGGATCGAAGCAGGCTGGCGGATCTGGCGCTGCGGACTCGAAAGCGGACCGAAGGCGACCGATGAGTCGCGTTACCCAGGCGGCGATGGCATCGCGCGCTTCGTCGAGCGCGCACTGCGCGGGCCAGCGAGCGCTAGATCATGAAGCCGAGGTCGCGCTGCGTGAAGTTGCCGAGGTTCGGTGCGACCTGCGCAAGCTGCGAGTCCTGCACGCCAAACCAGCGCGCCAGCGTCGCTGCGTACTGGTCGGCCGAGATCGTCGGAATGATGCGCCCGCCGCCCACGTCGTTTGGGCTGTTCAGCGACAGCACCGGATAATTGCCGTAGATCTGCTGCCCGCGCACGGCGCCACCGACCACCAGCTGCACGCCGCCCCAGGCGTGGTCCGAACCGTCGCCATTGCTGGTCAGTGTGCGGCCGAAATCGGAATGTGTGAACAGCGTGACGCTGTTCTCCATGCCCATCTCGGTCAACGCCTGGTAGAAAAGGCTGACCGAGTTGCTGATGTTACCGAGCAGCCCCGGCTGGTCGGCCACCTGATCGTCGTGGGTGTCGAAACCACCGGTCGACACAAAGAAAATCTGCCGCGACATTGTCAGCTGTTCACGCGCCCTGATCATCTTTGCGACGGTGCGCAGCTGGGTCGCCAGCGACGACAGCGGCAGGCCGGCATCTGGTAGCGCGACGAACGGCTGCGCAGTGACAAGCGCTGCATTGACGCGGTCGGCGAACTGCACCGCGCGCCGCTGCACGGTCGCGAAGCCGCGTTCGTAGACGGTGTTGTAGTTGGCATTCAGCACGGCCTCGAATGCAGAGCGTCGCGCGAGGTTGGTGCCCGTGCTGCCGAATCCCTGAAAGGTCTGCGCGCCGGTGGCGCCCATCACGTAAGGAGAGGCGACCTCGCCGGCCTGGAAGAAGGTCTGGCCCGCCAGCGACACATTCAGCGACAGTTGCTGCGCACCGGTCTGGCTGTTCAGCACATCGGCAACGCGCCCACCCCAGCCGGACTTCAGGACCTGCTTGCCGCGCAGGCTGTGCCACTGGTCCTGCTGGTCGTTGTGCGAGAACAGCTGCGGCGGCAGCGGATGGTTCAGGTTCGTCGCATTCTGGTACTGCGCCTTGGTCGTTGGCGTGATCAGCGGTCCGACGTTCGCAATGACCGCCGCCCGACCCGAGTTGAACAGCTGCTGGACGCCGGGCATCGAAGGATGCAGCCCAAAACTCGCGCCGCCCATCGGGGGCGCCAGCGGGTTCAGCTGCAGCAACTCGCTCTGCGGAATCGCAAGACTGGAAGTTGTGCCCGCGCCGCGCGCCGCTGCGTAGGCATTGTACTCGGCGGTGCTGTTCGGCACGACCATGTTCCACGAATCGTTGCCGCCGAACATGAACAGACAGACCATCGCCTTGTAATCAGCGAAGTTGCCGCCGCCGGTCATCTGCGCGTGGACGGTGCCAGGCGTGCGGCCAAAGGCATAAGCCATGCCACCGGCAGCAGCGGCACGGAGAAACTTGCGGCGTTGACGATCCATGGGTCTCTCCAGCTCAGCGCTGCAACACGAATTCGGGCGAGGTCACAACGAAATAGACCGCATCGGCAATACGGGTGTTGACGTTCCCGGCCGTCGATGATGGCGTGCGATCTACCTGGGCGCGCGCCTCGGTGCGCAACGTCGCGGACATCTGCCCCGCGCCGCCCAGCAGCCGCTCCGCGACGCGATCCACCAGCGCCGCGGAATCCGCCACAACGGCAAGTTCCTGGGCGGTGTCGATGAACATCTGGTTGGGGTTCAGGTTGGCCTGGCGTGTGGTGTAAAGCAGCGCCTGGCGCCAGAAGAAGTTCGTGACCTGGGTATTCAGGAACTCGGTCGCGAGCTGCAGCTCCGGTGCGACCAGATTCTGGTTGGAGATCTCACCCGGTGGCGCATAGAACGGGCTGAAGAAATTGAACACCGAGGGGCTTTGCGACGGACCCTGGCCGAAAACCGCCGACACGCCGCCGGCGAAGTTCGGCGCCTGCGTCGCAAACACGCCACTCGCTGAACGGGCGTTGTAGGCACGCCAGAACTGCGTCAGCCGCAGCAATGGTTCCTTGACCTTGCCGGCGGTCGCCGCCGCGGGCGCGCCGCGGGCTTCAGTATCGAGCAGCACGGCGTACACCACCGCAGCGAGGTTGCCGCGGCGACCCGTGCCGTCGTTGTTGAAGCGCGTTGCGACCCGCTGCACATAGGCCGGTGACGGATTGCTGGTTACGAGCTTCTGGATCAGCTGTCTGGCGATGAACGGCGCAACGGTCGGGTGATTGAAGATGTTGTCGAGCGCATCGCGCAGATCCTGCTCACCAGTCTGGTTTGCCGGGATCGTCGCGTTAGGCAGCGCGACGCCGGGGTAAGTCAGCACCCGCTTTGTGCCCGTTTCATGCTGTGCGGAATACAGCCGCATCGGCTTGATCTGGTTGTAGCCCGCCACCGGCGTGATCTGAGCGCGAGCGTTGTTGAACGTGCAGTTCGGCACGTTGGTCGGGCAGTCCCACCTCCAGCCCGTGAACACGCGCGCAAAGCCCTCGATGACTTCCTGGTCGTAAGTCGGCAGGGGCTGGCCCTGCGCGTCCGTCCGCACGCTGCCGTCGAGGTTCAGCTCCACCAGACCGATCGCGAACAGCTGCATCAGCTCGCGCGCATAGTTTTCGTCGGGCCGAAGGTTGGTGCCGGCAATGGCGCGCTGGTTGCCGAGCATTGACAGGTAAACGCCCATCGCCGGATGCAGCGTGACGTCCTCGAGCAGCTGCCGGAAGTCGCCAAAGGCGTCGCGGGTCAGCATGTCGTAGAAGTCGGCAGTCGCGAATGGCAGGTTCTGCAGCGCGCCAATCTGGGACACCACGAAGATCTGCGACAAGGCGAAGGCAACGCGCTGGCGCAGCTGGTCATCGCCGATCAGCGCATTCTCGAACCATTTCTCGACTCGCGGAGCGTTGACCTGGCCGATATTGAAGTTCTGATTCTGCGACAGCGTTGCATAACCCTGCTCGACATATGGCAGCAAGCGCGAGGCAGGCTTGGCCAGCTCGGCGTCGAGCCAGCGCGAGTAGGCGTTTGAACTGTCGCCGAGAGCGATCAGACGCGTGGCCTCGGCTTCGGTGGCGCCGAACGTCGCCTGGTTCAAGAATCGATAGGCATCGGCCTTGGAGACCGCAGCAGGCGGTGGTGGCGGTGGAGCCGCAGGCGGAGGCGTTGCCGTCGGTGGTGCAGGGCCGCTGCCGTTGCCATCGCTACCGCCCCCGCCGCAGGCCGTCAGCAAAGCTGCCGCGGCGGCGACCCACCAGCGAGTACGTTTAGACATGACCTGGAAGCCTCCGGTATTCGACGGATCGTATTCCGTGGTCAGTAAGAACGTCTAGCGCTGCAAATCGTTGACCTGAGCCAGCGTGAAACTGCTCTCAACCCGCCGCGTTTATGTCCAATCGACGCTCGAAGTCGAGTGTCGAAGGCAGCACCAGGCAGCCGGCGGGCAGCGCGTCCGCCGTGATCGAGCGAGACGCCGACCCGCCAATCCAGACCTCGCATTCGCCGCGCAACGCGTGCGCAAGCTCGGCAATCTGCTGTATCGCAGCGACTTCGTTCTCCGGCATCACCATCGAGATCAGCACCGCCTTGGCGTCGACCTCAAGTGCAAACCGCGCGATCTCGTCAGGAGGGCAGTCGATGCCCAGGTAGTGCGTATGGTAGCGGCGCGCGGCAGCGAGCCAGCTGCACAGCAACAGCCCAAGCTCGTGTCGCTCACCCGAAACAGTGGCCAGCACCAGGCAAGGGCCATTGTCCGCACGCATGTAGCCGCGCGAGGCAGAAATCACCAGCCGACGAACGATGTCCGTGACCATGTGTTCCTGGGCAATCGACAGCTCACCGCGGTGCCAGCGCTCACCGATCTCGCGCACCAATGGCGTGATCACTGCATGGATCACTTCGTTGCTCGGTAGCATCGCAATCGCTGAGGTCAGCACCTCTTCGACGCCGATCGGATCCGAATGAACGGCCGCGTCGAGCGCGCGTTCGACGTAAGCCTGGCCCCGTGCCTGCGACGCCCGGGCGCTGCCGCCCGATTCAGCGACCAGCTTGGCGAGCTCTGCTTCGCCCAGCGGCGCCAGCCGACTGATGGGATGGCCTCGCTCGGTAGCCGCCCGCAGCAGCCGCAGCCGCGCGACATCGGCGGCTGTGTAGGTGCGGCGGCCTGAGCTGTCCCGATCGGGCTTGACGATTTCGTAACGCCGTTCCCAGGCGCGCAGGGTCTCGACGGTCAAGCCGGTGGCCTGAGAGACCGCCTTGATCGAGAAATGACTCAGGTAGCCACTCTGGTCTGCCGGTCTGTCCATACTTTGTCCACTTATAACCTGTACAAAAGCTTGACAGACTTCAGGTCGGCTGTCACCCTGCGCTTCGTCATTAAGGGAATACGCAATCCGGCCTTGGGCCCAGCGGTTCCGAATAACCGCCGAAACTGGAGTTTTAGGATATGAACGTGAAATCAATTTCCCTGATCAAGGCAGCCCTGGCTGCGACCGTCCTGGCCGCCAGTATCAACGTTGCGAATGCGGACAGCTACAGCAGCACCGGCAAGGACGTGCTGTCGGTTGCCAAGCAGAGCGGCAACTTCAATACGCTCGCTAAGGCGATCGAAGTCGCCGGCCTCAACGATGCGCTGACCGCCCAGGGCCCCATCACCCTGTTTGCCCCGACCGACGCGGCCTTCGCCAAGTTGCCGGCCGCTGACCTCGAAGCGCTGCTGCAGCCCGAGAACAAGGACAAGCTGGTCAAACTGCTGACCAACCACGTCGTGCAGGGCCAGGCCCTGGAACAGGACCAGATGAAGCGCTCGCGCGGCACTGTCGCAGCTTCGGGTGAGACGCTGAAGTTCGACCTGGTTCGCGGTCGTCTGCGTGTCGACAACGCCCGCGTCACCGGCGACCTGCACGGCTCGAACGGCACGATCATCACCGTCGATACGGTTCTGATCCCGAACTGAGTACGGAAGCGAACCGAGCCCACAAGGATTGAGGGCTCGGTGTCCGGCACACGGATGCGCCGGATTCAAGGACGATAATCAGTCCAGGGATGCCGGGGCCGGCGCGAGCAGCGCCTGCCCCGGTGGACTCTCCGCCGCTACTCTCGGGTAGCATGCCGAGGCATGTTCGAATCAACGACCGTTGGCAGCCTGCCCAAACCGGACTGGCTCGCTGAGCCCGAGCGGCTCTGGGCGCCCTGGAAGCTCAAGGGTGGCGCACTGCAGGCCGGTAAGGAACGCGCCGCCGTAGAGTGGCTGCGCGAGCAGGAAGCGTCCGGCATAGATATCGTCGGCGACGGTGAACAGTTTCGCGTGCATTTCGTGCACGGCTTCCTGGAGCAGATCGAGGGCATCGATTGGGCCCGCAAGACCCCGATGGGCATCCGCAACAACCGTTATATCGCCGAGGTGCCGACCGTCACGACGGCCCTTTCGCGTACAAAACCTGTACACGTTGCCGATGCCGCCTTCATGCGGGCCAACACGAGCCACAGGCTGAAAATCACCCTGCCGGGCCCCATGACGATCTGCGACACGATCGCGGATGGCCATTACGGTCGGCGTGCGGACATGGCAATGCGCTTTGCGGAACTGCTGAACGAGGAAGCCCTCGAGATTGAAGCCGCGGGCGCCGACCTGATCCAGTTCGACGAGCCGGCTTTCAATGTGTTTCTCGAAGAAGTCCGCGACTGGGGCCTGCCTGCGCTCGAACGCGCCGTTCGCGGCCTCAAGGCCACCACGGTCGTACACATCTGTTACGGCTACGGCATCGAAGCGAACATCAAGTGGAAGGAGACCCTCGGCAATTCCTGGCGCCAGTACGAACAGATCTTCCCGTGGATCAACGCCAGCAGCATCCAGCAGGTCTCGCTGGAGTTTGCCGGCTCGCGGATTCCGCATGAGGTGCTGCGACGGCTGCCGGACAAGCAGCTGCTGGTTGGCGCGATAGGCGTGCTGCCGGATCAGCGCGAAACGCCTGAGGAAGTCGCGGCGAACATCCTCGAAGCCTCACGGCATGTCGACTCTGCCCGGCTGACGCCCTGCACGAACTGCGGCATGGCGCCGCTGTCGACCGAACTCGCGCGCGCGAAACTTCGCGCGCTCGGCCAGGGTGCGGCGCTCGCGCGCGCCGCGGTCAAACGCTGATGGATCTGCAGCTGCAGGATCGCGTCGTCGTGATCGCAGGCGCCACCGGCATGCTGGGAGCCGCTGCGGCGCACGCCTTCGCCGCAGAAGGGGCGCGTCTTGTCCTGCTCGGCCGCTCGGAGGACAAATTGCAGACTCTGCAAGCCGCGTTAATGACTGGCGGTGCAACGGCCGTGCACTCACAGCTGATCGATCTGGCCTCGGCGTCCGCGACCGACGCGGCCATCGCCGCCGTGCTCGGGCTGCATCAGCGCATCGACGTGCTCGTGGCCGCCGCCGGCGCCGCCCAAGGTGGCGTGTTCTGGGAAATCGATGACGCCGAATGGCAGCGCAGTCTCGATCTGAAATTGCACGGCACGGTGCGGCTGCTACGCGCCGCGCTGCCGTCAATGATTGCCGCGCGAGGCGGCCGCATCGTGATCGTCGCGGGCAATGCGGGTCGGCAACCGGAACCGCGGATGCTGCCGGGCGCCGCCGCGAACGCCGCGCTGCTGGCAATTGTGCGGGGCCTTGCCGAGGAGATCGGCCCCCACGGGGTGGCGATCAATGCAATCAACCCGGGACCCGTGCGTTCGGCTCGCTGGGACAACATGATGCAGGCGGCCGCCAGACGCGATGGCATCACGCCGGCCGAAGCACAGATCGCCTTTCTCGCCAAGGCCGCCCTGCGCCGCATCGCAACCCCTGAAGAAATCGCAGCGCACATCGCATTCCTCGGGTCACCACGGGCGGCGCATCTGACCGGCTCTGCGGTGACCGTCGACGGCGGCAGCACCAAGACCATCTGACGGGTTCATCAGGGAGCACAGAGCAACGTGGTCGATCAACTGGGCCATCGCGGCCGCATCGGAATCGTCGTGCCGTCGACCAACACGAGCTGCCAACCGGAATCGGAGCGCCTGCGACCTCGCGGTGTCACGAACCACGTCGGGCGCATCAGCATCAAGGAGCGGCCACTGACGACCGAGCAGGCTTTCTTGGACCACGTACAGGCGATGCGCGAAGGCATGCGCACCGCCATCGACCAGGTCATGACCTGTCAGCCGACCCACGTGATCATGGGCGTCGCGCTCGAAGCATTCTGGGGCGGTGTCGCAGCCGCTGACGCGCTGCAGGCAGAGCTCGCCACACGCGCCGGGGTCGGCGTTTCAATGGGCTCGACCGCCACGGTCGCCGCGCTGCAGCGCTTTGGTGCGAAGCGCATCGCGGTGCTGACGCCGCATCAGCCGCGCGGCGACGAACAGGTACACCACTACTTCACGGAAGCGGGCTTTGAGATCCGTCGCCTGACCGGCCTCGAGTGCGCATCGCCAGTGCTGATCGCGCATACCACGGCGCAGCAGGTGATCGATGCGCTGCGGGCACTCGACGGCGACGATGTCGACGCCATCGTACAGGTCGGTACGAACCTTGGCGCAATCGAGCTGTGTGCCCAGGCAGAACGCTGGTTCGACAAGCCCGTGCTCGCAATCAACGCCGTAACCTATTGGGATGCGCTGCGCCGCAGCGGCATCGACGATCGACTGCACGGGCACGGCCGCGTGCTCGAAGAATTCTGATCGCGTGACGCAGCACGACCGGGTGATCATCGCGGGGGGCGGCCCGGCAGGCATGGCGGCGGCGCTGTTCCTGACCGCGCGGCAAGTTCCCGTGCTGGTGCTGGAGCGCAGCAAGGTCGGCCACGCTGACCCACGCGCGGCCACCTATCACCCGCCGACGCTGGAGATGCTGGCTGAATCAGGCGTCACCGATGAGCTGCATCGGCGCGGCATCGTTGCGCGGCGCTGGCAGTTCCGCGATCGCCGCGCCGGGCTGGTCGCGGAATTCGATCTGGGCGCATTGCATGCCGACACGCCCTACCCGTATCGCCTGCAGTGCGAGCAGCACAAACTGGTCGCGATGCTGGCCGAGCGGGTGCGTGCCTCGCCACTCGCAGAAATCCGCACCGGTGGCGAAGTCGTCGGTGTCGAGCAAGCGGAATCTGGCGTCACCGTGACCATCGATCATGACGGCATACAGAGCACCGAAAGCGGTACCTGGCTGATTGGCGCGGATGGTGGCCGCAGTATCGTGCGCAAGTCACAGCAGATCGACTTCGAGGGCTTTACCTGGCCCGAGCGCTTCCTGGTCATCACGACCGACTTCGACTTCGAGTCGCTGGGCTACGCCTACAGCAGCTACACGATGGACCCCGATGAGTGGACGGCGACGTTCAAGGTACCGGGCGAAGACAACTCAGGGCTGTGGCGTTCCGTGTTTCCAACGCATCCCGAGCAGGATGAAGCGGAACTGCTCGACTTCGGTGCTGCGCATCGGCGACTGGTTGCACTCGCGCCCTCCGCGCGCGACGCACGGATCGTCCATACGAATCTGTATGGCGTGCATCAACGCGTTGCCAGCCGCTATCGCGAAGGCCGAGTGCTGCTGGTCGGCGATGCCGCGCATGTCAACAATCCGCTCGGCGGCATGGGACTGAACTTCGGCGTGCATGATGCGCACAGCCTGGCCGCCAAGCTCGCCCAGGTCTGGCACGGGCAGGCGCAACCACAACTGCTGGATCTGTACGACCGGCAAAGACGCGCCGTCGCCGAGCAGTTCCTGCAGTCGCAGACCATTGCGAACAAGCAGGCGCTGGAGGAGCGCGATCCACGCCAGCGGGCCGAACGACAGCAGGAGATGCAGCGCACGGCCGCAGACCCCGAGCTCGCGCGCCGCTACCTGTTGCGCACGTCGATGATCGAAGGACTGCGCGCAGCCGCACGGATTGCTTAGAACTACGACTCAGGCCAGTTCAGTTCAGTTCAGCGCGTTGACGATCAGCAGCACGCCGAGGACAAGGATGACCAGCCAGGTCAGCAGGGTGCCGTAAAACCGGCCCGGCGTACGGTCCGGACTGCTGCTGAGGCCGAACGCGTGTCCAAGTCGTGCCAGCACCAATGTTGCGCCCGCCGCATGCAGAGCAAGCGCTGGCGCCGCCGCATTCAGTTCGGCAATCAGCAGCAACAGCAGCGCGATCGGTGCGTATTCCACCAGGTTGCCCTGCACGCGTATCGCCGACTGAAGTTCGACGACGCCCTGGTCGCCGATGCCCACACGGCTCTTGAGGCGCAGTTTCGAAACACGATAGCTCAGTGCAATCAGCAGCACCGCGATCAGCCCGGCATAGAGACCGGTTATGCCTGCATTCATGGAGCCGCCTCAGTACCCGCGCGCCGGATCAGCGACTGCGAGCATACGCTCGCCGGCAACATAGCGACGCAGGTTCTCGCGCAGCACGCGCAAGCGCATCTGGATGTCACCGACCGCGCTGCCGGACATGTGCGGAGTGATGATGATGTTCGGTGCCTGCCAAAGGGGATGATCTGCCGGCAGCGGCTCCGGGTCCGTGACATCCACCGCTGCGCCGCCGAGCCGGCCACTTTGCAGGGCCGCAATCAACTCATGGGTATCGACGGCGGCTCCCCGCGCGACATTGATGAAAATCGCCCCTGGCTTCATCCGCGCAAACATCGCACGGTCAAACAACCCGCGCGTCGCCGGCGTCAATGGCGCGGTATGCACGATCACGTCGGCAGCGCCGATCAGCGCCGGCAGCTCATCCGCCAGACCCACGTAGTCGACGAACTCCGGTTTCGCTTGCCGGGTCGCGCGCGTGGCGACCACGCGCATGCCGAACGCGTGCGCCCGCCGCGCGACTTCCATGCCGATGCCACCGAGGCCGACGATCAGCATCGTGCCGCCCTCGAGACCCTGCAGCGTGACACCGGGGTAATCGTCGTCCCAATTGCCTGCGGCCTGACGCGGAATCGACACATGCAACCCGCGCGTCAGTGCCAGCAGCATGCCCATCGTATGGTCTGCCATGACCGGACCCGCCACTGCGCGCATATTGGTCAGCAGGATCGAGCGATCCGCGAAAGCCGCCTTGTCTCCACAGCCCTCGATACCCGCGCTGTATACCTGAACCCAGCGCAGCGCCGTGCCCGCAGCCAGCACAGCGTCGCTGCAGACGATGTTGCGGCGACCGATGGCCACCTCCGCTCCGGCGACGGCCTGCGCCATCTCTGCGGCCGAGCGGACCGCAACGATCTCGGCCTCGGGCGCAGCCTCGCGCAGCTGCTCGACGATCTGCGGCAATACCGCGTCGACAACGATCCGGCGCGGCGGTTGCCAACCCGGCCGCGTCGCCATGGCGTCGCCGGATTCGGCTACGCCGTGTTTCTGCAGCCAGGCGTCCAGCTCCGCGTCCGCGGCTCGTGCGGGCATAGCCGCCCAGGGAATCAGCAACAGCAGGATCAGGGCGCGCGACATCGAGCCTCCTTCAGCCGATCGATGCTTGCGGCTTCCGTGCCGCCTTGTACTGCATGAACATGTTCGTGAACTCCGGCCAGGGCTCGGGACGCCTGAACCACTGCGGGTGTACACGGCGGATCATCTCGATCTGGGCCGCTGGCGCTTCGTCGAGCGAAAACAGCTTCTTGCCGGATTCGGACCAGATCAGCTGCCCAGGCGTCTGCCCCATCAGCATCCACGGCAACCAGCTCGACGTGGCGCTGTAGGCGAAGTCGGCCGGTGCGCTGTCGACGCGCGAGTCCTGCACGTCTGTGAGACTTGATCTGAGACTTGAATGCGTTGCGACGATCAGCTTTTCGCCCGACGACTCCAGCGGCCAATCGCCGGGCTGCAGCCAGTGCGGTGCTTCGATGTAGCTCGACTTGGTCATCCAGATGTCGCCAGCGACGATTCGCCACGGATAGCCGAACGGCTTGCCGGTCCGTGGCAGGGGATCACGCGATCCGAAAATCCGCGGCTCTTCGTCGGTGAAGCGCCACCGAACCGGACCCTCGATGTAGTGCAGGGGCTCGATGGCACGGCCGGTATGCGGATTGACGACGGTTTCGCCGGCAGTCAGATAGCGATCCTCACCGATAGGCCGGTACAGGGACGCTTCCCAGTCGATGACATTCCAAGCGAGTGGCCCCAGGCGCTCCACCCGCCGCAGGATCAGGCTGTCGACATCGATGATCGGTTTGATCGACTCCCCGGGTACCGCGAGATCAAGTCGGCCGGAGAACCAGAAGAACAGGTCGCGCGTCTCGACGCCCGCGCGCATTTTCAGATAGGCGGTGACATTGTCGGCGGGCACATTAAGGTCAAGTTGACGCGCCGGTACCGCGACGCGGGTCGCCGCAGAAGTGGTCGCGGCCCATAGGCTGGCCGCTCCCAGAAACGTTCGGCGGCTAAAGTGAGCCATGGCAGTTCTTCCCCGCAGCGCCCATGCATCCGATCAGATTACGCCAGATCGGTCGCGGCGCAAGCGCTACCCGGCGACAAGACATTAGAATCACGCCATGAAGAAATGGCTCAAGCGGCTCGGCTGGACCATCGCTGGTTTGGTGTTGGCGCTCGCGATCATCACATTCGATTTCCTGCGCCATGGCGGGCAGTTCAAGACGCTGACGGCCGTCAACGCCGAGCTGTGCACGCCATTCGAACTTGCCGCCAGCGCCGAGGACATCCGGATCGATCGCGCACGCGGCGTCGCTTATCTCTCGTACCTGGACCGACGCGGTCAGATCGAAGGCAAAGCGGTGCTCGGCACGGTCATGCTGCTGGATCTGAACCTGCCCGAGGCACGGCCGCGGCCCGCGCTTGCCAGCGACCCGCCGGCATTCAGGCCGCATGGCATGAGCCTGTATCGCGCCGGCGATGGTTCGCAGCGGCTGTTCGTGATCAGCCATCCGCCGGCCGCCGGCCACACCGTAGAAGTCTTCGACCAACTGCCCACTGGCGCTTTCTCGCCCGCGCGCACGATCCGCGATCCGTTGCTGATCGACCCGAACGCCATCGTCGCGGTCGGGCCCAATCAGTTCTATGTCGCCAATGACTCAGGTGCGCGCAATGCATTCGATCGCGTCACCGAAATGCTGTTTCGGCGGGGCATGTCCGCGATCGTCTATTTTGACGGCCAGACACTGCGCGAGGTGGCGACCGGACTGAAAGCGGCTTCGGGCATCGCCGCGAGTCCCGACGGTAGCCGGATCTACGTCAGTGAGACCGCCGGCAATCGTCTCGCGGTGTTTGGACGCAACGCCGGCACAGGTGATCTGACGCTGCTCGAGCACGTGCCGCTCGGCAGCGCACCGGACAATCTCAGTGCCGAACCCGACGGTACGGTATGGATCGCCGCTCATGCGCAAGTGCTCGCGCTGGTGCAGCATTTCGGCAATGCCGGTAAACCCGCGCCGACGGAGATCTTCCGCTGGCGCCAGGGCGGCAGCCCTACGGTTGTCTACCGAGATCTTGGCACGCAGTTGTCGGCGGGCAGCGGCGCAGTGCGTGCCGGCGACGAACTGCTGATCGGTTCGATCACGACACCGAGGATACTGCGTTGCAGACTGCCCCCGGGCTGAGTGCCTACCGCGGGCTCACCGCTGCCATCGCCGCAAGCCTGCTGCTGAGTGTTGCGATCTGGGCCGCGAATGATTCGCTGGCCGGTTGGACGCTTGCACAGCGCGAACCAGGCGGCCCGCGGATCTATCCCTGGCAGCTGGCAGATCCGACCTTCTGGAGCCGGACAACGGCTTGGGCAGGTTACTCGCTGCACCAGATCAGCATCTGGGCCTGCATCGCCTACGCCCAACGGCAGGCGCTGCGCTACACGACCGCGTTGAAGCCGGTCAACTGGTTCGCGCTCGGCGTCTCGGCGCTATTCGTACTGCTGCACTTCGCGCAGACCCACCTCTTCTATGACGGCTTGGCGCAGGACGTGCCGGAATGGACGCCGATGTGGTCGGTGATCCTGCTGCTGCTGACCGTCATGCTGATGGAGAATCGCCGCCGCGGCATCGCATTCGGTCGCAGCTGGGGCGGCTTCGTCGCGCAGGCGGGAGATGTGGCGCGGCGCTATCACGGCTACTACTTCGCCTGGGCCGCGATCTACACCTTCTGGTATCACCCGATGGTGTTCACGTCCGGGCACGCGCTCGGGTTCCTGTACATGTTCCTGCTGCTGATCCAGGGCAGCCTGTTCTTCACGCGCGCGCACACCAATCGATGGTGGACATTGACACTCGAGCTACTGGTGATCGTGCACGGCGTCATGGTGGCGATCATGAACGCCGACGGGAACTGGCACATGTTCGGTTTCGGCCTGGCCGGGATCTTCTTCGTGACCCAGAGTTTCGGGCTCGGCTGGAGGCGTACGGTGTCGTGGAGTCTGCTGGGCCTGTACGGCGGCGCGGTCATCGTGTTCTACAGTCAGTGGGGCTGGGCGGATTTCCCCAGTGTGCTGCGGATCGCGCTTGGCTACTACGTCGCGATCCCGCTGCTGGCGTTGGTCATCTTCGCCGCGTGGCGGCTCACCGCCCGCCAACCGCGCCGTTGAGCCGGGGCTGCGGACGAGCAACGCAATCCGGCTTGCACGCGCGCTCTGTTCGCTGTTAGCTGTCGATCGATAGATCAATGCCCAGTCCCGGATGCGCCCTACGGAGCCGCCACACAATGAGTCTTTCGCGCCGCCAATTCGTCGCTTCCACCGCCGCCCTGACCGCTGCTGCCTCGCTGCCGCGCGTCGCGTACACCGCCGCCGCCGGCGAGATCGATGTCATCGTGATCGGCGCGGGATTGTCGGGGCTCGAAACCGCCGTGACGCTGGAAGAAAACGGCCTGCGGGTCCTCGTACTGGAAGGTCGCCAGCGAATCGGCGGGCGCATGTTCACGCTGTACGACGTTCCCGGCAATCCGGAGGCTGGCGGCAACTCGATCGCCAATGCCTACGGGCGCAGTATTGCAGCAGGCACCAAATACGACATCGAAGTCGTCAACATGGCACCGCGCCTGTTCGGCACGCCGCTCGGCCAGGAACTGTACGTGGGCGGCGAGCACATTCCGCTCAAGGACTGGCCGACCCACCCGCGCAATCCCTTTGCAGGGGATCTGAAAAAGCTTGCGCCCTGGGCCTGGGGCGACGCGATGTTCAAGCAACATATGCCGTTCGAGGACCTGCAGAACTGGTACAGCCCGAAGTACGCCGAGTACGACGTCTCGGTACACAGCTTCCTCGCCTCCAAAGGCGCGACCGAGGCAATGCTGCGGCTCGGCTACGACGTCAACATCGCCTATGGCACCACTTCGCAGGACGTCTCACTGCTGACCCAGGCATTTGCCGATTACTGGATCAATACCAATCGCGGCGCGTTGATGGCGTTCTCGCGCACCGGCGCGCAGAACGTTCCGCCCAGCGGATCGGTGCCATCCGGATTGCTGATCGGGGCCTACAAGGGCGGCAACCAGAACCTGCCGATTGCGATGGCCAAGCGCCTCAAGGGCGATCTGCTGCAAGGCAAGCGCGTGGCGGCCATTGATCTGACCGACACCGGTGTCACGGTGCGCTGCGCGGATGGCACCCGCTACCGCGCCCGCGGCGTCGTCTCATCGATGCCATTCTCGACGCTGCGGCATGTCGCGATCGATCCGCTGCCACAGGGTGCGCAGCAGCGTGCGATCCAGACGCTCGGCTACATCCCGATCACCCAGTTTCACCTGGTGCCCAGCAAGCCGTTCTGGGAAGTCGATGGCCTGTCGCCATCAATGTGGACCGATGGGCCGCTGGGCATGGTGCTCGCGCAGCGCTTCGGCGCTACCGACACCGAGATCACGAGCCTGACCGTCTGGTGCCGCGGCGCGAATGGCAATTTCATCGACCGATTCGGGCTCGAAGCAGGCGGACGCATGATCATCGCCGAATACGAGAAGCTGCGGCCGGCCGCCAAGGGACTGCTGAGGGTCGGCGGCGCCCATTCATGGAGCATGGATCCGTTCTCTGCTGGCGACTGGGCGATCTTCCAGCCAGGCCAGGTCCGTGACTTCCAGGCCGAGATGGCCAGACCCCACGGGCGGATGTACTTCTGCGGCGAGCACACGTCGGTGGGCAGCAGGGGCATCGAAGGGGCTTTCGAATCCGCCGAACGCGTTTCGCTGGAAGTACTCAATGCGCTCGCTTAAACCACTGCTTGCCGCAGCACTGGGCGGAATTTTTCTCACTGCCGGGCCGCTGCTCGCTGCAGACACCGGCACGGTACTGATCACCGGCAGCAATCGCGGCATCGGCCTGGAGTTCGTCAGGCAGTACGCCGCACGCGGTTGGACCGTCATTGCGACTGCGCGCAATCCGGCGGGCGCTGACGAGCTCAACGCATTGGCCAAGGCGAATGCGCGGATCCGCGTCGAAGCACTCGACGTCGCCGATGATGCGTCGATTGCGGCGATGGCTGCGCGTCAGCAGGGCAAGCCGATCGATATCGTGATCAACAACGCAGGCATTCTCGGCGATGTGCCCGCGCAGACGATCGGCAAGCTCGACAAGCTTGTGTTCGACGAAGTCATGCATGCCAACACCTTTGGCGCGCTGAAGGTCTCGGAGGCGCTGAAGGCCAATCTGCTCGCAAGCCAGCACAAGAAAGTGTTCGCGATGTCGAGCGGCCTTGGTTCGTCGCAGCTCACCGAGCGTCGCGGCGGCTTCTATTCCTATCGGATGAGCAAAGCTGCCTTGAACATCGGCTTCCGGGCATTGGCTGCGGACTGGCGCGAGGCAGGCATCATGGTCGGGATCATTGCGCCTGGCATGGTCGAAACCGAGCTGCTGCGTGAGTCCGGATTCACGGGCCGCGGAATCTCCACCGAAGCGAGCGTCGTCGGCCTGCTCAAGGTCATTGACACGATGACGCTCGACTCCAACGGCAAAGTCCTGAACTACGACGGGCAGCCGATCCCCTGGTGATCGAAGGCCCCGTGAGGTTGAGTCCCGGGAAATTGCTGCTGAGCAAATGGACCGCCGTGGCACCGACCCGTCGTGAGAAGCATTTTCTGGTTTCACGCGTGCTGCCGGCAACGATCGAGGGTGGACCGATCGAGTTTGTCGAACTCGAGGCCGTGCGCTCGAAGCGGGTTGCGGTGGTGCCCTGGCGCGCATTGACCGACCCGTCAGTCTGGTGCCGGGGTTGGCGGTAGGGTTCGATCCGCGCTCAGCTCCAGCTGACCTTGATCGGTACGTTGCCACCAGCGTCTCGAGGCGCAGGTTTGAGGGTCGTACGGCCCCGCCACCAGATCAGCCAGACGAAGCCGAAAAACGAAATTGTCATCCAGCAGAATTCGTGCATTCCCCAGTTCTTGACTCCGTAGCGGGCGAGCTGCTCGAAACCGATGAACGCGACCGTGAACAGTACGCTACTAAGCAGCGCCGCGAACTTCCAGCCCCGTGACCGCTGCCGCCCCCGGACCGCGAGCAGCCAGTACGCGATGATGAACAGCACGGTGTAAACGTTGATCAGCGTGAACCAGAACGGCGCCTTCTGAAAGTAATGGTTGATCCAGAACGCGCTGGCACCGATGAAGGTGATCATCGCGTAGCGCCACTCCTGCAGTGGTTCTTTGAGCAGGCTCTGCCAGCACCAGACCAGAAAGGCATACGCCGTCCAGGTACCGAACACGAGCTCCCAGAAATCCACTTCGCCTGCCCATGCAGGCTCGATCGGCGGCATCCACATTGAGGTCTCTCCATTTGCGGAATGCGCCAGACCTTAGCCAGATCGGCTCGGCAAATGCGGGCCAATCGGCGCGGCTGGCCGACTCGCGGGCAGCGACGGCAGGCAGCGACGGCAGGCAACGCATGGCGTGAGCATCCTGACGTGCGTATCCTCCGGCCATGCGCAACGCCGCCGTCACGGGCTGGGGCAAGTACCTGCCGCCCGCCATCCTCAGCAATACCGATATCGCGACGTTCCTCGATACCAGCGACGATTGGATCACGACGCGCACCGGCATCAGCGAGCGACGCGTTGCCGATTGCTCGCTTGGTGACATGGCCTTCTACGCGGCGGAGCGGGCGCTGGCCTGCGCGGGCCTTGAGGGCTCACAGATCGACCTGATCGTGTTCGGCACCTGCAGCTTCGACGATCAGGTGCCAAACATGGCCTCCGGTCTGCAGGCACGCATTGGCGCCAACGGCTGCGCGGCGATGGACGTCAATACGGCATGCACCAGCTTTCTCTATGGGCTGTCTACCGCGACCGCGATGCTGCGCACCGGCGTGGCGCGCAATGCGTTGGTGATCGGCGCCGAACTGATTTCGCCGTTCATGGACTGGCAGGACCGCGACGTGGCGGTGCTGTTCGGCGATGGCGCCGCGGCAGTCGTGCTGCAGGCCACTGACCGGGACGAAGGTCTCATCGCAGAACGCCTCGGCTGCTACGGGGATTCGCGGGAGATACTGCGGGTGCACGGCATGGGGGGCGCGTATGTGAACCAGCATCGGCACTACGGCGTGACCGACTGGCAGTTCGAAGGGCAGGAAATCTTCAAGAAAGCCGTCATGGGCATGGGGCAGGCCTGCGAGGACGTCCTGCAGGCGCAACGCCTGAGCGCAGCAGCGGTCGATCTGACCATACCGCATCAGGCCAACCTTCGAATCATTGAAGCGGTCGCGAAACGCGCTGGCCTCAGCATGGACAAGGTGTTCGTCAATGTGCAGCGCTACGGCAACATGTCGTCAGCGACCGTTCCGGTCGCCCTGTGCGAAGCCCTCGAGCAAGGTCGCGTGCAACCGGGTGCATTGCTGTTGATGCCGGCGTTCGGCGGCGGCCTGACTTTCTGTGCGCATCTGCTGCGCTGGGGTGATCGCATCCGACCGCTGGGCGAGCCACCGGCGACACCACCGTATGGCGGTCGATCCGCGCTTGAGCTCGTGCGTGGCTACCTCGACGCCAAACCGCGCGACGTAACCCGGCTGTCGCCGGAGTGACTCCGCGTGCCGTTCTCAGGCATCATCGGCGCGGACAAAATTGCGATGGAGTGCCAACGATGATCCGGATTCCAGTGTTTGCGATTGCAGCGGTGCTGCTGCTCGGAGCCGCCGCCTCCCACACCGACGTGGCGGATTGCGATCGGCTCACATCCCACCCCGAAGATCCGGACCGTGCTGTGCCTGGCGTCGACACCAAGGATGTCGATCTGCCGCGCGCGATTGCCGCCTGCGAAGCGGCCGCCGCAAGCTTGACCAAAGAAAGCCCTGCCTACGCGCGCATCCAGTATCAGCTCGGCCGCGCGTACTTCTACGATCAGCAGACCGCGAAGGCCGTACCGGCCCTCGAGCGTTCGGCCGAGGCAGGCTACCGCCAGACGCAGTTCGTGCTCGGCTACATCATCGACGCCGAACTGCAGGGCGTCGCGGCCGACCCCTGCCGCGTCGAGGATCTCTGGGTGCGATCGGCGCGCGCGGGTCGCCTCGCTGCCGAGGTCAGCTATCCGAACAATGTGATGCTCGGTCGCTTTAAGGGCTGCAAGATTCAAGCGAACGATGCCGAGATGGGCGCGTTCCTGGAAGCCGCCGGGAAGCACAAGGGACTCGATTTCTACCAGCGCCTGCTGGTGTCCGTGCTCGAGGTAAACCTGGGTCGATACCTCAGCGACAAGGCCCAGCAGTAGCCCGCAAAAAGCAATCGGCCCGCGGTGTTGCCACCGCGGGCCGCTGCCGACCTGTGCCGTTTGTCTGGCCCCGCACGCGGCACGTGTACCGCTGGAGCTTGACCCGGACTATTTTTTCTTCGAACCCGTGCGCGCAGTCGCGGCCTTTTTCGCCCGCTTCTTGCGTTCTGGATCCTTCACTCTAGTCTTGCCGAACGACCCCTGATAAATCTTTCCGCGCCGGCTTCTGCTGTCGCCCTTACCCATTTTTGATCCGCTCCAGAACCGAACGAGCCGGCTCAATGATCACGAGTTTAGCAGTTTCACGCGCCGCACGCGCTAACGAAAGCGCTGCAGCACTTGGTCGAGTGCCTGCGAACCAGGGGATAGCGCGGCAAACGGCAGCTGATTCAGCGGCCGCTCGGGCGTGCGGTTGATCGCGTGGAAATCCTGCCCATCAGGGCGCACGTGCAGCAGTCCTGTCAGGTACTCCTGCCGTCGCAGCTTCTGCTGCACGCTCGAGTGCGCGGCATCGGCATCGAGCGGATCGTAGCTGGCGTCAATCTTGCGCAGCACGATGCGGCTGCCGTCATGCATCGTCACCGAAATGGCCTCACCTTCGCCGTAGTCGACCGTGATCTCCGGTTGCCGCGGCACGAAGTCAGCCTGCACCGCCGGCTCGTAGTGCTCGCGCGTGTACTGGTAGCTTTTGGTCGAGCCTTCATGATCGTTGAAGGTCACGCACGGCGACAGCACATCGATCAGCGCAAACCCCCGGTATTGCAGCCCCGCCTGCAGCAACGGCACGAGCTGGCGTCGATCGCCCGAAAAGCTGCGCGCGACAAAGCCCGCGCCCAGTGTCATGGCCAGCAGCACCGGATCGATCGGCGGTTGTGTATTCACCTCGCCCTTCTTGGCGCGAGTGCCGAGATCCGCAGAGGCAGAAAACTGGCCCTTGGTCAGCCCGTAGACGCCATTGTTCTCGATCACGTACAACATGTTGACGTTGCGCCGGATTGCATGCGCAAACTGCCCCAGCCCGATCGACAGCGTATCGCCATCTCCGGAAATGCCGATGTAGTGAAGCTCGCGGTTGGCGGCATTGGCCCCCATTGCAATCGAAGGCATGCGGCCGTGCACGGAATTGAAACCGTGCGCGCCCGCGACGAAATAGGCCGTGGTCTTTGAAGAGCAGCCGATTCCCGACAGCTTGACGAGGTTTTTCGGCTCCAGCGACAGACCCCAGCAGGCCTCGGTGATCGCGGCCGTGATCGAATCGTGGCCGCAGCCAGCGCAGAGCGTCGAGAGGCTGCCTTCGTAATCGCGTCGCGTCAGACCAAGCTCGTTGCGCGGCAGGCTCGGATGGGCGACCTTCGGCTTTGGAATGAACGTCATGATTGCACCGCTCCGCTCATCACCGGACGCAGCGCTGGCTGGACACCCGGCGCGATGTGCAGCTCGCTGAGAATTCCCTCGACGATGCAGCCCGAGGAGATCGGCAGACCGCTGTAGTGCAACAGCGAGCGCAGCCGGGATTTCTCGACGCCTGTTTCGATCGTCAGCAACGAGCGCAGCTGCGCATCGCGGTTCTGCTCAACGACGAAAATGACCCGATGCTCGGCCAGGAACTGCTCGATCTCGCCTCCGAACGGAAACGCCTTGATCCGCAGATAGTTCACCGCGACGCCCATCGTCGTGAGCACATCCAGCGCTTCCAGGATCGCGCCATCGCAACTGCCGAGCGATACCACTCCCATGTCTGTGGTCGTGCGCGCCGCGGTCAGCACTGCGGGCGGCACCAGTCGCTTGGCGGTCGCGAATTTGCGCGTCAAGCGATCGATCACGATCTGGTACTCAGCCGGATCCTCGGTATAGGTGCCGAACTGGGTATGGCCTGAGCCACGCGTGAAGTAAGCGCCCTTGGCGTGCACGCCGGGAAGCGTCCGGTACGGAATGCCGTCTTCGTCGAGATCGAGATAGCGATGGAACTTGTCGATCTTTTCGAGCTCCTGCGCGCCCAGCACCTTGCCGCGATCAGGAACGTAGCTGTCGTCCCACTTGAGATCGGGGCACATCCAGTCGTTCATGCCGATATCGAGGTCCGACAGCACCAATACTGGTGTTTGCAACCGCTCGGCCAGGTCGAAAGCCTGCACCGCCATGTAGAAACACTCTTCGGGATTCGCTGGATAAAGACAGACGTGCTTGGTGTCGCCATGCGACGCATAGGCTGCGGCGAGCAGATCGCACTGCTGTGTGCGGGTCGGCATGCCGGTCGACGGACCCACACGCTGCACATCAAAAATGACGGCTGGAACCTCCGCGTAGTACGCCAGACCGATGAACTCGCCCATCAGCGAAATACCGGGGCCCGAAGTTGCGGTGAACGCCCGCGCACCGTTCCAGCTGGCGCCAAGCACCATGCCGATCGCGGCAAGCTCGTCCTCGGCCTGAATGAACGCGAAGTTGCGCCGGCCCGTTTCAGGATCAACCCGCAAACGCTCGCAAAAGCCCTTGAAAGCATCCATCAAAGAAGTCGATGGCGTGATCGGATACCACGCGGCCACCGTCGCCCCGGCAAACACCGCACCCAGGCCGGCTGCGGTGTTGCCATCGATCAGGATGTGTCCACGCGTGGCATCCATCGGCTCGGCACGCATCGGCAAGGGACAGTCGAAATGCGCCCGCGCATAGTCGGCACCGAGCTGGATGGCCTTCATGTTGGCGTCGACCAGCTGCGGCTTGCGGCCATAAGTCTCGGCCAGGAGACTGCGGATCTGCTCCAGATCGAGATCGAGCAGCGCAGCGAGCACGCCGGCATAGCAGATGTTCTTCATCAGGATGCGCGTACGCACGCCGGTGAAGCTCTCGTTGACCATCCGCGCAAGCGGCACGCCGAGCACGGTGACGTCCTCACGCTTGAACAGCACGGGGCGCGGCCAGGTCGAGTCGTAGATCAGGTAGCCGCCCGGGGCGACCTCGCGCGCGTCGCGCCCATAGGTCTCGGCGTTCATCGCCACCATGATGTCGACCGCACCCGAGCGCGCGACGTAGCCCTGCTTCGTCACGCGGATCTCGTACCAGGTCGGCAGGCCCTGGATGTTCGACGGGAAGTAGTTCTTGCCCATCACTGGAATGCCGCTGCGGAAGATCGACTTCATCAGCAGGCTATTGGCGCTCGCAGAACCGGTGCCGTTCACCGTCGCGATCTTGATCACGAAGTCGTTGATCCTGGGGGCAGCGCTCGACATTCGAATCTAACTGGCCGCCTGGTCAACGGCGAGCGGCCATTGCACCGTCGATTTCTGCATGTCCCAGGCCGCGGTCGGACAGCGCTCTGCGCAAAGGCCGCAATGCACGCAGAGGTCCTCATCCTTGACCATCACACGCCCCGTGTGTTTGAGCGCATCACTGACGAACAGTGCCTGGGTCAGGTTCTTTGCGGGCGCCTTCAGTCGGCCCCTGAGCTCGGCTTCGCTGCCCGGAGGAGCCATCGTCAGGCAATCAACCGGGCAGATATCGATGCACGCGTCGCATTCGATGCAAAGCTTCGCTTCGAAAACGGTCTGCACGTCACAGTTGAGGCAGCGCTGGACTTCCTCTGCGATCTGCTCGGCCGTGTAGCCGAGCTCGACTTCGATATTGAGCTTCTTGAAGCGCTCCTTCAGCGACACATGCGGCATCAAGCGTCGCTCGACGCCAACGTAATCGTTTGAATACGACCACTCATGCATGCCCATCTTCTGGCTCTGCAGGTTCACGCGCGGCGCCAACCGTTCGGTGACCGGCAAGCCGCGGCAAAGCTGGTGAATTGAAATCGCAGCCTGGTGGCCCTGCTCCACGGCCCAGATGATGTTCTTGGGTCCGAACGCCGAGTCGCCCCCAAAGAACACGCCCGGACGTGTCGACTGAAAGCTGACCGGATCAATATCTGGCACGTTCCATTTGTCGAACTGGATGCCGAGGTCGCGTTCGATCCACGGGAAAGCGTTCTCCTGACCGATTGCCAGGATGACATCATCGGCTTCGATCAACTCCTCGCCGACCACGCGCTCCGCGGTGATTTTGCCTCGCGCGTCGATGTCGTACTCCATGACGTCGAACAGCATGCCGCGCAATTGCCCACTGTCGTGGACAAAGCGCTTCGGTGAGCGATTGACGACAATCTGCACGTTTTCCTGCTCGGCGTCCTCGAGTTCCCACTCGGAAGCCTTGAAGAAATTGCGCGGCTTGCGCGCCATCACCCGTACGTCGGCGGCTCCGAGGCGCAGCGAAGTGCGACAGCAGTCCATCGCCGTATTGCCGACGCCAATGATCAGAACGCGCTGGCCGATCTTCTCGATATGCTTGAAAGCAACCGATTCGAGCCAGGCGATGCCGATGTGGATGTTGGCCACCGCTTCATCCCGACCCGGAAGTCGCAGATCCTTGCCGTGCGGCGCGCCGGTTCCGACGAACACCGCGTCGTAGCCGCCGGACTTCAGCAGCTCGCGCATGCTGTGCACCGGCACACCGAGCTGCAGGTCAACGCCCATGTCGATGATCACGCCGATTTCTTCGTCCAGAACCGCCTGCGGCAAACGGAACGAAGGGATGTTGACTCGCATCAGACCGCCCGGCTCGGCGTGCTGCTCGAAGATCGTGACTTCATAACCGAGCGGCATCAGGTCGTTGGCGACCGTCAGCGAGGCGCAGCCGGCGCCGATGCAGACGATGTGCTTGCCGTTCTTCTGCGCGGGCACGGGCGGCAGCCGATCGCGAAACTCCTGCTTGTGGTCCGCGGCGACCCGCTTCAAGCGACAGATCGCGACGGGTTTCGCTTCGACCCGCCCGCGACGGCAGGCCGGCTCGCAGGGGCGATCACAGACCCGGCCGAGAATTCCGGGGAACACGTTCGACTGGCGGTTGACCAGATAGGCGTCGGTGAAGCGCCCCTGGGCGATCAGGCGAATGTATTCCGGCACGTCCGTGTGGGCGGGGCAGGCCCACTGGCAGTCGACTACTTTGTGGAAGTAATCCGGGTCAGACGTGTCCGTCGTCATTACTCTGCAATTATCTGCGACCCCTGCGCAAATGTCACCGTGCACCGCTGGCCGTGTCCATAGACAATGCTTTGCATGATGCCCACTCCCACCGAGATCAAGCTCCGCCGGCAATCGCGCCTGCTCGAGATCACCTTTGACGACGGCGCGCGCTTTGAACTGCCGCTCGAGTTCCTGCGCGTCCACTCCCCGTCAGCCGAGGTCAAGGGTCACGGGCCGGGCCAGGAGACGCTGGTGCTCGGCAAGCAGGCCGTCGGCATCAAGGCCATGGAAGCCGTGGGCCAGTACGCGATCCGGCTGGTGTTCGATGATGGTCACGACACCGGGCTGTACAGCTGGAAGTACCTCTACGAGCTCGGTCGCGAGCAAACGACCCTCTGGCAGAAGTATCTGGATCGCGTTCAGGCGGCAGGATCGCGCTGAAACAGCGATAATCTCGGGCCAATCGCCTGAGCCTCTGCCGTGCCCGACAAGCGTTCGACCCAGACCACCGACTTCGGCTTCGAGAAGGTCGCCGCGACCGACAAGGCGCGACGCGTCCGCGGCGTGTTCGACTCGGTGGCGCCGCGCTACGACCTGATGAACGACCTGATGTCGGCGGGGCTGCACCGGGCCTGGAAGGAATTCACGCTGTCGCTGACCCAGCTGCGCCGCGGCCAGCGGGCCCTCGATGTGGCCGGCGGCACCGGAGACCTCGCCGCCGGACTCGCCGAGCAGGTCGGGCCGAAGGGCCTGGTCGTGTTGACCGATATCAATGCCCAGATGCTGGGCGCCGGACGCGATCGGCTGATCGATGCCGGGGTCGTCGCGAACCTCGAGTACGTGCAGGCCAACGCCGAGTGCCTGCCGTTTGCGGATCGCAGCTTCGATTGCGTGACCATCGGCTTCGGTCTGCGCAACGTCACGGACAAGGCTGTGGCGCTTGCTTCGATGCGTCGGGTGCTGCGGCCAGGCGGACAGCTGATCGTGCTCGAGTTCTCGCGGCCGACGCTGCCCGTGCTGAAGCCGCTCTACGATGCGTACTCCTTCCGCGTGCTGCCGCTGATCGGTCGCGCGGTCGCCGGAGACGAGGCGAGCTACCGGTATCTGGCCGAATCGATCCGGATGCATCCGGACCAGCAGACGCTGCTGCAGATGCTGCGCGATGCCGGGCTCGAAGACTGCCGTTTCCACAACCTGGCCGGCGGCATCGTTGCCGTGCATCGCGGCTACCGCTACTGACACCAACCATGCTGACGGAAGCGTTCGAGAATCTGCTGAACCGAAACCTGCGTGACTCTCCCCGGGCGCGCGAGTTATGCACCGCACTGAAGGGACGCCGGATGATCGTAATCATGGACGGCACCCCGCTACGCGTCGCAGTCGAGTCGCTGGGCACGTCACTGCGCTTTTCGACGGGACCGGACGGCGATGCCGCCGCACCGGAGGCCACGGTCCGCGGCACACCGGTCAATCTGCTGGCGCTCGCAGGCTCCGAGCCCGAGGCGATCATCCGCCGTGGCGATGTCACGATAAACGGCGATGCCGAGCTGGTGCAGCGCTATCGCGATCTTCTGAAACTGCTGCGCCCCGACGTCGAGCATGAGCTTGCGCGCTTTACCGGTGATTCGGTCGCGCGCAGCGTATCGCAGGTTGCCGCCAGCGTGCTCGGCTTTGGCGAACGGTTCGCGACCACAGCCGTGCGCAACACCGCCGAGTATTTCGCGCACGAGAGCCGCGACCTCGTGCCTCATGCCGAAGCGCACCAGTTCCTGACAGGCGTCGACGGGCTGCGCGAGCAGGCAGACCGCTTCGAGGCACGACTCGCCGCACTCGAGACACGATTGCAGACACCCGCGAACGCAGGCGTCACTGACGTGGCGGACGATCCGCGGTGAAGCTGCGCGTGCTGAAGCGTCTGATCGAAATCCAGCGCGTGCTGGTCCGACATGGCCTGGACGAGTTCGTCCGCGAGACGCATCTCTACCGACCGCTGCGGTTCATCTTTCTGGCTTCGCCATGGACCTGGTTCGAACGGCGCCGCGAAGCCAGCCGCGGTGAGCGTTTGCGGCTCGCGCTCGAGGAACTGGGTCCGATCTTCGTCAAGTTCGGGCAGGCGGTCTCCACCCGTCGCGATCTGCTGCCGATCGATATCGCCGATGAACTCGCCAGACTGCAAGACCGCGTGCCGCCGTTCGATGGCCGTGTTGCAAGGCTCGCCATCGAGAAAGCCTACGGCCGACCCATTGCGGAGATGTTCGCGAGCTTCGACGAGACGCCACTGGCTGCGGCATCGATCGCGCAGGTCCACGCGGCCACGCTGCCAGACGGCAAGGAAGTCGTGGTCAAGGTGTTGCGCCCCGGGATGCGCGCGATCATCGAGCGCGACCTCGAAGTACTGCATGAGCTTGCGGCGCTCGCGATCCGCAATTCGAACGAGGCGCGCCGCCTGCGTCTGTCGGAGATTGTCGACGAGTACCACAAGACGATCCTCGATGAACTCGACCTGATGCGCGAAGCCGCGAATGCCTCACAGCTCAAGCGCAACTGGGCCGGCAGCGACCTGCTGTACGTGCCGGAAGTCTACTGGGACTGGTGCCGCGTCGACGTCATGGTTATGGAGCGGATCCACGGCATCGTCGTCAACGACATGGAACGGCTGCGCGCAATCGGTGCCGACATCCCGCTGCTGGCCGAGAACGGCGTCAAGATCTTCTTCACGCAAGTGTTCAGGCACAATTTTTTCCACGCCGACATGCACCCGGGCAACATCTTCGTGTTGGCCGATACGCCTGCGCGCCCGCGCTATGCCGCGATCGACTTCGGCATCGTCGGCACGCTCGATCCACGCGACCAGCATTACCTCGCCGAGAATTTCCTGGCGGTGTTCGACCGCGACTACCGCCGCGTCGCGGTGCTGCACGTCGAGTCGGGCTGGGTGCCGCCGAACACGCGCGTCGACGAAATGGAATCGGCAATTCGCACGGTGCTGGAGCCGATTTTCAATCGCCCTCTACGCGACATTTCCTTCGGCACAATCCTGCTGCGGCTGTTCGATATCTCGCGCCGTTTCAACATGGTCATTCAACCGCAGCTGATCCTGCTACAGAAAACGCTGCTGAATATCGAGGGCCTGGGCCGCCAGATGCATCCTGATCTCGATATCTGGAACACCGCGGCACCGATCCTGCGCCAGTGGATGACCGAGCGGATCAGCGGTGCCGCCGTGTTCGGCAGCCTGCGGACCCAGTTGCCGGAGATTCTCGAAGCAGCGCGGGCGCTGCCGCCGCTGATCAAGGGTGCCGTGCAGCGCGCCCAGGACGGCACGCTGCGGCTGCAAGTCGAGGCGCGCGACCTCGACCACAACATCGAATCGCTGCAGCGGACGATGCGCGAATCGAATCGGCGTCGCGACGGAGTGACACTCGCCGGCGTGCTGCTGCTCGGTGGCATCGTCTGGGTCGCACTCACCGCAACGCCGACGTGGATTGGCGGTGCGCTGCTCGGTGGCGGCCTGCTGACGCTGTTGCTCGCCTATCGTCGCTGAATCAATCTGCGGCCGAGCCACGCGGCTCGATCCACAGGGCTTCCGCGCAGCCGCGCAACTCCCCATCTTCGCCATAGAGCGCCGTGCCGGCCCGATGCTTGCGACCGGCGCTGCCAAGCGCTTCGCCGGTCAGGACACAGCGCTCGCCGGGGTGCACAGACCGAACCAGCTTGACGGTGAACTCGGCCAGCAGCATCAGGCTGCCGGCAGTGGATACGGCGCAGAAGCCCGGACAGTCGAGCGCCGCAAACAGGAACTGAGGCAGCACTACCGTACCGGAGCCCGCAAGCGACCTGTGCGGTGTCCAGGGTGCTGCGACGCGCAGCGGCTCGCCCGGCTCGCTGACTCTGCCAGCGAAGATTCTCAGGCCATCACCGGGTGCGCGATCAGTGCCACAGACAAAGCAGCCAGGGAACACCGGGTGTGTGTGTCCAGAGTAGTACCGCGAGGCTTCGAGCGCTGCACCATGGCTCGGCGGCGGGATCGTTGGCTGCCAGTGCAGCGTCGCCGGCTGCGCCGTGGCGATACGCTGCGATTCAGACCGCAGCTCGACAACAGCATCGCCAACAAGCTGCAGGTCGATATCGAGCGGCGGCGGCTGCCGCAGTCGCACGGTAACGGTACCATTGACCGCTGCCGCCATCAGTCCGGCAACATAGCCGCCGTTGGCCGACTGGGGAGGACCGCGAAAGCGGCGCGCCACCCGAATGTGGTTAGCGGTCATGCCTCCTGAGGATGCCTGGGCACCGCAGCGCTGCGCAACGAGGCGCGCCAGAGCAGCGCCGCGACAGTCACCGCGGCGAGGGATCCGATCGACAACCACAGCAGCGAGCCCCCGAGCAGCGGTGCCACTGCGCCGATGATGAAAGCGATCAGGATCACGGAAATGAACGACTGCATCGAGGCCGCCGAGCCGCGTGCCTCCGGGAACATGTCGAGCATCTGCAGCGTGAGCACCGGAAAGATCAGCTGCACGCCGAGCGCCATGAAGCTGAGCAGCGTCTGTTGCAGCAGGCGCGGCGGCATGTCGATCAGGCTGTTCAGCAGCAGCGCGCCGAGCGCTGCCACCGCGGTCGTCGCAAAGCCGAGCGCGATCTGGCGATCCTGAGGCATGCGCCCCGCCATTCGCCCGGACAGGTAAGCACCCAACAGGAAGCCAGCGATGATTGGCACGAACAAATGGCCGAACTGTGTTTCCTTGAGGCCCCACCGATCGAGCACGATGGCGGGTGCCGAGCCGATATAGGCCAGCAATGAGCCAAAGTTGATGGCGCTGGCGAATGCGAGCAGCGTGAACCGCCGCGTGCGAATCACGCGCACGGCCGTGCGAAGCAGACCGCCCGCACTGAACGGCACGCGGCGTTCCGGCGGATGCGTCTCGGGGAGTGCGAGGTAGCAGGCCAGCAGCAACGCAAGGCCAAGCAGGCACAGAAAACCGAACACGGCTCGCCAGCCGAATGCCACGTGCACCCAGCCGCCCACAACGGGCGCGACGGCCGGGGCGACCGAAAAGATCATCGTCACTGCGCTCATCAGCCGCTGCGCGTTCGGCCCTTCGTACAGATCGCGGACGATCGCACGCCCGACGATGAGTCCCACTCCGGCCGTCATGCCCTGCATTGCACGAAAGAACAGCAGCGACTTGTAACCAGGCGCAAACACGCAGGCGAGTGACGCAGCGGCGTACAGCGCGATACCAACCAGCACGACCGGGCGGCGACCGAGGGCATCCGAGAGCGGGCCTTGAAACAGCGACATGAACGCGAACGGCAGCAAGTACGCCGTCAGCGTCTGCTGGATCTGAAAATCATCGAGCGCGAATTCCGCCTGGATCGCGCGGAACGACGGAAAAAATGTGTCGATCGAAAACGGGCTGATCATGGACAGCCCGGCGAGCAGCACCGCGAGGCCGATCGGCACTGCGGCATTCTCGGCGCGTGAGGTCACCCGCTGGACCGTAGCGCGCGCAGCCACGCGCCCGGATCTTCGCCCCTCTCGAGCACTTCCACCAGCGCGGAGCCGACGATCACACCGGCGACATGACCACGCATCAATTCAACCTGCTCGCGATCGCGGATGCCAAAGCCCGCACATACCGGCAGCTTCGAGGCCGCAACGACGCGCTGCAGATACTCGAGCACGGCTTCGGGCACTTCGACTTTCTTGCCCGTCGTGCCGGTCATTGTGACCGCGTAGACGAAGCCTTCGCTGGCCGCGCAGACCTCGGCCAGGCGCTGCTCGGTGGTTACCGGCGAGACCATCTGCACGAGCGCGAGTCCATGCTGATGCAGCGCGGCGCGCAGCTCCTCGCCTTCGTCGAACGGCAGGTCCGGAACGATGAAACCGCACACGCCCACCTCGGTCGCATCCGCCGCGAGGCGTTCAAAGCCGTGGTTCAGCAGCGGATTCAGGTAGCTCATCAAGATCAGCGGCGTGTCCGGCCGCTGCATCGCACCAAGCTCGGCAAGGATCCAGCGCAGTGAGACACCTTGCTTCAGCGCCTCCTGGCTCGAACGCTGAATGGTCACACCATCTGCCATCGGATCGGTGAACGGCACACCGAGCTCGATGACATCCGCGCCGCTGGCCACGGCCAGCAGATGCTCACGGAACTTCGCAGCGCTCGGATAGCCGGCGGTCAGAAACGCGACGATCGCGGGTTCACCGCGCGCTTCGGCGGCGCGGATCGCCATGGTGATGCGCTCGCGAGGCAGTGGTGTCATGCGAGCCCCGCAATGACGGTGCGTTGCAAGGTCGGCATGTCCTTGTCGCCGCGACCGGAGAGACAGATCAGCACGCTCTTGCCAGGATTGCTCGCCGCCCAGCGCTTCGCGCCGTGCAGCGCATGCGCAGTCTCGAGTGCCGGGATGATGCCTTCAATACGGCAGGTTTCGCTGAGCGCGGCCAGCGACTCCTCGTCGGTGACCGATTCATAACGGACACGGCCAGCGGCGTGCAGCAGTGCGTGTTCAGGCCCGACGCCGGGGTAATCGAGCCCAGCCGACACCGAATGGGTTTCCTGAATCTGCCCCTCGGCGTCCTGCAACAGCAGTGAATAGCTGCCCTGCAGGACACCGGGCCGGCCATACGTCAGGCTCGCGGCATTGTCACCCAGCCCGACCCCGCGTCCGCCGGCTTCGATGCCGATGATCTCGACGGCAGGATCCGGCACGAAGGCATGGAACATGCCGATCGAGTTCGAACCGCCGCCGACACACGCCATCACGGCATCGGGCAGCGAGTCGTTCAGGGCCAGAAACTGCGAGCGCGCTTCACGCCCGATGATCGCCTGCAGCTCGCGCACCAGGTAGGGGTACGGATGGGGTCCGACCGCCGAGCCCAGCAGGTAGAACGTGCCCATCGGATCCGCGACCCAGTCTCGCAGCGCTTCATCAATCGCGGCGCGCAGCGTCTGATCCCCGCCGGTCACCGGCACGACCCTGGCGCCCAGCAGCTTCATGCGCCCGACGTTCGGAGCCTGGCGTTCCATGTCGATCGCGCCCATGTAGACGACGCACGGCAGGCCGAGACGCGCGCAGGCCGCCGCCGTCGCGACGCCATGCTGACCTGCACCGGTCTCGGCGACGATCCGGCGTGCGCCGAGGCGCTGTGCGAGCAGCGCCTGGCCGATCGCGTTGTTGATCTTGTGCGCGCCAGTGTGCGCAAGATCTTCGCGCTTGAACCAGATCTTGGCGCCCCACAGTCTTGACAGGTTCGCGGCAAACGTCAGCGCAGTCGGGCGACCCACCCAGGTCGACAACTGCGCCGAGAACTCCCGCTGGAAGTCCGCGCGCGAAAGGTGCTCGCGGATGCCGGCTTCGAGGCGGTCGAGCGCAGGAATCAGCGTTTCGGGAACATAGCGCCCGCCGAATGGGCCATAGCGCCCGCGCGCGTCCGGAAACTTCCCCGCGATGGCGTCCGCGAGCAGCTTGTCGCGATCTGCGGCTGCGAGCTTGGCGCTCATGGCATTGTCATCCTTGTGCTTCCTCACTCGGTGCTGTCAGTCGTGCCAAGCGCACGAACTCCCTGATCCGCTCCGGCGACTTGACGCCGGGATTTGCCTCGACGCCACTCGAAACGTCCACTCCGAACGGCCGGACCCTGGCGATCGCCGCAGCGACATTGCCGGTGGACAGTCCTCCGGCCAGCACCAGCTCGGTACGCCGCGCCAGCCGCGCCGCACGCTCCCAGTCGGCCGGTTGACCGCTACCGCTGCGCGGCCCTTCGAACAGCACGCGGGCGGGCAGCTCGCTGCGCTCGGATCGGTCGCCGCGCAGCACCGGAAGGACTGCACATTCTGCCTGAAGCGCCAGCTTTTCGAGGTCCTCGGCGTCCGTCTGCAGGATATCGGGCACAAACTCCGCCAGGATCTGGTCCAGCAGCTCGCGAGACGGATGCAGTGTCACCGCGACACAGGCAACGCGACCCCGCGCCGGTGCGGCGAGGCGCAGTGCGGTCTGCAGCGAAACCTCACGCACCGACGGCGCAAACACGAAGCCGATCGCATCCACGCCGGCATCCAGAGCGGCGTCCACCGCGGCTTCCGTGGTCATGCCGCAGACCTTGATCCAGAGTGGGTTGTCAGTCGGGCTCATGACGCTGCCCCGGTTGTCCGCCCGAGGCGATGCGCCTGTCCATGCGCGCTGCGACCCGCCTGAATCATTGATGCCGCGAGCGGTTGCGGCGAATCGCCCGTCATCAGTGCGCTGCCTACCAGCGCGAGGTCATAGCCCGCAGCGGCAACCCGCGCGGCCTGCTCCGCACTGGCCACTCCACTCTCGGCGACGCGATGACAATGCGCCGGCAGATGCTCGACAAGCTCGAACAAGCGCTCCGGCACGATCTGCAGCGTTGTCAGATCGCGGCAGTTCACACCGCACAGCAAACGATCGTGCGCGGCGGTGCGCGGTGCCAGCAGTTCCCGCAGCAGGTCGATGTCCGTCGAATCGAAGCATTCGAGCAGCACGAACATCCCCAGCTCGAGCGCGGTATCGATCAGCGCCTCGACTTCAGTGCGCGGCAGCATCCGCAGGATCACCAGCACGCCGCCTGCGCCCGCCGCGCGCGCTTCGAGCACCTGGTACGGATCGATCAGGAAATCCTTGCGCATCGCCGGCAACCGATCGAGCAGCAGCTGCCGCGCTGCGCGCTCGAGGTGCGTCATCGAGCCGTCGAAGCGCGTGGGCTCCGTCAGCACCGACACCGCCACGGCACCTCCGAGTGCGTAGTCATGCACGCGCGCGTCGAGCACGCGCGCGTCGAGGTCTACGCCTGCGACGGCTTTGAGCTTGCCGATCGCAGGCGAACGCAGCTTGAGCTCGGCGATCAGATCGAAGCCCGCGTCGGAGAACCGCAACGGCAGCGGATCCGGCAGCGCAGCGACAAACCTGCGCAGATCGGCTTCACTGCGCAGCCGTCGGGCGCGCTCCAGGCGCCGCCGACTGCCATCGGCCATCTGCGCGAGGAAGTCGCCCGATCCGCTCATGCCTGGAACGCGGCCAGCCGGTCGAGAAACCTGGCAGCCGTACCATCGTCGATGACCTGGGCAGCGCGTGCGACACCGGCACGGCCTTCGGTCACCGCACCACTGACTTCGAGTGCCAGCGCCGCACCGAGCAGCAAGGTGTCGCGATGCGCGCCACGATCCTCGCCGCGCAGTACCGCGCGCAAGGCCGCGGCATTGAACGCCGCGTCGCCGCCCGCAAGTGCGGCCGCGTCACAAGCGCTGAGACCATAATCGGCCGCCGAGCGCTGGCCGCGCTGCACCTGGCCCGCTGCGACATCGAACAGCACGAACGGTGCGATCGGGGTTGGTTCATCCCAGCCATTCAGGCCGTACGTGACGAAGGCTCGATGGATCTGCATGCCCGCCAGCGTCTGCGCCATCAGCTCGGCGACCTCGAGACTGAATGCACCGATCAGATGAAATGGCGGCTCGGCCGGATTGGTCAACGGCCCGAGAATGTTGAAGACTGTGCGCACGCCGAGCGCCTGGCGGACCGGTGCAATCGCCTTCATCGCCGGGTGGTAGTGCGGCGCGAACAGGAACGTGAACCCCGTTGACGCCAGGCAGGCCGCGCTCGCTGATTCATCGAGCGGCAATTTCAGCCCGAGCTGTTCGAGCACGTCAGCACTGCCGGAGCGGCTCGAGATCGAACGGTTGCCATGCTTGATCACCGGCACGCCGCAGGCCGCCACCAGCAGCGCCGTGCCGGTCGAGATATTGACGCTGCTCGACGCATCGCCACCCGTGCCGACAATATCGATGGCGCCGCTGACCGAACCGATCTGCGGCCGCCGCGCAAGCTCGCGCATCGCGCGTGCAAAGCCGCGGACTTCATCGGCGGTGACGCCCTTGGCGCGCAGCGCTGCGAGCATCGCGCCTGCAACGGCCGGTGGCAGCGCAGGATCGGTCAGCGCCCGCAGCACGCTCGCCGCCTGCTCCTCGTCGAGCGCCGTGCCGCCCAGCACCGTCTCCAATGGTTCGCGCAGGCCGCTCATCGGACGCCCTTGTTCTGCGCAAGGAAGTTGCCCATCAAGCGCGGTCCGTCGGGAGTCAGCACGCTCTCGGGGTGGAACTGCACGCCCTCGACCATCAGCGTGCGATGCCGCAGCCCCATGATCTCGCCCTGATCGGTGGTGGCGGTCACCGCAAGCTCGGCCGGCACCCGCTCGGGGGCTGCAATCAACGAATGATAGCGCCCTACTTCGCAGGGCTGCGGCAGACCGAAATACAGCTCGCGTGAGTCATGATTGATGAAAGACGTCTTGCCGTGCATCAGCCGATCAGCGCGTACGACCTTGCCCCCGAAGCATTCAACAATGGCCTGGTGACCCAGGCAGACGCCGAAGATCGGCACGACCCCGGCAAACGCACGGATCATGTCGATCGAGACGCCTGCGTTCTGCGGCGTGCCGGGGCCCGGCGAAATGCACAGATGAGTCGGGGACAGCGCTTTGGCTTCCTCGACCTTGATCTCGTCGTTGCGGTGCACGATCACCTCTGCACCGAGCACCATGAAGGCCTGCACGAGGTTGTAGGTGAAGGAATCATAGTTGTCGATCAGCAGTAGGCGCATGCTCATAGACCCTCCGCCGCGAGCTCCAGCGCACGCGCAGCCGAGCCGCTCTTAGCCAACACTTCTTCGTACTCGGTCTGCGGCACGCTGTCGGCGACGATGCCGGCACCCGCCTGATAGCTGTATTCATCGCCCTGGAACACCAGCGTGCGAATCGTGATGGCCTGGTCCATATCGCCGCGCGCACCGAAGTAGCCGACCGTGCCGCCATAGAGGCCGCGGCGCACGGGCTCGAGCTCATCGATGATCTCCATCGCGCGGACTTTCGGCGCCCCGACCAGAGTGCCCGCCGGAAACGTCGCCGCGAACAGGTCGAACGCATCGCGCCCTTCGGCCAGCTCCCCCTGCACGCCGCTGACGATGTGCATGACATGGCTATAGCGCTCGATGGATCGGTACGGATCGACGTGAACGGTGCCGGCGCGCGCGACACGCCCAAGATCGTTGCGGGCGAGATCGACCAGCATCACATGCTCGGAGCCTTCCTTTGGATCAGCCAACAGGTCCAGTTCGTGGCGCTGATCAAGATCATGCGTCGCGCCCCGGGGCCGCGTTCCTGCGATGGGCCGCAACTGCGCGTGACGTCCGGAGAGGCGCACGAGCGCCTCGGGCGATGAACCCACCACGGTCACATCGCCGAGCTCGCAGTAGTACATGTAAGGAGAGGGGTTGATCAGCCGCAGCGCACGGTAGGCCTGAAACGGATCCAGATCGTGGCGACCACCGAAACGGACCGACAATACGAGCTGATAAACATCGCCTGCGGCGATGTGCTGCTGCGTGCGGGCGACACCCGCGAGGTACTGCTCGCGCGACATCGACGCGCTGGCGGTCGAGTAGCTGCCAGGGCGCGCGTCGGCAGGCAATCCTCCACGCAATGCAGCCAGCACCTCGCGTCGCAGGGACCGCCGTTCGGCTTCGGGTCCTTCGTGCAGCAGCGCAATGCCGCGCGTCAGGTGATCGAACACCAGCAGGGAGCGCGGTGCGACGTAGTGCAGGTCAGGCACCGGCTGCGCGATGCGCGCCCGCTGCGGCAGGCGCTCGAAGAACCGCACCAGGTCATAGGAGGAGTAGCCGACCAGCCCACCGGCCAGCGGGAAAGCGCCCGCACCGGGCGCTTCGGCGACCGGGCGCGGCGCAGTGGCAAGTGCGGCACGCAGGCGCTCGAGCAACTGCTCGCGATTCGCCGGCCGCGGTTCGTCGCGGCCGCCGACCCTGAGCGCCGTGTCATCGAGGCGAACCTCGAGCTGATCTCCGAAGCCAATGAAGGAATAGCGCGCCAGTCGCTCGCCACCTTCGACGCTTTCGAGCAGGAAGCTCGGCCGAAATGCCTTCAGCTTGATGAACGCCGAGACGGGCGTGTCGAGATCGCCCGCGATATCAAACAGACTGTTCAATCGGTCCTCGTCATAAACTTCAGGCTACAAACGCAAAAACCCATCGCCGGAATCCGGAGATGGGTCTGGTGCTCTGACGAAACTATTCGGCTTTAAAACGCAGCGCCCAGCGCCCTCTCCCTCAGGAGTGGCGCCACCACCAGATCTTGCGGCTGACCCTGCACTGCGTTGCCATCCGAGCAGTATGGCGATGCGGCGGCGACCCCGTCAAGAAAGCCGGCAATCCGGCCGCGGTGGGTGAAGAATACCTGCCATGGAACTGCCGTTTTCCGCCGCCTGCGAACGCAACCGGGAGCCGATCCTGGCGGTGCTGCGCGAACACTTTGCTGATCGGGCACGCGTGCTCGAAATCGGCAGCGGTACCGGCCAGCACGCCGTGCATCTTGCTGCGGCGCTGACTCAGCTGATCTGGCAGACGTCGGATGTCGCGGCAAATCTGCCAGGCATTGAGGCCTGGCTTGCGGAGGCGCGCCTGCCGAACACACCGCCGCCGCTGCTCGTCGACGTCGATCGCGACTGGCCTTGCGGCCAGTGGGATGCCGCGTACTCCGCCAACACGCTGCACATCATGAGCTGGGAGCAGGACCAGCGCTTCTTCGCGGGGCTTGGCAGCGTGCTCGCGCCCGACGCCACGCTCGCGATCTACGGACCGTTCCGCTATGGCGGCAACTTCACGAGCCCGAGCAACGAAGAATTCGACCGCTCGCTGCGTGACTCCGCCGCCCATATGGGAATCCGCGACATCGAAGCGGTGCTCTCGCTCGCCAACGAACACGGCTTCAAGCTGTCGCAAGACATCGGCATGCCAGCGAACAACCAGATGCTGATATTCAAACGCGAGGCTCGGTGAGATCAGCCATCAGGCGCCAGAATTCGCGAACAAGCGACTCCGGGGTTGCCATCTCCAGCGCGACCGCGCTTACGGCGCCTTGAAGCCGTTGCGCTTGTGCGTGCCATCGCAGTACGGCTTGTTCGCGGATGCGCCGCAGCGGCACAGCCAGGTCTGGTTGGTGCGCTCGATCGTGCGCCCGCTGCCGCTGACGATTTCAAGCGGGCCGGTGAATTTCAAGGGCCCGTCGGGAATCGCGCTGATCTGCAGCGGGCCGCCACGAGTCTCGAGTGCGGCGGAGTCCTTGCTGGCAGGCTCCCCAGTCGCAGTGAACCCCGCTTTGGCATGGTTGCCATCGCAGTAGGGCTTGTTGGCCGAAGCGCCGCAGCGGCACAGCGTCAACCGCATGCCGGCATCCGCACCACCGAGTTGCACCGGCGCGTGCACAGCCACCGGGCCGTTCTCGTAGATCTTCGCGGTATTTACAAGTGGCGCCGTCTCATTCGCAGCGCCATCGAGTTCACTGGGCTTACTCATGCATCAAATGTACGGCCCAGACCGGCAGCGGCGCAACCTCAGCCGGCCGCCATCCAGACTCGAGCCAACCCCCAACCTGCCAGGCCCATCACGACGGTGCCGACCAGCAGCATCGCGATGCGGGTGGGAATGTACTTGACGATCAACGCGCCGAACGGCGCCGCCACCACGCCGCCACCGAGCAGCGCGATCACGAGATCGAAACGGCGCCAGTCGAAGGTGAACAGGAATGTCACCGAGATCGCGAGCGTCACGAAGAACTCTGCAGCGTTGGTCGTGCCGATTGCATAGCGCGGCTCGTAGCCGCGCGCGATCAGCGTCGGAGTCGTGATCGTGCCCCAGCCGCCGCCGCCGATCGCATCGAGCATGCCGGCGACGCCACCAAGGGCGTAGCTGGGCGCACGCGCCAACTGCGTTTCGGCGCGCTTGAACGCACGCCGCAGCACCAGCAGCCCGGCAATCATCAGGTACGCAAACACGAACGGCTGCAGCTTGTCGCCCGGCAGTGTCGTCAGCAGGTACGCGCCGGCGGCACCACCGACCATGCCGGGCAAGACGAGCTTGAAGAAGACAGGTCGGTCGAGGTTGCGGAAATACGCATGCGACAGACCGGAAGCGCCGGTCGTGACGACCTCGGCGGCGTGCACGGTGGCGCTGACGAAGGCTGGTGGATACCCGAGCGTCGCGAGAAACGCGCTGGCAGAAACGCCATAGGCCATACCCAACGCGCCATCGATCAGCTGCGCCAGGAAGCCAACCGCAACGACTTGCCAGAATTCTGGGGGGAGAGCTTCCACCGGCACATGCTACCGGGGCCTCGGGCAGGCCGCACCAGCACTTGAACGAGCCGTGCGTCGCAGCTCAACCAAACGCGCCGTGGTACGTTTGGACCGTCATGAAACGTTCATGTCGGCTCGCCGTCCTCAGTCTCGCCACCGCCCTGGCAGCCTGCGGCGGCGGCTCGGGAAGTGGCGGCTCCACCACGACTGCGGTTCCTGCGCCCACGGAGCCTTTCGCGAACGTGGACCTAACGGCAGGAAATTCTGCTCGACGAGGCGTTCCGCGCCGAAAGCATCGCCGGCATGGGCCTTGCGATCTACGATCGCGACGGCCGCAAGGTGTTCGAGAAAATATACGGCGACTTCTCGGCGGACCGACGCGTCGCGGTGGCTTCGGCGTCGAAGCTGATCGCAGCGACGGCAGTGCTGCGCCTCGTCGAGCAGAATTTCCTGTCGCTCGATTCGACCACCGGCTCCGTGCTCGACTGAACCGGGCCGCAGTCGGCCATCACGCTGCGCCAGCTGCTGTCGTTCACCTCCGGCTTGCCAAACGAATCGCCCTGCATCAACGAGTTTGCGGTCACGCTGGCAGACTGCGTCGCGCAGATCGCGACACGCGTGCTGGTGGCGTTGCCTGGCACACGCTTCGATTACGGCAACACGCACCTGCACGTCGCTGCGCGGATGGCAGAGGTGGTCGCGGGCGGTCTGCGCGCAACTGATCAGCACGGCACTGATGGATGCGCAGTCGCGTGCGCCGTTTCCGAATGTGGTGGTCGGCTTCACGCCACTGCCTGGCGTCAGTTACGGCTGAGGCGCCTGGCTCGAGTGCCCGACGCCTGCGAGCGGCTGCGGCCGCAGCTCCGCACCGCACTCGGCCGCTGACCTGCCGGCGCTGACGGCGCGCGCCACACGCCCTAGAATCGGGGCATGGCGGTCGACTACGAGAAACTGGGCGCATTCTACCTTGGGCGCGAGTACGAGGCCGCGAGTGCGGCACTGACGGACAATCTGGTCCTTTATGACTCGAAGGACCTGACCACCCACGCGGTCTGCGTCGGCATGACCGGCAGCGGCAAGACCGGCCTTTGCCTGTCGCTGCTCGAGGAAGCGGCGATCGACGGCATCCCGGCGATCTGCATCGACCCGAAAGGCGATCTCGGCAATCTGCTGCTGGCGTTTCCGGAACTCGAAGCCGCGCAGTTCGCGCCATGGATGGATCCGGCCGACGCCGAGCGCAAAGGTCTCAGCATCGACGCGCTCGCGGCGCGCACCGCGGAGACCTGGAAGAGCGGGCTCGCCGAATGGGGCCAGACTCCCGAACGCATCGGCAAGTTTCGCGACTCCGTTGAGGTGTCGATCTACACGCCAGGCGCCGAGACGGGCCTGGCGTTGTCGGTATTGCGGTCATTTGCGGCGCCGCCCGCCGCGCAGCTCGCCGATTCAACGGCGCTGCGCGAACGGGTCGGCGCCATCGTCGCGGGGCTGTTGTCGTTGCTCGGCCGCGAGGCCGATCCGCTGCAGAGCCGCGAACACATCCTGCTCGCGAACATCATCGAAGCGGCGTGGCGCGAGGGCACCAACCTTGATCTGACCGGCCTGATCCACGCGGTGCAGAAACCGCCGTTCGACAAGATTGGCGCCTTCGACCTCGAGACGTTCTACCCGACCAAGGATCGGCTGGCGCTCGCGATGGCGATCAACAACCTGCTCGCCTCGCCCGGCTTCGAGACCTGGATGAAAGGCGAACCGCTCGATGCGCAGCGGCTGCTGTTCACGCCGGAAGGTAAACCACGCATCTCGATCATCTCGATCGCACACCTGGGCGACGCCGAACGCATGTTTATCGTGACGCTGGTGCTGAACGAGGTCATCGCGTGGATGCGGCAGCAGTCGGGAACGTCGAGCCTGCGCGCGCTGCTGTACATGGACGAAATCTTCGGCTACTTCCCGCCGACCGCAAACCCGCCCTCGAAACTGCCGATGCTGACGCTGCTGAAGCAGGCCCGCGCCTTCGGGCTCGGCTGCGTGCTGGCGACGCAGAATCCCGTGGATCTGGACTACAAGGGGCTCGCCAACTGCGGCACCTGGTTGATTGGAAGACTGCAGACCGAGCGCGACAAGCTGCGGGTCATCGACGGCCTGGAGTCGGCGCTGACGAGCGCCGGCGGCTTCGATCGGGCCGCGCTCGACAGGATGATGTCATCGCTGTCGCAGCGCGTGTTCCTGATGCGCAATGTGCACGAAGATGCGCCGATCCTGATGAAGAGCCGCTGGGCACTGTCCTACCTGCGCGGACCGCTGACGGGCGCCGAGATTGCGAAGGTCATGGCACCGGCAAAGGCAGCACGTGCAGCGATAGCCGCGTCTGCGGCATCCGCCAACCCGGCCACTGCGCCGACCCCGACTGCCGCGGCCGGCACGACCAAGCCCGCCGGTCGCCCTGCTCTGCAGCCCGGTATCACCGAGTACTTCCTGTCCAGCGGCGACATGAGCCCGCGGTACCGCCCGAGGGTGCTCGGCATCGCGCGGCTGCACTTCGTTGACGGCAAGCTCGGGCTCGACCAATGGAGCGCACGGAGCTATCTGGCGCCGCTTTCGGACGACGGCAAACAGGCGCTGTGGTCCGAAGGTACTGTGCACGAGTCGCTCGACCCGCGCCTGACCCGCGCACCGCTCACGGGCGCTGACTTCGATGAACTGCCCGGTGCCGCGATGCGGGCAGCCAGCTACAAAGACTACGGCCGGCAACTTGAATCACATCTCTGATCAGAACGAACGGGCTGTACTGCTGGTCTGTGACGCGGTGAAGCTTGCTTCGACACCGGGCGAAGCCGAAGGAGACTTTCGCGCCCGGCTGTCGCTGGCCGTGCGCAAGAAACGCGACGAGCAGGTTGCCAGCCTGCGCGACAAACTGGCCCCCAAGGTGCAGCGACTGCAGGACCAGCTGCGTCGCGCGGACGAGCGGATTGCGCGCGAGCAGGATCAACTGAAGGACCGGAAAGTGCAAACCGCAATGTCGGTGGGCGCGTCGGTGCTGGGCGCGCTGTTCGGCCGCAAAAAGATATCGGCGGCCACGGTCGGGCGAGTCTCGACCGCGGCGCGCTCCGCGTCACGCATTGGCCGCGAGAGCGCGGATGTCGATCGTGCCGAGGAGAGCCGCGAAGTGCTCCAGCAGCGGCTCGTCGATCTGCAGGCTGAGTGTGAAGCCGAAATCGAGCAGCTATCGCGCGAGCTTGAACCGGCTGCGCTGCCGCTGCGCCAGATCGCCGTAACCCCGCGAAAATCCGATCTAGAAGTCATCGAAACCGCCCTCGTATGGGCCACGCCCAGCTCGCTGTCGTGAAGGAGTCGTCATGAAGGAAATGATCGATCAACTGGTCAAGCAGCTCGGCGTCAACGAGAGCCAGGCAACAGGAGGCGCGGCGATCCTGCTGCGCGCGGCCCGCGACAAGATGGGTCCGCCTGAGTTCAGCAAACTACTTGGCAAAGTCAACGGCATCGATAACTTGATCGGCAAGGCCCCGCAAAGCGGTGGGCTCGGCAAGCTGTTCGGCGGATTCGCCGCGGCGCTCGGCAACAGCAATGCGGCGATCATCGCTGGCATCCTCGCCGGGTTCACGCAGCTCGGGCTGACGCAGCAGCACGCCAAGAGCTTCGTCCCTGTCATGCTGCAGTATCTGCAGGGGAAAGCCGGCAAGACGGCCGTCGATGCATTGGAGAAAACCCTACGTGCCTGACCCGTGTCGTTGGTTGCGCTCGACTGTCTGCGCACTCTTGCTGCTTGGAGGACTGATGGCATGCGAACGCAATGCATCGGTGCAACGGCCGGCTGTCGTGGCTGAGCTGGAGGGCAACTGGCGCGCCACGCTGGCGCTGCCCGGCGGTGAACTGCCCTTCGGACTGATCTTTGCACGCGACGGCGAGCGCTGGAATGCCGAGATCGTCAACGGTGATGATCGCATCCGCGTTACGGAGATCGAGCTCAGCGGCAATGCGCTGACGGTGCAAATGCCCGGCTACGAGAACCGACTCAGCGCCACGCTGGCAGGCGAGGCGATGCAGGGCGAACTGACCATGTTGAAGCCGGGTGGCAAGGAGCAGGTCATTGCGTTTGCCGCGCGGCGCGGTGCGATGTATCGCTTCGTCAATCCGGCCGCGCCCGGCGACGCCGCTTCGGTCGGTGCGCCGGCGGACGTATCGGGCCGCTGGGCCGTGACCTTCGATGGCAACGGCCAACCGTCGCCAGCGATCGGCGAGTTCCGGCAGCGCGGTAACGAAGTCGTCGGCACCTTCCTGACACCAACCGGTGATCACCGCTATCTCGCCGGGGACGTCGTCGGCAACACGCTGAAGCTCGCCAAGTTCGATGGCGGCCATGTGTTCCTCTACGAAGCGCAGCTTGCTCCGGACGGTACGATGCAAGGACAATTCTGGTCCGGCACGGGTTACCACGAAACGTTCAGCGCAAGGCGCGATGCGAAAGCGGAACTTGCCAGTGCCTATGACACGACGAAGATGCGTGAGGGCCAGCAGCGCCTGAACTTCAGTTTTCCGGATCTCGACGGCAAGCCAGTCTCGAGTCGCGATCGCCGCTTTGCGGGCAAGGTGCTGGTCGTTGCGCTCGCGGGCAGCTGGTGCCCGAACTGCCATGACGAAGCTGCGTTCCTCGCGCCGCTGTACGCCGAGTACCGAGAGCAGGGACTGGAGATCGTGTCGCTGATGTTCGAGCAGTTCGGCGACATGCCGCGCGCCGTCGAGGCGACTGAGCGCTTCCGCGCCCGCTACGGTATCGAATACACCACGCTGATTGCCGGCACGTCCGACAAGCAGGACGCAGCTTTGCGGATGCCGGAGCTGACGGGCGTGTTTGCTTTTCCGACCACGATCTTCATCGACCGGCGCGGGACCGTGCGCCGAATACACAGCGGTTTCGCGGGCCCTGCAACGGGCGAGCACTACGAGAAACTCAAGTCCGGGTTCACGGCTCTGATCACCGAACTGCTCAACGAGACGGCCTGACCCATGCCTTCATTCGATACCGTCTCGGAAATCGATTCACACGAACTGACCAATGCGGTGGATCAAGCCAATCGCGAGCTGACCCAGCGCTTCGATTTCAAGAACACCGGCGCGAGATTCGAGCTCAAGGACTTCACGATCACGCAGAAGGCGGAGGTCGAATTCCAGTTGACGCAGATGCTCGACATCCTCAAAGCCAAGCTGGCCAAACGCGGTATCGACGTGGCGTGCCTCGACATCAAGGACGCGCAGAAGAACCTGGCCGAGGCGCGCCAGGATGTCGTGCTGCGCCACGGGGTCGATCAGGAGTGCGGCAAGAAGCTGCAGAAGATCATCAAGGAATCAAAGCTCAAGGTGCAGGCCAGCATCCAGGGCGACAAGTTGCGCGTGACCGGCAAGAAGCGCGACGACCTGCAGGACGCGATTGCGGTGCTGCGCAAGGCCGAGGTCGACCGGCCGCTGCAGTTCGAGAACTTCAGGGACTAGCTGTCGCCAGGCTGTGCGCCGCGCGCGCGCCGTCGATGACCTTGCACAGCGATTCGACTGCATCGATCGCGGTCGGCCCCATTCGATCGAGCGCCGGGTCTTCGAAGCGCGGCATCTGGTTGGTCGCCACAGCACGGATCGACGTGAACTGCGCCCAACGCTCGCGCCAGTCGCGTGCGGTGATCGGCGGCACGGACAGGATCATCAATTCCGGGTCGCGTTTGACGATCGCCTCGATCTCGACGATTGGCGCCGGGAAATCGATGTCATCGAAAATATTCCTGCCGCCGCACAGTTCGATGGCATCGGTGATGATGTGGCGGCTGCCAACCGTATAAAGCGGCTCCGCCCAGATCATGTAGAACACCCGCAGTGGCTGTGCCGGTACGGGCCGCCGCACCAGCGCTGCGACCTTGCGATCGAGCTCCACCGCCGCAGTTTCGGCCGGCTCACTCGTTCCGGCAAGCGTGCCCAGCGCGCGCACCGTTGCCGGAATATCGCTGAGCGTGCGCGCCCGAATGAAGTACACCGGCAACTGCAGCTTGTGCAGGCTCTCGACCGCGATCCGGTTGGTGAGGTTCTCCCAGACCACGATCACATCCGGCTGCAGCGCGACAAGCCGTTCATAGTCAAGCGCGTTGGCATCGCCAACACGCGGCAGCGACCTCGCCGCCTCCGGAAAGTCGGCGTACTGGACCGTTGCAACGATGCGCCCGCCGGCGCCAGCGGCATACAGCAGCTCCGTACCGCCCGGCGACAGGCTGACAATCCGCTTCGCCGGACCCTGAAGAGCGAGCTGCAGGCCCGCACCGTCGGTGACGACAAAGGGTCCACTGCCCGCGAAGCGTGGTATCTCGGACGCCATCCGATCGACCATCGGCGGCACGTCTTTGCCCGAACAGCCAGACAGCACACTGCAGCCCGCGAGCAGCACCGCCAGCGCGCTGATCCCTTGCAGGCGATGCATCGCCAGCCTCAGATCGAGCCGGGCGCTCGCATCATCTTGCGGATCTCGGCCAGATGCTCTTCTTCGGCTGCGATCTGCGTGCGGGCGTATTCCTCGAGCATGATGCTCTTGGCAGTGACCAGCTTCAGCAGCTTGCGGTACTCCTCGAGTCCCTCGTGCTCGTGCGCATACGCCTCGGCGAGGATGTCGTTGATGCTGTGCTTGTGCGTCTCGAGCAACGATCCGATCTTCAGCGACGGATGACTGCCGAGCGAGCTGATGTGTTCGCCGGCCAGAATCGCATGGTCGCGTGATTCGTCGGCCTGGGCGCGCAGCCAGCCCATGATCGGAATCCGGCTGTGGCCGAACACCATGAAGCTGTAGTGCATATAGCGCACGACGCCGGCGAGCTCGAGCTCGAGCACGCGGTTCAGCGAGACGATCACCGCCTGACTGTCCGGGTCCGAAAAGGGTGAGTCCTTCATTTTCTGTCTACCTCGTGAGACTTTCCGCAGGCGCTGCAGGGGGCGTCAGTCTTTGGGCGCCGCCGCGGCAACAGCGCCCGGACGACATAGACCGCGGCGGCAATCACCAGCAATGCAATGATGACATTCTGCCACATGATGCGCCGCCTCAGCCGAATGCCAATGCGAGCCGGTAGGTGACAAATGCCGCGGCATAAGCAAGCGCAAACAGATACGCCGCCATGATGAGCGGATAGCGCCAGCTGTTGGTCTCCCGCTTCACCACTGCAAGCGTCGACAGGCACTGCGGCGCGAACACGTACCAAGCGAGCAGCGATAGCGCGGTGGCCAGACTCCAGCTGGCGGCAAGCATCGGTGCCAGCGCCCCGGTCAGGTTCTCATCAGCCGCCGACAGCGCATACACCGTGCCAAGTGCGCCCACCGCGACTTCCCGCGCTGCCATACCGGGCACCAGGGCGATCGAGATCTGCCAGTTGAAACCAATCGGTGCGAACACGTGTTCGAGTGCGCGGCCGATCGAGCCGGCAATGCTGTATTCGATCGGTACCCCGGTCGCGCCGGCTGGCGGCGCAGGATAACTCGACAGAAACCACAGCAGGATCGTCATCGCGAGGATGATGCCGCCGACACGGCGCAGGAAAATCATCGCCCGCTCATACAAACCCATCAGCAGGTTGCGCAGATTCGGCCACTGGTAATCAGGCAGCTCCAGCATCAGTGGATGGTGGCCGCGCTGCGCCAGCAGATGCTTCATGACCCAGCCCACGACCAATGCGCTGGCAATGCCGGCAAAGTACAGGGCAAACAGCACCATGCCGCGCAGGTTGAACACGCCGATCTGGCGTGGGGGCACGAAGGCGCCAATCAACAAGGTGTAGACGGGAAGCCGTGCGGAGCAGGTCATCAACGGCGCAATCATGATCGTCGCGATGCGATCGCGCAGATTCGGAATGGTGCGTGTCGCCATGATTCCCGGAATCGCGCATGCGAATGACGACAGCAGCGGGATAAACGCCCGGCCCGACAGGCCGACACTGCCCATGACCCGATCGAGCAGATACGCCGCGCGCGGCAGATAGCCGCTGTCTTCCAGCGCCAGGATGAACAGGAACAGCAGCAGGATCTGCGGCAGGAAGATCAGCACGCTGCCGACGCCGGCAATGATGCCGTCGCGCAGCAGACTGCTCAGGGCTCCGTCCGGCAGCAAGCGGCCCACACCGTTGCCAAGCGCCGCGAGGCCCGCATCGATCCAGCCCATCGGGGCTTCGGCCCAGCTGAACACAGCCTGGAATACGAAGAACAGCAATGCGCCGAGAATCAGCATGCCGTAGATCGGATGCATCAGCAGGCTGTCCGCAGCCGCCTGCGCCCGGCTGCGCAGCGGCTCGCGGTAACCACTGACAACAAGGATCCGCTGCGCCTCCGCATGCGCCACGCGCACGTCCTCGGCAGTCGGTTCTGCCCACGCAACCGGCTCCGAGGGGTGAGTGAGCAAGGCAGCGCTGCGATCGAGCTGATCGATCAGCGCCGCGGCACCCCGTCCTTCGACAGCGACCGTCTCGACAACCGGAATCTGCAGTTGGCAGGCCAGGGATTCGCGATCAAGCGCAAAGCCGCGCCGTCTGGCGAGATCACTCATGTTCAACGCGAGCACCAGCGGGATACCAAGCCGTTTGGCATCGAGCACCAGTCGCAGTGACAGCGTCAGATGGGTTGCATCCGCGACCAGCACAATCAGCTCCGGACGTGGGACGTCGGCCAATCGACCCAGTGCGACGTCGCGCGCGATCGCCTCGTCGAGCGTGGTCGGCTTCAGGCTGTAAGTGCCGGGCAGATCGAGTACTCGTACGCGGCGACCGGCCCGCGTCGTGAAGCTGCCTTCTTTGCGCTCGACCGTGACGCCCGGATAGTTCGCAACCTTCTGGCGACTGCCCGTCAGCCGGTTGAACAGCGCCGTCTTGCCACAGTTAGGCAGGCCGAGCAGCGCAATGCGAAGCTCACGTTCACTGACAACGCTGGTGTCCATCAGCTTCCGCTGAGACGCCGGATGCGCACGACATGCGCTTCGTGGCGTCGCAAGGCAAAGGTTGCGCCGCCGACGCGCACCGCGAGCGGATCATCGCCCGGCCACATCGTTGCGATCAGTTCAACTTCGGCGCCCGGGATGAAGCCGAGCTCGAGCAGTCGGCGTGCGATCGTGGCGTGCTGATCGTCGCCGAATGATTCGCCGCTGTCGTCCAGGGCCACAATAAGTCCCCGCTCTGCCCGGCGCAGCGCGCTGAGCGGCTCGGCAAGATCATTGGCTTCTGGATCCATAACCCTCCAAATGTAAATGATTCTCGTTTGAACCGCGAGTAGGGACTTTTGCGGATCCTTGGCGGCGGACGCGACGGACGGGTATCGTCCCCGCTATGGATGGCAGTAGTGGCGACGACTCGCGGCAATTGAACGTATTCGGGGAAGCGCTGCAGGCATGCAGCCTGCAGCCCCTGACCGGCTGGAACCGCAATGGCTGTTGCGAGACCGATATCCACGATGTCGGTTCGCACACGGTCTGCGCGCTGCTGACCGATGAGTTTCTCGAATTTTCGCGCTCGCGCGGCAACGATCTTTCCACACCCAAGCCCGAATTCCAGTTTCCGGGCCTGAAAGCTGGCGACCAGTGGTGCCTCTGCGCAGCGCGCTGGCTGGAAGCCTGGCAGGCCGGCTGCGCGCCGCGCGTCAAGCTGAAAGCCACGCATCAGCGGGCGCTGCAGATCATCGATCTGGCCGTGCTGAAGCCGCACGCGGCAGACCTTTCCTGAGCAGCTCAGCCGAGGCAACTGCGCGCTCGGTCGGGCTGCGCAGCCTTCGCGATATTGGCGAAACCTCGCCGGGCATCTTCGCCTGGGGACTCGTCACGGGCGTGGCCATGGTCAAGGCGGGGCTGAGCGTGCCGCAGGCGCTCGGCATGACCTTTACCGCCTACGCGGGCTCCGCGCAGCTCGCGGTGCTGCCGCTGCTCGCGGTCGGCGCACCGCTGTGGGTCCTGTTCTTCACCGCGGTGCTCGTCAACCTGCGCTTCGTCGTCTACAGCATGACTGTGCGCGATGTATTCGCGCCCCAGACCGCGCCGCGACGACTCGGCCTCGGCTACCTGATTGGCGATATCGTGCTGGTGAAGTTCCTGGCGTTCCGGCACAACGAACCGCAATCGCCGCATCATTTGCGCTACTTCGTCACCGGCGCGACCTTCAATTGGCTGGTCTGGCAGGTCGCCTCGGTGACCGGCATTCTCGCGGCGGATTCGATTCCGCTCGACTGGGGCCTGGAGCTTGCCGGGACGCTCGCGTTGCTCGCGCTGGTCGTGCCAGCCTGCGCGCAGTGGCCGCCGCTGGCGGGTGTTGCGACCGCGGCGCTGCTGTCGGTCGTGACCTTCCACTGGCCCATGAAGCTCGGCCTGCTCGCCGCCGTCGCGGGTGGGGTTGCGGTCGCGCTGCTGTTCGAGCGGCGTGCAGCATGAGCCAAACTGCCTACCTCTGGCTTGGCATCGCGCTGCTCGCGCTCTCGACGGTGCTGACACGCTCCGGGATGCTGCTGGTCGGCGAGCGGCTGCGCCTGCCGGTGCGCTTCACGGCGGCGCTGCGCTATGCCCCGGCCTGCGCGTTGACCGCAATCATCGTGCCGGATCTGATGTTCGCGAGTGGCCAACTACAGCTGCAGCTGGACAACTTCCGGCTGATGGCGGGGATCGTTGCGGTAGGTGTTTTCGCTGCCAGTAGGAGCACGATCGGCACCATTGCCGGCGGAATGATTGCATTCTGGGTACTTCGAGCCTGGTTTATTTGACACCTGTCTAATCATTGACATCGTGTCAGCGAGTTCGCTAGCCTAATCGGCATGAACGAACTTACCGACCGCCGGCTCGAGGAGAAGGAAAGGCGTCGCGCCGAGCTGCTCGATGCCGCCGAAGCCGTAGCCGCCGAGGTCGGCATCGAGCAGATGACCATGGACGAAGTCGCGCGCCGCGCGCGCCTGTCGCGGGCGCTGCTGTACGTGTACTTCCAGGACAAGGACGACCTGCTGCTCGCAATCTGCGAGCGAGCACTCGAGACGCTCCGACTAAGGTTTGTCGACGCGGTGGCTTGGCATTCCAATGGACTCGAGCAGGTCGAAGCCTGCGGCCAGGCCTACGTCACATTCGCGCAGGAATTTCCCGTGCATTTTGAGGCGCTGGCCCGCTTCGAAGCGCACGCGGCCGATATCTCGCCAGACGCCGGCAACGAAGGTGCCTGTGTTGCCGCCGGCGATCGTGTGCACCAGATCATGGTGCAGGCCATCGAGCAGGGGATCCGCGATGGTTCGGTGCGGGCCGATGTCGGCACCCCGATGCTGGTCGCCGTGACGCTGTGGGCGTTCATGCACGGAACGATCCAGCTGGCCGCTACCAAGGCCAATGTGCTCGCCCATGACGGAGTCAGCACGCAGCAGCTGGTCAGCAACGGACTGCAGCTGTGCCGCCGGTCGATCGCCGCGAACTAGAGAATTGTCCTGTGGCCGTACGACTGAAAGCCCTTTTCTCGATGCGTGCGGCGGCCGCGCTTGCGCTGTTGGCGTCGGCCAGTTGGGCATCCGCCGCCGATCGGCCGGTCGGCGCGGTCATCGACGACTACGTCGCACGCGGTCTGCAGGCCAATCTGTCGCTGCGCAGCGAGTCGCTCGCCCTCGAGCAGCGACTCGCGGAGCTCGATGCGGCGCGGGCCCGTTTTTTCCCGGAAGTTGCGCTGGCTGCACGCTACACCCGTGCGCAAGGCGGCCGACAGATTGAATTGCCGCTCGCGCAGCTGCTCAATCCAGCCTACGCGGCGCTCAACGAGTTGCTGGTCGCGCAGGGTCGCCCGGCGGAGTTCGGCCCGATTCCAAACGAGAGCTTCAGCTTCATTCGCGAGCGCGAGCAGGACACGCGCCTGACGCTGCGCCAGCCGCTGTATGTGCCGGCGGTTCCAGCCGCGCTGCGCGCGCAGCGTGCGCTCTACGACGCAGCGCAGTTCGAGCGCATTGCCCTGGCGCGGCGCCTGAAGCGCGATGTCAGTGTCGGCTACCTCGTCTGGATGCAGGCGAGCAAGGCAACCGGGATTGTCGCAGCCAGTCGGACGTTGCTCGAGGAAAACCTGCGCGTCAACGAATCACTGTTCCGCAACGGTCGGATCACGCAGGACCTGGTGCTGCGCGCGCGCGCCGAACTGCTGGCCGTTGACCAGCAGCTGCGCGAGGCGGGCAATGCGCGCGATCAGGCGCGAAGCTTTCTGAATTTCCTGCTGAACGATCCCCTGGCCAGCGAACTCGAGAGCGGCGAAATCGCCGCGGAAGTCGCGATCGTCGCGCGCGAGCTTGAAACCCTGCGTGCGGCCGCACTGGACGCGCGCCCGGAGATCTCGCAGCTCGACCGCAGCGTCGACGCCGCCGCTGCCCGCGTCGATCTTGCCCGCGCGGCACGTCGACCCACGCTCGCGCTCGGTATCGATGCGGGCATCGAGGGCGAGCGCTATGAGTTTGGCAGTGGCCGCAACTTCAGCACGATTTCGCTGCTGTTGAACTGGACCTTCTTCGACGGCGGTGCGCGCGCGGCGGAGCTGCGCGGCGCGCGGGCGCAGCAACGGCAGATCAGCGTGCAACGCGATGAGCTGGCCCGCCAGGTCGAACTCGAAGTGCAACAGACGCTCGACGCACTGCAGACGAGTGCCGACTCGCAGCGCACCGCCGCGGCGCGTGCCGAGGCCGCGCGCGCGGCGTTCCGGATCGCGAGTCGCAAGCGCGACGAAGGCGCGATCAGCCAGGTCGAGTTCATCGATGCGCGCACCGCCCTGACTGGCGCGGAGCTGAATCTGAACCTGACCCGCTTCGCGCTGCTCGCGCGCCAGGCCGAGCTCGACTACGCCACTGCTGCCGGCAACCTGCCCGCCGGTCTTGGTAACTGACTTTGGCAAATGAATAGGGACGCCACGCCAATGCGACGACCGCTGTCGATCATCCTGCTGCTGAGCCTGCCGCTGCTTGGGCTCGCCGCCTGCGCCGACAGCGAGCCGGTCGCAACCGCCGCACCGACGCCGGTGCGCGTGATGCCGGCCACCAGCGGCCCGTCGACGCCACCGATCGATGCGGTTGGCCAGATCGCGACCGGTGACGAAATGCGGCTGTCTTTCAAGGTCGGCGGCGTGATTCGCCGGCTGAGCGTGCAGGCCGGGGATCGCGTCAAAAAGGGCCAGCTGCTGGCCGAAATCGAGCTCGCCGAGGTCGGCGCGCAGGTTGCGCAGGCGCGCGAAGGCGCGGCCAAGGCAGAACGCGATCAGGCGCGGGGCGCGCGGCTCTACGCCGATCAGGTCATCAGCCTCGAGCAGCTGCAGGATCTGCGCACCGCTGCGGCGGTAGCCACCGCCGGGCTCAGCGCCGCGCAATTCAATCTTGGCTACTCGAAGATCGTCGCGCCCACCGATGCCGTCGTGCTGCAGCGGCTCGCCGAGGAGCGCGAACAGGTGCCGCCTGGCCAGACCGTGCTCGTGCTGGGTGCGCTCGATTCAGGTTATATCGTGCGCGCGGCGCTCGCCGACCGCGAGATCGTGCAGCTGCGGCTTGGCGACCCGGCAACCGTGCGCACCGACGCCTACCCGGACCAGCAGTTCACCGGTAAAGTGTCGCTGATCGCCAATGCGGCAGAGCCCGGCAGCGGGCTGTTTCCGATCGAAGTCCAGCTCGACGCGCCGGGTGTGGCGCTGGCCACGGGCCTGGTCGCAAAAATCGAATTGTCGGCGTCAGCGGGCCGGAATGAGACGCTGACCTACGTGCCGATCGGCGCCGTGGTCGAAGGCCAGCGCGACCTGGCCAGCGTGTTCCTGGCCAGAAAATCGCGCGCCGAACGACGCAGCGTCAAGATTGCCTTCATCGCGAATGGCCAGGTCGCGATCGCCAGCGGCGTCGCGCCGGGAGATCCGATCATCACCGACGGCGCGCCCTACCTCGAGGATGGCGAAGCCATCCGCATCGTCGACGATGCAGCCGGCGCCACAGGCTGACATGTCACTGCTCGAGTTTCCGATCCGCCGCTACCAGTTCACGCTGGTGCTTTTCTTCTGCCTGATCGCACTCGGCTGGTTCACGTTCACCGCGATGCCGCGCGAGGAAGACCCCTCGTTCAAGATTTCGGGTTTCAGCATCGCGGCGATCATGCCGGGCGCCGACCCCGAGGACCTGGAGCGCCTGGTCGTCAAGCCGATCGAAGATCGTCTCGCGGAACTCGACGACGTCCGCAAGTTGGAGACCACCATCGTCGACGGTCTGGCGTTCACCGCGATCGAATTCGAGGCCTTCACCGACGCCGAGAAGAAATACGACGAGGTCACCCGCGAGATCAACTCACTGCGACCAACGCTGCCTGCCGAAGTCCGCGAACTGATCATCCGCAAGTTCAGTCCGGGCCTGGTGAACATCGTGCAGTTCGCTCTGGTCTCCGACGAGGCGCCGTATCGCGAACTGGAGGACTACGCCCGCGAACTCAAGGACACCCTGAAGAGCATCAACGGCATCCTGACCTCCGAGACCTGGGCGTATCCGCGCCGTGAACTGCGCGTCGAGCTCGACCTGCAACGCATGGCGGAGCTGCAGCTCGCGCCCGCGCAGGTCGTGCAGGCCGTGCAAAGCCAGAACGCGAGCATTCCCGCCGGCGTGCTCGATCTCGGATCGCGCAGCTTCAGCCTGAAAACCTCCGGCGCCTATACCGACCTTGACCAGGTTCGCGACACCGTCGTCAGCGCTGCAGGGGGTCGCAACGTCCGGGTGCGGGATGTCGCCGACGTGCGCTGGGATTCGCAGCAGCTGACCCATGTTGGTCGCTACAACGGCAAGCGTGCCGTATTCGTAACCGCGAACATGAAGGACGGCTTCAATATCCTCGACGTCAAGCAACGCATTGACGCAGAGACCGCCGCGTTCGGGTCGATTCTGCCGAAGCGAATCGTGCTGGAGGAAGGCTTCGACCAGTCCCGCAATGTGGCGTCGAGGCTCAATCGACTCTACATCGACTTCAGCATCGCGATCTCGCTGGTGCTGCTGACGCTGTTGCCACTCGGCTGGCGCGCCGCGAGCATCGTCATGATCGCGATTCCGCTTTCGCTCGCTTTCGGCATTACGGTGCTGTACTTCCTCGGCTATTCGCTGAACCAGCTGTCCATTGCGGGCTTCGTCGTGGCCCTCGGTCTGCTCGTTGACGATTCGATCGTCGTGGTCGAGAACATCGCGCGCCATCTGCGCATGGGTTACACGCGCGCCCAGGCGGCGCTCGCCGGCACACGGCAGATTTTCGTCGCGATTCTTGGCTGCACGGCAACGCTCGTGTTCGCATTCCTGCCGCTGCTCGCACTGCCCGGCACGGCCGGCAAGTTCATCCGCGTGCTGCCGACCGCGGTGGTCGCCACGATCATCGGTTCGCTGCTGATCGCGCTGTTCATCATTCCGTTCCTGGCGAGCCGGATGCTGAAGGAAGGTGAACCCGCCGAAGGCAGCAAGTTGCTGCAGACCATCATGGGTGCCATCCATCGCTACTACCGCCCTGCGCTGCACTACTGCCTGGCGCGGCCGAAAGCGACCGTGTGGGTGGCCATCGGTGGCTCGCTGCTGCTGTCCGCGGCGCTGGTACCCGTGGTCGGTTCGAGCCTGTTCCCGAAGGCCGACACGCCGCAGTTCGTGGTGTCGATCGAGACGCCGAATGGCTCGAGCCTGGCCGAAACCGATCGTGCCGTGAAGTTTGCCGAAGCGAAGATCGCGGCAATGCCGGAAGTTCGCTCGTGGTTCACTAACGTCGGGCATGGCAATCCGCTGATCTACTACAACCTGATCGTGCGCAACGACGCGCCGAACTACGGCGAGCTGTTCGTGCGACTCAAGGACTTCGACACGCGCCGCACGCCCGAGCGTCTCGACCAGTTGCGAGCCGAGCTCGACGGCTACCCTGCCGCACGCTTCACGGTGCGCGAGTTCATCAACGGACCGCCCATCACGGCGCCGCTGGCGGTCCGCGTGGTTGGCAATGACCTCGGCGTCATCGAGACACTCGCCGCGCGGGTCGAGAAGACGCTCAACGACACGCCCGGCACCCGCGACGTCGACAACCCGCTGAAGGTCGCGCGTACCAATCTGAAACTCGACGTGGATCCGCAGAAGGCTGCCCAGCTCGGCGTGCCGATGATCGAGTTCGATCGCGCCGTGCGCCTGTCGGTCTCGGGACTAGAGGCCGGTACTTTCAAGGACGCGACTGGCGAGCAGTATGCGATTACCGTCCGCACGCCGTTCGAAGGGCGTGCCGATCTCAAGGCGCTCGAACAGGTGCGCATTCCCACGGCAAGCGGCGCCTCCCTGCCGTTGTCGCAACTGGCGAAGCTCGAGTTCGAACGCGCTCCGGTGCAGATCGCACGCTTCGATCGCCAGCGCGCCGTCACGATCAACTCGCAGATCGAGCGTGGCTTCAACACGGCCAAGGTCACGGGCGATGCAGTGCAGCGACTCGAGCAGATCGACTGGCCACGCGGTTATCGATATGTGCTCGGTGGCGACGCCGAGGCCGGTGCGGAAGCGTTTGGTGGCATCGGGACCGCCGCCCTGGTGGCGGTGTTCGGAATCTTTGCGATCCTGGTGCTGGAGTTCGGCAGCTTCAAGTCGACGCTGATCGTGTTGACCGTGGTGCCGCTCGGTATTCTGGGTGGGCTTGCGATGCTCTTGATCACGGGCAATACCATTTCGTTCACGGCCAGCATCGGCTTCATCGCGCTGATCGGCATCGAGATCAAGAATTCGATCCTGTTCGTCGACTTCACGAATCAAATGCGCGAGCAAGGCGCGACACTCGACGATGCCATCGAGCAGGCCGGCGAGATTCGCTTCCTGCCGATCCTGCTGACCTCGGCCACCGCGATCGGCGGACTGCTGCCGCTGGCGGTGCAGAACATCGGCCTGTATTCGCCGATGGCCTGGGTCATCATCGGCGGCCTGATCAGCTCGACGCTGCTCGCCCGGCTGGTGACACCAGTCATGTACAAGATTCTGCCGCCTGCAATCGAGGCGGTGCCGGAAGACGCCTCAGGCGCGCTGCTCTAGCGGAACTGCGTGGTGACCGCCGCTGGTAGTCTTCCGATGGCCGGCACACGACAGCCCTCGACCGGATAACCCGCGACCAGCAGCAGGAAGGGCCGTTCGCTCGTTGCGGGGCGACCCAGGATCTCGCAGAGGAATTTCATCGGGCTCGGCGTGTGGGTCAAGGTCGCAAGCCCCGCCCCGTGCAGCGCCGCGATCAGGATTCCGGTCGCAATGCCCACCGACTCATCGGGGTAGTAGCGCTTGGCACGTGCCCCGTCAGATTCCACGCCGAGCCGTTCGACAAAAATCGCGATCAGCCACGGCGCGGTTTCCAGGAATGGTTTGTCGGCATCCGTGCCCAGTGGCGCAATCGCGCGCAGCCACTCTTCTGGTGCACGGTGCTCGTAGAACTCGCGCTCCTCACTCTCGGCTGCGATCCGGATCTGGCGCTTCAAGTGGGGATCCGCCACCGCGACGAAGCGCCAGGGTTGCTGGTTGGCGCCTGAAGGCGCGCTGCACGCCGCGCGCAGACAGGCTTCGATGATTTCTTTCGATACCGGCCGCGATGAGAAGTCCCGAACGGAGCGGCGGCACTGCATAAGGTCGGCAAACTCACGCGCCTGCGCCTGCATCTGTTCGCTGGGGATCTCTTTGAACGCGAGTGAGATCGTGCGCCGAGCTTCAGCCATCGTGTCCGCAGCCTCATGTAATCTAGCGCAGTCGCCATTGTCTCACAGGCCGTCATGCGCGCTGTTTTCCTCGATTACGCCACAGTCAGCCGTGGCGATCTGGATCTCTCCAGGCTGCGCGCCGCGCTGCCTGACCTGACTCTGCATGAAGTCACGACAGCGAACCAGATCAGCGAGCGCATCGACGGCTTCGATGTGGTTCTGACCAACAAGCTGCCGCTGACGCGCGAACGGATCGCGGCCGCGACCCGGTTGCGTGCGATTGGACTGATCGCCACGGGCACCAACAATGTGGATCTCGACGCCGCGCGCGATCATGAGGTCCGGGTCTGCAATATCCGCGACTACTGCTCGCCTTCGGTTGCGCAGCATGTGCTCGGCGTGCTGCTGGCGCTCACGCATCGATTCAGCGACTACGCAAAGCTCGCGACAGGCGGTGAATGGAGTCGCAGTCCTCAGTTCAGCATGCTCAATTATCCAATCCGCGAGCTGCACGGTCGCGTGCTCGGCGTGGTCGGCTGGGGTGCGCTCGGCCAGGCCGTTGGAGGAATCTGCGAGCGAGCGCTCGGGATGCGCGTGCGAATCGCCAACCGACCGGGTGGCGAGCGCCGTGAGGGTCGTATCGATCTCGATACGCTACTGGGCGAGGCGGACGTGCTGACGCTGCACTGCCCATTGACGCCAGCGACTGAAGGGCTGATCGGCGCAGCGCAGCTCGCGCGGATGAAGCGCGACGCGATCCTGATCAACACTGCCCGCGGCGGGCTCGTCGACACGCAGGCATTGGCCGATGCGCTGCGTGCAGGTCACCTGGGCGGTGCGGCGATTGACGTGCTGCCAGAGGAGCCGCCGGTCAGCGGCAGCCCCTTGTTTGCGCCTGATCTGCCGAATCTGATCCTGACGCCGCACACCGCCTGGGCGGCGCGCGAATCCCGGCAGCGGGCGCTCGATGAACTGGCTGCCAACATCGCCGACCTGCTGCAGGGCGGCAGTCGGGGTCGGGTGGTCTGAACTCGGTTGGAGACGTCATGAAACGCTGCGCATCACTGACCTTGCTGGCGGTCGGCTTCAGCGCAGCGCTTGCCAACGGAGCGGCCGCGCCGCAACCCGGCTGGAACGAAGCCAGCATCGACATCAACGGCCAGCAGCGCTGGTATCGAATCTACGTGCCGCGCCAACGCGCCGAGGTCGCGCCCGCGGTGGTGCTGCTGCATGGCGGCACGCAGAGCATGCGGCGCATGTTCGGCAAGCGATCGGGCGGCACCCGCGAATGGCCCGCGCTCGCCGAGCGCGAGGGCGTCGTGTTGATCACTCCGAACGGCACCGATGCCAACGGCGGCAACCCCAACGGCGACCGCCAGAACTGGCACGACTATCGCGAGGACTTTCGCGCCGCCAACGTCGATGACGTCGCCTTCATCCGTCGGCTCGTGATCGAGCAGACCCGCACGCGACGGCTCGACGCGCAGCGCATCTATGTCACTGGTGCCTCGAATGGCGGCATGATGACCTATCGGTTGTTGATCGATGCGCCTGAGCTTTTTGCGGCGGGCGCAGCCTTCATCGCCAACCTCCCCGAGAATGCCGATCGCCTGCCAAAGCCGCCGAGGCCAACGCCATTGATGATCGTCAACGGCACCGAGGACCCGCTGGTCAAGTGGGACGGCGGCACGGTTGGGCGCGATCGGGGTGCAACGATTTCGACGCGGCAGACGCTGGAGTGGTGGCTCAGCGCAAACGCCGCTCGAAGTGAAGTTGAGCGCCGCGAAACACTACCGGATCGCGACCCCGAAGATGGCTGCCGCCTCGAGCTGCAGACGCATGCCGCCAAACCCGCTGGCGCGCCGGTCTGGTTGTATACGGCCCGCGGTGCCGGTCATGCGATGCCGTCCATCCGGCACGCCGTGCCGGACTCACGGCTGATTCGCAGAATTGTCGGCACAGCCTGTCGCGATGCAGAAGGTGCCGAACTCGCCTGGGCGTTCTTCAAGACTACGCAGCGCTAGCGGCGCTACCAGACCTTGCCGCCGATGTACTGCCCGGCCGCCGGCAGGTGCGGGAACAACTCGACGGATGCGAACGCACCCCCTTTGAAATAGGGGTCGCCTTCCACCAGTGCACGCGCCTGAGCGTGACTCTTGGTGCGATAGCAGAACAGACTGCCGACGGTATTGAGACCGGCTTCATCGAACAGCGGGCCGGCGACGTTGATCTGCTCGAGGATCGTCTCGATATAGGCCAGATGTGCGGCGGTATGCGCTGCTCGAACTGCAGCGCCTGCGGGACCATCACGGCAGATCGCGACCCAGGCGGTGTTCGGGTACTGGTCATGGACGGAAGTCATGGCGGGAATGATACCGCTACAATCCCGGCGGTGTCGGATCTCAAACTCAAGGATCTCAAGTATCTCGTGGCGCTCGCCGATACGCGGCACTTCGGACGCGCCGCCGAGCGATGTTTCGTCAGCCAGCCAACGCTGTCCGCGCAATTGAAGAAGCTCGAAACGTATCTCGGCGTACAACTGATCGAGCGCCGCCCGCGCCATGTGATGCTGACGCCAGCCGGAGAGCGCATCGTCGAACGCGCGCGGCGCATCGTCGAAGCGACTGACGATGTTGTCGAGATTGCGCGCTCGCACCGCGATCCGCTGGCAGGCCGGTTGCGCATTGCGCTCTTGCCGACCATCGGGCCGTATCTCTTGCCGCAGATCATGCCGAAGCTGCGCAAGGCGGTGCCGCGCCTCGAGCTGATGCTGTACGAGTACCAGACCGGCCCGATGCTCGAGCACCTGCTGGCCGGTGAGATCGACGTTGGCATCCTTGCGTTGCCGGTCGATGGTCCTGGCCTGACGACACGCGCGCTCTATGACGAGCCGTTCGTCGTGGCTGCGCCAGCGAAGCATAGGTTTGCGTCGCAGGCGACGGTGCGCGTGGCAGACCTTGCCGGCGAAACCTTGTTACTGCTGGAAGATGGGCACTGCCTGCGCGATCAGGCACTCGATGTCTGCAGCCGGATAGACGTCAACGAAAAGCAGGACTTTCGCGGCACCAGCATCGAGACGCTACGCCAAATGGTTGCGTCGGGCACGGGCGTGACGCTGCTGCCGGAACTGGCGAGTCGCGGCGCCTATGCACCAACCAAGGGGATCACGGTGCGCCCGTTCTCGAAACCGACGCCAACCCGGACGATCGGCGCCGTGTGGCGCGCCAGCTCTGCCCGCACTGCCGCGATCAGCGCGGTAACCAAGGCGATTGCAGAGCACACAGCCTGAGGCGCGGCGCTTACTTCACGCCCGGCTTCTGGATCCAGCTCTTGCACCAGCCGTTGTTGGCCACGAGCTTGCCCGGAAACAGGTTGCAGGGCCGCCAGGCGTCGCCGTCCTTGCCGGTGACCTGCAAACAGTTGCCGCAATTATGGCCAGCCTTGAACGTCGGGTTCTTCTTGGCATCGACTTTCGAGGCATCCTCGACATAGCCGAGCGCATTGGCGACCGGATCTTTCGGATCCAGCTTGACGAGCGGTTTCGCCGCAGGCTTCGCGGCGGGCTTGGCAGCGGGTTTCGCAGCGCCCTGGGCCGAGGCCACCTGCACACCGCCAACGGCAACAGCTGCCAGGGTCAGGGCTGCGATCGCTTCGCGACGGGACATCGGGTTCGTCATCGACTCTCTCCACATAAGTAAGGTCAGCGAGGCTGGCATTTTACTGCTTCCACAACGCCGCTCGTCCGTTGCAAATCATTATCATCTGCCGACGTTTGAAGCGGTTTCAACGGCACGTGCCGCACCGTCGCAACTGAATCGACGATGAACGGCCACAGTCGGGCATCATGTAGCGGTGAGTCCTCCGTCCCGCGCCACGGCTGCTGCCGACATCACGCCTTATGACCGCCTCGCCTGGACCGCGCGCGAGGTAGAGGGGCTGCTTGCCCGTGGGCAGCGCAAGCGGGAGCTGCTCGAGTTCTTTGGTCCGCAAAGCTACGCCGAGCTGACGAAGCTGGCTGAGGCCGCCGCAGCGTCGCGGCGCCAAGGTGCTCGGCGCCAGCGGCGCCGCGTCTGGATCGTCCCCGGCATCATGGGCTCCAAGCTCGGTCGCCGCAGGTCCGGCGGCCAACCTGCCGATGTGCTGTGGCTCGATGCGCTGGACATCATCATTGGCCGGCTGACCGAACTGCGCGTACCGCTGCGCGCCACCACGGCGAGCGGCTCGATTGTCGCGCTGGGCACGCTGCTGCAGTCGTATCTGCGGCTGTGGCTGCGCCTCGCCGCCGCCGGCTACGAACCCGAGTTCTTCGACTACGACTGGCGAGCCGATGTGCGCGAGATTGGCGTGCAGTTCGGCCAGCGCCTCGCGAGCGACCGCGAGCCGTCGCTGATCGTCGCCCACAGCATGGGCGGACTCGTCGCGCGCGCCGCGCTGGCTTTGCCGCAGCCAGCGGATATCGCACGGCTTGTGCTGCTCGGCACGCCGAACTTCGGCGCGTTCGCGGCCGTGCAGGCGCTGCGCGGAACTTACGGCGTGGCGCGCAAGCTGGCGCTGCTGGACCTGCGGCACGATGCAGCGGAACTGGCGAGCGGCGTGTTCTCGAGTTTTCCGAGTCTCTACCAGATGCTGCCGCAAGGACGGCTTGCCGGTGACATCGATCTGTTCGACGACGCGAACTGGCCGAGCAAGGGCCCGCGCCCGGACCCGAGACTGCTCATTGCGGCAACCGGGATCGAGAGCGATCTGGCTCCCGCCAGTGAACGCTTTGTGACGATCATTGGCAGCGGCGAACATACGATCGAAAGCGCAGCACGCCGCGGCGATGAATTCTCATACACGTTTACGCTGCGCGGCGACGGCACCGTCCCGGTGCGGTCCGCCGAGCTGCCCGGCGCTACGGCGTACTATGCCAGCGCCTCGCATTCGGGCTTGATCCGCGATGCCAGCATCACGCGCGGCATCGTTGACTTGCTGCGCGATGGCACGACCAGCGAGCTTGCGACCGCGCTGCCACGGCGCGCGGCGGCACGCTTCGAACTGACGGACACGGAACTGCGCCAACAACAGAAGGGCAAGATCGACTGGGCGTCGTTGTCGAGCGAGCAACGCCGCGAGTTCCTTGAGAAGCTGAATGATCCGCCGCCGCTTGCTGGCGCAGAAACGCTCGAGGTCCGCGAGCCTCTGGCGCAGATCGAGATCGTGATCGGCGATATTGCCGAGGCCGATACCGCTGCGGTTGCGGCGAGCCTGTTCGCCAACGTCACGCCGCATGGTGCCATTGCAGCGCTCGATGCCCGGCTCGATGGCGTGATCGCCGAGTTCCGCTGGCGACGCATTCTTGGGGCCGAAGCCGGACGGGTATCCGCCGTGCCGGCCATGGGGCGCCTCGGCGATGTGCAGGCCGTGCTGCTGGTCGGGCTCGGCAGCTTCGATCAGCTGCAGGCGAGCCTGATCGAGATCGCCGCGGAAAACGTCGGCCACTACTGCGCGCGCAGTGCGCTCGATTCACTGACGACGGTACTATGGGGCGCAGGCTCGGGCCTTGCGCCCGAAGCCTCCTTCGAGGCGCAGGTGCGCGGCTTCCTGCGCGCACCACGGCTGCGGCGCCTGGTGATCCGTGTACAGGATCGGGCAACCCTGGAAGCCCTGCGCGAGCGCGCCGCGGCGCTTGCGACCGAGTCGGGCGTACAGATCCGGTTGCCGCGGGCGCAGCCCGCTTCGAAACCATCGCCGAAGAAGACCGCGCCGATCCCGCGCACCGCGCGCCGAACTGCTTATCTTTTGATGCAGGCCAACCGCGACTCTACCGGCAAGGAAGTCTGGCGGGCAGCGGTGCTGAACAGCGATTCGCCCGCCGCAATCGTTGCCGAATCGCAGTCTGTCTCGAAACGCGGACTCGATGCGCTGCTGCGAAAGCTCGATGCGCCGGCATTCGGCCCGAAAGTGCTGGCACAGATCGGCAGCGATCTGCCTGAGTTGCTGCTGCATCCCAACGTGCGGGCGGCGCTACGTGGCAATGAGGATGCGGAACTGGTGATCGTGCACGACGCGCCGAGCAGTCGCGTACCCTGGGAAACGATCCGCTTCGGCAGATGGATCCCGGCGCTTGGTAAAGGTCTGTCCAGACGCTACGCAGCCGAGCAGCTTGCGGTCGCGCGGCTCAGCGAGTCGCGGCGCGCCGATCCGGAACTGCACGTATTGCTGGTCGCGAACCCGACCGACGATCTGCCCGGTGCCGAGCTCGAACGAGAGCGGCTCGAAGCGCTGCTGCGGCCGCGCGCAGGGCTGCAGCTGACAACCATCGCTGGGCGTGCCGCGACTCGCGCACGGGTGCTGGCGGAGTTCAAGTCCGGCGACTACGACGTGCTGCACTATGCCGGGCACGCATTCTTTGATGCCGACGCGCCGGCGAGCAGCGGCCTCGTCTGCAGCGATGCCAACCTGACCGGCGCGGACCTTCGGGGCCTGCAACGCGCACCGTCGCTGGTCGTGCTGAACGCCTGCGAGTCCGGGCGGATTCGTCGGACCGAAGACAAGGGATCGCGGCGCGGCGCCGCGCGGCGCGCTGCCAGTCGCGCACTTGATGACAGCGCGGGCGTCGCCGAAATGCTGCTGCGTGCCGGCGTGGCAAGCTTCGTCGGCACGTACTGGCCGGTCGGCGATGTCGCCGCCAGTGAATTCGCGAACAGGTTCTATTCAAAGCTGCTCGAGAACCGCACGCTTGGCGAAGCCGTGCTCGCCGGCCGACAGCGCGTCAAGGCGCAAGGCTCGGCAGACTGGGCCGACTATCTGCACTTCGGAGATCCGGAGTTTCGGCTCAAGGGCCTTGCGTGAATCCGACCCTGCTCTGGTTTCGTCAGGACCTGCGACTCGACGACAATCCGGCGCTACAGGCCGCCATTGCGCGCGGCGGCGCTGTGATCCCGGTGTTCCTGCACGCCCCGGAGGAAGAAGCGGAATGGGCACCTGGCGGCGCGGCGCGCTGGTGGCTGCACCGATCACTCGAAGCGCTGCAGCAACAACTGGCCGCACTGAATACGCAGCTGGTCCTGCGCCGCGGAGCAGCGCTGCCGAGCTTGCGAAAGCTGATTGAAGAGACTGGCGCCGGCGCGGTTTACTGGAACCGGCGCTACGAGCCTGCGGTCACGGTCCGCGACCGCGAGGTCAAGCGCGCGCTGCGTGACAGCGGCACCGAGGCCGAGAGCTTCAACGGCGCGCTGCTGCTCGAGCCCTGGGAGATCCAGAACCAGAGCGGTAAACCCTTCCAGATTTTCACGCCGTTCTGGCGTCAGGCCCGACGCCAGCTCGAACCACCTGCGCCTCAACCCGCGCCATCGAGCTGGCCATCGCCGGCCACACGGCCGCGCGGCACGGCACTCGATGAACTTGCGCTGCTGCCCGGTGTTCGCTGGTTCGATCAGATCGAGGCGACCTGGAAACCCGGTACGGTGGGCGCACATCGCCAGCTTGAACGCTTTCTCGAGACCGCCTGGTCTTGCTACGATACCGGTCGCAACCTGCCGGCTATCGCCGGAACCTCCGCGCTGTCGCCGCACCTGCACCATGGCGAGATCTCGCCGCGCGCGGTCTGGCATGCGGTGCTCGCGAGCGCGAAGTCACGTGGCGTCGATGCCGAAGCGGCACTCGGCTCGCAGTTCATCACCGAGATCGGCTGGCGGGAGTTTGCGCACCACCTGCTGTATCACTTTCCGCGCACGCCGCTCGAGCCGCTGCGCGCAGAGTTCACGAAGTTCGGCTGGGCAAGCAATCCGGACTTGCTGCGAGCCTGGCAGCGCGGCCGCACCGGCGTGCCGATGGTCGACGCCGGCATGCGGCAGCTGTGGGCCACGGGCTGGATGCACAACCGCGTGCGAATGATCGCCGCGTCCTTCCTGGTCAAGAACCTGCGTCTTCCCTGGCAGGATGGTGCGCGCTGGTTCTGGGACACCCTGGTCGATGCGGATCTGGCCGCGAACACGCTGGGCTGGCAGTGGTCAGCAGGTTGCGGCGCCGATGCCGCGCCGTATTTCCGGATCTTCAATCCGGTCAGCCAGGGGCGGAAATTCGACCCGGAGGGCGACTATGTGCGGCGCTGGGTGCCTGAGCTCGCAGAGCTCGACGCCAGCGTGATCCACGCTCCCTGGGAAGCGGATGCGGCAACGCTGCAGGCCGCGAATGTGCACTTGGGTTCCAACTACCCGAACGCCATGGTCGATCTGAAGCAATCGCGCGAAGCAGCGCTCGCAGCGTATCGGGAGATGCGCGCGTAGGGAGCCAGCGGCGCTACGCCACGCGCTGGAATCTCAGGGCCAGCGATTCGCAGCGCGGTCAAAATTCGCCCGCAAGGGCGCGACAACGCAGAAGCGCTGTCCGGGGATCTGTTTCACACGGCGCGCACCGAGTTGCTCGAGGCGAGCCACTTCGGCATCGCTCCAGAAGCGCGCCGCACGGCTGAGATCATCGGTTTCGCAGTCGATGATCAGTCCGGCAAGCTGGCCGCGGTGCGTCATCGGAGCTGCTCAGGTCCGGACGAGTTCCCGGATCTGCGCAAGCTGGCGCGCATCGGGCAGTCGCCCGCTGCCGCCACCGAGGTTGTCGCGCAGGTTGCGGACCTTGCCGGTCGCCGGAATCACGCAGGTCACCGCAGGGTGCGCAATCACGAACTTCAGCAACAGCTGCGCCCAGGTCGTGCAGTCGATCTCCGCCGCCCAGCCCGGCAGCGGTCGATCCTTGACGCGGGCGAAGATCTTGCCGTCATCGAAGGCGCGGTTGATCAGCGTGGCGACGCCCCTGTCCGCGCACAGCGGCAGCAGCCCGTTCTCCGCGTCGGGGGTCGTCGCGGAATAGTTGAACTGCAGGAAGTCGAGCGGCTCGCGCTTGATCAACGCTTCGAGATCCGCATGCGAGGCGACCGTGAAGTGCGTGACGCCGATGTAGCGGATCTTCCCCTGTTCCTTCCACTTGCGCAGCGTGCGCAGCTGGGTTTCGAGATCGAGCAGGTTGTGCACCTGCATCAGATCGACGCTGTCGCGCTTCATCAACGCCATCGACTGCTGCATCTGCGCGATGCCTTCGGCTTCGCCACGCGTCCAGACCTTGGTCGCGATAAACGCGCTGCGCTGCTGCGCGGGGCTCAACAACTCGCCCAGCACTTTTTCGGCCGTCGAATACATCGGCGAGGTGTCGATCAGCGTGGCGCCGCCCGCAAAGAACGCGTCGACGACTTCGCGCAGTGGCGCAAGTGCCGCGGCGTCACTCTGAGCTTCGAACGGACCGGAGGTGCCCAGCCCGATGACCGGAATCTTCTGGCCACTCGACGGAATGGTGCGCTGGATGATGCCCTTGTCAGCAGCCTGCAGCAGCGCCGGGAAGGCACCTGCGAGCCCTGCCGCCATTGCGGCACCAGTGCCCGCCTGAATGAATGCCCGTCTTTTCATGGCTGCCTCCAGAAACGTGATGACTCAAACCAGTTCGGCGGCTGCCTCATTGATGCTGGCCGAACCACCCGCAACGATCGCGGCCAGCGACGATGACTGCGGCAGCACATTGTCGGCATAGAAGCGCGCGCCGACCAGCTTGCGCTGCATGAATTCGACATCATCGCCCGCAGCGAGCTTGCCGGCGGCGACTCCGGCACTGCGCGCCAGCAGCCAGCCGCCGAGCACAATGCCGCACAGCCGCAGATAAGGCACGGCGACGGCAAGACCCGCCTCGGGGTTCTTGCTCATCGCCAACAGCACACTCTTCGTGCTCGCGGCCAGCGCATCGACGCCCTCGGTCGTCGCACTGCGAATCGCCTTCACGGTTGCGTGATTGGCGTCGAGGGCAGCGAGATCCGTACGCACTTCATCGAGCAGCGCGTTCATGGCCTCGCCCTGGTCGCGCGCGATCTTGCGGCCGATCAGGTCATTGGCCTGGATGCCGGTCGTGCCCTCGTAGATCGTCGTGATGCGTACATCGCGCAGCGCCTGGGCGGCACCGGTTTCCTCGACATAGCCCATGCCACCATGGACCTGGATGCCGAGCGAGGCGATCTCGATACCCGTCTCCGTGCTCCAGGCCTTGACGATCGGGATCAGCAGATCGCCGCGCTTCTGCGCCGCCGCAGCGACTGCGGCAACCGGATGCTTGCCGCCGAGGTCGATCTGATACGCGGCGTACAGCGCGAGCGCTCGCATTGCCTCGACCTGCGAGCGCATCGTCAGCAGCATGCGCTTGACGTCGGGGTGATGAATGATCGGCAGCGGACCCTTTTTCGCTGCTGCGGGCGGCTTGCCCTGCACGCGCGTGCGCGCCCATTCTGCGGCGCGCTGATAGGCGCGCTCGGCGACCGCGTAACCCTCGAGCCCGACTGAAAGACGCGCCGCGTTCATCATTACGAACATGAACTCGAGGCCGCGGTTGGCCTCGCCGACCAGGTAGCCGACGGCGCCGTCGTTCGGGCCGTAGGCCATCACGCAGGTGGGGCTCGCATGGATACCAAGCTTGTGCTCGATTGAAATGCACTGCACATCGTTGCGCGCACCGAGCGTGCCGTCGTCGTTGACCAGAAACTTCGGCACGATGAACAACGAAATGCCGCGGGTACCAGCCGGTGCCCCGTCGATCCGCGCCAGCACCATGTGAATGATGTTGTCGGCCAGATCGTGCTCACCATAGGTGATGAAGATCTTCTGTCCGAACAGCCGATAGTGCCCGCCATCGGGCCTGGCGCGGGTGCGAATCTGGCCGAGATCCGAGCCCGCCTGTGATTCAGTCAGGTTCATCGTGCCGGTCCATTCACCGCTGACCATCTTCGGCAGGAACAGCGCCTTCTGCGCATCGCTGCCGACATGCTCGAGCGCTTCATTCGCACTCTGGGTCAGCATCGGGCACAACTTGAATGCGAGGTTGGCCGACGCCCAGAGTTCCTCGACGGCGGTGCCGACCACGGTCGGAACGGCTTGGCCGCCGTACTGGGTCGAGGCACGCAGGGAGGGCCAGCCGCCGTCGACGAACTGCCGGTAGGCCTGCTGGAAGCCGGGCGGTGTCGCAACGCCTTCGGGGGTCCATTTCGCACCCGCGCGATCGGCGCTGGCGTACAGCGGATCGAGCACATTTTCGGCGAACTTGGCGGCTTCTTCGAGGATCGTGGCGGTAAGTTCGCTGGAATAGTCAGCGAAGGCCGGGCAGCGCTGCAGCGCTTCAGTGCTGATCAGGTGCTCAAGGACGAAGCTGATGTCCTTCAGGGGTGCGCGGTACATGCTCAAAACCTCGTGTGCGAGGCACCATTCTACCGACTTGAACTACGAAGCCAGCGCCGGAACAATGTTTGCCGCCAGAAATCCCACCAGCGCCCGGACCCGCTGATCCTCGGCGAGTCGGGCCGGGTACACCGCGCACAACGGCTGCAGTGCCGGCAGGTCCCAGGCCGCCAACACCCGCGTCAGCCGGTGGGTCGCGAGACCCTGCCGGCACAGGAACTCGGGCAGCAGTCCAATACCGAGGCCGGCCGCTACTGACGCATGCAGCAGCGACGGGTCATTGACCGCAAGCTTCGGCCGCAGCACGACCTCCGCGCGCCGCAAACCCTGCGCGACGCGCAGCACATAGGTTGGCCCCTCGCCGACCGGCGTCAGCATGGCATGCGCCTCGAGCTCCTGGGGCTGAGTGGGCAGGCCCGCCTTCTGCAGATATCCCGGCGTCGCGCACAGCACAGCCGGTGGCACGCCGAGCTCGCGGACAATCCGCTCCGCGCCGGGCGCCCGACCGAGCCGCACCGCCACGTCCCAATGCTCAGCCCCAGGGTCGTCATCGATGCGGCCCACCTGAACATCGAGTGACGCGCCCGGGAAGCTTTCGAGGAAGCGTGGCACCAGCGGCGCTAGCAGCACCCGTCCGTAGGCCGCATCGGCCAGCACGCGCAACGGGCCCGAGTGCGCGCGGGTCAATTCCTGCGCCCGCGACCGCGTCTGTTCAACCGCATCGACGATTACGCGGCAGCCAGGGTATAGCCGCTCGCCGGCGGCGGTCAGGCGGATGCGGCGCGTGGTGCGTTCCAGCACCCGCACACCGAGCTCGGCTTCGAGTTCGGCGATGGCCCGGCTGACCGAAGCCTTCGGCACCCGCAAGGCCCGCGCCGCAGCGCTGAAGCCGTTCAGATCGACGACCTTGGCGAAAGTCGCCATGTGGGCTGGCGACCATATTGGACTGAATGCAACGGCTTTTTTTGGCGTCATTGGCCCTATTGTTTCGCTAGCGATGCAATAAGTCCATCTGCCTCCAAATCCAGAGTCTCGTGACGGAGGGCGCGCCGGCGCCGCAGCGCTTCGCGCAGTGGCATGAAGGCCGGATCGATCGCAAACGAAAAACCATCCCACCAGCCATCGCGCACCGGCACGAAGCGGCGTGGAGCGGGCAGATCGCCGGCGAGCGCCGCTTGCTTCATCAGCCGCTGGCAATGCGCGCGCATCGCCTCGGGCGCGGCTGCCGCCACGTCCGCTGCCCCGATCGCGGGCAGCACCCGGACCCCGACGACCTGCCGGTAACGCAGGGTCGGTGCGAACGGATGCTCCCAGATGCGGTGCGTGCCGGTGATCACGACCGGCAGGATCGGCAACGACAACGCATGGGCCAGCCGGAAGGCGCCGGCACGAAACTCCGTCTCGATCCCGAGCACGGTGCCTTGCGGAAACATGCCGAGGTGCTCACCGGAGGCGCGCACCGCAGCGGCCTCGCGCAGCAGCTGCCGGTAGGCACTCGCGCCGTGCTCGGGCGTCACGCCAATGTGCCGCATGCGCGTCAGCGCGGGACCGATCGTCGGCCAGCCGAGCACTTCGTCGCGGGCGACGAACCGCAACGGCAGCCCGAGCAGGCTCAGGGCGAGCCCATCCGCCATGCCTTCGTGCAGCGCGATGACGAGATGACTGCGACCGGCGCGGGGAAGATTCGGCAAACCTTCGATCTTCAGCTCAACCTGCAGGTGTTCGAACAATGCGACCGCAGTCCGCCGCTGCAGCTCGGCGCGCGCGGCGCCATCCAGATCGGCCGGCGCGCCGGACAGCGCTTGCAGCGAACGCGCCAGCAGCCGGCGACCCAGCAGCTCAAAGCGCAGACGGTGCTGCCAGCCCTCGACACGCATCCGTGGCGGGCGTGGCGGGCGCGGCGGGCGCATGCGTGTCACGGGGTCGGCTCCGCGAGTTCGCAGCGGCTGCGCAGCGCGCGCAACAGCTCGGGCAGTTCACGCTTCAGACTCGCGCGCACCAGCCATTGCGGCACGCGGAAGGCCGGCACCATGCGCACGCGATAGGTCAGGATGGTCGCCTCCGCACCGTCGGACGTCAGCTCCCAGCGACCGCTGTTCTCACGGAAGTCCCCGCGCAGGTGGCGAAAATCGATGCTGCGATTCGGCACGTAGTCGGCCCGAAACACATAGCTGACGCTCGGCATAAACCAGCCGTAATCGACCTCGTGCTCCACCACCTGGCTGCGCCCGTCCGCGGAAGTCTCGAGCACCACGCAGCGCTTCATCTTGGGCACGTACTGCAGCGCCGCTTTGCAATCGGTCATTTCACTGAAGACCCGCGCCGCTGGAGCCTTGATCCGCACGGCGGCGCGTACTACGGCCGCGCGCCTTGCCTCGCTCGAATCCGCCGATTCGTTCGCCACGACGACTACCTCGCCGCGCTGCAATGCCGCGCGCTGGGTCGCATCGAGCGCCCAGTCGGGTGCCGCAACAGCCAGCTGCGTGGCACTGGCCAGAACCGCCACGGCCAACAGCCATCTGCGGCTCATAGGTCGTTCAACGTCCAGTCGTAGTCGAGGTAACGGACCCGCCAGTCGCCCTCGAGCAAGGCCTGGGCGGCGGCGGCATCAGCCAGATGGCGTGCGACGAACTCCCGCAGCCCCTGTTCACGCTCGGCGCGGCCTGCACCGGGTGGTGCAAAGTCCTCGCCGAACCATTTGAAGATCGACGACAGCGACAGCTGCCGCCGTTCGGTATCGATCCGTACGCCGTGACGCGAGTCCGCGATGAAGTTGCGGGTCTGCTCATCGAGCTGCGCATCGAGGCGCAGACCGACGAACGGTTCAGCACGCAAAGGCGGGCAGCTGAGCGCCGCGCAGACCAGTCCCATGTGGATTCGCGGTTCACGGAACTGCGGCCGGATGATCTTGTGTTCGATCTCATCGAGCGAACGGCGGGCACCGCCCGCTTCGAACCGAGCACCCTTGAACGCATCGGGAATCTGCCAGATGCTGTTCGACGGAAAAGCGATGCCGATCAACGACTCGCGACTGAGCGGATAGTTCGCAACGACCGTCTGCAGCACGAACACGTTGTAGGCATTGATCCAGTAGGCGAGCCGCGCATTGCGGTCGAGTCTGGCCACCGCAGCCGCGTCGGGTACCGCGAAACTGGCCCCCACCTGATCGAGCTCGGCGCGCCGCGCGATCAGCCCAGCGTAATCGACACGCCCGTTGCGGACCACAGCGCCGAGCAACGCGGCGTAGCGGGCGTAGTTCGGGTCGTAGGTCGCCCCCGGACTCGCAGCAGCGGTTGCGGCAGCGGCCGAGGTGCTGAGGGCCCCGCTCAGCCCCCCGATCAACCCCACAATCAGTAGCGTCGCGCCCAGTGTCGCAATCGATCTGTTGAGGTTCAGCAATGCCATGGACAAGTGGACCGCCGCCGGGTCCGGTTTGTTTCACGAGCGACTCGTGTATCTTGCGGCTCGCAATTCTGCCCCTCGTTCAAGGAAGCCCGACCATGCCCGTTTCGCTGCACACAATGACCGTCGACCTGTTCGTACCGATGCTCGAGAACCTCGGGCGCATGCTCGGCAAAGCGGCCCAGTTCGCCGAGGCGAAGAAGCTGGAATCCGGCGTGCTCGAGGGCTCGCGACTGGCGCCCGACATGCTGAACCTGGCGCGGCAGGTGCAGCTGACCAGCGACTTCGCCAAAAACAGTGCTGCCCGTCTGGCCGGCGTCGAACCACCCAAGTTCGAAGATCGGGAGACGACCTTCGCTGACCTCGGCGAGCGGGTTGCGAAGACGGTCGAATGGCTGCGCGCGCTGACGCCGGCGCAGTTCGACGGCGCAGAAACCCGGCATATCGTCGTGCCGCTGCGCAAGCGCACGCTCGAGATGGACGGACTGCCGTTCGTGCAGAAGTGGGTGCTGCCGAATTTCTACTTCCACGTCACGACGACCTACAACATCCTGCGCCACAATGGCGTCGAACTCGGCAAACAGGATTATCTGGGCGGAGTTTAAAACGATGCAGACGCGCGCACTCGGCACCCAAGGCCTGATCGTTCCTGCAATCGGACTTGGCACCATGGGCATGGCCGGCGTTGCCGGCATGGGCGAGATGTACGGCCCGGTCGACGAGGCCGAGGCCATCGCCACGATCCAGCGGGCGCTCGACATCGGCGTGAGCTTCCTCGATACGGCTGAAGTCTACGGTCCGTACCTCAACGAGGAACTGGTCGGGCGCGCGATCGCGGGGCGTCGCGAGCAGGCGATCATCGCAACCAAGTTCGGCTTTCGGATCAGCGCCGATGGTCGCATCGAGGGCGCCGACAGCCGGCCCGAGCACGTGCGCGAAGCGATCGACGGCTGCCTGCAGCGTCTCGGCACGGACTGCATCGACCTGTGGTACCAGCACCGACTGGATCGCAATGTGCCCATTGAAGAAACCGTCGGCGCCATGGCCGACTGCGTCCGTGCGGGTAAAGCGCGCTACCTCGGGCTGTCTGAAGTCGGCGTCGAGACGCTGCGCCGCGCGCATGCGGTGCATCCGATCAGCGCACTGCAGAGCGAATACTCGTTCTGGGAGCGCAATGTCGAAGGCGCAGTACTCGACACCTGTCGCGAACTCGGAATCGGCTTCGTGCCCTACAGCCCGCTCGGACGCGGCTTTCTGAGCGGCCAGGTAGCCGGCACCGACGCGCTGCCGGCCGGGGATTACCGACGCATGGATCCACGCTATGGCACCGAACACCATGCGCGCAACCTGGCGATTGTTGCGGGCCTCGAGCGCGTTGGCCGCCGCCATCAAGCGACCAGCGCGCAGATCGCGCTCGCCTGGCTGCTCGATCAAGGCGACGACATCGTGCCGATCCCCGGGACCAAACGGCGCGCCTACCTTGAACAGAATGCCGCCGCGGCAGAGATCCGTCTCACGCCGGCTGATCGCGCTGAGCTTGCCACACTGCCGGTTGCCAGTGGCGCACGCTACACCGAGCGCGCCATGGCGATGATCGACCGCTGAGCGGGGCGCTCAGGTCTCTGCGCACAACTGCAGCTGCGCAGCCCCGAACGTGTTGATCGGCAGATCCTGAACGCGCCAGTTTGCAAGTCCACTGCGCTCGGTCCCTTGCAGCGTGGTACCGCTGGCGATCAACGACTGTTTCGCGGCGCCGAGATCGTCGACACCGAGGGATAGCAGGAACAAGCCCTCGCCATGCTCGGCCAGGTGACGGCCGGGCACACCATCGGGATCGAGCGGCTGGACCAACACCAGCCAGGTCTCGCCGATCCTGAATCTGGCGGTCCGCACACCACGCCCCGACAGCGTCTCGAGCTGTGGCTCGGGCAGACCGAAGGCACGCCGGTACGTCGCAACCATCGCCTCAAGGTCGCGGACCAGCAGATTGATGTGGTGAATGTGCGTCAGCATCGCGCGAGCCTCCGACCGGAAATGTTGGGCGGGATCGGTCGGTCTACCGGTCGTGGGCACGCCCACCGCGACCCTAACACCGACCCGCTCGCGACGGCAGTCGATCAGCCGGCGCTGTGCCGCCCGTCGCGGCCGCGCTGCGCGTCCAGGCGCAACCCCTCGCCGGTTTTGTCGATGACCGAAGTGCCCTCGATGACCCGCAAGCCACTTCGCGGCGCCTCAGTCGACTCGGCGATCTCGACCCGCTCGAGATCAACGACGCCGTTGCGGATGTAGATCCGCCGCTCGCAGCGCTCAGCGAGCTCGCGATCATGTGTTGACAGCAGAAACGTCGTGCCGGTCTCGCGCTGCATCTCGGTCATCAGCGCAAAGGCCTGGTCCGCGTTCTCGCGGTCGAGGTTGCCAGTCGGCTCATCGGCGAGCACCAGGGCGGGCTGGTTCATCAGCGCCCGTGCAATCGCGACACGCTGCTTCTGGCCGCCCGACAGGCGCGTTGCCCGGTAGTGCAGGCGGTCCTGCATGCCGACCCGCTCGAGCAGCATCGCGGCACGCTCACGACCGGCGCGGGTCTCGCGGCCCACACGGCCGGCGTGCGGGAACAACACATTCTCGAGCGCTGAAAAGTCTGGCAGCAGATGGTGGTACTGGAAGATGAACCCGATCTGCTGATTGCGGAAGTCGGACAGCTCACGCTGACTCAGCGCCGTGAGCTCGCGCCCGAGCATCCGGAAGCTGCCCGAGGTCGGCTTCATCAATGTGCCAAGAATCGACAGCAGCGTGCTCTTGCCGCTGCCGGAAGGTCCAAGCATCGCGACCATCTCACCAGTGCCGATCGTGAAGTTCACGCCCTTCAGCACCGGCGTCTGGAAGTCGCGATCGACGAAGGTCTTGCGCAGGTCAGAGACCTCGAGCAGCGGTACGGCCTTCACGATTGCTTCATTCACGGGGATATTGCTCATTTTCAGCTTGATCATTGGGAGATCGCCTCGACAGGATCGATTCGCGAGGCTGCGCGGGCGGGCCACACGGCCGCGAGGATGCTCGCCGCCGCGGCAAGCAACAGCGCGACATCGTACTGGCCGAGCGAAGGATCGAGGCTGCGCGGGCGGGCCACACGGCCGCGAGGATGCTCGCCGCCGCGGCAAGCAACAGCGCGACATCGTACTGGCCGAGCGAAGGATCAACCGGCAGACGTCCGCCGGACACGTTGGCGAGAAATACGCTGAAGCCGTAGCCGAGCAGGCAACCGACAATCGAGCCGATGATGCCGATCAGCGCACCCTGCAGCATGAACACCGACAGCACGAAGTTCTCGGAGATGCCAAAGCTGCGCATGATGCCGATCTCAGGGCGGCGCCGGAACGTCGTCAGCAGCAGTGCGCTCGCGACCCCGACGACGATCGTGATCAGCGTGAACATCTTGATGATGTTGCCGCTGCTGCCCTGACCCTCCAACGCTTCCCGGAGTCGCTGGTTCTTGTCCATCCAGGCGGTTGCTTCGAGGCCGGTCGTGTCGGCGAGCTGCTTGGCGACGGCACGTGCCATGTAAACGTTCGACAGCTTGATTTCGATTTCGCTGAGCCCGTCCGGGAGGTTGAACAGCACGCGTGCGGTGGCGAGGTTGATGAACGCGAGGCGCGCGTCGAGGCTCTCGACCCCCGTGGCGTACAGACCACGCACGGTCAGGCTGCGTTCGCGGCCCTGATCGCTGGCGATGAAGATCGGCTGGCCGATCCGGATCCCGAGGTCGTTCGCCAATCTGCGGCCGATCAGTATGTCGTTGAGTCCGAGCTGCGGCTCGCCCTCGACGATCGCGTCACCGATCGGCGCAATGGCCGACAGTCGCGACGGTTCGACGCCTTTCAGCGTGACCGGCAGGGTTTGCTGACCGCGCGACACCAGCCCGGTTCCGAGAATGTTGGCCGAGACGCCGGTGACGCCCGGAATCGTATCGACGATCGATTCAACGGTGCGCCACTGCTTGATCTGCGCCCTGCGCTCCAGCGCGCGCTGCGAGACCACGAGTCGTTCAGCGCCATCGCGCGCCGGGGCAACCGCCGGCATCGGCTTGGCGGGCTCGATGGTCACATGCGAGGAGTTGCCGACGACGCGCGCGATCTGGAATTCGGCGAGACCGTTGATCAGCGCCGCATTGAACGTAAAGACCGTCACCGCGATGGCGACGCCGCCAATCAGCAGCGCCGACTGCAGCCGGTTCGACAGCAGATAGCGCAGTGCGACTTTCAGATCAAAGCGCACGTCGTGCCTCGCTGCCGCGCGGACGATCGCCGGCACCTGCCGCAGCGAGATCACTGGTCGGCTCGACCCGCTTGCCCAGTAGATAGCGCAGTGCGACTTTCAGATCAAAGCGCACGTCGTGCCTCGCTGCCGCGCGGACGATCGCCGGCACCTGCCGCAGCGAGATCACTGGTCGGCTCGACCCGCTTGCCAACCAGGTCGGGCCGCGGCTGGGCGACCAGCAGTTCGCCGGGGGCGAGGCCCGCCAGCACGATCACGCGTTCGCTCGGCCATTCCAGGAACTCGACTTTCTTCTCTTCGACGACGCCATCGTTGACCACCAGCACGCGCGCGGTTTTTTCACGGCCGAGGATCGCGCTGCGCGCCACGGTCAGCGCTTCGTTGCGACGCTCGATGATCAGGTTCACATCGGCGGTGAGGCCCGAGCGCAGACCCTCGATCGATTCGTCGAGCCGCAGCCGCACCTTGGCGCCACCAGTGCGCGGATCCACCTTCGGTGAGATGTAGTAGAGCGTCGCGCCCACGGCTTGCTCGCGACCGGCGATCAGCACATCGGCCTTCAGTCCTTCGGTTACCTCGGCGAGAAACAGCTCGTCGACATCGGCTTCGACCTCCACGTCGGCGAGCGGGGCAATCTCGTAGATCACGGTATTCGGGGTGACAACCTGACCGGGATCCACGGGTCGCGACAGCACGACACCCGACACCGGCGCGACCAGCGTGTTGTCACGCAAGCGAGCAGTGACTTCGCGCGCGCTGGCATTGACGCGCACCAGTTCCGAGCGCGCCTGGTCGAGATCGAAACGTGCCTGGTCGAAGTCCTTGACGATCGCCAGGCCGCGCTCGCGCAGCTGCGCGATGCGCTCGAAGTTGCGCTGCGCTTCGGCGACGGCGCGCTGCTGCGCGGCGATGTTGGATTGCGCTTCATCGAGCGCGGCACGCGGCGCTGCGGCATCGAGCTGCACCAGCAACTCGCCGGCTTGCACGGTCTCGCCCTCTCCCTTGGTCAGACGCACGATCTGGCCAGAAATCTTCGGCACGATCGTCACCGTGACCTGGGGCCGCGTGCGGCCGGTGATCGCGAGCACCCGTTCCGCCGGGCCCTCACGCGCCTCAACCACGCCGACCGGCAGAGGTTGCGTGGAGCGCTGCCACCACAGGCCAGCGATCACCATGGCGGCCACAGCGGTGATCCACCACCGGTAGCGGGCCCAAAAGCCGTTCTGTTCGTCCGTATCAAAAGCCATCGTCCAACATCCTTGTGGGCGGCCGTGTCTGGCGGTTGAAATATCTTATAACATCTGTTTTAATTTATCAATGGGACGGACAGCGGGCGCGCGCAACGCAGATTTCGAGCTTCGTCGGACTGAGCTGATCGCCAAGGCCAGAGAGCGCCTTTCGCTGCCAGACGCCGCTCCAGCCAGTTTTCGCGAGCTCGCGCTGGCGGCCGGCGTCAGCGTCGCGACGCTGCGGCACTACTTCGGGACGCGAGAGGAACTGATCAAGGCGGTGTTCACCCACTATCTGAACAGCGCCGAGCGGCATCTGAACCGCGCGCGCTCCACCGACACGGCTCACGATGCGCTGCAGCCGGCCTTGAGCGGGTTTCTGGAGCGGATCGTGCAGGGCTGGACCCAAGGACACGTCGGCTCGCTGCACCGCATCGGCCTTGCGGAAGGGCTGCGCAGCCCGCAGACGGGAATCGATTATCTGGTGGATGTGCTCGAACCGACCTTGCAGGCGCTCGAGACTCGCCTCGCGAGCTACATCGAGCAGGGCGTGATTCGCGACTGCGATACCCGCCACGCCGGCTTGCTGCTGCTGTCGCCGATTCTGCTGGCGCTGCTGCACCAGCACGATCTGGGCGGCACGCGCTGCCGGCCGCTATCGCTGCCGGCCCTGATTGACGAACACGTCAAGGTGTTCGTGCGGGCTTATCGCTCGGAAGTCGCCTGAGGGTCGCCGTAAAGGAAGCCGAATGATCCGGGCCCAGGAAGCGAACCTGATTGCGGCCCGCTTCTTTCGCTGAGTACAGCGCTTCGTCGGCCAGCTGCACCGTGTCGCTGGGCGTCCGGTCGAGCGTGGCTTCAAGCCAGGCCACCCCGACACTGACCGTGAGCAGACCGCGGCCCGGCGCACCGCGATGCTCGACGCGCGCCTGCTCCACCGACGCGCGCAGCTGTTCGGCGAGTGCCCGTGCATGGTCGGCCGTCACCTGATACAGCACCACCGCCAGTTCCTCGCCGCCATAGCGCGCGGCCAGATCGAGCGGCCGGCGGGCAAAGCCCTGTACCAGTTGCGCGACGAGCTTCAGGCAGGAATCGCCTGCCTGGTGCCCGTAGAGATCGTTGTACGGCTTGAAGTGGTCGATATCGATCAGCAGCACCGCGATCGGCGAGCGGTCCCGCAGGCTCTGCTGCCAGACCCGCAGCAGTTGCTCATCGAACGCGCGGCGGTTGCGCAGGCCCGTCAGGCCATCGCGCTCGGCGAGATCACCGAGTGCGCCGCGCTCGAGGAACGCCCGCCGGTGCATCAGCTCGACGTCATAGGCGATGTACGCGGCGACGATGATCACGAGCGTCAACAGCCCGGTCTCATAGGCAAGCAGCTTGGCCGGCAGCCCGAGCAGCAGGCCCGTGAATACGAAGACGGCCAGACCGGTAACGGCGACGATCGCGGCCCGCCAGAACAGCATGCCAAGCAGCATGAACACCGCGAACACGTGCAGGCTCAGGAAGGTCACGCCATTGGCGGTACCCTCGCGGATCATCAGCACGATCAGGGTCGACGACGCAACCGCCAGCAGCAAAGAACCTGCGAACAAGGTGGGCGGGTAGAACTTCTCGAAGTCGCTGCGCCAGGCGGCCGCCAGCATGGCGGCGCACACCGGCAGCAGCACGCCGACGCGCAGCAGCGTCTCGATGTTGGCGCCCCAGTGGCCCACGAACCCGAGCCGATAAACGCCGGTCAGCAGCGCGAGCCCGCCAAGCACCGCCAACCACAGACGAGCGCGGCCGATGATCTGCAGCAGATGATGCTTGCGATACTCCTGCTCGAGGCCGCGTGGGAACTCGAGCGCGACATGACCGCGCTGCAGCTCGATATCGTAGCGGGACAGGGTCGTCTGACTCATCGGGCGTATTTCAGCACGAATCGCCTCACCATGAGTACCGGACGCGGTAGCGGACCACCGCCTCGCCGCCCTTGGCGATCCGCACCGGGAAATGAATCGTGCGGGCGTCCAGCTTCTCGAATTCCTGCGAGCGGCTGATGACTTTCCAGTTGCTCCAGCGGTAAAGGTTCTCGCGCACGATCACCTCGACTGCTTCATCCTTGCGGTTGCGCAGCTTGACTTCGATCTCTTCTTCCATCCAGCGGGCCTTGCTGTCGACCGAAAAATCGACTGCGCGGCGCTCGCCGACCACATCGAATGCCGAGCCGAGCTTGACGCGGACTTTCTCATCCTTCGGCGTGTGGTCGATTGCATCCTCGCCGATGAACTCGAGGCTGCCGTCGGCGGCGTCGAGCTGCGAGACGCGCACTCGACCGGCCGGCAACGGCACGCCCAGGCCCGCCTGCTTGTCGTTGTTGAACTCCAGGTAGACGTCCACCTTGGTGTTCATTGGCAAGCCAAGTTCACGCTCGGTCATCGGGGCACCCCAGCCGTAGTTGCCGGCCAGGCCGTAGTAGACCAGCACCTTGCGCGCCGGAATCTGCCGCGCCTGATCGAACAACTCAATCTGCTTGGTCGCGTTGTTCGGCAGCGTGGTGCGGCGGCCGAGCGTATAGAGGTGAAATTCGAAGAATGCCTTCTGGTCGAAGCCGGCGCTGTCGCCCTCCATTGCCTTGGAAGCCATCATCACCGCGCCGCGCGGCATCGCGACCTCTGGCGTCGGGGCGCGGTGCACATCGCCGGCAATCAACTTCAGTTTCGCATCGGGATAGGTCGTGCCCGACTGATTGATGATGCTGACCCACGCTGAGAGATCCAGCAGTCCGCTATTGGCATCGCGCCCTTCCTTGAAGATCAGGTTGTAGTCAGCCCACCAGGTGATGCCACCGGTCTGGTAGGTCACGCGGGCGCGCTGCTCGCCGGCACGCGGCGCAGTGATCAGCCACTCGAGCGTGGGCCGCGTGATCAGGCCGCCGGGCAGCTCCGGAAAGCGCAGCGCCGAATAGTCGCGCAGCGAATGGATCGTGCCGTCGTTGCCCCGCAGCACCAGGCCATCCACCGCCGACAACAGCGTGCCGGTCAACTGCACCGACTGATTCCCCTGCTGCCGTTCGACCGTGATCGGGCGATCGATGTACTTCAACAGCAGTTTCTCTGAACTGACGAGATCGAACTGGAAATTCTGCTCCAGCACACGAGTGGCCGGATCCGTCAGAGACGTGAAAGTGACGGTCGTGGGATCGATCAGCCCGGCAACGTCGGCGAAGCGCAGCGTCGATCGGCCACTTGCCAGCTGCACGGGCCGCTCGTGCCGGACCATTGCGTAACCCGGCACCGCCATCGCGTTCGGCGTGCCGCCGCCTGGAATCGGGCGGTACAGGTCGGGCGAAATCCCGCCCGGTCGCGCCGAACTGTAGATCGTGATGGCGGTGTCGTCGGCGGCGCTGGCGAGCCCGCTGGCAGCTCCCACGGCGAGCGCGGCGCCGGCGGCCAGAGCGCCCAGGGATCGAAGCATTGTCATGATGGTGTCAACCTGTTGTGGTGCCCTGTACAGGCAACTGTAACGCGCCCGAATCGCGGACGGGTTAACAGAGCTGAAACCCTGAAATGTGAGCCAGCACCCACCGTCGCGGGCTGGCGACTTCCAAGATAAGACAAGTCATGAACGCCGTTGCCAGTTCGGTGATCCGCACGGATATGGACCGTGCCTTCATCGAGAAAAACCAGATCGTCGAGCGCTACCTCGCTGGCAAACTGCCGCCGCGGGGTATCGTCGACTTTGAGAACTATTGCCGCGAGAATCCCGACTTCGTCGAAGCAATGGGGCTTGCGAACCGGGTCAATGCGGCCGTGCGCCTGCTCAGCGCCAGTGGACAACCCGAACCCTGGCATCAGAAGCCCCAGCAGTTCTGGGAAAAACAGCCTTTCATTGCCTCCGTGGCCGCGGCAGCGCTGATTTTCCTGATCCTGTCCATCGTGTTGTGGAGCCGACTCGGCACGGCCGAGAAGCAGATCGGCGCGCTGGAGACCGCGGTGATCGAAAAGCCGCTGGATCCGGCGTCGACGCGCCGCAGCATCAAGATCAGCCCGAGCCGCACCGGCATGCCGGCGGCCTCGATGTTCGGGATCGGTGGGCGCGACACTGAATTCGTCGAGATGAAGGTCGATCTGTCCTGGGCCAAGACCAACAACTTTCGGGTCAGCCTGGATCGCATCGGCTTCAGCGGCATCGCGATCTGGCACAACCTGCAGCGCGACTCGAATGGCGAACTGCGGATCAGCCTGAACAGCTCGGTGCTGGGGCCTGGCGACTACACCTTGCTGATCGAAGGGCTCGACTGGCGTGGCACCGCTAGCCCGACCGCGTTCGCGCGCTTTGCGGTACGCCTGCCGCGCTGAGCGCGGCGATCAGTACCGGCGTCCGTGCTGATCGATGCCGCTGACGCGAAAGCGCCCGCCGTCCTGCGGCGCCATCGTGAAGGTCTCGATCAGGTGCGGCGCAGTCGCTCGCTCGTCCTGCGGCTGATTGCCGTCACTCCAGTCGCGCGGCACGCGATCGATACCGATCGCGAATACGCTGAGGGCGCCGCTGGCGTCAATCCGTAACCGCAACCACTGCTTGAAGTCCTCGATCCGCAGTGACGAGAACGCCTCGTTTGAATGTCGACCGAAGACGCGCAACGAAATGAACAGGTAGGCGCCGAGCACGAAGGCCCCGGCAACACCGCCGCCGACGAAGGTGATCAGCCCGGAGAGCAGCATCTGCGGGATGTCGCCGAACGTCAGCCCCAGCCAGCGTGTCGTGGCCACGATGCCCAGCCAGCCGACGCCGAACGCCGCCGCCAGGTGCGTGATGGCATGCGCGATACCGCCCAGGAAGCGGTACCAGCGCACGTGTGTATCAGTAAAGAACACGAACGCCGACACGAACGCCACCAGCCACAAGCCGTTGAGCGGATCGCGGATCGCGCCATTGATCGCCGCCTGCAACGCCGTCGACAGCGTGCCGATCTCGTCCGCATCAAGGCTCGCGGAGGCCAGCCACGCAGAAATCACATACAGCGTCGCCGGAATCCACATGTACTTCGGATTCCACAGCGGCAGCAGCAGGTTGCGCCAGGTCAGTCTCGACGACGCTTGTTTTTCCGGGTAGCAGGCACGCTCCTCGAATCCGCCGCGTAGCGAGCGCGTGTCCGGCGCCTGCGTCGGATGCAGGAAGGCACCGCCGCCGCCGGAGACGATCTTCTGCACGCCATCGGCGTTCTGGTGACGCTTGTAATGATGCAGATCGCCGGTCAGGAACAGCGAGACCTTGCGCGCCAGGATGCGCTGCTCGAAGAACTTCAGCACCGTGTCTTCGTAGCTGGCGTAGTCCGGATAGCTCGCCTCGTAGATCCATTGCGGATCAGGCACGCACAGGATCACGTGCGCCTCGGGCGGCATCCTGGCGATGGCGTCCTGGAAATAGCGCACCTGCGGTTCGTCGAGATCCGCGCCAAGCTGCAGATCGACTGCGAACAACCACCAGTCATGCGGCAGCGACAAAGCGAAGTAGCTGCGGGTCTGCCGCGTCGGGCAATCCGCAAAGCCGCGCTCGGGACGGCAAAAAATCCGCGAAAACGCGACCAGGCTGTCGTACCAGTCATGATTGCCTGGAATCGAAAACACCTGCGGATGTCGGTGGGCCTGCGCAAATGCCGTCGCATACGGCGCCTCAGCGCGCTTCTCGTACGCCTCCTTGGACGGGTACGGATAGACCTGATCGCCGCCAAAGATCAGCAACTCCCCGCCACGGGTTGCATGGGTCTGCCCATCGGCGGATGCGACCGTGAGCTCTTGTGCCGCGATACCGCGGGCGATCGCGAACGTCGGATTCCAGCCGTCGCCGATGTCGCTGACGTAGTCGAACCAGAAGTCGCCTTCAGCCACCTCGAACGGAAATTCGCGCTGCGGCTGATTAGCCAGAGCCTCGATCAGACGGCTATCGGAGTGCCGCCCGAACAGATTCGCGACGGTGACCAGCAATGCCGAACGCGCCAGCACCTGCGGGTCGTACCAGCCGACCATGCTGAGACGCTGCGGTCGGGCGGACATCGCGTCGATCAGGGACCGCGCAGCGTCGCAATCGGCGAATGCGTAACGACCGAGCGGGTTGCGATCCAGCCGGCGCTCGCGACCAGCACGGTGCCGCCGACGAGACCTGCCACCCAGACCCAGGCGTCGAAGCTGTAGGGCACATCGAGCACGTTGCGCGCAAGAAGGAATCCGGCGACCGAGGCGCCCGCGGCCGCAAGCAGGCCGGAAAGAAAGCCCAGCGTCGTGAACTCGGCCAGCACGCCATTGCGAACGACGGCACGGCTCGCGCCCAGCGTGCGCAGCATGGCACTTTCGAAGCGCCGCTCATCGCGCGTCGCCTGAGTAGCCGCCAGCAGCACTGTGAGCCCTGCGAACAGCGTAAACAGAAACACACTCTGCACCGCCATGGCCGCCTGGTCGATGACGCCGCGCACCTGCTTCAGCAACTCTTCGAGATCGAACACCGACACGCTCGGAAAGCGCCGCACGAGCTCACCAATCGAGCGCGAGCCGCCGGGCGGGAAATATGCACTGGTCATCCAGGTGCCGGCGGTCTGGTCGAGCACGCCGGGTGGAAACACCAGAAAGAAGTTCGGCTGGAACGAATCCCACTTGACCTTGCGGACGCTGGACACTTCGGCTTCGATCGCTTCACCGGCAATATCGAAGGTGACCCGATCGCCGATCTGGAGTCCGAGCGCCTCCTGCACTTCGGTCGCGATCGACACCAGCGGCTTGCCGACATCAGCCGCTGTAAACCACTCGCCGCTGACCAGCTTGTTGTCGCGCCCCAGATCATCGGACCAGGTGATGTTCTGCTCGCGCTCGGCGAATCCTTGCGCGCGCGACGACGTGAAGTTCATTGCCGCGATCGATTCACCATTGAGCTCGGTCAGGCGCGCCCGCACCATCGGCAGCGCGCGCGAACGCTCGGCGCCGTTGTTGTCGAGAAAAGCGAGAAAGGCAGCGCGCTCTGCGGGCGGAATGTTGATGAAGAAGTAATTCGGCAGATCCACCGGCAGGCTGCGTCGCCAGTCAGCGAGCAGATCGGTGCGCACGACCGCAAGCAGCAGCAACACCATGATGCCGAGCCCGAACGCGACGATCTGCACGACGCTCTCGGCGCGGCGACGACTCAGGTTGGCGATGCCGTAGCGCCATGACACACCGACCGAGCCGCGCATCGCGGCGGCTGCACGCACCAGCAGCCAGCCACCGACCGCGAGCACGACGAGGAAGCCCGCAAGGCCTACTACGAAGCCCGTGAAGATGCGCAGATCGCGCACGACCCAGTAGATCAGGAAGACCACCGCGGCGACCGCCGGCCCGAAGGCGAGCCAGACCAGCGGCGGTGGCGGACCGACGTCCCGCCGCAGCACGCGGATGGCCGGAACCCGTGACAGCTGCAGCAGCGGCGGCAGCGCGAAGCCGCTGAGCACCGCGATTGCCGTGAGGAAGCCCAGCCCAACCGGCGCGAAACTCGGTGCCGGCAAATCCGCCTGCAACAGCTCCCGCAAGGCATTCAGCAACCATTCCTGACCGAGGTAGCCGATCACCGAACCGATCATCGCCGCGACGATCGCAATCAGCAGCAGCTGCACAAGACTCACCGACAGCGTGAAGTTGCGGGTCGCGCCGAGTGTTTTCATCAGCGCCACGGAATCGAGGTGCCGTTGCACATAGCGACGCGCCGCCATCGCCACCGCGATCGCGCACAACAGCACGCTGACCAGGCTCGCGAGACTCAGGAAACGGCCCGCGCGATCCGCGGCGTTCTTGATCTGCGGGCTCGCCTCGGTCACATCGAGCAACCGCTCGCCGCGCTGCTTGTTCGCCTCGAGCCACTGCTTGAAGGAGGCGACATCGTCTTTCGGACCGGCAAACAGCGCCGCGAAGCTGGCGCGGCTGCCTGGCTGAATCAGTCGGGTCCGTTCGAGATCCGCCTCGTTGATCAGGATGCTTGGCGCCAAATCGGCGAAAGAGCCGCCCTGATCGGGCCGGGCGATCAGCACACGGGTGATCGTGAACTCGCCCGCACCGATCGAGATCTGCCCTCCGACCTGCGTGCCGAGCGCCGAGATCAGCTTCGAATCCGGCCAGGCTTCACCAGGCCGCGGTGCTGCGACAATCTGCTCGGCTGCGCCAAAGGCTTCCGTCGCGACCGAAACCTTGCCGCGCAGCGGATATTCGCTGCCGACGGCGCGGACGTTGGACAGCTGGTTGAGGTCATCGATGTAGACGACGCTCAGAATCGACGTGCTGCGCGTCGCCTGCAGGCCCCGCGCACGCGCTTCCTCGACGTAGCGGTTGGAGAGCTCGAACGTCGACTGCAGTCGGACATCAGCCGCCAGCACTTCAGTCGCCTGCCGGTCGACCGACTGCGTGATCCGATCGACGAGGAATCCGACCGCAGTCAATGCAGCCACCGCCACGGTCAGCGCCAGCAACAGCACGCCGAGCTCGCCGGACTTCCACTCCCGGCCCAGCATTCGCAACGACAGGACGATGGCCCGCATGTTTCAGTCTCCGGTCAGCCGACCGGCATCCATCGTCAGGATGCGGCCGCAGCGTTGTGCGAGGGTTCGATCATGCGTGACGAGCATGATCGTCGTGTGTGAATCACGATTCATGTCGAACAACAGTTGCGTCGTCCGGTCACCGGTGGCCGTGTCGAGGTTACCCGTCGGTTCGTCCGCAAACAGCACCGCCGGGCGCGTCACGAAGGCGCGCGCCAGCGCCACGCGCTGCTGCTCACCGCCCGACAGCTGCCGCGGATAATGACCCACGCGCTCTTTCAGCCCAACATGCGTCAGCACGTCGATCGCACTCTTGCGCGCGTCGCGGCGGCCAGCCAGCTCCAGCGGCAACATGACGTTCTCAAGAGCCGTCAGCGCCGGCACGAGATGAAACGACTGGAACACGAAGCCGACGCGCTCGGCGCGGAGCCTGGCGCGGCCGTCTTCGTCGAGTTGCGTCAGATCCGCGCCGGCCAGCCAGACGCGCCCGGAGGTCGGCGAATCGAGGCCGGCCAGCAGCGCCAGCAGCGTCGACTTGCCAGCCCCCGAGGCACCGACGATCGCGACCGATTCACCACGGAACACTTCGAAGCTGACGCTGTCCACAATGGTCAGCAGTCCTTCGGGACTGTTAACCTGCTTGGTAAGGTTTTCGGCCTTCAGAACGGATTCTTTTTGTATGTCAGTCAAGCGCTCACTCGTCCTTCGGGGCAGGCTCCTCGGCGGAGCGATCACTGCAATGCTCATGCTGTTGACGCTGCATGGAAGCCCGGCCAACGCGAGCACGCCCGCGAAAGCCCGTACGATCCTTGTACTCGGCGACAGCCTCAGCGCCGGTTACGGCATCAAGGTTCAGGAGGGTTGGGTCAGCCTCCTCGCCAATCGCCTGCAGACGGAAGGTTACGGGTACCGGGTAGTCAACGCCAGCGTCAGCGGCGAAACAACCACGGGTGGCCTGAACCGGCTGCCGCGGGCCTTGCAGCTGCACAAGCCGGATATCGTCGTGCTCGAGTTGGGAGCGAACGACGGGCTGCGCGGGCTCCCGCTCGCCACGACTCGCGAAAACCTTAAGCGGATGATCGAGCTGTCGAAGGCGCAGCGCGCCCGCGTCGTGCTGGTCGGCATGAAGATGCCGCCCAATTACGGCCAGCGTTACACCGAAGGCTTCGAAGGACTGTTCGTCGAACTTGCGGCACGCCACAAGCTGCCGCTGGTGCCGTTTTTCCTCGACAAGGTCGCGCTGGTGCCAGGGTTGATGCAGGCCGATGGCCTGCACCCGACGGCTGAGGCCCAGCCGATCCTGCTGGCGAATGTCTGGCCGCAGCTCGATGGCTTGCTGCGGCGCTAGTCGCGAGGCTTAATAGCCAACGGATTCCGCGCTGGGGGGCGCACGATATGGACAAGTTCTGGCTGAAGTCTTACCCGCCGGGCGTACCCGCCGAGATCGACGCGAGTTCCTGCGCGTCGCTGAAGCAGATGGCAGAGGAGAGCTTTGCACAGTTCGCCGAGCGCCCCGCCTACGTGCAGATGGGCCGCACGCTCAGTTTTGCCGAGATGGAGACCGAGACCCGTGCTTTCGCAGCCTGGCTGCAGCATGAGGCCCGGCTCGACAAAGGTGCGCGGGTCGCACTGATGATGCCGAACGTGCTGCAGTACCCGGTCACCTTGTTTGGCGCGCTGCGGGCGGGCTGCACGGTCGTCAACACCAATCCGCTGTACACCGCGCATGAGCTCGAGCACCAGCTCAACGACTCGGGTGCCGAAGTGATCGTGATCCTCGAAAACTTCGCGCATGTGCTGCAGGAAGTCATTGCGCGCACCAGGATTCGCCGGGTCATCATTACCAGCGTCGGCGAAATGCTCGGCTTCCCCAAGGGCTTGGTCGTCAACTATGTGATCCGGCACAAGCGCAAGGCCGTGCCACCCTACAGCCTGCCGGGATCGATCACGCTGAAGCAGGCCCTGTCGGCCGGGCGCGGGCAAGCGCTCAAGCCCGTGACTCTGACGCACGACGACCTCGCGTTCCTGCAATACACGGGCGGCACGACCGGCGTCTCGAAGGGCGCGATGCTGACCCACGGCAACATGGTTTCGAACGTGCTGCAGTCGTCTGCCTGGATCGGGCCCACTTTCAACTTGGACAAGGCCGCAACCGTCATCACGGCGCTGCCGCTGTACCATATCTTCGCTTTGACGGCGAACTGCATGCTGTTCATGCGGCTCGGCTGGCGCAACGTGCTGATCACGAATCCGCGGGATTTCCCAGGCTTCATCGCGGATCTCAAGAAATACCCGTTCACCTTCCTGGCCGGCGTCAACACGCTATTCAACGCGCTGCTGAATACGCCCGGCTTCGATCAGGTCGACTTCACCGAGCTGCGCTGCACGCTGGGCGGCGGCATGGCCGTGCAGGGCGCGGTCGCCGAGCGCTGGAAAAAAGCCACCGGCAAACCGCTGACGCAGGCCTGGGGGCTCACCGAGACTTCACCGGCCGCCTGCATCAACCCACCGAGCGAAGATTTCAACAATTCGATCGGCCTGCCGATCTCCTCGACCGAGATCAGCATCATCGACGACTCCGACAAGTTTCTCGGCATCAATGAAGTCGGCGAGATCTGCGTGCGCGGGCCGCAGGTCATGGCCGGCTACTGGCAGCGGCAGGACGAAACCGACAAGGTCATGCTCAACGGCGAGTGGCTGCGCACCGGCGACATCGGCCGCATCGACGAACGCGGCTATGTGTTCATCGAAGACCGAAAGAAGGACATGATCCTGGTCTCCGGCTTCAACGTTTATCCCAACGAGGTCGAGGCAGCCGCCGTCACGCACGAAGGGATACTGGAAGTTGCGGCGGTGGCCCAGCCGGACGAAAAATCCGGCGAAGTGGTGGCGCTGTTCGTGGTGCGCAAGGACCCTAAGCTGACCGAGCAGGACGTCATCGACCACTGCCGTAAACAACTGACGGGCTACAAGGCGCCGAAGTATGTCTACTTCCGCGCCGAGCTGCCCAAGTCGAACGTCGGCAAGATTCTGCGGCGCGCATTGCGGGACGAGATCAGGACCTAGGCGGACTTCGCCCGCCCTGGCGACTGCGCTGGCCCGCCACCGGCGAGCGCGAGCACATCCGCGCTGCGAAGCGCCTTGCCGCCAATCGCCCAATCGCCGCTCTCGAACTCACTGATCCGCACCCAGGTCACGGGCCGCATGCCCTCCCCCTCGACGGCGATCATTGCGTCGGTGACTTTCGAGATCAGCTCCTGCTTCTGCGCGGGTGTGAAGACGTCCTTGATTACATCGATCGTAACGAGTGGCATGGTGTTGCTCCTTCAGGCTGAGAGTTTCGATTTCAGGTGAGCGATGACCTCGCCCATCGGGCCCGCCGGGCTGAACTCGACGGCTTCGTAGTCCTCGTCGACCCAGACCGTGTGTCCCGGCGGCCAGTAGTAGGCTTCACCCGCACGCACGACCTCCTCGGTACCGTCGGCGTAGCGGACGTGGATCGAGCCCTTCAGCACCGTGCCCCAGTGCGGGCACTGGCACAGATTGCCGGGCATCCCGGTCAGCAACGGCGTCGCGTCCGCGCCCTTCGGGAAGCGGATCCGCGCGACATTGAGGTCGGACCAGTCCTGGGCCTGGATGCAGACGCCGCCGGCCTCGAGCCGGATCGGCATTTCCGAGAGATGCTGTTTCATGATTGCCTACTGAGGGTTGCGTACGGTGGCCCGAATCGTCTTCCTGCTTGATGCCGTAGACTGGCACTGCGCTTCTGCCCAAGCTTGCAGATCACATGGAGAAAACATGGAGACCTGCACGTCAGCTCCGCACGGGCTCAAGTCGGGAGGCCCTTGATCTACCGGTTCGGCCAGTTCGAATTCGACATGTCGAAGATCGAGTTGCGGCTCGCCGGAGTGCGGCGTGCAATTGAGCCGCAGGTCTTCGCCCTGCTCGCGCTGCTGCTCGAGAACCGCGAACGGCTCGTCACACGCGACGCGATTATCGAGCGGGTCTGGGACGGTCGCATCGTCTCTGATGCGGCCGTCTCGAGCCGCATCAAGTCGGCTCGCCAGGCACTTGGAGATGACGGCACCGCGCAGCGCTTCATCCGGACGATCCACGGCAAGGGATTTCGCTTCGTCGGCGAAGTCGCAATCGTCAGCGGTACGCCGTCTGTTTCCGAGGCTACGGACAGGGAGCCCGAGACCGGTGCGCGACCCGAGCAAGCTTCACAGCCGTCGATCGCGGTGCTCCCGTTCCAGCTGATCGGCGACGCGGGACGCTACGCGCCGATCGCCGAAGCACTGCCGCACGAGCTGATCGCCGAACTTTCGCGGCTTCGCTGGCTGTTCGTGACCGCGCGTGGTTCTTCGTTCCGCCTGCGCGCGCCGCACGACGATGTGCGCGAGGTGGGTCGCCTGCTGGGCGTCCACTACTGCCTGAACGGCACGGTGGAAGTCACGGACCGCCGGCTCGTGATCACGGTCGAGCTGGCCGACACGCGCGATGGCAGTATCGTCTGGGCGGAGCGTTTCTCGGGAGCGATCGACGACGTGCACCTGCTGCGCGCGGAGATCCGCACGAGGATCCTGTCGGCGCTCGAGATCCAGATCCCGTTCCACGAAGCCCATCTCGCGCGCCTGTCGGTCACCGAAGACCTCGACGCCTGGTCCGCGTATCACCTCGGCCTGCAGCACATGTATCGATTCAACCGCAGCGACAACGCGGCCGCTTCCAGACTGTTCCAGCAGGCCGTTACGCAGGATCCGCTGTTCGCACGCGCGCAAGCGGGCCTGTCCTTCGTGCATTTCCAGACCGCGTTCCTCGGGCAGGCGGCCGATCTAGACGCCGAGATCGCGTTGGCCCGGCGCTATGCCGAGCGAGGCCTTGAGCTCGACGCGCTCGACCCGTTCGTGAACTTCACAATGGGCCGCACCTTCTGGCTCGAAGGCGACCTCGAGGGCGGACTCGCATGGCTCGAGCGCGCGACCTCGATCAGCCCGAACTATGCGCAAGGCCTTTACGCCCGCGCTTGGACCGAGACGCTCGCCGGCCGTGGCGCAGCGGGACGCGCTCACGTCGATCAGGCGATGCGCCTGAGTCCGCTCGACCCACTGTATTACGGGATGCTTGGCACGCGCGCATTCACCCACATGGTGCTGGGCGAGGACATCGAGGCCGCGCGCTGGGCCGAGCGCGCGGCCCACTCACCGGGTGCGCACGTGCTGATCGCGATGATCGCCGCTGCGGCCCATGCGCTCGCCGGCAACGACGCGCGCGCCGCGGCCTGGTCCACTAACGTCCGTGAGCGCAACCCGGCGCTGACCCGGGTCGACTTCTTTCGCTCCTTCCCGTTCAAGACAGACAGCGCGCGTGTCTCAGCCGCGCTCGAGAGGCTCGGATTCTGAGCCCCGCGGCGTGGCTCGCTGCGGCGTCGCACCGCCCTCGGCCGTGAATGCGAACACATGCACGCCGGCAGTCAGGCCATGGCTCCGCCGCCGCAGGCTCGCGACGCCACGCCCGCCGCGCACCGACCGGGCGCGATTCGATTCGAGCCATTCGTCGACGTTCGCGACAAACGCCGACCCCTGCTCCTGCACGAAGCTCCTGAAGTCATCGATGCGCTCGGGCAACAAGTCCCGCACCAGCGCTGCGCGCTCGATCAGCGGCTCGCTGCCGTACTCAGGCCGCAGATTCGACTGGATCGTCTGCATCAGGTTCAAAATGGCTTCGCCGACATACCCGCTAACCTCGGGACCGTACTGCCGCAGCGTCGCAACGTGATGCGAGGGCAGGTAGCGCCCGTCGCGCGTGCGGCGGATCAGTTTCTGCGTGCGTAGTGCGGCGAGGGTACGGGTGACATCGCGGGCCGCACCGGGCGCGCCCTGGACGATCAGCGCCTCGATGCTGTCGTCCTTGCCACGCAGGCGCAGCGGTCGTGGCCGGGCTGCCGCATCAACGCAGTCCGGATGGCGGTGCCATGCAAACAGGACGCTCGCCAGCGCCGCGCTGCCGCGACGCAGCCCCTCGACCTCGCCGCGCGCCGCATCGGCGGCCTCGACCGCGCGCGCAAGCATTGCGTCGAGCTGCCGGCGCGTGAGTCCCGCGTCCATCAGGAACATCAGCAACGCGTGAACCATCTGCTCGATCGCCGGACGGCGCGCGGGCGCCAGACGGCGGCGTGTGGGCCGACGCGGACTTGGGGTAGTGGAGCTCATCGATTGCTGCCTCCTCGGGCCCGCCTCGGACCCGTTACGATCACGGTGATGCCGACCGCGCACTGCGGGTCTGGCTGCCGCGCGTCGATCCCTGCCCGCCGCGC